>Ga0316204_10000031_pt1 | contig 614363 bp, 510 predicted proteins | sample 6monrhotite_MG_2_FD_205661 | JGI IMG/M metagenome (GOLD analysis project Ga0316204, IMG submission 205661) | Microbial mat bacterial communities from mineral coupon in-situ incubated in ocean water Damariscotta River, Maine, United States -... | ecosystem: Environmental > Aquatic > Marine >...
TGAAAAACTTCTTTAGCTAAATCGATACTGATTGTTGTATTATTCTTCATGGTATGGCTCCTTTTGGTTTTGACGACCCCCACTTTAACTCATATCGATTTAAGTGGAGAGGAGTCCATACCATTGGAGGTGAGCCTTGCGCCCCCCAACGATAGCCGTTGGGGGTTCCTACGTCGCCTCAACCTACAAATTTTTTCAATTTAGTCGTCAGCCAATCGCCCTTTTAGCTCCTCTAACATCAAATCAGCACATCCACCGGGTGAAACTCGCTGATTAAGACTATCTATCGCTTTTCGCGAATCAAGCGCTTGTTGCCCTTCTGCGACTTGCTTGTAAGCAGTTCTAAACGGTATATTTTGAGCGCTGAGTTCTATGGCCAAATCAGTTGCGTACATTGGACCATTAATCTTATCTTCACAAGTTTGAGCATTGAAACGAGTACCTTCCACTAAAGCAGGAAACAGAGTCATAGTATCAATCGCTTTTTTAATCGCTCTTAACATCGGTCCTTTGGTTAATTGCAGATCGCGTTGATAGCCCGATGGCAAGGATAAGATTGATTGCAATTCGATCGAAGCTGATTGAACCACCGCATAACTTGCTCTCATCAACTCAACTAAATCAGGATTGTTCTTGTTCGGCATAATCGAACTTCCGGTCATCATCTCATCAGGCAGACTGACCATGGCAAACTCTTGAGTTGTGAATAATGAAATATCCCAGCAATAACGACGAATATCTAACAAGCATAATGACATTGAGTTAAGCGCTGCCATCTCTAACTTGCCACGACTATTCTGACAATAGATAGGATTAATCTGCATTCTAGAAAAGCCCAATTCATCGGTTGTTAGCTGTCTATCCAATGGTAAATTAACGCCATAGCCAGCAGCGGTTCCTAGGGGGTTGGCATCCACTAGCTTCAATGCTGATTCGAGACTGATCAAATTATCTATCATGGATTCAGCAAAACCAGCAAACCACATACCTACAGATGAAGGTACTGCCTGTTGTAAATGAGTGTAACCTGGCATGGGTATGTTCTTACCCGCTTCTGCTTGATTCAAACAAGCGTTAGCAACTTGCTTGGTTAGCTCTATCATTTGTTCTAATGAAGATTTCAAATGAAGTCTTGTAGCTACCAAAACCTGGTCATTTCTAGAGCGTCCGGTATGTACTTTTTTACCTAAGTCGCCGAGTTTATCCACTAGCCAATATTCAATTGCTGAGTGACAATCTTCGAACCGTGAATCCAATACAAATTCCGATTTTTCGATGGCGACTTCTAGAGCACTGAGTTGTTCTAGCAGCTGGTTAGTTTCAGACTGGTCCAAAAGTTTAATGGATTGCAGGCCGAGTACATGAGCTTTACTGGCGGTAATATCATAGCCGATTAATTGTTGGTCGAGGAGAATGTCTTCACCTGCCATAAACTCCATCATAGCTTGATTAATTGCCGTCGAGGCTTTTTGCCAAAGTGGTTGGGTCACTAGTTCACTCCTAAAATATCAATATCTAGTTGGCAAGCGAGTGCAATATTTTGCAGAGCTTGGCTTGCGGCGCCTTTGAGCAAATTGTCTAAGCAGCAAATGACCACTAGACGTTTTCCATCTTTACTAACTTTAAACCCGCCAACAACGACGAAAGGCGTGTGATTGACTTGTTGAATGTTCGGGATAGCCGGCATAACCTTAACGAAACTTTTGCCTTTATAATAAACAGCAAATATCTTGTTGACCTCACTTTCAGTTAATGCGGTTTTAAGTTCGATCTGCACTGTCATATTAATTCCGCGGAAAAAACTGGCTACATGTGGAGAAAAAGACACCGGCTGATTTAATTGATAGCTCACTTCCTCTTCATGAAGATGTTCTATCAGTCCATAAGGAATAATATTATCGCTTAAATTTTTGGGATCGTTATTAGCTGAAGGTTTGGTTCCAGCGCCACTAAAACCAGAAATGCCAAAACAGTTAACTCTCCCCAATATTTTTCCTAACAAAGGCGCAATCGCGATTTGCATCGCCGTGGCGTAACATCCAGGATTACTGATTTTTACAATTTCTTTAGAGTTTAGGGCATGATTAAAATCGATGTTTGATTTAGTATTTATTTCCGGTAAAGCATAAATCCATGACTCGTCGAATCGATAGTCTGCCGATAGATCAAGAATGAGCTTACAACTATTGCTCTGTTCTATTTTAGTCACAAAATCACTGGCTAGACCATTCGGAAGCGCCAGTACAATAATATCTGTTTTTAAAGCCGCCACTTCATCCGCACGCAAATTTTGGATTTCTAATTGATGAAAGTAGTGCTGCTCATCAATTGCCCTTGCGCGAAAGTTGTCATCTTCTATTAACAACTCGGATAATGGCTTCCCCTCTAATTGACGCGAACTAACCCACTCGACTTTTAATTGAGTCTGATTGCTTAACAAGCCAATCAATTCCCTACCGACATATCCCCTAACTCCCACAATCCCAATGGTAATCGGCTTAACAGAAGCTTTTTTTTCAATAGACTGATTCATCGATTCAACTCACTGTAACGGCTTTATTAGTAGCTTGTTTAATGCAGTTTTCTAACATCGAAAAGTCAGATAGACCATACCAAAAGATATTCCAGTCTGGCGATTTAACGCATCCGTCGGCCTTACTAAAATAGAATCCATTAATCGAATTACCAGGTCGTGCACGCCAATAAAGAAACGGATTATCCGACCTCACTCTTTCCCATAGTACTTTACCGAGCCCCTCGCCTTTCGCTTCCTCAGCTACTACAAACTTGTCTAAGTAGGGAACACCATCTAACAAGGTTACAATCGCAGCCGCTCGATAGCAGTAAGTAATATAGGCTTTTTGGATCGTTGTTTTTTCAAAATAGTCTTCATCTAGTGACTTTTTAAAACTTTTTTCAATCAGCTCAGTTAGTTTTTTAAGCTTGATAGTTTCGATGTCATGATGTTCCATGATCGATTCGCCTTTTCTAATTAAAGTCCCAGAGCCCTTATGGGTAAACAATTCTTTGGCAAGATGAGCGGGTTTAGTGATGGAAACCGATGACGTTGCTGGTAATTGACTCAATATTTCCGCGACCTGTTGAATCTTTAATTTCATTCCCCCATGTAACCATTCTTGTTCCATCATTTGGTTGTAGTCGGTAATCAAGTTAACCGACGAAATGATTTTGCCATTTTGATCTAATAATCCACCGGTACTGGTAAGAAAAATGATCTTGTAAGGGTTAATCGCAATGGCTAATTGATTGGTGGCGATGTCAGCATTGATATTAAGTGCTTGACCTGAAGCTGTTTCCGCCAAAGATGATAAAATTGGCACTGCACCCGCTTTTATTGACAGCTTAATTGGTTCTAAATCAATTTCAGTTACTTCGCCAACATAACCCAGTTCAGTTTGCTGAGTTTTTTCGGCGATAAAAACACCCGAAGTGATCGATGCAGTTTTCACCCCCATGGATTGAAGTCGATTAGCTAGCTTTAAGTTTTGTTGGATAAATGTTTTCTTTGCGATCTTAAGTACATCATTATCCGTCACTCTTTGCCCTTCGATAAAAGTCGACTCGACACCAGCCTTCTCTAAGTTTCGATTTAGTTGTGGGCCCGCTCCGTGGACAACGATTGGAAACAGGCCGATTTGTTCTAAGAAGGCCAACGACGAGCAAAGATTTTCAAGATCATTATCCAGAATAGCTCCACCGACTTTAATCACTGCAAAACGAGATTGACCCGCTTCAACAAATCGAGTCATGTATTGGTTAAATTCTTTCGGATTAGCTAAGTTCGAAAGAAGCTGGATGATAGTATCTTTCACCTTCCCTTTTTCACTGGTTTGCTTAGCTGAAATATTTTGATTCATAACTCTTCTCTTTAATTAACGTTTGTTTGACCTTGTTGACTTAAAATGTTGAGGTAGCTATTTTCGACCGCTTGTAGCTGGCTAATAGCGACCCATTCGTCTGCGGTATGAGCCTGAGCGATATCGCCAGGACCAAAAACAAAGGTTGTCATTCCAGCTTGAGAAAATAGACTCGCCTCCGTCCAAAAATTAACCGCATGACCAATATCAATACCTAATGAAATAGCCAAATCTTTGGCTTTGTTCATGGCTTCTTCAAACGGTTGGTTAGCGGCAGGTAAACAGGGACCAAAGAAACCTTTCTCAATGTCAGGCGAGTTTTCCGAAAGCTCAGCTAATTGCTCAATGACCGATTGCGCGCTTTGACCTGGAAGTGGTCTAAAACCAAATTTAAGTTCACAATTAGCCGCTATCATATTGGCTTTAATACCGCCGTTTACTGTTCCAATGTTAAACGGTAGCCCTGACAGATTTTCAACTTGTTGGTCAAACAGAGATACCCACGAAGTCGCGCGATAAATCCACTCTCCCGCTTTATGGATGGCATTATCTTTTAGTGCTCGCGCCTCTGATGCATGTCCAGATAGTCCTTTAAAATGGGCAACAGCTGTTTGAATACCTCGATGAGCAACAATCGCTTTCGCCTGTGTTGGTTCAGCGACAATAACCTTATTAAACGAATTATTGACCGAAAGAAATTTCTTAATGGCCTGGCTAGAACCATGCTCTTCGTCAGAAGAGAATAATAGCGCAACATCGCCCGCTTGCTGATTAACCGCTGACAGCATGCAAGCCGCCGCACCTTTAATATCACATGCCCCCAAACCTATCAGCTTATCGCCCTGTTGTACGAGTTCTAACGGTTCTAGAGTCCAACCGCTCGCAACCGGTACGGTATCAATATGAAAATTGAACAGTAAGTCAGGTTTGCCTCTAGTCGCCAACAAACTTAAGCAGCCATCATCTGCGTCGATAAATTCTAGATTGAAATCTTTTAAATGCTCTTTTAAGTAGCCAAAAATTGCACTTTCCGAATCAATCTTCCTAGGAGGATTTTGAGTGTCGAATGAAACTAAATTGGCTAAATGTTTAAACACTAATGAATGGGTATAATCCATTTTATTGTTTTCCCTTTGCCGTAGTCACTCTTTTGGTCTTGGATGCCATTACCGTTGATTTTCCAAAGAGTTTAATAAAGCCTATCGCTTCTTCAATATTCCACGAAGCTGATTGAGCATAAACGGATTGTGAGTCTTTTAGAATATTATCCGAGTCAACCTCGACAGCCATCAATTGACCAGGTGATAATTCCAAAGTCACACTACCAGTCACCTGAGTTTGTGATGATTTCAGAAAAGCTTGTAGGTCATCTTTTAACGGCTCATAGAAAAAACCTTCATAAACCAGTTCGGTCCATTTTTCTGCGACAGTTGCTTTAAATCGATTTTGCGCTTTAGATAAAACTGATTGCTCTAGCGCAGTATGAGCGGCATTTAACGCCACTAATGCAGGTGCTTCAAAAGCGATTCGACCTTTTAGACCGATACTGGTATCACCGGTATACAAACCTCTTCCGATAGAAAATGAACCAACAAGCTGATTGAGCGTTTGCATTACTTGCTCACCGGTAAAATCTTTATCTAACGTTTTTCCATCCAAATGGGTAAGGTGTCCTTTTTCGAAAGTAAAGCTAACCAGTTGGCTCGGTTTGTTTGCGTCGATTTTTGATGGCGTCAGTAAGTAACTCTGCTCACCCGGTTTTTTCCATTCATCAATTTCTGAGCCGGAAATTGTCGAACCCAATAGATTCTCGTTCACAGAATAAGCCGAGACTTTATCCGAATAACTAAAGCCTTTATCGACTAAGTAATTTTTTTCATACTCTCTAACTTCATCTGTGAGCTTTTGAATTTCTCTAACCGGTGACAAAATTTCATAATCACCCAGACATTGAACGGCCAAATCAAATCGAACTTGGTCGTTGCCCATACCAGTACAACCGTGGGCGAACAACTTGGTGCCCAATTTGTCGCAAAGTTTTAAGCAAGTAGCAACGATCAGATATCTATCTGAGCAAAGTAAAGGATATTGATTCTGATACCAATGCCCCCCCCAAATCAATGGTGTGATCACTTCCGACCATAATTCCTCGGCTATCGATTCCTCAACATGCTCAACCGCGCCAAGCTCAATTGCACGCTGTTTTATTTGCAGTTTTTCTTGGGCGGACACACCGCCAGAATCCACGAAGATGGTGGTGACTTTGTAACCTTGTTCTATCAGGTAAGGAATACAAAAGCTGGTATCTAAGCCGCCCGAAAATGCCAGTACAACATGCTGTTGTGTTTGATTATTCATTCTATTTTCTTCTCCAAATACTTAAAACATAAAACCTAAAAGACTTTCACCACAGAGGCACGGAGGGCACTGAGAAAAAGCCGAATCATTAATACCAATACATTTACCTATTCGTTCTTGAAACCCGAAACTAGTTACTAGTTACTCACATTACCCAGCTCCTAGCTCCTAGCTCCTAGCTCCTAGCTCCTAAATCAATGCCGCCATAATCGCCTTTTGCACATGCAGTCTGTTTTCTGCTTCTTCGACAGCAAAGCAATAATCTGCATCCATGACAGCATCTGTCGCCTTAATATTTCTTCTTAAGGGGAGGCAATGAGAGAAGTGGCCACTATTGGTTAAAGCCATCTTTTCTTCGTCAACGACAAAGTGTTTGTATTGATCTCTGATTAATTTTTCTTCATTCCATTTTCCAAAGAATGGCAGCGCGCCCCAGCTTTTCGCATAAACAATATCAGCTCCGCTATAAGCCTCTTCGATGTCATAAGTCACCTTAAAGCTACCGCCATATTGTTCGGCTTGAAGAGCAGCGGCTTCCATATAACGAGCATCTAAGTGGTAGTCTTTGGTCGGGCACAATAGCGTGACATCCATTCCAAACTTGCTCGCTATAAGCACTGATGAATTGGCCACCGCGGTGTTGAGTGGTTTTGGATGATAAGTCCAAGTTAACAAATACTTTTTATTTTGTGGTTTACCAATAAGCGATTGAATGGCTTGCATATGAGCCAGTTCTTGACAGGGATGAGTGATGGTTTCCATATTAACCACCGGTACGCTGGCGTACTTTGCAAATGAGTGAATTACTTTATCCAGTCTGTCTTCCTGCCAATTCTCAAACTTTGGGAAGGCTCTAATGCAGATCATATCCACATACCTAGAGAGCACCTGAGCCACTTCGGCAACATGCTCCTCAGCGGTTCCGTCCATCTTCGTACCCAACTCAAACTCTATCGGCCAAGCATTTTTACCGGGCTCCAATACCACGGCGTGCCCTCCCATTTGCCAGGTTCCTAATTCAAATGACGTTCGTGTTCTTAGTGACGGGTTGAAAAAAAGCAACCCTACAGATTTGCCTTTTAAACTATCACTGCTGGCACCTTGCTTGAACTGGTTTGCATGATCTAACAGTTGTTGCAGCTCGCTCTGACTCCAGTCGATGGTACTAATAAAATTTTTCATATTGGGTCCTGTTAATCTAAAAATTAGTCAATTTGTTTATCTTTTTAACCAGTGAGGCATTTATTTCAGGCATAAAAAAACCCGGCATTTGCCGGGTTTTATTGAAAACGTATTGTCTTTTACTCACACGTCATCGCACCCCAGCACAGCTGCTACGGCGACGGCGGCGGATAATTGTAATTTGTGAGAAAGCTGGTTGTATATTCACGTTATTCGTTCTAAATGATTAGTTTGTTCGTTTGACTTTTTCGGATTTAAACATGAATAATTTTCATTGTCTAACTTTTTTTGAGTATATTAGTCTTTGGTATAAGCCTGAGTCTCGAGTCGATTTTCGCAACAACAATCAACAGAGCAGCTACAAGCTGATATTTCGATGGATAGGATTTTGTAAAGAAATTAACGTATCCGTTGCTCTAATTTTTTCAATGGATTGAATCTTGTTGACTAATAAATGGTGTAAGTCATCAATTGACTCACAAAATATTTTTATGAAAATACTGTAAGCACCAGTGGTATAGTAAGCTTCTACCACTTCTTCAATCTTTTCCAATTTGGCAAGTACTTCGGGATAGTCGCCGGCACTTTTCAGTGTAATCCCAATGAAGCAACAGACACTAAATCCCAGTTCTTTCGGCTCTATCGCCAATTTATTTCCGGTGATAATTCCAGCGGCTTTTAACTTTTCGACACGCACGTGCACAGTAGCAGGACTTACACCAAATAGTTTACCTAATTCTGCGTAGGAAGTTCGCGCATCAACAACCAAAGAATTGATTATTTGCTTATCCAAGTGGTCAACTTGGTAGTTTTCCTTTTTAGACGTTTTAACGTTTCTTCGGTTTGGCACCCTAATATCTCCCAATATTTAATGGGTTAACAATATTAAGCCATATTATTGAATATCATTCACCTCTACAACTATTTTTATTAAATACTATTCACTTTTAGATGCTTTTAGGTAAACATAACCACCTGAAACAGCTATTTTATTTAATTAAGGTTCAAAAATGTGTTCTATATTTGGCATTCTGGATATTCAGAGCGACAGTCAAAAATACCGAAGTTTGGCACTACAACAGTCACAAAAACAACGTCATCGAGGCCCTGATTGGTCTGGGATCTGGACTTGTGATAGTGCTGTGTTAGTGCATGAGCGTTTGGCCATCGTCGATATTGAAACGGGTGAACAACCACTTTTAAACAAGTCGCAGGACATTGCCTTGCTGGTTAACGGCGAAATTTACAATCATAAGGATCTGGAACAATCAGAAATATTCAGCAATAGAGCAGCTGACTCAGAGTCACACTATGAATTCCAGACTAAATCCGACTGTGAAATCATTCTGGCGCTTTACCAAAAAGACAAGCACGATGGAGTCGAGCTACATACTTCTCTGATTGAAAAGCGTCTCAACCAATTAGAAGGTATGTTTGCCTTTATTCTATTTGACTCAAAATCAGATCGATACATTGTCGCCAGAGATCCTTTGGGAATAATTCCTCTATATTACGGCTATGACGAACAACAGCAATTGCTAGTTGCTTCTGAGCTGAAAGCGCTGGTCGACATTTGCCAGCAAGTACACAGCTTCCCTCCAGGGCACTATTTAGACAGCCGGCTGGGCGAGATTAAGCCTTATTACCATCCGGCTTGGAAAAGCTTTGATCAAGTGAAAAACAACCAGTCATCAACTGACACTATTCGAACTGCGCTATCTGAGTCTGTCAAAAAGCACATGATGTCGGATGTTCCATACGGCGTTTTGCTTTCCGGTGGATTGGATTCATCACTCATTTCAGCCATCGCTCAGCTAAATGCTGCAAAGCGAATAGAAGACGACCAACAAAGCCCAGCTTGGTGGCCACAACTCCATTCTTTTGCAGTTGGACTTAAAGGTTCACCCGATTTGATCGCCGCACAAAAGGTCGCCGATAAAATCGGAACCATTCATCATGAAATCAATTTTACAGTGCAACAAGGACTCGACGCCTTAGCGGATGTTGTCTATTACTTAGAAACCTATGATGTCACCACAATTAGAGCGTCTACCCCGATGTTTTTAATGGCGCGCAAAATCAAATCAATGGGAATCAAGATGGTGCTATCAGGCGAAGGCGCTGACGAGATCTTTGGTGGTTATTTGTATTTCCATAAAGCGCCTAATGACAAAGAGTTCCATCAAGAAACCGTTAGAAAATTAGAGCGCCTTTACCAATTTGATTGTCTGAGAGCCAACAAAGCCATGGCAGCTTGGGGTGTTGAAACGCGAGTTCCGTTTTTAGACAGAGCATTTTTAGATACCGCGATGAGCCTCGCACCAAAAGATAAGATGTGTGGTGATGGAAAAATTGAAAAACATATTTTACGAGCGTCTTTTGAAGGTTACTTACCCGAAGAAGTGTTGTGGCGACAAAAAGAGCAATTTTCAGACGGGGTCGGCTATTCATGGATTGACTCTATAAAAGAATATGCGGAAGCAAAAATCTCTGACGCTGAACTAAGTAATGCTACCGTCGAATTTCCAATTAACACACCAGACACTAAAGAAGGTTTGTTGTATCGACGACTGTTTGTGGAAAAGTTTCCGGGCGATAGCGCTGCACTCACAGTTCCTTCAGGAAAATCCATCGCATGCAGCACCAAAGAAGCACTAGCCTGGGATGAAAGTTTTAGCAATAACGCAGACCCATCGGGACGAGCTGTTACCGCCGTTCATTCGATGGCCTCATAACAAATAAAATTGACAGGAGAAAACAAATGAAACTTCAACAACTAAGATTTGTACTAGCCATAGCGGAATACGACTTAAATATTTCTAAAGCAGCTAAACACCTTTATACTTCCCAGCCAGGTGTTAGTCGACAATTACGACTGTTAGAAGAAGAATTAGACATTAGCATTTTTGTCAGAAATGGTAAGCAACTAGTTGATACCACAGCACAAGGCAAAGTGGTTTTAGAAAAGTTTCAGGCGATAATGGATCTTGTCAACGATATAAAAACAACCGCTACAACAGAAGTTCCAGAAAGAGTTTCTTTTTCTGATTTGCCACAACTAGCTCAAGCCTCTTAATACATTTAAGAATTGAGTTTTTTAAACAGCGTCATGGAGGTCATGCTTGCTCATCTTAGTTGTAGGGCAAGTATGGGTCTTTTGTAGGTGTTGTTAATAAAAACCTCTGTATTTTTAGCACTTGTTTCTAGTTAGTAAATTGGAATTCACGACGCGGATATTCGTTAATTATTATTCTCCACCACCTTTCCACGTATCTTAAATAGCCATAACATCAAGGAAGCAATAGTTATAAATACTAATGATAAAAGACGCATAAACCAATATTTGCTTTCTTGTTCATAGACAGCATCTTCAAAAGAATAAATAGCTTCTCCGTTGCTCCACAATCCAACTATTCTTTGCCCGCCATTTTTTTCAATTTCATCGAGATGATATATAGTAATATAATCTTTAGCATCTAGCATGTAGCTTAGCTCAAGCATATCTTCTTGGTGCGGGCTACGCATAAAATATCGTTTTCTATTCGAGTAAAGCTCTAGTTCATAATATTGGGTAGTCCGGCCTACTCCATACTTTCCTCTACTTGTAGTTTCAAACTCTTGAACTCCGACGTAAGTCAACTCAAAACTGTCTTGAGCATATTCTTCAAGGGACTTGTCAGTAAGCGAACCAGAATAGTAAGGAAAAATAATTAGTAGTGCACCAGTTGCGAACAAAATAAAAATACCATTTCTTTGTCTATTGTTCATGAAAATCCTTTAAAGTAAACGCTCGACTGAATTGAGTCACCTTTTCTTGTGTTCAATTACTGGGTTTTATTAATCCGCATATTCGGTAGAGCTTGTTATGAAACCACTAAGCACTTTGATGAGCACACTGATCCGACGATTAACCCGATTTAAGAGTAGCCTTAATATGGTCTTAGATTTGAAATACTACGTACTATTGTAAGCTCGTTTCAATTTACGACGAACTCCGGATGATAAAAGTATACTTACTGGATATCCCACTATTCTGATTGGATTGAGAAACCAAAACCAACGAGGTTTAGAATTCCATTTGAGAATTCTTTTTTTTAGATAGTCCTCTTCATACCCCCAATCTGGCATCATCATCCAGCAAGGGATAACAAGAATGGAATCTACTGCAAATGATGCACAAACATCACCGACAATAATTCTGTTAACTACTTTCCAGTTAGGTTCTATTCGTTTAATCGACTCTGCTATTTTGGGGTAGTCCGAATCATCTAGGCCTATCTCAGTCCACGCCATCGAGATTGTGTCCCATACTTTATAATCAAGTTCCATTTATTTCACATAGTTAAGTATTGTACACACTTATAAAAACTCTATTTAAACCTTTATTAGCATATAAATCAACACGTTAATAGCTAGGCATTCCCCTCGCCTATACTGATATAGAAGCTATACTCCCACAAGTTGCTCCAAGTCCTTATTTTTTAAAATCATAGGATTATATTTTTCAACGACTTACTATCAAGCTTTAATTTAGCTAGTGATTTGAGCACGATTTCATTTCTTATGTTGCGTATGAATTACCACGACAAGAACATCGTTAATTGATTGCTCAACACATCTAATCATGTCACGGGATAATAGCTTTTCAAAAATTCGAATACGCCATCCTCAAAAAGCGCCAATTAATTAATAGCGTAATATTAATTCGATCAGTAAATCACTGAGTTCGCGAGTTGCCCAATCATTCATTCCAATACGCAATACTGAATTGAGATAATGTCGCTCAGAGTAGAATTTCGGTCGGATTTGTACTATTTCGTAAAGCCCTATTTTCCTATGATTGAAAGAACCAAGTGAGCAGTCTGGTTACCCGATAAACAACAACTAAAATAGGACAAATCGATGAATATAAAAACACTGTTAGCTTTATTGGCTGCGTTTGTGATTTCAACGAGCGTATTTGCCAAACAACACTCTGGACTTGAAATTAAGGTCAATCCAATCAAAAACAGCATCGGCAATAATGAAGATGTGGTGGTTAAGCTTTCTATAAAAAATCGCACTGCCGAAACCATTGATATTTTGCGATGGTATTTACCTGATAACCAAGGCAATCTTGAAGAAGGTATTTTTAAGGTGTCTCGAGATGGCATGCCGGTGAGCTACATGGGACCGCATTTTAAAAGACCTGCGGCAACTCAATCTGACTATGTTCGTATAAAGCCTAATCAAAAGCTCAATTATCAAGTTGAATTGTCCAGCGACTATGACTTTTCTGAAGCCGGAGCCTACCAGATTGAAGTTGAAACAAGTAACTTTGAAATGTTTGGCTTAAGCCAATCAGGCAAAGCACAAAATAGTAACCGTAATACTAAAATGCGATCGGATTTTTCTGCTGAGATTTATGTTACTAAGGTCACCGCGAGAAAAGGCAAGCCTTGTAATCCGAAGAAAGAAGATTGTGGCGGCGGCGGAACACCAACTGAGGATATTTCATTTACCGGTAACTGTTCAAACTCAGAGCAAAATTCAATCCTTTCCGCGGTTGATGCCGCTAAAAGCATGGCAAACGATTCTGTAAGCTATCTTAATGGTTCAGTTGGTAATCGCTACACAACTTGGTTTGGTGCGTACTCAAGCAGTCGATGGAATAAGGTTGCAGGAAACTTTGATGCTATCAAAAATGCGCTCGATAACGAGCCAAAAGTATTTGATTGCAGTTGTAACCAAAACTATTTTGCTTATGTTTATCCAAACCAGCCATACAAAGTCTATTTATGTCGCGCTTTTTGGAGTGCAAGCATGACTGGGACTGATTCAAAGGGTGGAACAATCATTCATGAGATTAGTCACTTCAACGCAGTAGCCGGAACGGATGACATTGTTTATGGTCAAGCTGGAGCGCAGAATTTAGCTGATAGCGATCCTAATGGTGCGACTAATAATGCTGATAGTCATGAGTATTTTGCAGAGAATACGCCTAATTTAAATTAGTGTTAGTACTTCCGGTTTGGTTTGCCAAACCGGAATAAAGCAGCTTGAGAAGTCTTTGTAGTTGAAGGTTGCTTTTTTATCTATAGCGGACAATTTCTATTGCCCTTTAATACAAGCCAGAACTCTCGAAAAACCAAAGTCAATACTTCGACTCCGCTCAGCAACCCTTTGTTTCGCAGCGATTCTGTCTTTGCTATTTATCAAACTAAATCGACAATTTTTCATGCTTTTAAGTGCGGTTTCGCAGCGCTGGCGCTCTGACTGCGAGTTACTATTTTCAATAGCAAAAAAAGTAACCAAAAATGCCAATATCGTTGGCACTGGGCTACCGAGATTGACCAAATATTTTGTCTTAACGGTCTGTGGGACGCCCACCACCTGTTCGTTTGTGAGGCCCATCCCACTGCTACTTACTTCGATCATACTTTCTTTACGCGTAATCAACGAAGTGAATATCTTTACGAAAGGTTTACTCGCCTAGCTGCTATAACGGAGAAGTGAAACACATGAGGCAGCGGGTAGACAAGAAAAGCAAATGAGCGTGAGCGAGCTCTTTTCTTCCGCTGACTCTCGTTCAACCAATAAGGACTGTTCAGGCTTGAACTAATTATCAACAAGTAAAAAATGAGTTGTCTTCAGCGAAAGAAGCTTTTGGTTTCTTTTGTCTTCATACAAAAGAAACTCGCAGGAAAGCTTTAGCGCTGCGAAACAGCACTTAGGGAATCATAAGATGTCAAATAAATTGACTTGCTAGAGCAGAAATGCCGCAAACCGCCTTTGAACTTAGAAATAAAAAGCTTTTCCTTTTGGAAAATAGCAACTTTATCTAATAAATCGAAAAATGAAGCTCTTCGCTGAGCTTCTCAAGCGCATACATCCCCGCCAACGAATTCCCCGCGACATTCAACTCAGGAGACCAAACACATATAGAGTAGTGCCCTGGATAAATCGCCAAAATTCCACCACCCACACCACTCTTGCCCGGTAGACCTACCTTAAAAGCAAACTCCCCCGCTTCATTATACAATCCACAAGTCGCTAACATAGCGTTGACCCGCTTAGTTCGTTTAGGAGTTAGTACTTGTTCTCCATTCAAACCAATCCCCCGATTGGCAAGCGGTAAAGCCGCTTTAACTAAATCGACACAGCTCATTTCAATAGCGCAATGGTGAGTGTAGCTCTCTAAAACTTTTTCAACCGGATTAGGAAAATTCCCAAAGGCTTTCATTAAATAGGCCATAGCCGCATTTCGAGATCCGTGCTCCATTTCCGAACGAGCAACAGCTTTATCAACTTTTAGATGTGAGTTTCCTGAGAGGTTTTTAAGCATTTCTAGTAACTGGTAATTAGGCGCTGAGCAACGGCTTTCTAACCGATCACAGACTAGTAAAGCGCCCGCATTAATAAACGGATTACGGGGTATACCATTTTCTGATTCCAACTGCACCAATGAGTTAAATCGCTGACCAGAAGGTTCTCGACCTAGGCCCTGCCACAGATCATCACCGTATATTTTCATTGCTTGGATCAGAGTAAATAGCTTACTAATACTCTGAATTGAAAAAGGAGTCCTTGCATCACCCGTTGTATAGACTTCACCTTGCAAATTACACACAGCGATTCCAAACTGGTTATTATCCACTTGCGCTAGTGCTGGTATATAATCAGCGACTTTACCCTTGCCGATTTTTTTTCGAGCACTTGCCGATATTTGCTCTAGCTGAGCTTGTAATTGTTGAGATTGATTCATGTTGCTCATAATACCGACAATAGATTGCTCTTAACAACTGATTTAAAACACTTTAACTAATACTTATACTCACTAAACCAAAGCTAAATAGTTTTCATCATGCTAACGATTGAGTTCAGCTTTTAATCGAACTTTTCTAATGCCGTGATCCGGAATCCACGTTTTTATTATAGTAAACCCGAATTTCTGATATAACTTAATGGCTGGTAAGTTTCTTTCTGCAGTCTCCACATAAGCGACTTCACAACCAGCCTTAGGAGCTAAAGATTGAAATAAAAATTTAATTAAATCGCTTGCAACACTCTGTCGAAAAAAATCAGGTTCAACCACTAGACTAGATATTTCAAGCTTAAAATCTGACAGTTCCACCTCGACAACTCCAGCTAGTCGGCTTTTTATCCACAGGCCGTAGAAGCTTCGGTTAGTTTCTTGAATATCATGCGCAGTCCTAGCTAACGGTGGAAACTTAACCGCTCCGATTAAATTAGCCTCAATTTTGTATGAATTTTGAAATACGGAACGGATCAGTTGCGCGCAGTGATTCTCCGAGTTTACTAACTTCGTTATTCTACTCACACTCTCGATATACCTCGGAAGAAACTAACACAAGACACGTTAAATTCTCGCATAAACGTGATTTATTATTCTAATTTGCTAGCCCTTCAACTGATAGATTTCTTCAACCTGCTCTAGTGAATTGGTAGTAACGTTAAGATCTTTTAGTAGTCCATCCTCAATACCATAGATAACACCATGTACCGACAATTTTTGCCCTCGTCTCCAAGCTTTTTGTACGATGGTGGTATGGCATATATTTCTAACCTGTTCAACCACATTGAGCTCACATAACAGGTCTAGTTCCTTATCTTCATCTTCGATACCCTTAAACTTATTAATATAAGTACGATAGGTATCTTTAATAACGCGTAGCCAGTTATCGACAATTCCATGCTCACAGCTTTCGAGTGAGGCTTTCACTCCGCCGCATCCATAGTGACCACACAAAATAATATCTTTTACTTGTAATACATTTACCGCATATTCCAATACTGATAAAACATTAAGATCTGAATGATGAACCAGATTAGCAATGTTTCTATGAACAAACACTTCACCCGGTTGAAGCCCTATGATGGTATTTGCAGGAACCCGACTATCACTGCAACCAATCCACAAATATTCTGGCTTTTGTTGCATCGCAAGCTTTTCAAAAATGCCTGGATTACTATCTTCAAATTTCTTTGCCCAATCACGGTTGTTTTCAATCAACTGATTAATGCGGTCACTCATAACTTTTCTCTCTAATTCTTTTGTTGTCGTTAGTATTTATTAAGGCCATAAAAACAATAGTTATTTTAGAAAATATATTTCAAGCACCGGAATATCTTCCTGGTCTTCTATATGCAAAATTTGTCGATAAAAACTTAGTTCTGCATTTAATGAACTAATAATGGTACTGGCTTTACGAAAACCATGACCTTCCCCAGAATACAATTGGTACGCGTAAGGGATCTGTTTTTCTCGTAGCGCCGTCACCATCATTTCTGCTTGGTTAGGCGGCACTACTTTATCATCTTCACCTTGTAGCAGTAAAATGGGACAGGATAACTTTTCAGTCGCATGGATTGGCGAACGTGCAATATAAACCTCTTTCATTTCCGGATAAGGACCTACCACACTGTCTAAATATCGGGCTTCAAACTTGTGACTATCTGAGGCTAAGCTTTCTAAGTCAGCGACACCATATCGACTCATGCCCGCAGCAAATACATCATGGAAAGTGAGAGCGCACAAAGTAGTATAACCACCAGCACTGCCTCCCCTTATTAATAGCGAATTGGGATCAGCGAGTTTGTTATCAACTAAGTAATTGGCGGCGGCAATACAATCCTCGACATCAACGACTCCCCACTGCCCATTAAGTGCGGTTCGATAACGCTTTCCAAAACCAGTACTTCCACCGTAATTCACATCCACTACCGCAAAACCACGATGAGTCCAAAATTGAATCGCTGCGTTTAATGAATTATGAGTCATTGCAGTCGGTCCGCCATGGCTCATAACAATTAACGGAGGCAGTGTATCGTCGGACGCTTGATAATGGGTGTTGTGAGGAGCGTAATAGAATGCATGAGACATCCGCTGATCATTCGACTCAAATTCGATGGTCTCGGCAATACTTAACTCTTCCACCGGAAGTGGAAAATCGACTGGATTGCTTAGTTTTACGCATTCTTGAGTTTCAATATTAAAAGAATAAATCGCTTCAGAGACGGCTGGACCCGCCGCTCTAAAATACAGATATCCGTTAGCATAAAGTAAGTGTTCACCAAAATCTTTGAAGGGCAACGGGATAGGCTCTATATGTCCGGTTAATTCGCTGATATGGCAAAGTTGCTGTTGACCTTGCTGAATATACACCGCATATATTTGTTCCTTGGAAGCAAAGGTATAGGTAGAAGATGCCAATACCCATTGCGGGATCCCGAACTCTCTATCAATTGGCGTGAGCGCATTCAACACACCATCTCGGCATGAATAGAGATTAGTCCAGCCACTCGCATCACTAATGTAGTGTAGGATCCCTTCATCACTCCACGCTGGTTGATAAACAGCATTCATTGACCAAGGATCAACTTCACCAGCTTTCGCTTGCTCGTCATTAATTTGCTGCTGGTCAATCCCGCCTGCAATCTTGTGTTCCGCATCAGTACGACCGTCCTTATGAAAATCAGCAACCCACAGTTCAGCGGCATCCCAAGGCATTTGCGGTTGGTTCCAACATGTCCATGCGAGTCGATTACCATTTGGACTAATTCTCGGGAAACTGTAAAAGTCGAATCCAGATTCTAAAACTCTAACGTTGCAAACACCTGAGTTTTGATCTTTCGAGTTTAACTCAATGACTACTAGTTCATTGACCACTGCTTTTTTCTGATGTGTTTCTCTCACACATACTAAATAGTCTTGCTTTGCTGATAGACAATAATCGGCATAGCGATGTTCTTGATTAATTCCTAAACTGGTTAATTGTTGTAACTGACCATCAAATCGATAGACACATTGGTCTTCAGCTTGACTAAAATAGACAACGCCTTGTTTAACAATAAAATCTCCCGAGCCATATTCGTGAACTTTGGTTCTCACACTGATATTTTTTGGTAAAACTTCCGTTCGATTGCCCAAGCTATCGCATTTGATAAGCACTCCTCGCCCCTGCTCAGATGCTCTAACTTCAAGCCAATATAAATCATCACCATCGACTACCATGTGGCCAAAACGTACACCTTTATCGGCTAATTTTTCAGCTGTTAAAGTTGACTTCCAACTTCCATAGGGACTGGTTTGCTGCATTTATTTTTCCTTAATCGTTAAAGGTTTGGATAGCATGAAAGACTGAATTTTGCCGGTGACTTCTTGAGTTTTAGTCATACCGCCTGCGATATAAAACTGTTGCCCATCGAACAATAAACCACGATGATCCATACTCGGAAATTCGAGTGGTTGAAACCCTTGCCATTGTGAGGTTTCAAGGTTATATCCGAATACTTTATCCGAGGGTTTACTCGGGTTGCCGTCGTAACCTATACCATTAAAATTGTAAGGATTATCACTTCCACCCGCGAATAAAATGAGGTTCTTTTGGGGCACTCCGACCGCAGCCGTTCTATACAGCGCTGGGTAAGGATGTTTTGGGATAGCACGCCATTGAATCAAGGCAGGGTTACTTGGGTCAATTTCTCCAAGCCAGTTTTGTTCGGAGGCTGCATATTGATTCTTACCATTGACACGCGCAACCACTTTGACACCATCCGCCACCAACAACTGATTACCTACAATCCCAGCAGCATGTCCAAATACTGGATTACCAGGATAGTTAGTCGCTGAAAACCATTGATTGTTTTTGGTATCAAACACCTGAACCAAATCAACATTATTGGTATTGTGCCAACCACTGACCAAATAGATATATCGATTTTTATAAACCAATGCAACACTGTCATCCACAGGTGTAGGCATTTTACTAACTAGTTCGTAGCTATCGATGTCCGGGTCGTAACGATAAACTTCCGGAGTGGAAACTTCAGAATGATCGGCTGCAACCGTATAACCACCAAATAAATAAATTCTGTTATTAACCGTCGCAGCAATACTTGCTAGCCTGCCACGATTGTCAGGAAGCGAGGCTATTGGCTTTGATTCGCCAGTGACCATATTGACCGAGAAAGCTTTCGACACAACCGCGTCATAAGTTTTCTTAGGACCTAGGCCCGCAAAACTAAATAGATGATTATCACCGTCGACTTCGGCCAATGCAACCGCATTGTTTGCAACAGCGGAAAGTAAATTCAGAGGGGACTTAACCGTGCTTTGTTCCACTTGTTCAGTAAGTTTATCAGCCAAAGAGTTACCAGTTTGAAAAATAAAACCGAATACTAGCCCCAGCCGAATAGCGGACATTTTTAATTGCTTTTTACTAATCATTTTACTCAAAAGCTCCTCACCATGTGAAATGCCTATCTGGCGGATAACAAATTATCTATTAAAACTTGCTAATTGTAACTGTACTTACTACCAGATAATTTGATAAGCATTTTCAATAAACGAATTTAGTCCTTTGCTTTTAAATCTTGGTTCTTTTTCAATAATATCTTTGCTGTAAAGCAACTCGATTTGAGCGTGATTAAATAAAGCGTTGACCTCTTGTTGAGACACTGAAAACGGTGGCCCAGACATTCTTTCTTGCTCGTACTCAAGGGTTATTAATAACAGATTAGCCGACTTAAATAACTTTTTAAGATGCGTGACATACTCTAGTCTCATTGTCTCAGGAAGCGCTATTAGAGCAGCTCTATCATATATAGCGCCGGCATTGTCTAGCTGCTCAACTTGCAATTGAAAAAAATCCCCCTGATAGATACTGACACCATCGAAAGAATATTCAAATAAATTCAAACTGGGTGTATTAGAGTCGGCTGTATTCTTGCTTTGGTTAAGCTGTGCTACTTGGGCTTCATCCAGTTGATAGTTTTCAGTATAAAAGGCACTGACCGCTTTTTCACTCAGTTCATTTCCAATAACTCGAAAACCTTGCTTGGAAAGAAAAATTAAGTCCTTACTTTTTCCACACAATGGAACAAAAACCGTGTTGTTGTTAGCTAACACTTGTCGATAAAATTTCTGCAATAAAGGATGCGCGCTTTCAAGATGAAAGCCGATTTGATCCGCTTGCCATTTATTGTGCCAAAACTCTTTTTGCATAAGTTAGTCGGTTATTGTTGTCAATGGATGTAATCTATACGCTCAGCTACATTGGCTAAGCATTCCGCTATTTATTCCGCAAGGCGGTTATCTAAATAACCGCGATTCGATTGATTTTTTCCAGACTGAGAGAATGGCTTTTTCTAGCGCCGAGTTTATTGAAAATGACAAGCGATCTGCCAATGGTTTTTTAACCACATAAGAAACTTCAAAGACATCGCCATCTTTGGCAGCATTAACAATAAAATCATCACTCGTTTGGATTGAGTCGATTAACCCCAAGGCAAGGGCTTGAGTACCATACCAGTGCTCTCCTGTGGCAACCTTATCAATGTCTAAACTAGGTCTATTATCAGTGATAAACTGCTTAAACAGGTCATGGGTTTCTTCAAGTTCCTTTTTGAATTTTTCTCGAGCCGCATCGGTGTTTTCTGAAAACATCGTTAAGGTTCTTTTGTACTCGCCGGCAGTATGTTGTTCGTAATCTACTTTATTATGTCGGAGTAATCGATGGAAGTTAGGAAGTTCAGCGACAACTCCAATCGAACCGACAACAGCAAAGGGAGCTGCAATGATATGGTCTGCAACACAAGCCATCATGTAACCACCAGAGGCTGCCACTTGATCAACTGCGATAGTCAATGACAGGTTTGCTGCTTTTATTCTGCTCAACTGTGACGCGGCTAAACCGTATGCGTGTACCATTCCGCCTGGACTTTCTAGACGAACTAATACTCTATCATTAGGATCAGCGGCAGAAATGATTGCAGTAATTTCTTCACGCAAATTATCCACTGCGGACGCTTCGACGTCACCATCAAAGTCAATGACAAATAATCGACTTTGAACGTCTTCGGCCTGCTCTTGATCGGAAGCCGTGCTTGCTGGAGCTATTTGCTGGTCTGCATCTGGCTCATTTCCGGATTCTGGTTCAACCGATTTTTCGCTGGTTTCTTGAGCTGGTTGCGTTTCTTGGTCGCTAGCTTCTGGAGCTGTTTTCTGCTTATTCTTGTCTTGTTTAAGTCGCTTCTTTTCTGCTTTCGCTTTTTCTTTCTCTTGTTTCTTTTTTTCTTTCTGTAACGACTTGTATTCTTCTTCTGACAACACTTCCTCTAACATGCCATCTTTGACTTCTTCAATCTCTTCGGTCAAATTATTGATTTCGATATGACCTTCAGAAGGCTTTTTATTCTTGCTACCGAGATTTGCAATTGCTCCGATAACAACAATAATTGCGATCACGATAGTCACGGCTTTGGCTAAAAACACGCCATATTCAGCTAAAAATTCCAATCTTCACCTCAAAATTGCCTTTGCTAGGCCACTGTTTTCAATTAGTTTTCCCAATACACAAACTCTCACAGCGCAAAAGCAATGAGGCACACAGAGATACTGGGGTTCAGTTAGAATGGATTTTACGGGATTATGTCTAATTGCACTAGTAGCTAATCAGCAGATAATGAAAGAACTATCACTGTATCGATTTTGCTTGTGTTAACTAAGCTAACTAGCCGAATTGAACGACCCAATGAGGATTATTCGAGCTCTTTAAGCGACCCAAGCTCTTGTCTGACCTTCATCCAAAGCTCACCGCTCTTTCGTCCGTAGCTCCAAATGGCCTCATTAAGCTTTTCTACATCTTGTGTTAGCACGATTTCGGCAAGGTTTTGGTAGTGAGCTCGTGCTAAATCTCTGGTTTCTTGGTGACTAAAATAAAAGGTTCCAATCCGATAATAAATAGCCTTAAATCCATTAAGCATCAGTAAATAGACAGGATTTTTAGAAAGAAATGCGCATTGATGCTGAGTATGCCAATCAAAATCTATAAATGATTTGGCATTGTTTTCCACATCGGCGATTTTTTGAAATACTTCGCTCATTTCCTGAGCACTCTCTTTCATTGCTAATCGAAAAAAGATGCCACCAATTTGAGTACGCGCATCTAACAATTGATCCGCTAACGTCAAAGAGCCGGCATCATCTAGGCGGGTTATCGTTTCAAGAATATGCAGACCACCGGTTTCCCATATATTATTTACTTTGGTCGGCTTTCCATGTTGAATGGTTAACCAACCATCTCTAGCTAATCGTTGAAGCACCTCTCTGAGGGTGGTTCTAGTCACACCGATTAATTCAGATAGCTCTCTTTCCGCAGGGAGTATGGTTCCAGGGGCAAATTTTCCGTTCCAAATTGAATCAACGATATATTCTTCCGCAAAAGCAGCGGGACTGCGAGCTGTGATTAAATTAGCCATTATTATCCTTATTTTCGAATCTTTTATGCAGATGAGTCCCAACTGAGAGCAGACAGAACGCGAACCAAACATTCATCTAAGACTTTAACAAGTATATCAGACTACTGGTCTGATATGTCGAAATATAAACCAACCAGACGAACCATGTCACCCTAAAAACCAATAAATCCCATCAGGTTGGTTAATCTTTGACCGAAAAGGTAGTAAATAGCTCATCAATTCTCTCAAAGGGTTTGGCAAATGGGTAAATTCAGACTAAAATTCTTAACTAGTTCAACCATTTAAATGTGTTCAAGTGACTGCTCGAAGAGTCGCTTGAAGGTATTAATTCGGGACCAAACCAAAAGGAACCACAATGAATAGAAGCCTTCCGCAAACTTTTCTCGACAACTTTCTAGGAAACTCTCCTGATTGGTACAAAATGGCGATTGTCACATTTTTAGTGATCAACCCCATTTTAGCTGTCACTGTCGGCCCAGCTGTGACTGGCTGGGTGCTGATTTTAGAGTTCATTTTCACTTTAGCCATGGCACTCAAGTGCTATCCGCTGCTTCCAGGTGGATTGCTTGCTTTTGAAGCTCTATTTATCGGGTTAACTAGCTATCAAACCGTGTGGCATGAAATAGTCCAAGCTCTCGATGTGGTATTGCTTTTAGTGTTTATGGTTGCCGGTATTTACTTTATGAAGAATTTACTGCTATTTATCTTCACTAAATTGCTGCTAGGCGTTCGCTCTAAAGTCTTACTTTCTGTATTGTTTAGCTTTGTAGCCGCTTTCTTGTCAGCATTCCTTGATGCATTAACTGTGACCGCAGTTGTGATAGCTGTGGCCGTCGGATTTTATGGAATTTATCACAAAGTGGCATCTGGTAAGAAATTTACTAGCGATCATGATCATGGTACTGACGATGAAGTACATGAACTTCACCGTGAAGATTTAGACGCATTTAGAGCATTCTTAAGAAGCTTAATTATGCATGCCGCAGTCGGTACAGCTCTCGGTGGTGTTTGTACGTTAGTTGGTGAGCCACAAAACTTGTTGATTGCAGCAAAAGCAAATTGGGAGTTTGGCGAGTTTTTCTTAAGAATGTCACCAATTACTATTCCAGTATTTTTTGCGGGTTTAGCAACTGCTGCTGTTTTAGAGATGACGGGTTGGTTTGGCTACGGTCAACAGCTACCGGAAAAAGTTCGGAGAGTAATGGAAGAATATGCCGAACATGAAAATGAAGAAAGAACAATAAAAGATAAAGCCGCATTGATTGCTCAAGCCGTTACCGGTGTTTGGTTAATTATTGCTTTAGCATTGCATTTGGCACCAGTTGGCTTAGTTGGTCTTTCGGTAATTATTTTGGCCACATCTTTTTGTGGAGTCACGGAAGAGCATCAAATCGGCCATGCATTTGAAGAAGCGCTACCTTTCACAGCCCTGCTGACTGTTTTCTTTGCAATTGTTGGGGTTATAGCCGACCAATCTTTATTTAAACCGATTACTGACGCTGTGTTGGCAATGGAAGGAAATACTCAAATAGTGATGTTCTTTATTGCCAACGGTGTGCTATCGATGATTAGTGACAATGTGTTTGTTGCAACGGTTTACATTAATGAAATAGCCCAAGCGGTTATAGATGGAAAAATATCTCGCGAAACTTTTGACATGTTAGCTGTGGCAATTAATACAGGAACAAATATTCCAAGTGTGGCTACACCTAATGGTCAAGCAGCGTTCCTTTTCTTATTGACCTCTGCTATCGCGCCATTGGTACGATTATCCTATGTTAAAATGGTGATTATGGCGCTACCTTACACCATCGTGATGAGTACCGTTGCGCTACTCATGGTTATCTACAGTTTACAGCCCGGGTCTGATTATTTGTTAGAGAAAGGATTAGTAAAAAAACATAGTGTAGAGCAACTTTGCTTAAATATGAGTGGAGAGTGGAAAGATGGACACTGCCTAGTTGAAGCAAAAAAACCTGGTGCTCACTAGCCAGTTTGACGTGATTAAAACGAAGACTAAAAAAGGCCGCTAATTGCGGCCTTTTTTACAATCTAGTCATACAAACTTTCGCTAAATTTGACTTCAGACGAAGAAAAAATCGAGCATTCAGTCTAAGTTATAATTCGCAGAGATTGAGCCATTTTTTAGCGATAGTAGTTTTCTAAGAATTGTTCAAAACTTATTGAGTCACTGTCTTCTATTTGCTGCTTTTTTTGGTGAGATTGCTTTGCCGTTTCTTGAAAATGCTGGAGACGTTCACCGGTTAATGGATTAGCGACAAATTCATCTTTGTGGCGCTGAGAAAGCTCAAATGCATACGGGAAAAAACCCTGCTTGGCAGATTCAATTTCTTTAACAATTCTACCAGAATAAGTCTTGTCTAAATCAACTAACTGCCCGTTTAATTCCGTTATGACGTTACTATGCTCTTTAGTGGAATAGGTGTTATCCAACAATTCCGCAAAAGGCTTAATTTCATTTAGAATTTTAGTGGCTATTTCTTTTAGCGGTACACAATTATTTTGCACCGTTAAACAAAGATCCGGGTGCCGCCCTTTTCGAACAACTCGGTCGAAATTATCTCGATTTTCCCCCATTTCTCGCGCGCTAATTGGTTCTGATTTAGCAAATAAACTACAGAGTAAGAACGAATCCAAAAAGGCAATTTGTGAAGAGTCAATTCCAATCGGAGAAAACGGGTTAATATCTAAGGCTCTCACTTCCACATATTCTATGCCATGCAATTTAAGCGCTTTAGTTGGTCTTTCCCCCGACACTGACACCCGTTTAGGGCGAATACTGCCATAAAACTCATTTTCAATTTGCAAGATATTGGCATTAAGCTGTTGGTATTTACCATCCTTTATGACTCCCATATCTCGGTAGTAAGGATCTTCGGTTCGAATCGCGTTTTCGAGGGCCTCTACATACGATTGTAGACAGTTATAACCAACATTAAGCTGGCTCTGTACTTTGTTTTGATAACCTAAGTCACTCATTCTCAGCGAAGTAGAATAACGTCCGTATCGAGTTCCAGGAACCAGCTCTTCTAGATCAATATTTTTGCCTTTGAGAAAGCTTTCACATAACGCTGGTGAGGCGCCATAAAATAATGGGATTAACCAAGAATAACGTAAATAATTTCTGATCATGCCCATGTATTTATGCGAAATAAAATCTTTTAAAGACAATTCAGAGTTTTCCATCTCATGCAGTGCTTTCCAAAATTTTTGAGGCAATGAAAAATTATAGTGGACACCCGCAATGGTCTGCATAAAGCGACCGTAGCGATGACCTAATCCCTCACGATAAACTTCCTTCATTTTCGCACTATTGGATGAACCATAGCGAGCGATCGGAATATCGTTTTCCTCCCCCATGACACAAGGCATGCTGGCTGACCATAAAATCTCATCTCCTAAATGCTGATAACAAAACTGATGAATTTGATAAAGTTGTTTTAAAGGGAGGTTTCTATCTTCACTGGCTTGAGTGATAAACTCTGGAAGTGCCTCTGAGTAATCCGTTGTAATATAAGGATTAGTCAAAGTTGCGCCTAATTCAGTTGGGTGGGTTTTATCGGATAAATATCCATCGGGCTTAATTCTGAGACTTTCTTTTTCGATCCCCCTTTTGATTCCTGATAATAAAGGGGAGAGCTTTTGAGCAAGCTCCAGATTGCACATTTCGATGGGTCGCATAGAATCTCACAGATCAGTTATCTAATAGGCCATTGAATAAGTGCGTAATAGCAGGCACGAATATTAACCTAGTTATTTTTGCCAATAATGCGCACTTTACTAGATTGGGTCAAGTCCATTATCGAAACAACTAAGTCTAATACTAGAACAAAAATGTAAGGGGGATTGTCTAGGCTGCGGCACCAGAATGCCTCAGAATTGCAATTAGCTCTACTTCAGCAGGAGACATGTCACAAGCATCAACCACTTCTTCGATGGTAGCTCCACGAGAAAGCAGAAGCCCAGCTTGTTGATAGGTTTTTTCACTAGTATCTGGTTGATTCTCAGTGATATGACTGATTTCGACATTAGCGATGTCATTAGCGAACTTTTTGATGGTTCTTCCCATGCCTAAAGCACCACTATTGATTGCTCGGATCTCATTTTGTATTTGGGTGATTTGTTGTTTTAACTTTAGGTATTGCCGCTTGTGATTATAAGCGATAAGGATAGCTATTACAGCGATTACAGTCGAGCTAACCGACCATAAGGTATTAACGTCTAGTGAGTTGAACCATTGAAGCATTTACTCTTCCTCTAACTTGTTTCGCTTTTGAATGTTAGAGGAAGACGAAATTATTACACTTTCTAATAATCTAGGAAGTCCAACTCATCCCATTCATCTTCACCTAACAACTTGTTTAGGTCGACTAATATCAGTAGCTCCCCTTCTCGGTGGGTCACTCCCTGAATAAATTTAGCAGATTCGTCATTGCCGACATTCGGAGTTGAGTCGATATCCGAACGCTTTAAATAAACAACTTCAGCGACTGCGTCGACCAATATACCAATAACCTGCTGATTGGTTTCTATAACGATAACTCGAGTATTATCGGTCAGTTCGATAGGTGGTAAGCCAAATCGCTGACAAGTGTCAATTACCGTGACAACATTACCCCGAAGGTTAATGATGCCTAGCACATAACTAGGAGCACCAGGAACCGGAGCTATGTCGCTGTATCGCAAGACCTCTTGGACTTGCATTACGTTTATGCCGTATGTTTCGTTGGCTAAACGAAAAGTAACCCATTGAAGTACTGCATCTTCATCGCTTTGTGCTTGTTGTTTATCATCAGAACTCACGACAGTATTTTCCTATTAGTCAAATTATTGTCAGTAGCGCCTAAAAACAACCGCACGGTTATTATTAGGCAAAATATGTACCAAATTTTTAGATTTCTGAGCTAAAGGATAATAATGTGCGCCTCAAGGCTTAATCTTTACCAAAATCAATCCACTAGCTGTCTTTAAATATAGACAAATTTCAACGGTATGTGGGCTTTTTTCAGAATTTGATGAAAAAAAATAACCAAACAGAGTCAAAAAGGCTTTATATATCAAAAAGTATCTTGACACTCACTCTTGAGAGCGGATAAAGTTGCGACATGAACGCACTAAATTCACATAGAGTTAACAAATTGCATGGCCGTTGGTGGCATTACACCAATCGGGCGCTAGTGTGCGGTTAACCAATTTAATTGGATAACCTTAAGAACTTACAAAAGCCCGTTAGAAAAAATCTAACGGGTTTTTTTTTGATTTTAAATTGAAGAACAATAATGATGATCGAACTTATATTTAACAATTCAGCGACTCAGCAAGTTAGTTGGCACTGGCATACTCTCTAATATCGAGTGGGCTAGGCTGTGGATTAAATATTCATTTCTCTAAAACCCGCTTACCAAGCGGGTTTTTTGTGAGCAAATTTAAACTTAATTAAATGACATTGAAGAATTTAAAGGAACTATTTAATGATTATCGTACTTAAGCCTATGGCAACGGAAGATGATGCCAAACAAATATTAGGTAAAATTGAACTTAAAGGTTTAAAACCATTGTTTATGCCTGGCGTCGAAAGAATTGTTCTGGGAGCTCTGGGTGATGAACGAAAGCTAACAGAGCTTCAGCTAGCCGCCCACCCGATGGTAGAAAGTGTCAAACCGATCCTAACCAGCTACAAGCAAGTCAGCAGAGAAATGCAATCACATGATAGTCAAGTCGCGATTGGGCAAGGAAAAAGCAAAACAATCATTGGGGGTGAAAACTTTACCGTAATTGCCGGCCCTTGTGCCATAGAAACAAAACAGCAAATAGAACTTTGTTCTGAAATTGTTAGCAAGCATGGTGGGAATATACTTAGAGGTGGTGCCTTCAAGCCCCGAACATCGCCTTATAGTTTTCAAGGGTTAGAAGTGGATGGGTTAGTGTTAATGCAACAAGCGGCTGAAACCGCTGGTATTCCTTGCGTAACAGAAATCATTGATGCTAGTCACGTTGAGCTACTAAGCCAGTATGTCGACGCCTTGCAAATTGGCGCTCGAAATATGCAGAATTTTCGACTACTAAAAGCAGCCGGACAGAGTCAAATTCCGATTATCTTAAAACGCGGAATGTCTGCCACTATCGAAGAATTATTGCTAGCCGCAGAGTATATCTATAATGAAGGTAATCAAAATATCATTCTATGTGAGCGAGGTATTAGAACCTTTGAAACAGCTACCCGCAACACATTGGATTTAGGTGCCGTCGCTTACATTAAGAATCAATGCCATTTACCTGTCATTGTCGACCCATCTCATGGCACTGGTATTAGAGAACTGGTTAGCCCGATGGCTCGTGCAGCCGCGGCCTGTGGTGCTGACGGAATAATGGTTGAGGTTCATAATGACCCACTATCTGCCCTTTCAGACGGTAAACAGTCATTAAATGAAAGCGAATTTGAATCTCTGATGCGCGGACTAAAACCATTTGTCGATGCTGCGGGCAAGGTATTGAAATAATGAGTCCGATAACTAATGAGAACAGAAAAGTTGAGACATTGCGAAAGCAAGTTGAGTGTCAATATAGCCCGGTTGCGTTGTTCTCCAGACTCTCAGAGCTTGGAGAAAGTAGCAACCGGATTTTACTTGAATCGAGTGAGATTGATAGTAAAGCGCAATTAAAAAGCATAATTGTCAATCGCACGGCTGTTAGAATTGAATGCAACTCTAACACCGTCCAACTTACTGCTGAAACAGCCAATGGCATTAACGCTTTGGCAAGCTTAGTCAAAATTTTTGAACTGCCAATTAAGGTTTCCTCTAGTTCCCGAACTGAGTTAACCCTTTGTTATCCTGAGCCCTCTTTGGCAGAAAACCAGTTGGATGAGGCAACCCGCCTCAAAAGACTAACACCTGTTGATTGCCTCAGAACGATCAAAATAGCATTTCAACAACCTGAAAACAATCCCTATTCGATATTCTTAGCAGGCCTTTTTTCTTTTGATCTGATCGCTAGTTTCGAACAGCTACCCGAAGTGGATAATGGGATTAATAGTTGTCCAGATTTTGTCTTTTATCTCGCTGAAGAAGTCATTGTTTTTGATCATCAAAGTCATCGAAGCACTCTTTATAGCAATATATTCTCAGGTGAGGATCAACAAAAACATTATTATGAGCAGTCTCGCAGAATGCAAATAATTGCCGATGCAATGAGTGAACAAGACCAATGCCTTATTTCAGTTTCACACTCACCGAACTTTTCATCTGATGTGCTCAACAAATTTGGATGCGATGTTTCAGACCAACAATTTGAAAGTATCGTAACTCGCTTAAAAGACGAAATAATAGCAGGCAATGTATTTCAAGTTGTGCCGTCACGAACCTTTTCAATCGCCTGCCCTAACCAATTGTTGAGCTATCAAAAACTTAAAGAAACAAATCCAAGTCCTTACATGTTCTATTTAGAAGACAAAAATTTCATCTTATTTGGAGCCTCTCCAGAAAGCGCGCTCAAATATACCGAAGCGTCTCGTCAAGTAGAGCTTTACCCAATTGCCGGCACTAGAGCTCGCGGTAGAGATTCAACAGGACATATTGATCATGATTTGGATAAGCGTTTAGAAACAGAGCTTAAACTGGATCAAAAAGAAATATCGGAACATATGATGTTAGTCGATTTGGCGCGTAACGATATCGCTAGAATTAGTGAGACGGCGAGTGTAGAAATCCCTCGACTGTTAGAAATTGACCGGTATTCACAGGTAATGCACTTGGTCTCATGCGTACAAGGCAAACTGAGAAATGATCTTGACTGTTTACATGCATACCAAGCATGCATGAATATGGGAACGTTGACCGGTGCGCCAAAAATAAAAGCCACTGAAATAATTAGGAAAACAGAGGGGCGAAGACGTGGAAGTTATGGCGGTGCCGTAGGCTATATAAACAGCTCTGGTGATATGGATAGTTGCATAGTCATTAGAAGTGCCTTCTGTAAGAATGGCCAAGCGTATATTCAAGCGGGTGCAGGTATCGTATTTGACTCAGTTCCAAAGCTTGAAGCTGACGAAACTAAAAATAAAGCTAATGCTGTCATTCTTGCAATTCAGTTAGCAAACCAAGAGCTCATCGACAAGGAGAGCGTCAATGACTAATGATAATCATCGAAAAATCTTTCTAATCGATAATTTTGATTCTTTCACTTACAACTTGGTCAATCAACTACAGCCATTGGTGAATGAATTGGAAGTTTATCGGAATGATCTTTGTTTTGACAAAATGTGTGACATTATTGACCAATGTGAAGACGAAAAAGTGATTGTGCTCTCGCCAGGTCCAGGCAATCCAAACTCTGCAGGAAATACTTTGGCAATCATCGAACGCTACCAAGCTAGGCTACCTATTTTGGGAATTTGTTTAGGTCATCAGGCGATTATTCAAAGTTTTGAAGGTGTAGTTGGCTCAGCTAAGTCCATTGTTCATGGTAAAGCTGAAGCCATAGAATTAGAGACTGGCGAGCACTCACTATTTCGAAATCTAGCCAACCCTTTTATCGCAGCTCGATATCATTCTTTGGCTGCAACGAGTATTCCAGCTTGTCTTAAGGTGATCGCTAAAACTAAAGACGAAGTGATGGCTGTAAGGCACACTCAGCATAAAATTCTAGGCTATCAATTTCACCCAGAATCGATCCTAACCCCGCAGGGTGGTGCATTATTACAAAATTCGATTGACTGGTTACTCGAGTAGTTACCGAGGAAATCAATTAGAAAAATTAAATCTCAAACTTTAGAGAAAAAATCATGAACCAATCACAGCAAAAACTGTTTGAAAAACAAGATCTCACTCAGCAAGAGTGTAAAAAGATATTTGATGAATTAATAAATGGAAAACTATCAGATGTCGAAATGACTAGCTTACTCGTCAGCTTAAAAATGAAAGGTGAACAACCTTCTGAAATTGCAGGAGCTGCTCAAGCTCTACGAGAAAATGCTGTTGCATTTGATAAAACTGACTATCCAACGGCTGACTCCTGTGGCACTGGTGGTAGTGGTATGAACACCGTCAATATATCCACTATGGTCGCCTTTGTTCTTGCCGAAATGGGCTTGCATATGGTTAAGCACGGAAATCGTTCCATATCTTCTAAGTGTGGCTCTGCGGATGTTTTGGAATCACTCGGCATAAAGATAGATATGCCAGCTGCCATGGCTAAAAGCTGCCTAGATGCAACCGGCTTTTGTTTTCTTTTTGCTCCACTTTACCATCCAGGCGTTGGAAATGTTATGCCTATCCGTAATCAATTAAAAACTCGTACCATTTTTAATTCACTTGGCCCATTGATTAATCCTGCGGCACCGGAGTATCAGCTGATGGGGACCTACTCAGAAGCCTTATGCCTTCCAGCTGCTGAATCTTTGAAGTTGTCGGGATGTAAGAGCGCGTTGATAGTACACAGTAACGGATATGACGAAATTACTTTACATAGTCCAACAAAAGCCGTTGAACTCAATCAGGGTAAAATTGCCAGTTACCAACTTAATACGAATGACTTTGGGCTGCCACAATGCAATGAAAAGGATATTGCTGGCAGCACACCTGAACTCAACGCGAAGATCTTTACTGATGTCTTGCAAGGTAATATTAACTCAGACAAATTAATTTCTATCAGCAATACTGTCGCGGCCAATTCCGCGGCTCTACTTAAAGTAGCAGGAATGCAAACCAATCTAATGGAAGCGACTCAGGCAGCACTCAAAGTGATCCACTCAGGAGCGGCTTTTAAGCGACTACAAAAAGTTGTCGATTTTTGTAAACAAGTAAAGTTCGACAACAATCAGGTTGACTCCAATGAGTAATGTGTTAGAAAAAATTGTTGCTAACAAGCGACGCGAATTGGTTCATCGAAAGTCAATTTATCCAGAAAAGGTGCTGACTTCTAAGCTTCCTCGTTCGACGAGAAGTTTTTTTGACGCGCTTAATCATTCGTATTCAGACTTCATTCTCGAGTGCAAGAAAGCATCGCCGTCAAAAGGACTAATTAGAGAGAATTTCGACTTAACAGAAATTCTTTCAAGCTACTCAAAATATGCCAGTGCTATTTCGGTACTGACCGATAATAAATACTTTAAGGGAAGTTTCTTTTATTTGAAACATGTCAGTCAGAACGTAACTCAGCCTGTTTTAGCGAAAGATTTTTTCGTTGACCCCTATCAAGTCACCGAGGCGAGATACTATGGTGCAGACGCAATTCTATTAATGCTTTCGGTTCTGGATGACGCGGAATACTTGCTACTAGCGGAAAAGGCGAAAAGTCTTAATTTAGATATTCTCACTGAAGTTCATGACCAACAAGAAATGCTACGAGCAATCAATTTAGATGCAAAAATTATTGGTATAAACAACCGCAATTTAAAAGATCTGAGCATTAACTTGCAAACTACACCTGACTTAGTGACTAATCTAACCGAACAGCAAAAACAGGGGCGACTTTTTATTTCAGAATCTGGTATTTCTACTAATCAACAGATTAGGCAATTATCACCCTACGTTAATGGCTTTTTGATTGGTTCCAGCATCATGTCGGAACCAGTTATTGAACTTCAATGTCGCTCATTGCTCTATGGGGAAACCAAAGTCTGTGGTTTAAAAGATTTAGAATCAGCTGTTTGCGCGAAGCAAAATGGAGCCACTTTTGGCGGCTTTATTTTCTATGATAAATCACCTAGACATATCAGCCCGCTGACTGCGAAAAAAATAGCTGAATCAGTAGACCTTCAGTGGGTTGGAGTGTTCGTTAACCATACTATTGAGAAGCTGATTGATACTGTCGAAAAAGTCGGGCTCAGCATTGTGCAATTGCACGGAAATGAGAATGGCGAATATATTAAACAGTTAAAAGCTGCTTTGCCGAACATAAAAATCTGGAAGGCGCTAGCTGTTCAAGACCAATTATCAGAAAGCCAAATCGAACTTGTAAACAACTTTCGAGTTGATAGAGTTTTATTAGATACGCAGCACAATGGTTCCTCTGGAGGAACCGGAAAGACTTTTAATTGGGACAGTCTCTCACGCCTCAAAAAGGATCACTTGGTTCTCGCTGGTGGTCTCAACAAGGACAATATTCTCGCTGCGCGAGAGATTGGATGCGCTTGTTTAGATGTAAATTCAGGCGTAGAGACAGAACCTGGCGAAAAATCTTGTGAGCAAATAATAGAACTTTTTAAAACGTTAAGAGTTTAGCAACAAATAACTTCTTTTGGGAAAACTAGAGATGACTAAATTAGATAAAAATTTTGGTGAATTCGGTGGCATGTTCGTACCAGAAATTCTGATGCCCGCCCTACAACAGCTAGAAGACGCCTTTGTCACAGCGCTAAGTGATGAAGAATTTCAGTCAGAGTTTTATGCTCTACTTCGCGATTACGCAGGACGCCCCACACCTTTGACATTGGCGCGAAATTTTAGCCCTAATAAACAGGTAAAATTGTATCTAAAACGTGAAGACTTATTGCACGGCGGAGCCCATAAAACTAATCAAGTATTAGGCCAAGCACTCTTAGCAAAGCGCATGGGAAAAAAGGAAATCATTGCTGAAACAGGTGCCGGGCAGCACGGGGTGGCCACCGCAATAGCCTGTTCTCTGTTAGGGCTAAACTGTCGAATTTATATGGGTGAAAAGGATTGTGCTCGACAACAACCAAATGTTTTTAGAATGGAATTAATGGGTGCTAAGGTCATCCCTGTTTCTGCAGGAAGCGGCACTTTGAAAGACGCCGTAAACGAAGCGCTTCGCGATTGGTCCGCCACTTATCTGGACGCTCATTATTTACTCGGTACTGCTGCAGGCCCTCACCCTTATCCGACGATGGTTCGAGAATTCCAAAAAATGATCGGTGAAGAAGCTCGTCAACAGTTCTTTGAAAAAGAACAAGAACTACCAGACTATGCCATCGCTTGCGTTGGTGGTGGCTCAAATGCTATTGGTTTATTCCATGACTTTATTCCGCATGAATCTGTAAAACTGATTGGGGTGGAACCCGCAGGTAAAGGGTTAGAAACCAATCAACATGGTGCAACGCTTACCAAAGGAGCAAAGGGAATCCTTCATGGTACACATACTTATGTGATGCAGGACCAAGACGGTCAAATAGAAGAATCTTATTCTGTTTCTGCTGGATTAGACTACCCTGCGGTCGGACCGCAGCATGCTTATTTAAAATCAATTGGCCGAGTTGAGTACGTATCGGTAACTGATGATGAAGCGTTAGACGCCTTTAAGCGTCTCTCAAAAACCGAAGGCATCATTCCCGCTTTGGAATCTTCTCATGCGTTGGCGTACGCATTTAAACTCGCGCAAACACTTAACGCTCCAACCAGTATCGTCGTCAACTTGTCTGGCCGTGGTGACAAAGACTTGGAATATGTCCGTCAATTAAGTAATTAGCGCAGACTGTGACAACAATCGAAAATTAGATAATAGCTTACATTAAAGGGTTAAAACATGACTGACCGATATAGTAATTTATTTCAGGAATTAAAACGTAGACAACAAACAGCATTTGTTCCCTTTGTCACTTTGCATGATCCTGATTTTGATCGAAGTTTAGAAATAATTCAGTGTTTAATTGATAATGGTGCAGATGCGCTAGAACTAGGTATTCCCTTTTCAGACCCAATTGCAGATGGGCCTGTAATTCAAAAAGCGTCGATTCGCGCATTGCAATCTCACTCAACGGTTAGTCGCAGTTTTGAGATAATAGAAAAAATACGTGCTAAAAATCCTGATATACCCATCGGACTTTTAGTTTATTCCAACTTAGTTGTTGCTAATGGAATGGATCATTTCTATAGCTTGGCCGCACAAGCTGAAGTCGACTCAGTGCTAATTGCCGATGTTCCCATTCTGGAAGCTGACCCATTTATTTCTGCAGCTAAATCAGCCGGTATAAAACCTATTTTTATTGCAACTCCCAACGCATCCGATGAAATGCTTAAGCAGGTCGCAGAAAAAAGTGAAGGGTACACTTATTTATTGAGTAGAGCTGGAGTTACTGGGACGGAGGTTAAAGCCGAAATGCCGGTAGAAAATATTGTTTCAGCGTTACAAAAATACTCTGCACCACCAAGCTTGCTGGGTTTTGGCATTTCAACCCCAGAGCAGGTAGCACAGGCGATAAAGCTAAACATAGGAGGAGTAATAAGTGGTTCGGCCGTAGTTAAAATCATTCAGGATAATCTCACCGATCAACCCGCTCTAATTGAACAACTAAGCAGTTTTATTAGAAAAATGAAACAAGCGACTAGTCAGTGATAATTTGGACATTGATTAGGCATACAATCCACTTCTTGAATGTTTATAAAATTATATGAACACTTTCATACAATTCTTTAGAATATCGACTAGACTCTATTAAGGACTTTGCCTTTAATTATTGAATCGAAAAATATCTCAATTTGTGAACTTATTTTTGAAAAAATGGACTCTGTTATTTGCTGTGGTAATTTGTGGTTTTATTACCACAGTAAACTCAGCTAATAAAATCAATTTCAGAGATTCTGAACTGCAGTTTTTAGCGTCACTAGACAGCATTAAGCTTTGTGTCGGCCCTGACTCGATCCCTTTGGATAGTATTGAGAAAGGTGTTCATGTTGGAGTTAATGCTGAATTTTTGAAATTATTCGAGCAATTGGTTGAGGTACCGATAGAACTCGTCATTACCGAGTCTTGGAACCAATCGATAGAAAACGTAAGAAATGCAAAGTGCGATATTATTTCTCTTATTCAAGAAACGCCAAAACGAAGAGAATTTCTTTTTTTTACCGACAGCTATGTCGAAATACCGTTTGTTGTCGTAACGACTCAAGAAAAATTCTTCAAGGCGAACCTGACCGAAATCATAGATAAACCGCTTGGAATTAGGGCAGGATATGCCTATGCAGAACTACTACGTGCTCGTTACCCTAATATCGATTTAGTTGAATATGACTCGATAGAAGAAGGTTTCGAAATGGTCAATTCGGGAAGAATTTTTGGATACCTCACCGGTTTACAGATTGCGGGTTTCGCTATCCAAGAAGGTGGCTATAGCAACCTCAAAATTAGTGGCCAATTTGACGAACTCACAACTATCAAATTAGGAATAGGCGTTAACAAAACCAAACCGTTTTTGGTAGATATTTTCAACAAAGCCATAGCAAGCATTTCCGACTCAGAAATCAAACGCATTAACAATTCTTGGTTAACTGTTAAGTACGAGATCGGCGAGGACTATCAGAAGATTTACCAAATATCGGCGGTAGCTTTAGCTATAGTATTATTCTTACTCTACCGACAAAGAAATTTGAGGGAGCACAACCGCCAATTAGAAATTAGAGAAAAAGAGATTTGGCAGGAAGCGAAATTTGATTTCCTTACAGGCCTTCCCAACCGGCGTTTTTTTCAAGAAAAAATTAACAATGAAATTGATTTATCGATATCAGGCCAAATCAATTTTACTCTTCTATTAATCGACTTAGATGGATTCAAGGAAGTCAACGACACTTTAGGTCATGATCAAGGTGATGAATTACTCATAGAGGCTTCAAAGCGAGTTAATGATTGTTTACCCCCAGACAGCATTCTTGCTCGACTTGGCGGAGATGAATTTGTAGTGATACTAAAAAATATTAGTGAACAACAACTCATCGGTAGAATCGCTCAAAATATTTTAAATGCTCTGAAAGCACCATTTCAGCTGAGACAACAAGCCTTCGTATCGGCTAGCATAGGTATTACCGTATACCCTGAAGATTCGGCCACTATGGTTGAACTAATGAAAAATGTTGACCAAGCCATGTATGCCGCAAAAGAAAAAGGTCGTAATGTTTTTCATCGATTCACGCCGCAAATGAGAAAAGACGCTGTTGCCCGAATGAACTTGGTAGGCGACCTTCGTAAAGCTATCGAAAGAAAAGAGTTTGAAGTGTTTTACCAACCAATTGTTGAACTCGACTCAATGAAAGTTCGTAAGTGTGAAGCTCTTATTCGCTGGAATCATCCTGAAAAAGGCTTCATAAGTCCTGTTACTTTTATTCCGATACTTGAAGATACTCAAATGATTATTGAGGTCGGTGAACAAGTCTTTGAACAATCCGCGAGGCAGGTTAAACTCTGGCGCGAAAGCATCGACCCAGAATTCCAAATTAGCGTCAATACCTCTCCGGTGCAATTTGAAAGTCGCAGTACCGTCGGATGGAGTGATTTTTTGAGTGAGTTACAACTTGATATTTCATCCATCGGAATTGAAATGACTGAAAGCATGTTGATGGAAGGATATGATGATATAACCTCACATCTAAGTGGTTTACGAGAATCTGGTTTTCAAATATCTTTAGATGATTTCGGTACTGGTTACTCTTCCCTCTCCTACCTAAAGAAATTTGATATCGATTACTTGAAAATTGATAAGTCATTTGTGAATAATTTAAAGGCAGGCTCCAGTGATATGGTGTTATGCGAAGCAATTATTGTTATGGCTCACAAGCTTGGCTTAAAAGTAATTGCTGAAGGTGTTGAAACAGTCGATCAGCAAATTCTGCTAAAGGAAGCTGGTTGTGATTTTGGCCAAGGATACCTATTTTCAAAACCAGTTTGTGGTGAAGAATTCAGCTCAATACCTGTGGTCGTTGAAAGCACCCTTGCTTTGCAAAATAGCTAACAGGCAGTTCTCTTTTATACTTTCGAAACATCTCCGTGCAAATGACTTTTCCCTCCATCACTTTATAATTTAATAAATATAATACTTTACATAGTTATTTAAAAAGCAATAATAGTGACTCAGGGGGATTTAATTGAAAACCACAGACAAAATCTTAGAGTTATTAAAACTCAATGGCGCTATGACGGCCAAATCTCTCGCAGCAGAACTCGAGCTTACGACTATGGGAGTTCGACAACACCTTCAGCAACTTGAAGAACAAGATAAATTGACCTATTTCGACCAGCGCGCTGCTAGAGGTCGACCCACTCGCTTTTGGGCCATCAGTCCAAAAGGTCAACTCGAGTTCCCTAATAAGCACGAGGAGCTCACTTTGCAAATGATCGACTCAATAAAAACGGTTTTCGGTGAGCAGGGTCTCGAAGATTTGATTGTTCAACGAGAGCTCGAAGTTTCAAGGCGATATAAACTAGAACTACAGAAATACTCTAATCTTTTGGAAAAACTGTCAGCATTAGTTAAGCTCAGAACAGAAGAAGGTTACATGGCCACTCTGGAACAAAAGGAAGCCGATTTTTGGATAATGGAAAACCACTGTCCTATCTGCTCCGCAGCGAAACAATGTCAAAATTTTTGTCGTTCGGAATTGCAGCTGTTTCAAGAATTACTCCAATCTTTAGCGACAGTCACTCGGGAAGAGCACATTCTTGAAGGAGCACGACGTTGCGCTTATAAGGTTATACCGATCCTAACCAGTTAACCGACTCTATGCTTAATTTCTGAAAACAATTGCTTTAGTAATCCGCTCCAAAATTGCTCTGCGCTGGACTAACTTGTAGGTTGTTCTATTTTTCTAAGGACTAAATATCTTACAGGCATTTGGGTAACATCTTTAATTAATTCAAAACCATGTAGCTTAGCCCATTTGGCATAATCCTTCTTATGCCAAGCAGCTACAAACGGCTCAAAAACTCGCTTAGCCAAGAAGCGGAAGTACAGCCCTTTTAGGCCAAACTGCTTAAACATTGCCCAGTACCCCCTATAAAACTGTTCCGGTGCCGGTTCACAGATACTCAATAGCCCGCCCCCCTTTAAAATTCGATGGCACTCGATAAGTACTTTGTTAGAATACTTGGGCGGTATTTCATGAAACACGAAGTTCGCCGAAACGCCCTCAAAACGCTGTTGGGCAAATGGCGTTTTTTCAGCAACACCTTGAACAAACCGAATCTCAGGGTATTTATTGGCGGCATGCCATAACAAATAAGGTGAAGGATCTAACCCCCAAACGTCTTTGATTCCCGAATCGAGCAACGAACGTGTAGAACGGCCACCACCACAACCTATATCTAATACCGACTGGCAGCTGATTAGATCTTTCGCAATACTCTCTCTAGCAACTTTCATACTGCCGAGCATGCTGATGTCAAAGCCAGTCACATACCCTTTACTAATATTCTTAGAAAAGTTTCCATTTGGAAGATTATGAAATTCTTGTAGCAGGTATTTTGGCAGCTCTAAAGAAGATTGAAATTCATCAGGCAGCTTAACTTTTTCAATTTGCTTGCCTCTAAATTTCTTTAATAACAGTTTGAGATCATCAAAGCGGCTAAATGCAAGAGCATCTGGCCACGCATCGGGCAGTTCAATTGATTTCCAGTCAATGATTTCGGGGTCTGACCTTGAAGGCATGATTTACTTTTTCACAACTAATAATAGTGACTCGGTTTTGGCTCGAATTATACCGAGATACCCCAAAAAGGACAGTATTCTATAAGCTATTGCTTAGGATTCGTTTGCTCCTAGAAGAAGGTTTAATCATTTTGAACCTGATATCGTCTATCCAAAACAAAACCCCAAGCAGCCCCTACGATACTGGCTAGTTGTAATAAACCATTCTTACCAATAAGTCTCTGCTGGCTTATTTATATCGATACCGAATGCATGTTTGCCTACATACCATAAGCACTCATCACTTTTGGCTGGCATCAATCCGCAACAGCGAATATCCCGATAAAACCGCTCCATTGGTAAATGCTTGGATATAGTTCCACCACCACAAGCTCTCACTGCCATCGACGCGATCTGTGGACCAAGTTCGCCGACGAAGTACTTGGCTCGATGAATTGCAGCATTTGTTTCTTGTGCCCCCCTATTCTCTACTACCATCCTTGCTGCGTGATAAACCAGTTGCCTGGCTGCCTCTACTTGAACACTCATCTCCCCCATCCGACTTTGAACCATCTCATTTTCTATTAAAGGAACCTCTTGACCTGCCATTTTTCGTCGTTTCTGATGCTCTATCGTAAATCGATAGATAGCGTCGATAACTCCAAAATAACAAGCTGTAAATCCTCCGACCACAAAATGAGGTTCACTAGCAAGTTTTTGTAATACCAACCCTTCAACACCAAGAAATAGACGGTCTCTTGGAACGAACACATCTTTGAGTTTCATATTGTTAGAAACGGTTCCGCGCATCCCCATAGTATTCCACATTGCTTCTATTTCTATTCCAGAATCCTCTTTGGGTATGACTAACCAGCTGACAACGGGCACCTCGCCACCTGGTTGTTTTTCTGGAACGGCTGCGACCACGTAATAATCGGCGTAGCCCGACATTGAAACAAAGCTTTTCTTTCCGTTCAGGATAAAACCGCCTTCCACTTTTCGGTAAGTAGTACTAAGTGCTCCTGGATGAAAACCAACATTAGGTTCTGTTAAGGCAGCACCAAACACTTTACCCGCTAGCGCTTGTTCGAAAGCCCAGTTTTGAAAGTTTTTCATCACTCGGCCAAAACTGCCTTCAATTTGACTTAAATCAGCTTCAGCAAGGGCACCAATCACAATATTGTGCATATTGAAGCTGACAGCGGTAGAGGCACAGCCTTGAGCGTAAGTCCCCGCCGCGCGAGTGTATTGGTAAAAATTTGCTCCCATTCCGCCATGGCTCTCTGGTACCATCAAGCCCATCATTCCTGCTTTTCGCAAGTCTTGATAGTTTTCCACAGGAAAACTAGCTTCTGCATCATACTTGGAAGCTCTTTTAGCGAATATATCTCGAAGGGTCTCACACTGAGTGATTAGTTGTTGGGTATCCAATGCCATTTTACTATTCCTAATAAATCAAAAGACCTAAGAATAGCCTGAGCGCGAACTAACCGGTTTGATCTGGATCAGCGGGAGTTTGAAATATCTATTCGTAAAAATAACAAACTTAATCGTTCAAGGATAGCTGTTCCAGTTGAAGAATATCTTTACTGAGAAGTTCTGCTAGCTGTACCACTGAGTTTTGCAGTTGTTTTACAGCATGTTCAAAGCCGTTATTATTTAGGGTTAAAGTAAGATTGAATCGTCTTTGACCGATCAATACTCCTTTATCATTAAGGATCCAATATCGCCCTGAATGAACTGCGTTGCCATTCAAATTATCAACCTCAAATTGGGCTATCTCTAGTTTAATGGTGAATTTCGCTAAAGCCTGCCATCGGCTATTAACTAACTCAATTCGATGATTATCCAACTTAGATTCCATTTCACTTCTTAAGCTTCTTGAAAGAGCGCCATCTAAACTTTCTGCCCAACGATGGTTGGAAGATATTTGTAAGCGACTTCCCGACTCTTTTACGACGATTCCTGACTGTCTTAAATAATCAGCTAAATGAATGTTTTCTATAACAATTAAATTTGAGGCCTGCTGACTATCAATTAATTGAGTTTGTACCGCCTGCTTACTCAGAGTATAAAAATGCGTTTTAATCGCAGGTGAGCTGCACCCAGCAACAAAAATAAAAACCACGCTCCACATCATGAATCTAATCATTTTCTTTTCCTCTTGGCTCTACATCAGCTTCTTTTGCTCCACCAAAAAGTAGACTATTTGGTTGATGGTTCAATTGAGATAGCACCGGTGTTAGTTCCTTTAATGCCCCTTCCAGCGACTGCAGCATAGCGCTAATATCTTGATGAGTCTTAGAGCCTTCTGAAAACCCCTTAGCCAGCACTTCGATACTTCTCAGAGTCTTATTAACGTTGGCAATCATGGCTTTACCTTCGGAGTTATCTAAGAACTGATCAACTTGTGTTGAGGCGGCGCTAAAATCAACCATCGCCGTTTTCATTTCTTTCATTGCCTCGCTGACATTGCCGACTAAATCATTCAACGGAAGTTGATCTAGAGTTGCAAAAATGTTGTCTAGTTTTTGCAGTAGATTATCAATTTCACTAGCTGCGGTTGGAATGACTTGATAACCACTAAAATACTGTTCTTTCGAATGAGTATCCTCGACATACTGAATTTCTATGAACTTACTACCTGTTAATAAATTGCCAGAACTAATAAAGCCATGTAGTCCAGAAGCGATCATCTTGTTCATTCTCTCGCGTATCTCGATTGTTTCTTCTTTCAAGTCTTTAAGTCCAAGTCTAGCTGGTTCGATTTGAATCAATACAGGAATGCGAGTTTCTTGATCTAGCAGATTACCCATTTCATCATAATCAATATCGGTTCTCATCACTGTCCCTATTCGCACACCTTTATACTCCACAGGAGCTCCAGGATTTAAACCTCGAATAGATTGCCCGAATAACAAAATGAAATCTTGCGCATTTTTAAATTGGTTAAGCAGCACATCTTTCTTGTCTTCATAGATTGTATAATACGCGCGCTTAGAAACCACCTCTCCTTTCGGTAAGTTTGCAGGTACATCAAACGCGACTCCACCCGCGAGAAAAGTTTCGAAAGTGCCAGAGTGAATTTGTACACCATCTGCCGATAGGTCAACCTCAATTCCGTTTATCCGCCAAAATCGCGTATTAGTGGTCACTAATTTATCGTAGGGACTTTCTATAAACGCATTGTAATAAACGCGACGCTCTTCAACATTAAAGTGCACATATTCAACCCGCCCAACATTAATCCCTCTAAAAATAATAGGGTCGCCGATATGTAATCCCGACTGATTATCACTATCTAATGTAACGTGTAAGCCTGGCGTTCCTAGCGGAGTAACGGGAGGACTCTCAAGACCAACAAACTCATATTTAGTTTCTTCATCTACTCCAGGTGAAAGCTCAATATAAGCACCAGAAAGTAACGTGGAAAGACCTGTCACTCCACCATTTCCAATACGTGGTTTTACCACCCAGAACTCAGTGTCTATTTTTAAAAGCTCATCGGTATTTTTTTGTAATCGAGCCGTAATTTCAATTCCATCTAAGCGTTCATTCAATTTCAAATCAATCACTTTACCAATAGTAATATCTCTCAGCTTAATTTTGGTGGTATCAATATCTAACCCTTCTGCAGTTTCAAAATAGATAGTTATAAGAGGTCCTTGATTGGCCCAGTTTTGATAGACCATCCAACTTCCTATAAGCAGCGCAACTAGTGGTATGAACCATACCTTTGATATTTTGTGGACAGGTTTTACCATAGCGGATTGAATGTTATCAGCCCCACGTAAGGGTTCTTGCTCGTCATTAGGTGGCAAGTTTTCATTAGACATGGCTGCTGGTTCCTTTCTGATTTAACCAAATTAGTCTGGGGTCAAAGTAGTGTGCAGCTAACATGGTTGTAATAACCATGGTTGCAAATGCGATAGTCGCTTCTCCCGGCAATATGTTCATTATATTGCCCATTTGAATCATCGCGACTAACACAGCGACAACAAAAATATCGACCATTGACCAGCGACCGATAAAAACGGTTAGTCTAAACATTTTATGATTGTTCTTAAAATAGACTATTCGTCCAGTAACGATGGAATAACACAACCATGCTAGGGCTAACAGTTTGACCACAGGAACCAAAACACTCGCGATAAAAATAACCAGCGCTATCGGATAAGAACCTAGTTCCCATAGGGTGACGACTCCGCCTAAAATGGTGCTCTCAGTCACCTCGCCCAAATAGGTTGTGTACATAATAGGATAAAGGTTCGAGGGAATATATAATAGTGCTGAGGTAATTAACCAAGCAATTGTGGTTTGAAGTTCACTGGAACCTAGTGGCTTAATCTTAGACCCGCAAATATGACAGTGCTTGTAATGCGAAGGGCATAGTTCCAAACAAGTGGTACAGCCATTCATTTGAATAGAGCTCGCGGTGTTATTAGCTGGCAAATTAATGTCCATAAACTCCACTATGAATGCTTAGCTTCGGAATACTGCGGGGAAATCAGTCTCCACATTTGTAGCTTATCTAAATAGACTCGTGTGGTTGCCATTGCCACAATATAAAGAATGAATGCTAGAAATGACCAACCGAAATCCACTTTTGCCAGCGATGTAATTTTAACCATGCTCACCAAAATCCCAAGTAAGAAAATTTCCGCCATGTTCCAGTGTTGAAGATGAAAAACAATCTTTAAAACTATTCGAGCAAAAGGAAAAGGCCGTCTGAAATTTGAAGATATCAGAACGTAATTGAGCCCCAATAAAATAAGCATAGGTATTAGTAATGTTGTCAATACTAGGAAAAAGACAACTCCGATGTAGGTGCCGTCTCCTAGACTAAATAAACTATCGATAAAATAGACAGTCTTCTCTCTTCCCTTTGAATTAAATGTTAAGAATGGAAATGCTAATGTTAAGCACATAAATATGATCGATGAAGTAGAAAAAGCAAATAACCGACTTCGAGCAAAATGATGATAACGAGTTAAAACAAAATCACATCTAGGGCATACGGCTTTTTTGCCATGATCAAGTTCTGGAACTGAAACCAGTAAGTCACATTCTTTACAAGCTAATTGACTATGGACTCGCACGGGATATTATTCCAAGCATTGGATACAGACCGAATGAGAACACAGGATATTAGAATTTTGGCAAGTTTACAAATAACTAACACTGGAAATTTGAATTGCCTACAAATAACTCAGTTGCGTGTTATCATCGAAACAGTGAAGTTGTTAGAAAGCATCCAACATACTTTTTGAACAACTATTAGATTACTTCAAAGTGTGGATTGAGCTGAAGGGAATGACGTTCAACTACAAATATTATAAAAAGGATATTAGTTATGAAATCATTAATGCTCGTTATCTTATTGCTAAGCGCTCCTATTGCTAATGCCCAAGAGAGTTTTCGCATTACTTTGCTCAGGGCTGCGCCAGGTTTACTCAGTGATTTAATTGAAAAATCAAAAGAATATAAAGCTAAGAGTCATAATCAAGTGACTATTATGAGGCACAGCCAAGGCGACCATTGGGACTTGATGCTTCTAGAGCCCTCAGGGAGTCAGCCACTAAATGCAACCGATTTTGGTCAGCACGCGGACTTTCAGCATACATTTCTCGCGAGCTCAAAAGCCAGTTGGCAACAGCTCAAGGAATTAGGCGAGAAGAGTGGTCTGTTTCATATTGAAATGTTTCATGCAAAGCACGGTAAAGACGCGGAGCTTTTGAAACAAAGAGCCATGGAAAACAGCTATCTAACTGCCACTAAACGAAATGCCAATATAATCTTTAGAACCACATTTGGTAGCGATGTCGATAGTTTCACCATCGGTTATTACCCAGACATGCTTGCATTTGCGAGTATGCCTGATCTGAATCCAGAGGTGTTTAGCAAAGCAGCGGTTAAAGCAGGCTTCAAATCTAGGGATGATATTGGATTATATTTACGCGAGTTGATTGTGTCACACCATGATACACTGGCAACCAGAGTCGACTAGTTTTATGCTATTTGAATGGCTCACTACCCTTTCATGATAAATTCGCGTAATTCTTCTTTGGGCATGGGTTTGGCATATAAGTACCCTTGCCCAAAATGACAATTAAGGTTTTGTGCAATCGCGCTTTGTGACTCTGTCTCAATCCCCTCAACCACTATTTGCATTCCTAAACTCGCTACAAGAAAACCAATGGACTCAATGAGACCGACCATTTTTTCATTTTCGGCCGTGGACTGAATGAATGATTGATCAAGTTTAATAATATCAAATGGAAATTGATGCAAGTAACTAAGTGACGAGTAGCCAGTTCCAAAATCATCGAGTAAAACCTTCATGCCAATGGATTTCAACTCTTGAACAAATTGAATCGCGGCATTGAAATCTTCAACTAAGATGCTTTCAGTAATTTCAGCATTCAGCTTACTAGTATCGACATTGTAGGTCGCAATTTGTTTTCGAATAAACTCATCCAGTGTTCTAGATAAGATCTGCATCGCAGAAATATTGATATTGACATAAAGGTGGCTTAATTCTTCAACTTTTGAAAATTCATTCAGCGCTTTACAAGACATCTCAACAACAGACTCTCCAAGTTCCTGGATCAAGCCAGTTTCTTCAGCAATAGGAATAAACTCTGCGGGACTGATAAATCCCAACTCCGGATGTTGCCATCGAATGAGCGCTTCGAGTCCAATCACTTGACTATCAAATAGATCGACAATAGGCTGGTAAAAAAGGCTGATTTGTTCAGTACCAATAGCGAGCCTAAGATCTTGTTCTATCTTTAGTCGTTTCGAGACTATTTTTTTAATATTGGCGTCAAATAGACAGTATCGATCTTTGCCATCATGTTTGGCTTGATACATGGCGGCATCAGCATCGCCAATAACTTTGTCGGCAGTATCTTCACCAATTTTTACCAGCCTCACTCCAATACTCGCACTGGTAATTAGGGAATGCTGTTCGACTTCCACTGGTTCTCTTAGCGCTCTTAGCACTCGCTCTGCCAACCTAATCGCTATCTGTATCGAATCAACATCATGCATTAAGATACAGAACTCATCTCCTCCTAATCGAACCACCACGTCATGCTCTCGCATACATCGACTTAACCGCTTCGAAACTTCTACTAAAAATAGATCGCCAATATGATGCCCTAAACTATCATTGATAATTTTAAAACGGTCGAGATCTAAAAAGAGTAGCGCCAGATCACAATCATTTTTGGTCGCTTTGTTTTTAAGCACTTCGGCCAGTTCTTCCAATAAAAATTTACGATTAGGAAGTTCAGTGAGAGAGTCATGCAATGATTCATACTCAAGCTTCTTTTCTATTTTTCGACGTTTGATAATAGTTCGTTCTAATACCGAGGTACGTTCTTTTACTCGTCGTTCTAGACTCTCATGTGCTTGAACTAACGCATCTGAGTCTTTTTTCCTGAGGATTGCTGATGAAACTTGGTGAGCAATCGTTTCTAATACAAGTCGTTCTTGAGTCGAGTAGATATGTTTGGGATCGTAGCTTTGAACCACTAATACGCCAAAAGTTTTGGACTTGTCTTTAAGTGGAACACCTAACCAAGATACCGCTGATGGTCCTGTTTGAGTGACATCGGGGTTTTCAGATTGGTTAAATAAAATTGCTTCTCCACTTTGCAATATTCTCGTGGTAGCTGATTTTTGTTGCTCGGGTGTATTAGAATCCAATCTTATTAAACCAGGCCTATCATCGTGTTTATCGACGAAATAAGGAAACTCTAAGGTGACTTTATCTTCTGCCAAGGTAGCGACAAAAGCATTTTCAGCGTACATTAATTCAGAGATACTCTGGTGTACTCCTGCAAACAATCCATCGATACTATCAGCTGTGTTCACAAGGTCGGCGATATTAAACAACGCCTTTTGAACTTTTTCCCCTCTTCTTCTGACTTTAACTTCGTTGGCAAGGGTTTTATTAATGCTTTTTAATTGCTCTGTTCTGCCAGCAACTCTCTCTTCAAGTTCACTGTTGTATTCTTGTAGTTTTTGATGTGCTTGTTTCAAAGATTCAGCGTCTTGCTTACGTCTCAGTGCCGCGGCAATGTGCTGAGATACATACTTAAGCAAGTTTTCATATTTCTTATGATATCGAAATCCATCCTCATAGCTCTGAACAACCACCGCTCCGAGTAGCTGCTCTTCCAAGATCAAAGGAACTCCAATCCAATCTTCGGGAGCTTTACCAACCATAGAAGTCTTGAGCATTTCTTGTTTACTGAGATGAAGTAACTTTCCTGTTTGAATGACCTTCATTGTAGGCGAGCCATCTATTTTGGTAGCCGGTATCATTGCATTGGGATTATGCAAAGGGTCATCTTCGCTTTGTTCGTCGTCATCTTCATCCACATAATACGGAAAGCTCACATGTCCATTTTCGGCATGATGCAGCATAATGAAAAAGTTCTTAGCAGGTATCAAACTAGAGACGATTTTATGTAGCGCTTTGTAGAAAGCATCGAGCGTTTGGCTAGAGTTTGCTATTTCAACGATGTCAAATAGCGCTTTTTGAAGTTTTTTAGTGTCGGCATAGTACTGTACGACGCGCTCTAAATCAGCGTTTTTCTGCTTGATTTCCTGTAACTCTTTAACAAGTTCAGAAGTGTTTTTGGCTTTTTGATTCAAGGAGTTAGGGCGCAAACTTGCTTTAATTTGTAATACACCTATTAACTATAGCACCAATATAAAAATTCAACTGTTAAATTTTCAATCTCCAAATGAGATAGTATTTATTTTGGCTTAGCGGTTTGATGAAAGAAAATGGTTAATATGTTTGCAACAATGATGAGTCCAGCACCAACTATTTTTGTCAATGTGATTTCCTCATTCAGCAAAATATAACTCAGAATAAGACTAATCGGTACGTAGCCGTAATACACAACAGCGGTTAGATTGGCAGGCAACTCGGTACTCGCTTTAATCCACAGCGTATGGGCTATTAGTGTACTAAGTATTCCCAGCACCAATAACCCCTGCCAATCTTGGGGCTGCATATTGAAATCTGCAAATGGCAAAAACATTAAAAAGAAAATTAATGCAAATCCAAACTGGGCAAAAGCTCTAACTTGTGTTCGAACGCCAGATACCTGACGATTGATCAAAGGTAAGCAAGCGTACAAAAAACCACTAGCAACCGAAATTGCAAAACCTAACCATTTTTGCTTCTCTAACTCGAAGCTTGGTGCGGTTATGACTATTCCTATTATACAAAGTAAAACAGCTGAAAAATCGATTTTGGAGAACTTTTCCTTTTTGATGATTACGCTGAGCAATAACAGATGAATCCCAAAAGTCGACACGCCTATAGCTGCGAGAGACGCGTCGGTTAGTTTGATACTTAAAAAATACAAATACCAGTGGGTGGCAAATACTAAGCCGAGAGCTAAAAGCCAGCAAAACTGGACGCGGTTTATTAAAATTGAACTTCGCTTGAAAAGAAGTATCAAACCAATTCCTATAGTAGCTACCGCTAGTCTAACAATCCCAATTGTCACTTCATTAGCACTGATCCACTTAATTAATACAGGCACAATGCTCATTAGAAGTATCGCAATCAGTGCGATCATTAACAGCTTAATATCTGCTCGTCCCGTAAAATGTTGTTTCAAAGTCATTGCGCTATTCTTTGCAGACCGATGTCAGACATAAAATACCTCGATGCTACAGGAATAGGGTTACCGATATTCGCGAGGTACACGCGCACTTACTCCAGAAACTAAATCGTATCCAATAGTATTGGCGTGATTTGCAACAAGCGAAACTGGAATTTGCTCTCCCCACAATTCAACTCGATCCCCGATAGCTACTTGGTCATGATCGCTGACATCAATTGTAATTAGATCCATTGATACACAACCCACTAGCTTCGCTATTTTGCCGTTGATGAAAACCGGAGTCCCAGACTCCGCATGTCGCGGATAGCCATCTGCGTATCCGACTGCAACCGTGGCAATTGTCGCGTTGGCCGTTGCGACCCACTTTTGGCCATAACCGACCGATTCACCGGCTTTTATTTTTCTGATAGCTATCACTTCCGACTCAAAACTCATGGCAGGTTTAGTCAACTTATCACTGTTGTGAGGGACGTCAAACATTGCAACCCCGTAGAGCATAATTCCTGGTCGATTCCAGTCTAAATTGCTTTCTGGAAAACCAACAATCGCCGGAGAGTTAGCAATGCTTTTTTGCAAATTTTCATTAAATGGTATTAATTTCACCATCTGATTAAATTGCTCAAATTGCTGTTGAGTAACGCGATTATCTGATTGACTAGCACATGAATAATGCGACGAGACTACAAACTCATCGTCAACCCATGGACAATTTAAGACTTCCTTGATGACTGTTTCTAAATCGTTTTGATTGAATCCTAAACGATGCATCCCTGTATCCAGCTTTAGCCAAACTTTTAATTTATTCTTAAGAGGTGTCGCCAAAAGCGTATGCAGCTGGTCTAGATTATGCAAAGTTACCCACAGCCCATACTGAGCAGCGATTTGATAATCTTGTGCTTGATTGATACCTTGTAAAATAAGTATCGGTTGATTTATACCCGCTTCGCGAAGCGTTACGGCTTCTTCAAAGATCGCTACACCAAAGGCCGGTGCTAGATGAGTTAGGCTGTTTGCAACTTCTATCATGCCATGCCCATAAGCATTAGCCTTGATGATGGCCATATTCTTAGACTGTGGAGCTAGCTGATTAACTAGCTCATAATTATGCCGAATGTGGTCTAAATGTATGACTGCTCGTGTGTGTCTTGGCATATTTCAGAAATTCACTTATTAAAGGCTTAGTTCTTTTGGCTCAACTATAGAATGGCCAGGCCAACCAACAAATAAATCAACACCGTTAAACCGCCAGCAAATAGCGCATAAGGTAATTGTGTTTTGACATGTTCAAGTAAATCGCAGCCTGAAGCGATTGCTGATACCGCGGTAGTGTCGGATATCGGCGAACAGTGATCACCGAACACACCGCCACCTAGTATTGCAGCTAGAATCAAAGAAGGTGGAAGACCCATTTGTTGAATGATTGGTACCCCGATAGGAATCAATATCGCGAATGTTCCCCATGAGGTTCCTGTAGAAAAGGACATAATGCCACCGACAATAAAAATCATTGGCGCAACTAAAAATAGGGGTAAGAAGTCACCTACAATTTGGGAAATATAAATACCAGTGCCAAGGTCTTTCAAGCTAGCACCTAGTGCTAAAGATAGCAGAACGATTGCCACCAAAGGTAATATTTCAGACATACCTTCGAATCCAATTTTGACTAACTGTTGATGCTTGAATCGACCACTTATCAACATCATTATATAGGCAACTAAGCAAGCCAAAGTTGTTGCATAAAACACCGATTTGGAACCACTACCTGCAGCTAAATCTCCGTTACCAGTCCAAATCATAAAACCAATCATACCTACCACCATCACCAATATAGGTACAATCATAAAGCTAGCATGGGAACCTTGCTTTTCAAGTTTTGTATCACCAGCGTCTTCTTCAGGTTCCAGCTTTAATTCAGATTGCGTCGGGCTTGTTGCCAAAGGCCCAAAATATTTGCCGGTGTAACAAGAATAAAAAACCACCGCTAAAGTAATTAGAGCGTAAAAATTAAGTGGCACGGTTCCCCACAATATCTCTGCGGAGCTGAGTCCCAAATCATAATTGCTAAGCAAGGCAAGTACGTAAGCTCCCCAAGCATTTAACAATATTAATATGCATATGGGAGCAGAAGTGCTGTCAATAATATAGGCCAATTTCGCTCGACTTAAACCAAATTTGTCGAATAGGCCTCTTGAAACGATACCTGCAGTTAACACACTTAAATTAGATTCTATAAAAACCACAACTCCGGTAAAGCTTGCCATCAAAGAAACTTGTCGAGGAGATTTTGCAAGACCTTTTGAGATCAGAGCTTTCACCAATCCAGTCACCCCACCCGATTTTCTCATGTAGGCCAACAACGCGCCTACCATGACACTAAATATCAGTATTCGAGTATTTCCCCCATCAGCAAAAACAGCAGTAATTCTCTCTAGTGAATTCAATCCTCCGAAAAAAGGTCCACTAACCCCAACGCCTTCCAATAGAAGCCACTCTGAGACAAAGATAGCCAGTAGGAGTGCCAGGATAACCTCTTTCTTCCACAAAACAATGATGACTGCCACAATAGGGGGCAGTACTTTAAGCCATTCCATGAATTTTCCTTTTTATAAAATAAGGTATTCTTCTCAATTCAAATGAGTTGAGGTGAAGATTTAACTAGATTAATTAAAACATGATTTAACTAACTAATGAATCGAATAGTAATAAATTATTACTTAAGCAGCGAATAATTTATCGTGAATTTCTTTTAGTTGCATATTACTAACCGAATTGTCTACATAAAAGCTAATTCTACCCTCTTCTTGGGATATCAGTTGGAGCTCAGCGCTTGGTCCACAAATTCGTTGAACGACTGAACTTGCAGAAGTCATCCAGCTTGAGTTCACTCTTGAACCAATAATACTCAGCAAGTCGCCTTTTAAGAATATATTATCAGGCTGGATATTTAGGTCTCTGACCAGATCGGTGACTGTTGGAATTGGCGTATCTGTATTAGTATATTTCAGTGCGATTTGCTCAAATCGTTCGTCTGATTGTCTGAGCAATATATCGAAGCCCAATTCCGCAATTTGAGCTAGGATTTGACTTACTTTCGCCGCGGTATGTGAGTTCTTTTCGATTTTGAATATGGTACTACTGGGAATCATCGTCACCGCAAGAGGACCATTTGATAGGTTATCAGATGAACTTATCTGCGTACCATGATGCTTAGGAAACCAAGTAGATCTAACAGAAAGTGATATTTGATTAGTGGCTATAGGCCTAATTACTTTAGGGTGCAGTACTTTAGCCCCAAATACAGCCATAGTATGTGCCTGAGCATAAGATAACTTGTCTATCTGCAGTGCTGTTGATACATCGGCTGGATTAGCTGAAAAAACACCGGTTACATCAGTCCATATTTGTAACTCGTTGGCGCCAAGTTTTGCAGCTAAATAGGCTGCTGTGGTATCAGAGCCTTCTCGACCTAGAAGGACGGTATTTCCCTGTTCGTCTGAAGCAATAAACCCTTGGGTAACAACTACACTTGCTTCGTTACTTAGCGAAAACATTTGCTTTGACAGCTGCGAACTATATTCAAAATCGCATACTGCACTGGTAAAGTGATGCCACTGATCAGGTTGACGTTCCGCAACTAGCAGTTCTCTCGCGTCGTACCAGGTAGCAGCGACACCTGACTGACAAATAAATGCATGTCCAATGGTGGTCGACATTAACTCGCCAATAGCCAGTACTTTAGCATGCATTCCGGGAGTAATAGACTGTTGCTTGTAAATTTCTTCGGAATACTCTGCCAATTGTTGGCCATAGTGGTTGAGTTGGCTTTCAACGGACAAGTCCAATTGTGTTGCGAAATTGGTATGTTTTTCGATCAATTGATCTATAGCATTTTGAAAATCACCGGACTTAGCTAGGTGTAGAATTCCTTCTAGAGTATTAGACACATCTTTCAGCGCAGAAAGGACCAAAATGGGGGCTCGATCTTTCGCTAGCTCTAGCTTTAGTCTTTCTACAATCGTCTTCCAATGTTTAATTTCGGCAACACTACTGCCACCAAATTTCAGCACAACTGGAGAAATCTTCTCAGCTGATTTTTTCATTCTAAACCCACAGCGATATCAAAGCTGGACTTTACCATAATTAGTCTATTAGCAAATAGCGCCTGACGATCTTTTTGATTTTATATAGGGGGGTATAACAGACCAAATTACCCGTGCATACGAGCTTTACACAAGCTCGGAATGAAGTAGCGTTCGAAGTGCAATAACCATTCCAGTCATTGCATTTTTTCCGTCCAAATCCTCTCAAATAGTAAGGATAAATCCGTCACATTATTTTCGTTAAAATATCACATATTGTGCTTTACTTTCATCACCCTGACCTATATATTGTGTACCCACTAGCGCGAGAGCTACCAGATATAGTATCCCGTTGATTTCTAACGAAAATTAGATTTCACCGCTGTAGGCCACTATTATCCACCAGTTGTTCACAGGCTTGTGCATAATTTATGCGCTGATTTATACACAGTTGTTTCATTCTGAACCCATTCAAAAGGTCAATGAAGTTTAGTAAATCAGACGAATATTAAGTGCCCAAATTTTGTGTTCAAACGATAACCTATTTACCACTATTTTATTAGTAGAATTTTTATAATTAAAATAAGCTTCGATTCGATTGAGGCGTTTAGATATTCAGAGGGAAACTGTTAATGACAGCATCATTAAAGCAAAAAAATACACCTGAAAATTTTCAAATAGATTTCCAAAACACCTCAGTTGATATCTGGGAAACTAAGTATCAGCTAAAGACAAAAGAAGGTAGCCCTGTAGACGGTAATATCGATGAAACATACCAACGTGTAGCGAGAGCGCTAGCCGAAGTTGAAGACGAAGATAAACAAGACGAAGTTCACGAAAGCTTTTTATGGGCTCTAAGACATGGTGCTATTCCAGCAGGAAGAATTATGTCAAACGCTGGGGCGTTAGAGCATAAACCTGCGACTTCGACGATTAACTGTACCGTTTCAGGAACTATTGCTGACTCAATGGACGACATCTTAGAGAAAGTTCATGAAGCAGGACTGACTCTTAAAGCTGGTTGTGGTATTGGTTATGAATTTTCTACATTACGCCCTAAAGATGCCTATGTTTCAGGTGCTGGCGCTTATACATCAGGTCCATTATCTTTTATGGATATCTACGACAAGATGTGTTTCACCGTTTCCTCTGCTGGAGGACGTCGAGGCGCACAAATGGCAACCTTTGATATTAGCCATCCGGACGTTCTAGACTTTATCCGCGCAAAACGTGAAGATGGTCGGTTACGACAATTTAACCTCTCACTTTTAATCACTGACGAGTTTATGCAGGCCGTTATTAATGATGACGACTGGAAGCTAGTGTTTCCTGTGACTGAAAAAGAAGTGAAACTAGACAATATTGATCTCAATGATTCATCTCAAGTTGTTTGGAGAGAATGGCCTATCACTGAGACTTATATCAGTAACGATGTTGGTCAAGTAGCCTGTCGAGTTCATAAGACTATCAAAGCTTCTAAATTGTGGAATTTGATCATGTCTTCAACTTATGATTTCGCTGAACCAGGCTTCATTTTAATTGATCAAGTCAATCAGAAAAACAATAACTGGTTCTGTGAGAACATTAGAGCGACAAACCCATGTGGTGAACAACCGCTTCCGGCATACGGTTCTTGTTTGCTAGGTTCGGTCAATTTAACTCGCTTCGTGAACAAGCCATTCACCGATCAGGCTGAGTTTGATTGGGACAAGTTCAGAAAAGTAGTTAATATTTTCACTCGTATGCTCGACAATGTCGTTGAAATAAACGGGCTGCCATTAATTGGCCAACGAGATGCGATTAATTCTAAACGTCGCCATGGTATGGGCTACCTAGGACTCGGCTCTACCCTTACCATGTTATGTAAGAAATATGGTTCTGATGCCTCTATCAAGTTTACTGATGAAGTCACCAAAGTTCTTGCTGTTGAAGGTTGGAAGGCAGGCTTAGAACTTAGTAAAGAAAAAGGTGCAGCCCCAATCATGGAAGAAGAATTTACTGTAACCGGTGAAATGCTGCATAAGCGTCCAGAAATGGCCAGAGATGGCTACAAAGTAGGACAAAAAGTTAAAGGTAAGGTTTTACATGCGCGATACAGCCGTTACATGCAACAAATCGCAAAAGTAGAACCAGAACTTGTCGAGGCGTTAGCTCAACAAGGCGCCCGTTTTACCCATCATTCTTCAATTGCTCCAACGGGAACTATTTCTCTCTCTTTGGCCAATAATGCAAGTAATGGGATAGAGCCAAGCTTTGCTCACCACTATGCACGTAATGTCATTCGCCAAGGTAAAAAGAGTAAGGAAAAAGTCGATGTGTTCTCGTATGAACTTTTGGCGTATAGAACCTTAGTCAACCCAAAGGCAATGCCATTTTCTGAGAAAGAAGAAGAGCAATTACCGGAATATTTTGTTACCGCAGAAACGATTACGCCAAAGCAGCATGTCGATATTCAAGCGGCTTCACAAAAATGGATAGACTCTTCTATTTCTAAAACAGCAAATGTGCCAACGGACTTCCCTTTTGAGGATTTCAAAGATATCTATTTGTACGCTTATAAGGAGGGTCTAAAGGGTTGTACAACTTTCAGATTTAACCCTGAAGTATTCCAAGGCGTTTTAGTTAAGGAAGATGATCTAAAAAATACCACCTATCAATTTACTCTAGAAGACGGTAGCACTATCGATCTTAAAGGTGATGAAGAAGTCGAATATGATGGTGAACTACATACCGCGGCAAACCTTTTCGATGCTTTAAAAGAAGGCTATTACGGAAAACTATAATCGTAAAATCTCCTACCTCTTTAAATAGAGGTGGGATTAGTAACAAATTACAACGGACAATTATTATGGCAAAACAAATTAAACAATCTATCGTTGGCTATAAAGTCAAAAAAGACGACGAGCAAGTCGCGGAAACTGCAAAACCAGAAGTCAAGCCCAGTGCCGACATCGTTCAGATGCATGAAAGCGTTAAACGGCCGGAAATGCTATTAGGTTCAACTTATAAAGTTAAGACACCACTATCTGATCATGCTTTGTATATGACTATCAACGATATCGTACTTAACCAAGGTACCGAGCACGAGCTACGTCGACCATTTGAAATCTTCATCAACTCCAAGAACATGGATCATTTCATGTGGGTAGTTGCACTGACACGCGTAATCTCAGCGGTATTTCGGAAAGGTGGAGACTGTACATTTTTAGCGGAAGAGCTCAAAGCGGTATTCGATCCTAAAGGTGGATATTTTAAACCTGGTGGTAAATACATGCCTTCGCTAGTAGCAGAAATTGGGGATGCCATTGAATCTCATTTGAGGATGATTGGTCTTCTAAAAGATGAAGGACTCGACGAACATCAGCAAAAATTAGTTGATGAAAAACGCGCGGAGTATGATGCTATGCAAAGCGGTGATACTGAAGCAACGGCTGACTATCCAGACAGCGCTCAAATGTGTACTAAATGTATGACCAAAGCTGCAATACTGATGGACGGCTGCATGACTTGTTTGAGTTGTGGAGATTCTAAATGCGGCTAAAGCAGTAAGCCCTATTTTAAATTTGTAAAGGTGTTTCGCTAATCTCTGCCGAGCTTAGCTTTTAAGGCCCGATGTATATCGGGCCTTTTTTTATGACGCAAAAAAAAACACCTGAGTTCACAAAAAGGAAATCAAGTGTTTTTAGGCCGATAGGTTTAAATTGAGCAAGTCATTGAAAAGAATCAACCTGCTCAAAACTAAGGGCGTTTATAGCGCTTCGTTTAATTCCGGAAGTACTTTGAATAAATCAGCAACAAGCCCATAGTCTGCAACTTGAAAGATAGGAGCTTCTTCATCTTTGTTGATCGCAACGATGACTTTACTGTCTTTCATACCGGCCAAATGTTGAATCGCCCCAGATATTCCAACCGCAATATAAAGTTCCGGAGCAACAATTTTACCGGTTTGACCAACTTGATAATCATTTGGGACAAACCCTGCATCTACTGCCGCTCGAGAAGCACCTACAGCAGCGCCTAATTTATCCGCAATAGTTTCGATAAGATGGAAATTGTCACCACTTTGCATGCCGCGACCGCCGGAAATAATAATGTTTGCCGCGGTTAATTCAGGTCGCTCAGAAACAGTAAGTTCCTGAGATACAAATGCGGACTTAGTTGAAATTAATGCTGATGCATCAAATTCAGTAATCGCCGCGTTTCCACCTTCAGAAGCCGCCGCATCAAACCCTGTGCTACGCACGGTTAATACTTTAACCGAATCAGATGATTCAACGGTTGCTACCGCATTACCTGCATAAATAGGACGCTTAAAAGTGTTTTCATTTTCGACCGCAGTGATATCTGATATCGGTTGAACATCTAGTTTAGCGCCTACTCGTGGCATAAAGTTTTTACCCGATGTTGTCGCACCAGCCAAAATATGAGTAGCTCCCTCAGCATTAGCGAGAACGATTGCTGCTAAGCTTTCTGCGGTTGGATGCTCTAGATCAGCATGGTCAGCTTTAATGACACCTTTAACTGAAGCACATGCGGCTGCTTGTTCTACAACGCTTTGACAGTTATGACCCATGACAATTAGGTTAATGTCTGAGCCAATCTTCTCCGCAGCAGTCAGCGTCGATAAGGTCGAAGTGGATAGTTCTTGGTTGTTATGTTCTGCAATCACTAAAATAGACATTAGATCACCTTCGCTTCATTTTTAAGTTTGTCGACAAGTTCCGCTACTGACTCTACCTTTACCCCAGCTTCGCGAGATGCTGGTGGCTCAACTTTCACAGTTTTTACGCGAGCAGCAACATCAACGCCTAAATCATCAGTTGTTAATTCTTCCAGCGGCTTTCTCTTTGCTTTCATAATATTCGGTAGTGAAGCAAATCGAGGCTCGTTTAATCGAAGATCGGTGGTCACAATTGCAGGAAGCTCAAGTGCGACTGTTTCAAGACCACCATCTATTTCACGAGTCACCTGGGCTTTGCCGTCGGTAACACTCACTTCTGAAGCAAAGGTACCTTGCGGCCAATCTAGTAACGCAGCGAGCATCTGTCCCGATTGGTTGTTATCGCCGTCAATAGACTGTTTACCCATAATCACCATATCTGGAGATTCTTTATCAACAACGCCTTTCAGTAGCTTGGCAACCGCCAATGGCTGAATTTCTTCATCTGTTTTAACCAGAATCGCTCTATCTGCACCAAGCGCCAAAGCTGTTCGCAGAGTTTCTTGACATTGAGCAGGTCCAATAGAAACAACGACTACTTCAGTTGCTACACCCTTCTCCTTTAACCTTACCGCTTCTTCAACGGCAATTTCACAAAATGGGTTCATAGACATTTTGACATTCGCGGTTTCGATACCCGAATGATCATCTTTAACACGAACTTTGACGTTATAGTCAACCACTCGCTTAACCGTTACCATTAATTTCATTGAGACACCTGTATCTAGACTTGTGTTAATTAAATTCGAAAATATGAGACTTTTGCAAAGTAGCGAGATCTTGCCGTTTTATGCGTTTAACGTCAACAAAAATCGGGTATAATGCAGCACTTTACGGCTATACCTCCTATATAAAAATACGATAACAGTGAATCAGGTATTTAGGCTAGAATAATTCTTTTAAAGTTTGGAGCATCTAAGATGGAAAATACTGCGGTAGAACGTGAATCGATGGAGTTTGACGTTGTTGTTGTTGGAGCAGGCCCTTCAGGATTGTCTACAGCAATCAAACTAGCTCAACTAGCTCAAGAGCAGCAAAAAGAAACAACAATATGTGTGGTAGAAAAAGGTTCTGAGGTTGGTGCCCATATACTTTCGGGTGCGGTATTCGAAACCAAAGCGCTTGCTGAGCTATTCCCGGATTGGAAAGAACAAGGTGCGCCGGTCAATGTTGAAGTGACTGGTGATGACGTTTATCTGATGCGCTCTGCAGAGTCGGCGATAAAGATCCCCAACTTTGCTGTTCCAAAAACGATGCATAACCATGGCAACTATATCATCAGCCTTGGCAACCTATGTCGCTGGCTTGCTGAAAAAGCGGAAGCGCTTGGTGTCGAAATTTTTCCCGGATTTACGGCTAGTGAAGCATTAATTGACGAAAATGGTCAAGTTAAGGGCATTATCACTGGCGATATGGGACTTGCGGAGAATGGTTCGCAAAAAGATGGCTACATGCCCGGAATAGAGCTACATGCTAGATACACCGTTTTTGCCGAGGGTTGTCGTGGCCATATTGGTAAGCAATTGATAAACAAATTTCAACTTGATAAAGGAAAGGAACCTCAACATTACGGGTTAGGTATAAAGGAAATCTGGAAAATTCCTGCGGAACAGCATCACCAGGGGAAAGTTGTTCACAGCGCTGGCTGGCCTGTTTCTGAATCCAAAAGCCACGGTGGCGGATTTTTATATCACATTGAAGACAATCAAGTCGCGGTGGGATTTATTGTAGACTTATCTTATACCAACCCGCACGTAAGCCCGTTTGACGAATTCCAACGATATAAACATCACCCTAAAATTAGCCAATATTTAAAGGGTGGCGAACGGATTTCCTATGGTGCACGAGCCATTACAAAAGGTGGCATTCAATCTCAACCAAAAATGGTGTTTCCTGGTGGTTTGTTAATTGGAGACGACGCTGGGACTTTGAATTTTGCAAAAATCAAAGGTTCACATACTGCAATGAAGTCTGGAATTATTGCAGCGGAAACTATTTTTGAAGCACTAAACTCCGAAAACCGAACATCTGAGTTAAATCAGTTTACTGTAAACTATCAAAATTCTTGGGCGTGGAAAGAGCTACATATGCAAAGAAACTTTGGCCCTGCCCAACATCGCTGGGGTAACATGCTAGGCTCTGCTTACTGCTTCTTCGATATCAATATCTTCAATGGCATACTCCCTTGGACCTTAAGCGACCCAAAGGCAGATCATGCTCAACTGAAAAAAGCGTCGGAGTGCAAACCAATTAATTATCCGAAGCCGGATGGCGTTTTATCATTTGATAAATTGAGCTCTGTATTCATATCAAATACCAATCATGAAGAAGATCAACCGGTACATCTTAAGCTGAAGGACCCCAGTATTCCGATCGCAGTCAATTTACAGGATTTCGACGAACCTGCACAAAGGTATTGTCCAGCAGGTGTTTACGAAGTCATCAAAGAAGATGATGGTAGTAACCCTCGATTTCAAATCAATGCTCAAAACTGTGTCCACTGTAAAACTTGCGATATAAAGGATCCTAGCCAAAATATTACGTGGGTAACTCCCGAAGGTGCGGGGGGACCTAATTATCCAAATATGTAATATAAAGACTTAAAACGTTTCTAAAAAAAAGCTCCTATTGGAGCTTTTTTTATCGGTTTAAAAGACTCGTGTTAAACACGAGCTCTTCGAAATCCTAGCAACAATAACCCTACTAAACTAATGAAAGGTAGAGAACCACTTCCACTTTTTTCTTCTTCTACTTCACAGCTCGGTGCAGTGCCTTCTAAAGGTTTAAGCATAAATGCGTGTTTTTCTCCATTAACGACTCCAGTACCGGTTATTACGGCACCTTCTGTAGCATCATTGATAGCTCTCGCCTCGTTTAGAATCCACCCACTATCACAATCAATCAGTTTATTCAGGTCTTTCATTACACCATCTTCATATAGAAACGCATGATAAATTGCCGGAGAGTTTTGAAATCTTGAACGACCAACAATTTGGTTGGTTTCATTAATATCAATCGCCTCAGAAGCCTTAAAGCTATCGTTCAGGTAGCCTAATTCCGTAACAACTTTAGTCTCAGAATCATACATAAACGCTTGCTCAGTCGAGCTATTATCTAACGTCGCCTTTCCAACCACTATTCCAGAATTATTAATTGCCCATGGATAACTAGCAAATCCACCAAATACATCAAGCTCCTCGGGTGAATCAGGCGCATCAACATCCACAATAATAATTCTGGCGATATTCCGCTCGTTTTCCACTCTAGTCGATATACCTACGCCAACCCCATTGTCATTCAGATCACGCATCACAACAAATTGCCCTTCCGCATCCGGATCGAGCGCTTGGACTAGGGTAAACTCCTGAGTACCGATATCGTAGAAAAAACCACGCTCGTAAGTAGTAGATACTGGGTTTCCGCTACTGTCTGAGTCGTTCGGAGGATCATATTTTGTTGTGCCAGTTATTAGCTGATTCTGATTGATAGCGACAGCTAATGTATCCGTAGGGCTCTCTGTATCGACTTGAGGAATTAGTGTTAGAGTTAATGTGTCAGTGTCAAAATAAACGCCATAATTAACTTCAACCGATATAGGGTTACCGTCACTATCTTCGCCGACTTCAACAAATTGTGTGGAGGAGCCCACCGCGATACCACTATTGTTAATATCCAGAGCGCTACTACGACCTGATTCTAATACTGCTGTAACGTTGCCATCGCTATCAGTGACGACTCTTTCATATTCGAGATGGCCTAGGTCAATAATTTCCTGAGTCGCATCGCGATAGATGAATGCATGACTATTAAAGTCTTCACCGTTCGAAACCCCAACAACATTATTGTCGTCGTTGACTGAAAACCCTTCACTAACGGTTCCTTCCAAAGTTCCTAAATCGATTACTTGATAATAGTTAGCAGCTAAACTTGAACTCGCTCCGGCGATGGAACTAATCAACACCGCCGTGCTAGCGAGCTTAAATTTACTTAAAATTTTTGACATAAATATTTCTACTTCTTTGAATTCTAGTTTTTTAGTTAACCAATGAAGGCCTATGTTAACCCTATCTTGCATCCGGTTGGCTTTCGGGAGTCGCATCTTGGACTCGAGTTAGCTTTAGGCAGTTTTCGTTGATTCGCTGTAGCAGTGGATGGTTATCCATTGGATACTCGAAACGATTTGCATTATAGATCTGAGGAATAAGACAAGCATCAGCCATAGATAGTTCCGTACCGATTGAATATGGCCCATCAAACTGGTGCTTTTGAAGTGTTTTTTCAAACGCGCTAAACCCCAAAAATAGCCAGTGATGATACCACTTTGTTTTGTCTGCGTCTGCTACTCCTAACTCATTAGATAAATATTGCAACACCCTCAGGTTGTTTAATGGGTGGACATCACAAGCTATGGTATTTGCGAGTTGCCTTACGGTCGCCCTCATGAAGGGTTTTTCTGGCAAAAGTGGTACTTGAGTATATCGCTCTTCTAAGTACTCCAAAATTGCCAACGATTGACCAATTTCTATATTACCATCGACCAAAGTAGGAACTAAGCCTTGTGGATTGACTGCTCGATACTCTGGCTTGTGTTGCTCACCACCATCTTTAACTAAATTTACTGACACTTGTGAATAAGAGATCTGCTTTAGATTAAGTGCCATTCTCACTCTATAAGCAGCTGTTGAACGCCAATACCCGTATAGTTTAATCATGCAAACCTCATATTCTTTTTTTTGTTTATTGTTATATCGATTGTTTAAGCTTATGCCTCAGGGTGGTATTGCTCAACTTCTTGATCAATGGCACCAAATATTGATTCTCCCTTCTCATCGAACATTTCAATCTTTACTCGGTCACCAAATTGCATAAATGGAGTTTGAGGTTTTCCTGATTCAATAATCTCTAACATTCTTTTCTCAGCTAAACAGCTAGAGCCTGAGCTGCGATCCACGTTAGAAATAGTACCTGAACCGATAATGGCACCCGCTCCGAGCGGTCTAGTTTTAGCAGCATGAGCAACAATCGTTGGAAAATCAAAAGTCATATCAACGCCACAATTTGGCTCACCAAACAAGTCTCCGTTCAAATGAGTCACTAGCGGAAGGTGCAGTTTCTTACCATCCCAGCTATCTCCCAATTCGTCAGGGGTCACAGCCACTGGAGAAAAAGCACTAGAAGGTTTGCTTTGGAAAAAACCAAACCCCTTAGCGAGTTCCCCCGGAATTAAATTTCGAAGCGAAACATCATTCACAAGCATTACTAATCTTATTTTGTCTGCGGCTTGTTCTGGGGTAGCGGCCATCGGAGTATCATCCACTATTACCGCCACCTCTGATTCCATATCGATACCATATTCAGTTGATTCAATACTGATGTTATCGCGTGGACCAAGAAAAGCATCACTTCCGCCTTGATACATTAGAGGATCGGTCCAGAAAGTCTCAGGCATCTCCGCATTTCTAGCTTTACGAACTAGTTCTACGTGATTAACATAAGCACTTCCATCGGCCCACTGAAAAGCTCGAGGTAAAGGCGATTCGCATTGCTCTTGATTAAAATCAAGAGTGTTTTCCAGCTTACCCTCATTTAGTTGCTGGTAGATAACCAACGCTTTCGGAGCCAATTCACTCCAATTGTCTAACAATTGTTGCAGTGTACTGGCTATTTCTGGGATCGCAATCGCCTTGTTTAACGCCCTATCAACGACAACTAACTGACCATCACGAGTATTATTTTTTAAACTTGCAAATTTCATTCTGATTCACCATTTTAATCTGTGTATTGTTAACTTTTAATCCTGATTGCGCCAACAAATCCAGAGTTATTCTTTCATTGCTTCCAGCTCATCCCATTCAGCGTAAGCGTTATCCAGTTGACTCTTAACCGTATCAAACTCAGCTAGTTTTTCGGCCGATAGTTTAGCATCTTGATAGAACTCAGGTTGAGCCATTTCCGATTCAAAATTTGCCACTTGTTGTTCCAATTTTTCGATAATAGCTGGCAATTCATCCAACCGGCGCTGATCCTTATACGAAAGCTTTTTTGCTTTTTTAGCGCTAGCCAGTTGACTGGCCGGTTTATTCTTAGACTTCACTTCCTTTGGCAAGTGCTGCTCAAAATAATTCTTCCAGTCCTGATAGCCTCCAGTAATTTCAATTATTTGAAATAGCCCTTCAGCCGTATTGGCAGGTGGTAATTGGTCATCAAAAACTAACAACTCTGAGCAACAGTTATCCAAAAACACTCTATCATGACTGATAATTAAAACCGTCGCAGTTATCTCGACCAGCATTTGTTCAAGTATTTCTAGTGTTTCAACGTCAAGGTCATTAGTAGGCTCATCGAGAACAAATAAGTTGGCAGCGCGAGTAAATAGCTTTGCCAAGAGTAACCGATTTATTTCTCCACCCGATAATGAATGGGCTGGGGCGCGCACTCTATCAGGGGTAAAGTTAAAGTCGGCCATGTAGCTTATGACATGTCTCTGTTGGCCATCGACAATGACAAAATCTTTACCATCAGTCAGATTGTCAGAAACGGTCTTTTGCAAGTCGATACCATCGCGTAATTGGTCGAAATAGGCTACTTCAATATTTTCGCTGGCTGAAAACTCCCCCTTGAACGGTGGAATTTTGCCTAGCAAAGTCTTGATAAAAGTGGTTTTGCCACAACCATTATTACCTAACACACCGATTTTATCGCCTTTTTGAATAATGTAATTGAGTGGCATTGTCAGCGGCTTGTCATAACCCACCTGAATATTTTCCATGGTTGCGACTATCTTACTGCCCTGTTTTGCGATGCTGGCTTTAAAATTACTGTTACCAATAACGTTGCGCCTAGCCGCATGCTCTTGCCGCATCTTTTTGAGTGCCCTAACCCGTCCCTCGTTTCTAGTTCGTCGAGCTTTGATCCCTTGTCGAATCCACTTTTCTTCATTAGCGAGTCGCTTATCAAATTCAGAGTTGGACTTTTCTTCATCTTTTAACTGTTGAGCCTTAAGTTCTAAATAGGCCGAATAGTTCCCAGGGTAGAGTCTCAAATGACCACGGTCGAGCTCCATGATGGTGTCGGAGACTTTATTGACAAAGTGTCTGTCATGAGACACAAACAATAAGGCACCATTAAATTTTAACAGTTGTTCCTCTAACCATTGGATACTAGAAAGATCGAGATGATTGGTAGGCTCGTCGAGGATCAACAAGTCGGGTTCCTGAACAAGCGCTTTGGCTAAAGCCGCTCGTCTTCGCCAACCACCGGATAACTTGGACATTTTTAGGTTGCCATCTAATGACAATCGCGACAAGGTTTGTTCAACTCGCTGATCGACCGTCCAACCATCATGTGCGTTAATCAATTCTTCAAGAGATTCCAGTTTAGGTGATAGGTGATCTTTAACGATGAGCTCTTGATATTCGTCGACAGCATCTTTAATAGCCTGTAAACCAGATTCAACAAATTGTCGTATGGTGTGCTCTGTTTTCTCTGGCAGTGCTTGCGGTAAAAAGCCCACCCGGTGATGTCGGGATCTATTAATTAAACCATCATCGGGTTTTACTTCACCACTGATTAACTTTAGTAACGTCGATTTACCAGTACCATTACGTCCAATCAGACATATTTTTTGATTTTCTTCGACAACAAATGAAGCATGATCGAGCAAGATCTGGGGGCCATAAGCCAAGCTAAGGTTGTCACCTCGAATTAAAGACATAGAGGATAATTTTGACCGAGATTAATTGGAGCGTCATATTAACAAAAAAGTCTTAAGAAATCTTGCATACAGCCTTGCAGATAGAGGAAAAAGGCTAGCAACACTCTCTCAATATTAGCTAGTAGAAAAATCTAGCTTAGTTTGTCTAGCATTTGCCCCATTTTTTGATGGATCACATTGAGACCTTTTAGAGGTCGCACCATCACTTTGAAATCGATAATTTGTCCTTGCTCATTAAACCGGATCATATCGACACCATTAACGAAAATTCCATCTAACTCAAGTTGAAACTCTAAAACATGGTCAGGATAGCAATCGAGCTTTCTGACATAGTGGAATGACTCATTCAGGAAAGTATGAAAAGCCGCGTTTAAGTATAGACTGACAAGCTTTTTGCCTTCAATCAACGAGTGCACTACGGGGGAGTGTAAAACTACATTATCAGCAAGTAACGAATCCAAAAGAGAAGGGTCACGAGACTCTATAATTGCATGCCATTTTTCGATCATTTAGAAAGCTCTTGTTATATGAAAGTAACAAAAGTTATCCCTTTACTTCAAAAGAAGCAAGAGATAACTCTGTATTTATCGCTTTCTAGGCTGACTTATTGGTAATCCTTTGGTAGCTCGCTTTGACAAAAATGTCTAAAGCTCATCTGAGCCTTCATTGATATCATCAAAAAGAAAAGTGCTTAAATATCGTTCACCTGTATCTGGCAACATCGCTAAAATGGTTGAACCTTCCGGCGCAGATTCTGCTACCTGTAGGGCCGCTGCAAAAGTCCCTCCCGCGGAAATACCACAGAAAATCCCCTCGTTAGAAGCAAGTGCTAAAGAAGTATCACGTGCTTCTAAATCTGTCACAGGCAAAATTTTATCGATAACATCTCTATTTAGAACCGACGCGACAAAATCTGGGGTCCACCCTTGAATTTTATGTGGTTGCCAATCATTGCCCTTCAATAGAGCGGCGCCTTCTGGCTCCGTAGCTATCACCTTAATCTTTGGTCTCGCTGCTTTCAATACTTCGCCAACCCCCGTAATGGTTCCGCCAGTACCATAGCCGCTAACAAAATAATCAAGCGGTAATCCGGCAAAGTCTCTTAAGATTTCAGGGGCCGTTGTATTTCTGTGGTATTCTGGATTTGCTTGATTATCAAACTGGCTAGCCAAAAACCAGCCATTATTCTCCGCCAACTCTGCAGCGACATTGACCATTCCAGTTCCTCGCTCAGCGGCCGGAGTAAGCACAACCTTAGCGCCTAAAGCTCGCATCACTTTCCTTCGTTCTACCGAAAACGTTTCAGTCATCACCGCAACAAATGGATATCCTTTTGCTGCACAAACCATCGCTAACGCAATCCCTGTGTTGCCAGAAGTAGCTTCTACTACTGTTTGTCCAGGCTTAAGAAGCCCTTTCTGCTCGGCATCATTAATAATCGCAAATGCAAGTCGATCTTTAACTGACGCCAGTGGATTAAAGTACTCGGCTTTAACATACATATTGACATGTGACGGAGCGAGCCTGTTAATCTTAATTATTGGGGTATTACCGATGGTACTTAATATAGAGTTATGGATCATAATTTTGCCTTGATATGTTTTAATTAAAAGTGTTTACCTATTTAGCGGTTTTAGCGGTTTTAGCGGTTACTTTAAGACTAATGAATTTGATTTCCACTAAATTATTAAATTGAATATCGAAAACCAACAAGTTTATCACTAACGAGCAGCGACTAAAGATGTCGCACTGCTAAAATTTGTTTTTTGCTCTAGTTGTTCTCCGAACCAAGCCAACTCGTCCGCCAGTGCCGCAACTTCTCCAACAATAATTAACGCGGGAGACTTAAGCCGATGAGCATCGACAAGATCCGCAAGTTGACCCAGCACACCGGTTACAACCCTTTGTTCTGGTCGAGTTCCATTCTCAATAACGGCAATGGGCATCTCGGATTTAACCCCATGACGAATTAATGACTCAGAAATCAATGTGTTTTTCATCAGCCCCATGTAAAACACCAAAGTCTGCTCTGGCTCGGCAAGGCTTTTCCAATTCACCGCTCGATCATCTTTATGATGAGCTGTCACAAATTTTACAGCTTGAGAGTAATCTCTATGTGTCAGTGGAATGCCTGCGTAACTAGCACAACCAGAAGCAGCCGTAATCCCTGGAACAACTTGATAACGGATATTGTGTGCTCTTAAAACCTGAAGCTCTTCGCCTCCGCGACCAAATATAAACGGGTCCCCGCCTTTTAATCTAACAACTCGTTTACCCAACTTGGCATGTTTTACTAAGAGTCGATTGGTTTGCTCCTGGGTCACATAATGACGATCAGCTCGCTTTCCCACATGAATGAGCTCTGCTTTTTTACTAACTGAAGACAAAATTTCTTTACTAACTAATGCGTCGTATAAAACGACGTCGGCTGATTCCAGTAGCCGCAATGCTTTAACTGTTAACAACTCATGGTCGCCCGGCCCTGCCCCAACGATAAAAACCTCACCGGCTCCTAGTTTCTCGTCTAGACGAGTTACATCAGAAATTTGCGATAACTTGTTCTCTGTAAGAGCAAGAGTTACTTGCGTCGCATCCCCGCCTTTACTGTTGGGTTCTTGTTGCAACAAGGTCTCTGAATTTCCACAGCTTGTTAGTAGTTTCTTTTCCATTTTCTCAATTCGAATCGTCGTTCACTGATGAATAAGTGATAGCCAATAACCTGATTGTTATGAAATCATTAATCTGTTGTTTAATGAAATAGATATTCCTTCTTCCCAAATAACCAATTGGAATAGCTATTATTAACTCTCGGTGCTACATTTAATTATTATTTACCATAATTGGCCAAGCTTAGTCTTTAGACGCTTCTCATGAAATTACAACAGTTAAGATACCTTCTGGCGACAGTTGAGAACAACTTTAATATCACCACCGCGGCAGAACGAATATATACGTCGCAACCTGGTATCAGTAAGCAACTAAAACTACTAGAAGAAGAGCTTGACCTTAAGATCTTCGAACGAACAGGAAAGCAACTGGTAGGCCTTACCGATAGCGGTGAACAAGTCGTTCAACATGCTCGTAAAGCTTTACAAGAAGTCGAAAACATAAAACGTCTCTCTGAAAATAAGAACCGAGTTGAGCATGGTAGTTTTCGACTAGCAACGACTCAAACTCAAGCAAAATACGTTTTACCAACTGTCCTAACTCGATTTCATCAACGCTTTCCTAATTTAGCGATTGATATTCAGCATTCGTCAGTCGACCATATTATTCAAATGTTATTAGAGCAAAAAATTGAATTTGCTATTGCTTCCGACAATCAAAGTCTGCATCCAGATATAATAAAAATTCCCTGTTACGAATGGGACAGAGTAATCCTTTTCCCACAAGAGCATGAGTTAGGTAATTTAAAAAATCTAACCCTAGAAGATATATCTTCGTTTCCAATTGTTACTTATAAAGAGCCTAGCACTGGAAGTTCGGGATTAATGAAAGCGATGGGACAAAGAAATTTATCTGCAAACGTAGTATTTACCGCCAGAGATGCTGATGTTATCAAAACCTATGTAAGAAAAAACATTGGGATCGGTATAGTGGCTGAAATGGCATATGACTCAAAGTTAGATAGTGATTTGATTAGCTATTCTACAAGAGGGTTACTACCTAGGTGCACAACTTGGTTAGCCTTTAATAAAAACCTTCTGATGCGAAATTATATGTATACGTTTATCGAGTTGTTTGCGCCACATCTTTCCAAAGAAAAAATCAACCAGCAGCTTTCGAGCCAAGCTAGTAGTACGAATGAACAATCAACGGAATCTGCTGAAAGCGATCTGCCGATGCATACTATGTGGCATATATAAAAAATACTTGTCGCATAGTATGCATAATACTATCTAAAGCCCTGATAAAGTATCTTCGTGCAGACCGCATTCTCTTTTCACTCCTCCGAATCGAGTCTCTTCTTCACTCATACCAGCCAGTAACGGGGATGTGCTGTGTACATCTCCAACGGAAACATATCCTTTATCCCACAAAGGATGGTATGGCAATTTGTACTTAGTTAGATATTGATGAACCATTCGTTTGTTCCAATCAATTATCGGATGAACTTTGAGACGCCCTCTAATCTTCTGCAGGGCTGGAATATTTGTTCGACTACTCGATTGGCTCCTCATAATCCCCGCAAAATAGGCGTTAATTCCCAACTCTTGCAGCCCTAACTCCATAGGCAGTACTTTATTACGTTGATTATATTCTGTTAGCGCTTGTTCTCCTTGTTGCCATAGTTTCCCCAACGTAGCTTCTTGCCACGCGCTACTCTTTAGCGCACTATAAACTTTTAAATTGAGTTTCAGTTTATCCGTTAACAACTCAATAAATTGGTACGTTTCTGGAAACAGATACCCCGTATCGATGACGATTACCGGAATTTCTGGATACACCTTAGTGACCATGTGCAAACTCACCGCAGATTGAATACCAAAACTTGATGACAGAGCAAAATTCTTAGGCAAGTTATCTAACGCCCATTCTATTCTTTGAACACTACTCATAGACTCCAGTTTTGAATTAGCTAATTCAATGGAGGATGGATCCCACGTATCAGACTGCACTGTTTCAATTAAACTATTTAACATGGAACCACCACGCTAGTGAAAATCTAAGCCATTATTGACTTTTCGAACGATGTTTTTTCGGATCAAAAAGTCACCAAAAGGCTCGTCATTATTTCGTTCTTGCGAGTACAGCTTAAATAACGGTTTTAACTCAGCAAGGATCGCCTCTTCGTTAATATTTTCACGATATAGCCTGTTCAATCTGTCACCTGTATGACTTGCACCCAAATATAAATTATATTTTCCAGGGCCCTTACCGACCAAACCGATCTCTCCCAAAAATGGTCTAGCACAACCGTTCGGACAACCTGTCATTCGAATATTAATCGGCTGCTTACTCAATTCGTAACGGTTCATTAGTCCCTCCACCTTGGTGATAAACTCTGGTAAATAGCGTTCAGCTTCAGCCATTGCAAGTGAGCAAGTGGGAAAAGCGACACAAGCTAGAGAATTCAATCGAGCAGGAGTTTCGTATTTACCAATACTGATTTTATATTTTGACAACAAACGCTCTATGCGTTCTCTATTGTCATACTCGATATTGCTAATAATCATATTCTGGTTCGGTGAAATTCTAAATTCTCCGTCATGTATTTTAGCGATCTCTAATAACCCGCTAAATAGCTTTGATTGCTCCGAGTCAATGATTCGTCCGCTGTGAATATATAAAGTTAAGTGCCAACGGTTATTCTCATCTAAAAACCAACCGTAACGATCTGCGTTATTTTTAAACTCAAACGCTTTAGGCGCAGCCAAATCGAAACCTTGATAAGCAAACAGTTTATTCTTAAAAACTTCCAAACCGAGTTTATCGATCGTGTATTTTAATCGAGCGAGCTTTCGAACCTCTCTATTGCCAAAATCTCGCTGAACCTTAATCACATTTTCTGCGACATCGAGGACTTGCTCTAAACGACAAAAGCCAATCACATCCGCTACCCGAGGGTAAGTAGTGCTATCACCATGAGAGCTCCCCATACCGCCACCCACTAGCACATTGAAACCAATCAGTTTTCCGTCTTCTACGATCGCCACAAAACCAAGATCATTTGCGTAAATGTCAACATCGTTATAAGGCGGTATAGCGATAGCGGTCTTAAATTTACGAGGTAGATAAGTTTCTCCATAAATAGGCTCTTGTGTGGTAGACACTTTTTCACCATCCAACCAGATTTCGTGATACGCCTTGGTTTTTGGTAACAAGTGTTCACTAATTTTTTTAGCCCACTCGAAGACTTCAGCATGCAACGCAGAAGTCTCAGGCAGTGGGTTACTCATTACATTACGGTTTACATCACCACACGCTGCGATGGTATCGAGCATGGCGTGGTTTATTCCCGCGATTGTGGTTTTTAAATTTCTCTTAAACACGCCATGCCATTGATAAGCCTGACGTGTAGTTAGCCTCAAACTACCGCTGGAATATTGCGTTGCTAATGCGGCCATTTTTTGATATTGCACAGAGGTCGCTACGCCTCCAGGCACTCGGGCTCTGATCATAAACGAATAAAGGGGCTCTAGTTTTTGCTTGCGTCTTTCATTACGTAAGTCTCGATCATCCTGCTGGTAAATTCCGTGAAACTTAATCAACATTAAATCATCTTCAGCAACTGAACCGGTGATCGGATCTTTTAAACTCGGAGTAATAGTACCTCGCAAGTAATCACTCTCAACTTTAATTTTCTCAACACCCGTATGCTTTTTAGGATCAAATTTTGTCGGCTCAATCACCACCTGTTCTAACCTAGCTTCTAGATTGTCAGCACTGCCTTTCGTTGTTGTTTTATCGATTGTTTTACTGTTCATTTTAATATACGTCTCTTTGGTAACGACCAGTTTTTCTTAATTCTTTAAGATAATCATTGGCTTGTTCTAAACTAAAGTTTCCCTGCGACTGAATAATCTCTAACAATGTTTGTTCAACATCTTTAGCCATAAAATTCATATCGCCGCAAACATAAAAGTGCGCTTTCTGTTGATCAATCCATTGCCAAATCGAGGCTGCGTTTTCTCGAATTTTATCCTGAACATACACTTTTTCGGTTTGGTCTCTCGAAAACGCTAATGAGAGCTGCTTAAGTACCCCACTTTTTAGATAGCCTTGTAATTCCAACTGATAAAGAAATTCTGAATTAAAATGACTGTTACCAAAAAATAACCAATTTTTTCCAGTCGCATTTTGCTCCTCTCGCTCTTGTAAGAATGCTCTAAAAGGAGCAATACCAGTTCCTGGACCAACCATTAATATATCTCTGTCAGCTTCTGGGAGTCTAAACCGATGATTTTCTTCGATATAAATCATTACTTCTTGATCTTCTTGCAGCTCCTCAATCAAGAATCGACTAGCAGTGCCTTTTCTGACTGTCTTATCATTTTTGTTAGCCACTAGTTTAACGGTGATGTGTATTTCGTCTGGATTGGCTTGTTGACTCGATGCTATCGAATAAACTCTCGGCTTTATCGGTTTGAGCAAGTCAACCAGTTGTTGCGCTTCCAATTCAATTGGCGCAACTGATAGAACATCAGCAACCTGGTTATGCTTAACAAAATCTGAAAATGAAGTATTGAGAATGTCTTTAAGGCGTTCAACATTTGCCGCCGCTTTTTGTTTAGCAATTTCATAGTAGTTTTTCACAAAATCTTTACTAATCAAGGATATCTCGAGTCGCTCTAACAGTAGGTCATAAACTTCAAACTGTTGGCCTTTGTATTCGACTTGTTGCTGTCTTCTTAAACCTGAAAGTTTCAAAATTTCATCAACAGTCTTGCTATCATTTTTAGCCCAAATACCGACGCCATCACCTGGCAAGTAGGAAATTTCAGAGTCTTCTATAGAGAGCTCTATATGATGAACTCTTTTATCAGAATCCGACGCTGTTATCTGTTGGTTGGCTAAAATGCTCGCTGTGTAAGGATTAGATTTGGATACATGCTTTTCTACGGCAACCACAGATTGAGGTTGAGCACTGGAAGCGCCGCTCTTCTGCACTAATTCATTACCTATTAAGGATAAAGCTTTTTCATTTAAGTCGCTAATCCATTGCTCAACTTGAGTTTCATAATCCAAATCACAATCAACTCTTTCGACGAGTGCAGTCGATCCCAATTTATTTAGTTGTTGTTCAATATCTTTTCCTGTCTGGCAAAAAAACTCGTAACTAGAATCTCCTAAACCCAACACAGCATGCTGCACCCCATTTAAATTTGGTGCTCGCTTTCCTTTAAGTTGCTCTAAAAATTCAATCGCATCATCTGGTGGTTCACCTTCTCCGTGAGTTGAGGCCACAAGAATTAACAATTGCTTGCTTGCAAGACTTTTAGGCTTGAAGCTATTAGTATTTTCTATGCCGAATTCTAGACGTGGATTATTGGCATAGTTGTTCTTAAAGGAATCGAAGAGATTCTCTGCCACTGCTTTGGCATTTCCAGTTTGTGAAGCGTACAAAATCTGCACCGTAGCTACGGTATCGCTAATTAAGCTGCTCGCACCTGACGATGTATTATCAAGAGCTGGTAATTCGCTCGACAAACTCGTCGACCGATTGTCTTCTTCGTTTTGACGGCCTTTTGCTAAGCCAGCACAATAACCACTTAACCAACTAAGCTCTTGCTGTTCAAATTGTTCTAAAGCCTCTAAAACCTCGTTGGATATAGGATAGGCCGTTCTAGGAAAATCAACTTTCTTGTTCACGCTGATAGTGTCTTTAATGATTTAGTTTCATTCATACTCGCAAGAGAGTGGAACTTGTACCACTAATTAACAGCTATTTTGCAATAACCAGATGGAATAGAACACTGTTGTTAGTTAATAACCGCACATAACGAGGGTTCAAGTTTGACTATAATTTTGTCTGCGTGCTAGAGTGACCACTTAGTTTGTACTAGTCTAAAGGCGAGTAATCACCAATGTTTGGCCGATTTTTTAATAAAAATAATACTGAGCAAGCCACAAACACTGAAACTGTAGAGCCCGAAAAAGGCAACAGCTCTATGGGTAATCTTTCGGCAGAAAAACTCAAGTCCGTAATAATTAGCTTAAATAATGCTGAACCGATTTTTCAACAGGCCGGCTATATTCTAGAACAACTCGACGTAGAATTTGGTCACGAGCCCAAATTAACTCCACATTTTAAACTGCAATCGGTTATTGAAGAACAACAACAAGAACAACTTTTAGAGCAACTGGCTGACCAACAACTCATACGATTTATACTTATTTCACTGTTTAAATCCGGCAGAATGCAGTCCTTATTTGATGAATCAGAGCTTTATTATTATGGGATGGAAATTGACATTTCGTCAGTTCCATCCGTTAGAACGATATTTCGACGCAAAGACACTGTCGCCGAGGTGGTTCCAATAAAGAGTTAATTTTCCCGCTAGACGACTGATTTTCAACTATTTAGCGTTATTAATATAACTAACGCTTTAAACTATTCTCTTCATTCATCGATAGCTCTAGCATTTTCTCGGCACCTCCACAGAACTCGCCTACGAAACTTGGAGGATCGCTCGTAAAACACTTAGTAACAAATTCAGTTTTATTAGCTTTCCAACTCACGGCATAATCTAACCATTACAAAATCAGAGTCTCACACTATGAAACTTTCGCACGTTTTTTACGCCACAACTCTATCTACTTTGCTTTTGGGCTGCCAAAGTACTCCAGATAGCGGAGTCAACTCCCTCAATCAAGCTACCAAGAGCTCAATGGCTTCGACGGAGTCGTCGAGCAAACATCAAGCTACTCAGCTACATGCACTATTTATGGATTATCAAAAAGAGTCATTTCAATTCAGTCCAATATCAGCGACATTTCAAGGCCTAAATGAATACAACGATCAGTTCGGCCCAGAAATCAGTCAGCAAAGTCGAGATCAACAACTGGCCTTTGAGAAAAAATATTTAAATCGATTGTTTAAAATCGACGAAAGTCTATTAACACCCCAAGACAGATTAAGCTACCAAGTATTCAAAGGCGAAAGACTACAAAGTATTGAAGCCAGTAATTTTCCATTTCACTTAGTACCCATTAATCAAATGTCGGGGATGCACAATTTTTATGCAGTCCTTGGGTCAGGGCAAAGTGCACAACCATTTGAGAACGAACAAGACTATCGAAATTTCATTAAGCGAAGTCAAGGTTTTGCACGCTGGATGGCTAGTGTTGTTGACTCGATGAAACAAGGCCAGCAACAAGGCATAGTGCTTCCTCTGCCGATCGTGCAGAAATTAATACCACAACTGAAAGCTCATATTGTTGATAATGTTGAAGATAGCGTTTTTTATGCACCGCTAAAATCATTACCAAAAGATTTATCTGCAACACAAAAAGATCAACTGATAGCTGATTATACTGACATGATCAAACAAGTGATTATTCCAGCCTATCAGACTACTCACGATTATATCGCCAATCAATATCAAGCTTCGGCTCGCACAAGCGTTGGTATTTCTGAGCTACCAGGCGGTAAAGAGTGGTACGAATTTTTAATCAAAGTGCACACCACTTTGCCATTGACTGCTAAGGAAATTCACCAATTTGGATTAAATGAGGTCGCAAGAATCCTTTCTGAAATGAAAAAAGTCAAACAGCAAGTCGGTTTCAAAGGTGACTTAGCAGCCTTTTTTGAGTTTTTACGAACTGATAATCAGTTCTATTTTGATAAACCTGAAGATTTAATTAATGCTTATGAAAATACCAAATCTCGTATCGATGCCACCTTACCTAAGTTATTTGAGGTTTTTCCAAAGGCGGACTACGTAGTTAAAGCCGTACCAGATTTTCAAGCAGCCTCTTCGGCAGGCGCCTCTTATCAGTCCCCTTCGCCGGATGGTTCGAGACCCGGAATATTTTATATCAACACTTATAATTTAAAATCGCAGCCTAAATTCCTAATGGAAACGTTATCTATTCATGAAGCGGCCCCGGGGCACCATTTTCAAATTGCTATCCAACAAGAAGTCGAAGGTCTTCCCGATTTTAGAAAATTTGGCGGATATACCGTTTTTAATGAAGGATGGGCACTCTATGCTGAGAGTCTAGGTAAGGAGCTGGGATTATTTACAGATCCATATATGTGGTACGGCCGTTTAGTAGATGAACAGCTTCGAGCAATGAGGCTGGTAGTGGATACCGGTTTACATGCATTCGGCTGGAGCAGAGAACAAGCGATTCAGTATATGTTGGATAATTCTTCAATGGCGCGTTCAGATGTTGAAGCTGAGGTTGAACGATACATCGTTATTTCTGGTCAGGCGCTCGCTTATAAGGTTGGACAACGAAAAATTAGGGAGCTAAGAAATAAAGGAGAACAATTATTGGGTGAAAAGTTTGATGTTAAGAAATTTCATACTCAGGTATTAATAGATGGAAGTCTGCCAATGCCTATCCTCGAAGATAAGATGATGGCCTGGTTCAAGTCACAAATGTGACCCGCCCAATCAATTTAAACCTTTTTGTCCGCCCCTAAATCAAAAAAGCTCCACGAATGGAGCTTTTTTGTTTTTAATGCATCAGCAGATCACTCAGATTTTAATCGAGCCTTTGCCACTCATCATTATTACCTAACCAATCTTTGTATTTTTCCTCACCGCCACGACTTTTCCAGTCAGAATCGATAGTCAAATGAGAGCTTATCCCGCCACGTGGATTACAGTTCATCACAATCCGCAATCTATCTGGGTCGTAGGTCTCAATTAACTGATCATAAATAATATTGATCAGCCGCTCATAAGAAACAATGATGTCTCTTAATTGATACACATAGAGTTTTAGGGCTTTTAACTCAATAATCTTATTTTTTGGGTAAAAAGTCAGATAGATCTGAGCAAAGTCAGGCTGTCCACCGACCCCCAGAAAGGTAAATTCAGGAACTTTGATTTTGATCTCATAAGCTGCATCTGAAGGATTTGGCAATGCAACTAATAAGCCTGAATCTATGGCTTCATAAGTTTTTACAGTATCACTCATTATAATTCTCGTTATTTCCTACAATAAACTCTCGATTTATCTCAGCGAGAGGTTTCTCAATCGGGCTATTTCTCAGCGTAATCAACACATTCAGTAACTAAATTTAGTTTAGCTACATCTTGCTTATTCGGCCAAAAATGTGGTCTCATGACCGACAATTTCTCTTGCTAGCGCTCTAAATCGCTATGCAGATGAGAATTCTGACCAGTTTTAAACTCATTTAAAAATAATTACTAGATATAAGGGAGGCTATTGTGAAAACAAAGCTGAAATTCTCACCCCCCATAAATACCTCACAAATTAATACTCGTTTGTGGAATAAAAAAGTAGTCGCAAGCCTGTTTGGCGCGACTCTATTAGCGGCTTGTTCACAAGAAGCTCCAAAACAAGCAAGCACAAGCGAAACTGCTGAAACAAAAGCTGCCGAAATACCGGCACTTAAGTCCGGTATTACTCTAGACCATATGGATACGAGTGTTCGTCCGCAAGACGACTTCTATCGCTACGTCAACGGAAACTGGCTAGACAACACCGCTATTCCTGAAGACAAGTCAACTTATGGTTCATTTACGGTATTAAGAGATAAGTCTCGACGAGATGTGAAAGCCATAATCGAAGAAACGGCAAAGCTCACCGACGTAAAACCAGGTTCAGATGCACAAAAAGTTGGCGATTTGTATAACAGCTTTATGAATGTAGAAAAACTCAATCAACTTGGTGTTTCGCCTTTGCTTCCTGAGCTAAACAAGATTGATTCACTTAAATCCCACGACGATATAGCAAGTTATTTCGCACATACTCAGATTATCGGTAGCGATGCTCCCTTTGGATTTTGGGTTAACAATGATGTAAAAAACCCAACTAGCTATATCACATACTTTACCCAATCAGGTTTAGGCTTACCGGATAAACAGTATTATTTCAAAGATGATGAAAAGTCTGTTCAATTGAGAGCCGATTACCTAATCCATGTAGAAAAGATGCTGGCGCTGGCTAACATTGACAATAGTGCGGCTGAGGCCAAGCAAATTATGGCGTTGGAAACCGCGATAGCCGATTTACATTGGAGTAGAACAGAAAGGCGCGATCGAAGTAAAACATACAACAAGGTCGCTCAAGCCGACTTAAGTGGCTTAACTCCAAACTTTAATTGGAGTGCTTACATGACCACTGCCGGCATTCAAAATGAAAAGGATATCATTGTACGAGAAAAGTCCTATTTCGAAAATTTCTCCAAGCTTTTTAATGAGACTAGTGTTGAACAGTGGAAGAGCTATTTTAAATGGACCTTAATTAATGCAGCTTCCGGGATTTTAAGTGAGGACTTCGATAAACAAAACTTCGACTTTTATTCGACAAAACTCAGCGGAACGCCAACCCAAGAAGCAAGATGGAAACGTGGAGTTAACTCGGTTAACCGATTATTAGGTGAAGTGGTAGGAAAAATCTACGTACAAAAACATTTCAAACCCGAAGCAAAAGCAAAAATGATCCAACTTGTCGAAAATCTCAGAGTGGCTTACAAAGAAGCGATTATTGGACTTGATTGGATGAGTGAAAAAACCAAAGAGCAAGCTCTCGATAAGCTGGCAAAATTCACTCCTAAAATTGGTTACCCTGATAAGTGGAGAGACTATTCAGCACTTGAAATCAAAGCCGATGATTTAGCCGGAAATTATCAGCGTGCGTCAGAATATCGTCATAACTATGAAATTAACAAATTGGGCAAGCCAATTGATAAAACCGAATGGGGTATGTCTCCTCAAACGGTTAACGCCTATTACAGTCCAAGTATGAATGAAATCGTTTTTCCAGCGGCAATATTGCAACCACCTTTCTTTAATATGGAGGCTGACGATGCCGTTAATTACGGTGGGATAGGCGGAGTTATAGGCCACGAGATGGGGCATGGTTTTGATGACCAAGGAGCTAAGTCTGATGGAGATGGTGTTCTTAGAAACTGGTGGACTGATAAAGATCTCGAAGAGTTTGAATTAAGAACTCAAAAATTGGCGGATCAATATTCGCAATTCGAACCACTACCGGGTGAACACCTGAATGGCAAATTAACCCTAGGTGAAAATATCGGTGATTTAGGCGGCCTGACAATCGCGCATAGAGCGTTTGTATTATCACAAAAAGACAAGCCGGCTCCAGTTATCGATGGGTTTACTGGCGAGCAAAGGTTCTTTATGTCTTGGGCTCAAATTTGGGCATACAAATTCCGAGAAGAAGCGCTTAGACGGCAAATAGCACAAGGTCCGCACTCGCCGGCTCCCTTTAGAGGCAACGGTACTCTAATGAATATGCCTGAATTTATGAAAGCATATGAGGTTAAACCGGGTGACAAAATGTACCGTGCGCCAGAAGAACGAGTGAAGATCTGGTAAACAGGTTTATGGTTGTTTAAGTCGTCGTTTTTAGATGACAAAAAAAGGGAAGCTATCGCTTCCCTTTTTTACAAACGGCTAGTTTATTTACTTTTTAGAACGCCGAGGTTTGCGTTTACTTTTTCCGTGCATCTCTTCTTTCATATCGCCGTCAAACTTCCCTTTGGATTTTCCACTAGAACGTCGTCCTTTGCCGCTATCACCTTTGAGCTTATCCATATTAAAGTCAACTGCTTTAGTCAGGTTCATCGGCTTTCCACACACTCTTACTTTCTTTAAGTGTGACAACGCATCTTTAGGCAATTTGCCTGGTAAATCCACAGTGGAAAAATCATCATAGATTTTAATATGTCCGATATATTTGCTTTCAATATCAATCTCATTGGCGATAGCACCTACAACATTTCCGGGTTTGATCCCGGCATGAAAACCTACCATCATGACGTAACGTTGCATTTCTATTTTGGGAAACTCTTCTAATGCTTCCGCTTCTTTAGGAAAATCTTTTCCGGAACGACCTTCGCCATCACGACCTTTACGGTGCTTCTTTTTCTCTCTGCGATTTGAATCACGATCATTGTCCCGCCTTTCTTGTCTCTGCATTTTCGGTGAAGGCATATCTTCAACTAAAAGTGGTGATTTATCGTGCGCTAAACTGGCCAAAGCGGCAGCTATTTGAATACCAGTTTGATCGGTTTCTAATTGATAGCTTTCTAATATTTCTAAATAGGGTGCTAAATCTCCCGAATTAATTTTCTCTGTTATTTTAGACTTAAACCGATCGACTCGCTGATCGTTGATTTCTTCAGTAGTTGGTAAGCCAATTCGCTGTATCTTTTTACCCGTCGTTTTTTCAATTAGGTAGAGCATTCTCTTTTCACGAGGAGTCACAAATAAAATCGCTTTTCCTTCGCGACCTGCTCGACCGGTTCGCCCAATTCGATGCACGTATGACTCAACATCTTGGGTAATATCATAGTTAACTACATGGGAAATTCTAGGTACATCCAACCCCCTCGCCGCAACATCCGTTGCAACAAGAATATCTAACCGACCGTTCTTGAGTTGCTCAATGGTTTTTTCTCTTGCCGACTGTTGCATATCACCATTAATAGCTGCAGCTGCATAACCTCTCGCATTAAGACGATCGGCTAACTCGGTTGTTGCAGTTTTAGTCCGAGCAAAAATAATAATCGCATCAGTTTCTTCAACTTCTAGAATTCGAGTGAGAGCATCCAACTTATTATGATGAGAAACGCTTAAGAAAGACTGTTCGATAGTGGTCGCTGTCGATGTTTTAGTTTTAATTCTAATCTCTTGAGGATCGTTTAAGAATCGCTCTGCAATCCGTTTTATTTCTTTAGGCATAGTCGCCGAGAACAAAGCGATTTGGCGATCATCAGGGGTTTGTTCGAGTACCCATTCTACATCCTCCAAGAACCCCATACGCAACATCTCGTCGGCTTCGTCCAGTACTAAGGTGTGCATGTGATCCCATTTAATTTTTCCTTTACGCATATGGTCCATCACTCTGCCTGGAGTACCCACAATGATTTGAGGTCCACGTGCAAGTTGCTTTAATTGCACAGGAAAGGATTGCCCACCGTAAATAGCAGCGACCTGAAGGCCTTTCATGTATTTAGAATAGGTAGAAATAGCTTCCGCAACTTGAATGGCTAATTCTCTTGTTGGTGCTAATACTAATGCTTGAGGCTGTTTAAGTTTAAGATCAATTTTACCCAATAATGGTAACGCGAAAGCGGCTGTTTTACCGGTTCCCGTTTGCGCTTGTCCAATAATATCTGATCCGTTTTGCAACACAGGGATACTTTGAGCTTGAATAGGAGAAGGCGTTTCATAGCCAATCTCATCAAGAACTCTTAAAACATCATTTGGTAATCCTAGCTCACTAAACTTAAACTGATTAACAGATGCTTCTTCATTGTTGACCGGTTCATTGCTGGCCGGTTGATTGTTGTTTTCACTATTTTTGGAGGACATTGGTGTTCCGAGGAAAAGTTTGATAGTTAATTATAGTCTAATAATTGACCATTAAAAATAAAAAGGCCCTCACATCAATTGTGAGGGCCGAGATTAAGCGTTTAAATTTTGAATTAACTCTAACCGCTTATAGTTCTGTTACATCAGCGCGTCTTGATCAGCGCCTTCTTTTTCAACTTCAATGGGCATTAAATCATCTTTAGTAATTCCAAGAGCGAGTGCCACATTACTCGCAACATAAATTGATGAATATGTTCCGATAAAAACACCTGCAATCAACGCAGTGGCAAAACCGTGAATTAATTCTCCACCGAGGAAAAACAATGCAAGCAATACCAATAAGGTTGTAATGGATGTCATTAAGGTTCTTGCTAACGTTTGATTTAAAGATGTATTCACAATCTTTTCAGAATCTGATTTTCTTAGCTTTAAGAAATTCTCTCTTATTCGATCGAATACAACAATCGTGTCATTCAAAGAATAACCAATTACCGCTAATAAAGCTGCTAACACTGTTAGGTTAAACTCCATTCCAATTAAGGAGAAAAAACCTAAAGTGATAATGACATCATGTGCTAGAGCCGCCACAGAACCTAAGGCGAACTTCCACTCAAATCGTAGTGAAACATAAATCATGATAAAAATCAGCGCGACCAACATGGCTAGACCACCATCCTCAGCGAGCTCATCACCAACCGCCGGTCCGACAAACTCGATTCTTCGCATGGTCACTTTGCTATCAGACTCTGCTCTGAGCGCACTTAGTACGTCATTGCCTATTTCATCCGCTTTCCTATCCATTTGAGGAGCTAAACGAATGGTTAAATCTTTGGATGTACCAAAATACTGAACAACAGTTTTAGTGAATCCAGCTTGTTCTAATTGCTTTTGAACAGCATCACGCTCGGCGTCTTGCTCATAGCGGACTTCTATCAAGGTTCCGCCGGTAAAGTCGAGTCCAAGATTTAATCCGTTCGAAAAAATAGAGCCAATCGAAACTATTAGTAATATAGCGGAGAAAAATGTCGCCGGTTTTCGATATTTGATAAAATCGATATTCAAATTAGACTTTAATATTTGCATTTTTTATTGCCTCTTATATCGATAACTTTTTGACGGATTTTCCGCCATAAATTAGATTTACCACAGCTCGAGTTCCGACTATCGCAGTAAACATCGACGTTATAATTCCGATCAGTAAGGTAACTGCGAATCCTGCTACTGGACCTGAGCCAACTGTTAAAAGTACTAAAGCGGCTATCAAGGTTGTCACATTCGCATCGGCAATGGTAGAAAACGCCTTATCGTAACCTGCATGAATTGCTTGTGCGGGGTTGACTTTATCGGCCAATTCTTCACGAATTCTTTCAAAGATGAGAACGTTTGCATCAACCGCCATACCCACAGTTAAAACTATCCCTGCAATCCCTGGAAGGGTTAAGGTCGCTCCGGGAATGAGAGACATAATAGCAACGATAAAAATCAAATTAGTAAACAATGCGATATTGGCAATTAATCCGAACAGCTTGTAATAAATAAGCATAAAGATTAGTACCGCAACAAAACCAACTACGATGGACTGCATTCCCATTTTAATATTTTCTTCACCAAGACTTGGGCCGATAGTTCGTTCTTCAATAATGAAAGTAGGAGCCTTTAACGATCCGGCTCTAAGAATTAATGCAAATTCACTGGCTTCAGCAGGTGTATAACTTCCTGTTACTTGGAATTTAGAACCGAAAACACCGTTAATTCTTGGGGCACTAACTACTTCTTTAATGGTTTCGTTAGCGACAACTTTAAGTTCACCCGTTTCAGTCCTTTCATAGATAGCTTTTGTCTCAACCATTACAATAGCCATAAGCTTGCCGGTATTCTTAGTAGTGTTCGCCAACATCTTTGCGCCGCCATCGCTATCTAGCGTTACACTGATTTGTGGTTGACCGCTTTGAGGATCAAATCCTGGCTTAGCGTCAACTATCTGGGTACCGCTCACGATGATTTTTTTCTTTACAATCCAAGACAAGCCGCCATTTTGGTCTCTGATTTTTTCAGATCCTGCTGGAGCTCTACGCGCGTCAGGGTTAGCGCCTTGGTCGACCATTCTAAATTCTAATGTTGCTGTTTTTCCCAAGATTCTTTTCGCTTGTGCAGAATCTTGCACTCCAGGTAACTGAATCAATATTCGATCTTTACCTTGCTTTTGGATAAGGGGTTCTGCAACGCCTAGTTCGTTAATTCGATTTCTGAACGTTGCGATGTTTTGGTCTACAGCATAATCTTGTGCTTCTTTGATAATGGCGTCATTTAGGTCTAGCACTACTTCGTAAATCTCGCCATTTTCACGAGTTCTAGTCTGAAAATCATTGTATGATGTCCTAATTTGCACTTCCGCGTTATCTCGCAGCTCTTCAGTTCTATAGCGAGCAATAATTTGCGAGTTACTTGACTTTACAATCGAGGAATAATGAAGGTTATTCTCACGCATGAGCGTTTTAAGTTCGGTGACATACTGTTTCAGACGGCTATCCATTGCCGAGTCCATATCGACCTGCATTAGAAACTGAACACCACCACGTAAATCGAGCCCTAAATTCAATGGCGCCCCGCCCATGGACTTTAGCCATTGCGGGGTGGTTGGCGCTAAATTAATTGCTACAACATGTTCGTTAAAACCCTTACTTGATAAAAACTTTGGTACTTCAGCGCTCGCTTTGAACTGATCATCTTTGTTAGAAAACCGGATAAGCGATTTTCCATCTTCCACTTTCGCTGACTTTAAAGTTAATCCTTTTTCAATTAAACGATCTTGAATATCCTTGAACAATGAAGCTTCAATCAATGAACCGTTTTCTTTAGTGATTTGTATCGCCGGATCAGGTGGATATATATTGGGTAACGCAAAAAGCACTCCAACAATAAGCAAAACTACCAACATTATATATTTCCATGCCGGAAATGTGTTGATAGGTCGTAAATGATCTTGATTTGCAAACATAAAATTTATCTCAATTTTTGGGTCAAACTATACCCATTGTCCTGTGGTTTCTAGCATTCCAGAAATCACATTAGGTAAATTATTTATTCATTAATACCTTTAATGGTACCTTTTGGAAGCGTCGCAGTAACTGCATGCTTTTGAAATTTCATTTCTACGTTAGCTGCAACATTTAAGATAATAAATCCTTCGGTAATCTTACTGACTTTACCAATGATGCCGCCACTTGTGACTACCTCATCACCTTTTTGAATCGCTTCCAACATATTCTTATGTTCTTTAGCGCGCTTGCTTTGTGGGCGTATTAAAAGGAAATAAAACACTACAGCGAATAGCACCATCATAATGATAGTACTGGTTCCGTCTGCTCCCGCTGGCGCCGCTTCTGCAGCTTGTACACTAGAAATAAACATTATCTTTTTCCTCTTTTTATTGTTTCTTTGCTGATTCAACTCAGCGTAAGTATTTAATTAAAACTGTCTGTGGGGCTTTAAATTTCAAAACTAAATAGATTGCGTCTCGAGCTTTGGAACTTCCATTCCTCTGAGTGCATAAAATTCTTTAACAAAGTCGTTGAATGTAACGTTTTCAATAGCGTTTCGCAATCCTCGCATGAGATCTTGGTAATAGTGTAAATTATGAATGGTTGCCAATTCAGCACCAAACATCTCTCCACATTTGTCCATGTGATGTAGATACGCTCTGCTATAATTCCGGCAGGTGTAACAGCCACATGCCTCATCTATTGGCCCAGAATCTATTTTATTAGGGCTGTTTCGCAATCTTACAACACCTGTTCGAGTAAACAAGTGGCCGTTTCTGGCATTTCGAGTCGGCATCACGCAATCTAACATATCAATTCCGCGTCGAACAGATTCGACTAAATCCTCGGGTTTACCCACTCCCATTAAATAACGAGGCTTATCCTTTGGCATTTTATGCGTCAAATTATCTAAAATAAGCTTCATTTCTTGCTTAGATTCGCCTACCGATAGCCCACCAATGGCATAACCATCAAAGCCCAACTTTTCCAACCCATTCAAGGACACATCACGAAGTTCGGGATACATTCCACCCTGAACAATTCCAAACAATGCTGCGGGGTTATCTGCATGAGCAACCTTAGAGCGTTCCGCCCATCTCAGGCTCAATTGCATTGAAATTTCTGCTTGTTCAAAAGTCGCAGGGTAAGGAGTGCACTCATCAAAAATCATCACAATATCAGCTCCAAGTTCTCGCTGTACTTGCATTGATTCTTCTGGACCTAGGAACACTTTATCACCGTTCACAGGTGACCGGAAAGTCACTCCCTTTTCTGAAATCTTTCTTAACTCGCCCAGACTAAACACCTGGAAACCACCCGAATCGGTCAAAATAGGTCCCTGCCAATTCATAAAGTCGTGTAAATCACCATGTTTTTGAATAATTTCAGTTCCCGGCCGCAACATTAGGTGAAAGGTATTACCTAGAATAATTTCAGCCCCAGTCTCCTTTACCCTTTCCGGCGACATACCTTTAACAGAACCATAAGTTCCAACGGGCATGAATGCTGGGGTTTCTATAGTTCCACGTTCGAACTCAATTCGACCTCGTCGTGCAGCGCCATCCGTTTTTATTAATTGGTATTTCATCTCAATTTATTGTCTCAAACTGGTGATTAATTGGCTGGTAACATCAATTCTATCCGGCAAAATAATCAATCAAAGGCCTCATCTGCAGGCGTTCTATTTTCGATGAACATTGAATCGCCATAACTAAAAAAGCGGTATCGCAGGGATATCGCTTCTAAATAACTCTCCATTACAAATCGTCTACCAGCAAATGCACTCACCAACATAATCAAGGTTGATTCTGATAAATGAAAATTTGTGACTAACCCATCAACCGACTTAAACTCGTAGCCAGGCGTGATAAATATATCAGTTTCACCCCGAGTGGCGGCTATTTCGCCTGAAACGGATGCTGATTCTAAGCACCGAACCGAAGTCGTGCCAACGGCAATCACTCGCCCACCATTTGCCCTAGTTTGCTTTACCAGTTCAACCACAGATTCCGAGACTTCAAACCATTCGGAATGCATTTTGTGCTCGCTAACATCATCCACTCTTACCGGTGAAAAAGTTCCAGCTCCAACATGTAATGTCACAAAATCGTGCTTAATTCGTTTGGCCTTAATTTCTGCCAACAAAGATTCATCAAAATGTAAGCCCGCCGTTGGAGCCGCTACCGCGCCTGCGTTTTTGGCATAAACGGTCTGATAACGCTGTTTATCGTTCTCATCTGCAGCTCTTTCAATATATGGAGGTAACGGCATCTCTCCATATTGATCAATTAACTCAGCAAGCGGATTTTGAGATAAATTCTTCAGCTGAAAGAATCCATCGACTCGACCGACAACTTCTAGCTCAAATTGGTCGGAGATGATGATCTTTGTTCCACTTTTTGGAGTATTACTAGCTCTTACCTGCGCAACGCAACTTTCTGAATCGTCCGCTAGTCCTACTCTTTCTATTAATACCTCCACTTTCCCCCCAGACTCTCGCTTACCATTTAAGCGAGCAGGGATTACTTTGGTATTATTAAAAATTAAACAATCATTAGGATTTAGACAGTTTACGAATTCAAAGAATTGCTGGTGAGTTCGTTGGTTATCAACAGGGTTACAAACCATTAGTCGACTCTGAGATCGTTTCGGGCAAGGCTTTTCCGCTATAAGCTCTGCAGGTAGATCAAACTGAAAGTCACTTTTTAACACTGAAATCTGAATCCAAATAATTAAATAAAGATGTCAATCTGCTCCAGTTAGATATTTACCGGGTATTCAAAGACTGAGATCCTAAAAATTAGCCGCGCATTCTAACAGAAAAGCACCATAAGTTGTTTTATTTAGGCGAATTTGTCGGCTATTTCTGCTTCTTTTTTACATTTAGCCCTATAATTAGAATTACCTACACTAAAAGAGAATCATTTAGTATGAAAAACGTGATTTTGTCCCTTCTCCCACTTTCGCTTATTAGCATTACAACGGTTCAAAGTGAGGAGTTGAGTGCTGAAATTAAGTCAGGTCAATACTGCCAATCAGAGCTATTTGAACAATTCAAGAAAACAGAACAAACTAATCACGAACGATTAAGGTTTAAACCAAGTGATAAACTAATGCAATTTGTTACTTCTATGGAGTTAATGTGTCCTTGGGAAAGTCAAAAAGACTACAACGGAGATAAAAAGGAAGATTGGATAGCTTTTGTTAAGTCTGGGTCGGAATTTCAATTGGTTGCGTATATGTCAAACCGGCAAAGCTATCAGCTCAAGGTAATCTCGCGCTCTGACAAACTGCCAGCTAGTTCATTTATCCGCTGGTTACCTACCGCTCAGCTAAATAATTTTACTAAAAAAACAATGCCTGTTAATAATCTGAAGTATTCATTACAGGTATCTGACTTTGAAGGGATGACTCAATTTTATCTTTGGGATGGTAAAGAAATGAAGAGTGTTTTAACTACTCCTCAAATGTTCTAAGACAGCTGTTTGACCAAAAAAAAGAGAAGCAACGGCTTCTCTTTTTTTTGGAGTCGAGTTTAAGCGCTTTAACACGTGCTTCCTGACTCAGGCCAGCAACCGTCTCCCCCCCAAGTTCTTGCACCAGTATTAGTTAAAGTCAGTGTTTTCTTGCCCGACATGCTTCCCGTAGGAGTCGCGGTGAGCGTATATGAGGTAGCATCGCTAGTCAGTGTCAGATTATAGTAAGCTGTACCTCCTTCTACGGGTACTTGAGTAGCAAAAATATCAGACAACGCTGGCACGTCATAACTATAGGGAGGATTAGAACGGTACCGCTCCATTGCCTGAGACGCCAACATTAAAGCACTCATCGCATCCCCTCTTTTAGAGCGAGTAACATATTCACTGTATGAAGGATAAGCAATTGAGGCAATAATGCCAACGATCGCTACTACAATCATTAGTTCCACTAAAGTAAAACCGCTCCAATACTTTTTCATAAACTACCTTACCTTTCGTTTAACTCAGTTCTAACATTAAGCCTATTGAGTAACTATAGTCAGTTACTCTTCTCGTCGCCACTTTATTCCCATCAACCCATCAGAGAGTGGAGGCAAGATATCGAAATTACACTTGGTACCGATACATAGTCTTGGAGTAACCCCCCCGGAACTCGCATCTCCATCCCCCTCAAGCAACACTTGCGGTGGAGGTGCGATACCACCACCCGGTAATTCGGCGTATCTATCCGACTCGTTCAACGTACCATCGGTATTAGTATCTACATACGGATTACCATTAAGGATGTTCAGTGCATAAACTCGACCACCACCGGCAGCTGCTTGACAAACGTCTCCGGTTGCTCCAGGTGGAATATAGCTGGTAAAGATAACGGCATTATTGAATGTGACAGAACGTTCGATGACTTTCTCACCAACCGCATCGAAACTTATATACCAACCCTTCTTAGTTCCAGTAACGTCGTTCAGAAGCTCGACAGCATCTGATACTCCATTATTATCTGCATCAGCAAGCGATGTTACATCTTGCAGGTCTATGATACTTGCGTCCATGTCGAAAGTACCTGATAGAGCACCTTTGTCTTTTAGAACAAAAAAGTGATCAGTCACTTCAGTATTAAGTGGATGCGCCCGATATCCTGAGCCAATTGCAACCGAAATAAAACTATCTCCTACTTGACGAATTAGCGCGACATCTGGCGAATAATACATACGTCGATTTTCCGATAGCGCAACGCCATTTAAATGCGCGATTCGACCACCTTTAATCTCACCGGTATCATTATCTACATCAAATCGAAAAACTTGCGCTTTAGTGTCTGTCACATACATGTGATCAATCAATTCATCTTCATTCAAATCAAAGGCTGTCACTTGTGACGGGACACTATTCATAGTAGCGATAGGGCCTGCTAATCCACCATGCGCTGCAGTGTTAGCCGCAGAACTCCACAATAGACTTCCGTCATAAGCATCAACGATAAAAACTGTATTACCGACAGTATCCGTTCTAGAAACCACACTTTCAGTATCTTGTCCTTCATCATAACCACCACCAAAAATCATCACTAACTTATCAGAGTTGACGCCAGACAAGTTCATTTTTGCAATGGTAGGTGTAGACCAAGATTGACCTAACTTATCGAAATCGCCAGTTCCACCTTCGATCTTAAACAACAATTCTGGAGAGTCTGGATTGGTGATATCGACCGCATAATAATTTTTGCCTCCGCGTCGTTGACCAATGTATAACAATGCCCTATCGCCAGAGTCTACTGCTCCATTATTATTGCCATCTATCAAATGAATTGCCGCCGAGCCGTCAAGACCGTATACCTTAGATCCATTCGGGTTTTCAACAACAGTATCCAGTTGAGATAAAAGCTCCTGTGGAATATAGGCCCACTTTTCTTCACCATCATCTGCATCAAATGAATGCAAATACCCATGATTAGTCCCAACATATATCCTGGTCGTTGCCGAAGGGCTGTTATATTGAAGAACTGTCGGTTGTGAATGCAGCGGGTCACCTAAATCTTTTCGCGCAGGAGTCGAAGTTAAGCTCGATGCGTCGGCAGGGTCATAAGCTGGGTCACTAACATCATAGCCTTCGGCCCAATCAAGAATAGTCGTTCGACGTAATGGTGTTACACCACCCAAAAGCTCGGCTGTAATTGACGCATTAGAATCCTGAACTTTATTCTCGGTACTAATTAAATTATTACCGCCAATATCGGTATACAAACTTCTATTTTTACCAAACTGTTCAGCAGTTCCACCTCTTGTTACGTCATTACCGTCAACAATACCACCCCAGAAGCTCGATGCTTCATCCTTAAATTCGGAGTTAAGCGGGTTAATTGCTGAATCGCCATTAGCATCAACAATATCACCACCAGATAGTTTATATCGTTTAATATTTCCAGGCCAAGTCACACCAGCTTGCGGAGTAAATAATGAAAAATAGAGTTGATCATTATGAGTCAATCGGTTGTATTGGTTTACTGTTACACCTGAGGTTACGAAAGTCGTATTAACATTGGTGATATCATTAATGATACTGGTAATATCTTCAATTAACGTTGCTCGATCAGAAGGCGAGTAATACCCACCGCCTCCTGCGACGGCCATATTTTTCATCAATACCGGATCTGCACCAGGCCCGAAACCGATCATATTGGTAGTAACCGTCTGAACTCCAGGAATACCAGGAGCGACATCATTAGTATGTAACCATGCCGCCATTTTGACAGAGCAATCATTACCGCCGTTACTACTACTACACGTACCGCCGTTACTCCAATTACTATAAATAGTATTGGTTGAACCTAAATGAGAGTTTGAAGCACCATCCGTCAAATAAACAATATGGTTAGTTTGACACGACTCAGTAATGGGAGAAACATAACTAGGTGATCCGCTTACTACTTCAGATGCACAATTTGAGCTATCTAAATTATCATCAGTACAACGACTATCTCGAATTACAGTCCCGTCGGCAGTGTATGAAAGCTCATGACTAACACGACTGTAACGATTGTTATTTCTACTCGCACCGTAAAAGACTGGGTCACCTTTAAAGTAACTGCCTGCTTCCGCCATGGTACCACTGATCGGCGTTCCACCAGATGGCACAAGTCCAGCCACCGCGGCTTTTAGATCATCACGAATGGTATTCACACCAGGCTGCCACTCTCCTTCAAAGCCAATTCTTAACTTAGGAGCTTTCCCTGGCGAAGAATAAGAATGTGCTTCATGGTAACCAGCAGAACCTTTGAAATAGAATCCCATACTATTATCTAAGCTCCAATCAGCGCGACTAACGACCGCACTAATCAAAGCGGAAAGATCTGGGGTACGATAGCCTTGATTGGCTACCCAGTCATCATCAGTATTCCAAGTCGGTCCAGCGATCAATGCGCCACTAGGCGGTTCACCGGCCAAGTAGGCTGTATCAGGATTAGAAATATTGCCAGCATTAGCGATGTTAATTTCAGTAGTGACCGCGCCATTAGTAGAGTTTTTGGCAACGAAATCAATGTACGCATATTTAATCGTGGCATCTTTTGGAACTTTTATATTTTGGAATATTAATCCCACACCAAGTTGAGGATCACTCCCTTCGTAATAGAGCGCTAAATCAGGAGAATTGACATTATTAACGTCTCCATCACTTTCGACTTCAAAATCATGGGCTTGAGAGCTAATTTGAGAAACTGCTTCATTCGACATACACTTGCTCGCAGACGCGTCAAATGACTGTGAATATTCGACCTTGATTCGAGGGGCGAAAATGGTGAACGGGTCATCCGCATCAGCGGGAGGGTTTGCGTCAATTCCTTCTTTACTATATGCATTTCGAGTTGCGCCAGACTGATTCTTAAAAAACAGCACCAGGTCATTGCCACCACACCAACCTGCTTGGTCGGTAACCTCTTCAAGAACAGCAGAGATATCGTCAGTTGCATAAGTATTTCCAGCAGTCCAGTCCTCTAAATTCCATACAACAGTAGTAGACGTGTGATTAACAGAACGCAAACTTATGTCTGCAAGATTATCGGATAAAGGCGGTGCAGAATCTACTTTTTCGGCGCCAATCTTTATATTAGCTGCACCAGCCGCATCTCTATCAGCAGTAAAAACCACACTTGCAGAAAGAATGGTCGCACCTTGAGGAACATTTAAATCTTCAAACCTTACTGCCACAAAATCGTTTGTTCCATTAAACTGCAAAGTTTGACTGGTCAAATCTACAGTGGTGGTATTTGCCTCACTACCATCATTGCTTCCATCAGTTACAGTTTGAAATGCTGTGGGAGTCGCTTCTTTGTCAATATTCAGTACTGGATAAAGAACCGGTCCAGGCTTACCATTATTGAATCTCATTAAGCCTGCGTTAACATTAGTAATTTCTGTAAGAACTTCGTCCATTACATCTTGTACGACCTCCATTCTAGAGTCAGTAGTTCCGTCAACTCCCCACCCCATACTTCCAGAGCTATCGATGATAAACATGATATTTGGGTAGATTCCGTCGACATCATCTGCTGGTGCAAAAAATATTTCAGTATCATCGCCAACGGCAGACTGTAAACTGGCAGCTGTGTAGATGAAAGTTGCTAAAACTATCTTTGAAAATCTATTAAACTTTTTCATAATTACCTCGATAAAACTTCTTTAATCATTCCTTAATTAAAACAACATAAGTTAGGTTAACCGTAACTGACATTAACAAGTCGTTACTTCATAGGCCCACAGAGTACTTCGTTCCTCTTTAACACCTACTTTTCCAGTTCCTTCAATTTGATAAACACGACACCCGATACTTCCCGATGCATTACTACCTAGAGTGAATCCCCCACAGGCTCTCGGATTACATTTTTGCAAAACTGTCACTTCTAATTCAGCTTCAATCGCGCCTTGTTTATCTCCATCTAGATAGACACCACCACACGGTAAACGAGTACCGGTAGCGTCATAGCAAACATTACTTAATGTCTCGTTTATCCGGAGATCATAAAGAACATGAGAAGGGTCTAATTTATTTCCTGTATAAGAATCAACCACAAAACCACCGACTGCGCTTTCCGCAGCATTAAAAGCTAAGTTCTGGATATGTAAATTACTCGCCATTCTTTCTTGCAAATTACTTCTATTGGCAGCAGAAAGGCCGATAATTGTTAGCGCAATCAGCATAATCAAACTAATGAATAAAGCAGCACCAGACTGTTTATTTCCGAAGCTATTTGTATTTATCTTTAAATTCTTTTTCATTTATAAAGTCCAATCATCAGGTCAACATTAAACTCACTACTAAGTTCCAACTTGATCAGCACGACAGGTAATGGCCATTTCCGGATTCCCTGCGGTTGCATAAATAGCATTGGGCATATAGATTGTTTGTTGAAATGTTCGATAAGCCAGCTTGTCGTTAGTAGTCATTTGTGTGTCTAACAGGTCATGCGTGTGTGACTCTGCAGTAGAAAGCACATCATCTTCACTTGCTAGTAATAATGCGACGCGAGCAGATACAATCACAATACTGCCACCTGCCGCATTTATTTGATCATGAGTCATATATTGATTAACTGCGCCGTCCGGGCATATTCCATTGGTTTCTACCCCGTACAACACTTGAAAGTTCTTTACTCCGTCAATTAGTGGTTGAGCAGAACCACCGCCATTACCAAGGCACATTAATTCTTCTCCAGAAGCACCTCCGACAAAAAACTGATTCACAATCAGCCCATCCGCAACAACTGACCCGTTACAGTCTCTACTATCTGGAGGTAAGGCATATGAAACGGCTATTCGATCACTGACTCCATCAGAACTATTGTTTAAATCAATCGCAGGAGGCACTTCCCGATTAAAGTCATCAATCCAGCCTCCTCGTTGAATTTCATTTTCTAAAAATATCAAAGCAAAGCGGCCATCTTCTTGAACATTAGCCAGTTCGTCTTGCAGCGAATAGTTTCTATTAGATCCAATAAATAGTTGAATCACTCCAGCCGTTAATATGATTCCCAACAACCCCGCAATCATGAGTTCTACAATAGTAAAACCGCCTTGCGCTCGATTAGGCATGGTCGTTTTCATCGTTAAATTATGCTTAGGTAAATTCATCATTAGGGTAAAATCTCGAGGATGATACAATTCTTCTCAGCGTCGCCAATTAACGCGGCACAATCAGTATTAATATTGGTTTCTTGTCCCAAATCCGCTCTTGCTTTAGCAGAGTCCCATTCGACAACAACTGATAATCGCCAACCAGAACTTAGAACTCTGACTTTACCACCAGGTAAAGTATTTTCCGCAATTTTACATATATCCCATTTATCAAAAGTAGTCACATCCTGTAAATCGTTAACACCATCACTACAACCAACATCAGGATCAGCTCCCATGTTTGCTCTACAGTACATTGCAGGACCAGCGTCACATTCAAAACCATCTGCATCGACGTAATTTGCTATATAGGCATTGTGAGTTAAGGTACTACCTGGGATCATTTCTGCTACTTTTGACGCCCTAATCCTTGAAGACAACTCTTCGGCTATTGAAGTCGCTTGTGAATTAAAGAAGCCTTCTTGGTTACTGCTAACACTTGCCACTTGAAGTGACGCAACACCAAGTAGTCCTATGCCAAGTATAAGAGTGGTAACCAGTATCTCAATTAATGAAACACCTGTTTGTCTTTTTATATTCAATCGTCGCTGATTAATTAGCATGATGATAACGTTTCCACAGAGACAGACCCTGCTGCCGTAATTGTTATTTCTCGACCTATACTTCGCTCATCACAAAGTTTAATAACCTGCTCTGAACTACCGAAAGGTCTAAATCCTGTCGCATTGTATGTGATTGTTGGTAGAGTTGAGGGAGACCAAGTGATTCCAGTCGAGTCTGGAGCAAAAGTATTTAGGATTTCACTAGCCACCGCTGGAGGCCCTGCGACAGCAACAGTTGATACATTCCAACCATTTGAATCTCCGGTAATTCGAGTTTGAACATTTCTGCTAACTGCTTCAGACCGGGCTATTCCATAGGCAGTTAACACCTGGTTTGCAGCAGACTTTAGTCTGGAGTTCTTAATCTGACTATCAAAGGCTGGAATCGCAAACGCAGAAATAACTCCAATAATAGTTATTGTCATTAACAACTCTAAAAGCGTAATTCCTTGGTTAAACTTGCTCATTTCCTAAATCCTAGTTTCTAGTTCAAGACGAGATCTAAATTTCTTGAGTATTAAAGCTTTCTCTAGTTTGAACTATCTTACACATCACACAAACATGCAACTTCAGTCCGATAACAGCTTGTTTTTGGGGGATAAATGGAAAAGTGCTTTAAAAAATGAGACGCCTGTCACGTTTTATAGCGCGGCTGTCGAATTGAATTAAGATGATGAAAAATTTGAAATAGTTTAAGGCCTTTAAAATATCTTAAGTAGACTAATCGAAATAAGCCTACTATCGTAACTCGATGGGCACCGCAAATACCATGTTTTCTGTATTCTCTGTAGGAAAGTCTTCCATAACACCACCTTGAGCTTTTAGTTTGTCCAAAACTTCATCAACTAGTATTTGTGGTGCTGACGCCCCAGCAGTTACCCCAACGCATTGAACACCGTTTAACCACTGTATTTCTATTTCATTGGCGTTATCGATCAAATAGGCCCGACTACCTTCATTTTCAGCAAGCTCTTTGAGACGGTTAGAGTTGGAACTATTTTGACTACCAACGACTAAGATCAGATCCGACGATTCTGCCAACTGCTTAACCGCGTCCTGGCGATTTTGAGTCGCATAACAAATATCGTCTTTCTTAGGACCTTGGATTTCTGGAAAATTTTCTTTGAGCAAATTGATCAGACGTTTGGTGTCATCAATCGACAAGGTAGTCTGAGTCATATAGTGCAATTTACTGGGGTTCTTGACTTCTAACTCTTGAATATCTTCATCCGATTCAATCAAATAAATTCCGCCCGTTGCGCTAGCATATTGCCCCATGGTTCCTTCGACTTCAGGGTGCCCTTTATGGCCAATCAAGACACATTCTTCATCGCGACGGCTTCTTCTATTCACTTCCATATGGACTTTGGTCACGAGCGGACAAGTTGCGTCAAAAACTCGAAAGCCACGTTGCTCTGCTTCGTTTTTTACTGCTTGAGAGACACCATGAGCGCTATAAATTAACGTACTGCCAGGTGGAACATCGGATAGTTCTTCAATAAAAATGGCCCCTTTCTTTTTGAGTCCATCAACCACAAATTTGTTATGTACCACTTCATGTTTAACATAAATGGGAGCGCCAAAAATATCTAATGCTCGATTAACGATTTCTATCGCTCTATCAACACCAGCGCAGAATCCTCTCGGGTTGGCTAAAACTATTTTCATCTTATTGCGGCCTCTTGAGAATACTTAGTCTAGTTTTTAACTTGTTTAATTTCGATTTCAAAAACCACTTTTTCGCCTGCAAGTGGGTGATTAAAGTCGACTTTGACTGAGCTGCCTTGCACTTGTCGAATGAATCCAGGTAGCTGTCCACCACTTGGCTGGTCAAAAGCAATAATAGCCCCCTCCTTTAGCTCCAAATCATTTGGAAACTGACTAATATCCATAAACTGTATTAAGTCGGGATTAGCTTTTCCGAAGGCATCTTCGGCCTCAAGTTCAAAAGTAAGATTGTCACCAGCTTGCTTTTCAAACAATTCATTTTCAAATGCAGGGCTGAAACTACCATCTCCCATCACTAACCAACTCGGTTTGCCATTCACTTTGGTGCTATCAGCAATCGAACCGTTCATCAACTTTACAGTCACATCGGCTAAAACTCGACTATTTTTTTCAACAAGCATAAATTTTTCTACTTTAAATCTTTCGTTTTTTCGTCAGCACTATCGTCTTGAGGATGCATAAAACTATCGTAAAGCATCATGGCTGCTCCTAAAAAAATTACCGCATCGGCAACATTAAATGCAGGAAAGTGATAGTTTTCGTAATACCAATCTATAAAATCTACAACCATTCCAAGCGTTACTCGATCATACAAATTTCCTAGTGCACCACTTAAGATTAGACACAAAGATATACTTAACCAACGGTTCTTTGCGGGTAAAGTATAGAGCCAATACAAAAGCCCGATACTTACGACTGACGAAATGGTAGTAAAAAAGATGACCTGCCACCCACCTTGGTCAGCCAAGAATGAGAAAGCGGCGCCTTTATTATAGGCCAGAGTAAAATTGAAAAACGGCATCACTTCAAATCGACCGCCGGGATTAACAAAATAGTCGACAGCCATTTGCTTAGTAATCTGATCAATAATAAAAAATAACACCACAATCCAAAGCCAACGCAAACCGGTTTCTAAAATTGGCTTTCTACTAGGCATAGTGACGAACCTCACCTTCACCTTCAACATTTTCAACACAACGACCGCAAAGCTCGGGGTGTGTTTTGTCGACACCTAAATCTTCACGACGATGCCAACAACGTTCACACTTTTGATGACTAGAGGCATTCACTTCAACACCTAATCCTTCAAGTTCGGTGTTTTCTCCACCTTCAGTATTTTTGACACTGGCTTTTGACGTAATCAAAACAAATCGTAACTCATCTTCAAGTTTTGTTAGGCAATTAAAAATCTCGTCTTTAGCAAACAATACCACTTCCGCTTCAAGAGACGAGCCTATTCCCCCTTTTTTACGTTGAGCTTCTATTTGTCGATTAACTTCGTTTTTAACCTTGGCGATCAACTGCCAATCTGAGTCGGATATTTTTGCATCTGCGTCGTTAGCAAATAAACCTTCGTACCATGTTTCCCAAAAAATGGTGTCTTCATCATTACCTGGAATATTTGGCCATAGTTCTTGCGCGGTAAATGACATCACCGGCATAAACCAACGAACAACCGCCTGAATGATATGGTACAAGGCTGTTTGACAGGATTTGTGGGCATGTGACCCGGCTTTAGCGGTGTACTGACGATCTTTAATGATATCGAGGTAAAAACTCCCCATATCCATAGCGCAAAAATGATGCATTTTTTGAGTGGCTACTAGGAAATTATAGTCGTCATACGCCTCTCGTAACTCGTTTTGAGTTTTTAGCGCGCAATCGACTGCCCATCGATCAAGTGGCAACATATCTTTGGCATCGATTAAATCTGTTTTGGGATCGAAACCATTTAAGTTAGCCAAGAAGAAACGAGCCGTATTTCTTAGTCGCCGATAAGTATCCGCGGTTCGATTTAATATTTCATCCGATGCGGTTATCTCTGAACGGTAATCGGTAGACGCCACCCAAAGTCTTAGAATATCCGCTCCTAATTTATTAATGACCGTCATAGGAGCAACCACATTGCCTAACGACTTGGACATTTTTTGACCTTTCGCATCCACCACAAATCCATGGGTTAACACTTCTTTAAACGGCGGGTGGTCGTTGATCGCTATTCCCGTAAGTAATGAAGATTGAAACCAACCGCGATGTTGATCGGATCCTTCTAAATACATATCAGCGGGCTCTTGCAACTCGTCTCTGCGGTCGAGTACACATTGGTGGGTGACACCGGAATCAAACCATACGTCTAAAGTGTCGTTCACTTTCATATAGTGGTTAGCCTCGTCACCGATGAGCGTCTCTAGTTCCAAATCAAACCATGCCTGCATGCCCTTTTCTTCAACCAGTTTAGCGACTTTTTCCATCAATTCAGTGGTATCGGGATGCAGTTCATCAGTATCTTTATGCACTAACAAACATAACGGAACGCCCCAAGTTCTTTGCCGGGAAATACACCAGTCTGGTCGACCATCAACCATACCTTCAATCCTTGCCTGCCCCCAATCTGGTATCCATTTAACACCTTTAATGGCTTCGAGCGCTTTTTTCCGCAAACCGTTTTGATCCATCGAAATAAACCACTGAGGGGTCGCTCTAAAAATAAGCGGGGTTTTGGTTCTCCAACAATGGGGAAAACTATGCTTGAATTTTTCTTTACGAATTAATTGTCCTTTTTCGGCCAACAATTCGCATATAGGCTCATCGACTTTATAAACATGCTGTCCAGCAAAATGTTCAGTTTTATCCGAATAAACACCATTGGCATTGACCAAATTAAGTGTTTCAATACCGTATTGGCGAGATACTGTAAAGTCATCTGCGCCATGGTCCGGTGCAGTATGTACCAATCCGGTACCCGCATCAGTAGTAACATGCTCTCCAAGAAGAACCGGAATTTTTCGGTCAAGGTAAGGGTGAAGGCAAACTAAGTTTTCCAACTCAGAACCGTTAACCAATCCGACTACTCGATAATCATCCACACCATAGCGAGACATCACTTGGTTTACCATTTCGGCAGCCAATACCACTCTTTCTTGGTTAACCCCAAAGCGACTGTCTTGATCAGTATTAGCATCAAATTCTACGAGTGCGTATTCTAAATCAGCGCTGATCGAAATCGCCTGAGAAGCCGGTATTGTCCATGGTGTCGTAGTCCAAATGACTAACGACACATCCCCTTCGCCCAAGTCATCACCGGTCGGTTTAAACTTAGTAAGAAGCTCTGTTTCATTTTCTGGCGAATACCTAACGTCAATCGCTATTGACACTTTATCTTGATATTCAACTTCAGCTTCAGCTAAAGCCGAGCCACCAACCACACTCCAATAAACAGGCTTGAATCCTTTGTGAAGGTGACCATTTTTAACAATTTTAGAAAGAGAACGAATGATATCTGCCTCAAACTGAAAATCCATCGACAAGTAAGGTTTGTCCCATTCACCAAAAACACCTAAACGGATAAAATCTTTCTTTTGACCTTCTACTTGTTTAGCTGCGTAATCACGACATTTTTGTCGAAATTCATCAAAGGGAACCTTTACTCCGGCTTTACCAATCTTTTTTTCCACTCGATGTTCAATTGGTAATCCATGACAGTCCCAGCCCGGCACATAGGGAGCGTCAAAACCTGAAAGCGTCTTACTTTTTACCACGACATCTTTAAGAATTTTGTTGACCGCATGTCCTATATGAATATCACCATTGGCGTAAGGAGGACCATCATGCAAAATAAACTTTGGTCGGCCTGCGCAATTTTTTCTAATTGCTTTGTATAAATCTTTCTTTGCCCATTTAGCTAAAACTTTTGGTTCGTTCTGAGCTAAGTTTCCACGCATCGGAAACGACGTTTCCGGCAGATTTAATGTTGATTTATAGTCAGTCATGACGCTTATTTCTCATTTCTGTTGCTGTAATCTATATGGTAGTTGTCTATCAATCTAAACCAATGTTAGGCGATATATTCTTAGTGATATTAAGTGTTTAGTCTCGCTGATATTTAGCTATCAATCGACGAGCAGACTCAACATCGCTGGTGATTTGTTGTTTAAGTAATTCAACCGAATCAAATTTTTGTTCATTTCGAATATGAGCATAAAACTCCGCTTTCAATTCAACACCATAAAGCTCTGGTGTAACGTCCAGTAAATAAACTTCGAGTCGATAATCCTTGCCTTTTACAGTTGGCCGAGAGCCGCAATTGGCAACCCCCCAACAAGCTCTAATGCGGTGTGTTCCGTCCTCTAATACTTCAGTCCACTTGGCTCTCACTAAGTAAACTCCTGATAGCGTCGGTTTTCTTCGATTTAGCGCAATATTTGCGGTTGGAAAACCGATAGTTCGTCCCAATTGCTGACCGTAGCCGACTTTTCCCGTCATAGCGTAGCGACGAGTTAGCAGCATGTTCGCAAATGCCAAATTATTATCGGCCAATGCTTTGCGAACTAATGTACTACTTGCACGATACTGTTGTGCGCCACCTTGCTCATCCTTGACTAAAACTGTTGGTGTTGGTTCAACAGTATAATAGCCTTCACCATAATCCTTTAATAACTGATAGTTTCCTTGACGTTTGTATCCGAACTGGAAGTCATCTCCAACCACTAAATGTTTAATTCTCAAATGTTCTATTAATACTGTCTGTATAAAATCTGTTGCTTGCATTTGGCACAATGCTTTGTTGAATTTAAGCACTAATAATTTGTCGACGCCCAACGCTGCGAGCTGTAAATATTTTTCAGTGAAATTAGTGATTCGAGCCGGGCTATTATCTCCCATAAAGACTTCTTTAGGGTGAGGTTCAAAAACGATCACACAAGACTGATGATTAGACCGCTTGGCGTGTTGGATCACTTTTTTGATGATTGCCTGATGACCAAGGTGCACACCATCAAAATTGCCGATCGTGGCTACACACGAATCAGCTTGATGATTTAAATTGATCAGCCCTCGGATCAGCTGCATATCGACCTTGGTTAAATGAGCACGAAAGCGCCGAATTATAGCCCAGCAGCGGCCTTGAAGATAGACCTAACTATGTTTTAAATCGCTGGTTCTTACCCCACAGATGAACATAGCCAATGCATAGATGACAATTGACAAAACCACCAATACCACCATATTTTCAATTCTCTCAAAGGTCTCCCATTGTTGCCAGCTTGAAATATCTGCCATATGGTATTTGATGAAACCGTACAAAGCTAAATTTCCACCAATCAACTTTGCAAACCATATTTTCCACCGACCATCGGGTCTAAACACCTTAGCGCGATATAAAGCAATAAATAACAAAGAAGCATTGACGATTGCTGAGATAGTGGTTGCTAGAGCGAGACCGACATGAGCAAAGGGGAAAAACAGAATGACATTGAAGATCATATTGACCACCATCGCAATAATTCCAATTTTAACCGGCGTTTTAGTGTCTTGCCTGGAGAAGAACCCTGGTGCCAAAACTTTGACCAACATAAAACCAACCAAGCCCATAATATAGGCTTGTAGACTTAATGACGCCGAGTGCGCATCACTGAGTTCAAACTCTCCGCGCTGAAAAACTGTCAATAAAATGGGTTCAGCCATGACAAATAGTCCGATAGCAGCAGGAATGCCTATCAACAGCACTAAACGCATACCCCAGTTAAGGGTTAAGTTGAAATCATCCGTTTGCTGGCGAGCATGTTGTCTGGAGAGTGAAGGCAGTATTACGGTTGCTATGGCAATGGCAAAAATCCCCAATGGGAACTCAAGCATTCTATCTGAATAATAAAGCCAACTGATGCTGCCATCCTCAGCCAAAAATGAAGCGATAATGGTATCTAGTAATAAGTTGATCTGAGCAACACTCACGCCAAATAGTGCCGGCCCCATAAGCACTAGAATCTTCTTAACGCCTTCTGATTTCCAGCCCCAACGAGGCCGAACTAGCAGCCCTTCTTTCCACAGAAATGGTAATTGAAACAAAAGCTGCACAATTCCAGCTATAAAAATTCCCCAAGCAAAGGCTTTTGCGGTAGTGCTTGGAAGTGCGGGAGAAACGATCAAAGCTGCGGAGATCATAGACAGGTTGAGTAAAACAGGCGTAAACGCCGGGACAGCAAATCGACCGACCGTGTTTAATACTGACCCACAAAATGCAGTTAATGAAATAAATAAAATATAAGGAAAAGTAATTTTTAACAGCAAAGATGCCAGTGCAAACTCTTGTGAGTCGCCGACAAACCCTGGCCCAAACATGGATACTAACACCGGTGAACCTACTACTCCGACAATCGCTACAACCAGCAGTATCAACCCCAAAGTACCTGAAGTTTCGGCGATTAAACGTTTTACCTCATTGGAGGTTCTATGGGTTTGGTATTCAGATAAAACAGGGATAAACGCCTGAGAAAAAGCGCCTTCGGCAAATAAACGTCGAAGGAAGTTGGGTATCTTTTGGGCAACAATAAAGACATCAGACACCCAGTCAGCTCCGAGAAAACTCGCCATGATGATATCGCGAACTAACCCTAAGATACGCGATAGAAACGTCATGCTGCTGACAATGATTCCAGACTTAAGCAATTGCTTAGTCATCCCTACCTCTTACCGTAATTTTTTTGAACGAATATCAAGTGCTTTGTCCTTAGAATTCTGAAGCCCAGAAAAGCGCCACAAGGTTATAGTTTCATTGGCTTGGCGTCAATTAGAGATTGATTAGACTCTAGTAAGATAGCCAAATCATAGCTAAAACTGGCAAAAAATAAGGTCAATGAAGAAGAACCACGGATAACCGAGAAAATTGGCTAGAATCCCTTGATATCAGTAGTTAAACCATGTATATTCTCGCACCTAATTTTGTACCCTATTAAACGTTAATTTTTTGGAGCAAAGCCTTGGCTAATATCAAATCCGCAAAAAAGCGTGCCCGTCAGGCTGAAGGCCGACGTCAGCACAATGCAAGTCGTCGTTCAATGATGCGTACCTACATGAAAAAAGTAGTTGCTGCTATTGAATCTGGAAACAAAGAATCTGCAGTTGAAGCATTCAACGCTGCTGTACCAGTATTAGACGTTGCTGCGCAGAAAGGTCTTATTCATTCTAATAAAGCAGCTCGTCATAAGAGCCGTTTTAATGCACAGATTAAAGCAATGGCCTAAGCAAGCCGCTTAAACCATTAAAAAACCCGCTTTTTGGCGGGTTTTTTGTATCTGAAGAATATGCCGAGTGTCTGATTGCTTAGTCAGCTGCCGGCTCTACAGGTTCCTCCGCTTCTCTTTCTAGCTTTTCCAAAATATCAAAACATAGTTGCTCTGTTCCAGTGCCGTCTAGTCCAGAAATCACATAATGTGGTTCTTTCCAATCAAGAGCAGTTAAAATTTCAGCCTTTCGTTTTTCCATTTCCTCTGCATCGAGCAAATCACATTTATTAAATACTAGCCATACTTCTTTATCTGCCAGAGGCTTCTCAAACTCGACCGAGTATTTCTGCAACTCATGACTAATCGTTTTGATATTGGTTAACGGATCGGATTCATCAAACGGATTTAGGTCGACCAAATGCAACAACAAATTTGTTCGGCTTAAATGCTTTAGAAACCTTACCCCTAATCCGGCACCTTCCGCTGCGCCTTCTATTACACCAGGTATATCAGCTATTACGAAACTTTTATAAGGTAGCGGTGCCACCACACCTAAATTAGGGATCAGTGTAGTGAACGGATAGTCTGCCACTTTAGGCTTGGCTGAAGACACACTACGAATAAAGGTCGATTTACCTGCGTTAGGTAACCCCAATAATCCGACATCAGCCAGAACGTTGAGTTCTAGTTTTAACTCGCGAAAATCGCCTTCTGTACCGTGAGAGGTTTGCCTCGGAGCTCGATTGATACTGCTCTTGAAACGTGTATTACCTAAGCCATGGAATCCACCCTTTGCGACTAAAACACGTTCTCCCGCCTCTTTGAGATCACCAATAATCTCATCAGTTTCGATATTGATTGCCTTGGTTCCAATAGGAACAGCCAGTTCTAAATCTTTACCTTTGGCACCAGTACAATTTCTCGGTTGGCCTTTAGCACCATTTTCTGCGCCATAGAATCGAACAAAACGGTAATCAACTAGGGTGTTAAGTTCTGAATCAGCGACCAAATAGACACTGCCACCGTCTCCACCATCGCCACCGTCAGGCCCGCCCTTGGGAACGTATTTTTCTCGTCGGAAACTGCACATCCCATTACCGCCGTTACCGCCTTTTACTTTAATCTTTACTTCGTCGACAAATTTCATGGTGTGCCTATATTGCCCGTATTTCAGCGATAAACTTAACCGTTTTTGAAAATATTATTTGCTGCAATATTTCAAAAACACAAACGAAAAAAGCCCCGAGAATTATCGGAGCTTCTTAGTAGTATTTTAGATTGTGCTAGCAGTTGCGATAAAACAGCGACTACTTGTCAAACAATCTTAGTGAACTAAAATGCTCACTGTTTTACGGTTTGATTGACCTTTTACTTCAAACTTAACTTCGCCATCAGCTTTAGCGAATAAAGTGTGGTCACGGCCGATTCCAACGTTAGTTCCAGGGTGGAAACGAGTTCCTCTTTGACGAACGATGATGCTACCTGCAGAAACTGTCTCGCCACCGAATCGCTTAACACCTAAGCGTTTACTCTCCGAATCGCGACCGTTACGAGTACTACCGCCAGCTTTCTTATGTGCCATTTTATCTCTCCAAAATCCAACTAAACTACAAGTAGAAAATCTACCTGAGTTAATAAATACGATTACTTACTGATGTTAGTGATCTTAACTTCAGTAAACCATTGGCGATGTCCCATTTGCTTGCGACTGTGCTTACGTCTTCTGAACTTAACAATCTTGATTTTTTTACCACGACCTTGCTCAACAACTTCGCCAGAAACCTTAGCTTTGTCTAAGTAAGGTGCGCCAAGCGCTAAATCTTCGCCTTCACCAACCATTAAGATTTTATCAAAATCAATAGTTGCACCCTTTTCAAGGTCAATTTTTTCTAGGCGAACGACTTGCCCTTCTTTTACTCGGTGTTGTTTACCACCACTTTGAATCACCGCGTACATAGCGACACTCTCTCCGTCATTGTCAGTATTTGATAAAAAATCATCTACTCATTAGTTTTTACAGCTTGTTCAACAACTTATTGAGCAAACCGCGAGAGAGATAGCAGAAAATAGTAGCTATTCCCTCAAATTAGGGCGCGCATTTTAAGTCATTAGTGACATCCTAGCAAGTATAAATAGAGGAAAAACCAAGATTTTCTCGATTCGACACACGTATAGCCTAAAAACCTGAGTTTTCACTTGACCCAGCGGGGTTCTAACAATAGCATGCTGGCATTATATATAGGCTTGATAGTAGCGATTTGGCTACATTTCAGCGAAGTTTTCAACCTTTTAAATCGAGTTTAGTTTCTTGTCCGATATAAAAAGCATCACAAAGCTGGTCGAAGATGATTTTAAGGCCACCAATTCAGTTATTTTAGAGCAACTTAAGTCCGATGTCGCTTTAGTTAACCAGTTGGGCCATTACATCGTTGCCGCTGGAGGTAAGCGATTGCGACCTCTGTTAGTTTTAATGGTGGCTAACGCTCTAGGCTATAGTGGAAATAAACATCATCAAACCGCTGCGATCATCGAGTTTATCCATACTGCCACTTTATTACACGACGACGTAGTCGACGAAAGCGATCGACGGCGGGGGCGCGAAACCGCTAATGCCTTATTCGGCAATGCAGCTAGTGTACTAGTCGGTGACTTTTTATATTCACGCTCTTTTCAAATGATGGTTTCTATTGACCTCATGGAAATTATGCAAATCTTATCGGATACAACCAACCTGATTGCCGAAGGCGAAGTATTGCAACTAATGAATTGCAATGATCCTAACGCCACCGAAGCCAGTTACTATAAAGTAATCGAACACAAAACAGCCATATTGTTTGCCGCGGCGTGTCGTTTAGGCGCAATTATTTCAGGTAAAAACGAGCTGGCAGATGATTTGCACCACTACGGCTTACATCTCGGTCTAGCCTTCCAATTAATGGATGATGCCCTAGACTATATTGCGGATGGGGATGAGTTAGGCAAGAATGTCGGAGACGATTTGGCTGAAGGAAAACCAACGTTACCCTTGATCTATGCCATGAATAGAGCCGATGAAGCTGGAGTTGAGCTAATAAGAAAATGTATTGAAAATGGTGGGCTCGAGCACCTTGAAGAAGTTCAAGCTATTATTAAGCGAACTAAATCAATTGAATACACTCTCGAAAAGGCGCAATTAGAAGTAGAAAAAGCCAAGTCATTTTTGGCTAAAATGCCCGAAAACGAATTCTCTCGGGCGCTGTTTGATTTAGCTGAATTAGCTGTAGAGCGAAAATTCTAATCACTCGAGTATTACAATAACGCACTTAACTTACGAGATAGACATCCGCATTATTATGGCGACCTTCACCAAAGACTCGATTATTGCAACATCATCGGAAACCGAAAAAAAGGCGACTACGATAAGTAAATGCGACCGTTGCTTTCAAAGCAAGTGCTGCCAGTACATTACCCAAGCCATTGTCACTCCTCGCTCCATAAAAGACTTTGATTCCCTAATCTGGCAAGTTTCTCATAAGAATATACACCTGTATAAGGATACCAATGGCTGGTTTTTGACCTGTTTTGGTCAATGCGAACACCTAACAGCATCAGGACTTTGTGGTATATACGAAAAAAGACCTTTCGTCTGTCGAGAATACTCTGACGCTCATTGCGAATTTGACCAACCAGAAGATGCCCATTGCGATCTTTATTTCACTAGTTATCAACAGCTCGATGATTATTGTCGAAACCGATTTAAAACTTGGGATGCACGATTCGATAAGCTTAAATAAAGCTGTCTTTTATGTGGTCAACCAGTTCCGTAAAAGGACAAGCTAGCATTCACTAGCTAGCAACTCCCGATTAACACTAGACTAAAGTTTAGATAGAATCCGTCGACAGCAAATACTCGAGAAAAGCCTTAATCTTTGCTAGCTTTAGAGCATTTTAATTTGTTAGAATGCCGCTCAAATTTTAGCCAAGCCAAAAATGTCATAATCAGGTCATAATGGAGACATCAGTGGAAAACAAAGCCGTTCAGCATTTAAACCTTTCAAGTCATCAACTTATCGATCATGCTCTTGAACGAAAAGAGGGTGTATTAGCAGCCACAGGCGCGTTAAGCGTTATTACTGGAGCTAGAACAGGACGTTCGCCGAACGACCGTTTTATCGTCAAAGAGGCTTCAACGGAAGCTGAAATCGATTGGGGAAAGGTTAATCGACCAATTTCTGAAGACAAATTTGATGCTCTATGGAGCCGAGTGGAAGACTACTTGGATCAAAAAGATGCGTTTTTCGAATCTGAGCTTCACGTTGGGTCAGATCCTGAGCATTATCTACCAGTGAATGTCAGAACTGAAACTGCTTGGCAAAACCTTTTCGGCCAAAACTTATTTATTCGACCTGATACTTTTAACCCAAAAGGGAAAGAACAGTGGAAAATTCTTAATGCCGCCCATTTTGCTTGCGACCCAGAGCGCGACGGTGTCAATAGTGATGGAACCGTTATTATCAATTTTGGACAGCGAAAAGTTCTAATCGCAGGAATGCGCTACGCAGGAGAAATGAAAAAAGCCATGTTCTCTGTGCAAAACTTTTTATTGCCCGCTAAGGATGTTCTACCGATGCATTGCGCGGCCAATACCGATGGAAAAGGCGACGTTACGCTATTTTTCGGTTTATCAGGAACAGGTAAAACGACTCTTTCAGCCGATCCATCGCGCTACCTTATCGGAGATGATGAACATGGCTGGGGCGTAGGAACGGTTTTCAATATTGAAGGTGGGTGCTATGCAAAGACCATTGACCTTTCTCAAAAAAATGAGCCAGTGATTTGGAACGCCATAAAAAAAGGTACGATTATCGAAAACGTTGTTCTTGATGAAGAAGGCAACGCGGACTATACCGATACCACACACAGCCAAAACGGTCGTGCTGGCTATCCAAGAGAGCATATAGAGTTAATGGTTGATGAGAATCGCGCTGGTGAGCCTAGCGCTGTAATTTTTCTGACTTGCGACCTTACCGGTGTTTTACCGCCTGTATCTATTCTTTCAAAAGAAGCCGCAGCCTATCACTTTTTAAGTGGTTACACCGCTAAAGTTGGATCAACTGAAATCGGTTCAACCGCAGCTATCGAGTCTACTTTCTCAACTTGTTTTGGTGCACCTTTCTTCCCTCGTCCAGCTGGTGTATACGCGGAATTGTTGATGAAACGAATTCAAGCCAACGATGCCAAAGTTTATCTAGTTAATACTGGTTGGACTGGTGGAACTTATTCCAATGGCGGTAAGCGCTTCAGCATCCCGACGACTCGAGCAGTTATCTCAGCGATTCAAACTGGCGCACTGGCCAATTGCGAAACCGTTCATTTAGAGCAACTTAATTTGGATGTTCCAGTCGAAGTAGAAGGCGTTGATACTGACTTACTTCAACCGCGTAAAACTTGGGCTAACCCTGAAGAGTACGATGCGGAAGCCAAAGCAGTAGCTAAATTGTTTGCAGATAACTTCACTAAGTTTGATGTTTCTGATGCAATTAAAGCTGCCGGTCCAAAAGCTTAGTCTGCAATGCAAATTAAAAATAGAAAAGGGAGCTAGCGCTCCCTTTTTTGCTTAATTCTCTGTGATTTAGCTACGTTCTGTAACTTCTAACAAATGATAACCAAATTGAGTTTTCACTGGACCATGAACGACACCGACTTCGCCGTTAAAACAAACAGTATCGAATTCAGGAACCATCGCGCCTGGACCAAACGAACCTAGCTCACCACCGCTTTTTCCAGACGGACAAGAAGAATGCTGTTTGGCAACTTCTGCGAAATCTGTTCCGTTGTTGATCTGTTCTTTTAATTCATTACATTTTGCTTCTGAGTCTACCAAAATGTGTCTTGCTGTTGCTTGAGGCATTATTTTCTCCGAGAGTTAGTAAAGTTTGCTGCTCTATTATACATGTAAATACAAGGCTTCTGAATGGTCAATCCTACCGTTCTAATGACATAATACTAATTTGCGATGTAGACATTTCAGCAAGATTCATCAATAATTGCGCGCATATAATTGGATATTGCTATAAAAAATAAATTATGAATAAAGAGTTAATTATTTCCTGCCCCACTTGCAGAAAAAGTCAACGTTGGTCTGAGTGCGGAGACCATAAACCCTTTTGTTCTAAACGATGCCAATTAATAGATCTTGGAGAGTGGGCGAACGAAAATCATGCTATTCCCGGAGAAAAAGTTACACCTCCAGAAAATTCATCCGAGTAGTTTTTAGCTCAGCTTTTCTAACTGGTCAACAATCAACTGTAAAGATTGGTTTCCTCTAAATTCGTTGATGTCTAATTTATAAACGGCTCGAACTAAGTCTCCCTCTGCGACGTCTAAATCTTCACTAAAGAAAAAGTGTATCGCGTCTAGTTGGCTGCTTTTCTTTTGTAAGATTAACTTTAAATGCTTTTCAGCAACGACCCGGTGACTCACTACTTCAAACACATCATCAAATAATGGTTCTGGAAAACCTTGTCCCCATGGTCCGGCATTTCTCAATTCGGTTGCAAACTCCAAACTGAAGTAATCTTCATCTAAGTTCGCATCAGTTAGTATTTCGTCTAGAATAGCTTGCCCACCAAGTAAGCTTTCAGTACACGCCAATAGTTTTTCAGAAAATAACTGGAAGTCTCTCTCTTTCAGAGATAAACCCGCGGCCATTGCATGTCCGCCAAACTTATCTATTAAGCCGGGATTACTACTATCTACCAATGCCAAAACATCGCGAATATGAACTCCAGGAACAGATCGAGCAGAGCCCTTTATCATCGGTTCAGTGCCAGAGTCATCCTTAGCAAAAACAATCACTGGCCGATTAATCTTTTCTTTTACTCTCGAGGCAAGGATCCCTATGACTCCTTGATGCCACTTGGGATCATAAAGGCACAAGGTAGTTGGCCTTTGATTTTCTACGGTTGAATCTAGGTCACCGGCAACATTTCTTTCAGGTGATAATTGCTCAAAATACGCTTGCAAGTCTTGATTAGCCTGATCCAACATTTGCTGTTCAATATTTCTTCGTTGTAGGTTAAGTTTATCCAGTTTATTAGCAATTCGAAATGCTTCCATTTCATTTTCAGCCAATAAGCATTCAATACCAATAGACATATCGTCCAATCGTCCAGCCGCATTTAATCTTGGACCTAAAGCAAAGCCTAAATCAGAAGCTTGACACTTAGTTGGCTGACGCTTTGCTACTTGCAGCAGTGCGTTAATGCCAAAACAAGCCTTACCACTGCGAATTCGCTTAAGGCCTTGCTCAACTAGAATCCGATTGTTTTTATCCAACACCACCACATCCGCAACGGTACCTAATGCAACAATATCAAGCAGTTCCGCTAGATTAGGCTCTTCAATTTGGTTTTCAATAAACCAATTATTAGCGCGCATTAACGATCGAAGTTGCAACATTAGGTAAAACGCAACGCCAACACCGGCTAAATTTTTACTGGGAAATTTATCATCGGGTTGGTTCGGATTCACAATCACTTTAGCATCAGGTAAGGTTTCTGCCGCCAAGTGATGATCGGTTATGATGACTGGAATATTAAGCTGATTGGCTCTTTCAACGCCTTGGTGGTTGGCAATACCGTTGTCCACGGTAATGATTAACTGGGGCTGTGACTTAGCCGCTTCTTCAACCAGTTTTACAGAGAGACCATAACCAAACTTAAACCTGTCTGGGACCAAAAAGTCGACTTCAGTTGCTCCCATCATGGTTAAACTCTTTACCATAATCGCAGAGCTAGTGGCGCCATCGGCATCGAAGTCACCAATAATTAAGATCCGTTCTTGATTTGTAATTGACCGAAAGATAATTTCAGCCGCTCTATCAGCATTAAGCAATTGGCTAGGTGGAATCAGGCCAGATAATCCATAATCAAGCTCGTCTACCGACTCTACCCCACGGCAAACTAAAATCTGCTGTAACTTATTAGAAAATAGATCACCAGCATCTACTGATTTAGAGTCGAGCAACCTACTTTGCGAGGGAACTCTGTGTCGAATACTTTTTACAACCAATGTATTTCCTTGTGACTTTTAGAACACATCTTAAACCGAGTTACAGTCCCAAAAACTTTAATATTTTTGTTACTACAGATTCTTTTTCTTTGATAATTATTTGCTTATCCGCGGCAACTATAAGGAGCTCTTTTAGTTGATTTTTATTAACCAGATCAACTACCGATTCAAATAATTGTCCAACTTCTAAGCGATGTCTTTTTGACACAACGACCGAAAGTTGGTTAGTCTCCGTTGAATCAATTTCATCTAAGTCGCTTATTTTATCCATCAATAGATGACGGATCTTATAGTATTGGCAGAGAGCTTCCAACTGACTATCATTGGTCATTATAACGTGACTAGACTGCTGAAGGTTTGGCTGTTTAGATATTAATCTGGCTTTGGTATTCCCCCAAAAATGAATATTGATTAAATGCTCAGCCGACACCGCCGGTAGACCTTGGTAGTCCATCATTTGTTTTATCAACATTTGTATTTCGGTAGCCAGCCGATCCCACTTGGAACCGTCTTTTCCCGGATAAGAAAAGCCAAACATATCTTTACCGATATAGTTTTCGAAACTAGGTACATTGAGTTCAAGTTCTTGCTCGCTAGTGTATAACCACTGTTGATTATTCAGTAAATAAAAACACTCTCCTTCTTCCATGAGTTTTTCGTTGATACTCGCGATAATTTGCATCACATGTTCTTGCGAAAAATCAATTCCTTGTTGTCCCCACAGGTAAGCACCACGATGAGTCATTTGCATCATCACAGGATCACAGCATACAATTGTTTTTGTATTCTTAGGTAACTTAAAATGAGTTGCTCGAAGTAAATTCCACGGAATAGAATGTTCGTCTAGCCCCACTCTTCGAGAGAATTCAAACTGCCAATCATCACTTAGTTCAAGTACTGAAGTACTTTCGCTATACTGTTGAAAGGCTTGATGTTGACATAATTCTGAAATTGACATGTCGGTTAAGAATAACGCCACGGATTGAAATTTCACGATTTTAGTTCCCCAAGAAATGTCGACGAGTATGAAATACTTGATGACTCAAAACAGATCCGTTAGAACGCAAAAAACGTTTGCTCAAGAAATCATAAAGCCACGAGCTATAGCGCCTTACTTGGTTAAGGAAGTCGATCGTTTCAACATCGATTAAGTCATTGGCCGCTAGTTTTTTAGAAGAAATAATGGGTACTACGCCAGGCAAGGGAAAATCCGATGCATAAAGCAACCTATGATGCCAATCTGTATTCTCTACAATTTGTTTTATTTCAGCAACATCGCGGTTGATCAGGTTAATCGCAGAAATATCTGCCAAACAGTTCTGTTGATAGTTACTATCATTCATCAATCGAGAAAAGAGTTCAAAGTTAGTACGTTGACTTTTAGTCGGGTTATCTAAATCATCATTACTTCCTAATGAAGCACAATGAGCAACAATAATTTTCACTCCTTGATCAAGCGGCCGTCTTAAGAGCAATGGATTAGCAAGCTTCTGTAACTGCTCACTATGCACCGCCTTTTCATCACCGGCATGAGTTAATAATGGCATATCCAGTTCAATTAATTTCTTAAAGAAGCTGTCGCAGCGACTTGAGGAAGGATCAATATTCATCGCAGGAGGAAGCCATTTTACGGCTCTAGCGCCATTTGCTTTACACCATTCGAGCCGTTCTAAAGCATCTTTTCGATATGGGTGGACCGAAGCTATCCACTCGTAGGACTTGGACAATTTTGCAATCTTCGCCGCGTATTGATTAGGAATATAGAAGGTCGATTCTGATTGGACTGACTCGCCACTTTCATTGTGCATATAGTCAAAAGCTAACAACATAAACCGAATGCCATCGGGAATCTGCTGAGTCATTTTTGCTAAATTTAGAACGAATTCTCTATCCGCGAATTCGGGCTCCAACAAACATGCCGCGTCTAGATAAAAAGAGTATTGGATCCTTTGAACGGGAGATAACCATGATTGCATTTTTGGGCTAAGCCAAATATTGGTCGCTTGACCATCAGTCCCTTTATTCAAGCCATTGCCCAACAAGTGAAAGTGACTATCCCATAGCTGATTAAAGTCGATACCCTCAAAAGCCTCAATCATTAAAGGATGATTGGTAAGTTCGTCGGGAATATCAGTCAATAAGCATTGGTTAAAAATGGGTCCATCAAAATGGTGGAACCATGCAAGACTGCCAGCAGCAACACTAGCGGCAGTTGTGCCTAGGGCATACTTAAGAAAACGACGTCTATGCAATGCGTAATACCACTCTGATTCGACTTCAGCCAGCATGGCTGGGGATTAAGTTGTGGTTATTCTACATTAATTTATTGAATTTGGGATTTTGGCGTTATAATCCAACAGACTTCAATGTTTAGGAAAGATAATTAGGCTCTCAATAAATGCTATTTCAAAAAGAAACCAGCCAAGTTGGCGCAGTAATTAAAGCCTATCAACCGGGTTCAATTAGACTTAATATTGGGACTTTCAGCACACCTGTGCTACTGGTCAATGGTGAGAAAAAAGACTATACAGGGCCTGATAATTACCAAAACATTACTAGCGAATTACTGCTAAACAACCTTAAAGAGCTACCGGAAATACTGATCATTGGTACAGGCAGCTCACACCAATTACTCCCTATGGCAATTACTCAGGCTATCAATAAACAAGGCGTCGCCGTTGAATCTATGGCGAGCCGAGAGGCTTGCCATACTTATCAAGTTCTAACGTTTGAACAAAGGCGAATCAGTGCCTTGATTTTCCCATAGCTTATTGACCAGCAGAATTAGAAGCCGACTCAGAGCTATCTGACTTTTCCTCTAGATAAGCATGCAGTTTATCAAAAGGTAAATACCCACCAATTAACTCACCATCCGGAAGAATTAGGGCAGGCGTGCCTGATAAGTTGAATTCGCGAGTCAATTTATACTGAGAAGCGATTGGATTTTCACAAGAATTATCAGAGAACTGGCGCTTTAACTTGGCGTTATCCATAGCTTGTTGTTTGTTTTCAGAACACCACACTGATTCCAGCTTTTTGTGTGCAGATGAACCCAATCCTGCTCTTGGAAATGCTAGATATCGAACAGTTACACCTAATTTATTAAGGTCTGGAACCTCTTTGTGCAGTTTACGACAATACGCGCAATCAACATCAGTGAATACTGTAATCGCGTACTTTTCTTCCTTTGCTTTAAAAACAACCATGTCATCTTCTTTCAAACTCGCAATAACAGCTGCCCTTTGAGGCGAACGTTCTGCCGCCTTCGCGGTCACTGCTCGCTCGGTTAGGTTAACGGGTTGCTCTTCAGTTAGTCCTAATAGATTGCCGGACAGAATGTAATTGCCGTCAAAAGAAACGTAGAGCACTTGTCCACTATAAAAAACTTGATAGAAACCTTCTACAGGCGATTGTTCGACACTTTCAATTTGAATGCCTTCAAGCTTCTTCTCTAAATGAGATTTAATTTGAACCGAATCCAATTGGCCGCTTGCTAAAAGCTGTTCAGTGTTGGACGAACTTGAAGCTTGGTCAGAGCTTCCTTCTGACATCAGAAATCCCAGTGAGAAAAAAGTTATTGCAGTTGCGACTAGTGCAACCATGGTAAGTTTTCTAATTAAAGTCATTGTAAAATGTAATTCCTAGTTGGATTTTCAGAAATAATGCCTAGATCTCTGATTTAACTTAAAATGATTATGAGCTTGTTAGAGAGCAAATACTATAACAGGTTCAACTCACCTTGGACAAACGGTTTATCGACAAGGATAAACGTTGCTAAGCCGCTAATTATATAGTGTTATACGAAGTATTTCTGGATTTAGTTCAGCCCCTTGGGTGATGCTCTGCATGAATTTGTTGCAGCCGTTCTTTGGCAATATGAGTATAGATTTGAGTCGTTGAAAGATCACTGTGTCCTAGTAGTAGTTGCAATGTTCTTAAATCCGCGCCATGAGTCAATAAATGAGTCGCGAACGCATGCCTAAGAGTATGGGGAGATAAATCAGTCTTAATAGACGTTTGCTTTGCATAATGTTTAATTCGATACCAGAAGGTTTGTCGAGTCATTTGCTGCCCACGGCCTGAAACAAAAAGAAAATCACAAACTTTCCCGCCGAGATAATTGGCTCGTGCGGTCTTAACATACCGTTCAATGGCAGCTAGAGCGACTTCGCCAAAGGGAACTAACCTTTCCTTACTTCCCTTTCCCATCACTCTCACTACTCCTTGCTGCAAACTAATTTGGGAAAACTCAATATTGATAAGCTCACTGACTCTTAGCCCGCTGGCATACATCAGTTCAATCATCGCAAGATCTCGAATGCCAATATCACTGTTTAAGTCAGGTGCGGCCAAGAGTTGTTCGACATCATCTTCGCTTAAAGTCTTAGGTAATGGTTTACTGAGTTTAGGAGAGGCGATCTTAGCCGTAGGATCATATTCGATTAAATTAGCTTCAATGGCATATGCATAAAACCGTCTCAGAGTTGATAACAATCGAGCAGTAGAACGTTCAGAAAACTTTTGCGAAAAACGTAACGATAAATAGTCTTGTAAAACACTACCGTCAACGCTTAACAGAGAACTATTTTGTAGGCTGAGCCACTCGGCAAACTTCTTCAAGTCGTTTTGGTAGCTACTTAAAGTGTGTTGACTGAGACCGTCGTGCATCCATAAATGATCTGCAAACAGCGAAATTTGTGCTAGATCGGTTTCTGAAACCTGCAGTCGCTTAGACATTTAACAACAGCCTATCCTATTAGAGCTGATAGGTAACACTATTCTGCTTCCATCATTAGTAATGAACACCTTCGTGAGCCAGTAGCACTTGTTTGATCTTGACGAGCGCCCCTTCGGTAGCGCCTGAGAAGCCACCTATAGCGTTTGCTGCCACAACACGATGACAAGGTACTATAATCGGAATCGGATTATTGCGACACGCATTTCCTACGGCTTGGCCACTACTTCCAATTAGTTTGGCGATATCGCCATAAGTCATAACACTGCCACAAGGGATTTCTAACATTTTAGTCCAAACAGCTTTTTGGTGTTTTGTCCCAATTAGAGCAACCGGTAAACTGAGCTGATAACTGGCATCACCAAAATAGCTCTCCAGTTGCGCCCGGATCATCTCCTCGAAAGGATTTAACTCAGGGCTGATGCTTTTTTTGCAGTCCAGAATAATTCGTGAGATTTCATCATTTTGATAAACAACTTCTATGACACCAATTTTTGTATCGACTACAAAACTGGCAATCATTTTTCCCACTCAAACGCAGGATATTTAGGGAATTCCATTGAAACCTGACTCTCGTCTGATTGAGCGATTGTAACCGCTTTTTCCCTGAGCGTTTTTAGATCTTCGGTAAACTTATAACGGTACTTTGCGACTTTTCTCCAATACTTACGGAAGTTTTTGACCGATTTGCCTTTCTCATCTTTTTCTAGCATCGGACCAAGCACCGTAAAGGCTTGGTAAAGCCTGTCGGCTTGTTGTTGCTGGAACAGATCGATCTGCTGGTTAAGCATGGCCAAACTTCCAACGTTCTCAGCTTGTTGCCGAGCAATTGTCTCTAGTAGTGTATGTTTATTGGCAACAATATTTGAAAAGTACTCTGTCATTTCATCGACCGAAACCTTTGCCGAATCTCTCCACAAATGCATGTTATTTTTATTCACTTGGACGTTAGTTGTGGGATCGATGACTAATATAGTTGGTGTTGCATAAATCACTGGTTGTCCAAAACGAGTGATCACTTGTTTGATATTGGTTAGATATCCGACATCTACAAATAACAGCTCGAAATTCTCTTCTATTACGGCCTTAACTTCAGGATGGTGGATCTTGGTCGCAAAGCTTTGACTATCGTGACACCAGTTTGCCCCCATTGCGATAATAGCTAACTTACCTTGTTGCTTTGCATTAACTAGCAGGTGATCGACGTCTTGCATTTGATTTTCCGACTTCATATAAAGTTTACCCGATCTAATTTGCTCTTCGGTAAACCTCGACTCAGGGTCACTACTGGCATTAACAGTATTAAAAAGAGAAGCTGATAATAGCAATGTTAAAATGGAGAGAATGGCAGATAAAAACGATTTCATTAGTGTATTCCAAAGCACAACAAGTGTTAATTCAGCGAATTTACCATATTGATACCTCCATGCACAGTCACTAACTTTGCCAACCTCATTGTTTATCTTGATAAATAACACAAACAATAGTAACCTTATCGCTACAATTGTAATAGCCAAATTGGAGACTACAAATGAGGAAGAACATGCGCACTATTGCTCAAGATTCAGAGGTAGACATGACACCCATGCTAGATATCGTGTTTATCATGTTAATCTTTTTTATCGTCACCACCTCTTTTGTTAAGGAAAGTGGCCTGAATATTCAAAGACCCACTTTGGATAAATCACCTCCAACAAAAGATCAGCGCAATATCGTGATAAAAATCAATGAGTTGGAAGATATTCAGTTTGGTCAACGTCTAATTCAACAAGACGCTGTGTTGGCGAATGTTCAGGCAGCGATTAGCAAAAATCCCAAAGTTGGCATTATGGTACAAGTGGCAGAAGTTGCAAACACGAGAGTCTTAGTCAGTGTCGTCGATCAAATTAAACAAGCGGGCTTAGCCAATGTCACTGTCAGCCGGTTACCGGAATCTTAAACTAACCAGTAAACAGTTCTATTAACCATTGTTGGTTCTGTTGAACGAAGGTTTTATCTTGCTCAGTCAATTTTTCGAGGCTAGCTTTGATTAGAGCCGCTTTGATTTGTTGCTGTTCTAAAACTTGCTCGGCCCTTAGGATGATCTCTTTCGAAGCGTTGTTGGCTCTCATACTATTTAAGTTGGCTTGCAGAATATCAATGGTTTGAAATATCGATGCCTGAGTCGAGTTTTCCATCTGCAAGTAAAGCCTCACTGCCATTAACCGTTCTGAAAATCTAAAGAACTCGTGCAAATCGGTGAAATCAGTTGAAGAAAGAATTGATTGAATCTCTGGAAAAGCTTCTGAGGCTTGCAGGTAAGCTACAATTTGATCGGTTGTCTTAACAGCCTTTGCGTCAGAAAACTGCTGGATATTAGGCAATTCTTGCTTTAATTTGGCGATTTCCTGAGAAGCCTGAAGAAAATCATTGATTAACTCGCGCGAGAGCATCAATTGACCATTTGTCGCTGCGATAGCCCCTGAAACAGGAAACAACAAGAGAATTGCTATTAATAGGTAGTATTTCAAAATCATCCTCTCTTACTTGTATTGCAAATGAATGCCAAGCGACAAGCATCTAAGATAGCTTAAGTTTAACCGATTATGGGTTTCAATTACTTACCTTTGTGTCTCAGTTTTAGATTGAAGATGAAATAGAGAGGTTTGGCTAAGAATTGAAATATTAATCCTAGCCTTAAATCAGTCGGTTATCTTTAGACATAAAAAAAGGCCTCCAATTTGGAGGCCTTTCATCGAGATGGTGGGTCGTGGGCGATTCGAACGCCCGACCAATTGATTAAAAGTCAACTGCTCTACCGGCTGAGCTAACGACCCGATGCGGAGCGCATTATCCGCGATTCTAGAAAAATTACAAGCCTTAATTGGAAAATTTTAATAAAAATTGCAATTTATTTGAGGATTTTAAACAATGCCCAAATTATAACCAATTTACGAAAGCTCTTACGTCAGTCAATAGTTACTATAGACAAAAATCGGCGTTAAGAAACGGGTAAATAAAAGCTAAATTTCGCGCCAACATCTGGATTGTTACTTACTTTAATTTCACTACCGATGATATTGAGGAGTTTTTGCGTGATAGTTAGTCCTAAGCCTATATGTCGCTCGCCGTCTTCCATCGCTTTAGATCCTCGATATCTGGGATCAAATAAATGCGGTATATCTTCTTCAGGGATCCCTGAGCCGGTATCTCTGATCTCTACTAGGACCTGGTCCGATTGCTCTTGATCCAATACTTTCAAAGTTATTTCACCATGATTAGGTGTATGTCGAATAGCATTTTCAATCAAATTGCTTAATACTCTTTCTAGTTTCGCAATATCCGTAACAATTTGAACTTTTTCGTTTGCTACATCAACTTTTAATGAGAGTTGCTTTTGACTTGCCACATAATCAAACTTCTCGACCAAATCATATAGTAATTCAGCAATCGGCAACGGTTCTAAATTAGTCGTTACCTGTCCCGACTCTAAGTTAGCCAATTCAAAAATTTGATCAACAAAACGTTTTAATTGTCTCGCATTTTTTAAACAGCGTTGAATATAGGTGCTTCTATCTTCTGATGACAAAGCGTTTTGCTGAATGTCAATCGTTTCCAGAAATCCATGTAATGATGCTAAGGGTGTTCTTAAGTCATGAGAAAGATGCTCAAACAGTTCTCGTCTTTCAGCATCAACTTGTTTAAGCTTTTCCACCTGTTGATTAACTTGAGTAATAAGCTGGTTGAACGACAATGTCAGTTCATCGACTTCTTTACTTCGACCCGATGTTTTTAATTGCACCAATGATAAGTTGCTTTTTCCTGGTTTTAACTGACTGACTTGTTCACCTAAATCTTGCAAAGGAGCAACAATAAATCGAAAGCTGACCAGTAGTATCATAAACAAAAAGAATATGCTTGCGATGGTCACTAAGCCATAGACTTGAATTTTTCCGTTCGCGCTAATTTGTTCAAAAATACCATCGTATATCTGACTACGTACTATCACGTACAGATACCCTTTGAGCGCTTTTTCTTGATATATCGGAGCCACTGAAAAAATCTTGTTATCTTTGCTTCTCGGATCTTGAGCATAAATAGGTAATTGCTTATGACCATCTAAAAAGTCTTTAATCGGAGTCAAGTCGACACTTTCCCTGATGACTTCTCCAGGTTTTGCAGAATAGCTTAATATCTTTCCTTTGTTATCCAGTATGTAAAACTCAAAATTTTGCCCCAAGATCATCATAGAATGAAATAGATTTTCCAATGCTTTTTTATCAAACTTTCCAGAAGCCATTAGAGGATTATCATGTACTAAGTGCTCAGCGAGTTGATGATGTAATCGCTGCTCAGCATTATCTTTAGAGCTCGTATCAATACGTTGACTGGCATATAAGAAAGCTGTAACGATAAGAATAAAAGTTAATAATAAAACCGCAGAGAGTTTTTGATAGAGTGAAAGCTTCATTTATTGGCAATCCTCGCTTGAAAGTTTATAGCCGACACCCCAAACCGTTTGAATGATTTGGTCATTGTCCAATTCTGTTTTCAGTTTTCTTCTTAAGCGATTAATGTTGGAGTTAACCGTGTGTTCGTATCCATCATGATCATATCCCCAAACTTTATCTAGCAAATTAGCTCTGGAAAAAACTTGATCTGGCCGCTCCATAAAAAAAGTCAGCAGGTCAAACTCCAATGAGGTTAATTCAATCCCAATATTATCAAAGGAAACGGTATGATTAACTTGATCTATTTGTAAACGGCCAACATTAATAGAGCTTTGTTTACGCGGCATAGAATCCCGATCCACCAGCAATTCGACTCGTCTAAGTTGAACTCTGACCCTAGCTTGAAATGCTGGGATACTAAATGGTTTGGTCATATAGTCGTCAGCGCCTAGTTCTAGACCAACGATCTGATCAGTCTCGGAACCTTTCGCGGTCAGCATCATGATAGCTTGCGCCGGCTTCTCGGCTCTTACTGCTTTACAAATATCGAGTCCACTTATTCCTGGCAGCATGATATCCAATATGACTAAAGAATAATCGCCTTTGAGGATTTGCTCTATGGCTTGACTCCCATCACTACAATGTTCTGTATCTAGAGAGAGGGCGAGTAAGCTAACTTTGATCAGCTCGGCAATGTCCGACTCATCTTCAACAATTAAGACTTTGTGCTTGTTCAACATAATCTGTTCGTTCCACCGCTCAGAAAACCAATTTGCGCACAATATCTATGTACGGAATATTTCAATGTTAGTTGAAGATTACCGAGATATTGAATTTAAAACATCACGAATTTATAACAATTGCAACTAGATCTAACTATTTGCTGTCTATCAATCGTTTTTATGCTGCATAGCTGCCCAACTAGGCGACATTGCTCTTAGTTTCTTAAGGCCTTGTTCAACAACCTCAGCTGCATAATCGGCTTGCTCCAGGGTGGTGAACCGACCGAAAGAAAACCTCAGCGAACAGTGAGCTTGTTCATCCGTCAATCCTAAGCTCTTTAAAACATAAGATGGCTCTACACTTGCTGACGTGCAAGCTGAACCAGATGAAACGGCAATATTTTTTAAAGCTATAAGTAAGGTTTCACTATCGACATGTTCGAATCTTAAATTAACGATACCATCCACCAGTCGACTTTTCAGACCATTGATGTGAACACCAGGGATTTGTAATACTCTATCTAAGAACCGATTTCGCACTTGAAGAGTATGTTTTTTATTTTCCATTAACTCTAATCTAGCGAGCTCAAATGCTGCTCCCATACCCACAATTTGATGGGTTGCTAAAGTCCCCGAACGCAGACCACGCTCGTGCCCACCACCGTGAATTTGGGCTTCTATATTAGGTTGTTGATTCTTACGTGCGAACAGCGCACCGATTCCCTTTGGTCCATAGATTTTATGCGCACAGCAGGAGATAAAGTCTACCTTCAAATCACTGACATCGATTTCAATTTTACCGGCGCTCTGAGCTGCATCAACATGGAATGGTATATGATTTGCGTGAGCAATTTCCCCAATTGCTTTTATATCTTGCACTGTTCCTATTTCATTATTGACATGCATAATGGAAATTAAAATGGTGTCCTGACGAATCGCTTGTTCTACTTGTGAAGGAGTAACTAGTCCATCAGAGTTAGGTTGTAAATAGGTTATTTCAAACCCTTTGCTTTGCAAATAGGTACAGCAATCAAGAATCGCCTTGTGCTCAAACATGCTGGTGATAATGTGCCCTTTCTTATGCCATTGGGCAATTCCCTTTAACACTAAATTATCGGCTTCAGTTGCGCCAGAAGTCCAAATTATTTCTCTTACATCAGCACCAAATAGATCCGCAACTTGATTTCTAGCGATATCAACCAATTCTTCCGCTTGCCAACCAAATCGATGTGAACGTGAAGCAGGGTTACCAAAAACACCTTCTGGAGTCATGCATTCAAACATTTTTTTAGCAACGATTGGATCAACGGGGGTAGTCGCCGCGTAGTCAAGATAGACAGGCTGTTTCATAGAAGTTTTGAGGTTTTACGAATTAGGCTCTAATTATACTATTTATACTGTGGGAATGGAGGTTTTGCTCAGAAGAATTAGCTAATTACTGCTTTTCGCAGTCTTTGGCTTGTTCAATATCGACTTCTTCAAAAAAATCATTAACGTCAATACCAGGTAGATTTAATTTTTGAATATCAATACCTTTGCTATTCAACTCATTAAGAAGTAGATTCAGTTGATTATCCACTGCACGAGAATGGTCGAGGATACCGCTGATAACTTGAGCAACAGGATCATAACACTTTTGGCTTTCACCATAGGCCTCAAAACCAATCAGTTGTTCAACTCGCTCGCGATGTGAATTACCTTTATTGGTATTGGTATTGGTATTGGTATCAATGATATGTCCGGGAATACCTATCACCGTAGCTCCCTCGGGAGCATCTTTGGTCACAACAGCATTCGAGCCCACTCTGCAACCATTCGCCAAAGTAATTGGACCTAATATTTTGGCTCCAGCCCCAATGACGACATTATTCTCCAAGGTTGGATGCCTTTTTCCAGGTTCCCAAGATGTTCCTCCAAGAGTCACGCCATGATACAAAGTACAATCGTCACCAATGACAGATGTTTCACCTATGACAACTCCCATCGCATGATCGATAAAGAAGCGTCTGCCGATACTGGCGCCAGGATGTATTTCAACTCCGGTTAGCCAGCGGTTAAAGGTTGATATCATTCTTGCCAATAAGTACCAGTTCTTTTTCCATAACGCATGACTCAAACGATGCCACCACACCGCATGCAAACCAGGATAATTGAGGATTACATCCCAGGTTGAGCGTGCAGCCGGGTCACGTTCGAAAACGCTTTGGATATCTTCTTTCATCGTTGAAATCATAATTGTATTTTGCCACTGAATCTAACAGAAGAGGTAAAACTTATTGATCTATCAATTGTTCGATAGAAGACAAAAATCCTCTTAAAAGACGATTTTCGCTCTCAGTCACCTGCGCTTTAGCGAGTAACCGATTCATTCTTTGGTCAATTTGCTTTGGATGTTTAGGGTTTAAATAACCTGACGCTAACATTGCCTTTTCAAAATGCGCTAGTAATCCTTGCATTTGTTCATTGGTAATTTGTTCTTCGTTTTCCAAGACTCTTTGCTCGGGTAAATGTTTCAATTCTGAAAATGCCAAACGCATTTCATAACTAATAAGCTGTACTGCTGAAGCTAAGTTAAGCGAAGAATATTCAGGATTAGTCGGAATATAAACATGGTAGTGGCAGCGATGTAGCTCTTCATTGGTTAATCCAGAATTTTCAGTTCCGAACATGATTGCCACGGGGACGTTTTGAGGGGACCGCTTAATAATCTCAACTAATTCTCGCGGAGTCACAAGCTTGCTGGGTAAACTTCTTGTCCTCGCACTAGTCCCAACAACCAAACGACAGTCAGCAATTGCGCTCTCAATATCATTGAAAACATTGGCATTTGCAAGTACATCTGAAGCCTTAGATGCACGTTCAGTGGCTTCTGCACTTGGATAATGGCGAGGATTAACTAGTGCGAGATCCGATAAACCCATGACCTTCATCGCCCTAGCAGCCGCGCCAATATTTCCTGGGTGAGTGGTATGCGATAAAACGATTTTTAGTTTTTCTAACATTGTACTTTAATTTCTCTTTCAAAGAGCGTTTTGAGCTTTACTCAAGTGCACGGATAATATCATTCGGGCAAGGAGATTAATATTGCTAAAATAAGTAATTTATATAGAAAATATTAGAATATAAATATTATTTTTAGGTCTTAATGGTTATTTAAAGTTCTCCTTTTACTAACAAATTCGTCTTGATCCAGCGACACGCCTGTCACCTAGCAAAAGAGCTTCAATTTCAATCGATTTAACGACTATGTTCTATACTAATTTTAGTTTTTGAGGAAATTGCCGATAGTTTAGAGATATTTTGTCAGCTAGATAAAACTTTTCGTGATTCTAAGCGTCCTACTCTTTATGAAAGGAATTAATTTGCCTCGATTAACACAATTTTGAGTTAAGGTTTTCCCTGTCATGGAACCTACCCCGGCCTGATCTGCCAATCTGTCCGGGTTTTTTTTGCTTAAAATTCGGGAATCAAACAGGTAAGAGTAAAATGCTAAGCGCTATTTTTTACCTTTTCTAAATGCAGTAACGATATGATGAGTTTCCTGACTAAGAATTTCCCAAAGTCTATCGAATCTAGATTCTAGAAAAGCAGCATCTCTTAATTGCTTAACACTCAAGATATTGGGTTCATTTTCTAGGGTCTTCATACTCTTGGTCGAAGCAATGATTAACGCGACCTGCAATAGTTTTTCTTCCGCGCAGTAGCGGCGATCATGATCAGACGAAGTGTTAATCTCTTTGGTGTAGTAATGCTGGTCATACTCAAGTAAGTCCTCGTTGACGAGCGGCTTAATTAGCTTAATAAACTGCTGCCTTTTGGCAACGCCCACGATAGGCGAATCAGAACCGTTACTTGCAGAAAGCTTTTTTACTACGTTGGTGTTTTTGATTTGGTCGTCAACATGAACTGCCGAAAGAAAGCTCGAGATGTCAGAGCGTTCTTCTTCTAGTTTTATCCCAAAGAAATCCTCGAGTTTAAGCATTTTATCTCCACACAGAGCGATTCAACTTGAAACGAATTAGGTGCTAAAAATAATTATAGCAGAATATCGGTAAAATACTGATTTCACGCGTAAAATGAGGTTTTTCTCGGCTCGAAAACTAGTAAAAATTGGAATAAATGTCTCAATTGACGAATTGTGCATTTTTGTTAAAGTTTAGAAAGCAAAAAACCGGCATATAGCCGGTTTTAGGTAGAGTTAAAAAGTAATTTTGTGATTACTTCTTTTTAACGTCTAGTTTTTCTTTAATTCTAGCTGATTTACCACTTAACTCTCTCAAGTAGTAAAGCTTGGCTTGACGAACATCACCACGTCTTTTTACAGTGATACTGCTAATCATTGGGCTATGAGTTTGGAATACACGCTCAACACCTTCACCATAAGAAATTTTTCTTACTGTAAAAGCCGAGTTTAATCCACGGTTTCTTACGCCAATAACTACGCCTTCAAACGCCTGTAAACGCTCTCTTTCGCCTTCTTTTACTTTCACTTGAACAGTCACGGTGTCACCCGGAGCAAACTCAGGGATTTCTTTGTTCAGCTGTTCCTGTTCCAGTTGTTCTATCAACTTACTCATGATTCACTCCTAGGTATTTAACCAATCTTTCAACATAAATTCTTAATCGCTTCTTTCGTTCTTAAAGTCGTCAAGTAGCTTAAGTTCACTCTCGGACAAATTCTTTTTTTCTAACAAATCAGGCCGCTTCAACCAGGTATTACCAAGTCTCTGTTTTAAACGCCATAACGCTATTTTCTTATGGTCTCCACCAAGCAGCACTGGTGGAACAACTTTACCTTGGTAGCTCTCAGGCCTAGTATAATGAGGATGATCTAATAAGCCATCTTCAAAAGAATCAGCGTCTGCGGATTCTTCATGTCCTAAGACACTTGGTAGCACTCGAGTCACTGCGTCAATCAGACTCATTGCCGCCAATTCGCCACCGCTCAAGACAAAATCACCAACCGATATTTCCATATCAACGAGTTGTTCTATTAAGCGTTGATCAACACCCTCGTAGCGACCGCAAAGTAGAATCAATTCTTGCTCTTGCGCTAATTCTCGTACCAATGATTGATTAAGTTTTTGTCCTTGAGGTGAAAGGTAAATAACTTTCACATTAGAACCGCTGTCTCGACATTGGTTCTTGGCAAATTTAACCGCTTTATCTAACGGTTCAACTTTCATCAACATTCCGGGACCACCGCCGTAGGGCCGGTCATCCACTGTACGATGCTTGTCTTGGGTGAATTCCCTTGGGTTAATACAGTCTAATTCTACTAAATCAGACTTAACCGCTCTCCCAACAACACCGTAATCCGTTACTGCTGAAAACATTTCTGGAAACAGCGTAATGACTTTAAAACTAAAATTTAATTTATCTGTCGATTGAGAATTGATAGTCTTTAGATTCTCTAAATCATCAGTCAAAATCTTCATCCCAATCGACTTTCATCAATCCTTCTTCGAGGTTGACTTCTTTAATCACAGAATCTAAAAGATAAGGGATTAAAATCTCATGTTCTTTCTTATCAGCAACCATTTCAGCAGGCATTTTAACCACAACCACATCATTGGCACCGGTTGCCATCATGGAAGTCACCTTGCCTAACTCAACACCCTGAGTGTTGATAACGGTTAATCCCTGAAGCTCTCGCCAATAAAAATCATTATCGTCGAGTTTTTTTAACTGACTCTCATCAATTGCGATATCACACCCAATCATTGACTGAGCCAGTTCACGGTCGTCTACCTTATCTAGATGGGCGACGATGGTCTTACCTTGTTTTCTGCCCTTTAAAAGTGAAATCGATTTCCAATTTCCTTTTTGTTTTACAAGCCAAGGGTTGTACTTGAGGATATTCTCTCTAGGCTCTGTGTGGGAAAAGATTTTAACCCACCCATGTACACCAAAAACTCCAGAAATCTGACCGACAATTAGCGGCTTCTTTACTGGAGTTGAACTATCCATAATAAAACAGCTTTTTTAATTAAGCAGCTTTATGATCTTTTACTAATTTTTTAACTCGGTCGCTCATTTGTGCGCCTTGTCCAATCCAATGTTCAACGCGAGCGTTGTCAACACGGACTCTTTCTTCTTGGCCTGTCGCAACAGGGTTGAAGAATCCAACACGCTCGATAAAACGACCGTCACGTGCATTACGCTTGTCAGTAACAACCATATGATAAAATGGACGCTTTTTTGAGCCACCACGGGCTAAACGGATGGTAACCATGCGTTATATTTCCTCTAAATTCTTGAATTTGATGTCTGCTGCATAAGAATCCCATATATGGGCTTCCGATAGCCAACTAACGGCCTTAAATGGCCTCTTTTGGCTATAGAACTTTCGCTCAGAGCACAAAGGACGCGCATTTTATCTTTAAATGCTTCGTTTGAAAACCCTTTTCGTCGCTTATTTCAAGGTTTTTTAGGGTTTTGCGGTAGAAATGTATCGATAAAGGATAAAGCGACTTTGATTAACAGCTAAGCCCGCAACGAATTAATGAAAAAACATCGCGGATTAACCCATCGGAGGCATTCCGCCACCTGGTGGCATCATTCCTTTCATTCCGCGCATCATTTTCATCATTCCGCCCTTGCCCTTCATTTTTTTCATCATTTTTTGCATTTGCTTAAATTGCTTAAGCATACGGTTGACGTCTTGAATTTCTGTTCCAGAGCCCATTGCAATTCGCTTTTTACGCGAACCTTTAATCATTTCTGGAAACGCCCTTTCCTTGGGAGTCATTGAGTTAATCATGGCTTCCATTCGAATGGTGATTTTATCATTCATTTGATCTTTTGCTGCCTGCGGGATATTTCCCATTCCAGGCAGTTTATCCATCATCCCGGTCAAACCACCCATACTTTTCATTTGCACGAGTTGCTCTCTAAAGTCTTCTAGATCGAATCCAGCTCCCTTCATGACTTTCTTGGCAAGTTTTTCGGCTTTTTTCTTATCGACTTTTCTCTCAACTTCCTCGATAAGAGAAAGCACATCGCCCATACCTAAAATACGCTGAGCGATTCGATCGGGGTGGAATGGTTCTAGCGCATCAAGTTTTTCACCCATTCCAATAAATTTGATAGGCTTGCCAGTAATATGTCTAATCGATAAAGCTGCACCACCACGCGCATCACCATCAGCTTTGGTCAGGATAACCCCGGTTAGAGGTAGTGCCTCATCAAATGCTTTAGCCGTGTTTGCGGCATCTTGCCCCGTCATACTATCGACTACAAATAGAGTTTCTACTGGTGAGATCGCTTGATGTAACGATTTGATCTCGCTCATCATTTCTTCGTCAACCGCTAAACGGCCTGCGGTGTCTACAATCAGTACATCAGCAAATTCTTTTTTTGCTTGTTTGATTGCCGCCTTCGCAATATCGATTGGTTTTTGTTCTACATTGCTGGGAAAGAAACTAGCTCCGACTTCTTGACTAACACGCTCTAATTGCTCGATTGCAGCAGGCCGGTATATATCGGCACTGACCATCATCACGGATTTTTTCTCGCGCTCCATTAAATAGCGAGCTAATTTGGCGCTCGATGTAGTCTTACCAGCACCTTGCAGACCAGCCATCAATACTATTGCTGGAGGTTTAGCCTTGAGATCGAGAGTCTCATTGGCCTCTCCCATGGCTTTAACCATTTCACTTTGGACGATTTTGATAAATGCCTGACCAGGAGAAAGGCTAGACTTAACCTCTTTACCTAACGCTCGATACTTAATTTTTGTGACAAACTCCTTAACAACCGGAAGTGCAACATCAGCTTCCAACAGAGCCATACGCACCTGACGGAGCGTTGCCTGAATATTATCTTCGGTAATTCTTCCTTTACCGCTAATATTTTTTAGTACTTTATTTAAGCGTTCACTTAAGCTATCAAACATAGTTAATCCAAGAGAATTCATGGTTTGAGGGTGTTCTTTCGGTCATACAGCTTATTTATAATGCTGAATTAAGACCACTCTAGAACAGCCATTTTTACGATTAAAATCCTATGATTTTTCATTACCGTATTTTCGTCCGGTATTATAGCGGCATATTCGCGCTGAACAACCGATTTGTTTAACGCATATCTTATAACATTTTATTTTTAAATTGGTGTAAAATCTAAGGTCTTGCAGCTAACGGCCTTAAAAGTAGCCTTTTATATTGAACAAGGGACCCAAAATTTGAATCTAGTCGCACTCGAAGTGTTTGGCTTTGTTTTATACAGCGGCTTGTTCGCACACGCATGGAGCCGACTATCCAAGAGTAAAGCGCTTGGCTCATTCATGCCTAGCCTACTTTTCGCCAGCATCGGTATACATGGCGCTGTGACCTATTTAAATATTAATACCATCGATGGCCAAAACTTCGGATTGTTTAATATTTTCGCGCTTACCACATGGATAGCAATGGCAATTGTTCTTTGGAACTTAATCAAACACCAAGCCAACGCTTTACTATTAATATCTTTACCTGTTGCAGCCATTAGCTTGCTTGAAGTTGCGCTTTTCGATAGTGATCCCCCCATCAGTAAACGTCAAAGCCTTTATGATGTTTGGCATATTTTACTTGGGATCTGTTCAATGAGTACGTTATTGCTGGCGGCTATGCAATCTCTGTTAGTTTTATATATAGATAATGGATTAAGACATCATCCGGCAACCATCCACTCTTGGTTAGGTCCCTTACAAACGATGGAAAGGTACTTAATCCAATTGCTAACCATTGGTTTCATATTAATGACCCTGTCGTTAGCTCTTACCTTTTGGATCTCTAATTCAGCATTTGAAGGGCAAGCCCTTCACAAAATCATCTTAACCCTACTTTCTTGGTTGGTTTTAGCTGTTCTACTTGTCGGTCATTATTATAGAGGCTGGCGTGGAGTCTTTGCGGCCAAATGGACTTTGATTGGCGTATTCCTGCTGCTGCTTGGTTACTTTGGCAGTAAGCTAGTACTCGAATTCATATTAAGCTGATGAAAAAATTCAACTTTTTGTATTATTAGAGAGTTTCACAATTGGACACTATTTCTACCCTTACTTTATGTTTAATTTTATTAGGCCTAATTGTTCTATCTGGTTTTTTCTCAAGTGCAGAAACAAGTCTTATGTCATTAAACCGATATCGACTAAAGCATTTGGCCAAGCACAACCACAAAGGCGCTAAATATACCCAAGCTTTATTAGCAAGGCCAGATCAACTCATTGGATTGATATTGATTGGTAATAATTTCGTTAATATTTTGGCCGCCTCACTGGCAACCGTCATATGTGTAAGACTTTGGGGTGATGCAGGTATAGCGATAGCAACTGGCTCTTTAACTATTATCGTTTTAGTTTTCGCCGAAATAACGCCAAAAACTTTAGCGGCACTTCATCCTGAGAAAGTCGCCTTTCCGGCTTCTTACGTGCTAACCCCATTAAGAAAGATCCTTTACCCTGTGGTTTGGAGCGTAATTGGTTTGACTAACAGCATTCTAAGAATGCTAGGGGTAGATACCAAAGATTCAAGAGATGAAAGCATTAAGCCCGAGGAACTTAAGATTATTGTAAATGAAGCTGGAGCGCTGATCCCAAAACGCCACCAAAATATGTTGTTGAGCATTCTAGACTTAGAGAAAGTAACGGTTGAAGACATTATGATTCCGCGCGCCGAGGTCAGCGGAATAGATATTAATCAAGATTTTGACCTGGTGATTTCACAAATCCGCGGAGCGGTTCATACCAGAATGCCCGTTTACGATGGTGAACTGGATAAAGTCTTAGGCTTTTTACATTCACGACAAATCATCAAATTACTCACATCAAACGATGGTGAGATTACTCTTGATGATCTTTTAGGCACAATGACTAAGGTGAATTTTATTCCCGAAGCGACGCCCCTCAACACCCAACTACTTAATTTTCAAAGAAATAAAGTTCGAATAGGGCTAGTCGTAGACGAATATGGTGATATTCAAGGCTTAGTTACTTTAGAAGATATTCTAGAGGAAATAGTCGGTGAATTCACAACTGATTTTGCAGCATTGAGCAAGGACATTCAAATCGAAAAAGATGGAAGTATTATTATTGATGGCAGCGCTACCATCAGGGACATAAACCGTTCTCTCAATTGGAAACTTCCGACTTCAGGGCCAAAAACATTAAATGGTATTATTTTGGAATACATGGAGTCGATTCCCCAAGCCGGAACAGGACTGAGATTAGCAGGCTTTCCAATGGAGATACTTCAAATCAAATCAAACATGATTAAGAGTGTTAGAGTTTGGCCAGAGCTATATAGAAAAGGTCCTGCTCAGAACTTTAGCTAGTTTGTAGTGTTGGTTGATTAATAACAAAGAGTGATTGATATTATGACCGATTGTCTTTATATTCACGCCGCTTGGCGAATTTCAAACATTTTCTCATAGAGAAAGTTGTGCGGTACTAGGCATATTGCGAATTTAATGGTATCTTCGCAAAACACATACTCGTATTAGGTGTATTAGTCGCTGTGCTGGATTATCCAAGCAGATTGGCGTCGGCGATTCTCAAGGAGAGACTACTATGGTTGCAAAGAATTCTCAGTTCACGTACCGCAGTAACGAGCAGCCAAATGGCTTATTCGATAGGAGCGGTCGTTTTTTCTGCCGTAAAGGCAGTTGGTTTTTCAAGACTCGTGAAAATATAGATTACGGACCGTTCGAAAATAGAGTGGAATGTCGCTATGCCTACAATGAGTTTATTGAAGTCGTGTCCGACTCCAATCAATTATCAACCGAATCATTTGACTACCAAGATACTAGCTCCAACTGGCAGCCCCCGAAAATAAATTTCAGCTAACTTTTCCTCTGTCTAATACCAAACAGAGAAGAAAAATCGAGTAACTACCGCATCAAAGCTATATGACGGCTCCGTTCCTGGGGTCGTTTGCTCTCGAATATCTAGAAAATCTTCATAGTCAAACTGGATGTAATCCACTGCCAGTGTAATCGAAAACTTATCAAACGCTTCCCAGTCCAGAAGTTCGTGCTCATAAGCGACTTCAAATCCTACACTATCGTTGCTAAAAGTACTCATTTCCTTATCCCTAGCAAGGAAGTTTTGCGCGTCAATTCTAGAGTACAAATCACTAAAGAAGTCCGCTTTAGTTTGCTCATAATGTCTAAAACTAAAGTCCAGAATCCATTCGTCACCAATCGGATGGGTATAACTCAATTCATAGTTTGTGGCTTCTATTCCCCAGGTATCGCCAAAAACACGTGCCTCAGCTTTTATTGCGGCTCGATAAGGAAGGTAATACATCCCTCTGATTGCAAAAGCGTCGCTGGTTCTAGTTTCTGGATATACTTCAGATTGAAAGGCATACCCTGCAGCTGATGTCGGATCAAGGTAGCGTACCGAGCGATATGGATTGTTTAAAAAGCCAGCATCGGTAATAGTTTCCCAAGAGACTCCGATGAGACTATTTTTTGTAATAACCTGAGAAACGCCAAACCGGTATTGTTTTCTGCTAGCATCTTTAGCGAACTCTGGTTCTTCTCGCTTTCCAACAACATCCCAGCCCTGTGAATAACCCGCACTGACAGTGGTTAAATCACCGAAAAAATCTTGGGTATAATTAAAGCTGGCTGTACGAGCGGCATAATCAGTTTCATCGCTTTGCCCGTAACTGAGACTCAAAACTGTTTTGTCTCTCAAGTAATCAAGACTAAACGAACTCTCTATCCTTTCTTCAGTATACGCGCTGGCTGTAGTAACAACATCAATTGACGCGCTACTCACACTGTCGACATAGTAATTCGCCGATAGTGATACAGTGTCTTTAATCGATTTACGTACAAGTATGGATGGTCCGTCGATTACGACTCCGCCACCATCAAATCGGTGATACAAGACATCAGCCCGATCTTCAGGTAGAACCGCCGCAATTAGCTCACTGGAAACCATTAAATTAGATAACAGTAATAAGCCAGCAATTAATGACGAAGGTGTTTTATTAATTACAGCCACAACCACCTCCTGCACCACCTTCTGCGCCACGTGCCATCTCTCGAGCTTGTCGTACATGATGCATGTAGTTGTCAGAAACAGGATCACGTCCAAAAAAAGTAATTGGATCCGCTAGGTTTTGCCTTTCGTAAGGTTTTACCCAAGGCTCTATACAACCAGATAAGGTTGTTAGAAAAATCAAACTAATTAGCAATCGCTTTGCGGAAAATCCCATTAAAACTATTCTCTTAGCAGCGTTTTGATTTGTTTGCGATAATCGTCTTCGTAACCAGACTTATAACCTTCGTGTAGATATCTGACATTACCGTCTTTATCAATAATCACGGTACTGGGCATCGCTTGTACCCCGTATTGTCCACTGACATCCCCCTTTGGATCATAAAGAACAGGAAAGCTAACTGGAGTATCCTTTAAGTAATTTATTGCTTTACTCGATTTGGCGTCCAGATTTACGCCTAATACAGAAAACCCTAAATTCTTATATTTGTTATGAATTTCGTCAAGGATAGGCATTTCTTGGCGGCAAGGCCCACACCATGAAGCCCAAAAGTTAAGTAATACTACTTGTCCTCTTAAATCCGACAATCGCACATTTTTTCCATCCCTACTTTTCAATGTAAAGTCTGGAGCCGCTGTTCTTTTCGCTTGAGCATCTGTTGCTACAAGCAAACTAGATGAGCTTAACAGTGCGAAAAACATGGTAAAAATAAAAGTTTTGCTGAGCAACTTCATAAGATTAAATCCTAATAAATCAAAAGATTGAGTACTGAATTATAGACAATCACTAGAAATAAATTGTGAAACTTGTTGAAATTTCAAGATCATTTGCTGTTTTTGCACTTCCTAACAATTCTATGTCATAAAAGTGATCTTTTAAGGTTAGGTGCATGGCAAACCAATCAGTAAACAATACCCGATAACCGCCACCGACCATGATTGTAGAACGTTGTTCGCCAGCAAAATCAGTACTTCCCAACCCGGCTAATAAATAGAGCGAGCTGGTAAACGCTAACTCCTCACCGATAAATCCTTCACCTGGCAAAATGTTAAAGCCAAGACTCACATTAAAATGAGAATATTCTCGCTGTTCGTCGGTTAACAGCACGACATTACCATTCAGTCTTTCAAAGCTTGAAATTCCAGCTGTTGTAAGCGCATAACTTCCTTCGATAAAAAAGTCTTCGGTTACATGGTAAGCAATTCTGGCGCCTGTTAATTCGCTCGAACCAAAGTCTTCAATACCGATAATTCCGTAGTAGGCACCTATTTCCCAATTTTCGGTGTCAATAGCTTCCCGCTCGACTTCACGACGCTCTACTTGAGGATCAAAAATACTGCCTCGCTCACTTGAAAGCTCGTCTTCGGCATCTTTTTCAGCTGCCGAAATAGGCACTACCGTGATCGGCAGCAATAATGTAAAGGCCAAAAAGGCCTTGCAAGTTGCTTTGGCAACTCTTAGAAAAATACGCTGAATCCTAATTTCCATTCTTCCACTTCGTCGTTGTCGTTTCTGCTAGTTAAAATTGTGTAATTTGAATATTCTGCTCTTATGAAGAACTCTCTTGAAATATAGGCCTTCATTCCGACACCAGCAAGAACAATCTCATCGGTTCGATCTTCTGTTTGTATTAATGTAGTAAACGGTAAAGTCTTAATTTTTCCCGCACCGAGCTTGAAATATGGCGTTACTCGCCACTCAGGAAATGGGTGGTGTAGTAAGTTAACCGACCAATGCCTTATGTCAGAGACGTTGCCGAGCGCTTGAGAAAGAGCGACTTCAGCCGTAAGGTTTTGTGTAAAGTTCCAAGCACTGTATAGGGTCAAGCTTGTCGCTCCATCAAAATCCCCTGCCATCACTCCAGCTTCAAAAGAACGCTTTGTAAAGTCAGTTTGGTCACTATTGCCCGCATCAAACTGTTGTCTATCAGGCAACAGTGTTAGTGCCATGGTATCTTCATGAACCCAGCCTTCTTGACCTTTTGATGCCCTTACTTTAAACCATTGAGTCTTCTTTTTGATTAACTCTACTTGTTCGCCTTTCTCTTCTATATGAAAAACCGGGTACCCTCTTCCAGGCCCTGTCCTTAATTCAATAAAAGACTCTGCGACGATCACTCGCTCATATTGCTGTTCATCTTCATCAGCAGTCACTGAAAAAGGCAATATGAGAATCCATACAAGAAAAAGCAGCGTTTGAGCTGACGGTAAACTTAAAGTTTGCAAGTTACTTATTATTCCTTAAATTGGCATTTAGTAGTAAGACAGGCAATAAGACTTAATAATCTCACTAATCTTGCGGCACATCAAACGGGTTATTATAGTATTGCCCGCCAATATCTAGCCATTCTGAAAGTAACTTTAGCTCAGCATCAGTCAATCGGCCAGCGTGAGAACCACCCACAGCAAACAAATTAAAGAATCCTTGACTATTATTTGCCGCTGAGACACGCATAGTCGCTCCCACTGGAACAGTTTGAGTAACCGGAATGGGGTTGCCCTCAGCATCAAGTATTAGGTTACCATCTTCATCAACTTCAAAGACTGGGTTTCCATTTCCATCGACTACCGGAATCAATTGGTCTATCAATGCGCCATTAACTAATTCAACGGCGTTGTCGCCAAACAATAGCTCTCGATAGGAAACCAAGTGGTCAGGTTCATCAGCCGATGGATTCGCTAACAATTCGAGTTGGCCAGCGGGCACTTGTGCCGCCCCCATCGCATCGACTACGTTATGACAGGTTATGCAGGTATTGTCAGCAAGCTGATTGCCCATAGCATCAAAAACCAATCGCGGTACCTCCCATATGGGTTGAATCTCATCTTCATAATTGATTGATATTCTGCATTGAGCGCTCCAATTTTGTTGGCAGCCTGCCGATGTCGGTGCTGGAGAGTCTAAATCAGAATAACTAAAACTAATATCTTGATTAACGGCGCTTACACTCGGGTCGGTCCAATAATCGGTATAACTAATGTCCACAGAAAGAGGCTGATAACCATTAATCCGAGTGTAAACCTCTGCCATGGTCTCACCTTCGTCGGCAAACAAAACTGGGTTGGTATTTGGGAAAGGGACACCGGTAGCTGGCGCTCCACTATTGACTGAGGCCGGTTCTGCATCATATCGACCATGCGGTAACTGACTATCACCAGTATGACAACCGTGACAACGTTTGACTTCGCCGGCTTTAACGGTTATCCAATTTAGATGCCTTTCCGTGATTCTTCTGCCATTAGCGTCAAGAACACTTATCCCAAACGCGACGTTTGCAGGTACTTTAAACATTGCCGAACCGTCAGGCTCAACAACCGCATACCCAAGTATGTCTCTCATTAATTGATCTCGACTCCTGCCAAACGCCGTATTATCAAGCTCTATAATTTCCTCGTCTGGCAAGGAAACGGCTTTTACAATACGAATAAATCGAGCAGGTCTTTGCGCAGCAGATGTTTGCACCGGATCTGCCATTGCGGATATTCCGCTAGGGCTAGTGTCAACACCATCAAAATCATAAACACTTTCAATATGCACTATCCCGACATTTTCATTGACCAAAGTTTGATCCGCAGTTGGCGCACTATCTGGAATTATCGTTCCCAGGTCTCTTGGTGACATTGCAACAATTTCATTAATTACCACTCCCTCAACCCCAACCACAATAGGCAATTGAGTACCTTCGTTAGGATCGAAGCTCCATATGCCATAGAGCGGCTGAGCCTCAACTGCACCACCGGCGTCAATTAGTTCCTGAGTACATGGGATAATAATAGGGTTGTCTTGGCTATCGACAGAATCTAGTCGACATGGTGTCCAACTAATCAAAAAGCGTCCTGAACCATCAAAAAGTGGATAAACATTTGAAAAACGACCTCCAATTGAAGGTTCATCATCGGTACGGACTTCAAAAGGCGTAGCGCTAACCTGTGCAGGTCCTGCTGTTCCTACTGCAAAATCGGTTGTCTGATTGATCTCAGTAAAGCTTTCCCAATCAATAAACGCAAGTTCGCCTCCTAATCGCGTGGAAGTTTCTGGTCTCAACTTCACAATTAGACGCCCATCAGGCCCTTGGCGAGCTTGCATAAATTCTATTGTACTGTCATCTGTGCCGGTAGCATGGGAATGGTACCCATAGAGAAATTCAAGGCCGGTACCATCGGGATTTATTTGATAGAGGCTAATTTGGTCATTATTTCCTGCATTGTCCCAGCGACTGAAAACTATTTTTCCATTGGTCAAAACGCTCGGTGCTAAATCATGACTTTGATTAAAAGTAATCTGAGTGACATCGGTACCATCCGAATTCATGACATGCAACGCTAAGGTAGCAACATTCTGATCTTCATCAAACGCATCGTATTGAGGCTTCCCCTCATCCAATAAAATAGCTTTAGATAATCGTTGTCGAGTTGAGGTGAACACTATTCGTCCGTCTGGTAAGTAGTGCGGTGAAATATCTTGCCCTTCTTCGGCATTTATATCCGAAGTGATCACTCGCTTTACTTCTTTAGTGGTGTGATCGTATTCCCAAATATTCCATGTCGGTTGGTCTTCCTCATCAGCATCTTCGATTTCCGGTGCTCGCATGGCAAATACCAACTTTGTACCATCATAGGATGTATCAACATCTTTAATATCGTAGAGGGCTCCCTCTTCAAAAATACCATCTGTAATGTTGGTTTCGGCGGCACTTGGTGTAGCCCGATCCTTGATATAAAGAGCTGCACCCGGAAAAAAGTTGATAGGTTCACGAAGAATCACTTCTGCTGGCTGCTCTACGCCATTGTCGTCAACTTCTACGGGTAATGAACGTTTCACATAAGCGATGGGGAAATCGACAACAACTGGATCTGCAGATTGTCCAGAAGTTTGTACACCTGCATCCCCACTAGTACATGCGGAAACCAAGATGCTGCCCAGTACACCTAAAAGCGCAAGGCGAATTCTTTTAATATAGATATAGCTCATAAAAACCTGCCGTGTTATTCCAATGAATTACAGAGTGCCGACTGTCGGCTAGCTGGAACGTTCCATCAGAGGCGACTATAGTTAAATCAAGAATTTAGCGCTACAGCCGATAGATTCCTAACTCAAAGTATAGATGGATTAGGATCGATAGCTTCATTATTCATCAATAGATAGCCTATTTCTGTGCGAATCATCACGAAAAGCTGATTTCAATTGAGCTACAGTTAATTTCAGAATAAGGGATTTTCACAACTTAAGACTGCGAAATCACTGAAATTCAAAGAATTTATTCTTGAGAACAAACTACTCTTATTAGAGCAAGTACAACAACTATTTACTGGGTAATTATTATGGCCGAAGTAGTAAAAAGACAAACAAAACTCTGCAAGATGGTAACATCATTATTTGCAGTTGGCATGACGTTGGTCGTCTCACAGACCAGCTTAGCGGGCCCGCGAGAACAAGCCAAAAGAATTCACGATCGACTTGCCGGTGTGCCACCAACCGCATCGGTTCTTGATCAAATGGAAGCAGATTTGATGGGCAACGACGCCGTCGGAGCAGCCTATAGAGCGATGGATAATTCTGCATTCTATTCGATCACGCTAAAAAACTTTGTTACGCCATGGACTAACGAAGCCGAAACAGTCTTCGCTCCACTTAATGATTACACTGCGACAGTGATTGGGATAATAAGAGATGATATCGATATTAGGCAAATGCTCTATGGCGACATTATCTATACAGGTAATGCGAATGGGTTAGCAGCTTATTCAAATTCTAATAATAATCACTACGAGCAAATGGAAGACCAAGCTCTCGACCTTCAAGCCGTTCTGCAACAATCAACCCAATCCAGTGTCACGGGACTAGAAGCTGAAGCCACGGCTGGTGTTTTAACTTCTAGAGCCGCAGCAAAAGCGTTCTTAATAGATGGCACCAATAGGGCGCTGTTTAGGTTCACATTAATTAATCACATGTGCGGAGACTTGGAACCCTTAAAAGACATTACAAGAGCTGCCGATAGAATCCGCCAAGATATCGCTAGAAGCCCAGGTGGTGATAGTCGAATTTTCAATAACAGCTGTTACGGTTGTCATGCAGGGATGGATCCGATGATTCAATCATTCGCTTATTACCAGTATGAATACAACGTTGAGTCAGATCCCGACGGAGAGAACGGTCAATTAATCTATAACTCTGAAGGCGAAATTGACCCAGTAACAGGCACTCGAGTTCAGGCTAAATACTTTAATAATAAGGCCAACTTTCCGCATGGTTTTATCACGACCGATGATAAGTGGGATAACTACTGGCGAGCAGGTCAAAATTCAACCATCGGCTGGGATGAAAACTTATCTGGAAACGGTTACGGAGCCAAATCGATGGGACAAGAACTGGCACACAGTGCGAAGTTTGCTCAATGCCAAGTTGAAAAAGTTTTTGCAAATGTTTGTTTACGCGAGCCAGGAAATGCAGCTGATAGAGCGCAAATCCAAAGTATGATTACTTCGCTTTCAGACAATAATTATGAACTCAAGCGCACTTTTGCTGAGTCTGCCGTTTATTGCATGGGAGAGTAAGATAATGATTAATAAAAACAAACTAACAAACAAGTTTTCTGTTGCTACTGCAAACAGCGCGCTTGCTGCGGCGGTATTAATCTTTTTATCAGCTTGTTCTGGTGGTGGTGCTGAAGTCGAAGAAAACCCTGTAGCGCCTCCGCCTCCAACTAGTAATTATTCTGGACCTCCTCCTGCGACTGATGACGTGCAAGCATTTAAACTAAATGTCTGGGATAACCTTTCAGCACAAAATCGTTGCGGGCAATGCCATGGAACATCTCAGGAGCCAGACTTTGTAAACTTAGAAGACATTAATATTGCTTATGCCAAAGCCAATACCATTGTCGATCTAACGTCTCCAAAAGATTCGCGAATGGTGACCAAAGTAGCCGATGGCCACAATTGCTGGTTAACAAGTGACTCAGCCTGTGCCGATACAATAACCAGTTATATCACCGCATGGGCTGGCGATGCTGCGGGTAGCAGCAACTCAATAACTTTGGAAGAGCCACCAGAAAGAGAACCAGGCGACAGTCTTACGTTCCCTGACGACTCAACACTTTTTGGTACTACGATTCATCCGATTTTGACTGAAAACTGCGCATCATGTCATACCGACGCCGCAGCGCTTCCAATTGCACCATTTTTTGCGAGTGCCGATGTTGATGTCGCTTACGAGGCGGCAAAATCTAAAATAAATTTAGATACTCCTGCAAACTCACGTTTTGTTGAAAGGCTAAGAGGTGAATTCCATAATTGTTGGAGCGACTGCGCGGACAATGCAACCGAAATGGAAAATGCGATTATCGCTTTTGCAGGCAACATCGAACCAACAGAAGTCGATCCTAGCTTGCTGAAAAGTAGAGCGCTATTTTTATCTGACGGTATAGTCGCCAGTGGCGGCGGTCGATATGATGCTAGTGCTATTGCAGTTTGGAACTTCAAAACTGGTACTGGAACAACAGCATTTGATACTAGCGGAATTGAACCAGCTATCAACCTTGAACTTGATGGAAACTTTAATTGGGTCGGCGGTTGGGGTATCCAGCTAGTGGACGGTAAAGCACAAGGCTCTACCTCATCGAGTAAGAAATTGACTGATTTAATTACTTCAACTGGAGAATACTCCATTGAAGCTTGGGTTGTACCAGCCAATGTCACTCAAGAAGGACCGGCAAATATTGTTAGTTACTCTGCGAGTACAACTTCTCGGAACTTTACACTTGGCCAAACTCTATACAATTACAACTACTTAAATCGTAGCAGTGAAACCGATGAGAATGGCGAGCCAGGTATTTCTACAGCAGATGCTGCTGAAGTTCTGCAAACGGCACTGCAACATGTTGTGGCTACTTTCTCTCCAACAGAAGGTAGAAAGATTTTTGTAAATGGCGAACTAGTAGCTTCAGAAGATGTTGAAACTGGTGGCACCTTAAACGATTGGAATGACACTTACGCGTTTGTTTTAGGAAGTAGCCCGTCGGGCGATAGAAAGTTTGCCGGAACTTATCGAATGGTAGTTATTCACAATAGAACCCTCACACAAGAGCAAGTTGTACAAAACTTCGATGTTGGTGTCGGTGAAAAGTTCTTTATGCTGTTTGGTATCTCTCATCTGGTTGACTTATCGCAATCTTATCTAATGTACGAAGTAAGCCAATTTGATAGTTATAGCTACTTATTTGCAGAGCCCACATTCGTCAATTTAAATGGCGATGCTTTACCTGATGGGATTGATATTGAAAAATTCAGAATCGCTGTAAATGGGACAGAAGCCACTACAGGTCAAGCCTATAAGAACGTGATTGCGAATGTTAATGCCAATGACTACAGCAGTGAAACCGGCCAACTTCTTTCTCGCTTGGGAACGGTTATAAATCTAGAAAAAGGTCCTGAAGCTGATGAATTTTTCATTACCTTTGAAAAAATCAATGGCCAAGAAAATCCTTTCGTAGAGCCTCCTGTTCCACCAGCTTCTGAACCAGAGGATTTACCTGCTCGTCCAGAAATCGGAGTTAGAGATTTTGCGGAAATCAACGCAACACTCTCTCAAATAACTGGTATCAGCATGGCGAACCCCGATGTTATGACAACTTATCAAGCGGTTAAACAGCAGTTACCAACACTAACTGATATCGATATTTTTGTCTCTTCACAGCAAATGGGTATTACCCAACTTGCGATTGAATATTGTAACGCTCTGGTTGAAGACAATTCTGCAAGGTCAAGTTATTTTCCTGGATTTGACTTTAATGCGGCTGCAAACGTTGCATTTAATTCAAGCACAAAACGTGATCTGATTTATGACCCATTAATTAGTAATAGTGTTGGCGCTAACCTAACAACTCAACCGAGTGATACAGAGATTAAGGATGAGTTAAATAGCCTGACAGATAAGTTAACCGCTTGTGGCGGAAGCTGTGAAGCAGATAGAACTGAAACCATTGTTAAAGCAGTTTGTGCAGCGTCAATTGCCAATGCTGCGATGTTAGTACAATAGGAGTAGAGAATAATGAGCAAAAAAACACGTAACTTATCGCCGGACGCACCTTTACTCCATGCGGCACATAAAAAACCTGTAACGCGCCGAGATTTCATCTCGCAAAGTATGCTGGCAGGATCTGCTAGCATTGTTACACCGTCTATCTTTGGAATGTTTGCTAATCCGAACAAAGCTCAGGCAGCGCTTTCTACAGATATTGAAGCGCTTAAATCTGCCTGTGGAATAGCTGTTCAGGGCGCGGGGAAAATACCATTTATATGTTTCGATTTGGCCGGTGGCGCTAATATTTCGGGTTCCAATGTTTTAGTCGGCAAAGGTGGTGGTCAATTAGACTTTCTATCTTCTGCAGGTTATAGCAAGTTAGGCTTACCCGGTGATATTATTCCGTCGGTGGTAAATGCGCAGACCGGTTTATCGGACTTTATCAATAATGATTATGGTCTTTCCTTTCATAGTGATAGTGGGTTTCTAAGAGGCATTCAAGAAAAAACAGATGCTGCTACTGCGGCAAATACCGCTGGCGCGGTCATTCCCGCTCGTTCCGATAATGACACTGGTAACAATCCGCACAACCCAATGTATGGCATCAACAAAATTGGTGCCGATGGTTCGCTGTTGACTTTAATTGGCTCAAGAAACAGTGACTCGGGCGGCAATTCAATGTCGCCAGCTTCAATGATCGATTTAGCGGTAAGACCGACTAAAGTTGATCGCCCTAGCGATGTAACGGGTTTGGTCGACATCGGTGACCTTGTTGGGCTTTTGAGTCAAGAAGATGCTGTTTCAGTTATGGAATCGGTATACAGAATTTCCGATAAAAAAATGAACAATGTACAAACTCAAGTTTCTAGTGACGAAGTCATTAAAGAGTTAGTTCGTTGTGGCTACGTCAAGAGTGCCGATCTGGCAGACCGTTTTGGTGACCCTAGTACTCTTAATCCCGAATTGGATCCAGATATTGTTGGGCCAAATGGAATATTCACTCAAGAAGAATTTGATAGTGATGGTGAGTTTAGAAAAACAGCGTCAGTGATGAAATTAGTTGTTAATGGATTCGCAGGTGCTGGGACTATAACCATGGGTGGTTTTGATTATCACACTGGCGATCGCTCTACTGGGGAAGTCAGAGATCTTAGAGCCGGCCGCTGTATGGGAGCGTGTTTAGAATACGCCAAGCGTGTTGGTGTACCGTTAATGATCTATGTATTTAGTGATGGTTCTGTTGCTAGTAACGGGATGATTGATGATTCTGAAAACGGACGTGGAAAAGGCGTGTGGACTGGCGATAACTCATCAACTGCTAGCTCTTTCTTTATGGTCTATAACCCCGATGGCAGAGCAGAATTAATTGGCGCAACACCGGAAGAGAAAGCAGTTCATCAACAAATTGGTTACATGCGCTCAGATGCTTCGGTAGAAACAGCCTCTTCACCTGCGGCTAACAATCCAAACCTATTAGTTGAAACGGTACTACTTAACTATATGGCGTTACACGGTGAACAAAATAACTTCGCCACCATGTTCCCAAATCATGGGTTAGGTAACTCTACTTTACAAGATAGTTTGACCGCTTTTGAACCGATAGTAAACGGTACCATTGGCTCCTAGTCGAGCTGATAGACCAAAGGTTTATAAGTTCACCAATTGTTAAGTAACTATACTCAGCAATATGATAAGGCTTTATCATCTCTAAAAAAGTTAGATATTGATAAAGCCCTTTCTATTTTTTATCTCTTGTTAAAAGACCACCCTTCAGACTACGCACTAATTAGACAAATATATCAACTGGAACTTGCAAAACCGGATGATGCGGGACTGGAAAAAATTGCAAACCACATTTTTTCACAACCAGATAAGAGTCGAGATTTTCACGCAATCATAATAAATATTTACAAAGAGCTAAGGCAACGGTTTGGCTCTAACTTTTCTAGTTCGCTTGACTATCAACAAGCGCTAAACTTGTTCTACCATTTAGGACAAACAACTTTTCGAGAGGATGCAGAAGCGCTCTTACAAAGGTTAAAAACAGAAAACCCCGAACACCCTGCCCTTGCTTCAGCATTATTTATTTATTGCGAGCAGCTGATCTCAAGAAAAATGTTTTTGAAAGCAAAATTAGAACTAGAATTTTTGATGATTTATTATACTGAAGCAAAGACTCAGATAGCGGCAGAAAAGCTCTATAAAAAAGTAGTTTCAGGGATTAGAAATTAGTCACTAAGCAACATAATTTCGAATTATCTTTTTATTTATTCACTGCGACTCTATCAATAGTTTATAGCTCCCTGCGGATTCTAAAATTTCTTGATCAAGCGATCGCTTTAAGATTCTATCAATTAATTCCAAAGCTTTATCTTGGTCTTGATTAAACTCAAACTCTAACTGCGCGAGTCGGAATGACAGCTTATCCCAATAAGCATTCGACCCTGGCCCCAAATTATACTGGTTTAACAATACTATCGCGCCTTTCGCCTGTCTTGGATTATTCATTTCATTGGCCATAGCCACTGCTAACTTAACCGACTCTGGTTTAAACACGATGCTTTTTTCAAGCATTTGGCTGTAATACTCTGCGGCTCTTTGGTAATTATCAGTATTTTCAAGATGATCAAAATACTGCTGAGCAACTCTTTGATAATAGGATTTGTTACCCTGAAAATGATAAATTGAAATCAACTTTTCATAAGCAGATGTGCTATTGTTTTGATCAATCATTTTCCAAAGTAGTTTAGTCGCATCTTCGAAGCGACCTTCTTGAACATAAATATCCACTTCGTTCATTGAGTCTTGTTTGATATCTTTTAGCGCGCTTCGACGAGCACTACGAACACTATAGTTTAACTCTACATGATTTTTAAAAACTGCTGTTCCCATCAATCTAAATGTGAACTGAATTAGAAGCAATGCGAAACTATAAATAAGCACTGATTGAATAAAAAAGGAATCTACTTTAGGAGCCAAAACAAGTGACGGTGTTGCTAAAAAACCGATTATTCCCAACCAGAGAATAAAACTTAGAAAATAGATCATAGAAAATATTTTCACCACAGCTAAAATCTTAAGCGGATTAAAACTGGAGAAAAATCGTTTTTCCATCATTATGATTACTAACGATGCGGGAATACCGAAAATTAACCAGGCAGCGATTAGCTTTGCGACCAAACTGGTGGCTGAGACAAGCTTGAGTAATAACGTGGCTACTAGCACCATATAGATTAAGAACTTAATCAATATGTCCCAGTGAATGGTATCTGCAATAGATTTAATATTGACTGGTGATGGTTCATTGTTAGCAACTTTTTCCATCAATGAAAAGTTAAACCCTACCACAATCGCAAGTAATCCTCCTAAAGCAATAGCCTGTAGCCAGTTTGGCCAAGTTGAAATAGAAATTCCTGCCATCAACAATGAAACAATAAAGACAATTAAGAGGCTACGAACTTGCAAAATAGGATTTAAAATTTTGCCCAGTTTGATACTTGGTTGAATTGGCGCTAGGCTCAGGCTATTTAGGGTCTTTCTACAAAGGGTACAGCTAGGAAAAAGATCGCCTCGCGGATCGTTAACACAGTTGATACATGAATGCACTTTACAATTTGGGCAATACCAACTCGCATATTCGGTGGGGTGATATTTACAAAAAGGTGAATTAATTTCGCTCATTATCTTGGAATACAATTACTACTAATGTGCACTCAAACGATTTTTCAAAGTTTTAATTCCAATTATTCTTAGTTCCAAATCACTTTTCCACCATTATCATCCGCAATTTGCTGAAGATATTTTTGGTGTTCAGAAAGCTCTTGTTCGGAGCTCCTTATTACTTTAAAAGGCTCTCGATCTTCCGATAACCGTCTAACCCCCTCCTTATCTCTATTGCTGGTCAAATAATCTTGCTTATGAGTTAAGGTAAGATCAGTTTGACCACCTGTCATACCTAAGTAAACATCCGCCAAAATTTCTGAATCGAGTAACGCACCATGCAAATCTCGATGACTATTGTCAATAAAGTAACGTTTACACAAGGCATCAAGATTGTTTTTTTGCCCCGGATGCATTTGTCTTGCAAGTACCAAAGTATCCAAGATGCTACAATAATCGCTCATTTTACCAAGCTTACGATCGAGCATTTTGATTTCCCAGTCGAGAAAACCAATATCGAAGGGAGCATTATGTATAACTAATTCCGCACCTTTAACATATTCTAAAAAGTCATCAATTACATCTTGAAATAGTGGCTTATCAGCCAAAAATTCATTGGTAATTCCATGAACTTCAATCGCACCTTCATCGATTTCTCGTTTTGGGTTTAAGTAAACATGGAAATGGTTGCCGGTAAGTTTTCGATCGATCATTTCCACACAACCAATTTCTATGATCTTATGCCCTTGTGTGGGTTCTAAACCGGTAGTTTCAGTGTCGAGAATAATTTGTCGCATTGGTTACCTTTATTTTGTTGAAATATTCTATTTGCCCGTAAAGGCATTAAAGCTCATCGATCCCTCGATTGGCCAACTCATCAGCTTTTTCATTTTCCGGGTGACCGCTATGACCTTTGACCCATTTCCATTCAACTTTGTGCCTTTGGTTTTGTTGGTCCAATAATTTCCATAGGTCGGCATTTTTCACTGGCTTTTTCTGAGAGTTTTTCCAACCTTTTTGTTTCCAGCCTTTAAGCCACTCAGTAATGCCCTTTCTGACATATTGTGAGTCAGTAGTAAGACAAACGACACTTGGCTTTTTAAGCGCTTCAAGAGCTTTTATAGCAGCTGTAAGCTCCATACGGTTGTTAGTTGTCTCGGACTCTCCACCAAAGAGCTCTTTTTCGTGACGTCCAGCCCGTAATAAAGCCCCCCAACCGCCCGGGCCAGGATTTCCTCGACATGCACCGTCGGTGAAAATTTCTATTTTGCTCAAATTGTCTACCTTAAAGTTTTGAATCGCGGGTAATAAGCCGGATAGTTTAACAAATAAACTCAAGATAGATTAGAAAATGTTTCTCAGAAAGTTAGCTGGGTTACTTCAGCTTTTTTAAATAGTCATCAACTTGACTACTCACAGAATTTTCTGCAAATCGTGGACTCGCGAGTTTGCGATTGTTGCGCCAGCTGGGTCGGATTGGAGTTAAGGTGGAGAGTTTCTTTTTCGCGACAATAATGTAGTAACCTGAGGTATATTCACTAATCCAACGCGACACTCTTTTGCCCCATTGAGGTAATCGACTGCGAGCAATTCGCTTTTCTAGCGGACTAATCGGAATTTCACGACTAGCTTCTAACCCCAGCAGCCTAAACCAATCGTTAATTCGTAACTTTCCAAACAAATTTGGGCTAATATTTTTGCCCAGAATGGCAGCTATCATGCGTTTTTTTACGCTGATCCAGCTTAAAGGGTTTTCAAGAATTAACACTACCTGACCTTCAGGAATCAAGACTCGCTCAATTTCTCTTAATATTTGGTGTGGGAACTCACTACTTTGTATTATTTCCGGTACAACGACCAAATCAATACTGTCAGAAGCGATAGGCAACTCTTGATAGGAACAATTTAGGTCTCCAATCTGTAACTCATTGGAAATAATGACGGTGTTTTTAACCACCACATTATCCTCAACAAGCGCTTTGGCTCTGTCTGAATAAAGCAGAGCAAAATAACCGAAAACCCCGCTTAATAGCCTTTTTAATTCGCATTTAGTGAGATCAAAATGCTCTTCGGAAAAGCTGTTTTTCAACTCTTTATTAAGTCGGCATTGCCAATGTAATACCACTTTTTTTAATCTTTTCATTGTTGAAAATCACCTAACCGACTGATATTTAATATAAAACTAACAAACTGACAATACTAAAATATCTAATTCATCTACTATAATGATAGCTAAACTAAGCTAGAATCGTATAGAACAAATGCCTCTAAGCTGCCAAAATTTAAGCAAAATTTGACATATTCTGTAGCAGAAAATACCATGTGCTGTTGCTACATTCAATTGTTCAACCGCATGCAGCGGATTTTACAAAAGTGTTTTATAGATGTTGTTAGGAAGTCCCTTTGAAGAAATTTAGCCTATTTGCAGTATTAATGGTCCTAGTTACCGGTTGTAGCCAATTGCAGCTGACTCAACCAGCCCCAAATAATCAACCACTGGTCAAAGCGGAAGTCGCTCCAAAGACTGCTGTTGCACCATTGGAAGTATGTCACTTCAAACCCGGGTCCGAAGATCCAGAAGCTTATTCTGATGCATGGGAGAGAGTGGCTGCTCAAATGCAAATGGCTATCCCAAACAATCGCCGAGTAAGGGCTCAAAAGTCTTGGTATTTAAACCACCCGGCTTACTTGGAACGTGTAAGCAAGCGCGCCAGTCCCTATTTATATTTCATAATTGAACAAATCGAACAGCGAAAATTGCCATTAGAATTAGCATTGCTTCCAATTGTAGAAAGCGCATACGACCCCTTCGCCTATTCCCATGGTCGAGCTTCTGGTATGTGGCAATTTATTCCCGGAACCGGAAAAGGCTACGGTTTAAACCAAAATTGGTGGTACGACGGACGTCGCGATGTCTATTTATCAACACATGCAGCGTTAGACTACTTAGCATTTTTAAATCGCCACTTTGATGGTAATTGGCTACATGCATTAGCAGCTTATAATTCTGGACTCGGCAATGTAGGAAGAGCAATTCGCAAGAATCGGAAAAAAGGCAAGCCAACCGATTTTTGGTCATTAAAGCTACCGAAAGAAACAAAAGCTTATGTTCCTAAGCTAATGGCACTAGCCGAAATCCTAAAAAACCGGGCTAAAAATCAAACCACTTGGACTTATGTTGCAAATCAACCCTATTTTGTTCGCCTAGCTACCGAAACCCAAATTGATTTGAGCCTTGCAGCGGAGCTTAGTGAACAATCTATGTCCGAGTTCTATCAATTAAATCCAGCCTTCAACCATTGGGCAACAGCGCCGGATGGGCCACACTATTTGCTATTTCCAATTGATAAGCATGAAGCGTTCTTAAAAAACCTAAAGACAATTCCAAAGGATGAGCGTATTGCTCACAAACGCTACAAAATAAGAAATGGTGATACTTTAAGCAGCATTGCTCAAAAATTTTCAACGACCGTTAACTTATTGAAAGCAAACAATAGTTTGTACAAGAACAATATACGTGCAGGTCAAATGTTACTTATTCCTGTGCCTTCAGAAAAACGTACCGCATACGTAAAAAGCGCACAACAAAGGCTGTTAGCGAAGCAAAAAACTAACCGCAAAGGTCATAAGAAAGCGGTCACCGTTAGATCCGGTGACTCTTTTTGGACTTTATCAAGAAAACACAAAGTCAGCGTAAGAAACTTAGCTGGATGGAACAATATGGCTCCAAACGATACCTTAAGAGTTGGACAAAAACTGGTTCTATGGACAAAAACACCATCAAAATACAGTGGGTTAATGAATTCAAATCAAAAAACCAAGAAAATACGCTATAAGGTTAGAAGTGGCGATTCCTTTGCAAGAATTGCCGACAAGTTCAACGTCAGCTTGAGTAAAATAAAGAAGTGGAACAAAACACTCAGCAAAAAGAAATACTTACAACCAGGTCAATCCTTGACACTATTTGTCGATATTACGAATCAGCTCTAACCAGAAAGTTAGGCTGATTTTGACTGTTGCATGTCCTCTTTAAACACCATATAAATATCGGCGCGAGAATAGCTAGATGTTTCATTTGGCGACTCTTGTTCCACAAAACCGTACTTATCATATAAATTTAGTGCAGCCGTAAGTTGTCGGTTTGACTCCAAGAATAGACCTTTAAAATCAGTAGCTTGATATTGTTGGATGGCAGATTTTAGTAGTTTTTCACCGATTCCAAGCCCTTGATAATCTTCATCGACAGCCATCTTAGAGAGTTCTAACTGCCCATCTTTACTTGCCATTAGTGCTGCAGTTCCAACAATTTGATCTTTGATTCTCGCCATCAAAACAAAACCGCCTGGTTTAATAATTTTATTCATCGGATCGGACAAAATTTCATGATCGATGTCTTCCACGTAAAAATAACGTTCTAACCAATGCCTATTGAGTTTGTAAAAGCTGTCACCATGTTCGGGTTGAAAATGAACTACTTCGACTGACTTAATTAACCTTTCTCGCCTTAACTCGACCATTCTTTCGGTGAGGTTTAATTGAGATAACTGGCGTTCTAACAAGTCCATGTTACTCATTAAGTTGCCACCTGAAGTAGTCATCAATCGCCCCATTACAACTTGCATATCTTGCCAAATGGGCGTTAGTTTATCTAAAAGCTCATAACCTGCTGGGGTAATCGATAGAAGCCTTCTTCTCTCATCAGAACCATCGATGTGGTGGTAAATCCACCCTTTTTGTTGCAACTTTTTACTCATTTGACTTATTGCTGGGTGAGTTTGTCCCAGTACATCTGCCAACTGAGTGACTGACATAGATTCATTTTCGTTTAGAAGCTGGAGCAAAGGGTAGTTTCTTGCGTGAAATGTTATTTTTTCGACTTTGTAAACGTCGTCCAATTGACGAAACAATAGCTCACTTAACCTTTTTAGACGAGAGCCAAGACCTAAAATCCCTAAGTCATTAAGATTTTTCATTTTTTTCCTTATATATTAATGCGTTACAGAAATTTCATCGATATAAATGCAAGGAATCAGTGTGTTTTTGGTATTATTTTGACTGCAATCCATTAACTTAGTATAGACCGATTTTTAGTAATTGCAGTTAATTGAGATAGTTTTAGGTAATTTGTTACGTAATTATGTTCACAGAGGTTAAATATTGCTCAAATGTTGCCAGTTTAGTTAGATAGAGATAACAAAATTAAGCACCGGTATTAGAATGAAAGACCGATGCTTATTCTGTGAAGCTAGGGCTGTCGAGTTGACATTGACTTAATTTCTAAACAACACTTGTTCGCGTTGAAACCACCAACTGCAAAGATATAGCAAGGCTCCAGCTACTAACGAGGTTGACCCGAATATTACTAATAACATTTGGTAATCAATTGTCCCTTTAAAAATTTCTTTTATTGCTAACGCAACATTTGTCAGAGGGACGGAAGCCCAAACCCAGTCCAATTTTACACCTGGTAGAAGCGCTAAAATAAGAGGAAATATGGAAATCATCATAATGGGTGACATATAGTTTTGAGCTTCTTTAAAGGTTCGCGCATAAATTGATACGCTCAACAAAAGAGAAGCGAAAATCGCTGCAGTGGGTACAAGCATTAAGAACATCAACAACACATCAACCAACGATATAGATGCGAATGTATTAAGTAGAGAAGTGATCGCCTCATTACCACCAGCGCTCATCGCAGAAAACATCATTGGGCCAAAAATAGTAATCATCAAGGCGAAACTTATCAGCGAAAAGAAGACTGCTAAAAATGATGTGGTAAAAATCACTAAAAACTTTGCAAATACAATTTGAAACCGTGGAATAGGAGTAAGCAAAAGTGTTTCAAGTGTGCCCCGCTCTTTCTCGCCAACCCCCAAATCGATGGCTGGGTACATAGCCCCAGTGAGACCAAGAAGAATCAGTATGTAAGGTAAGAAACCACCAATTTTCTCTCCGAGCGATTCCCTTTTATTGGCAGTGGTTACTTTCTTTATTTTAAGGGGCTCTATTAAACCAGCTCGCTGTTCTGTGGTTAAGCCAAGAAGACTCATTCTTGAATTGGATAGCTGCTCATCCAGACTTTCCAAAATTTTCTCGACACGTCTATATATGATTCCGCTAGTGGTGGATGAATCATTATAAAACAGTTCAATCTCTACCGATAATCCTTGTTCTATTCTCTGACGTGTATCTTCAGGAATTTTCACAGCAAAGCGAATTTCTTCGTTTTTTATCGCACTCTCTGCGTCGGTCTCGGTCGATAGCTCTTTTAGAGTGATAGTTTCATTACTTTTTAACAAATTCGCTAGTTCAGAATAGTTTTGTTCTCCAATAATGGCGTAAGACAATTGCTCTTCAACGGCTTTTTTGGCTATTTTTGCACTTAAAGCACCAAATCCAAGCATAATGACCGGCATAATCAGAGTCGGTAATAAAATGGTAAATATAAGAGTTTTTTTATCTCTAGTTAGCTCTAGTAATTCCTTAAAATAGACCTTCAACATCTTACGCAACCTCCTTTTGGCTAACTAGATCAACGAACACATCATAGAGATTATTAGTACTTGATAACTGTTTGAATGCCTCGATTTTTCCATCAAATTTAGTCGTACCTTGGTCGATTAGGACGACTCTATCGCATAATTTTTCAACTTCATGAAGGTGGTGGGTAGAAAAAATAACGGGTATGCCTGACTGTTTATAAGACTCAATAAAGTCGAGAATAGTTTTGGCAGAAATTACATCTAGACCTGTTGTCGGTTCATCTAAAACTATAACTTCTGGCCTATGAATAACAGTTCTTGCTATATTTGCTCTCTGTTTCATGCCTGTTGAAAGAGAATCCGCTTTTTTATCTGCAAAGCTATGAATATCTAATAATTCGAAGACCTTTTTTATTTCCGACTCCAATTTTTCTTCTGTCATACCATGTAAGCGACCAAAATATTGAACATTTTCTCTGACCGTAAGCCTATGATACAAACTGGTTGTTCCTGAGAGAAAACCAATTCGTTTTCGCATTACTAAAGGATCTGCTACGACATCTTGGCCATTTATTATTATTTCTCCAGAAGTTGGTTGAAGAGCAGTCGATAGCATTCTTAGACTTGTTGTTTTACCTGCGCCATTCGGTCCTAAAAGACCAAGCACTTCTCCCGAGTCACAACTAAAAGAAACATCTCTTACGGCGTTAAACCAATGTCCTTCCTCTCTCGGATCGAGCTGAGAAGCTGGCTTCTTTCGATTTTCCTTAATCGTCTTATTATCTAACCTAAATCGCTTGTTTAAGTGTTTCACTTGAATCATAGAAATTACCTTATCGCTGTGAAGTTTGTTTTTTTGGTTTCGTTCGGAATATTTGTAATACAAGAGCGTTAGTCTCACCGATGTATGATTTATTACACCTTTGTAAGCTAAGTGAACCACTAACGCTTAATGAGAGTCATTATTCCACAAAATGATAAACTAGTTTTGTAATAAAATGACAATCAGCATGACTAACGAATTAACAAAGAACAATAATCTTAAAACTAAAAAGGAATAAGCCAATGTCTGATAATAATCCTTATGTGCCAGAAGTAGAAAATCCCCCTACTACAGGCAACCTTAACATCCTAAGCAGTATTTTTACTAACCCTACTAAAGCTATGACAGATGTCCAAGAAAGGTATACAGTAGCCTTTCCACTTCTGATAATGATGGCCTTGGCAGGCGCCGTTTGGATTTCATACTTTTCTTTTATCGACTATCAATGGTTTGCAGATTATTCTGTAGAGATTGCTGCAGGGGATAAAAGCAAAGCTGAACAAGATCAAGCCCGAGCCGGCTTTGAAATGATGTCTCCAACGGTCATGGGTGGCTTATATGCTGTGGGTGGAGCAATAGGCGTTGCAATAATCTATGTCATCCAATCGGTCTACTTTTTAATAGTTTCAAATATCAATAATGATGGCTACCAGTTCAAACAGTGGCTTTCGTTTGTTTCTTGGACCTCAATGCCAACAGTATTAACCATTCTTGCAATGTTCATGATGGTATTTACTTCAAAATCTGGCCAAATTGCACCAGATGCTCTAAACCCACTAAGCTTAAATGAACTTATCTTTGGTTTAGAACCGTCTAAAGGGCTAGGTAAAATACTATCAACGATACATCTACCACAGCTTTGGAGTTGGGCAATCATGGTAATTGGATACAAAACATGGACGAAAAAATCGACTGCGAGTTCAGCCATGGTAGTACTAACCCCGTTTGCTTTGATTTACCTTGCTTGGTTCCTGTTTATCTAAAACAGGTCAATTAAGTCATGTACATTTATTGTTGGAGGAGTGATTAAACTCCTCCAAAGTTTCACTCGCACTAATTTCAGGGCAATTTAATGAAAAAAACACTAATTTGGGTTGTGATTATACTGGTAGTGATAGGCATCCCGGTATCAAAGCAATTCTTCAGCAAAGAAACCGTTAAACAAGTGACTACCGAAGCGATTTCTAAGCAAAGTATCGAGGCTTCGATATTGGCTTCCGGTCAATTGAAACACGAACAAGAGGTTAAGCTTTCTGCCGAGGTAATCGGAAAAGTGACTAAAGTTTTTGTTGAAGAAGGCGAGAGTGTTACTAAGGGACAACAGGTTTTACAAATTGACGACGAGTCATATTTGGCTTCGGTAGAGCAACAGTCGGCAGTAGTCAGTCAACAAAAAGTAGCTATCGAACGGCAGGAGTTAGTGGTTGCAAACCTGAAACACCAGTGGTTAAGGAAGCAAAGCCTATTCAATAAGAACCTACTTGATAAAGACGGTTTTGAGGCAATTTCTCATGCCTACGAGGTTGCCAAGGTTGATTTACGTAGTGCGCTTGAGATTTTAAAGCAAGTTGAAGCAAGGCTAGAACAGGCTAAAGATCAACTTTCTAAGACTAAAGTGACTTCTCCGATTAACGGGCACATTACTTCTCTAGATATTAAAGAAGGTGAAACGGCTATTTCAGGCACAACCAATATTGCAGGGTCTTCATTAATGACTATTGCAAACCCAGAGAGCATGCTAGCTGAAATTAACGTCGATGAAGCCGATATCGCGGATGTTAAACTAGGGCAAAAATCAGAGATCATTTCAATCGCATTCCCCGATCAACCAATAATCGGATATGTTGACTCAATCGCATCCAGCGCAAAAAGCACTCCTGGGAGACAAAGTTTAAGCTTTGCTGTTAAGTTAAGGCTAGAAAGCCTCGAAGGAGTTGACCTTAGACCAGGCATGAGTTGTCGAGCCGAAGTATTTACACAGGACCAACAAAGCAAATTATCGGTTCCCCTTCGAGCACTAAGAACTGAAGAAGACAATGACGAAGATTCAGTTAAAAACTACGTATTTAGAGTGAATAACGGCCAAGCAGAGCGGGTCGACTTGCAACTTGGAATATCAGATGACCAGTATCAGGAAATTATTAGCGGTCTCAGTGAAGGCGATAACATCGTTGTTGGACCTGACAAAGTTTTACGTCATTTAAAAGACGGCGAATCGGTTGAAATTGACAATGAGAAGAAGAAATCTAAAAGCTCAAATAAGTCAGCCAAAAAAGGATAATTGGTAATGTCCTTAATTCAATTAAAAAACATCTGCAAATACTACAGTATGGGTGACCAAACGGTTAAAGCCCTAGACCAAATCGATTTGAGTGTTAATAAGAATGAATACATCGCTTTCATAGGTTCTTCTGGCTCAGGTAAATCGACCATGATGAATATTTTGGGTTGTTTAGATAAGCCGACTTCAGGGAGCTACTTACTTAACAACAAAGATGTTTCCCAGTTAACCCAAGATCAGCTCGCAGATATCCGAAACATTGAGATTGGTTTTATCTTTCAAAGCTTCAACTTACTGCCAAGAGCATCAGCCCTGCACAACGTGATGCTTCCGTTAGTTTACAAAGGGATTTCTCTTAGAAAAAGAAAGCAGCTCGCTACGGATGCATTAACGAAGGTAAATTTGGATGATAGAGCGGATCATATTCCAAGCCAACTGTCCGGAGGGCAACGTCAACGAGTGGCAATCGCAAGAGCTTTAGTCACTAATCCGTCTATACTTTTGGCGGATGAACCTACTGGTAATCTTGATAGTGAAACAACCTCCGATATTATGCGATTATTCGATCAGCTTCATGATGAAGGTCAAACTATCATTATGGTCACTCACGAAGATGAAATAGCAGCTCATTGTCATCGCGTTGTGCGACTTAGTGATGGAAAAGTCCTAGAAGATTACCTTAATAGTCATAAAGCCTCTTCAAATGTTAACGAACCTAGAGGAGTAAGCCATGTTTAGCCTAATTGAGAGCTTTCGAAGTGCTATTAGCTCTGTTAGAGCCCATGGATTTAGGAGTTTTCTGACCACTCTCGGTATCATTATTGGGGTTAGTTCAACTATTGCAGTTGTTTCAGTGATTCAAGGGCTTAGCTATTCAATTAATCAGCAATTTGAAGGATTTGGCTCAAACTCTATCTCCATCCGCTCCTACACTCCGAGAAGTGAAAGGTTAAAAGGAAAAATAGCTCGAATTACGCCCGATGATGTACTTGCAATTAGAAAGAACGCTGAAGGAATAGAATATATCACGCCGCAATTAGGCTCGAACATTGGCGGGACCAGCGCTTTAAAATACAAAGGTAATCAAAGTTTTGCTCAAGTTGCAGGCTCCACCTATTCATATCAAAACGTACAAAATATCGATATGAAATTTGGCCGATTCATTACATATGGTGATAACGAGTCACGTAGAAAAGTGGTTGTTATCGGCGATAAATTGCGGGAAGAGCTAGAGTTACCAGATGACCCAGTTGGAGAATTTGTTAATTTTGCTGGCGAATGGTTAAAAATTGTCGGTCTTGCAGAACCTAAAGGTTCGTTCTTTGGTTTTAGTCAGGATAATTTTGCAATTCTCCCCTACAACACCATGCAGAGTCTCAATGGAAACCTGATAGAACCAGATATTTTTGTACAACTTCAGCTAAAAGATATCGAAAAGTTAGATCAAATAAAGGATCGATTAACTCGTACACTCCGTAAGCAGCATCGCCTAGCCCCAGGTGAGGATGATGACTTTAAAATCGAAACTCCAGAGCAACTAACATCGGGAATATCGCAATTAATAGACACCATGACAGTCGTTTTAGGTGGTATTGTCAGTATATCTCTACTAGTCGGGGGAATAGGTATAATGAATATAATGCTTGTTTCGGTCACAGAAAGAACACGAGAAATAGGTATATGTAAGGCGATAGGAGCCAAGCGCCATCATATATTATTGCAGTTTCTCATTGAAGCGATCGTGTTGTCATTATTAGGCGGTGTTATTGGAATAGCGCTCGGATACGGCTTGGGAATGTTAGCAGCCGCTTCGATGCCAGGTTTTCCTCCAGCAAATGTACCACTTTGGGCCGTAGGAATCGCATTTGGATTCTCTGCATTTGTAGGAGTGCTATTTGGTATCATTCCTGCTGCAAAAGCTGCAAATTTGGACCCTATAGATGCGTTGCGATATGAGTAAAGGTTTAAATCTCTTGCTATGTCGGAATTTACTCGGTTAATAACTCTAAAGAAGCTCTGCAAGTGATTCGCAGGGCTAAATAGAGCTAGGCCACCTCCTCCACGCGTATATGTGAATATTCACGCTTTGTTTTGCAATACGGCGTTCCTTTTTTTAATCAAATAAATTATCCTGCTACTTAGCTTAGTTTTAGCCTGTTTGACAACTTTCTCATATCAGCGATATTATCATCCAACTATATGACAGGTTTGCTTTGGCAGACATGAGCTTTAACCAATAATAATAGAAACCACAACCGGGGAAAAAAAATGACTAAAAACCGAATACGGTCTTCGTTTATTCGAACTTCTTTAGCGCTTATGGTCGCGTCAGCTTTTTCGACCAGTAGTACTCTTGCGGAGGAAGCGGAAGAAAACTCAACGGAGAACAAAGACGAAAATAAAGTAATTGTCACTGGCTCACGTATTAAACGAGCGCAAGCTGAAGGTGCTGCTCCAGTGATTAGAATTACCAGCGAGGACATGTCAGAAAGGGGTTACACAACAGTATCCGAAGCGTTGAAAAACCTCACGCAAAATAACGGGTTTCAGTTTGAGGGAGCTGAAAGCACTAATGGTTTTACTCCTGACGTTCAAACCCTTAATTTGAGGTCTTCAGGCGTTGGAACGACATTAACTCTCATAAATGGGCGGAGAATCGCCAACTATCCAGCAGCCTTCCAAGCAAGTAGCTCTGTCGTGAATTTTGGAGCTATTCCTGCCGCTGCGGTAGAATCGATTGAAATACTTGCCACAGGCGCATCGGCTATCTACGGTTCTGATGCCGTTGCCGGTGTTATTAATATCAATCTAAAAGAAGAAGTTGATGACACAAGTATAAACTTATTAATTGGTGGTCCAACTGAGACCAAAACAAATCGAAATACTACTCGTTTGCAAATAGTGTCAGGTTTAAGCAACGATGAAGGAAACCTTACCGCTGCAGTAGAATACCAAAAAAGGGATCCTATTCTAGCTGGTGATTACAAGCAATTCGATTCCGATTTGGATTTTCCTTTTGGTCAGGGTGTTTTACGAAGAAACAATTTGGACTTAGATTATTGGGCACTTAATGGATGGGCTTTAGATTCCACTGGAGATGGCTACAGAGATCCCGGAGAAGGAACTTGTGAAGCCATGGCTAATGGCACTGAGCGCTCTTTCAGAGAAGGCCGGGGATATTTTTGCGGTAAAGACTCAAATGCGCAAACAAACTTCAGGAATGAAAGCGAAAAACTATCACTAATGCTAAGCGGTCGCTACGACCTTGGTGGAATGGAATTGTTCGGTGAGTTACTTGCCTATCAAAGTGAATCTCGGAGTCACAATGATGGCTTATGGATTTCAGAAGATATTTTGGATACGGGGGCGTCTCGTTCAAATGTTTTTGGAATTCCTTGGGACTGGTATTTGGCCCAAAGACGATTCACTGAAGATGAATTAGGAAGAAGTCTAGACCAGACTTTTGAAGAAGAAGCGCTCTCTTTCTCCGTAGGTTTACGAGGAAATTGGGGCTTTCATGACTGGGAACTATCCGCTACGCGGGGAGACTATTCACTAAGTCAAGACCAACCTTGGTGGAAAGCCGAAGAGGTTATTAATGTATTTTTGGGTGACTATGAGGGCGTAGGATTTTTTGGTGATAATTGGTGGGCAGGGAACGGCACTTTTGGCTTACAAACAGGCACTAATGGTGGAATTTTCTCTCCTGTCGATAGAGACCTTGTAAATAGCGCTATTGGTAATCAACATTATGATAATGAGACTGCTACAACTAGCCTTCAATTTGTCTTAAATGGAGACCTCACTGATACCGACGCAGGTCCAATTAGCTACGCTTTAGTTGTCGAGTATGAGAAGTCTGAATTTGAATATATTCCTGATGATCGACTACGCCAAGCTCCCGTAGAGGATTACTTAAACGGTTCTGGCTGGTGGAATCTGACGGGCTATAATGGAAATGGGGATAGAACACGATCAGCACTCGGCTTAGAAACTAGGATTCCAATATCAGAGTCTCTGACATTAAATCTAGCAGCGAGATTAGATAACTATGATAGTGATTCCTCTTCTATAGGCACACGTACGACGCCTTCCGCTTCTCTTGAGTGGAGACCGACTGATGATCTATTGATAAGAGCTGGTTACACTGAGAGCTTTAGAGCCCCTGATTTAGTAATGGTCTACATGCAAACGGGTTTCTTCACTACTGCGACAGATTTTGTTCAGTGTTATGAAGCTTATATCGGCCAGGGCGGAGCTCCAGAAGCTTTCGATGAATCGACTTGTACCGGTTCAAGCCAATTCGTTCGCAGAACTCCCGGTACACAGCTTTCTGGCGATGAAGCTCTAAAAGATGAAACAGGATTTAGCCGCTGGATGGGTTTTGCTTGGGATATTTCCGACGACTTATTGCTAACTGTTGATTACACAAAAATCTTATTAGAAGACAGGGTAAGAACAGAAAGCATTTCTGGTTTACTTAGAGACGAATTCCAATGTTTACAAGGTAACATAACTGGTGATCGTTGTGATTATGTTAATGCTAGAATAGACCGACAAGTAGATCCTACAACAGGAGTATCTTTCATAGATGAATTTAACGCTTCGCCCGTAAACAGAGCTGCTGATCAGTCGGAAAACATTGACGTTCGTTTGAATTACCGATTTGACACTAGCTTTGGGCGGTTCGCTGTTAATATGGATTATACTCACCTTATTGCTCACGATCAGAAGAACAACCCTGGAGATGAGTGGCAAGATCTAAGGGATGACCCGTTCCTTGGAGGTTGGGATTTCCGTTCTATATTTACAGGAACATTGTCTTACTCTTACGACGATTTCAGTACTGCAATTACAGGTATTAGACGTGGTTCAACTACGCGTTGGAGACCTGGAAGTGTTGGAATCAATGATGATATGAGAGTTGATAAGTACTTAACTTACAACTGGACAGCAAGATATGACTTTAATGATAGTCTTTCTACACGGCTTAGAATCGTAAATGTATTTGATGAAGGCGCACCAAAGGATGATACGTTCTTATTCTTTGATACTCCATGGTACAACCCGTATGTCTATGGCGGCTCTAACATTGGTAGAGAAGCGTATTTAGAAGTTAATTATACGTTCTAAATTCCAACATAGCATAAAAACCGATGCCCTTCAGTTATTAACTAAAGGGCATTTTTTTTGAAAGTTCTCTATTAATAAAATTTTCGTTAATGTAAAAGAAGCGATAGCTTTCGTAAGTTTTAATTAGAAAGAAGTCTAATCCCAAGCTAATTAGCAAAAAAATCTTTGTAACGAAAAACAGCAGAGTTAAGAATCCTTTTTTACTAATTCCATCTAAACTAACATGGTCAAGGTGTATTTAATTAATACAACGGCGATTGACTTAAACAACAAGAATTGAACTGCTATTCCAAAATGAAGATAAGGATTTAATCTCTTACGCTAATAGCTATTTTTGAGGTCAAACTTAGATTGAGCCTACTTTTTCGATAGCTACAATCGCAACTATCTTTTTTATATCTGTGAGGGGGTCGTAAAGACGATTTCCAGTTTCTAATTTCTTCTGCGAATAGCCGATACTAGACTGGAAGTTGGTAGCAATCGGTTTTAATTATAGCTCATTGTAGTAAAGCTAATGCATATACTAGTTATTATAATTCTAATAATTGTACAAATACTACTTAGGGCAATAGAGCTTTGGTGCAGAACTACAATATTTAAACCTGAACTAATTATACATAAAAAAAATACCGGCCTAGAGCCGGTATTTTTATTATTGAAAACAAATATGTCAGATTTAAAGCTTGGCTGCATTGGCCTTGCGACCATTAGCATATTTTAAATACTGCTCTGCTTGCCTTTTCCACTTCTTATATTTTTGTGCCTCTCTAAAAGAAGCAATTGATCGATTGTATTGCTTCATTTCTAAGTAAGCGACACCTTTTCTAAAGTGTACTTTTCCAACATCCTTTAGTTTACCCTTAGACAGCGCTCTATCAAAAACTTGAACTGCTTGCTTGTAGCGTTCACGGTCAGAAAGCAATTCAGCCTGCTTGACATCGTATTCTCCATTATCAGATTTCGCCGCTGAGCGCCCGTAAGCTTCAATAGCTTTATCTAACTCACTAGCAACGTGGAAATTAGATGCTATATTGTTCCAGTTCTTATCTGTATCTTTTACTATTCCTTTCTCGATCCCTTCTTTAAGAATACTTGCCGTTCTATAAGGAATATCACTGTAAGCGAAAATCGATGATAACTGCTTATAGTCATTCTCAGTTTCCATGTAACCCAGAACATAAAACATTTCCATAACAGCTAATGAGTCTTCAACCATGTCTTGGTTCATGTAAACTGATGCAAGGTTTCTCCAATAACGTTTTTCAGTCGGGAAATCTAAAATGAGTTGTTTCAGGAGCGCAATTGTTCCTGGAAAGTCTTTAAATTCAAAGTGGCCATTCAACAAGATATCAAAAGCACTCTTGTTGGGTTTAGCCGAATACTTTGCAGCCCAATACGCTGGACAAATTGCTTCTCTAGTTTTACCAGAATCAAATAAAATTGCTGCGTAAAGAATATAAACGTCGTCGCTATGCTCGTTGGAGTTCTTCATCCAACGCTTCAAGTACTCAATCGACTTTTCCTTAAGATCATTGCCATACAACATCGCCGCAACATTTCGAGTTAAATCTTGGACTTCTTTATGTTGCAAGTACCCTTTGCCCAAATCCAAAGCTTGACTAAAATATTCTGTTGCTTCAATCGACTTACTCTGTTGAGCGTAAGCAAAACCGATATATTTGGCAACAGTCGCTCGAACGTACTGATCTTTTGTATCCATCATATTCTTAAATAATTCGATAGACTCAACGTAGTTCTCTTCAGCTAGCTTTTCTAATGCTCTAGAAATTCTCTTATGGGCTCGTTCCGGCAAACCTCTAATCGGCACCTTAGGTACTTTTAGGTTTGTATCAATCAGAGCCTTACATTCTTTGGTAAGTTTTGTGACCGGCACTGTTGGCGCAGCGCCTACTGAAAGCACTCCCGCAAGAGCAAGAACCGGAACACAAGTTAAAAATCTTATTTTCATATACTAATCTCTTCCAATTCAGTCTTATTATTCTTTAGCCAAATTAAATTGCATCGTATAAACCATGTTGTGCTGCTCTACAGCCTTGCCGTCAACTACTTTCGGTTTAAACTTCCATTTATAAATAGCCCGTCGAGCATCTCGTTCAAACACTCTTCTTGGTTGAGCATCAACTAACTCTACATTTAGTGGAGTACCGTCAGGTGAAATAGTAAACTTGAATTTAACCCAGCCTTCGATTCCTTCCATAGCCGCTTTACGCGGATATCTTGGCTGAATAATAACCATAGGGATAGCTTCTCCATCTCCCATATTTCCACCACCAGGAGGTCCTAAATAAAGACCGTTTCCGGCTATAGAAACATCGATTTTCTCCATATTTAGATTCATACTTTGAACCTTGGGTCGCTCAGCCTTTGCAACTCTCTGAGTTCTTGGAGGTGGAGGGTTTTTTGGTGGTTCTGGCTTTTTGGGGAGCTTTCTCTCCAAAAGGTTTATATCGTCGTCAGGCTCAACCATACTGATTTGAATAGTTACAGCTTTCTCTGATATCGGAGGTCTTACATCAGCTTTTACCAAGTAAGCCATAAGCACGAACAACCCAAAGGTTACGCCGCCACCAATTCCTAATCCGATTAAAATTCTTTGCATATTATAAGTCCGCCGCTACTGAAATATTCTTGACACCTGCCGCTTTAGCCGCGTCGAGAACTTTAATTAGGACACCTGCATCAGCTCGATTATCTGCTTGAACTACTACCGTACTTTCTGGGTTTTCAAGCAACATTTCTTCTAACCCCGCTTTTACAGCATCTTTATCTACTTTATTTTTCAACATGTAGATATCGCCGTTGTGGTCAATTCCTATAAATATATTTGCTTTTGGTCTCTTTTCTGCAGTTTCTGCATTTGGCTTTTCTACAGAAATACCCGACTCCTTCACAAAGGATGCGGTAACAATGAAGAAAATTAACATAATAAATACGATGTCTAGCATCGGAGTCATGTCAATTTGAGCTTCTTCCTGTTGTGACCCAGGTCTATTATTCGCCATAGTGATTTGGTTCCAATTTGTCGGTTTCTAACTTCAAACTAGAGTTCAGTACAGAGCGATTCAAACAACTACACAAGTCGCTTATTTAGCCTATACACAAGGGGTTAAGCATAACCCCTTGACTAGCTTCTTCTTCACCAATTAATGGTGTGGCATATGATCTGCGAGTTCTTGAGCTCTAACACTAGCTGAGTACTCTAATCTAGCACTAATAAATAGGCCTGATAGAGCCGCGACCATTCCAGCCATGGTCGGAATTGTCGCTTGCGAAATACCAGCAGCTAATAATCTAGCACTACCAGTACCAGCCAGAGCCATAAGCTCAAACACACCAACCATTCCGGTTACAGTTCCAAGTAATCCTATCATTGGACAAATTGTCACAATTGTCTTGATTACAAGAAGGCCCGAGTTTAGCTTTTCTTTCATTTGTGAAATCCAAGCTTCTCTAATTCTGTGAGCTTTCCAAGATGTAGTGTCAGCTCTCGCATCCCATTGGGCAATCATCAAGCGTGCTTGCTTTGGATAGGTCTGTGAAAAAAACCACAACCTTTCAATGATCAACGTCCACATAGCAATTAGAGCAATCGCAATAAACCAAAGTACATCGCCTCCAGTATCAATAAACTTGGAGACGGTTGCCATTAGTTCCTCGAGGAATAGCATAAATTATGCTCCCGCTTCTTCTTCATGTTGTGCTATTAAACCAGTACTTTGCTCTTCAAGCATATGATTTAAGCCTTTAGCAATTCCTGAAACTACACTATGAAGCAGTATTAAAGGTAATGCGGCTACGATACCTAGTACTGTAGTAATCAATGCTGACGAAATACCGCCTGCCATAACTTTAGGGTCACCTGCACCGTAAAGAGTGATACTTTGGAAAGTTTCAATCATACCCGTTACAGTACCTAACAGCCCCATTAGCGGTGCTACGGCTGCAAATACTTTAATAATGGTAATTCCACGTTCGATTCTTGGCGTTTCTTTTAAAACAGCTTCATCTAGTTTTAGCTCTAGATTTTCGGTGTCATCATCTTTGTTAGCAAGATAGACAGCCATGATCCTTCCTAGAGGGTTGTTTCCAGGCGTACTTGATTTAGCTTGTGCACGCATTTTGCCTCGAAGAGTTAGAAGTGTGAACAGACGCTCGATTACGATCAGTAAACCAATACCTAATACCACAAAGATGGAATAACCAACCACACCCGCATATTTTTCTACACGGTCAGGCCATGATTCTCTTTGAACTTCAATAGTAAGGATACTTCCTCTTGATGGGTCGATAGCTAAACGCTCAACTCCAGAAGTCGTTGCCTGATACGGTTCGATAGTGTCAACAAACGCACCTTTAGGCTGGCTCAATAGTTGGTTGATATCTTGCTCTTCAGCATTAAAAACCAAGTACTCACCATTAGATACAAGATTGAAACCACCAATACGGTCGATTGTTCTTTCTTCCTTTCTACCGTCTCTATTAACGATTTCAGTCGTAAACTTAACAATCTTAGACTGCTCAGTCATTTCAGTTTGAATTTCAACCCACAAACGTCTAATTTCAGGGATTTCCGGGAATACCTTAGCTTGCGCTAAAGTTTCTAGGAATTCATGACGTCCGGGGTATTGAGCTGTAACGATTGATCGTCTAAAACGTGCAGCTGAATCACCTGCAACTTGTCTAACAACCCCAATCATTTCACCTAAAGAACCTGCTTTAAGCAATTTTGCTTCTTCCAGCTCAGCAAGCTTTTTCTCATTGACTTCATATTGAGCTTTTAATCTAGCAGTTCGATCTTCTTCTCTTTTTTGTTCAGCTTTAGCCGCATTAAGAAGGCCACGTTGCTTATCTCTTTCTTTTCTAAAGTTGGCGATACGCGTCGCATTTACTTTCGATTGGCGAATCTTATCTTGTTTTACCAGTTGTAATAGCTCTGCAAGCGTATCTGCTGCTGGTGTTTCAACTGCTCCAGTATCCTTTGCAGGTTTAGACGCTTCAGCGGCGTTTACACCGGTCGTAGAGGCTGCAACAAATAGTAATGTCGCGAAAATATTTCTAATTGTCATTATTCTGCCCTCTTAGCTGCAGGGATTGGGAGTTCGATTAAGTTCATTGTTGCTTGCTTATTCGCCATTTTGATACCTTGTTCAATACTTCTTATATAGCCATCATCTAAAGGCTCAAATCGCTTATTTTCAATGTTCCAGAAGCCCGCTGATTTACCATCTAATGTTAAATAAACTAGAGCAACACGGCCAACTTGTAAGAATTCAACCTGAACTTCTTCGGCACCGTCCATAATCTTGCCCTGGTATGCATCGATACTTTCGCCGTAGCCAATTTCAGCTTGGTATGCTTCTAAAATTTTTCGATACTTTTCGGAGTTAGGGATATCCGCACGAATCATGTATGTTTTTAGCTTCTCGACTCTTTCCGTTCGTGTATCTTTTTTGAATGGAATGTCGATTTGGATGAACTTATCAATAGATGCAATCATCTCATTCATAAGCGGAATAGCACCACGTTCAGTTGCATCAATGGTTTCCATCTCTCTTTCGATAGTCGCCATTTCCTGTTCTTGAGAGTTAATTAATAATTCAAGCTGGTTGTTATAAATTCTCAAGCTATCAATCAACTGTAAAGTTGCTTTGTAGTCTGAATTTAAGTCAATCGCTTGATCGGCAAATCGGTCTACTCGCTTCTGGGCGGCCCGAGAATCTTTGTTTATTTGCTTTTCAATCGCAACTGATTGGTCATAAGGTCCTGCTGCAAAAGCATTCCCTGCCATGAATAAAGCAGTCAGTGCAATCACCGATGCTCTAAATAGGTTGTTTTTATTGCTACTATGCATGTGGCTTCCTAATCGTTATTTTTAGGGTTGAAATGAATTTGGTCCGGTTGGTTTCACACTAAGTCAACTGTCATGTGAAATCTCCAACCTTTTGATATTAAAGGTTAAAGTTTTCTCTTTCGGTCGGACCAGTTAGTGTAAGTATTTAACCAACGATTACTCTCAGATTTATTAATTATTGTCTATCTGATTCAGTAATATTCTTAACATAAGCGCCTGTTAATAAGTAATCAAGCGCATTGTGCCGACTATAAACACAAATAAAGATTGAGTCAAACGATCTGAACATAGAATAGAGCTATTTAATTTAATCTTATGCCCACATTTTTATAACAGTCATTTCAATCTTCACAACAAACACGACCACCACAAGTGTAGCATCACCGTTACAAAAATCAAACTTTATTATATTGAACTTCATAGAAAATAACTATGACTTGCAATAAAGGAGGTATTAGCTAAGAAACACTTGGCTTCACAGTTCAGGATACACAATTAAAAATCTGCTCACTAAGTGGTTTTAACTCGGCTCTGTAATTCTCCCACATACCAATAGAACTAGAATAAAGAGGTTTTCTTACTTGCGCAGCACTGGCCGTTGCCGTTACCTGAGGATTTGATCGAAAATCATCGCATTGGTCTTGCCATTCTAAATCACAAAACTCGATTAATCGCCGACTATTTGTTTGGTAATCTTCGATTAAATCTTCATACCTTATAGTGAAAAGATTGTCTGACAAACTTTCTTTCCAGTGATTCATTAACGAATAATGAGCTGAATAATATTCGGCCAATTCTTTTAAATCATAGGAAAATTGATAAATGTCGGTGAACAGTTGTTTGTACATTGCGTAGCAAACATCCATTGGATCTCGTTCGACTAAAATAATCTTGGCTCGCGGAAGAGCTAGATGAATTAGTCCGGCATATAACGCATTTTGCGGAAACTTATCAACAAAACGCTTTTTAGTGGTTCTGTTTTGCAATGACATTTCGAGGTACTCTTTCCCGAGCTGTTCAAAATTGAATGACTTAGTTAACTCCACGTAATCAGTGCCTTGGTTCAGTCCTTGCTGTTGACTCTCTTGAATAAACCGAGTCAGTAAATTGGGGAAATGCGTGAGTTCACCTGCACTTTCAACATCGGAGTGAGAGGTAATTATTCGCTCAACTAACGTAGAGCCAGTGCGAGGCAAACCTATTATAAAAATAGCTTGTTCGCCACGCTCCATACCAGCTCGACTGTTACTAAACAGCTCAGCTCTATATACCTCTTCAATTCGCCTCATAAATTCAACATCTTCAAATACATCATATTGAAATCTCTTTCGATACAGAGCCGCACCTTTAGACCGCCAACTAAAACTTTGTCGATATTTCTTACAGTCTTCAAGTTCTTTAGCTAGCGCATAACATCCCATGACTTTCGCCAAAGAGTTTTCTGGTTGTCGCTCAATAAATTCCTTCAATTGTTCAATATGATTGCTTGCGAGCGATTGCTTATATAGGTTAGATCGCAGAAAGATGGCTTCGTGGTGGTCTGGGTAAAGCTCTAAGGCTAATTCACAATTAGTTAAAGATTCTTCTAAATTCCCTAAGTATTGTTCCGCAGCGGCGAGGTTATAATAGAGTTGACTATTTCTAGGACTTAACGTAATTGCCTGTCGATAGAAATCTTTAGACCACTCTATTTTGTTAAGCTGATAGCTGATATCAGCTAATTCTGTTAAGTTTTCTGCGGACAATTTTTTCGAGTCCGCGCCCTTGAAAATCTCAATAATCTCTAATGCTTGTTTTTTTCTTCCCGACCGAAGTTGATAGAGGGCCCTAGTGAGTCGAAGTTCAACGCTGTTATCTCCTAACTTATCGGCTTCTTCTAGTGCTCGACCGGCATAATCTAAGTTATTAATTCTTAGCCCAAACTTGGCAAGTAAAAGCCAAGTTGCATGCTCTGTAGGAAACTGATTGGCTAGCTGAGAGCAGACGGAGTTTAGCTGCTGAAAGTTTTCTTCGCGAAGTAAGCTTTCCCCTAAGCTTAGTAGTTGGTTATATTGATTAGCTCTATCCGTTTGCATATAAATACTAAATTAGATAATTTGGCTGGAGATACTACCACTACAAAGTAAAGATTTCAGCTATAATAGCCGCCAATAAGAACGAGCCTTAGAAAGCTCTACATATGATAGACATTGACTTCAAACAGCGTTATGCTGAAATAAAAAACGTCATCGAATCATTGTCCTTACCAACTTTTCTCTTACTAAGTGATTTCTAATGCAAACCAATACTCCCAATCAAACTAATGCTATTGAAAAAGTCGTTATAGTCGGAGGAGGCTCCGCGGGCTGGATGACAGCTTCCGCATTAGCTAACCATTTACCTAAGAATGTCTCTGTCAACTTAGTCGAATCCGATCAGATTGCAACAGTGGGTGTTGGCGAAGCAACGATTCCCGCTATCAGAACCTTTAACGAAGGGCTAGGTATTGACGAAGCCGAATTTATGCGTGAGACCAATGCAACATTTAAGCTTTCGATTAGGTTTGAAAACTGGGGTAAAGTTGGAGATGCCTACAATCATGCATTTGGTTTTTATGGATATCCGGTTAATGGAGTGCCCTTTCATAACTATTGGTTAAAAATGAAAAACCATCAAAATGTCGGCAGTTTTGGTGAGTACAATTTGGCAAACCGCTCATGTGAGCTAAATAAATTCGCGCAGAGACGGTTTGACCCGAGCGCACCTGACTCTAGGTATTTCTATGCTTTTCAATTCGACGCAGGACTCTACGCTAAATATCTTAGAAAATACTCAGAAGCTCGTGGCGTTAAAAGAACGGAAGGAAAAGTACAATCAGTGTCACAAGACAATGAAACCGGATTCATAAAATCGATAACCCTCGATTCCGGTGAAGAAATTCATGGAGACATTTTTATTGACTGCACTGGCTTTAGAGCTTTACTTATCGAACAGTCGCTAAAAGTAGGTTATACCGACTGGAGCCACTGGCTCCCAGTTAACCGCGCGTGGGCTGTATCATCTACCTATCCCACTGCAGACTCTACTATTCCACCTTACACCAGAGCTAGAGCACTAACAGCTGGTTGGCAATGGAGAATCCCACTGCAAAATAGAACGGGTGATGGTAATGTTTTTTGTAATAGCTACATTTCTGAACAGGATGCTCTCGATCAGTTTATTGAAAATATTGAAGGTGAACCGATCAATGATCCGCGTCTTATTAAATTTACTACGGGGAAACGAAATCGACTTTGGGAAAAGAACTGTGTTGCCATTGGATTATCTGCAGGTTTCTTAGAGCCTTTAGAGTCCACGAGCATTTATCTTATTCAGGCCGCAATTCTACAATTAATAAGAAGTTTTCCCACTAAAGAGTTTAACCAAGTAAATGCCAATGAATTTAATCGCCAAATGGATTATCGATACGAAGATGCACGAAACTTTTTAATTCTTCATTACCACGCAACTAAAAGAGAAGATACTGAGTTCTGGAAGTATTGTAAAAACATGACGATTCCGGAAGAATTGAAGAGAAGAATGTTACTGTTTAAAGAGTGTGGAATCATTTCTGGTAATAAATTAGATTTATTCTCCGAACCTAGCTGGTTGGCTGTTTACACGGGACAGGGAATATACCCTCAAAATTTTGACCACCGCGTCAATAGAATAGAGGAATCCAATATCCTACAGTACCTCGATAAAATGAAGACTGATATTGATTCTGCGTTAACAAAAATTCCAAGTCACAATGAAACTCTTGCAAACTATTGCAAAGGTGAATTGATCGGAAGATAAGCTCAAATGGGGCTTTGCGAATTATACAAAATTAGATTTCGGATTTAAAAATGAATATGAATGCAATAAAAAATATCACTATCGTCGGTGGTGGGTTGGCTGGCTGGACAACAGCGCTTGCCTTGAAAAAAATACTTGAAGGTCTGATTGTTGAAATTACCATTATTGATGAGCAAAAAGAATTAAGTGAGCTTCCTTGGTTAAATCCAAGCAATTTAAGCTTTCTTAACCAACTTGGTATAGACGAAAAAGAATTTGTAAAAAGCTCTGATGCGACATTCTCTCTGGGAACTCAGTATTACGACTGGGGTAAACAAGGGAACAGTTTTTTTCAACCGCATGGGCCACACGGTAATCCTATCAATTTTTTAGACTTTCATCACTTTGCTATTAAAGCGAGAGCCTTGGGGGATAAAAAGAATTACGAGGAATACGCCTTCGCAACAAGTGCAGCGAAAGCCGGGAAGTTTGTTCACCCCCAAGCGGATCAGCGCTCATTATTATCAGTTTTAAATTACTCTCATAACATTAACCCAGAAAAATACTTAGAGTTTTTTCGAAAGTTAGCAATCAAAGCAGGAGTTAAGGTTATAGACTCTGCTATAGAGAAAGTAATTATCGATAACAAAAACAGTTCGATTCACTCAATCTGTCTAGTCAATGGTGACGAAATCAAGAGCGATTTCTATATAGACAATAGCGGAAACGAAGCACTACTTTTGAATAGGTTAAAAGGTGCCGATTCTATCAGCTGGGAAGAGTTAATACCCTTCGATAGCAAAATTCTGTTCTCGCGAAAGGCAGATCTAAAGAGATGTAAGCCGCAAATAAACATGAACAGAACGGAGTACGGATATATCCGAGAGTACTCTAGTCAATCTAATCAGTATATCGAGTATGTTTTTGATTCTTCAAAACTGACCGAGAAAAACGCTATAAGTTTTGTTCAAGATAGATTTGCAGAAGCTTCTCCAATAAGTGGATTGGTTACTATAAAGAATGGCCAACAATCCAGATACTGGATTGGAAACTGCCTCTCTATTGGCAATGCTGCTGTTGATTTTCCACCTCTCGGAGTATCAACTATTCAAACGGCGCAAGAGGCTATTCTACTTTTCATAGAACTGTATCCTAACTTAGATAGTTTAGATGGTATCTCGAAAGAATATAATCGAATTTTTCAACAGAGAATCGATAGCTTAAGAGACTATGTTTGCTTGCACTTTACTAAACTATCTAACGAAATGGACTTACCGATATCAATAGACTCGGCACCACAAACTTTAAAAGAGAAAATAGAATTATTTAAAGTATCTGGAAAAATTTGTTTTCAAGAAAGGGAGTTTTTTAACCATAATTATTGGACTTCAACTCTTCTTGGCTTAGATTTTTGGCCTGAAAGCTATGACCAATTCCTAGATTCATTCGATTTTCAAGAATTGAATAACAATTATCAACGAATGCTGGCGGCTATAACCCAAACAACTGAACAGCTTCCTAACCATATTGAATATCTAAAGAGTGGCTTAGAATAAGATAAAAAAGGCGCCGTTCCCAAGGGGCTAGCGCCTTCCAAATACTTATTAACGTCTAGAACTACTTCGAGAGAACTTCATTAAGTGACTTCAACTCTTCATCATCCAATAAATTCTCAATAGCTATTGACCTTGAGCTTTGCTCCCACAGACTAAGAAGCTTTTCTGATATGGCTAATTGATATGACTGTGTCAAATCGACCGAAGGTATTTCGATCTGTAAGGTAGATTCGCTAGTGAGTTTATAGCTGAAAGATATGCAGTTTCTCCCATTATCAATCGATATTGTGATTCCGCCATTACAAGGATTAGAAAAGTCCATAACGCTATTTAATAGAGGCTGCTTGTCAAATTCTAAGTCGACTGAAAGACTTATCCCCGTGTTCGAAGTAGGATTGTTAACTTTTATTTTACTTAACTGAACAGTATCTTGAATTAATATTTCCAAGAATTCCTGAGATACAGCTCCATCATTGTCAACGACTTCAATTAATAGTCCTAGTGGAGTATCCTCACCAACTTCCGGAGCTGTAAATTGAGCTGAGCGATCGGTTGCTGTAAGACCAAAATCTATTGCCGGTCCATAAGTTCTTACCCATGAATATTCTCTAATAGTCCCATCTGGATCGTCAGCACTAACGCTAACATTTACTATGTCGCCTTCATTTACGCTCTGTGGAAAAGTGACAGAGGAAATTATTGGAGCCACATTCTTTGCAGAACCTCCACCACCACAACCAATTGTTAATAAAGCAATAGCGGATGCAGCTATCAATCCAAGATTATTTTTTAGCATTGTAATTCTACCTTCTACCTTAAAGTTTCTTATATTTTTGAATGATCTAACGATTCAGAATGACTATCACCCTCTATTGAGTGCGAGACGTGTAGTCATTTGCATTCTTCGTTATACCAATTTTACCCCTGGAGACTTGTTCCTATTCCAACTGAACAAATCAACCATTGAATTTACCTTGTATTTAGATTGATTTCACATTGAATTTTTCAAAATTGGCTAATTTCAGCTAATTTATCGGTTGTGCTCCTGGTCCAATGTGCTTTTCCAGGAAGCTTAGTATTCTTTGGTAAAGCTCGACTCGATTTTCTACTTTTGTGAACCCATGACCCTCTTCTTCTTTATATAAAGTTTCGTAGGTTTTACCCGCCTCTTTAAGGTGTTTCTCTAGTACTTCGGCGTTAATCATCGGCACTCTAACATCTTCACCACCATGAACTATTAGCAGCGCAGCCTTTAACTTATTCACATGATAAACAGGCGAACGTTCTTCAACAAAGTCATAACCTCCAATTGCTCGTTTCATATAATTCTCCTTGTTTATAGAACCATAACGCCCCTTAAACGAATCCGCTTCATCCCACTGGATCTTCATTTCGTAAACACCTGCATCAGGTATTGAGCATTTGTATAATTCAGGTTCCGCAACCACTGCGTTCATTGCTGCATAACCACCATACGAAACACCATGAATACAGATTCTATTTTTATCTGCTAGTCCTGTTTTTATCGCCCAAAGAGTCGCATCAGTAAGATCGTTTTGCATTTTTCTTCCCCACTCCTTACGACCCGCATCTAAGAAATCCTGTCCATAGCCACCTGATCCCCTGAAATTTAGTTGTAAAACTAAGTATCCTCGACTAGCTAACATTTGGGCTCTTCGATCCCATCTCCAGCTGTCCGCAACGCCATAGGGCCCGCCATGAGGGTAAACAACCATTGGAAGCTGTTCTTCTTTCACGTTGTTGGGAATAGTTAACTGCCCATACATTTTCAGACCATCTCGGGCTTCAATCGCAAATGGTTCTACTCTGGCCATTTCTTTTATGTTAACTTCAGGTTTGCTATCCGCATAATGAGTAAGCTTGCTTTCTTTTCTGTCAAACAAAAAGAACTGTCCTGGATTTCTGTCGCTTCGAACTCTAACTACATAGGTGGTATTATCCTTAGTATGGCTAGTTAAACTCACATCTTGATTCTTAAAGGCAGCGGCTAACGACTTCCGTAACTCTATAGAGTCATTTGACATGCTATCTTCAAGAAAATATTCTTCCGGATAACCGGGTTCAAGGTAGACTCCGATGAGATCGCCTTCTTCGCCAAATATTCCTCCTTGAATATCGACATCTTCATTTCTGTAAACTAGCTTCATACTTCTTGTATTAATACTAAACTCGAATAAACCTTGAGAGTCTGATGTTTTTTGATCGTGATTAGACAAGAAATAAAACTTTTTTCCATCCTTTGATATTCCTAAAGGGTCAACATCTGGAAGTTTGTCACGCACATTGGGATACGACAATTTATTCCAAAGCCCGTCAGCTCCTTTATAATGTACATAGCCGGCATCATCATCGGGGCTAAACCTGTCTTCTCCACGATCTAACTCTAGCGCAAAACGAAACTCATCATTTAAATCTACCCACAAGTCTGTTATGCCTGGATCTGAGTGTCTGGCAGCGGTAGGACCTGCTACCACCCTTTGAATCTTTCCAGTATTAATATCCATTCTAATAGGCTTTACCATTCTTCCATCACGCCAATCCATTTTCTGTAATAAAATATAATCGGGCTCATCTTCTAAAGTCGATAGAAGAGATATCGAAGAAATTTTAAATTGAAAGTCCCATAGTATGCGGCGATTTGAACCATCAGCATTTCCAGCGGCAAACTTAGTTTTAGGGTTCGTTCCATCTAGCCATCCAACAATTTTTTGAACATACATTCCAACTCTTTCATCATTTAACCAAAAAAACTGAACGACCTGTCGACTGTCTCCAAATTCAAAAGATGAGAGAGGTTTAAATGTTTCGCGTTCCATTACACCTAGTTTGACTTGATTTCCTTCTGAATATGTAAACGCAATATACTTCCCAGTTGGTGAAATTTTCATATCCCGATAGGAGGGATGTTTCGCAAATACTTCCAAAGCGGGTGGCTCGGCAAACAGTTGAAAATTTGCCATCAGGCAAGCAAATAAAATAAAGCTGATAAGGTTTCTCATAAATTATCCATTAATTGATGAAGATGATTTGTGATACATTTTTCGAACAAGCTAAAATATTTAATTTTTATTGAATAATCAAGTAAAACCGAGGGTAAAATTCACAAATTAAGCATTTGCCGCAGTTTGAAAATGTTCCGCTGAAGAGGAAGACTTGGCTCTTGCGATAGAAGAACGAATCTCCCAGAAAAATTGATGGGAATCATACTGTACATGCTCCGAGGCGAGGCCGGCCATTCCATCGGGGTCGTCAAAAGTCATGGTTGCAGGTAGGTAGCTGTCAAGCTTACGTTTTATTTGGTTATCTAATGCTTTGTTATGTCTAAAATAGCTTTCAAAATCGTGTTTTAACTCTACTCGGTAAGGGTAAACTCGTCCTGGTTCAGGCATTGCTAGTTCGTTAACGGTAAGAGCAGTCAAAAACCCCGAATCGATATCAATTGAAAAAGTTTTATTAGTAAAACTCGCTAGCTCTTCAAAAAACAGCTGCCAACCTCCTGGCATGCATTTGTCGGCTTCAAAAAATTGAAACGCAAAAAACATATGGGGGTAATTTTGAGGCGCTTTAATTAACATGTCTCTAAGTTTAAAAAGAAAGTCTGTATAAACAATTTGATGATCCCATTGCAGGTATCGACAGACATAACGCAGCAAAGAGTATCCATCAATCAAAGTATGTAGATGATATAGGTGTTTCATCACTATAAGATCTTGCTCAGAAAAGCTGCTAGTTGAAGTCAAATAATTATCTTTATCGACCTTTATCTCATACTTTGACATGTATTCAGGATCAGCCATGGGGCTGTTCGGTAATAATTGAGTTGGGTACGCTTTTACTGATATATCCCTTTCAAAGTAACGCTGTAAGTCTGCTTTAAAACTATCTACCGTGCTGCCAGGTAAACCAATCATTAAATCAGTAGACAAGGGCAAATTAGATTCTGCAAATATTTTAGTCAACTCATCATACTTTTCGGTCTTTATGTTTTTTCTATTAATAACTTTTAATGTTTGCTCATCAGTGGACTGAATAGAGATGACACCTTGACTAATTATTCCACCTTTTGAAAAAATTTTAATAATTTCGGCCAATCTCCAAGTTGTGTTTTTAGTGTAATTAACTACAACTTCTTGGGGATAACCGAAGGTAGATTTTTGGTCGACTATATATTGCGCTAGTTCAATATCTCGATCGTACATTCCGTAATTGGCATCAGCAATCCACAAAACTTTTACTTTTCTACTAATTATCCAATCGAGTTCTTTTTTTACCCTTTCTAGATCATATTTTCTGACCTTTTGATTTGTCGCAGACCCCCAATCACAAAAAGTACATCCAAAGGGGCAACCTCTATTTGATTCGATGATCGCGGCCTCTACTTTGCCATCATACCGGTCGAAAACGCCTTCCTCATAGGGCGAAGGAATTATCTCCGGTTTTGCCAATCGAGTTCTCGCATGAGTTCTAATTATGCAAGAAGGATCTTGTTTACTTCGAAAGGAAATACCTTCAACCATCCTTAATTCGGATTCTTGATAGACTAAATCAGAATGAGATCTGTTAATACTTTCTAATACCTCAACAATTGCCGCCTCGCCTTCTCCGTGGACACAAATATCGACAGAAGCGTTAGCCTTGAAATACTTTTGACTTTCCTCTTTGTAATCTGGCGTACTAGGCCCCCCATGAATTGTGAGGTTTTTTGAATCGTGATTCTTTACTGCCACAGAAATCTGTAAGTTAATATCGCTAGACCACATATAGTTAGAAAACAACCAAACACCAGCTCCAAACTTTCTATAAGGCCCCTCCAAAAACTGTTGAGGAGAAAGGTAGGTAATTGGAACTAGCAAGAATTTACTAAGTAACTCTCCGTTTTTAGCCGCCGCAATTGAGGTATAGAGTAGCCCAAGAGCAAGTGGATAATGGTTTTCCATATGAGGAACAAAATAAACCGGTATTCTTCCGTCAAGCTCTAACTCATGCCAACTTTTAATCTTAGGTGGAGGGAGTGGGTCACTCTCAATTGTTACCGCTTTGCTTGTTTTTAGCTCGCCTTTATCGGATCTAGTGGTTTCTTTAATTATGAGTCCATGTTTTAAAAAACTATTTAAAAGAATTTGAAGCTTTTCTAAAGAGATGTACTGATTTAGGCTTTTTTGGATTTCGCCTAACGTAGATTTTTGAGAAAATAGGGCCAGTATAAATGCTTGCTCTCTTGTCAATGCGTAGTGCTTCCGGTCTAAAACCGACCATATTTGATAACCATTTCGAATAGGTTTAAGAGAGAAATTTTTAGTCAAAGCTAAATTAACATCACTAATATTTAGTTCTTCTGTAACTATTCGCAGAGGCTCTATTTCACTAGTAAATTTGTTGTCGACAGCTGATAATAAAGCGCTTTTAGCAAGATAATCAAATCGCTCAAAGACTTGTCGTTGAGTAAGCTCAGGAAAGAGTGTTTTGGTTAATTTGTCATCTAGAAAATCATTAATACCGGTCTCTAAAGTCTTAAAACTAGACATTTCAGCAATCAACAAAAGATCTACGCTGGCCAGTTGAACAGGCTTAATTCCTTGAACCATATCACCAGCAAATAGAGTATTACCTCTATTTAATATGAAGAAATTGGGTCTAATGCTGTAATCTTGGACTGACACGACTATTTTACTCGCTACTTCTGAAGTTAAATAAATATGTTTTCATATGGTATAACGTTTTCAGATTTACGCCACTATCTCTCATTGATAACTGGTGCTTGATATACAAAAGTGACACAAAGATCACCGATTCTCAAATTTATAGAACTTGCCTGCATTATGGGAGCCGGATTGAATTATATCTCCGCTCTCTATCAACTTCAGACCTGCTTTTTCAAATTCTAAATACCAATCTTCATTGGACATTATTTTCTCAGACACATTTAGAATATCCTGTAGTCTTTGGTATGCAAATAAATGTTGAGCGTAGTAGTTTTCTATTCGTTCAGATTCCACTTTAAATTGAGCTGGCGTTAACGCTGTGACATGTTCTAAGAATTGAAGAACACCCAAATATAACTGACTCTGGTTTTGGGATATTTGAATCTTAAGTTTAGTTTTAGCCGAATTTAGTTTTTTTAGGGTATTACCAAGACTAGTTTTTTTTACAAAATAGTTTTCTAAAACATTGAATAGACCGATCGAACTCAAATAATCATATTGAGACTGCTCTACTTTCATGAAAGCCATTATACTGGTCGAAGGCGCATGGCTTATAAATACTAACTTTCCATTCGGCTTAAGTAAGCCTTTAATTTTCTCTGCCGTCAGTTGCCAATTGCAGTACTCAATTCCGTACTGGCTAGTTATTAAGTCAAAAGATTGTTCGGGTAGATTAATATTTTCCACCAAACAGTCAGGTATAAATTCTATTTTTTCTATAGCTTCTTTAAGGTCTGTGTATTTTTTTTCAACAATCGATTTTTCAATACTGGCCGCATCTACTCCAGTTATACTAAATTTTTTATTTTGCGATAGAGAAAACTCAGCAGCTAATATTGCGATAGCGCCATTTCCTGTGCACAAGTCAAGAATTTTACCCGATTCGCCGACAGCTTGAAAAACAGTATTCCAAAACGAACCAATATCACCATCATAGTTAACAGCAAAATCTTGTGGTAGCGACGTGAGGGTCCCACTCCGCCAGTAGTTTGTCCAATGCGTACTCTTGTGAGTCATTTTTATAAAATCTATAGTTATAAGTTAAAAAAAAGGCGTGCTTTCGCACGCCTTTCTAACTAATGATTAATAATTAAGTAATTATTAACTAGAAGTTTTGAGTGTAACGAACGTAAGTGATTCTACCGTAAGCGTTATACAATGCGAAATCGTAGTCACGCGAACCAACAGCACCTAAACCAACAGGTGGGCGTTTTTCACCAGCGTTTTGTACACCAATAGTGAATCTGCTATCCCAAGATGTATTGTAGTTAACTTGGAAATCATGAGTGATCCAAGTTGGAACATGTCCATCTCTGTCAGCAGCCGTTGAAACACCTGCAGCATTTGTAGCTGTAGAAGTTACATCGTTGTACTGGTCACTGATAAGGTTCATATTGTAACCGAATGAGAAATCACCAATTGTGTATGCGTTTTGAATGTTCAATCTAGCCGCAGGAAGACCTGGATCTTCTACTTGGTTACGACCGCCATCAACAGCTGTATCTAATAAGTAACTTAATTGAACATTACTTGTTAGCTCACCGCCAGCAAGGTCAAAATTGAAACGACCATTGAAGTCAAAACCAGATAGATCAACATTACCTTGGTTACCGAATCCACGAACGATGTTCAATATAGCACCGTTGTTAGGGTTACGAGTAACACCTAAACCTGATGGAATTGAATCACCTCGAAGTTGAGCATTGATAAGGAATTGCGATGTGAAAGATCTGATTCTGTTTTCAATCGTAATATCCCACCAATCTAACGAGAAGTTAGCCCAGTCAGTCGGCTCATAAACAACACCTGCAGAGAACTGCTGTGAAGTTTCTGAACTAAGATTTGGGTTTGCTGTAGAAGTTGCATTGATCTGTAAACGACAATCAGCTGGCTGACCTTGAGCAACACAAGATTGCTCATCAGATACTGTATCAGCAGAGAAAGAATCAAGCTGAGTCAAGATATCCAAAGTAGGAGCTAAGAAACCTTCACCGTATGAAGCTCTTAACAATAACTCATCCGAAGGACGGTAGCTTACAGAAAGTTTTGGAGAGAAATCTGAACCGTAATCACTGTATGTATCGTAACGACCAGCAAAGCTAACTTCTAACTCTTCAGTAACTGGAAGGTAAAGCTCAACAAAAGCAGCTTTAGCATCGCGGTCACCACCAGCACTGTTACCAGCTGAACCACCTACTTGACCAGCTTCAGAAAGCGAGTCATATAGATCTTCATAGAACTCTTCACGATACTCAACACCAGCAGCGATTTGAGCGGCACCGCCGTCCATTTCGAACATTTCGAAAGTTCCGTTTGCCCAGAATTCGTTTTGGTCATATTTACTGATACGCGAAATAGTAACTTTCATGCTGTTTAAGATTGCAGCATCTGTAGAGTACGGGTCACGTAAGTCGTATGCACCACTTTCAATGTGAGCAGCAGCAGCTGAACGAAGTAAGTAGTTACGACCGATATCAGAAGTTCTGTTACTAGTCTTACGAATACCGATGTCTAAATCGATGTCTCCATTGATTACACCAGTAAAACCAAGCTGAACATCTTCTAGTTTATTATCAACAGTGCTATCACGATTACCTAGCGCATCAAAACGGTGCCACCAGTTAACAGTCTCTGCTCCGCCTGGGAAGGCAGCCGCATCATAAACATTACCAGCAGGGTTAGATGGGTTATTTGGGCTAGCTCCTGTTAGTGGAGTAGAGAAATAACTTGAATCCGGTACTGGAGCATATCGGCCAAATGAGTTTGACTGAGAAATACTTGCATTAGTCCAAACAGACCAATCAGAATTAATTTCTCTTTCAGCTTTAACCCAGATAGAACGGTTGCTTGTAGAAGCTTCATCAGCACTTACTTGAGTGAAGTCATATGCACAACGAGCACCTAGTGTAAAGAAAGCTGTTCCAGGGAAATCACAAGCAGTTCCGCCTGCGCCATCAGGAATAGATACCCAGTCAAAGTTGTCATTTCCACCAGTGATAGTTGTATAACTGTTACCGTATACAGAAGCACCACCAGAATTGAAGTAGAAATCACGTGCAAAGATAATGTCACGGCTGTTCCAAGAAACACCACCTAAGATTTTACCTTTAGCTGAAGTCGTTCCGAAAAGAATAGAACCTTCTTCTCTGTCACCGCCGTCTTCTGGCAAGCTAACAGTTTGAGCACCCAACATCATTTGAGCACCATCGAAATCATCACGTGTAATGATGTTTACAACACCACCAAGAGCGTCAGAACCGTATACCGCAGAAGCACCATCAGTAAGAATCTCAATTCTTTCGATTGCGCCTAGTGGAATAGTGTTCAAATCTTGCGAAGAACCAGTAGATGGTGACTTAGGAAGACGACGACCATCAACAAGGATAAGAGTTCTGTTTGCGCCGATACCACGTAGGTTTAGCTGAGAAACACCCTGAGCTGAACTACCTGATTGAGGACGGAAAGAACCAGCACTGTTGAAAGTTGTGTTTCTTAATAAGTCAGCAGCACTACTTTCACCGCTCATTTCGATTTGTGAACGAGTGATTACCGTTACAGGTAATGCGCCAGCCGCTTCACTTCGTTTGATACGAGACCCAGTAATAACAACTTTATTACTATCATCATCTTCTGCAGCTTCTTCAGCATATACAGCTGAAGGCATTGATACCGTCATAGCTGTAGTTGCAAGAAGAGCAGTACGGACCGCTATCGCAAGCGGATTACGTTTGTCTAATTTACTCAATTTTAATTCTCCCTGGTTGTCATGGAGGTTGTTATTTAGCGATAAAACAGCTTCTCGTTATGTTCGAGAAGTCTCTAAATCGCCATTATTGGCCATAAGGCCTGATCTGCCAGTGCCGATATTAACCGTTATTAATTAGATAGGTCAACCTCTTGTTACAAAAAAATAAATTGTACAAAATCTAAGCATTTAAAGGGGTTGACAGGGTATTTTGAAGAAATTTGGAGGAATTTATATAACGCTTTGCAAGAAAAGATGTCGTTATTTCAGCGTTTTTAGTGAATGTTGGCTAGCACTCTTGAATAAACTGTGAGCCGTATGATTGGGAGGTTCTAGGGCATCCTTGCCGCAATATGCGTAGCTTTAACAATAGTTACTAGCCGATTTGAGCAAATTCCTTTTCAAGCTGATATTTCTTTGAAGTAACAAAGGTTTCCATTTTCTGAAGCTTACCCTCAATTTTGGCAAATGACTCTTCCACTTCAACCAGCGTTACCGCAGGAGCTTCGCCCTTTTTCCACACTTCTTTAACGCTAGGTTTATATTGTCGTTTTTCAGACGATTCAGTACCGCCGCGCTTTCTTTCATTACCAAAACAGCCCCTTTTACTCTTTGAGCCAGGTTTTGGGTCTAAGATAAAACATGCCACAAAGTAGGCGACAACGGCGGTTCCACCCGAAAACAAAAAGAAAGAGAAAGCAATAACTCGAACTACCCAGGTCTCAAAATCGAAATATTCAGCCAAACCAGCGCAAACACCGCATAACTTAGCTTGATCCGGATTCTTGTATAATCGTCGCCCCTTTCGCACATATCGGGGCTCATGCCGATATTCGTCATCATTAGAATGGGGTTGATTACTCATGCTTCATTCTCCAATCCGGTGTTTCTTTATCCAATATTGATTCTAAAGTTTCAATCCGCTGCATCATAGAATCTGCTATTTCGGTTAGTTCTTTTAGTCGCCCTTGATCCGCTTCGGAAATACCCGCTTGCTTTGTACCTTTCGAGCGATAATGCATAACAATCCATATAGGAGCAACTACCACCATAAATACGATTACCGCTTCCATTATTTATCTCCCGTTTTGTTAGATTTAGTTGAGTTACTATTGGATTTTACTCGTTTCTTTAGCTCTGCGAGCTGCTGATCGATAGCATCTTCATTTTCTAAATCATTAATTTCATCGGCTAACGAACGGTTACCGGTAATATCAAAAGACTCTACTTCTGATTCCAAGTCCTCTAGTTTTCGCTCAAATCTTTCAAATTTGTCAACCGCTCTATCACCAGAATTCTCATATAATGAACGCTTTACTTTTAACCTTGAAGAAGTGGTATTGTGCCTCATCAAGAGCGCTTTCTGTCTGGCTCTAGCATCATTCAGTTTATCTTGTAGCTGTCCAACTTCGGTGGTTAATCTGTTTAGCTCCGCTTCAACTTTATCCAATTCTAATTGAAGATCACTTTTCGCTACATCTGCTTTGTTTCGCTCTTGAAGAGCCGCCTTAGCAAGATCCTCTCTACCTTTAGAGATTGCAAGTTCGGCCTTCTTTTCCCATTCTTGCACATCGTTATCGAGCAATTGGATTCTGCGGCTAATCTCTTTCTTATCAGCAATAGTTCGAGCTGAGGCAGTTCTTACTTCAACTAATGTATCTTCCATTTCTTGAACAATCAGACGGATCAACTTTTCTGGATCTTCTGCCTTGTCCAAAAGCGCATTGATATTTGAGTTAACAATATCGGCGAACCTTGTAAATATACCCATTTGAATCTACCTCCGTAAAATGTGTAATCTGAATTCGTTAATCTAGTTAGTTTAAAAAAGAATATTAGTTAAAGTAATTTGGCTAACTGCTGGCGGCACTTGAGATAAAGTCTCCACTTTCTCAGAAAAGTTATTGCCAATGTTAGAAATTTCGTAGCCTTGTTTTTCATGGTTGTTTTGACCGTTCAACGCGGCATTACTCTCTGCTATTTGTGCTAGCATTATCCCAATAAGTCCAATGATCCCAATTGACATTTCAACAATTAACTTCATTGTACGACGACTCTTCGCTGTGCTAACAGATTTTGATTTAATGTCAGCATCATGACTAAATCCTTGTGATGATTGTGTAAGCATTTGTTCGTTGCCTCGTAAATTATTGCAAACCATATAGGCAAATTAACTAACCCATTTACCTGATAAACTAGATAATGCACAAAGCTTGCCAGTTTTTACCGGCCTTTATCTTGTTGTTTTATATGGGTTTTATTTTTTGTTACTCAATCAGCCTTCCTTAGTTATAGTAATTCCACTAAACTTTAGCCAAATTAACCACGTAGACAGAGAGAGTTGGATTTGAAGGCACCACAAGATAATTTGATTGGTGAGTCTAGTTGTTTTCTAGAAGTCCAAGAACAAGTCTCACAGCTTGCAGCCATCGATAAGCCTGTACTCGTTATCGGCGAAAGAGGAACAGGTAAAGAACTGATTGCTGCGAGGCTCCATTACCTCTCCAGCCGGTGGGACCAACCGTTCGTAAAGCTGAATTGCTCAGCCATTAATGAGAACCTCCTAGAGACTGAGCTATTTGGTCACGAAAGTGGAGCTTTTACTGGCGCTAATAAGAAACACATGGGCCGATTTGAACTAGCCAACAACGGTACTCTTTTTCTCGACGAACTAGGCAATAGCTCGCAAAATGTGCAAGAAAAACTTTTAAGGGTTATAGAATATGGCGAATTCGAGCGCGTCGGGGGAAATAAAACGCTTAAAGTCGATGTTAGAGTGGTCGCTGCAACCAATGAAGATCTTCCCAAATTGGCCGAAAAAGGCGAGTTTCGCGCAGATTTACTGGATAGGTTAGCATTCGATGTGATTACTATTCCTCCGTTAAGACACCGAGCAGATGACATCTTAATTTTAGCCAGACACTTTGCACTCGAAATGACTCTTGAGCTAAAACGCCCATTCTTTGCGGGATTTAGCACCATGGCCGAACAACAGCTAATGGCTTATTCTTGGCCTGGAAACGTTAGAGAGTTAAAAAATGTTGTCGAGCGTAATATCTACAAAACCCATGAAGACGATGAAGTTGAAAGCATTCAATTTGACCCATTCGCTTCGCCCTATCGGTTTGGTTCAAGTGAACAAGAGTCGCCATCAGCCGAAGTACCAGACAATTCGCCGCCAACACCACTCAAAGAAGAAGTATCAAGTTCACTTAGAAGCTTTAATTTTCCAATGGATTTAAAAAATACGATGTCGGAATTAGAGATCGAAATACTAAAATCCGCACTAGAAAAATCTCAATATAATCAGAAAAAGTGTGCAGAATTAATTGGGTTGACATATCATCAACTTAGAGGATATCTCAAAAAATACCATTTGCTCGAACATAAATAGAATTTTAAGGTTAAAACGTTGGCCAAACCGCAAAAAAGTACTGAGCAAGTCAACACGCTAAACCACTTTGTAAAAGGTGCACTAAGTAACCATCAGTTCTTCTATATCCTAACTACCTTTTTATCCTTACAGCTTTCTGGGTGCTCAAAGACCGATAATAGCACCATCAGAGACAACGTTTTAGTTTATTGCTCAGAAGCTAGTCCACAAAGTTTCAACCCCCAATTGGTTACATCGGGCCCAACTTTCGACGCCTCCTCAAGACAAATTTATAATCGATTGATTGAATTTGAAATAGGCAAAAACAACCTAGAACCGAGTCTTGCTACTCGTTGGGAGGTCTCTGACGACGGTAAAAGTTATACTTTTCACCTAAGAAAAGGAGTCACTTTTCATAGCACCCAAGGATTCGAACCAAGCAGAGCCTTTAATGCTGACGATGTGTTGTTTTCTTTCCAACGCCAATGGAAATCCAACCACCCTTATCATCGAGTTTCGCCACTGAGTTTTCGGTATTTCGAATCCATGGGGCTAGACAGGCATATTAAGAACATAATCAAAGTAGATGATTATACGGTTAAATTCGAATTAAACTCTCCTCAGGCCCCTTTCCTAGCAACTCTTGCGATGGATTTTGCATCAATTTTGTCTGAAGAGTATGCTCAAAATTTGATTGAGCTCGGGAAACCTGAACAAATCGATAACATGCCTGTTGGCACGGGCCCTTTTCAATTGGTTCGTTATCAACCGGATGCATTCATTCGATACAAACCTCACCCAAGCTATTGGAAGGGAAAAGAACAGCTAGAGGGGTTAGTTTTTGCGATTACTCCCGATCCGTCGTTGCGTTTTGCAAGATTAATCGCCGGAGAGTGCGACATTATGGCCAAGCCATTACCGATTCAAATAGAAGCCGCGTATAACTATCCGCAATTAGCGAAGTACAGTGAACCGGGTTCTAATGTTTCATATCTCGCCATGAATACTCGAAAAAAACCATTCGATAACTTAAATGTGCGACTTGCGATTAATCATGCTATCGATAAGAAAGCCATTTTAAAAATAGTGTATGACAACAATGCTGAGGAGGCGGTCAATCCTATTCCCCCGAATGTTTGGTCTTATGACGATTCAGCCAAACCACTTTCCCATTCATATTCAAAAGCTAAACAGCTACTGATTGAAGCAGGTTACCCTGACGGTTTTAGCATGGAATTATGGGCAATGCCGGTGCAGCGTACCTACAACCCTAATGCTATAAAAATGGCAGAGCTAATCCAACAAGACCTGGAAAAAATAGGTGTCAAAGCAAGAATTGTTAGTTACGAGTTTGGAACTTTTTTGGAAAAAGTTAAAGATGGTGAGCATCATGCAGCACTTCTTGGTTGGGTGGGAGATAACGGAGATCCTGATAATTACATGTCATCACTCTTGAGTTGTTCAGCCTCAAGATCGGGTAATAACGGGGCCTACTGGTGCGATGCGCAATTCGATTCTTATATTCAAAAAGCCAGTACCTTGTCAGATATAAAAGAGCGTTCAAAACTTTATGTGAAAGCTCAACGAAGATTCAATGAGCAATACCCTTGGGTTGCCATCGCTCATGCAAAGCAATTTGTATTAGCGAATAAAAGAGTCAAGAATCTAAAGCTCACCGCAACTGACGGAATGTATTTCAGCGGAGTCTATTTGCAAAAGCAACCTGCCCAAATAGAATTGCTTGGTTCCTCAAGCGAGGAACCATAACCATGTTTCTCGATATTTCGCGACTTGTGGGCAACTTTGTAGTTAGTTTTTTTGTGCTGACACTATTTACTTTTACTTTGACTCAGTTTTTTCCAGACGGAACAGACTTTTTATTTGATCCTAGTAAAAACACTCAATTATTTCCGATGGCTTCTTTAACTATAGAGCGACCGGAGGATAACCTGTTGTTCGAGTACATTTTCTATTTGAACCACATACTTTCTGGAAACTTCGGCTTTTCCTCTATGCGGGGTACACCAATATTCGAAGATTTTTTCATTTATTTTCCGGCAACCATTGAACTCGCCGCGGCAGCTTTATTATTCGCATTGCTATTTGGACTACCACTGGGCATGTATGCAGCGAAAAGAAAAAACAAATGGCAAGATAAACTAGTCATGTCCGGTACGCTAGTCGGTTACTCAATGCCGATTTTCTGGTGGGCAATGTTGCTAGTTCTATTGTTTTCATTAACTCTAGGAATCACTCCTGTTGCCAGTAGAATTGGGTTTGAATTTGATATCCCCTATCAAACAGGTTTCCTTTTAATTGATACCCTTATATCGGGCCAGCCATTTGCCTACCAAGCGTTTTTAAGTGCACTCCACCATTTGATATTACCTGCAATTGTTTTAGGCACTGTACCATTAGCAGTAATCGCTCGCTCGACCCGATCAACTATGACTGAAGTGTTGGCCAAAGACTATATTCGCAGCGCCAAAGCGCGCGGTATTTCCGCGGTAAAAATTTTATGGAAGTATGCACTTAGGAATGCGATGGTTCCTCTCATCACTGCAATGGGTTTACAGATCAGTATTCTATTGACAGGCTCATTAATCACCGAGACAATTTTTTCTTGGCCGGGCATAGGTAAGTGGTTATTAGAGGCTGTTTATCGAAGAGATTTCGCGGTAATCCATGGTGGAATTTTAGCGATTGCTAGCTTTATTATCATCATTCATTTACTACTCGAAATGCTGCGCTTGTTAATCGATCCGGTTGCGAGAAAAAACTGATGAAATCCCAATCGCAGTTTTACATACAAACTCGAATTCCCAGTACAGTTGCTCGCTGGTGGCGACACTACAAACAAAATCCATTGTCTATCATTGCTCTGGTTGTCATGAGCTTGATAATTCTTGTCGCGTTATTCGCTGATGTACTTGCCCCTTACGATCCAGCCCAACAATTTACTGATGCTATTCACCGCCCGCCTTCCTGGTTTGACAATGGAAGTACGACCTATTTATTTGGCACTGATTATATCGGTAGAGATCTATTTTCAAGGTTAGTGCATGGCGCTCGTCTCTCCCTATCATTGGCCTTGGCTGTGGTATTTTTGTCGGCCAGTACTGGTATATTCCTAGGCGTAATTACTAGCTTTGCAAGCTATTGGGTCGATGCGTTGATATTAAGAATCATGGATTTTATCCTCGCGATCCCATCTTTAATTTTGGCAGTTGTTATCGTGGCAATCATTGGCCCAGGCCTCCCTAATGCGATTTATGCCGTTGCATTCGTACTGATACCCCATTTCGTATTGACCACCCGTAGTGCAATTAAAATAGAGAAAAACAAAGACTATGTCACTGCGATGATTTTAGACGGCGCATCTAAGTCGCGATTGTTTTTTCAGTCATTACTACCTAATATCATGCCGCCGATTATCGTCCAAATTACGCTAGCTTTCTCAATCGCTATTTTGGAAATATCTACGCTTGGATTTCTTGGTTTAGGAGCGCAAGCGCCTCATCCAGAATGGGGTACAATTTTATCTGAGTCTCACCATAATATAATGTTTGCCTCATGGACGGTCACTATTCCGGGGTTAGCAATCTTATTCACGCTTTTGAGTGTAAACCTTGTAGGAGATGGCTTAAGAGACGCGATGGAAACCAGAGATAGCCGATGAATTTACTTCATATTGAAAACTTAACTATCGACTTACTCACACATTCGGGTCCACTGCCAATTATCGATAGACTCTCTTTAAGGATGTCCGACAACGAAATACTTGGAATAGTTGGTGAGTCAGGTTCCGGCAAGAGTATGTTAGCTCTAGCCATCATGGGATTGTTATCTTCTAAGATGACAATGAAAGCAGACTACTTTAGTCTAGACGGACTTGATTTGATGAAGATGTCTGCTGAACAGCGTCAAGAATACGTATCTTCCAAAGCGTCCATCATATTTCAAGATCCCAAATCAAGTTTAAACCCCTGCTTTTCGGTCGCAACACAATTGCATGAAACTTTATCAGCTCATGGTATTAACTCTCGTTCTAAAAGAAAATCTCGGGCAGAAGAGCTACTCGACGCGGTAGGAATAAGTCAGGTTGAAAAAGTTTTAAGCCTTTACCCGCATCAATTATCGGGAGGAATGAACCAAAGAGTAGCAATAGCAATGGCCTTAGCTTGTAAACCAAGACTACTGATCGCTGATGAACCGACTACCTCTTTGGATGTTACTATTCAAGCTCAAATTCTTGACCTCATCGTTAAACTTAATAAATCAGAAAATGTTGGTGTCATACTTATTACCCACGATGTTGCGCTGCTATCCGAAAACACTGACAAAATAGGCGTTATTTATTCTGGCCAATTAATGGAGCATGCATCTAGCAGGAATATTTTAGAGCAACCAAAACATCCATACACTCAATCCTTGCTTAATAGCGTTCCTCAACTCGGTCAGAGACACTCAAAGGGAACAAGGCTATTTGCCCTCGACGGTCAAATTCCTACAATTGATAAGTTACCTGTCGGATGTAGACTTGGGCCACGGTGTCCTATTGCCGAAAAACAATGTGTTAAACCGCCAAGACTAATTAGTCTACCTAACCATGGGAAAGTTAGATGCCACTTAGCTAAAAATGACGAGTTAAAAGATCAAGCAAACTCAGCGGAACTGGAGATAAATTCATGAGTTTGTTAAAAGTTAGAAGTTTAACTAAGCACTACAAAGTTTCCACAGGATTGTTAAAGCCAAAAACATTAGTTAAGGCAAATCAAGAGATTGACTTAACGTTAGGAAAAGGAGAAACGTTAGCGATTGTTGGTGAATCCGGATCTGGTAAATCGACTCTCGCAAGACAGATTATTGGGATTGAAAAACCAACGGCTGGTTCGATTAGCCTGAATAAGAAAATACTAAAGTACAACAACTTTAAAGATAAAAAGAACCGGTTTAATTCGATCAGAATGATTTTTCAGAACCCCTACGAATCACTTAACCCCAATGTAAGAATTGGTCATTCGCTCGAACAAACTTTAATTATAAATACAAAGTTAAACAAGAAAGCAAGAATGCGGAAGCTTGGTGAAACACTTGAAAAAGTAGGATTGACTCCAGATGAACAATATAAGTATCCGCACATGTTTTCTGGTGGCCAAAGACAACGAATAGCAATTGCCAGGGCCATTTTATTGGAACCAAGTATTATTATCGCAGACGAACCACTTTCAGCGCTTGACGTGTCTATTCAAGCACAAATTTTAAACCTCTTGCAGTCACTACAAGAAGAAATGGGGATCTCTTACATTTTTATCTCTCACGACCTACATGTTGTAGAACACATTGCAGATAATATAATGGTGATGTACAACGGTCGCGTTGTAGAACAAGGAACAGTTGCTCAAATTTTCGACGACCCCAAACATCCCTACACACAATCCTTATTTGCAAGTACCCCAGTTTATCGAGCTAGATTTCCCAAGTTTTTACCTCGCGGACCAAAGAATGATTTCAAGCAAAAAGAGAGTGCCTGTGTTTTTGCGAGTCGTTGCCAATATTGCGTAGAAAGGTGTAAAGAAGAAACTCCTCAGTTGACTGAATATGAGGAAGGACTGAGAATTGCTTGCTTTGCGATTGCTGACAAGGCTTGATAGAAAAAACTTGTATAATGCCAGTTTCGGGGACTCGCAACTCAAAGCTTTCACTCTGAGCAGCTTATTACTACTCAGAGTGGTCAGGGTATTTTATCGGTAAATATTTTCTAAGTTACGACTTACTTCAGCATCACTGCGCTGTTCTTCGATCATTGAACTATAGTTGGCTTCACCAAAGAAACGGTTTAATCTTTGTTGAGTTTGAGTCGCTGCAGTCACCTCTGCTTTACTAATATCGCCGGCTTCAACTGAATTCAATACAAGTAACACATACTCATTGTTCGCTGGCAAAGTTTCTATTGTCGGAGCGCCTGAACTAGGCTTAGACATTTTGAAGAAATACTGTAATTGCTGATAAGGCAGAGCCGCACTCGTTCGGTTTATGCCATCTAAGTCTTTCCATTTAAGCCCTTTTAAAGCAAGAAGTTCATCAATCGCTTCGTTCTTCTCTACTTTTTCTTTCAACGAGTCTCCAAAAGCAGTCGCTGCAACCTTCGCTTTTGTCGATTTCAAATTAGCAGTCACTTGTTCTTTTACTTGTTCTAGAGGTTTTACTTCACTCGGTTTATGAGTATTCAACCGCAGAACTACCACGTGATTTTCAGCAACATTGATCACGCTTGAATTCATATTAGCTACAACTACGTTCTCGTCAAATGCAGCTTCTCGGACCTCAGCATTAGCAAACAGTCCAGCGCCTGAATTACGAGAAATCATTGGGCCTGTTTTAATTTCTATACCGATTTGCTTTGAAACTTCAGCTAACGAGTCAGTAATTTCAAAAGTCCTTTCTTCGAGAGTACTACTCTTAGCATAAAACTCTTCTTCGGCACCTTGTCGCTTCAAAGTCGCGACGAGCTGCTCTTTCACTTCCTCTAACGGCTGCGTCTCACCGTCGACGACTTCAGTGAGCTTTATGATGTGATACCCAAATGAAGTCTTAACTGGCTCAGATAAATCACCAATATTCTGCAACTCAGCAACAGCCGCTTCAAATGCTTCTTCCATATCGCCTTTGGCCAAGAAACCAAGGTCACCACCATTGGCTGCACTAAACTCATCGCTAGAATCTTTAACGACTTCTTCAAACGCTTCTCCAGCAACCAATCGTTGTTTCAATTGATTTGCCTTAGCAAGAGCTTCAGTACTTTCATCTTCACTTGAAACCAAAATGTGCGATACTCGTTTTTGCTCTTCTGACCGATAACGATCAATATTCTCTTCATAGAATTGGGTTATTTGCTCTTCCGACACTTGAATTTGGTCTTTTATGGTATCGACGGATAATTCGATGTAATCAACCGAAACTTTTTCTTCGACTCTAAACCCTTCTTTGTTTGCTTCGTAGTAAGTATTGATTTCATCATCGGTTATTTCAATTCCTGCATCAAAAAGAGAGTACTTAATAGCCAGTGCCCGACCTGAACGCTTTTGCCCTTGTACTCTAAATGTACTTTCAAGCTCTCTATCAGTAACAAATTCTGAGCCGGAAAGGCCCGATGCAAGCTGTCCTAATACTAGATCGGCGACAATGCTTTGCTTAAATTGCTCTCGAGACATATTCATATTTAGTAATGCTCGATCTAACAATTCAGCAGAATAAACACCTTCCGATTGGATCGCAGGAATTTCTCTGATGGTTTTTCTAATCTGCTCGACAGAGACTCTGATGCCTAGCTCTTTGGCCGTTTGTAATGTAACGGTTCTGGAAATGAGGTTTTGAAGAACATTTTCTCTAAAATTTCTTTCCTGCTCTTCATTCTTGACGATTTGATTAAAGACTTCGCCATATTGCTGTCGGGTTCTTGAATAAGCACGCTGGAACTCATTAGTACTGATACTTTCACCATTAACTACCGCGGCGGCAAAAGGGTCTCCTGAGAAAAAAGCAGAAGTAAAATACCCGGCTCCAACAAATGAGATTACGATGGCAAAAATAACGATTTTTGCCCAAGGTTTTTTAACCCCTTCTCTAATACTGTCCATCATCATAATGATTATTCACTTTATGTTTTATCAAACTAAACCTACTGCTAAATTCTTGCTCATTAGCAGCAACACAATAAAAAAACGCGCCTTAAAAAGACGCGTTAATTCTTGGCGGAGCGGACGGGACTCGAACCCGCGACCCCCGGCGTGACAGGCCGGTATTCTAACCAGCTGAACTACCGCTCCACATACTAAATCGTTTAACTATGCTGCTTATCTGTAATCCAGATAACACCTGAAAAAAACACTTCAAATGGAGTTAAACTTGGTGGGCGCTAGTGGGCTCGAACCACTGACCCTCGCCTTGTAAGGGCGATGCTCTCCCAACTGAGCTAAGCGCCCAAAAAAACACTCAACGCACAAACTAACGGAGCGCTAGTTTACCGCGTCTTTTAGACCTTTTCCAGCCTTAAATCCTGGTACTTTTGCTGCTGGAATTTGAATGGTAGCACCAGTTTGCGGGTTACGACCTTGACGCGCGGCTCTGTCTTTTACAGAGAAAGTTCCAAAACCAACCAAAGCAACTGGGTCGCCTTTTCTCAAACTTTCAGTAATAGCATCAACCATTGAGTCTAGCGCACGGCCAGCTGAAGCTTTTGAGATGTCTGCACCAGATGCAATCGCATCAATTAATTCAGATTTATTCACATTGTTCCCCTTAATTCTATTCTACGTGTATTTAGAGCACTTATTTTGATATAAATTCCTTTCATGCTCCATCCGGTTAACTTTATACCAATGGAGGAATTTAACTGTCAAGAAAGAATTGCCTTTAAACCCAGAAAAACCGCGGCTTTGCTCAAATTTGCATCATCCTACTCACTTTTGACTTTAATTTGAGCAATTTGCCTCTTTATTTTTTAACCCGTACTTTTAATGTGGTTTACTCTTGCTGGTTGAAGTTGTTCTGGTTTTTGTTTTAGATTTACTTTTTGTTGAGCGTTTTTTGACCGTATCTAAAGTAGGGCTGGGAGCTCTAACTAAAGCTTTGTCTAAAACTTGATCAATCCATCGTACAGGAATGATTTCCAAATCCCCAATCACGTTTTCCGCAATCTCTTTTAAATCTTTGACGTTTTTTTCTGGAATAAGGACACGCTTAATACCACCCCGATGAGCTGCTAACAACTTCTCTTTGAGTCCTCCAATGGGCAACACTTCCCCTCGAAGGGTAATTTCACCTGTCATGGCGACATCTCTTCTTACAGCGATTCCTGTTAAGGATGAGACAAGTGCGGTGCACATTGCGCAACCGGCGCTCGGTCCATCTTTAGGAGTCGCACCTTCGGGAACGTGTACGTGAATATCTTTTGATTGATAAAAGTCTTCTTCTATCCCTAAAGACTCCGCTCGGCTCCTTACTACGGTTATTGCAGCCGATATAGACTCTTGCATGACTTTTCCTAAATGCCCTGTAGAGGTCGTTTTACCCTTACCTGAAGTGACAACGGATTCAATCGTTAACAGCTCTCCTCCCACGCTTGTCCACGCAAGTCCGGTTACTTGACCTACTTGGTCATTTTCTCCAGCCACCCCGAAATCAAACTTTTGCACTCCGAGGTACTTGTTTAAATTCTTTACATTCACTCTCACTGACTTTTTGGACTTCTCTAGCATCAGCTGTTTTACTACTTTGCGACAAACTTTGGATAGTTCTCTTTCTAAATTTCGAACTCCAGCTTCACGGGTGTACAGCCGCACAATATCAACTAGAGTAGATTTGGAAAGCTGAAGATCTCCTTCTTTTAACCCATTTACTCTTTTTTGCTTTGGCAGTAAATAGCGTTCAGCAATATTGAGTTTTTCATCTTCGGTATAACCTGAAAGATTAATAACTTCCATTCTATCTAACAATGGCGCAGGAATATTCATGGAGTTTGCAGTACAAACGAACATGACCTCCGAAAGATCATAATCAACTTCTAAATAATGATCGTTAAATCGGCTATTTTGTTCAGGGTCGAGCACTTCCAACAATGCGGAGGCAGGATCGCCTCTCATATCCATAGCCATTTTGTCGATTTCATCAAGTAAGATCAGAGGGTTCTTAACTTTTGTTTTGTTCAACTTTTGAATAACTTTACCTGGCATAGAGCCGATGTATGTGCGTCTATGCCCTCTTATCTCGGCCTCGTCCCTTACTCCACCTAGGGATATCCTAACAAATTCTCGACCAGTTGCTGTTGCGATAGACTCTCCTAAGGAAGTTTTACCCACTCCAGGAGGGCCAACTAAGCACAAAACCGGCCCCTTAAGTTTTTTAACTCTAGTTTGGACTGCCAGAAATTCCAGAATTCGCTCTTTAACTTCTTCTAAGCCATAATGATCTTTTTCCAGTGTATCCTGTGCTTTTTGTAAGTTTGAATGAAGCTTGGTCCTTTTCTTCCACGGTAGGCCAACTAACCAATCGATATACCCTCTAACAACCGTCGCTTCTGCTGACATTGGGGACATCATTTTGAGTTTCTTCAATTCAGATTGGGCTTTCTCTTTTGCCTCTTTAGGCAGACCACCTTTGAGAATTTTGTCTTCTAAGTCACTTAGATCAGACTCGCCATCATCTTCACCAAGCTCTTTTTGGATCGCTTTAATTTGTTCATTTAGATAGTAATCGCGTTGACTCTTATCCATCTGGTTTTTAACTCTTCCACGGATTTTTTTCTCGACATGCAATAAATCTATCTCTGACTCCATCATTGACATCAGAAACTCTAATCGCTGAGCGACGTCATCGATGGCTAAAACATTCTGCTTTTGCTCAATCTTGATTAGGATGTGGGCGGCGATAATATCGGCCAGTTTTTCAGGACTATCAATTGAAGAAATGGTATTTAATACTTCCTGTGGAATTTTTTTATTGAGCTTGACATAATTTTCAAACATCGCCTTGATAGTGCGGATTATGACATCCTGCTCACGACTATTAGTTAACAAAGAAGGCAGAATTTCTGCTTGCGCGACTAAGAAATCAGGGTGCTGACTAAATTTGGTAATTTTAGCTCTCTCCACCCCTTCTACTAAAACTTTTAAGTTTCCATCAGGGAGTTTTAGTAACTGCAAAATATTGGCAACGCAACCATAACTGTAAACATCGCTGTCTGAAGGCTCGTCGGTATTGGCGTCTTTTTGCGCGACCAATAAAACCTGATTCCCATTGTCGTTAGCAAACTGCAGTGCTTCGATAGATTTATCCCTACCAACAAATAGTGGTATCACCATATGTGGAAACACCACAACATCTCGAAGCGGTAAAACAGGGTACTCGGAATCTAACAATTGGATTGGTAAATTTTCACTCATCTATTACTTCCTAATACGGTGTTGATTGAATTGGAACGTTTACTAAGCGTTTTTTGGGTGCTCAGAGGCTTATTGGTGGTATGCCCAGAGAGAGACTCCAAGCTATTACTGGACAATATGGGTACTTTAGCCAACGATTTCAACAGCAATTTGGATATTTAATCGCTATAGACTACAAAAAAGCCGCGATAGTTCGCGGCTTTTAGACTTTAAAATACATTAAAAATAAAGGCTATTCGGAAGCCGCTTTTTTATCTTGGCTTTCGTAGATTAATAACGGCTCAGATTCTCCATCTACCACAGCGGCATCAATTGCGACTTTAGTAACGCCTTCCATTGAGGGTAGGTCATACATGGTATCAAGTAAGACTTTCTCGAGAATCGACCTTAGCCCTCTAGCCCCCGTTTTACGCTCCATGCCTTTCTTGGCTACTGCTTTTAAAGCATCTTCTCTAAATTCTAAGCGAACATCTTCCATTTCGAATAATTTAGAATACTGCTTGGTTAGAGAATTCTTAGGCTCAGTAAGTATTTTGACTAAAGACTCTTCATCTAACTCTTCTAAAGTAGCTACGACCGGTAAACGACCCACAAACTCAGGAATTAAACCGTATTTAACTAAATCATCAGGCTCGATTTCTTTAAATATTTCGCCCAAATTCTTACTGTCGTCCTTACTTCTAACTTTTGCCGAGAAACCAATTCCTGATTTTTCTGAACGATCGCGTATGATATTTTCCAAACCAGCAAATGCGCCACCACAAATAAACAGAATACTACTAGTATCAACTTGCAAAAACTCTTGTTGAGGGTGTTTTCTACCACCTTGCGGTGGAACTGACGCGACAGTACCTTCAATAAGCTTGAGTAATGCTTGTTGGACACCTTCACCCGACACATCGCGAGTGATTGATGGATTATCGGCTTTCCTAGAAATCTTGTCGATCTCATCGATATAAACAATACCGTGTTGCGCCTTTTCGACGTCATAGTCACACTTTTGCAAAAGCTTCTGGATGATGTTTTCTACATCTTCACCTACATAACCCGCCTCTGTTAAGGTGGTCGCATCAGCAATAGTAAAAGGCACATCTAACATTCGAGCAAGTGTCTCTGCAAGTAAGGTTTTACCACTTCCCGTAGGACCTACTAGTAAAATATTACTTTTACCAAGCTCGACGTCATCAGTTTTTACATCACTACCCGAACGCAAACGCTTGTAGTGGTTATAAACAGCAACCGACAGTACCCTTTTCGCCTTATCCTGACCAATAACGTACTCGTTTAAATGCTCGTCAATTTCCCTTGGCGTTGGCAGCTTGTCTGACTTTTCTTGTTGGCTTATTTCTTGTATTTCTTCGCGAATGATGTCATTACACAACTCGACACACTCATCACAAATAAAAACAGAAGGTCCGGCGATAAGTTTGCGAACTTCATGCTGGCTTTTGCCGCAAAAAGAGCAATACAACAGCTTACCGCTGTCTTCTCGTCCACCTGTTTTCTTCTTATCGCTCATCTAAGTATCCTATTTCTACTTCGAATTCTAATTATCTTTACGTAATTGCTGCCTTATACGGACCACAGCTCACGAATTTTGATCCTTACCGCTAAGCTTAGACCTTTTAAACGCCATTTGTCGATTTATTCTGCCGTCTTTAAGGCAAAAATGTGAATATTCCTGCAAATACCACAACAACTTTTGAAAAATTGCAACAATAACGCCTAGCCTGCTTAAATACTCGCCTTGCGAGGGTTAACCTGCCAATATTCTAATCAACTACTCTCGAGTATTTATAACCTTATCGACTAAACCATACTTAGCAGCTTCGTCGGCACTCATAAAGTTATCTCTATCAGTATCTTTTTCTAAGTCTTCCAATTTTCGACCAGTGTGATCAGCTAATATTTGGTTGAGGTTAGCTCGCATCTTTAGTATTTCTTGTGCATGTATCTCAATGTCGGATGCTTGTCCTTGATAACCACCAAGAGGCTGGTGGATCATAACCCGTGAATTAGGCAATGCAAATCGCTTGTCTTTGGCACCACCGGCTAACAAAAATGCTCCCATACTTGCAGCTTGCCCGATACAAAGCGTAGTAACATCTGGCTTAATAAATTGCATAGTATCGTAAATCGCCATCCCCGCAGTCACTGAACCACCTGGAGAGTTAATATATAATGAAATATCCTTATCAGGGTTTTCAGACTCTAAAAAGAGCATTTGCGCAACAATGAGGTTTGCCATGTGGTCTTCCACCTGACCGACCATAAAAATGACCCGTTCTTTCAACAGACGAGAGTATATATCGTAAGAACGCTCTCCTTTGGCTGTTTGTTCAACTACCATTGGAACAAGCCCAAGCGCCATTTCATCAGTTTTCGAGTTTATCATTATAATTTAGAGTCCTATCTTAGTAATTTGGATTATTCAGCTTTCTCTCAAAGTGACTGAAACCAACAAAGAAGTGAGTGTTTGATTAATATAAATTCCTGAGTCAGACGAAAAAACCCAGTCACAAAACCATTATAGCTAACTTATGGGTAAACTATAATAATTTCAAGACTGGGTTTGTGGTTATCTTCAAGAATTCTTGTCGACAAGTATTTTAATCAGCGTCTATTCCTTTTCTTCCGATTCGGATGCACTTACATCAGCCGATTCTTCATCCTTTTTCGGATTCATCAACTCATCAAATGACATCTCAACTTCAGATACCTTCGCTTCAGCCTCAACTAATTCTATCACTGAGTCTTCAAGAACAAGTTGCTCTACTTCATTTAACCGATTTTCATCTGAAAGATAGTAGTTTATTACTTCTTCTGGCTGCTCATACACAGAAGCTAACTCGTCTAGCTTTGCTTTTACCTTATCTTTATCAGCCGATATTTTATGCTGCTTTATGATTTCACTCACCACTAAACCTAATTTCACTCTTCTCGATGCTTTTTCTTCGAATAGTTCATTAGGAAGATCAGGTAGATTAGCCGCATTAGCGCCAAATTGCTGCAATGCTTGTTGCTTCTGATGACCGATTTCTTGTTCTACCATCGCTTTTGGCATATCAAAGCTATGCGCTTCAATCAACGCATCCATAACCTGTTGTTTAACTTTGGAATTCACTACTTGTGATAACTCTCGCTCCATGTTCTTTTTAATGTCACTCTTCATTGTTGCAATGCTTGCGTCTTCGATGCCTAATTTTTCAGCTAACTCGCCGAGTTTTAAGGCTTCTTTCTTATTGACGCTGTGCACAGTTGTTTTGAAAACAGCATCTTTTCCAGCAACATCTTTGTTTTGGTAATCTTCAGGGAAAGTCACTTTAAGATCTAATTCATCACCCGCTTTAGTACCTTCCAATTGCTCCTCAAACCCTGGAATCATCTGGCCTTGACCAATCACTAATTCAAAGTTATCCGCTTTACCACCATTAAATTCTTCGCCATCTATGGTTCCGACAAAATCAATCACAACTTGATCATCAGTTTTTGCTTTACGCTTTACAGGAACCCAGTTGGCTTGTTGCTCACGAAGGGTATCTAACATTTTGGTTAAATCTTCATCGGCAACACTGGCTTTAGCTTTTTCAATCTCTATTTTTGCGAAATCTTGTAGTTCTATTTCAGGGTAAACATCAAAAGTCGCAATAAATTCCAAGTCGCTGCCTTCTTTCATAGAAATAGGCTCGATTTTTGGAGGCCCAGCAGGCTGCAGTTTTTCTTGCATCACAGCTTCATAGAAAGATCGTTGCATAACATCTGAAATAACGTCTTGCCTTACATGCTCACCGTAACGCTTTTTGATGACATTCAAAGGAATTTTGCCTGGTCTAAAGCCGTTCATTCTTTGAGTTTTTGCCAATTCTTTCATTTTGGCTAAGGCCACGTCGTCGATTTTTTTAGCTTCAACGGCAACGGTCAACTTACGCTCAAGACCCGATGTGGTTTCAACAGAAACTTGCATGTGTATGCTCCAACTTGGATTTCAACAATTTTATTTGAGATTACTGTCAGCACTTATCAATGGTGCAACAAATAACTCAAATGCTCATTGGCGACTCACGACAAATTAATTAATTTGTTTGTTGAATCGACAAAGATAGTTTAATTAATTTTTGGATTACGACTTAAGAAGGAAGGTTGACGCTGTTAAAGAGAGCTTTAAGTCGTTTTAAATGGCTAGCAGCAAACTCAGGCAACCACCTACCGGCTTGAGCCAGAAATCAGTATAAGCGCTGAATCTAATCTGCGACTTATATTATAGTTACAAATGGTGCGAGAGGAGAGACTCGAACTCTCACGCCGCAAGACACTGGAACCTAAATCCAGCGCGTCTACCAATTCCGCCACTCTCGCACTGTATTGTAACTACTCGTCTGTTTTTTAACTAAAAACAGCAAAAATTGGGGTGGACGAAGGGGTTTGAACCCTCGACAACCGGAATCACAATCCGGGGCTCTACCAACTGAGCTACGCCCACCATCATTCCGTACTAAGAAGAAATGGTCTCACAGGCAACTGAAAAGTTCAATTACTGCATGCTATATCTTCTTTCAATAAGAAACTATTACCGTTTCTCTAGGACACCTATGGCGCGCCCGGCAGGATTCGAACCTGCTACCCTCGGCTTAGAAGGCCGATGCTCTATCCAGATGAGCTACGGGCGCATCGTTTCATAGTAACCCCGCACCTAACTTCCAATGGAAATTAAGTAATTTGGTCGGGGAAGAGGGATTCGAACCCCCGACATCCTGCACCCAAAGCAGGCGCGCTACCAGACTGCGCTATTCCCCGACACATCAAACAAAGTCTCCTCTGCTTGAGAGCGCGGAATAATACTGATTTAACTCCTGCAGGTCAACAAAGAAAATAGATTAAAATCAAAAATAATTTAGTGAATTACTGTTTGCTGATTCAATTGCATCTGAAGTGCTCAAATTTCGGTCATCATTGGTGATAAAAGCTGATTCAATTTGAATTTATACGCTAATTTACTTGGCTAAATGGTTCACAATTGAGAAAATAGCGACCAATTATCTTTTCTTAAAGAACCAAACAGTCTTATGACCGCAAAATTAATTGACGGCGTTAAAATCTCAGCTGAATTTCGCCAGCGGATAAAATCGAAAGTAGAACAACGAGTTGCTGAAGGTAAACGCAGGCCAGGCCTTTCGGTTATCTTAGTTGGAGAGGATCCCGCTTCGAGTGTCTACGTCGGTAAAAAAGTCAAAGCCTGTGAAGAAGTTGGATTTCATTCTCAAAAAAGAGTCTTCGAAAAAGATATTAGTCAAACCCGTTTAGAACAGGAGATTGATAAACTTAACGCTGACGATAGCGTTGACGGCATTTTGGTTCAGCTACCTCTGCCGGATCAACTTGATGTTAGCCTTATCTTGGAACGTATCGAACCTTCGAAAGATGTAGATTGTTTTCATCCTTATAATGTCGGGCGATTAATGCAAAGGATCCCGGGATTAAGACCGTGCACACCTTATGGTGTAATGTTGATGCTCGAAAACATTGGAATTGATGTTAAGGGACTAAATTGTTGCGTTGTCGGTGCAAGTAATATTGTTGGGCGTCCAATGGCAATGGAATTACTCCTCGCTGGCGCGACGGTTACTGTTTGCCATAAGTTTACCAAGAACTTACCAGAGCTAATTTCGCAGATGGATCTAGTCGTCGTCGGGGTCGGAAAACCTAACTTAGTGAAGGGCGATTGGATTAAACAAGGTGCGATTGTTATTGATGTGGGGATCAACCGCTTAGAAAGTGGGAAATTGGTAGGTGACATAGAGTTTGAAGCTGCCAAGCAAAAAGCTTCGTGGATTACGCCAGTCCCTGGTGGAGTCGGCCCTATGACGGTAGCGACTCTGATGCATAATACTTTGTTCGCTTGTGAACAAAGTGATTAAAGCAAAAAGCCGCGTTATGCGGCTTTTTGTTATCAGCTAAATTTTAGAACTTATTAGGCTACTAGCTTTGCCAGAATAAATCCCCACCATGATCTTCAATTGTCTCGAGAACTTTCCCGCCACCTCTAGCTACACAAGTTAAAGGGTCTTGTGCGACAATCACGGGTAAACCAGTCTCTTCCATAAATAGTCGGTCTAGATCTTTAATCAATGCACCGCCTCCAGTCAATACCATTCCTCGCTCAGAGATATCAGCGGCTAATTCGGGTGGTGACTGCTCTAAAACCGAACGCACCGCTCGAATCATTCCTGCTAAGGGATCTTGAAGGGCTTCTAAAATTTCATTACTATTAATTGTAAATTTTCGCGGCACACCTTCGGCTAAGTTTCGACCACGCACGTCTATTTCCATAACATCGGTGCTTGGGAATGCGGTTCCAATTTCGTGCTTGATTCGCTCGGCCGTCGATTCGCCAATCACCGTACCGTAATTTCGACGGACATAATCAATAATCGCGTCGTCAAAGCGATCGCCACCAATTCGAACTGAATCAGAAGAAACCACGCCATTAAGCGATAAAATAGCAATTTCAGTCGTTCCACCACCAATATCAACGACCATAGAACCACGAGCTTCTCCGACAGGTAGCCCAGCTCCAACAGCCGCCGCTACGGGTTCTTCAATAAGGTATACATCTCTCGCACCAGCACCATAGGCTGATTCCTTTATTGCTCTTCTTTCAACTTGAGTAGAGCCACACGGTACACAAATTAAAACTCGAGGGCTTGGACGCATGAAAAAGCTGGAATCATGGACTTTCCGAATAAATTCTTGCAACATTTTTTCGGTGACTTCAAAGTCTGCGATTACGCCATCTTTAAGAGGCCGAATTGCAGTTATATTACCAGGGGTACGACCAAGCATGGCTTTGGCATCCGCACCAACAGCAGCAATTGACTTATTTCCGCCTCGCTCATGACGAATTGCCACAACAGACGGCTCATTAAGCACAATCCCCTGCTCTCGCATATAAACTAATGTATTAGCAGTACCTAAATCGATGGAAAGATCGGCCGAAAATAGCCCTCTGATTTTATTAAACATATTAAGCTTCTTATTTCCTGTTGCTTTTATTCTTCAATTATCGCTTACTTCGTGTTTAAACAGAAGTAGTTGCAATTTATTTATTGCATTTTGCTGTTATTTTGTAGAGTTTATTGCATAAGATACACATAACCTAACTTTAAAGTAGATTTCCTTAACTACAATTAGTTCAGCCTTTGTTACTAAAATAATCAAGATTAAAATAATTATGATCAAGTTTACCGAATTACATCCTGAAAATGCCAAGCGTCTGTCGGATTTAGCTAAGCCGATTTGGCAAGAACACTACACTCCTATCATCGGAGCGAAACAAGTAAGCTATATGCTAGACAAGTTTCAGAGCGAATCGGCTATTTTGCAACAGCTCACGCAGGGCTACCGCTACTTTGAAGTCTACAGTTCTGAAAAGTTAATGGGGTATTTTTCGGTTCAACTAAGAGACTCTAACAGTTTTTTTATCAGTAAGTTTTACTTAGCCAATCACGCACGTGGCAAAAAACTTGGCTCAGCGATGCTTGAGCATATAAAACAGCTGGCTTTAAAAGCAGGCTGCAAGCACCTTGATTTAACGGTTAACAAATACAATCCAGCCTATCAAATCTACCTGAAGCTTGGTTTTGTCAATATAGGTTCAGTAGAGTTTGATATTGGTGGTGGTTATATTATGGATGACTATTTAATGAGGAAAGAGCTGAACGGCTAACAGGGCGTCATAAAATCTAAATTAGTAACGTAAGTGGACGCCATCACACCCATCAATGTTTTTTAGTTGATATAGAAGCTCATCCGTCGGTTTCACCGACCACTCCCCCGACGCAACAAGTTCTGCGCTATATTTGGCTTGCTCGCAAGCTAGTCGAACCGGGCACAACCCGCCTTTAAACTGCTGTAGTGCTTCGGTTAACTCTTCAGCCAATGACGGTCCCATGTTGATGTTTATTTTCAACTCCAAATACTTAACACGACTTTCTCTAACTTCTATCAGCGGCATCACTTCTACACCACTCATTTTTAACCCGCCAGAAAAATCGTCGTTTGATATATCTCCCTTGGCCACTATGACTTGGTCTTTACGAAGTATTTCCTTGCTGGCTTCATAGAGGTCACTGTAAATCATTACATCAACCCGACCACTTTGGTCATCGAGAGTAACAATAGCCCAACTCAATCCTTTCTTGGTTTTCATCACTCTAATGTTAATGATTAATCCAGCAACTAAAACGTATTCTCCTCGCCGAGTAGGTTGCAAAGAATTTAGCCTAAGACTGCCAAACTTCTTAATCTCCGGTAGATATCGATCGATCGGGTGTCCAGTAAGATATAGACCTAAGGTTTCTTTCTCACCCTCCAGCACTCTGCCTTCTGGCCAAGGTCTAACCATAGTGTATTCGATATTCTGTTCAGCATTCTTCTCTGACGGAGTACCAAACAAGTCATTTTGTCCAAGTGCTGAGTTGCGTTTAAACTGCTCGGCACTTTTGATCGCCTGCTCTAGTGAAGCCATGATCACCGCACGGTTTGGACCTAGCGTATCTAAAGCTCCAGCCCTTATCAGTGCTTCTAATGTTCTTCTATTGGCTTTTTTAAGATCAACTCTATTACAAAAATCGAACAAATCTTGGAAAGGCCCTTCTGTTTGTCGCTGTTCTACGATGGATTGAATAGCGGCTTCACCGACACCTTTAATTGCTCCAATACCGTATATAATGGTTTTAGCACCATCAATTGTAAATTTGTATTGGCCTCGATTAACATCCGGTGGAACAATTGATAACCCCATTTCTTTGGCATCATCAACATAGGTGACTACTTTTTCAGTATTGTCCATATCGGCGGACATAACAGCAGCCATAAAAGCGGCAGGGTAATGCGTTTTTAACCAAGCTGTTTGATAGGACACCAGTGCATACGCAGCAGAATGCGACTTGTTAAAACCATAACCTGCAAACTTTTCCATCAAGTCAAAAATATGGCCGGCTAATTCACCATCTACATCTCGAGCCTCAGCCCCTTTCATAAAGATAAGACGCTGCTCTTCCATTACTTCGGCTTTTTTCTTACCCATTGCTCGACGTAACAGATCTGCCCCACCCAGCGAAAAGTTAGCTAACACTTGAGCAATTTGCATTACCTGTTCTTGATATAAAATAATGCCATAGGTCGGAGTTAGAATAGGTTTTAGATCTTCATGCTGATAATCAGCATGTGGGTAAGCAACTTCTTGTCTACCATGTTTACGATTGATGAAATCGTCTACCATTCCGGAGCCTAGTGGACCCGGTCGAAACAACGCTACCAGTGCAATAATATCTTCAAAGTTACTGGGTAACAGTTTCTTAATCAGCTCTTTCATACCGCGAGATTCCAGCTGAAATACCGCTGTCGTTTTGGCCGCTTTAAGCAGATCGAAAACGGCTTGATCTTCTAAGTCAATTTTTTCAATATCAACTTTTTCTTGCTCGGGTAAAAGGTTGTTATTAATAGTATCAATCGCCCAGTCAATAATGGTGAGCGTTCTTAATCCTAAGAAATCAAATTTTACCAACCCTGCTGTTTCTACATCATCCTTGTCAAACTGGGTTACCAACCCGCCGCCAGCTTCATCACAATATAGCGCTGAAAATTCTGTTAGGTCTCCAGGAGATATCACCACTCCACCAGCGTGCTTTCCTGCGTTTCTAGTGATCCCTTCTAATTTCCTCGCCATGTCCCATAAAGCTTGAAACTCTTCCTCCAACTCATAGCGCTCTCTAATTTCTGGCTCTTGTTCCCATGCTTTTGAAAGCGACATACCAATTTCGAATGGTATTAACTTAGAAATTTTGTCAACAAATCCATAAGGTTGACTCAACACCCTTCCAACATCCTTAATAACTGCTTTTGCAGCCAATCGACCAAAAGTAATGATTTGCGAAACGCTTTCTCGACCGTATTTTTCCGCGACATAGTCGATAACCCGATCTCGGCCATCCATGCAAAAGTCGATATCAAAGTCGGGCATGGAAACCCGTTCAGGGTTTAAGAATCGTTCAAAAAGCAATTCATATTTAAGTGGGTCAAGATCGGTAATTTCTAGCGCATAGGCAACTAGTGATCCAGCTCCGGAACCTCTTCCTGGACCTACAGGTACACCATTGTCTTTACTCCATATAATAAAGTCTGCGACGATCAGGAAGTAACCTGGAAACCCCATTTCATTAATCACATCGAGCTCTATTTTTAATCGTTCATCATAAGGCTTTCGAATTTCTTCAAAGTCACTACTCTCTCGATCAAAAAGTTTAGTTAACCGTTTTTCTAATCCCTCTTCACTTAACTGACAAAAGTATTGTTCGATGGTTAACCCATCAGGAATAGGATAATTTGGCAAAAAGTATTCACCAAGATGCAAACTCAAATTACAACGCTTAGCAATCTCAACGGTGTTTTCAAGTGCTTCGGGGATATCGGAAAACAGTGCCTGCATTTCTTCCGGTGATTTCAAGTATTGTTGATTGGAATAGGTTTTAGGACGTCGAGGGTCATCAAGCACCCTTCCTTGATTAATGCACACTCTTATTTCATGAGCATCGAAGTCTTGTTGTTCTAAGAAGCAAACATCATTGGTTGCAACCACTGGCGTGCCAGAAGCTTGTGCAAATGCAGCTACACTATGAATATAGTCGCCTTCACCAACTCGACTAGTTCTTTGTAACTCAATGTAGTAACGAGAAGGGAAATACAGATGCCAAAATCCCAAACACTCAGCCGCCAATTCATGATTTCCTGCGAGTAAGGCTTTTCCTACATCGCCATCTTTCCCTCCCGATAGAATGATTAAACCTTCATTTAAGTCTTTGAACCAAGACTTATCGACGGTCGGCACTCCTCGCTTTTGATTTTCTTGATAGGCGCGCGATATTAAAATTTTTGCGTTTAAATAGCCCTTATCATTCATACATAAAACGGCAATTCGAAAACTCTCGGAATCATTCGCTTCATCATTCACCATTAGATCAACGCCAACAATCGGTTTAATACCAAGTGCTCGGCTTTTTTTGTAGAATTTGATCAATCCACAAAAATTAACATGGTCGGTCAAAGCGACTGCGGGCATATCCAATTCTGCTATTTTTTTAAGCGTCGGATTAATTCGGCAGATCCCATCAACCATCGAATATTCTGAATGAAGCCGAAGGTGGACGAAACTTTGTTTTGGCATTATTTCAACCGTTGGCTCTGATACCTTCTCAGGCGCTGAAAGGTTGGTACTATTGATTGTTGATTGCTCGTTAGTCACTATTAATTCTGTTTTATTGTTGATTGTTCAAGAATACGCCTAACCGGTGCAAAACTTCGTCGATGAATTTCTGTAACGCCTATCGATTGAATTGCTTCTAGATGTGCTTTGGTAGGATAGCCCTTATGTTTTGCGAGGCCATAACCAGGATAAATGGAGTCAAATTTAATCATCTCATTATCTCTCTCAACCTTAGCAATGATTGAAGCCGCACTAATTGCGGGTTCCTTCAAATCTCCTTTAACTATCGCTTCGCTAGTACAATTAAGTTGCGGACAACGATTACCATCAATTAAACAATGCTCTGGCTTAATCGAAAGCCCTTCAACGGCTCTTTGCATAGCTAACAAACTGGCTTGTAGAATATTGATCTGATCAATTTCTTCGACCTCAGCCCTACCAATAGACCAAACCAGTGCTCTATTTTTTATCACCTGAGCGAGTTCATTGCGTCTCTTTTCAGTAAGTTTTTTCGAATCAGTTAATCCATCAATCGGCTGCTTAGGGTCTAAAATAACAGCCGCGGCAATAACCGCTCCAGCTAGTGGTCCTCTGCCGACTTCGTCAACTCCTGCGGTGTAAAGACTTCTCATTTTTATTCAGTCACACTCGTTTAATTCTTTGGTTGTTCGGTGAGCAGTGAGGTTATCGCGTCTGCCGCAACTTCACTACCACTAAGTTTCAAGCTCTTATGCAAGGCTAAATAATCGCTCTCAAGTGCCTCACTGTTAACACCATTGAGTAAACTCGTCATTTCACGAACGATATTATCGACTTTACAGTCCTCTTGCATCAACTCTTTAACCAATGGTTTTCCTGCTAGTAAATTTGGTAAAGAAAAATTCTTAATCTTAAGAAACTTGCTATAAACCCAAAAACTAAATGCAGAGACTTTATAACAAACTAACATTGGCTTTTTAAGCAGCATCGCTTCTAGAGTGGCGGTTCCAGAAGCCAATAAAACGACGTCGCTCGCAAGCATCAACTCTCTCGATTGACCGAGATATGTTTTCACTTGAATATTGGGATGTTTTTCAATTAAGAAATTATCAATCTGTGCTTTTCGCTTGTCATTTGCACAAGGAATGACAAATTGTAGCTGCCGATTTTCCGATAGTCTTTCTGCTGATTCGATAAAAGGTTCCAATAAGAACTTTAGTTCAGAACTTCTGCTGCCCGGCAATATCGCAACAATTTTATCGACAACTTTAAAACCAAACTTCGTACGAGATTTGTTTACATCGGGTTGAAAAGGAATTTCATCAGCAAGAGGGTGACCTACAGCTACAGCTGGAAGTTTGTGCCTCTTGTAAATTTCTAATTCAAACGGAAACAAACAGATCATTAATGAAACACTTTTGACAATTTTATGGATTCGATTTTCTCGCCATGCCCATACAGAAGGACTGACGTAATGAACCGTCTTAATACCTTGTCGCTTCAAAACGAATTCTAGCTGGGTGTTAAAAACAGGTGCGTCAATACCAATAAAACAGTCTGCTTTCTCATGCACAATTTGTTTCGCTAGCCGTCTTCGAACACCCAGTAATTCAACTAATCGTTTGAGAATGGGGATCACGCCCATGACAGACAGTCGTTCCATCGGATAGACGACTTCTAACCCTTGCTGCTCCATCAAAGGACCACCAATTCCCCTGAAAATTGGATCATTGAAGCGAAGCTTAAGTGCTTGCATTAATCGCTCTCCCAAGATATCTCCGGAAGCTTCGCCAGCAACAATGTAAAAGATTATCGGTGAAGAATTAGAAATGGGTGACTCTCCTTTTACTGCACATTCGGTCTTAGTCGGGTTCACGTTGTATTCTTATAGTTGTTTATTGAAGAGAGTGAAGTTTTTTTGGGATACTTAACGCGAAATTCCTCGCTCAGATGCTTGAATAAAATCGACCAGAGTTTTAAGAACATCAGAACTATCAGTCAATTCAGAAATGGCATCAAGAGCTTCTTCAATACGTAGTCCTTGTCTGAATATGATTTTATAGGCTTTCCTTAACAGGGATATTTGCTCTTTAGTAAAACCACGTCGTTTGATCCCCTCTACATTAATTGAACGAGGTGAACCTTCAGCAAATAAAGTAAAAGGCAATATATCTTGTGTCACATGGCTTCGAATACCCAAAAAGGCGTGTGCACCGATGCGACAAAACTGATGAACCCCCGAGAATCCACCTAGAATAGCCCAGTCATCAATAACTACATGTCCAGCGATATTCGAACTATTTGCAATGATGATGTTACTACCGATATGGCAATCGTGAGCAATATGTGTATAGGCCATCAATAAGTTATCGTTACCAATGCTGGTAACTTGTCGATCTTGAGTTGTACCACGATGAATAGTGCATGACTCTCGAATAATATTATTGTCGCCTATGATAGTTTGGGTAGGCTCTCCTTTATATTTTTTATCTTGGTTAGCCTCTCCAATCGATGAAAATTGGTAAAAGTGGTTATTTTTACCGATTGTAGTATGCCCATTAATAACAACATGAGGGCCAACCACAGTACCTTCGTCAATGCTTACGTGCTGCTCAACAACTGAAAATGGACCGATTTCAACCCCTTCAGCTATTTGAGCTTCAGGATGGATCACCGCTGTTGGATGGATTGCTTGATTAGACTCACTCATGATTAGATATCCTGTTTCGAGCACATCAATTCGGCTGCGCAAACCACTTTGCCATCAACAATAGCCTCAGCTTCAAACTTCCACATCGCGCGTTTTCTTTTTAGCAATTTAACATTCAACTCAACTTGATCACCTGGCTCTACAGGTTTTTTAAAACGGGCTTTATCAATACCAACAAAATAGTAGAGAGAAGTTTCGTTTGGTAATTCACTCAATGTTTTGAAAGCTAAGATACCCGTCGCTTGCGCTAACGCTTCAAGAATAAGCACCCCAGGCATCACTGGGCGATGAGGAAAATGACCGGTAAAACAGGGTTCATTGATAGTAATATTTTTGATTGCGTTAAGGTAATCCCCTGCAGAATAGTCAACGACCTTATCCACTAGTAAAAAAGGATATCGATGAGGTAGATGTTTCATAACCTCATGAATATCAAGACTACTTAACTCTCGTTTTTCAGTTGTCACAGAACTCACCCTTTGGTTAAATCTTTTAATTGCTGTTCCAAAGATCTTATTTTCTTTGCCATCTCATCCAACTGCTTAAATCGAGCAACATTCTTACGCCAAAGCCTATTCTCTTGCGCTCCGGTCCCAGATGAATAAATACCCGGTTTTGTATTCGATTTATTAACCATTGTGCCTGCAGTCAAATGAGTTCCAGCAGCAATATTCAAATGCCCAATAATTGAAGAGCGTCCACTAAAAGTGCAACCTTTACCGATTACCGTACTTCCGGCAACCCCTGTAAAAGCCGCCATCGCAGTGTTTTCTCCTAATTCAACATTATGAGCGATATGGCAGAGGTTATCTATCTTGACGCCATTCGCTATCACGGTGTCATCAAGTGCGCCACGATCAATGGTGGTATTGGCACCAATTTCGACATTATCTCCGATTCGCACGCCACCGCTTTGAACTATCTTAACCCACTCTCCCGAGTTATTCGCATAACCGAAGCCGTCACTTCCAACAACAGTCCCAGAATGAATGATGCAGTTTTTACCGATAGCAACATTATGATAAATACTTACATTAGGGTATATTTTTGTTCCTTCAGCAACAAAAGTGTTGTCTGCTAAAGTGGTGTTAGCACCTATGGAAACATTAGACTCTATCTTACAATTTTTGCCAACGTATACACCTGCCGCAAGGGTCACACCGTCGGCAATTTGGGCAGTTGGATCGACTGATGCTTGTGCAGATATTGAGTCAGCAAGACGCGGAGATACATCAAGCGCCTGCGAAATCAGCGCAAAGGCCAAATAAGGATCTTTACAATAAATAACCGGAAATTTGTATGATTTTTTACTTTGAGCAGACAGCAAAACACAACCCGATTGGGTTGTGTCTAATTGCTGCTTAAACTTTGGGTTGCTTAAGAACGAAATCTGGTGATCTAATGCTCTATCTAAGGGAGCAACACTTGTAATGCCTTTATTGCCATCCCCCTCTAACTCACCATCAACGATTTTCGCAATTTCGCTAACCGTCAATAACTTTTCGGCCAATGTTTAACCTGCTGGATTACTTAAAATAGTAATGAGCTTGTTTGAAATATCAAATGAGTTCTTATGAAAGCTAACAGCTTCAACTCTGATAATTAAATCATAGTTTTCTGCTTTCGCAAGTTTGTCGATTGTTTGTTGGATTTTCACGACCACTTTCTTTAGCTCGTCATTTCTAGCACGCTCAATATCTTCTCTTAGGTTATTTTCTTTAAGTTTCAAGTCATTGCTTAATTTTTGTAATTCTCTTTGCTTTTCAATTCGCTGAGCTTCCGTTAGCGTCATAGCATCTCTAGAAAACGCTTCTTGCTGTTTGAGGCCATCTTCACGTAATGCTTTGGCTTCATCCATTCGATCTTTGAATTGAGTCTGAAGTTTAGAAGATATCAAGTTAACCTGAGGTACCTTGCTTAACACTAAGTTTTGATCGTAAACGCCAATTTTTAAATCAGCAGCAAAGGCACTTGTTATACTTGATAGAATAATCGCTGCCGTTAGTAATATTTTCTTAAACATCTTTTTACCCTTATTGATCACTTTTAAATTGTAATTAGAACGTTTGTCCTACGTTAAATGAAAATCCTTCGCGTCGATCTCCTTCTTGCGATTCTATGATTTTAGCGAAACTGATGACAAGCGGCCCCATAGGAGACAACCATTGTATCGAGAATCCAGTAGAAGCGCGATAGGTATTTGATCGAGAATAGTCTGGAATTTTGTCAAATTGAACAGGGTCAACTAACGAGCTATAACGTCCTCTGTCAAATTTAGTATCCCACAAGTTCCCGACATCAACAAAGAAACTAGTTCTAACGGAGTTACTTTGCTCGACAAAAGGTACCGGAAAAATTAACTCAAAACTCGCTAAAGCCTTAGCGTTACCACCAACCGTTCTTCGACCAATCAATATCGAATCGTACTCTTCTGGTAAGTAACTTGGCACGCCGCCGTCAAAGATGTCAACGTTATTGCCATCAGTAATGGATTGCGGCGTTCTAAAAATCTCCCTAGGTCCAATGGTATTTCTTTCAAACCCGCGTACGCTGCTCGACCCTCCGGTTGAGAAGTTCTCAAAATAAGGAAGGTTTTCACTGTCCCCATAGCCATCCCCGTAGGATAGTTTTAAGCGACTTAAAAAAGACCATCCAGGAGAAAGCGGAATATAATGATCTAACGCATAGTCGAGTTTATAGAATTCGAGATCACTACCAGGCACTGCTCCACTTAATGATAAGAACTGCTTGGTTCCTCTGTCGGGGAAAATACCACGATTGAGACTATTACGTACTATCGATGTACTAAATTTCACCAAATCATAAGAAAAGTCTGGGTCTTGTCTTACATCTTTCCCGTTATCGGCAAAAAAATCAATAATTTGCTGAGAGGCTCTACCTTTGGCACTCAAATCATTGGTCTGAATACCTAACCCGTAATTGAGTCTAGTAATTTCGTTTACAGGATATCCGAAGTTAAAGTCGAGAGCCGTGGTATCTAGTAAGGTAGCCGCGATATTGATTTCGCCAAAGTCGGATGAGCGATAGCTTAAAGCTGCCCCCGCGCTGATACCATCAATAGTAAAATAAGGATCAAAATAATTCAGTGCGTAGTTAGTCGAGAAACTATTTTTGTTAACTGACAGACCAACCGTTTTACCTGAACCCAGAAAGTTATTATGACTGACATTAGCATTGACCGAGAGTCCATAGGTTGAGCCATATCCTAACCCGCCCGAAATTGTGCCCGCAGAACGTTCTTTGATTTTGTAATTAACATCCACCCGGTCTTCTTTGTCTTCCATTTTAGGTGTTTCAACTTCAACTTCTTCGACGAAGGTGAGTCTCTGTAGTCTTATTTTAGTTCGGTCAACTTGCGCGGTAGACAAGGCTCCACCTTCCATTAACCGAGCTTCCCGTCTTAGGACTACATCATTAGTTGTTTCATTACCGGTATAGTTAATACGATTAACATAAACTTTCTTACCTGGGTCAACGTATAGGCTTATATCAACTTTATTGGTACCCGGCTTGACCGTTGGCACTGAAGTAACTTTGGCAAATGCATAACCAAAATAACCTAAGTTTTGCTTGATTTGTTCCTCAGCAAAAGAAATTGCAGCAGCTGAGTAGGTGTCACCAGTAGTCAACGGCATCAATTGTTTCAAGCGAGTCTCTGTTAATATTAACTCACCGTTAAATGCTATTTTGGATACCTCGAACTTTTCACCTTCAGCAACGTTAATAGTGATAAAGATGCCTTTTCTATCTGGGGATATAGCAACTTGAGTCGAAGTAACGTTAAATTTTAAATAACCTCGATCAAGGTAATAGGAACGCAGAGTCTCTAAGTCTCCTGAAAGCTTCTCACGAGCATATTGGTCGTCACTGGTAATAAACGAAAACCAACCACCAGTAGTAATTTCAAACTGGTCAAGCAGTTCTTCGTTACTAAAAAGCCTATTACCAACAATATTTATGGACTCAATTCTGGCAGGTTCCCCTTCACTCACTTGAAACTGAATCATGACTCTGTTTCGAGAGCGGCGAATCACTTTATTTGTAATCTTTACAGAATATTTGCCGTGCGCAAAGTATTGCTCTTCCATACCACCGATAATGTCTTTAATTGCTGCGGGGTTATAAATTTCACCTTTAGCGAATCCAGCACCTTTCATGGCGTCAAGAATTTGTTCGGTCTTTATATCATTATTTCCATCGATGGTTATCTCTGAAATGGTCGGGCGCTCAACAACATCAATTAACAGGGTATTACCCTCTCTAAAAATCCGAATATCATCGAAGTTATCTGCCGCAAACAAAGTTCTAATAATGGTAGGTACACGGCTCGTGTCTAATCGTTCACCAACTTGCAGTGGAAGCATGTTAAAGAATGTCCCTAGCTCCATTCTTTGTAAACCTTCAACTTTTATGTCTTCGACGACAAAGCTAGAATCATTAGATGCCGCTATAATTGTGCTAGAGCTTAACGCAGCTGCAGCCATAGCAAAGAGTAGAGCCAGCGGCTTAGCCAATCGACTTATATTATTTATACTTTTACCCAAAATCTTACCCATAAATATTTTACTTCTTAATAATTGCTCTACTACAAGAAACTAAATCGTGACAAGTCGTTAAAAATTGCCATAGCCATTAATGCAAAAACTAGCATCATCCCTATCTGCAAACCGATATTTTGTACTTTTTCCGACAGTGGTTTTCCTCTTATCGCTTCTATCACAAAATAAAGGAAGTGTCCGCCATCCAACATTGGTACCGGTAATAGGTTAATAAAGCCTAAATTCACACTTATCAAAGCTAGAAAACTCAGAAAAGTAATTATACCGTATGAAGCACTTGTACCTGCTCCTTCAGCTATTGCCAATGGTCCGCTTAAACTCTTGGTCGATATTTCACCAAACAATAACTTTTTAAACATGCGAACGGTTAATTCTATCATACGATAGGTCTCCGCAAACGCCATATTTACCGCTTGCAAAGGATCCGCTTCAAGAACCACAAAATAAGGCTTTACCAAAGGTACAATCCCTAAGACACCTTCTGCTTGGCCGTTATGCTCACGAGAATCTAAGACCACAGGAATGGACATCAGTTCATCATTTCTTAAAACTTCTATTTGAGTGAGTTGATTTGGTCGTTTTGCGAGCAACTCAGACATATCACGCCATAGCTTTACTGGCTGCGCTTCAATTGAAACGATTTGGTCTCCTTGATAAAAACCTGCTTTATCTGCCGCGCTTCCTTTACTAATCTCACCGATAATACTCAATCTCATCATATGTATCAGTCCAAGAGATTTAAGCACGTCAGGTCTTTGTTCATCGACTTTCCAACCACTAATATCGAGAGATAGCTTTTTTTCTGTCGGCTCGCCTTTTCTTAATACTCTTAAATCAATTGAAGAGCTTTCACCCATTCGCTTTACAAGACTCAAATTGACATCTTTATATGTCTTTGTTATTTCACCATCTACAGCAGTAATTTGGTCGCCTTGTTTTAGTCCTGCAGCTGCAGCAATAGTCCCTAGATTAGGTTCAGCTACCACCGGTTTTAACTCGGTAGTATCATTAATAAAAATAACCCAATACAATAGTATGGCTAAGAGAAAATTAGCAGCGGGGCCCGCCAGAACAATTGCCATTCTGACCCAAACGGTTTGTCGATTAAAAGCTTGCTTTTGTTCCTCTTCAGTTAAAGGTGTTTCATCATCGACTTGCTCTCCAAGCATTTTAACGTAACCACCTAAAGGAATGGTGGCGATGACGTATCTAACTCCGTCCTTAGCAACGCGCTGCCAAAGCGGTTTGCCAAATCCAACGGAAAAAGTAAGTACCTTTACTCCCAATTTACGAGCAACAATAAAATGCCCATACTCATGAATTGTTACTAGAACACCTAGCGCAACAATAAACGAAACTAAATTCCACAAGAATTCCATACTATTTACTAAACTCACTGACAAATTTACTAGCTAGATCTCGAGCATGCTGATTTGCTTGTACTATCTGGTCAATACTCTGTAAAGATTCGAAAGTTGAACTAGAGAGGGTTCGTTCTATTATTTCTGCAATTTGAGTAAACTTAATTCTCTTATCCAAAAATGCGTCGACAGCTATTTCATTTGCAGCGTTGAGAATACATGGCGCACTAAGTGCTTCTTTGGCGGCATAAATTGCCAACTTCAAACACGGATAACGCTCAAAATCGGGCGGCCTGAAATCAAGACTTTTTATGGAATAAAAATCTAAAGGCTTAACACCGGCTTCGATTCTTTCTGGCCAAGCAAGACAATGAGCAATCGGTGTACGCATATCTGGATTGCCCATTTGCGCGATAACAGAGCCATCGATGTAAGACACCATAGAGTGAATTATACTTTGAGGATGTAAAACAATTTTAACTTTCTCAATATCAACATTAAAAAGAAAACAAGCTTCGATTAACTCTAAGCCTTTATTCATCATAGTCGCAGAATCAACTGAAATTTTTCGTCCCATATCCCAATTTGGGTGGGCACACGCCTGCTCGGGCGTTTTATCGGCTAAATTATCTAACGGCTCATTAATAAATGGTCCACCGGATCCGGTTAAGAGAATTTCACTGACGCCACTTAATCGTTCAGCTGAATTCTTGTGAGTTGGCGGTAATGATTGGAAAATTGCGTTGTGCTCACTGTCTACAGGTAACAAGGTGGCGCCTTCATATTCAACCTTAGACATAAACAAATCGCCAGACATAACCAAAGCTTCCTTATTGGCTAACAAAATCTTTCGATTCGCTTTCACGCCACTTAATGTAGGAAGCAAACCGGCCGCTCCGACGATCGCAGCAACAACAATGTCAACGTCATACTTACCGGCCGCATCATTCACCGCCTGTTGACCGCTTTCTACTATAATTCTTAGACCACTTTTTTCTATTAAACTTTTTAATTCTTTAGCAGCAACCTTACAAGCCATAACCGCAACACGGGGTTTAAACTGTTGGCATTGTTCAAATAGTTTTTGGTAGTTGGTGTTAGCTGTCAACACTTCGACAGTATACAAACTAGCGTTTCTAGAAACGACATCGAGCGTGCTACATCCGATGGAACCTGTCGCCCCGAGAATACAAATACGACTAACCATTGAACCACTCAAAATAACTAAAAGTTAGCAAAAACACAGGAGCGACAGTGATAGTACTGTCTAATCTATCCAACAGTCCACCATGACCTGGAAGTAGGTTTCCAGAATCCTTAATATTGGACACTCTTTTTAGCGCACTTTCAAACAGATCACCAAAAACAGATATAACCGCCAACGCAAATACTACGGCCAGATAAACAGCCATGTTATCAACCTTAAGATCGAGCACTCCTATACCTGCCCACCCGATTAAAGTACTCAGCAATAAACCGCCTATCGCTCCTTCCCAAGTTTTATTAGGACTAACGGAAGTTAGTTTGTGTTTACCAAATAATTTCCCGGTAACGAAAGCACCGGTATCAGCGGCCCAAATAATTAGCAGCATAAATAATAATAATGAACCTCCGTAATTTGGGTTTTCATTGGCATACCCAATATTTCTTAAACTTACAAAAGATACAAATAGTGCTGGAAGTAAAATAAACCCAAACAAACTGGTGACGTAAACATTCCGCCACCAATTAGATTCCTTAGAAAAGGTTAAGACAATAACGAAGGCCAAAAAAATAGCAATGATTGACAGTAGTAAAAAAACCAACGGAAGATCAAATTGAAGATGATGCGGCCAACTTAATGACGGCCATACTAAAATCGATTCACTAAGGTACCAAATGCTTATGTTGATTGAGCTAACAACCAATGCAAATATGCTAGCTTTAACCGGTGAATTGATTTGAGACAGTTTTGCCCATTCAAGCGCCAATAAATAAACAACAATAATTATCAGCCCAGCGAAAGTATCTATCGGCACTCTAAATAAAAGCAGATAAACCACAGGAAGCAACGCTAAGGCGGTTATGACTCTTTGCTTCAACATTTAATTAGCACTCCATCTCAAAAGGTTTTCCTATTCGGAAACCTGTTCTCCGGTCTTTCCGAATCTGCGTTGTCTTTGCGAGTATTCTTCTAATGCCAGTTCAAGTTCAACACGATCAAAGTCCGGCCATAACTTCTCACTGAAATATAATTCTGCATATGCAGCTTGCCAAATTAAGAAATTGCTTATTCTCTGTTCACCACCGGTACGAATCATTAAATCTAACTGCGGTAACTCTGAGGTAGAAAGAAAGCTTTCTAATAACGCCTCTGAAATAGGTTGGTCATTAGGTAAAGTTTGTTTAGCCTTATTAGCCGCCTGCAAGATGTCCCAACGACCACCGTAATTGGCTGCAATATTCAGACAAAGCCCATCGTTTACTTTAGTTTGCTCTATCGCCTCTTTAATACTCTTTTGAAGTTTGGAATTAAATCCACTCACGTCACCCAAAAATCTCAGCTGTGCATTATTCTTATTGAGCAGTTTAATCTCTCTTTTAAGAGCCATTACAAATAGCTCCATCAAATAACTAACCTCTTCTTCAGGTCGGGCCCAATTTTCACTGCTAAATGCGAATAGTGTCAAAGACTCTACGCCTTTCTCCGCACAAACTTCAATCACTTCTCGGGTCTTTTCGACACCAGCTTTATGACCAAATGTTCGCTTCTTATTGCGAGCTTGTGCCCATCGACCGTTACCGTCCATGATGATTGCTACATGTTTTGGAATACTGCTTTTCGTCATTAATTATCTCAAAGATTAACTCGTTTTTTTTAATTTGTGAGAAGAGTAAATACAAAAAACGCCGCAAAAGCTGGTTGAGCTATGCGGCGCTTAGATGCAAAGCTGTTCTTCTAATTTACTTAAGCTAGAAGATCAGAATGACTATATTTCCATCAATTCTTGTTCTTTTACTGCGCTCATCTCGTCTATTTTTTTAACATGAACATCAGTAATTTTTTGAACTTCGTCTTCTGCGCGATGAAGCTCATCTTCACTTATTTCTTTCTCGCTTTCTAACTCTTTAAGCGTTGAATTAGCGTCTCTTCGAATATTTCTTACAGCGACCTTAGCAGCTTCCGCTTCACTACGGACGATTTTAGTCATGTCTTTACGACGCTCTTCGGTCAAAGCTGGCATTGGCAATCGAATGACATTTCCAGCAGTATTTGGTGTAATACCTAAATCCGACTCCATCAACGCTTTTTCAACAGGCTGAACCATGGATGCTTCAAAAGGCTGCACTACCAACGTACGTGAATCCTGCACGGAAATCGTCGCAGCTTGCGAAAGAGGCGTATCGACTCCGTAGTAGGAGACAGTCAAATGAGCTAACAAACTAGGATGAGCTCTGCCAGTTCGTATCTTTTGTAAACTGGTCTTAAATGACTCTATGCTCTTATCCATTCGAGTTTGAGCATCTTCTTTAATTTCATTTATCACGCAATAACTCCCTAATTAGATTAAAACACTCACTAGACTATTTTTATTAACAGCAAATCGTTTATTTACAGTGAATCAATGTACCTTCTGATCCATCAACCACTGCTTTTATTAACGCCCCTGGCTTATTTAAGTTAAACACTCTAATCGACTTATTGTGGTCGCGAGCGAGACAAAAGGCGGTTAAATCCATAATACCCAACTCCTTTGATAGCGCCTCATCATAACTTAACGAATCATACTTAACCGCATTCGGATCGACATTCGGGTCCGCTGAAAATACTCCGTCGACTTTAGTCGCTTTTAATATCACGTCCGCGTCAATTTCAATACCTCGGAGACAAGCTGCGGTATCGGTAGTAAAAAATGGATTTCCAGTTCCGGCGGTAAAAATGACCACTTGCTCTTTTTGCATAAACCGAATAGCAAATCGTCGGTCATAATCCTCACAAACTCCGGTCAAGGAGATGGCCGACATCACTCTGGTACCGACCTTAATTCTTTCTAACGCATCTTGCATAGCAAGTGAATTCATAACGGTTGCAAGCATTCCCATATGGTCACCCGCAACTCGATTCATGCCAGCATTAGCTAATTTTTCACCTCTAAACAGATTGCCGCCACCAATCACTAAACCGACTTCGATACCTTGCTCGATAATCACTTTAATTTCGGCAGCAATTCTGTCTAAAATTGTGGGATCAATGCCAAAAGACTCTGCACCCATTAAGGCTTCGCCACTGAGCTTAAGAAGAATTCTCTTATTAGTCTTAGTTGGTGCAGAACTTGGCATAAATATTACTCCCCTTTTACTTGCGCCATTACTTCGGCAGCAAAGTCATCTTCAACTTTTTCGATCCCTTCGCCAACTTCTAAACGAACTAGGCTAGTAACCTCGGCTGAAGCTGATTTTAACAAATCACCAACCGTTGTCGACGGATCTTTCACGAAAGATTGTCCTACAAGACAAACTTCCGCAGCAAACTTACGCATACGGCCAACAACCATTTTCTCCGCGATGTCAGCTGGCTTACCGCTAGCTATAGCCTGTGCAGTGAAAATTTCTTTTTCACGGTTGTACACATCTTCCGAAATTTCTTCAGGTGTGATGAACTGAGGATTGGTTGCTGCTGCGTGCATTGCAACATCTTTAGCCAGTTCTGCAGAGCCACCTTTGAGCGCTACAACTACGCCTATTTGACCACCATGAATATAGGTATTCAATGCGCCATCGTTCGCTTCTACTAACTGTACTCGTCTAACAGTGATGTTTTCACCGATTTTTGCGATTAAGTTAGTTCTTGCTGTTTCAACAGATTCACCAGAAGCAAGGTTTGCAGCGATTAATGACTCAATATTTGCAGTTTTGTTCGCCAGCGCAGCATCAACTACCGCGGTTGCGAACCCTTTAAAGCTCTCATCTCGAGCAACAAAGTCAGTTTCACTGTTGATCTCAACAATCACAGCCGTTTTTGCATCATCACTAGTTTTGGCGATAATGACACCTTCGGCAGCAACTCGACCAGCCTTTTTCTCAGCTTTGGCTGCACCAGATTTACGCATATTATCAATTGCTACTTCGATATCACCATTGGTTTCTACCAAAGCTTTTTTGCATTCCATCATGCCCGCGCCAGTTCTTTCACGCAGTTCTTTTACTTGAGCAGCGGTAATCGCCATAATATTCTCCACTCGTTCTTCAATTAACAGACCGTAAGCACTTTAAAAAAGGGACGGCCCCAAATAATCATGGTTTAGTTAAAAAATAGGGGGCTAAGCCCCCTACTTCTATCGCTAGAATAATTTTATTATTCTGCAGCAGCGTCTTCGTTTGACTCAGCAGGCGCTGCGTCTTCTTTAGGCGCTTCTTCTTTAGTCGCTTTCGCTTTCTTAGTCTTTACAACTGCTTTAGGCTTTTCTTCAACAGCTGCTTCTTCAACAAACTCGTCGCTTGGAGACTCTTCAGCCGGCGCTGTTGCAGTAGATTGACGACCTTCGATAATGGTATCTGCTGCACTAGACAAGTAAAGTTGTACTGCACGAATTGCATCGTCATTTCCAGGGATAACGTAATCGATACCGTCAGGGCTAGAGTTACTATCAACAACAGCAATCACTGGGATACCTAATTTCTTAGCTTCTGCAATCGCAATGTGCTCATGGTCAGCATCAATGACGAATAATACGTCAGGAAGACCACCGATGTTTTTGATTCCACCGATACTAGCTTCTAGCTTTGCCATTTCGCGGCTTAGTAAAAGACCTTCTTTCTTGGTTAGTCTCTCGAAAGTGCCGTCTTCGCTTTGCTTTTCAAGCTCTTTCAAACGGTTAATGGATTGACGGATTGTCTTGTAGTTAGTCAACATCCCACCTAACCAGCGTTTGTCGACAAAGAATTGCTCACAACGAGTCGCTTCTTCTTTAACAATTTTGCTTGCAGAACGCTTAGTTCCAACAAAAAGGACTTTGCCTTTTCTTGCTGCAACTGAACTAAGGAAGTTGAGAGCTTCATTAAACATTGGCAATGAATGCTCAAGGTTAATGATATGAATTTTGTTTCTTGCGCCAAAAATGAATGGTTTCATTTTTGGGTTCCAGTAACGGGTTCTATGTCCGAAATGAACACCCGCTTGTAGCATATCACGCATTGTGACTTTAGCCATTGTAAACTCCTGATTTTATTAGGGTTATGCGTCCACTGCCCCCAGATATCAAACCCTAGAAAATAAATTTTCCAAAGCACCCTGAAATCTGTGTCGAACAGTGTGTGAATTTGGTTAATTTCAGCGTTTGATTTAGACTCTAAATCGATACTTCGTTAACTCGGCGCGCTTTATACCATAGTTGTTCAATCAAGAGCAATAAATATCGTCAGTATTTACCATTTAGCCGTTAAATGCTGCTACTTCCAGCCTTTGCAGGTGTATTCGAAAATTCATTTCTAACGAAGATTTTTTCTATTGGTAACACTGTCTTGTCGCGTCAGGTAACATAACTCTCTAAAAGCACGTTCGCCCAAATGCTTATTGGTAAATAACCACGTTTTTTCATGACTTCCCAGAGAAAACTTCAACAAGCAGAAATGGCTTGTTATCCAGCTGCTAGGTTTTAGCTCTAAATAATCTATCGAACTAGATTCTTCATCTCTTGCCACCAGCCAAGATTCTCCGCTCCAGCATAGGTCGCCCGTCGATTGAGTGATCGCAGCGTAATGCTTTAGTGTGATTACCCAAGAAACTAACACAGCGATAATCACCATAATTGTTATCCACCAAGGCACTTGAGCGATAAGAGCCGCTAAAGCAACAATCAAATGCGTCCCAGCACACAGCATTAACAATTCTGGACAATTCTTAACAGGAAATCTTGCGGCGTTGTTCAACGATTAGGTCCCTTCCATTAGTTTAACTTTACGCCACTTTCATTAGTTCTCGGATTTTAGCGAGTATTTCGGCAAGAGACTGATGTTCACAATCACCAAACCCCATTATCCAAGTATAAATATCTGGATCTGGGAAGCTCAATAGCTCGACGAATGCTTGCTGTTGTTGCAGATTAAGAGAATCGAAATATTGCTCCAAAAAAGGGAGAAGAATGACATCCAGTTCGAGCATCCCTCTTCGACACTGCCACTCTAGTTTCTTTCGATTGATTTGTTCGCTCATTGCTAAACCTTAATACTAGTTTTATTTGCGTAATATACGCCAGCAAGCTTTAAATACAAGCCCCGTTTGATTAATACGATTCAAATGAGCGAGGCCACATAATTTCGAGCGAAATTTGCTAGACCAAATTCGGTTGCATCGTGTGGCTCGGCAAAGTTAAACTGCTGGAAAATTATTCGCCTCAACAATGGTTGCAGATATATGAATGCAGAAACTGAGCACAATCCATTCTTTCTCACTGAACTGAATAACTACTCAGCTATCGACATTACCGGTGCTGACGCGGCAAAGTTTCTTCAAGGACAACTGACAATTAATGTTAGCACTCCGACTAACTCCAAGAGTTATTTAGCAGCCCTTTGCAACCCCAAAGGTCGTATCGTATCACTCTTCCATATAGTCGCGATTGACCAAGGGTTTCGATTAATCATGCCCCAAACGATAATCGATTCAAGCATGCTACATCTAAAAAAATATGGAGTATTTTTCAAAGTTGAAATAGTAGAAGCGCCAATTTCAAGCATTTTTGGGTTAATCAATTCTACGACAAAGGAATTCTCTGAAATCAGCTCTCTTTTAGACCAAGCCTATTACCAGCTCAATGAGCTGCCAATGGCATTTATTGTGACTTCCGATAATAGCCAAGCTCGTTTACTTGCGGCTTCGTTGAAAACTTCGGTACAGCCAGTTGCAGATGCCTGGTTTAGTTCTCTTGCTCGAAACAAGGTGTGCTGGCTATCCGAAAACACATCTGGAGAGTTTTTACCTCATAACCTAGACCTACCTAACCTAAACGCAGTCGATTTCAAAAAAGGCTGTTTTACTGGTCAAGAAGTTATTGCCCGCATGCATTACAAAGCAAAAATAAAGCAAAAACTACAATTATTTCAATCAGTTGAAGAGGTTGAGGCTACCAACAGTTTCGCGCAAGCAATCGCAAATGAAAAGTTGTTACAGCAGGATTCGAAAGTAGGCGAAGTAATCTGTAGCTGTTTGTCAGAAGAAAAACGCTGGCTAGTTCTCGCTTTGGTCAAAGATAGCGCAAATAAACAACAAAATTTTTCTGTTAACATCAAAAATAGTCCTATACTTGAACTAGTCGAATAACTACTTGAACGCGCTAGCTTTTTAGCGCGTTTTAACTAATTAAAGTTGATAATATGAGTCTAGAACAAGATTTTCTAAATGAATTAGTCGATGCAATAAAAAACGACCGATTAACATTACCGACACTTCCTGAAGTCGCATTAAAAATTCGTGATGCAGTAAGCGACCCAGAAGTTAATTCAAGCACGCTCTCCAATGTGATCGGCCAAGATGCAGCACTAGCCGCTAGAATTATTAAGGTTGCTAACAGCCCGCTATTAAGAGGTGCTGTCACAGTTGATAACTTGCAATTGGCGATTACTAGAATGGGTATTAACTTCGTCCGAAACTTGGCCACCGGACTAGCAATGGAACAAATGTTCCAAGCAACACATGATGCGGTTGATAAGCGATTAAGACGCTCATGGGAACATTCTCTTGAGGTTGCCTCTATTAGCCATGTGCTAGCAAGTCATTTTACCAAGCTTAAGCCCGATCAGGCGACACTTGCCGGATTAGTTCATGAAATCGGAATTTTGCCGATATTGACGCTAGCGGAAGATAATCCTGAAATCCTTGAACAAGAGGCCGTGCTAGATAAGATTATTCAGCGTTTGCATGGCAAAGTGGGCAAGGCGATTATGAAAGCTTGGGAGTTTCCTGCAGAGTTACAAGATGTTCCGTTAGGATGTACCGATTTTGCTAGAGACTCTGGCTCTGTTGCTGATTATGTCGATGTGGTCACCGTGGCAAAAATTCAAAGTTATACTAGCGAAAATACCCCCTACCCTAACCTTGATATTGCCAGCGTTCCAGCATTCACAAAACTAGGTCTTGCTGGGGAAGTTGATGTTCATGAGGTCGATGAATTAGCCGAAGAAGTTGAGGAAGCCAAGCAAGCATTGGCTTGATACACCTCGTAATCGATAGTTGTTCACATTTTAGTTTAGAGTCATCCTATGAATATAAGACAGATTCACTTGCTATGGTTCAACTATCTAACAGCTAATTCTCGAAGGTTTTTTTAAGCTATGCGCGCAGTTATGCAAACATCTAGTCTTTTCTTATTACTCATATCATTAGTACTCGGTCTAGCCACCTCTTCATGCTCTGTTAAAGCCACTGAAGTAGTCAACTCAAATACCCCAGGAACCGCAAGTTATACCTTGCCAGCGGATGACCAGGTCACCATAGTTATTGTTGGCGGCGAAGGCGGCGATGGCTCAAATACCACCGGAGGACAAGGTGCCAGCGTTACTGGTGTTTTTAATCTGAGCGCTGGCGATACCATCAGCTATGTGGTTGCTGCGGGAAGTCTAGCCGCCAATAGCGCCGGCGGCGGAGGCAGTACAGGCGTTTTTGTCAACAACACTCTGGTAATGGTCGCTGGCGGTGGCGGTGGCGGTGATAATAGTAGCAACGCCTTCGGTTTGGGTGCTAACAACACTACCAACGGTGACACGGGGACTGGGGGATCGGCTGGCGCCGGAGGCACAGCCGGCTCTGGAGGAGGATCCTCAAACGGCGCAGCTGGCGGCGGAGGTATCAACTCCGCAGGTACAAGCCAAGGCGGTGTTGGAGGCGGACAAGCAGCAGACTTAGATCCCAGTGATGGCGTTACTTTTGCAGCTGGAGGTGCCGGCGGTGCAGGCTCGTCCTCGGGAGGCGGAGGCTTTACCGGCGGTGGAGGTGGTGGACCAACCTACTGGCCTGGCGGTGGCGGCGGTTACTCGGGTGGTGGGGCAGGAGGTTCCGGAGGACGGGCTGGTGGAGGTGGTTCCTACTTAAATACTGCGATCGCAAGCTATGTAAGTGGCTCGATCACAGCAGGCGCAGACGGCGCCGGTTCTGGCGCTTCTGGCTCTGATGGAAATGATGGCTCAATTACAATTAATGACACAACCGTACCTCCTATCGCCGGCTTGATTGGCGAATGGCGATTTGATGAACTCTTTTGGAATGGTACTAACAGTGAAGTTCTTGATGCTTCTGGTAACGATTTACACCTAACCGCATTTGATGCGCTGACAGGAAATACCGACCAAGCGATTCCTGGAGATCCTGGAACTTGTAGTTACGGTGTATTCAACGGTTCGGTGAGTTTCATTCAATTGGACGATGATACTAGTACAACCGACTCTCTGTTAGATATCCCCAATACGCTGACTATAACAACCTGGATTAATACTAACGTTATCCCTTCATCAGGCCTTAAGTCTATTTTATCTAAAGATGAAAACTACGAATTTCATATTAACACTTCGGGACAAATATTTTGGTGGTGGCGTTGGGCTACGTTAACTACTACCGGAACTCCGCTAACCCTTAATCAATGGCACCACATCGCTGTAACCTGGCGAAGTGGCGAGCAAGTGATTTATATTGATGGCGTTGAGCGAGCGCGTTCAGCTAGAACCGGTACGCTAGATATCAATAACGACCCGTTACAAATTGGCCAAGATTTGGCGATTCCAGAACGCTTTTTTGATGGCGAAATTGACGAAGTTAGAATTTATGAAAACTTTTTGAGCGCCGCCGAAGTCAATCAAATCATGAACGAGACTAGACCTTGTAGCTCGACTGGTGTCTGCACCTTAACCTTTGAAGACAGCTTTAATTCTGCGACCTACAACAATAGTACCGGTAGTCAGCCATGGGCGACTGATTGGATCGAATCTGATGATGACAATTCGCCAACGTCCGGTAATATTTTGATTTCTGGCGGTGAGTTGATTATGGATGACACGCCGAATTCAGGTGGTGAGCCAAGTTTGGAGAGAGAACTAAATCTTACGAACTATATTGATGCATTTATAACTGTCGATCTAGCAACTTCTGGCTCGCTAGAAAATGGTGACCGATTTGATATTGCAGCGTCCAGCGATGGTGGAGCAAGCTATACCATTTTAAATTCCTTTAGTAACGATTTTTCCGGTTCATATAGTTACGACCTCTCACCATATATGGCCAGCAATACTAGGATTAGACTAAGAGTAGAAAACGGATATGGAAGTTCAGGCGAGTTTATCAATATCGACAATGTCAGCATTACAGGGCTTCGTAATTGTGGTCCCAACCATTTTCGAATAATTCATGACGGCGCTGGTATAAACTGCCTAAGAGAAGCGATCACCATTCGAGCTGAAAATGCTGATGGGACTTTAGTGACCGATTATTCGGGAACCCTCAACCTTTCGACCTCAACAAACAATGGTAATTGGACTACTCTTGACAGTGGAGGAGCTAGCAGCGATTTAGCTAATGGAAGCTTATCTGACACACCACTAGATAATGATGGTGTCGCAACCTATCAATTTAACGTTGCTGATGGTGGTGACGTTGTTCTTTATCTTGAGGATACTGTCGCTGAAACCACCAATATAGCGCTCGAAGATAGTGGCGTGTTCGATGATAATACGGAAGGCGATATTACATTTAGACCCTTCGGATTTGTTTTCAGTCCGAATCCGATCGACACCCAAATAGCAGGTCGACCTTTCGATGTGACCTTAACAGCAGCAGGACAAACTCCCACCGATCCATCATGTGGAGTGATAGAAGAATACGATGGTACCCGTTCAGTCAATTTTTGGAATAGCTATGATGATCCAACGACAAGCCCTACTTCTGTTTCAGTAGATGGTTTAAATATTGCCAGTAGCGAAGCACTTTCAACTCCGCAGAATACCAGTTTTACTAATGGCGTCGCGACAATCTCTGTGCAATATAATGATGTCGGAGAGATTGCTCTTTCAGCAAAAGATGAAATCGATATTGGCGAACCACCCAGCGGTTCGACGGATGAGATTATAGGTGGCATAAGCCCATTTGTCGTTCGACCTTTTGGTTATGACATTCAAATTGATACTGATCCTTATGCAGATGGTTCAGGTTCTAGCGCAGCGTATAGAGCGGCAGATGCCCCATTTAATATGACACTTCGAAGCGTATTGTGGCAGGCGCTTGACGACCTTGATAATAATGGAATTCCCGATCCATATATCGACACCGATTCAGATGGTATACCTGATAGTGGTGGTGATCTAAGTGACAATGGGATTACTCCAAATATTGCCAATACAACCGGCAGTATAACCTTAACTCCACAAGCACTTTTCGTGACGAATTCAAATGGCACTATCTCGACAAACTCTATAGCTCATTCGAGCTTTTCGGCTACTGGTAGCGCCAATGAAGGGACTATTACTTTTGCTCAAAGTTGGGACGAAGTTGGAATATTACAACTCGATGCAATCAGCAGTGATTATATGGGTGGCGGAGAAGATGTGACTGGTCAAAGAATAAACATAGGCCGATTTATCCCCGATCATTACCAAGTCAGCGCACCAGTACTTGTCGAGCAATGCGGTAGTTTTACTTATGCCGGATTTTTTGATGGTGTAAATGCAGGATTAGATAAGCCGGGTCAAACATTTCAAATCTCCGGTACAATTACCGCGCAAAACTCTTCTAATGTGACCACACAAAACTACCAAGGTCAATTTGCAAAGTTGCTCGCCTCAGACATAGTTACAAGTGGTTTTGACACTACCAATACCTTAGCAGCAACAGGCAGAGTTAACTTTGCTCCTTCGGCCCTTTCATTTGCTAGCGGACTATCCAACTATTCTGATACAGCTTCAGATTACCAACATGATCAACTGGCAGCCCCATTTGACCTTAGAGTAGATTTACAAGCCACTGACTCAGATACAGTTTCTAGTGCAGTAGCCAACTCCAATTCTATTAATGTCCGACTGGGCCGTATAAGACTAATTGATAGTTATGGTCCAGAAGTTTCAGCTTTGGAAATGAGAGTGATTGCTGAGTATTATGACGGCAGTAATTGGAGCCTCAACACCGAAGACAGTTGCACCACTTACATCAATACAGATGCCAGCTTTGATTTAACTAGCTATACCAACCAATTGAATAATGGCGAAACAGCCATTTCTGATCCTACAGTTGCGACCAACATCCTTAATGGCCAGTCGGTACTCGGCTCAGGTCTAGAATTTACGGCTCCCGGAGATGGCAACTATGGAAGTGTTATAATTAATTACGATATTTCCAGCCAGCCTTGGCTGCAATTCGATTGGGATGGCGATAATTCAATCGACACACCATCCGCAACTTTAAATTTTGGTTATTACCGTGGAAGTGACCGAGTGATTTACTGGAAAGAAGTTAGAAACTAGCCCACCAGTAAATCGCGAGCCCTAGGGTATAAAGACTAATTCACTGGCTAAATTTTCGTTTACTGCCTCCTCAGTCACTAGATGGCGCCGAAATTTTCCCAGTGCATAGTCAAGCGCTTGATCATCATAATGGGGGTCACTCACGATACCCGATTGACCGGTCGGTAATATTCCCCAACTTTTATTTGGGTCTGAAAAATCAATAACCCTACGAGTAGATGGTCCCATCATTATTTTTAGCTCATCTCCTTGCATCACAAATTTTAAATTATTGATCGCCTCTACACCGGCTTCACTTGGCAGTGGCCCCACATTAAAAACCTTATCCAGTGGCGACACTTTCCCTAGCGGGTGCTCATGAACCATTTTGACATCCTTTTCCCAACGCCATTCCACAAGGTCGTCTCCGAATCGCTCTCTTAAAAATTGAGTCGATTCTCGCCACGCTGAAAGAATTAATTCTTCTCTTGTTTCTCGTCGAGAAGTATTAATATTATCCCACCACGGAGAGTCAGGGTTATCTAGCACTCGCCAAATAGAGCGATCCATTAAAAATCCAAATTGAAAGTTTTTATATAGCGACTTTCCTAATTCGTCCTGCATCGCCATGCGCATAAGAACAATTCTAAATCGGTTGTAGATAGTCGCGCCGGCTTCATTCGGTGAATGGTTACCTTTCCAATCTGCAAACATCTGCAACGACTCCGATTCAATCGGTGTAAGCTTTTCATTTCGTAGTACCGGAATTGCTATTTGTTGAAAAAATAATGCCGAGGGAGTGACATTATCCATTAACATTTTCTTCATATCATCCGGGTTAAATTTTTCTTTTTTTGATAATAACTCAACGATTCGTGTGGGTCTGTCAGTGGGAGAATAATAGCCTGGTACAAGCCCAACTCCCCGATCGGCAGGTTGATTATTGGCAGAATATAGATAACCAGACGCTGGATTTATTTGTTGTGGGTTATTAGTGAAATCGTAGTAGCCTAAGATATCATCTCTACCACTAGCCCCATCGAGAATAAATTTGGGGTTAACATGTGCTGGCCTGATGGGAAGTTTAGCACTTGCCCACCACGCAATATCTCCAGACTTGTTAGCGTACATTAAGTTTAATCCTGGTGAGTGGATCTTTGCCGCAGCTGCACTGGCTTTTTCAACCGTCGTCGCATTAGGAAGCTCGTAGAAGGCTTGCATCATATCATTGCTTGGATCCAAAAACGTCCACCACAAAGCTAACGGTTGTCTGACCTTATCCAATCCATACTTACTACCAGGGACTTCATCAAAAATGTTATTGATAATAGTTCCATGGCGAGATGATCTTAACTTGAGTTCAACAGGTTTAGCATCTTTTACTGCTATGACTTCAGTTCTTGTTTCAAATTCTTCCCAATGATCAATGGCCCAATATTGATTGGGATTTTGTGGATTCACTTTTTCAGCAAATAAGTCCATATCATCATTTTCAAACATGGTTAATCCCCATGCATGATCGGGAGTTTGTCCCAACATAGGCAACGGTACTAATGCTAAGAAATGACCATAAACATCAGTTGTTGGAGAATTGAGTTGTGCCTCGTACCACACTGAAGGTTGACTGTATGCAATATGAGGGTCATTAACTAAAATCGCGCTGCCCGACTCACTTCGCTCTGGAGCAATCAACCAACTATTACTGCCATGAACTAAGCCAGCAGATTGGAGACTCTCAACCATATAGCTGACGGATGAAGATACTTTTTCGGTCAGCATTGGATCAACGGGTATCTGCTCAAATCCGGGCGTGTATAAAATACCGAGATCGTCCAGATAAGCCTCACCCAGTTTTTGGGAAATATGGTGTACTAGCGGATCGTCTCTCAGTCCTTGAGCAAACGAGAATGACATATAGCCGGCAATAGAGGCAATATCTTCCAGACTATATTGATGTTCAGGCATACCAATAATTTCGAATTCGATTGGGGTCGTACCTTCCTTTACGAAAAGGTTAACTCCCTCCAAGTAACTTTCCATTATCGCAATCATATGGGGGTCTGCTCGTTGCTTTACAGAGTCAACCCATTGTTTTGCAAAACGACCAATATCTAGTGTACGAAATAGCTTGTCCACTCCAACCAAATCACTACCGAGTATTTCTGATAGCCTTCCCTGAGACAATCGTCTTGTCATTTCCATTTGAAAGAGTCGATCTTGAGCGTGTAAGTATCCAAATGCACGATATAAGTCGATATCATTCTCCGCGCGAATGTGCGGAACACCGAGCTGATCAAATTTGACTGAAACCGTTTTACTCAAACCAGTCAATTGAATGGTTCCATCTCGCACCGGTTTCTTAGCATTTAAATAAACGAGAGTGGAAGCGGTTGATATCAGTATTATTACTAATAAAAATAAAACAATTTTCTTAATCATAGTGGTCTCTGTTCCATAAAAAAGCCCCGACAAGTCGAGGCTTAGTTTTACTCTAATTAATCAAAATAATGAAGAATTAGTCATCCAATAAAGTAGGATCTACAACTTGTATCGCAGCTCCACCACTTGATAAGAAGCTAACTATTTGCGTTTGCATTTCAACAGTGGCTTCATCAGGTGAAAGAACCGAAGAGTGACCACCAACATTTAGCTTGGTAAAGAGTCTATCACCAGCGACTAAGCCAGCTTCTTCTGCGGCAACAGTGGTTAATCCTAAGATTCTAGCTAATGGTTCGGTACCCGCTAAAGGCGCTGTTGCAACTGAGTTAGGCACAACCGCGTCACCTAAATTTTGCAACATAAGAGTTGGTACATTATTAACCACAGCATGAGCAGCCGTATTGGCTGGATCTGATGCGTCAACAACCGTTTGAGCCGCAAACAAGAATTGCGCCAAAGTCGCAGGGAAGGTTGGATCGTCTACCGTGATACCAGCTCCATCAGCAACACCAGCTCTAATTCTGGGCCCGAAGCTTTCAGAACCGTTAAGTAATGAAGCAATCGCTCCTCCAGGGTTCGCGAGTGCGGCAACTTTAATATTATCAGAATAAGCTATAACACCTGTGCCAACCATACCACCCAAAGAATGACCGATAAATGATATATTGCTTGCATCAAAATCAGCACCGCCGCCATCTATATCCATAGTAGCGACAGCCTTTTCTAAATACAGTAAATCTAAAATCGCTTGACGGTTATTGTCTCTAGCAACCAGCAAGTTGGCGAGGTTAATGGTATGAGTTCCAGAAGCATCTGCAACTCCGTCAGGACCAGGCGCACTAGTTTCATTATTTATATAATCAACACCAAACGTTCTTTCACGAAGGGCGCCAGCATCATATCCTTCAAATAACCCAATCAATCCGCCAGAAGCAGCCTGTAATCCAAGATGAACCGCATTATCTGCTGTTATACCGTGCAAAGGCATATCCATAGCAACAGCCGCAGTACAAGATGGTGGCGCAGCTAGAGAATCTGCAATACCCAATAAGTTAGTTCTGTTAGCCGTAATACCATGTTGGAAAATTGCCACCGGATATCCTCCAGCAGGTTTTGCACAACCCAATGATGCTTTAGGCATAGAAACTAATAAAGGAGCGGTTTCAACACCGTTAGCTCTTGGGAACGAATTAGCATAGGTTAAGTTTTCCCCAAACGGGTTCGGTACTAATGCGCCTTCAGGGCCAATAGGTAACTCTTCCAACGCCTTCCACATAGTGTTTAACGGCGCTGTCGGGTTTTCTTCCGAAGGAATACCTAATAAATATGTCAGGGCGATAGAACCTTTATAAAGATCTGCCGCACCCAAGCCTGTAAATGGAGTGGTATCAGTGAACAAGCTACTAAAACTGGTTGCCGGTACTGCTCCAGCGGCTAATGGGCCGTCTATGGTCGCTAACTTTGCTGATTCCATTACAGTTCCGACTGATTGAACAGTGAACTGAAAGCTCATGATAACGCTGCTTCTTGCTGGGCCGCCTTCAAATGCTGCGGCTGCATTTTCCATCGCATTAACTAACTGGCGAACAGGCTCTAGTGCTGCGACAGAAGAATTTTCATCAATTGGATTGACACTTTTGGCAATAGCATACTGGGAGTCCGTGAGAATTGGCAGACCGTTGCTATCCATAAGACCGTTTGTCACAACCACCATATAGGATGCTTGTTGCTCGAAAGGTACAGTAGGGACGATTGCAACAGTTGTTGGACCGCTTGCTTGAACCACATATTCCAAATTAGCGGTCAGCTCACGCTCGACACTTGTCACTGGGCCAGTCGGTGCTGGAATACCAGGAGAGACTTCAGGCCGAAGTACATTAACCTTAAATACTCGTACACTGCTGCCACCAACGACGCTTGCGGCATCAACAGAAACATTGGGATCAAGGCTAGAAAAAGACATTGCAAATGGTGCAGTGGCTGACCAGCCATCGAGTGCACTTATTGCAACAGATGGGTCAGAAAAATCAGTCGCATCGGCAACAGGAATATTCAAAGTTAAATCGGTCGAACCACCGAATAACAAATCATTGGGTAGCGGAATACTGCCCGTCGCTGGTGAATAAGTAGCTGCCATTCTGACAGGAACATCGACAGTTTGCTGTTCTAGCGGCGGATTAACTCCATCGCCGGAACACCCGAGCATTCCGATGGTAATCCCTACTCCAGTAATTGCTGAGAGCAAAAATTGTGTTTTTTTCATGAAATTCTCCTGTTATTTTTTCTACTTCAATCCTACTTAGTAAAATATGGACTATCTACTATAGCCTGGGTTGTTTTAGTTATATTTTTAATTATTCGTTAATTGTCACAGGGACAAATGGAGGTCTTGAATTATAAGCACACTAATCCTACTCGCATTAATGGGTAAAAGGCAAGTCCTCTGACCAGCAAGATTGAATTTTCAGCATTATTTACTCTAGCCTTCCAACAAACATCTCGAATATTCGAGAAAAATCCTCTTATTTCGTCAACTTAGTTACAAAACACAACGATAAACACCCGCTTCAATAAAGGTATTTAGCATTTCTTGATCAACTTTCCCTTTTTTAGCTTCATCACTTAGAATGTCTAGCGCCATTTGGTAGTTGATCGCCTTTTTGTAAGGCCTATCTTGAGCTGTTAGTGCATCAAAAATATCTGCTATCGTCATGACTTTGCTAGCAACCGGAATTTCTATCTCTTTAAGACCTTTAGGATACCCACTGCCATCGAGCTTTTCATGATGTGCACCAGCAATACTCGGGATCGCCGAAAGCTCATCGGTCCAGGGTATTCTGGCTAAAAACGCCTGGGTGTAAACAACATGCGATTGTATTTCTTTGCGCTCTCGCTCTGTAAGACTACCTTTGGAAATAGACAAGGAGAGAAAATCCGAGTCATTGATCAATTTTTGATTAAAGGGAAACTCGGAATCCATTTTATAATCAGCCATATGAGATAGTTCTTCTACTACCTCTTGTTCTAAAACACTGGGTCGATTGGCTCGATTTAACATCAGCTGATATTGGTCCAATTGGGCTAGCTTTCGTTTTAAGCTTTTATAAGCACTGGAATTGAGTATCTTTGGGTCAACAATGCTCTCTTCTTCAAATATCGACCCCGACAACACAACGCCTTCAGTTAGCAACTGCTGATAAAACTTCTTTTGCAAGACTTGCTTTTGCCATTCAATTTTTAACTCGATGTATTGAAAACGACTGGCATGCAACTTATTGGCTTTGAGTAAAACATTCTCCTTAACGCCGACTTTGCCGAAATCATGCAGTAGCGAAGCATATCGAATTTCTTTGATTTGTTCAGAGTCAAAAGTAAGATTTTTATATTGACCACTAGACTCCCTGTCGAGCATTTTTGCGAGATTGGTGGTTAACTCTGCGACTCTGAAAGAATGACCGCTAGTCACTGGATCTCTGGATTCGATGGCATTCACTGAGGCAGAAACAAAGCCTTCGAATAAATTTTGAATATTCTCAATTAACTGAGAGTTATCAATGGCTACTGCGGCTTGACTTGCCAATCCCGCTAGCAAACCTTGTTTCGCATGTGAGAATCCTACTTCGTTTTTAAAGTCTTCTCCGCTGTCGGAATAATCGTTCCCAAAAGTATTTACAAATTGTAGCACTCCGATGATTTTACCTTTGTGATTTTTCATCGGTAAAACCAATAACTCTTTCGAACGATAACCTATTTTGAGATCAAAACTTTTGTCAAACGAGTAAGGTAATTCTTGATCTAATTGGTACACATCTCTGATGTTAAGTATTTCTCCATTGAGTGCAACGTAACCAGCTAATGATCGACTGGTTAATGGAAACCTTACTTCTTGAAAGTCGAAGCTAATTTTACTGTTCTGAGTGAGTTTAAAAACAAGCTCTGGCTCTCCTTGTTTATTTTTATCCATTAGATAAAGAGAGGCACCTTCGCACTTTCCCAGGCCTCTACCTTCTTTTAAAACCATCCCAAGCAGCTTATCTAGATCTTTTTCCGCGCTTAAGGCAACTCCAATAGCGCTCAGATTTTTTCTTTCTTTGCTGACTATTAAATGCTGCTTTTCTATATCTCTTAGACTTGATTTTGTCTTGTGAAATTCGATTGCGGCCGCTAGTGCAGAACTAAACTGAGTTGATGAAAACGGCTTAGTAATTTGAATGTCTGCTGCAACGCTTGAAGAGAAGGATAAAATGAAAAAACGCTTATTCTCTGTTGCCGCCATTTCAAACTGAGTAACTTGGGGAGAGATCACAATCGCGGCGTAATCTTTGATGTGGTAATTATCTGGAGGAGTAACGCTTGTTTCTAATTGATAACGACTTAATTCCAGTTGTATGTCTTTATCAAAATCAGATAAAGACCCAATGAGAAGCACCTGATGATGATAACTCACTAAGTCATTTATCATTTTTTCAATCATGGCCAAAGGCCTAACATGTTAGACTCGATAATTACACCTGTTAACTATTAAGCGGTTTCATATGCGGAAACAATATCACATCCTTGATGGTCGGTGAATCGGTGAACAACATCACCAATCGGTCAATACCAATTCCTTCACCGGCAGTAGGTGGCAAACCATACTCAAGGGCATTAATATAATCATCATCAAAATGCATAGCTTCGTCATCACCAGCATCTTTTTCTTCAACTTGTTTCCTAAATCTAGCGGCTTGATCTTCAGCGTCATTTAATTCTGAAAAACCGTTAGCTATTTCTCGTCCACCAACAAAAAACTCAAAACGGTCGGTAATAAAACGATTATCATCATTGCGACGAGCGAGTGGTGATACTTCCCACGGATATTCAGTAATAAATGTAGGTTGAATGAGCAAGTGTTCAGCAGTCTCTTCAAAGATCTCGCAGATGTATTTTCCAGGCCCCCAAATACCATCAACTGCAGGCTCTTTAACATGAACTTGCTTGGCGTATTCTTTAATTTTCTCAAAATTTTCTTCGGGCGCTCTGAACACACTTTCTTCAAATGACGGATTATATTTTAGAATCGCATCGACCATTGAAATCCGCTCGAACTTCGCACCGAAATCATAGTCGACACTGTCGGTAACATTACCTTCCGCATCCTTTGTCGTATTAGTCACAATCGTTGTACCAAGAACATCTTGAGCAACCGTTCTTAACATATCTTCCGTTAGATTCATTAAGTCCTGATAGTCGGCATAAGCGTGATAAAACTCCAACATGGTAAACTCGGGATTATGTCGAGTTGACAAACCTTCATTTCTAAAATTTCGATTAATTTCAAACACCCGGTCAAACCCGCCAACAACCAATCGTTTTAGATAAAGCTCTGGAGCAATTCTCAAATACATATCGATGTCCATGGCATTATGATGTGTCACAAATGGTCTTGCGACAGCACCGCCAGGGATCACCTGCAACATAGGCGTTTCAACTTCCATAAAATTCTTTTCAACCAAAAAGCGACGGATCCCTTCAATCACTCTACTGCGAATTAGAAAATTCTTTCGGGTCTCTTCACTAGTGATCAAATCGACATACCTTTGTCGATATTTTATTTCTTGGTCTTTTAGTCCTGCGTGCTTTTCTGGCAATGGCCGCAGTGACTTGGTCAGTAAATGATATTCTTCCATAGTGACAAATAAGTCGCCGTGGCCGCTAAGTTTAAGTTGCCCTTGCACACCGATAATATCGCCGATATCCAAGCTACCCCAACGCGCTTTCATGTCTTTTTGCGCATCTTTTGGCGCATAAGCTTGAATTCTTCCAGTCATATCTTGAATAACAAAAAACGGGCCTCGTTTGGCCATTACTCTTCCAGCAATGCTAACAACTTTATTTAAGCCGACAACGGTTTCTTTATCTTGCCCGGCATGTTCATTTTGAAGATCTTTAGCGTAGTGACTCGGCTTAAAATGATTCGGGTGCCCATTTGCCGAACAATTTTCTCGAATACTAGCGAGTTTATCTTTTCGCTCCGCGATCAGCTTGTTGTCGTCAATTGTTGGTGTTTGGTTTTCTTGATTACTCATAGTGTCTGTCTTATGTTTGTGTTGAGTCGAAACTCGTTAAAAAATAGTATCTGTTTGAGAATTAATAAGCGAACTTATAAACCCGCTTTGAGACTTTCTTCGATAAATCCATCTAAATCACCATCCAATACGGCCTGAGTGTTGGTCGATTCATACCCTGTTCGAAGGTCTTTTATTCTTGATTGATCTAAAACATAAGATCGAATTTGACTTCCCCAACCAATATCAGACTTAGCATCTTCCATTTCCTGCTTTTCTGCATTTTGTTTTTGTATTTCTAGCTCATACAGCTTTGCTTTTAACAATTTCATCGCTTGATCTTTGTTCTTATGTTGTGACCGATCATTTTGGCATTGAACCACGGTGTTGGTGGGAACATGGGTAATTCGCACTGCAGAATCAGTTTTATTAACGTGTTGCCCTCCCGCTCCGCTAGCCCGATAAGTATCAATTCTTAAATCTGCAGGATTAACTTCTATTTCGACATCGTCTTTAATTTCGGGGTAGCAAAATATACTAGCAAAACTGGTATGCCTTCGGCTGCCAGAATCAAATGGTGATTTCCGCACTAATCGGTGAACCCCTGTTTCGGTTCGCAGCCAGCCGAATGCGTATTCGCCTTGAACTTGAATAGTCGCACTCTTGATGCCTGCTACTTCGCCACTGGAAAGCTCAATAATTTCGGCTTTAAATCCTCGGCTTTCACACCAACGGAGGTACATCCGGAGTAGCATATCAGCCCAATCTTGTGCTTCAGTACCACCTGATCCCGACTGAATATCGATGTAAGCGTTCTCAGTATCCATTTCACCGCTAAACATTCGACGAAACTCTAATTTCTCTAAATAGTTTTCTAACTCGTCGAGCTCTGCAACTAACTCGTCTACGCTCTCTTTATCATCTTCTTCAACGGCCATCGCTAGCAGGTCTTCAGAGTCAGCAAGCCCGTCTTCGAGTTTTGCAATCGTTGTTACTATCGCTTCAAGGTCAGCTCGCTCTTTACCTAGCGCTTGCGCTCGTTCAGGTTCATTCCAAACGTCGGGCAATTCAAGTTCTCGTTCAACTTCGGTTAAACGCTCTTTTCTGACATCGTAGTCAAAGATACCCCCTGAGAGTCTCTGTTCGGTTTTGTAAATCTTTAATCCGTTCTTTAATTGATGTGACTTCTATCATCGCTAATTCTTTGTTTTGCTACTATATTCAAAGAAGCTATTCTACTAAAGATCAATGCCTTAGCCCAGACATATTGATTATAAGGAGCCCGCAAGATGATAATTAACTCTAATCTCTCCAAATTTGCAATTCTATTGCTTATTAGCAGTTTACCGGGCTGTGTTAGCGTTCCAGTCGCTACAGTCAATGAGCGCATCAAGGCTTGGGAATCCAGTTCATACCAGCAACTGCTCAAATATTGGGGTTTACCTAGCAAGACTACGGTAGTCGATCAAATACACTACGCTGAGTGGGTAAACTTGGAGCACGATGAGGGAAATTCGTCGGTGTCTGTGGGCTCGGGAACCAGAATTGGCAGAGGTTCAATTGGAATTGGCCTTACCCTATTCCAGCTAGGCGGAAGTGAAGATAAGTGCAGCCGAGTAGTACGATATCAAGAAAATGGCAAAATAATCGACATCAGTTGGAAAGGAACTCAAGACTTTTGCTTCAAACTCACACCAGATAAGGCCAAAATCGATTCAAATAGAGCCGGAATCAGCGGTGAAAGCTAAAAAACACTGGTTAGATCAACTATAATATAGAGAATTAGCGCGACTAATTGGAATTACTTTTTTTAATTTCAGAATATCGACATTAGATCTAAACGGAAAAAACGAGTCAAATGAATTGTTTACTACAAAATTCAATTAAGATTTTACTCTTGGTTGCGGTATCGCTGACAATTTCTGCGGAGCCCAGTAAAACCTCATTGCCTCTTGCTGGAATTGCCGTACAAGAAAAACTAAGAGTTCCAATATTCTATGCGGCCGTTTTTTCACAACATAGTGCTGAAAACAATTTCACTCGAAATTCAAACTTTCCGATTCGAATGGAAGTTAGATACATTCAGGACAAATTTTCTAAGCGACAGAACCACCAATTATGGATAGAAAGAATTCTCATCAATACTCCGCGTAGCGAACTAGAAGGACTTTCTGACGAACTTTTAGAGTTTAGTCGTATAATGAAGCACGAAATGAAAAAAGGCGATCAACTGGTATTTGAGTACTACCCTGGCGCTGGTACTCGGGTGATGCTAAACGATGTTTTGATAAAAACATTTAAAAACTTTGAATTTCAGAAAGCTCTTACAGCTATCTGGTATGGAAAACGTCCTCCAACGATTGTGTTTCAGCAGGCCCTATTATCACAACCTAAACAAAACCTAGTTAATGAATTTAATCAATTAAGCTATGATGCCGCTCGCAAACGCGAAGTCGCACGTTTGTTTGTAAAAGAGGAAACCGTCACTAAAGTTGCCAAAGCAGAGACTAAAACCGTTGAACCTAAGAAGACTGCAACAAAAAACACCGCGGCAAAAAAGCAAACGACACCAGCGAAAAAGAAAACGCCTCCAAAGAAAAAAGTGGTAAAAGAAACTCAGTCAAACAAACCTGACAGCAGTAAAAAGAAAACCAATAACAAAGAAAAAGCAATAAAGAAAAGTCAGCCCAAAGTAATAGAAAGAGAGAAGCCGGTTGCTCCACCGAAACAAGAACAGTCGACACCTCAGACGAAATCTGAACGAGCTTCAACAACTTTCGATCAAATCATCTTAGAAATGAAGGATGATTATGTTGAAGAAGTAAAGAACTATATTGAAGGTAAAGCGAAGCCTATTCCTCCTAGAAAAGTCAGACGAAAACCAAAATCAAATGCTCGAATTTTGGTGAGTTTTGCAGAGAAAGCGGGAGCGATTGAAATCACTGAGAGTAGACTCATTGCTGGCGAATTCCAACCAGAATTAGTGGAAGTTCTTCATCAATCAATTAGAGAATTGAAAAAGATTCCATTGATGCCAACACCGATCAACGATCAGCAATTAACCGTTGAGGTGGAATTAAGTTTTTCTAAGTGTAAGAGGACACCTTCAGCTTGGCTTTGTTTTTAGAACAACTTAATAAGTTAACCTACTAATTAGCTTCAGAGGTTAACTAGCAGTTTGGAAATAGTCGCTCGTTAACGCCGTATAACTAGATCTACTTTTTATCTATAGCGGAAGTTTCTTATTGTTCTTTGTAAAGAACCAAACTTAAAGTCAATGCTTCGACGACGCTCAGCAACCTATTTAGTATCTTGGTTTTCTTTGAGGGCGGTTTCGCACCGCTTCGCTTGCGTGCGAGTCACTTTTGGCCAAAGCATCAAAAGTAACCAAAAGTGCTTTTTGACGTTCGCACTGGGCACCGCGATTAGTGGCTTTACGTGCTTGAAATAGGGTACTTTGCGTTTACCCTCAGAATATCACCGAAGTCCGTAAGAGCTTGGTTTTGAGCTTCCCCAACGGCTAAAAACAACCCGACCAGCGATGCCCATCGGAACAGCGGAAAAACTGTCACTGGTGCTTACTTACATGGATGTAAAGTATGCAGAAAATGCAGGAACAGTTTTCTGTCATTTACTTTTCTTGTCTACCCGCTGCCTCATGAGTTTCACCAGTCCGTTATAGCCGCTAGGCGGGTAAAGCTTAGGCAATGATTATCACGTCCCTAATTTACGTGTAAAGAAAGAATGCTCGAAGTCAGGAGCATTGGGATGGGCCACACAGACGAACAGGTGGTGGGCGTCCCTTAGAAACCAAAGGCAAGCATTAGGTCAATTTCGGTAGCCCAGTGCCAACGCCCATAGCTTTTTTGCCTTCTTTTTTCGCTTTGAAAAAAGAAGGTCGCAGTCAGAGCGCAGCGCTGCGAAAAAAGGTTGCTGAGCGAAGCCGAAGTATTGACTTTGGTTCTTAAAAAAGAACAAAAAGAATGTCCCCTTTGGAAAAAGTTCGGTCATTACACCTCAACTCAAAATTTCAAAGCATTTACTTACTATCAACAAATACTCAAAAAGCAAAATCACCGCAGGCCAAACGATCAACTATCGCTTGATTCGCTTCTGGAAAAGAATAATTTTTTAACTCAGATAACCCAACCCACTTGAGAGGTTGCCCCTCCGCGCCGTGTTCGTTACCTGTATATTCCGAAATAAGATAGAAATCTAAGGCCACTTGTTTATCGGAGTAGTCGAACTTAATTTCTTGGAAGAATTGACTGTTTTGAATAGTGATGCCGAGTTCTTCTTGCAATTCTCTTTGCAACGCGGAGAAATGATCTTCGTTGGTGTCAACTTTGCCGCCTGGAAATTCCCATAAACCGCCTTGGTGCTGCCTGGCATTTCTTTTGGCTAGCAGCACTTGACGCTCGTTTCCGGCAGTATTTTTGACAATAATTCCGGCAACGACTTGAATTCGAGACAAATGATTACTCCAAAACTCGAGTCAGTAGATTCGGTAAGCTGGCTTAAGCTAGCTTACCGTGGCACTGCTTGTACTTTTTACCTGAACCACAAGGACAAGGCTCATTTCTACCGACCTTTTGACCTTCGCGAGTATAAGGTGTATTACTTTCAGCTTGCGCTTGTGCTTGCTCGGGCATAGCTGAGCCTTGCTCATGTTCATAATTCACCTGGCTAGCTTGTGATTCTTTTCTTCTTTTTTCTTCGGCCGCTTCAACATCGTCGGAGTCTTTCACCTGTACTTTAGATAGAATTGAAATGACTTCAAACTTAATATTTTCAAGCATCTCAGAAAATAACTCAAATGCCTCTCGCTTGTACTCTTGCTTAGGATTCTTTTGAGCGTAACTTCTCAGCCCAATACCTTGACGTAAATGATCCATCGAAGCTAAGTGTTCTTTCCAATGGCTATCTAAGTTTTGCAACATCACAGACTTTTCAAAATGACGAATGACAATTTCCCCCACCTGCTCTTCTTTTTTCTTGTACTCATCAACTAATGATTGCAATATTTTTTCTCTAAGAGGCTCTTCATGAAGATTTTCATCTTGATCAAGCCATTCTTGGATCGGCAACTCAATTAAGAAGTCGGCTTTTAATCGATCTTCTAAACCAGACACATCCCACATGTCATCTATGCTTTGTGGTGGAATATATTGACTAATAACAGTGTTGATCACATCAGCTCGCAATGAACTAATGGTTTCGGACACATCTTCTGTTGACATGAGTTCAGCACGTTGCTCATAAATAACTTTACGTTGATCGTTGGCAACATCATCGTATTCAAGCAAGTTTTTACGAATGTCAAAGTTACGAGTTTCGACTTTCTTTTGCGCGTTTTCTATCGCTCTCGAAACCCACTTATGTTCAATCGCTTCGCCTTCTTCCCAACCCATTTTTTGCATCATGCTCGCCATACGGTCAGACGCAAAAATTCGCATTAGATCATCTTCTAAAGACAAATAGAAACGACTGTGTCCAGGATCACCCTGACGCCCCGCTCGTCCACGTAATTGATTATCGATACGACGAGACTCATGCCGTTCAGTACCAATAATAACTAAGCCGCCGGCTGCTAATACTTGCTCATGCCGTTGTTTCCACTCTTCGGTAACTTTAGCGATCTGTTGGTCAGTAGGGTTCTTCAGCGCATCAATATCCGCCTGCAAACTTCCACCTAATTGAATATCGGTACCACGCCCCGCCATGTTGGTTGCAATGGTGACACTACCAGGTCGACCAGCTTGCGCAATGATGTCGGCTTCTTTTGAGTGAAATTTAGCATTCAAAACTTGATGCTTGATTTTCTTATCTTTTAATTCTTTAGATAATATTTCAGATGATTCAACTGAGGCAGTACCAACAAGTATCGGTTGACCCGCTTCCCGACGCTCTAATATGTCTTCAATAATTGCCATGTACTTTTCTTGTTTAGTCAAGAAAATCAAGTCACCTAAATCTTTTCTTAACATTGGTTTATTAGTTGGCATTACTACCACTTCTAGACCATAAATTTGATTTAACTCGAATGCTTCTGTATCAGCAGTACCTGTCATACCAGATAACTTATCGTATAAACGGAATAAATTCTGGAAGGTGATAGAGGCAAGCGTTTGACTTTCGTTTTGAATATTGCAGCCTTCTTTGGCTTCTACGGCTTGATGTAACCCGTCAGACCAACGTCGACCAGGCATAGTACGTCCGGTGTGCTCATCAACAATAATGACTTCGTTATCTTTAACAATGTAATCAACGTCTTTCTTGAACAAAGCATGTGCTCTTAAAGCGGCATTCACATGATGCAAAAGAGAAATTGAAGCGGCGCTGTATAGATTCTGGCCTTCTTCAATCAATTTGCTTTCAATTAGAAGCTCTTCAACTCGCTCTTGACCGCGCTCACTTAAGTGAACTTGCTTGGATTTTTCGTCGACCGAAAAATCGCCACTTTGCTGATCTTCTTCATCGGTTTGTTGTTCGAGTTTCGGGATTAACTTGTCGACAGCACGATAAAGCTCAGAACTATCATCCACTGCACCAGAAATGATCAACGGCGTTCTCGCCTCATCAATCAGAATCGAATCAACTTCATCAATAATCGCATAGTTCAATGCTCGCTGAACTTTCTCTTCAATCGAGAAAGCCATGTTGTCACGCAAATAATCAAACCCGTATTCGTTATTGGTTCCAAAGGTAATATCACAAGCATAAGCGGCTCGTTTGGTTTCGGTATCTTGGCCTGACAAAATAACCCCGACAGACAAGCCTAAGAACTTGTAGAGCGGCCCCATCCAATCTGAATCACGCTGTGCCAGATAGTCATTAACGGTAATGATATGAACGCCTTTTCCTGTCAACGCGTTTAGGTAAGCTGCCAGAGTTGCAACTAAAGTTTTACCTTCACCGGTTTTCATTTCGGCGATTTTTCCGTCATGCAAAACCATACCACCAATCAATTGCACATCGAAATGGCGCATATTTAAGACTCTTTCACCGGCCTCGCGGACTACGGCAAAAGCATCTTCTAAAATATCATCAAGTGTTTCCCCTTGCTCGAGTCGCTGCTTGAACTTAACGGTACAGTCTTTAAGCTCCTCATCAGACATTGCTTTGATAGCCTCTGCCTGTGCACTAATTTTGCTGACTCGTTTGTTCATTTGCTTCAACAAACGTTGATTTCGGCTACCGAAAATTTTGGTTAATACATTTCCAAACATGGATAAACACTACCTAGTAAGTTTTTTATTTTTGTGACCCAAATGCCCAAAATCCAACGGGCTGAACAAATTTTGTTCGATGTTCTAAGTCGACTTGATAATTAATCGCGGAATTGTACCTTGTTCGGTGCTTCTTCTCTAGTTAAACATCACGTTTCTGGAGGGCTCAGCCTAGATATAATAGCCAAACTCGACTAATTTCGATTATCATGGGGACAAATTGCCTCTTTCTCAACAAAGCGTCCCAAATACTCATGCAATCTCCTTGGAAAAACGACTTCCCCGCACTAAAAATCAGCCCCCAAAAAGCCCGCATAAGCTATTTAGATTCCGCAGCGACCTGCCAAGTCCCTCAGGTGGTCATCGATGAAGTTTCAAATTACTTAACCAATGGCCAGGGCAACGCCGGGCGTGGCATGCACGGCCTAAGCGAAAATGCCAGTTCTCGTATCGATCATTGCCGTAAGACTGTCGCTCAGTTCATTGGCTGCCATTCAGAACAGGTGATTTTTACTAAAGGTGCCACTGAATCAATTAATTTGGTGGCCGCAAGCCTGAGAGAGCAGTTGAAACCGACCGACTCAATTCTAGTGACTGCACTGGAGCATCACTCCAATTTATTGCCTTGGCAACGGCTTTCAGAGCAGACCGGCGCTAGACTCAACATCTTACCGGTCGACTCAAACGGGAATGTTGAAACCGAAAGCCTAGAACCGCTATTACAAGATGACTGCCAATTGCTAGCCATCACTCATGGTTCAAATGTACTCGGCAATCACCCTGATGTTGAATATCTAATCAAAAAAGCATCGGAATTTGGTGTTAAAACATTGCTCGATGGTGCTCAGGCGGTTTCTCATATTCCATTAAACCTTTCTGACTTAGGTTGTGATTATTATGCATTTTCAGGCCATAAGCTCTACTCGGTCGGAGGCAGCGGCGTGTTGTTTTGCAAAGACCACAAAACCCTTGAGCCTTTGCTTTTAGGCGGTGGCATTGTCGCGAAAACAACCTTGGAGAGGTACCAGTTGATAGATTCGCCCAGCCGATTGGAGGCTGGCAGCGCCAATCTAACTAGCTTGGTCGGCCTTGCAAAGGCCATTGAATACGTAAACTCAATTGGTTTGGACAAGATTAGCCAACATGAAAAACGTGTAACCGATTATTTGAAGTCTGAAATTGAAGGTAAAACTCAATTCAAAATCATCTCTCACCCGTCTAGCAATAGTCTAGTGAGTTTTTTGCACCCATCTATTCATTGTCATGACGTAGCAGCCTTTTTGGCTTCGAAAAATGTTGCAGTGAGAGCTGGTCATCATTGTGCCCAGCCCTGTTTAAATTCGATTGGAGTGAAACATTGCGTTCGAGCTTCGGTTGGACTGTATAACGATTTTGAGGATGTGGTTCAGTTGATTGATGGGTTGTTTTTAGTTGAGCAATCTGGGCTCGGCTAGATAGCGATTGCTCGCTTATAATCCTTCTCTATTTAATCCCTTTCTATTTGATCCCTCTCAATTTCCTTTCGGACTCTCAATTAATTCCGCTATTCTTGACGCTTAAGTGCCACGTTTCCCTTGTTGCATTCAACCCTCTGCAATCTTCCAAGTCTTTCTATTACCGCGTTAGTAGGAAAGTCACGACTATTGCACTTAGCACCAAGCCTCACTCTAATTTGCACCGGTTTAATCGTCCGATGATTGCTGTTAATTTGCTCGGTACGTATTTGTGAGACTGTGGCGTTTTGTAGTGGTATTGAGTGCGCTTGATGCCCAACTTCCATATTTGATAAGCGATCATTAGAATCTTTAACGCCATTTTTGTTTTTATTTTGTTGGTTTGCTATAGCTGGATAAGGAGAAGGTACCGGGCTAGGCGAGTGAGTCTTTGGCCCTTTGGAAGTTGATTGGGCCGCGCTATTTAAGTCACTAGACGTCAAGACTTTTCCCTGCTGTTGCATAGTATGACTTAGTTCATGTCCGATTAACTTTTTGGGCTTTTTCGCCTGCACTAATTCACCATCAGATCGTAGCCCAGCATCGGTATTTTTCTTCTTTGAGCTTTTGCGTTTAGTCGGCGGTTTAGCTTTCGATTGTTTATCGCTATTTGCCGCAACACGAACCTTAGTCGTATGCCTAATGGATTCTTGTTTCTCATGAACTAACGGTTCAACAGCCATTGAGGAAAACGGCAGTACAAATACAAGCGCGCTAACCAAAATTGATAAATTTTTCATCTTAGACCTCTTATATGGATTGATTTTGACGGCAAAATTAGTTGGTGCTAGACATTCGTAGGTTGCCGGAACGCGCCGTGTTATCTGCCTTTAGAGGAATCTTAATACTAAGTGAACAATGAATCGTGATGAAACTTTGACTTATCTTTGATTTTTTATTGTTTGTGCAATCAGTTAGGGTTCCTGCGACTTTTTGTTAAGTCCAGACTGACTAATAGCATGACTGCATTTTTATTTTCTAGCATCTTTACCAAGTTTTAACTATTTGGCTTGATAATAAAATTCAATTCAGTGATACCGAAATCTTGGTTCGTAGTCATTGAAAAACATGAATGTTACAAGTTGAGATAATACAGCTGGTACAGAAGAGTCGATTTCTGTCTTTCGCACTTCGCAAGTGTTTCATTTTTGTTTTGAGATTATCATTTCCTTTGCAACCAGAGCAGCTGATGGTAGAAACATGGTTGAAATAATTCGCTGATCTTCAACCACAGCGTTTTTATCTTTGAGTGTTTTCTTATTCAAAGCGATGGCGCCATTTTTAATAAGCTGACTCTCAATGAGAAATGGTAATAATGTTCCTTGTTTCGCCCATGATTTAGACTTTTCAGTGGAGTTCGGAAATCCAGCGATTCGTTTCCCTTTTACTAAGAATTCTCCGTTAGATAGAGCTACGTTTGCAATACCCGCAGAACCATGACCACCAACGCCAACTATACCGCCTGACTCATATATTCTAGTAATGATGGAGTGGATCTGTTTATTATTCGCGACATCAAACATCACTCCGTAACCACCTCCAATAAATACTCCCCAGTAGTCACTAGGATCAATTTGAGAGGGGGTTAGAGAACTATTCGCTTTTTCTAAGAATCCTTCATATTTAATGGTATAACTACTTATACCAAGTGGGTCCATCATAAACTCGACTTCTCCGCCTTTAGGTGATACAAAATCTACGTCAAAACCATGACTGACAAAGATATGATACGGCGGCGCAAACTCCCATAAATTATTTCTTGCATCATGCTTTTCGGGATCTCCCATATCGATCATATTAGAAGCTATGATCAAAACTTTCTTGCCAGATTCAGCTTGAACATTTGTTGTGAATAAGGCTGCCGCGAATAGAATAATGGTTAAAAATCTCATTGTTTTCCTTTGAAATTAATTAGAATCTCTATTTAGACGATGCAAGTGAGTAAAGGGTTTAAATGCGATACAACTCTGAGTGGTTGAAATCTAGTGTTGGAAATTTTACTGTAACGTGCGCTCTTTAAGCATGTTAGTAAATACATTTACCCTTCTGAGGTGTGTTAGAAAATGCTCGATAACTCGGTAGCGACTTGGTCGTGACCAGCCAATCGTTCAAATGATTGTGTGTTTTATCTTTCGCGATGGTTTGTTGATATTTCCACTAGGTAGACTGTCTAATATTTACTGATGATTGTCATGCAACTATCCACTAAAGTGGTGCTACTTCAGAATGCGTCTGTTTGCATTTCGAATTCCTGCGTTTTGTTATAAGTTTTTATCATTATCCCAGTAACCTCCTTTTTTCAAAGGTATCGTTGGTGCAAACTCTTTGATCTCCGCATGAGTCAAATACAATTTGTTTTCGCTTTTTCTTAATGTAAGTTTTCCAGCGGGGCAAAAATTATCTTTTTCTGATGGAATAACGAAACTGAGCTCGCTGTCAGTTTTTTGAAGCGGAACAATGAATGGAGGATCACCCGAACATTGAATGCTCAAATAATATCCTTTATAGGAGCCCATAATTCTAACTTCTATACCAACTAAATCGCCACTGACATCATTGAGGTATAAATTTGAGTATGTACCTGTAATCTTGTCACTAGCACTTGCATTTAAGCTAGCAAATAGAAAAATTAAGGAAAAAATTGTGACTTTGTACATATTCTTACCTTATAACGCCCAAATAAGTTGAGCGTCTTTTTCGCTTCAATTTTCATTTTCTTGTTAAGTAACACTTGTCTAGTTCTTCTCATGTATTCTTTTTATCGGGTACAAAGCTACAACAACACAATATAGAAGTATAGCAATGAGCCAAAAACCAAAGCTAGATTTCGACAATATACCAGCAGTTAAAAAGAAAAATACGAAATAGAAATACCTATATTTGGACATTGTCCATTCACCTCGACAGTGTGAGCACTTTTCATAATCCGAATGAAAATGAAAAAGCTTATCCAAAAAGCTAATAGTCTCTCTTTCGCAATAAGGACATTTGTACATGCGTATCCTTGCTTACTTAACAAGTTTCTATATTCACAACGCAAACATAGACACAGTTTAAAAATAGCCATTTAATCCTAGTTTCTTCTAATAATCAATTAGTTAGTGATAGATTGTCTCATCACGAGATTACGTACTATGCGAATTTGAGCGGTGTAGACACGGATCAACGATCACGAATAACTAATAAGTTCAATGACTTAATTCTTCCGCACGCTATTAGATGAGACTAGAAACTTGGCAAAACACCAATTATAAAAGGGTCTTCATCACTTTTAGTGGTAAGATAAATCTGGGTATAAGTCCAAACCTCCGCAGTAAAATAGGATTGCTCTTTTAAACCGTTCTCTGTTTCTAAAGCCTCGACATTTGTACTTAATCACTTTTATCTTGCTATTAATACTTTCAGCCATTGCATTCGTTACATTTAGAACAATCGCATTCACAATCCCTTTTAAGTTACTTTTTATTATTCTGGCAACTCTAATTAGAGGTTTTAGTCCACTTTTAAAAACTCGTTTACACCACATTAACCAAGCTTGAGTGACTACTGCCTTACAACGGTAATTCCAGAGTTCTCGAGCCGTCTCTTTAAATGCCCAAGCGGTTCCAGTTTTCTGAGCTGTAGACTTTAAGGTCATCAGCCATTGCCGGTTTTCCTGAGTGAGCTTTTTGGGAGATTTCAACCAAACATAACGGCTACCACTGAGCTCTGTTTTTAGCGTCATTCTTTCTTCTTTACGAACTCTATCAACCGCATCATTTATATAGGCCGCCACGTGATATCTATCAAAGCACATCACCCTTTCGGCTTGAGGAATATTGGCCTTGGTTGCTGCTAGATAATGAGGACTCATGTCCATTGAGATACTTTTAATTTCTCGCTTGTCTTCTGCACTTAATTGGGCATAGTAAAGGTTTAGGCTGTGTTTACTTCTACCTTCATAGACACCCTCTACATAGCCTTCTTGACTGCTTACGATGGTGACATAGTCATGCCCGCTCTTGAAGGATGTCTCATCTACGCACAAATGCTTGATTGCTTTATGCTGGCGTCGATCCAGTCCCCTATCTACTGCCTTTTGCATGATTCTATCGACAGCATTCCAACTAAGAGCCAGTTGTCGAGAAACAGACTGGACTGAAGCTTCTTTTAACCATCGGATAACCAGAGTTTCAAAGAGCAGCGTAAATCTGGAACTCTTTTCTGCCCAAGGAACTTTTCCTGTTAAAACACCACACTCACTACATTCAACTCGAGGAACATCAGCGATTACAAAAGTCTGTAATTGGCAGGTATCAAGGTGCCGCCATTTTCTTTGGCGCTTATCATAAGCATTTGCCGTTTTACCACAGCACGGACATTTGTGAGCCTTGTGATTATCTGCTGCCACATAGACGTAAACAGAATTTTCTAACTTCTTCAATTCTACATGTTCTACAAACCATGGCGCCTTGATCGATAAGATATGCTCGTAAAGTGAGGAGTCGTCCATATGAGAAAATAGGGTTGAGAAATAGAAAGATGAGAATAACAGATCATTCGACTAGGCTGTAGTTCCACCAGAAATGATGAAGACCCTTATAAAAGTAGTGCGAAATCAACGAAACTAAATCATCATTCGGAAAGGCAAAGCTTTATTGTCTATGCAAGCTTTTGTTTCATCAATTACTCTAAGCCATCAACTAGAGGTCTTAAGTCAGTATTTTTAGCTCTTAAATACCATTTTTGCCCATCTTACATAACCATAATATTTTGCGGAATGAGATTTTTATTAAACTTAACTTGTTTTTTTATCTCGCTCCGAGAATGTTTTTAAAATTTTTTCCTGCTCCCCCTTTCTTAGCGATTAAGCTGTGCCGAGTCGTACATTTTTTGTACGCCGGTTAAGTTTCGACACGCATAACGCTCTAGCGTTAATTAGCAAAGGAGAATACTGAATGAAAAATATAACAACACTTAAATCGGTCCTATCACTTTCTTTAGCCAGTCTTATTTTTACATCTTATGCAGACACCAACAAAATATCTCTAGCATTAGATGAGATAGAACAAGAAAAATTGGTGACTAATATCTATCGTGCTTACTTTCCTAACCAGGACATCGCGCGTAAGGCTTCCATTACATTCCATAGCCAGATTCTTGAATCATCAATGGACGATGGTTATTTGATTTTAGAATTATCGGAGGAAGATAAAAGCAAGCTTAAAACATTTGGATTTCGCTTTAAGCCAGCTGACAATTACATAGCTGCACGAAACCAAAGGCTAGTGACTATTCAACAATCCCTAGCAACTCAAAGCACTTTATCCAGTGACTTTACTGTGCAAACCATTCCCGGTTATGCGTGTTATGAAACCGTTGAGGAAACCTTTAGCGCTGCTGAAGAAATGGTGACAAACCACCCAAACCTGGCTCAATTTATTGATGTTGGTGATTCGTGGGAAAAAACTCAAAACTTAGGTGGTTATGATATTAAAGTACTTAAGCTGACAAATTCTGGCACGACAGGCACAAAGCCGATTTTGTTTATTAACAGTGCGATTCATGCAAGAGAATACACGACAGCACCACTCAATTTAGAATTTGCCCGCTGGCTGGTTGATGGCTACGGCAACGATGCTGACGCGACATGGATACTCGATCATCACGAAGTCCACCTGATGTTGCAAACCAATCCTGACGGCCGAAAAAAAGCAGAGACAGGATTATCTTGGAGAAAGAACACAAACCAAAATTATTGTGGGGCAACTTCAAATAGTCGTGGCGCCGATCTTAATCGAAACTTTAGTTTTAAGTGGAACAGCACTAACGGACAAGGTTCGAGCGGCTCACAATGTAGCAATACTTACCGTGGACCTTCTGCTGGTTCTGAGCCGGAAATACAAGCGCTAGAAAGCTACGTGAAATCAATTTTTGCAGATAACAGAGGACCGAATAATTCCGACGCTGCGCCAGCAGATACTTCGGGTATTCATATTGATATCCATAGTTACAGCGAGTTAGTTTTGTGGCCTTGGGGCGATAGCAGTCAAGTCGCTCCTAATGGCGTTGCAATGCAAACCCTTGGTCGTAAGTTTGCTTATTTCAACGGTTATACTCCTCAGCAATCGATCGGTCTTTATCCGACTGATGGCACCAGTGATAACATTAGTTATGGCGAGTTAGGTGTCGCCGCCTTCACCTTTGAACTAGGTACTAGTTTCTTTCAGGCGTGTTCGACTTATGAAAATACCATTGTAACTGATAACCTACCGGCATTAATTTACGCGGCCAAAGTAGTTAGATTGCCGTATATAACACCGGGCGGACCAGATATCAGCAGTCTTACCATTAACGGCACATCGTCGTCTGGAAATATTGCTCCGGGCGCCACCGGAACAATCGCAGCAACATCAACGGACACGCGCTTTAGTTCGGCCAATGGCACGGAAGCAACTCAAAATATTTCCAGCGGTGAATACTATATCGATACACCTCCATGGGTATCTGGCGCTACCGCTATACCACTAAGTGCGTCCGACGGTAACTTTAATAGTTCAACCGAAGGTCTTACTGGAACCATTGATACAACGGGCTTAAGCGTTGGACAGCATATTGTTTATGTTCGTTCTAAAGATGCCAGCAACACTTCGGGGGCTGTCTCTGCGATATTCTTACAAGTCACAGATGATGTTCCGCCACCTGCCGACAATGTGTTAGAAAACGGTGTAGCCAAAACCGGACTAGCGGCCTCGACTGGGGAAGAGTTATTATTCACCATGGCGGTGCCACAAAATGCTACCAATATCGCATTTAATATTTCAGGTGGAACCGGTGATGCAGACTTGTACGTTAAATTCGGCTCCGTTCCTACGGATTCGAGCTACGATTGTCGCCCCTACAGAAACGGAAATGTCGAGACCTGTACCGCCACTCAAGTCAACGGAACTTATCATGTACGACTTAAGGCCTACTCCACCTTCTCTGGTGTTAGTTTAACCGGTAGTTACACCGAGGGTGGCACGCCGCCCAATAATGATCCAATTGATAGAACAGAAACCATTGCTTCACTTAGTCAAGGTCAGTGGGCTCGTTATACCCAAGTGTTACCGGCTGGTTATTCCGATCTAAATGTTTCCATATCTGGTGGAACCGGCGACGCTGATCTATACGTTCGTAAAGGGGCTGCCTCAACGACCTCCGCTTACGATTGTCGCCCCTATAGAAATGGTAACGTCGAAAACTGTAGCTTCACCAATCCGGGTGCGGATACTTGGTATATTGATGTGCGAGGTTATAGAGCATCGTCCAACGTCACTTTATCAATTACTGCAACGCCGAGTAATTAAAAAAGAAGTTCACCATTAATCGAAACTAACTGTAAAAAAGGGCCTCAATGGCCCTTTTTTATTGCACAACTGATGCTGAATATCGTTTCAAATGTTTAAACAGAAACTGGCGACACTTCGGACCAATGATTATTAAAATGCATGACGTGGGCTAGACTATATTGCGCTTTAGAGAGTTCGCCATAAGCAAAATGAGGCGCAAGTTTTCCTTGGAAGTTTTTAAAATCTAGTAAGGATTTTTCCAAACGCCCTAACACATTATCGAGACTTTGGCCTAACATAATTTCCGGCGCTCCAGGGATTGCTTCATTAAGCCCATGCGTCATTTTCTTTTTTGATTCAAACATAGCAAATGCCAAACTTCCGACAGTCGATTTAAACAGTTCCGATTTGTGTTGCGGATATCCCTCAACCGAGTATTCAACACTTTGCGCGCAATGGACTAATATTTTAGCCAAATCCCATTCGCCTCTCGCATCAAAGCTGCTATCAGAAATATGGCTTAGTCGTTCAAGCAGCGACTCAATCGTCAGCGGCCCACTGGCCTCTGAAATACTAAACCAAGCAGCTTCCCCAGCAACAGCTAAAAGACCACCACCGAGGGTTGAAACTTTTAAGAATTTTCTTCGATTCATTATTTTCGATAACCAATAGAGTAACTTCACCTTCGACTATTTTTATTTAAACGCACTAACTCTTCTTTGATTAACTCTTCAAATGCAGAATATGGTTGGTTACCACTCAAGCTGATACCATTAACAAAAAACATTGGGGTCGCACTAACACCTATCGCTCTTCCTTCCTGCATTTCACTTTGAACTTGACTGACATACTTTCCAGATTTTAAACATTTTGAAAAATTGTCTTTATCAGCTCCATACTCAACCGCTTTAGCAATTAAATTAGCTTGGCTTAGTGAGCGCGGGTTAGCCAACATATAATCGTGCAGCTTCCAAAAATAATCAGTCGACTGTTCGTTTATACAAAGGCTCGCTTCGGATGCCCTAAATGCGTCCTTATGAAAATCCAAAGGAAATTGCTTGTAAACGAATTTCACTTTATCAGGATAATTTTTTAGAATTTTTTTAACCGTGGGGACTGCCTGGGCACAATAAGGGCATTGAAAGTCAGAGTACTCTACAATTGTAATGGGGGCATCATCAGGCCCTACTGTTGGGGAACTATTTATCGCAATTATGGCTCTTGGTCTTTCAGGTGGCAGTAAGTTAATGGTTAGTCCGTATTTCTTACCTTCTTTTTCAATCCATTGATTAATCGCTGTTGCTCGTTTTTGCTGCAACATAAAGCTTTTTACTTTTTGCTTAAATTCTGGGTTGATCCGATTGGCTGGAACTCGCCTTTGCGCGATAAAACGATCCACTTCGAGATCAGAAACGCTTGGATTTTTTGTGATATATTTTTGCACAAAGATTTCCGTACTAACGCCTTGACTAAGCGGGTCTCTTTCAATCAAACGAGCCAATATCTGGGACTTAAGTTGATTCAGTTTTAGCTCATAGATCTCGCGTTCTGCTTCATAGATTTCACCAGCGATTGGTGAGGTTATTTCTTGATAAGTTATGATTTCATCGCCGAGAATTGCTGCGGCACGATTATCTTGCTTTGCTGAAACTAATTGGCTTGCGATAACGAAAGCTAAAACCGCGAGCACTTTGATATTCTTTGACATAAAAACTTCTAAACCATTAAATCGATAAAATTGCCGTCATACTAGAGACTTATGATCAAAGATTCAATCATTAAGACTGATAGTACCGGCGGTGTCATCTATTTACGGTTGGGCTTCAAATAGCTTGCCACGTACCATCTCTCGATATTGGCGTGGCGTCAGATGAGTCTTTTGCTTAAATTGACGAGCAAAAAAGCCATTATCTTTGTAACCTAAGTGCTCAGAAATTTCCTGATGACTTAAATTGGTATCTCGCAATAATTCTTGAGCTGCATGTATTTTTAAATCGACACCATAAGCAAGTGGGCTTTTTCCTACAGCGCTTTTAAAGCGTCTTGAGAAATTACGGCTACTCATATTGGCCATGCGACTCAAACTGGGTAAATCAAAGGATTGATTAAAATTCTTTTGCATCCATTGTTGCACTTCGACAATACCTTCATCGGGATGACGGCTACCACTTTTGTCAAACCAAGGCTTATCATAAGTTCGATTGATCTCATGACTGTAATGCTGTTCAATGATTTGGCTCACTTCTTTGCCAAATTCTGTTTCGATTAAATAAACCACCAAATCAACCAACGCATTGATACTTCCTGTGCAAGTAATGTCGCCATCTTGGGTAATAAAATGCTTTTTCTGCAAATTAACCTTTGGGTACTTTTTTTCAAATTGGTCAAAATAATACCAATGAGTGGTGGCGATCTTGTTATCCAACAGACCGGCATGGGCAAGTAGACAGACGCCTGTACCGGTCGCCACCAACTTGGTTCCCGCGTGATATTGATCCACTATCCATTCGATTAAGGCTGGGTGCTTTTCGATAACCACTTCGGGATTACCCCAAATCGGAGGAATAAATACTGTATGTGCCGGCGGCGCTGTGGATAAACTATGTGATGGTAAGACTTTGATTCCATTAGCAAATTGAATAGCTTCGAGTTGTTCCAAAAAGCCGGAAACGACGAAACAATTCCATCGAGTGGAGCGATTACGCTTTATTCTGGCAATAGAGCGAGCCGAAGAAATCATTTCCATCGGTAGGCTAATCCCAGTGAGTAGCGCCTTCTGATAACCAATAAATAGAGACGGATTCATCACTCAGCACGGCTTATTTGTACAAATTAATGGCATTATTGTCCTATATATTAACCGCATCAGTCAATATACTAGCGTCCAACCAATCTTAGACCTGCTTTAATCACGGGCTAAGTGAAACTGATTAATCATTTGGCTTTAACTAATAAATAAAGCGCTGGATTTTAAAAAGAGAACTCTATGAAAAAGTTACCTGTAATCGTTGGATTTGGTGGAATTAATACGGCTGGTCGATCTTCTTTTCATCATGCTTATCGTCGAATGGTGCATGACGCCTTACCTGATTCAGTAACAGCCCCCATGTTTGAAGGACTGGCTAGTCTCACCAAACAACCAAAAGATACCCCAAAAGAAACCCTACTGGCACAAACGCTTATACGTAAAATCGAAAAGCAAACATTTGATATTAATGAAATTAATATCCACAAAAAAGCAGTACTCAAATCAAATGATGACACCATTCATTTTCAAATCAGTAAGCGCCAATTACCAAAGCATATTCCTGACAATTGGAAACTAGAACCATTAGACAATGGCGCGTACAACGTCACCATTGAAGGTGAGCTAACCGTGATGATGCCTGAAAAACATCAAACCGCTGTGACCAGTGCCGGACAGCTCCCTACAGGTTTTGACCCAGCGGCCCTCTATACATCACGTAACCAACCAAAAGGTCTGCAACTGACAGTCTTTGGTGCATCCGATGCTTTGCACTCCGTTGGCGTTGAATGGTCTCAGATTTTAAAGCATATCAACCCAGATGAAGTTTCAGTTTACGCCGGTTCGGCAATCGGTCAGCTGGATGATTTTGGCGGCCGCGGATTAAGCCAAGCTTGGTTAAAGGGTGGACGAGTCAGTTCTAAACAAATGCCGCTAATGCTTTCGCAAATGCCAGCCGATTTTATCAATAGTTATATGATCAATAGTGTTGGTTCAACCGGAACTAACATGGGTGCCTGTGCGACTTTCTTGTATAACTTACGCCAAGGGATCAGTGATATTCAATCGGGTGTGGCACGTGTCGTTATTGTCGGCGGTGCGGAAGCGCCAATTGAGCCTGAAGTGATTGAAGGCTTTAAAGCCATGGGTGCACTGGCTGAAGATCAACAATTAGCTGAGCTAGATGGAACTGATACCGTTGATAACCGACGAGCCAGTCGACCATTTGCAGAAAATGCAGGATTTACCATTGCTGAAGCGTCTCAGTTCTTTATCATTATGGATGACGAGCTGGCACTGGAATTAGGCGCAACCATTTATGCGTCTGTAGCCGATGTTTTTGTTAATGCCGATGCTAATAAAAAATCCATTTCGTCACCCGGAATTGGCAACTATGTGACCGTGGCTAAAGCGATGTCATTGGCAAAAAACATATTAGGTGAAGAAGGCGTAAAACAAACTTTTGCTCAAGCTCATGGCACAGGAACACCACAAAACAGAGTCAGCGAGTCGCATATTTTAAATGAAGTGGCTAAAACTTTTGAAATTGACAGTTGGAAAATAGCTGCAATAAAATCGTATGTCGGGCACTCGTTAGGCCCGGCTGGTGGCGACCAATTAGCTGCAACTTTAGGTGTTTGGGAATACGGTGTTATTCCGGGCATCAACACTATTGATAAAATTGCGGATGATGTTTATGACTCAAACCTAGAGTTCTGTATTAAGCACACCCCTGTTGGTGACAAAGGCGAACAAATGAAAGCCGCACTCATTAACTCCAAAGGGTTTGGTGGTAACAATGCCACTGGTTTGATTTTATCACCGCATGTCACCATGGAAATGTTAGAAAACAAATATGGACCAGCGCGGATTGCTCAATACAAATTGCTCAATGAAAAAGTCAAAGCTCAAGCTGAAGCTTACGACCAAGCTGTGATTAATGGTGAACTAAACGTGATCTACCATTTTGGTTCTGATGTGATGAATGAAAATGATTTAAAAATTACCGAGCAAGGCATTGCAATGACTAAGTTTGAGAATCAGTTGAGTTTTAGTCAGGAAAATCCATTTGCTGAATATTGCAAATAGCGCGTCGCGAGTATGATGTTTTATGCAAGATAAAAAATTTAATGATTAATTGCATTGGCCCTCATTCAATTTTACTTTTTGGTTAGCTTCGAGTTAGGGCCGCTAATTATCTATAGCGGAAGTTTCTTATCGTTCTTTGTAAAGAACCAAACTTAAAACCAAAAGCGTTTCGCAGCGCTGCGCTCTGACTGCGAGTTACTTTTTTCAATAGCAAAAAAAGGTAACCAAAAATGCCAATGACGTTCGCACTGGGCACCGCGATTAGTGGCTTTACGTGCTTGAAATAGGGTACTTTGCGTTTACCCTCAGAATATCACCGGAGTCCGTAAGAGCTTGGTTTTGAGCTTCCCCCAATGGCTAATAACAACCCGACTACCGATGCCCATCGGAACAACGGAAAAACTGCCGCTTGCGCTTATTTACACGGATGTAAAGTATGCAGAAAATGCAGGAGCAATTTTCTTTCATTTGCTTTTCTTGTCTACCCGCTGCCTCATGAGTTTCACCAGTCCGTCATAGCCGCTAGGCAGGCAACTACTATAACTACGTCCATAAAGCTATGCCTGTTAGATTCTGTAAGATCTTGCTTTCTTTTCGCCCAGTGGCTGCGAGCAGATCGACATCCCCATGTCCATCGGATCAGTGGAAAAGCTGTTTGAGCACAGCGAGTCCTTTTTCACCCGGTGGGCGCTGTCATCGTCTCCGATTTATATTTAAATCATCGATTCAATCACAGCCCCCCGATCGCGCTCGTTTCAACGAAAAAGACTTTTGCCTACTTCGCCTAAAAGCGCCTACTGTTGGTTGTTCTTTCACAAAAGTAGGTCGCAGGCAAGCTTTAGCGCTGCGAAACGGTTTTAAAACATAATCAATCCAAAACGACAATTCAGCGTTTTGGATTCTCAGCTTGATATTCCTTCATCAACTTAATCCCCTCCTGAGCAAACCGCTCAAGCAAAGGATGCTCAGGATCCGAAAATTGCTGCACACCCAATATTTGACCCGAAGGTGCTATAAACACCAATCCAGGTGTACCTGATATTCCGTATTTTTCCGCGATTTCATCGCCATCAAGCACCGTATCAAATTGGTATTCGTGATTTCGCCAATAAACCTCTGGCTTCCAATCTTCTTTAATATTGACCGCCAAAACTTTTAACCCTTGGGCTTCGTATTTGTCATTTAAGCGTGCGATTCCAGGCAGTAGTTTTTTACAATAGGGACACCAAGTGGCCCAAAACACTAGGAGTGTCGGTCGCCCCTGAAAGTCCGATAAGGTCACCGCTTCTCCTGCTAAATTAGTTAAAGTCCAATCTTCGCCTAAATAGTTATTCGCTGTATTAACTGATTCAGTTGGGCTATTTTGCGATTGCTCTGTTGAACCGCTCTCGCAACTTGATAAAAGAAAAATGAAGCTTAAAAACACCAGCGTTACTTTGAGAAGTCTCATCTAATTGGTTCCTATGATTAAATAAATATCCGTTGTACTTGAGCTTTGACGCACGAGTTTACGGTTAATTACATCAATTATGTGAGCTTTTTGTTGAACTCTCCAGTAATATTAACAATTTGCAACTATTCAGCTCTGGTCAATAGGGATTAAGGACTTTAGAATCGATTGAATATAAAAATCTTCCGTGGACGTTTATGTGATCGAGCTCTACCAGCAAGCACTTAAAGAACATAATAAAAATCCTGTCGGCTTGGCGAAATCGATTCGGGCGACTCACACTGCAGAAGGTTATAACGCTAGCTGTGGCGATGAAATCACTTTTCATCTCGATATTAGCAATGATGGGAATCAAATAATCGACATTAGTTTTGACTGTGATTGTTGTGCGATTTGTAAAGCTTCTGCATCCGCTTTGTGTAGTTTAACCGAAGGACAAGAAGTTAGCTTCTTGATGCAACAAACTCAGTTGTTAGATCAATTGCTCAATCAGCTAGAAGACCCCGAACCAACCAATCCAAAATTAGAAAAAGCTTTAAGCTTTTTAGTCCCTATTAAAAAACACATCAGCCGGATCAATTGCGCGTTATTGCCTTGGCAAACCGCACTCAAAGCCTGCAATAGTCCGAGAGAGCATTAAGATTGATGAATGCAAAAACTGCTCAAAAAAGGAATCTGAAAGTGTATGTATAGTTTATTAAAATCTTTACAGCATTTTGATTCAACACAAGATTATGTTCTTGCGATCATTATCGACGCTAACGGCTCCACATACCGTAAGCCCGGAGCGATGATGTTAATCAACGCCCAACAAAAATACTGGGGCCTGATTAGCGGTGGTTGTCTTGAAGGTGATATTGTTTTGCATAGTGAAAAGGTGATTCATACCAAGCAAGATTTAGAGTTAGTTTATAATATGCGCGACCAATCGGATCTGCTTTGGGGAATGGGCCTAGGTTGCGATGGAGAAGTGACGGTACTTTTAAAATACTTGCCATCCCTTGAGAATCATCTAGGATTTTTTGATGCCTTAAATTGCTGGCGCGATGGACAAAGCCAATACCTTTCGATTTTGGCGAACGCTAATAATGAGTTAAAAATTATGCCCTTGGCGCAAGGGCCTCAAATCGAAAATGTTCGATTTGGCTTTGAGTTGGTTAAACCGCACCATTTGTTAATCTGTGGAGCTTCCCCAGATGTTCCGCCAGTAACTGCCATTGCTCATCAAATTGGCTGGAAAACCACGGTAATTGATCACCGAGCTCGCGCGGCACAAGCGGATCGTTTTCCCTACGCAGAATCTGTGCAGTTAATTAAACGCTCCCAATGGCAAGACTTCAATCTAGCACCTTTTGATAGTGTTATTGTCATGAGCCATCAATTCGAACATGATCAACGGTATTTAGAAAAACTACTGAGTAGTCAACTCGACTACATCGGATTGCTCGGCCCCACTAAACGACGCGATAAACTCTTAGTGAATTGTGGTACCCATTTTGGCGAGCATCAAGGCCGAGTGTTTGGCCCCATCGGTTTGGACATTGGTAGTGACTCCCCAGAAACCATAGCTTTAGCAATCATTGCTGAAATTCAGGCGGTTCGAAACAAGAAATCGGCCATTAGTTGTTATCAAGATCCAACCAGATGATTGAACCTTTAGACAACACTGGGTCCAGCAACGCCAAACTAAACCTTGGGGTAATTGTTATCGCCGCAGGAAACTCATCACGACTGGGACAGGCTAAACAGCTTGTTCGCTTTCACAACGAGACCTTACTGAATAAATCCTTGCGGCTGGCACGTTCGATCAGCACTAACATGGTTTGCGTATTAGGTTTTGAGCATAAAAAGTTTGCTGAGCAGACGAGTTTGGCTCACCAAAGTATTCTGCTCAACCCAGACTGGCGTATTGGAATGGGCACATCAATTGCCAGCGGCGTGAAGTATTTTATTGATAATTCGAAAGCCAACCATTCGACACGCATCAAACCCGATGCGGTGTTGATTTTATTATGTGACCAATATTTGCTCACGGAGACCGACTTGAAAAAATTGTACGGTCAGTGGACAATGGCTAACGATCAAATTATTGCAAGCCAGTACTTTGACAAGAAACAACAGCAACATGTTTTGGGTGCTCCGGCCATCTTTCCCAAAACCTATTTCAGTGATTTGCTAAGTCTTACCAAAAAAGGAGCTCGTAATCTCCTACATCAGCACCGCCAGAAAGTGATTGCAGTCGATTTAAAAAATGCTGCAACCGATTTAGATACATTAGACGATTTACAACAATTACAAGCACTCAATGATTTAAACACGGAGAACAACAATGATTGAACTCACGATAAATAATAAAAAACACCAACTTGATGTCCCACAGGAGATGCCTTTGTTATGGGCGCTTCGGGATATTATTAAGCTGACCGGTAGTAAATACGGCTGCGGTATGGGTTTATGTGGAGCATGTACGGTACATCTTGATGGAGAGGCGACTCGCTCTTGTGTTCTTCCGGTTTCAGCCGCTATCGGCAAAAAAGTAACGACCATTGAAGGTTTGTCAGACAACGCAGACCATCCACTTCAGCAAGCTTGGATGGATATCAGTGTACCGCAATGTGGTTATTGTCAGCCCGGCCAAATCATGTCAGCAGCGTCGTTACTTAACAAAAATGATTCGCCTTCAGATGATGAAATTGACCAGGCCATGTCAGGTAATATTTGCCGCTGTGGTACCTATCCGAGAATTCGCAGTGCGATTCATAAAGCAGCAAAGTTAGCTAGGGAGGTTAAGTAAGATGAGTTTCTTAAATAAAATAGGCGTAATTCCTAGCGAGGACGAAATTTTTAACTCGGACGATCAACAATCCGAAATCGCTGGCGATCATCAAGGCTCTGTTATTAAAAACGTCACTCGACGTGGATTCCTGAAGGCAACTGGTTTAGCGAGTTCGAGCTTAGTCTTAGGAGTACAACTTTCCTCAATACAAGCAGCAACTTCGACTCACGCACATCCATCGAATAAAGATTTTGCTCCCGATGTGTTTATCTCTATGGATAAAAAAGGCACCGTCTATATCGTCTGTCATCGCTCAGAAATGGGACAAGGGATCCGAAGTTCGTTACCTTTACTGGTGGCCGATGAAATGGAATGTGATTGGGATCGCGTAGTGGTAAAGCAAGGGCTAGGTGACGCAAAATATGGGAGTCAAAACACAGATGGTTCTCGCAGTGTACGACGATTCTATTATCGTTTGAAAGAGGCCGGAGCAACGGCCAGAACCATGTTACAAATGGCTGCTGCGCAAGTATGGAAAGTGAAACCAACCAGTGTCACCATTTATAACCACCAAGCGAAACTAAAAGGCAGTTCTCAAGTCCTCGACTTTTCGGAACTAGTGGAAATAGCTGCTACTCTAAAAGTCCCTGAAAAGTCGGCACTTAAACTAAAAAAAGAATCTGAGCATCGCTATGTTGGCAAAGACAATATCAAACTACTTGATGGCCAGGATATCGTCACTGGAAAAGCGCGATTCGGATATGATGTTGAAATCGAAGGGATGAAATACGCGGTCATTGCCAGACCTCCAGTAGTCTTTGGTAAAGTTAAGTCGTTTGATGCTAGCGAAGCGATGAAAGTGCCAGGCGTGCTCAAAGTGATCAAACTGCCAGCACTTAATCCTCCAGCGGTTTTCAATATGTTGGGGGGCATTGCGGTGATTGCCGATAATACCTGGTCCGCTTTGCAAGGCCGAGATAAATTAAAGATTGAATGGGAGCATGGTGCTAATGCTAGTTACAATACCAAGGATTATGAAAAGGAATTTGTTAAAGCGCTAGACAACCCTCCACATGTAGTACGAAACCGGGGTGATTGGGACAAGGCTAAGGAAAAAGCCGATAAAGTATTTACCCAAAATTATTATGTTGCAGGGATCGCGCATGCCACTATGGAACCACCCGCCGCTACCGCCGTAGTCAACGATGATGGTGTTGAAGTTTGGACGTGTACTCAGACACCTCAATCTGCCCAAAGAAATGTCATGGGAGTTATGAAAATTCCTCAAGAAAAAGCGGCCAGCGTAAAAATAAACGTGACTTTATTAGGCGGTGGTTTTGGTCGAAAGTCGAAACCGGATTATGTCGCTGAAGCGGTTTACATCGCCAATGAAACCAAGCTACCAGTCAAAGTCTGTTGGACACGAGAAGATGAAATTAAACATGGTTATTATCATTCACCAAGCTATCAATCATTATCAGCTTCGTTTGATAAGTCAGGACTACCCACTGGCTGGTACCATGGCATGGTTAATCATCCAATCGGGGCTACTTTTAATCCTGCGGCTAAACAAGCGGGAGCTGCCGATTTAGGACAAACCGACCTGCCGTTTGATTTACCCAATATTAAACTAACCAACGGCGAAAGTGATACGTTTATGCGGATTGGCTGGGTTCGTTCAGTCACCAATATCAACAACGCTTTCGCAGTGAGTTCGTTCGCAGACGAATTGGCACGTGAGCAAAAGCAAGATCCAAAAGATTATTTACTCTCGCTAATTGGCAAAGACCAAATGCTAGATGTCAATAAAGATGCAGCCAAATACGAAAATTACGGCGAAAACTTTGACGATTACCCAATTGACACGAGCCGATTAAAAAATGTCATAGAAGTCGTCGCTAAAGATGCTAGTTGGGGCAAAAAACTACCAGCAGGCTACGGCATTGGAATCGCTGCCCATAGAAGCTTTTGCACTTATGTGGCAACGGTTGTGATTGTTTCCTCGCAAAAAGACAAAATTAAGATTGAAAAAGTCTTCTATGCGGTTGATGCAGGTAAAGTCATCAATCCTGATCGCGCGCGCTCGCAAATGGAAGGTGCAGCTATATTTTCCACTTCGCTTGCCTACTATGGTGAAATTACCGCGAAAGATGGCATCGTCGAACAGAGTAATTTTCATGATTATGAAATGGCGCGAATTGGCCAAGTACCAGATATTCACGTCAATATACTCAAAAGTGACAAGCCGCCTGCTGGAATTGGCGAACCAGGTGTGCCGCCTTTTGCGCCAGCACTTTGTAATGCAATATTTGATGCTACCGGCAAGCGCTATCGTCGCTTGCCATTAAAGCAATATGGCATCATCTAGCGTTTTGATTTGATAAGTGGTCGTTACAAAAAAGCCCAAGCAGTCATTGACTACTTGGACTTTTTTTCGATTAATCAGGATATTTCATTATCTAGCCTTTCTTACGTCGATTGACATAGGGTGTTGGATCCGTGGGACGGCCCTTTTTTATCACTTCATAGTGAACATGCGCGCCGGTAGAGCGTCCAGAGTTGCCCATTTTTGAAATCGTTTGTCCCTTTTTAACTACATCGCCTTTATTAACTAGAGATTCCTTGTTGTGTCCGTAACGAGTCACCAAACCATCGCCATGATTAATTTCTACCAGTAAACCATAACCTGAACGATTCCCAACCCAAGAAACAACCCCAGCGGCTGTGGCGATAACCGGGTCGCCTTCCTTTCCGGCAAAATCAATACCAGCATGCCAAGCCGGTTTTCCCGTGAACGGGTCACTTCGCTCTCCGTAAAATGAAGATAACCAACCTTTGGTTGTTGGTCGACCCGATATGTAGCGCTCTACCCCCATGTGCTTATCCATTAACAATGATTCCAGTACTTTCAACTGCTGTTCTCTCGATTGCAGAGATAGATTAACGTCATTGAAAGCTAAATCAAGCGTACTGATATCACTCCTGGTGTCATTAATCGCATCTTCTGGACCACCGATAGCCGGAGCATCACCAAAATTAAATTCTTTTGCATCAATCCCAGAAATAGTAAGTATTCGCTCACCAGCTGCGTCAAGTCTTCTAACGTGTGCTTGGATCATGCCAAGGCGTGCGGCCAGTGCATTAATTTGCTGTTGGGAAGCTTGCTTAGCTAACTCGATTTCATCCCACTGGGACTGCATTTCGGCATGCCATTGGTCAATAGTGACTTGTTCTACTTGAGTTGCTTCGCCTTGCTTAATGGCATAATAGTAACCACTTACTCCGGCTACAAGAGGTACGATCAAAACAAATGAGATGATGCTATAAATAAATCCATTACGTAATTTGACACTTCTCATTCCCTGCGAAGATCGTTGAAGAATTGTAATACTCATAGTGGAATTTAATTGCTCTCGCAGTTTATCGATTATTATTATTAGTGGTTCTAGTCAACTCTATCTAAAAGAGTGTTAAAATTATTACTTACCCTTATATATTAGCTAGTTATCAAAAATATGCCCAAAAATCGCCCAAATGCAGTGGATAACTTGCTAGACCAGCCGCAAGGTAGCGTCAAAGCACTTCTCGATCGGCTCACTAAGATACAGACAATCGATAAAAAACTCCACGATTATCTCGATCCAGCGATTGCCAAACATTGCCGGGTCGCTAACATTAGAAAGAGTACTCTAGTATTAGCGGTGGATAGCCCTGCTTGGAGTAACAAAATCCGATTTACCATTCCTGAATTACTCAGCCACTTCAGATGTAATGGTTTTCTCAACCTAGCCAATATTGACATTATCGTTCAACCCAAGCGTGAGACTTAGAGCAAAAAGCCGAGCTTAGCTCGGCTTTTAATAAACTTTAACGGCTCAATAACAACGGCTGGCTATTTAAACGGCCAAGCCTGGGTTCATAATATAGGAAATTGGCGCTGTTTCATTGTCTTCGAATGAAACCATTTCATATGCAGTTTCATCAGCCATTAATTCTCTCAGTAACAGGTTATTTAGTGCATGACCGGACTTAACTCCAGTAAACGCTCCGACTAAGCTGTAGCCAAGTAAATACAGATCTCCTATCGCATCGAGAATTTTATGCTTTATAAATTCGTCGTCATAGCGTAATCCGTCTTCATTTAAGACACGATATTCGTCCAGGACAATAGCATTCTCCATGCTGCCACCTTGAACGAGATTCTTAGAGCGCAAGTACTCAATGTCATTCATAAAACCGAAGGTACGTGCGCGGCTGATTTCTTTAACGAAAGAAGTCGCAGAAAAATCAACTTCTGAGAAATTAGCACTTGCTTGAAATACAGGGTGGTCGAAGTCGATTCCAAAAGATACTTTAAATCCATCAAATGGTTCAAAAATGGCTTTCTTATCGCCATCAGATACTTCGACTCGCTTTTTGATACGAATGAATTTTTTCGCTTTGCTTTGCGTTTCTACACCCGCAGATTGCAGTAAAAACACAAAAGGACCGGCACTGCCGTCCATAATGGGTACTTCAGGAGCTGATACGTCAATGATGGCATTATCTATGCCCAAACCGGCCATCGCCGCTAACAAATGCTCAACGGTCGAAACTCTAACGTCACCATTTACTAAACACGTTGATAAAGTGGTATCACCAACATTCTCAGGTTTAGCAACAAGTTCGACCACAGGATCAAGGTCAACGCGTCTAAAAATGATACCTGTATCAACAGCCGCAGGTCTTAAGGTCAGGTAAACTTTCTCACCGGTATGCAACCCTACGCCTGTTGCGCGAATTGCAGTCTTGAGAGTACGTTGTCTGATCATGAATAAAATCTCCAAAAATGAATTTTATGTAGACTCAATATTCCTTTTTGGCCTAGTGTAATAAGTTTTCTTTTACTAACTTAAGTCTTAACTGACTTCGGCTTTCAACAACTAAGTTTGATTTTTATCAACTTTTTCAATCTGTTAGCAACTCATCGGATGAGTTAGCAGCTCAATTGTGGAATATTACCATAATATGACAGAACATAAAATTAAATATTTGTTCGTTTTTTGAACAGTCGCGCAAATTATCGATTGCACTTCACTGGCTTATCTCACCAAGCAATTTTACTAAGACAAAAGGACTCAAAACTCGGAATAGTCCTTATTGCTGCGGTTTGACCAGAATTAATGGATAAAATTCCCTTACATCTCAATATGAGAACATCCTTCCTTGAATCTTTATCCCAATTCCTTAGTAAAAACCTCAATATTATCAAACACTAGCCAACCTACTAGAAGGGAGGCATAGATCAGCTAGCATTCGACAAAACGCTGTGGTGCACAAACTAATGCACGTCAAAATAAGTCATTGGTCAAGTGACCAACTAGTTAAGTAACTAGTCGGCTTGCTTTCTTAAGAAAGCTGGAATATCTAAATAATCCATATCACTTCCTACAACTTGTTTAGGTTGTGTCGCTTGCTTTCGCAAAATAGTCGGACGCTGTAGCTTTTCATAATCATTGCTACCATCCGCCTTTTTAGTATTATCCACTTTAACTTGAGCAACCGGTTGGCTTGGTTGGCCAATACCTGTGGCAACAACTGTCACTCTGATTTCGTCTTTCAATTCAGGGTCAATCGCTGTACCAATGACTACTGTCGCATCTTCCGCAGCGAAATCTTGAACCACGCTTCCTACTTCAGAGAATTCGTCGATACTCATGTCTTCACCAGAAGTGATATTGACTAAAATACCTTTGGCACCGGATAAATCGACATCTTCAAGTAAAGGACTTGAAACCGCTAGCTCAGCCGCTTTGATTGCTCGGTCTTCGCCGGTTCCAACACCATTACCCATCATCGACATACCTTTCTCAGACATCACCGTTTTCACATCGGCGAAATCAACATTTATTAGTCCAGGACAAGTCATTAGCTCTGCAATACCTTGAACCGCACCATGCAATACATCGTTAGCCGCTCTAAACGCTTCCGTTAATTTTTTGCCTTTCATAACGTTTAGGACTTTATCGTTTGGAACGATAATTAATGAATCAACATGTTGACGAAGTTCATCAATACCCGCTTCAGCAACCGTCATGCGTTTTTTCATTTCAAAGAAAAATGGTTTTGTCACAACCGCGACAGTAAGGACACCCATTTCTTTAGCTATTTCAGCGATCACAGGAGCTGCACCAGTTCCAGTACCACCACCCATTCCGGCAGTGATAAAAACCATATCGGTATCAGCTAGAATTTCTGAAATTCTCTCACGATCTTCTAACGCAGCTTGACGACCGATTTCAGGATTTGCGCCAGCACCGAGCCCTTTGGTCACTTCTCCACCAAGCTGAATAGAAGTCCGAACAGAACTTCGGTTCAGTGCTTGTGCATCAGTATTGGCACAGATGAACTCCACTCCATCGACATTAGCACGTAGCATGTGCTCGACGGCGTTACCACCACCACCACCAACACCGATGACTTTGATTACTGCGTTGTCACGCAAACTATCGACTAGCTCAAACATATTAGACATAATAATTCCCCTTCTAGGTTGCTAATATTTACTTAAAATAAAACTTAAAATAAAAAACGGTTTTTAACTCGCTCTCAAATGAGAGCAAAAACTCTGCGGCTAGTAGCCGCTAAATAATCTTTTTAAACTTCCGAAAAATCCGCCAAAGGTAAGGGCTTTCTCTTCATAAGAACTGCTATAAACATTTTGTTGCTGGCCGTATAAGAGCAAACCAACGCCAGTGGCATGAATCGGATTTTTGACGACATCCACCAACCCGCTAATTCCTTGCGGTACACCCAGCCTTACCGGCATATGGAACACTTCTTCAGCCAATTCAATTAACCCTTCCATTTTCGAAGAGCCGCCTGTTAGTACTATTCCAGCCGGAATAACTTCTTCAAATCCACTTCGCCTTAATTCTGCTTGAATAAGCGTAAATAATTCTTCATATCGAGGTTCTACAACTTCAGCAAGTGTTTGACGAGACATTCTCTTTGGTTCTCTATCACCAACTCCTGGCACTTCGATAGTGTCTTCTAGTGAAGTCAGCTGCCTTAAAGCGCAGGCATATTTAATTTTAATATCTTCCGCATGTTGAGTTGGTGTTCGTAGAGCTACCGCAATATCATTGGTGACTTGATCACCTGCAATCGGGATCACCGCGGTATGTCGAATCGCACCTTCAGTGAAAACCGCAATGTCGGTTGTGCCACCGCCAATATCAACGATACAAACACCCAATTCTTTTTCATCTTCCGTCAACACCGAATAACTCGACGCCAGTTGTTCTAGAATAATGTCATCGACTTCTAGACCACAGCGCTTGATACATTTAACAATGTTTTGTGACGCACTATCGGCACCTGTCACCATATGGACTTTTGCTTCCAGTCTAACTCCCGACATACCAATTGGCTCGCGGATGCCCTCTTGATTATCAATTACAAACTCCTGAGGCAAAATGTGTAGAATCCGCTGATCCGCAGGAATAGCGACTGCTTTGGCCGCATCAATAACTCTTTCAACATCGCCCGCGTTAACTTCGCTATCACGAATGGCTACGATCCCATGAGAGTTCAAACTACGGATATGACTTCCCGCAATCCCAGCAAACACTGAATGGATCTGGCAACCCGCCATCAACTCGGCCTCTTCTACTGCTCGCTGTATCGATTGCACCGTCGACTCAATGTTTACCACCACACCTTTTTTTAAGCCATTGGAAGGATGACTACCTATACCAATGATGTCAGTAGTCCCGCTTGAGCCTATTTCACCGACAATCGCTACTACCTTTGATGTGCCAATATCCAAGCCTACAATTAATTTTTTCTCTTGTGTTTTTGACATAAGTGTTAACTCTTTTTTTTAGCTTTCTTCGCTAGTCGCGTTTACTTTCAATTCAACGGCCAACCCATTGCGATAACGTAAATCGACGTTACTCAACCGGCTCTTATTTTCGATCGCTACATACACTTGTAAAAATCGTTCTAAGCGCTGTAACTGGTTCTTTCTTCCTGTTTTAATAGTGATACCGGTAGATGTTTTAATATTCCAACTATTGGTTTTATCTATTTCAATTTCACTGACTGAAAAACTATTAGCCGCTAATTTTTGCTCGACAGAGTGAAGTAGTTCAGTAACCATAACTAATTTCGGTTTGTCCATTCTGTCTAGCTGTGCGATGTTTATCACTAAAAGACTATCCTTATCTTGTTGCATAATCGGCGTAGAAATAACCGTTCCATCTGAGAAAATATAACCGTCATTAAGAATCGCCAATGGTTGCTTTTCTGTTAATGAAAATATTAAAGTATCGGGCCATGATTTACGCACGTCTACTGATTCCACCCATGGATTCTCTAATACTTTGTCTCTTACAATTTGTAAATCAATCGATAACATTCCCGTGCCATCAGTCAAATCCAAAGACTCGATTAAATCCTCTTTATTGATCCGTTGAGTGCTTCCAGCAAAACTCACTTTTTCTACTGGCCATATACCTGATGACAGGCTTGGTAATTGACTCAACCCGTAGAAGATGGCTATTACTAACACGAACAATCCAGCAAAAGCAGTTACTCGAGCGGCATTCTTTGGTAACGTCATATTTAAACTAGGTAGCGACCTGTCTTGCTTTTGAGGCTTCTTAACAGCCATTCGTTTAGCCATTAGTCGACTCCTTTAGATCAGAAGTGTGCTCAAAACTAGTCGCTAATATTCGTATAACCAACTGCTCAAAACTTATCCCTGCTACCGCTGCAGCTTTGGGTACCAATGACGTTTTAGTCATTCCGGGTACTGTATTCGCTTCTAACAACATGAATTCTTTGGTCACATCATTTTGAATGAAATCAACTCTTCCCCAACCACTACAACCTAATGCCTTAAATGATTTTAAAGCTTGTTCTCTCAAAGCCTCTTCCTGCTCAGGTTCCAACCCACTAGGACAAAAGTATTCAGTTTCGTTTGAGCAGTATTTGGCGTCATAATCATAAAACTCATTGGGAGTGATCATGCTAATACTTGGCAGCGCTTTGTCCTGTAATATCGTCACGGTATATTCTTTACCACTCACAAACGTTTCAATTAATACATCGTCAAACTGTTGCGCTAATTCAACTGCCTTAACAAGCTCTTCGACAGAGTGTGTCTTTGACATCCCAACGCTAGAGCCTTCTCGAATCGGTTTAACAAACAGCACATCACCCAATTTATTCATTACAAATGAAGCAAGCGACTCATTAAAATTAAACTTCCTAGAAACTTTTTCAAATGGCGCTGTGCTAAGTCCCAAGTTTTGCCATATACGTTTACTGTTGAGCTTATTCATTGCCAAAGCCGAACTTGCTAAGTCACTTCCAGTAAAGGGGATATTTAGCATTCTTAAATAACCTTGGACTACACCATCCTCGCCATCTCTTCCATGCAAAGCGATAAATACTCTAGAGATATTCTGTTGCAATAACTGATGATAATTCTGTTCTTTGGTATCAATTTTAATCGCATCAATTCCAGCGGATTCTAATGCTTCATAAATAGCGTTTCCGGAGAGTAAAGAAATTTCTCTTTCTGCGCTATTTCCACCAAGCAGCACAGCAACTCTTCCAAAACTGGAAGGCTCGAAACTGTATTTTGACTGCTGCGTTGTTTTCACTGGTTTAAATTCTCTAGTTCTAATTCTGATTTATAAATTGCATGTTCTCACTTGCCCATCCGGCAGCTAAACCACCGACATTTCCCGCGCCTTGAGTAACAATAATATCGCCATCACTCACAACTTTCGCAATAGCTGCTTTTAAGTTCTTTTGTTCTTCAACGAAAATCGGATCTAACCCACCATGTTGACGTATTGTTCGACATAAAGAACGACTATCGGCACCCGCGATTGGTTTTTCTCCAGCGGCATATACCTGCATAATAATTAACACATCGACAGTTGACAGTACTGCCGCGAAATCCTCGTAAAGATCACGTGTTCTAGTATAACGATGAGGTTGAAATACCATGACAATTCTTCGTTCAGACCAACCATCACGAACGGCATCAATAGTGGCTTTAATTTCGGTTGGGTGATGCCCATAATCATCCACTAATTCGATTTTTCCCTTGCTAGTTTCAAAGGTGCCATAGCTTTGAAAACGTCGCCCAATACCAGAGAAGGTTTTAAGTGCTTCTGAAATAGCTGCGGCTTTAACGCCATCTTCGTTAGCTACTGCAAAAGCCGCTAACGAATTTAAAACATTGTGCTTGCCAGGCATGTTCAACGATATTTCAACTAAGCCAGGTTTATTTTTTCTTTTGATTTTGAATTCGCTGACCACACCACGTTGCTTAACTTCTATCGCTTGATAGTCAACACCTTCAGAAAATCCATAGGTAACATATGGACGCATCAATGAAGGAATAATTTGTTTTACCGCATCATCGTCACCACACAAAACGGCGAGACCATAGAAAGGTAAATTATGAATAAATTCAATAAAGGTCTTCTTAACGTTTTCGAAGTCCCCACCGTAAGTATCCATATGATCCATATCGATATTGGTCACTACCGAAACCATTGGTTGGAGATGCAAGAATGATGCATCGCTCTCATCAGCCTCGGCAATAAAATATCGGCTCTTGCCTAATTTTGCGTTAGCCCCAAGTCGGTTTAATAATCCACCAATGACATAAGTAGGATCTAAACCGGCTTCAGCAAAAACCGTCGCTAATAAACTAGTGGTAGTGGTTTTTCCGTGAGTACCTGCTACAGCAACCCCGTGCCTGAATCGCATTAGCTCAGCCAACATTTCTGCTCTAGGAACAACAGGTATTCTTCTCGAACGAGCGGCCTCAACTTCCACGTTATCATCTGAAATAGCGGTACTGGCCACGACGACATCGACACCCAAAATATTGTTGGCTGTATGTTGATGAAAAATCTGTGCGCCAAGCTGCTTTAGCCTTTTTGTGTTGTTGCTTTCTATCGGATCTGAACCGGTAATGGAATATCCTTGATTCAGTAATACTTCGGCAATACCACACATTCCGGCACCGCCAATTCCTATAAAGTGAATTCTACGAATTCTTCGCATTTCAGGGATAATAACGTTAGCGTCGTTAATAGTATTGGCGGTTAACGTACTCATGCTGCCATCTCCACACTTTCTTCACAGGCTTGAACCATTTTTTCTGTTGCGTGCAAATACGCCGTGCGCTTTGCCTTGTTTGCCATCTCAGCAATTTTGCTAGAGTCCGCAAGCAACGCTTTTATTTTATTAACACTTTCATCTGAACTCAGTAATGACTGAGGAATAACTATTCCCGCTCCTTGTTCTACCAACCAATTAGCGTTCATGGTTTGGTGGTCATCAACCGCAAACGGAAAAGGTATAAAGATAGCAGTTTTTCCTACCGCGGCAATCTCTGAAACCGTTAGAGCGCCTGAACGACAAACGACTATATCAGCCCATTGATAGGCCGATGACATGTCATCAATAAACTTTTCAACCTTAACTGATTCTTGATTATTCAATTCAACGTTCCCATAGGCTGCACAGGCATCTTGGTAGCCAGTTTCACCCGACTGATGGCGTACTTGAATCTTGCCGCTCTTCAACTGTTCTGAAAAAATCGGTGGTAATTGTTGATTAAGTGCTTGAGCACCACGGCTACCACCAATCACTAAAACTTGAATGACTTTATTGCTGGTCATTGCTTGACTTTCTAGAGTTAATTCTTCACCACCATTGCTTGATAACTTCGTTATATCCTTACGAATAGGGTTACCAACCGTTTGCGCATTGATATTTTTATCAAAAGTATTCGGAAATGCTTGAAATACTCGATTTGCAAACTTCGACAACATCTTATTCGTTAGACCAGCAATCGCATTTTGTTCATGAACAATTAAAAACCTTCCCGCTAATTTTGCCGCTAGCCCACCCGGCCCAGAAGCAAAGCCTCCAAATCCTAACACCACCTGTGGAGAAACTTTGGTTATCACTCTTCTAGCTTCTAATACAGCTTTAATCAGTGAAAAAGGGGCTTTAACCCAACCAAGTAAACCGTTTCCTCTTAAACCTGAAATAGCGATTAAAGACATAGGAATATTTTGTCTAGCTACTAATGTTTCTTCCATTCCACCTTTAGAACCAAGCCAGTGGATTTTCCAACCTCTAGCAATTAACTCTTGCGCTACTGCGAGTCCTGGAAATATGTGCCCACCAGTTCCACCAGCCATCACTAACGCCGTCAATTCTTTGGGCTTTAAATGTATCTTGGACACAGATTTAGTCATTATTGGTTCCTTTCGACTCAAGCTCTGTATCTTTGGCCGAGAGTAGTTTCTCTTCGACCAACTTATTCTCAAAATCGATACGCAATAAAATTGCGATCGCGATACCACACACCAGTAAACTGTTATTGCCATAACTAACAAATGGCAAAGTTAGTCCTTTGGTTGGGAGTGCACCACTGGTCACACCGACGTTTATTAGAGCTTGAAAGGTAAGCCAAAAACCAATGCCGTAGGCCAGATAAGCGGAGTACGCGCGACTCTGTAACAATGCAACCCGGCCAATTTTCATCGCTCTTACAAATAGAATAAAAAATAACACCAAAACCGCGAAGACTCCGATTAATCCAAGTTCTTCCGCTAAAACAGCGAACACAAAATCCGTATGAGCTTCTGGCAAATAAGATAGTTTTTGCAAACTATTACCTAACCCTTGTCCAAAAATATTTCCACGACCAAACGCAATCAGTGATTGAGTTAATTGATAACCTGAACCGAATGGATCGGCCCAAGGATCTAAAAAGGTTAATACTCTCTGCAACCGATATGGGAAGCTGACAACAACTGCGGTTAGCGCTGCGCCAACCACCAGAGTTAATCCAATAAACTGCCAAAGCTTGGCTCCGCCCAGAAAAAGCATCGCCAAAGTTGTCGCTAAAATAACTACCGTCGCACCAAAATCTGGCTCCAAAAGTAACAGGCTAGAAATCAGTGCAATAACAAATAGCGGTTTCATAAATCCTGCAAACTGAGTTTGCAATTCATCGGTTCGTCTGACTAAATATCCAGCAATATAAACAATGATGAAAAGCTTTACGAACTCAGAAACTTGCAAAGTAATCGGTCCAAACGCCAACCAACGTCGGCTACCATTTACGGTGCGGCCAGCAAAAAGTACTAATAACAAAAGCACTATTCCTGCAATTAAAAGATAAGGACTATATTTTTGCCACTTGATAATTGGTTGTGTCATTACCGTACTAATCGCTACCAAAGTAATCATTAAGAAAACAATGTGTCGGATGACATAATGAAACGAATTACCTTTAAACATATCTTGTGCATAATGCATTGAGCTCGAGGTCACCATAATCAAACCTAGTGAGGCTAAGATAATCACTACCCCAACAAGCGTACGGTCATACCAAATTATGTTTCGCTCTGGAGTTCTCATGCGCACTCCTCCACAGCGTTTACAAATGCCATTCCACGCTCTTCAAAATTCTTGAACATATCAAGACTGGCACATGCTGGAGAAAGCAACACAACATCACCCTTAGCGAGCTCTGGCTTTATCCTTTTAATCGCTTGATTTAAGTCATTAACTCGGACTTGTTTTATGTTGGGCGACAACTCAGACAATCTATCAGCGTCTTTACCGATTAATACAAGACAGTATACCGAGCTCTCAAACGCCGGTTTTAGATCATCAAGATCAGCATTCTTTGAATCCCCACCTGCAATTAGAAAAATACGATTTGCACTATGTGACTTAAGACTGCTCAAAGCTGCCAAGGTTGCTCCAACATTTGTTGCCTTAGAATCGTTAATCCACAGACAATCGTGCTTTCTTGAGATCAATTGGAACCTGTGCGCCAATCCCTGATAATCTTTTAAAGCTTGAATAACGTCATCCGACAACTCAACACCTAAACGTTCAACAATACTCAAGCTCACTAAAGCATTCAGCCAATTATGAGCCCCAGTAATCTTTAGTTCATTAGTCGTTGCCAACCGTTGTTTATTGATGACAAATTTGAATTCCGCTTGTTGCGGCTCCATATAACTAACAACATGATTAACCTCTTTAGGTTGCTCAAAAGAGAAGCTCAAATCGTTGGCAGAAATGGTGGTTGGCGACGTTAGCCGGTCGTCCCAATTAAATATTTTATTCTTGGCATTGATAAAAATACTGCGCTTTGAATGGCAGTAATCTTCGAAGCTTGAGTAACGATCCATGTGATCTTCGCTAATATTAAGCAGTACAGCAACCTCCGCTTGTAATGATCGAGTTGTATCTAACTGAAAACTCGACAACTCTAATACATAAATATCGGCGTCCTGTTCTGGCAGGAAATCAAGAACAGGCAAGCCGATATTGCCGCCTTTTTGAGCTTTCTCTCCAGCAGCAAGCAGTAGTTTTTCAGTTAGTTCGGTAACCGTACTTTTACCATTAGAGCCAGTAATGGCAACAATTTTCTTTTCGCATTTTCTGGCAAATAATTCGACATCGCCAACAATTTCAACCTCTAGCTTTCGCGCTTCAACGACGTACTCATTAGTCAAAGAAATTCCAGGACTAACAATTAGCATTTCACAGTTTTGTAACAGATCGAGCGGCGTTTTACCGAATGAATGCCCTTGGCAGCAAGTTAATTCTTCGACTTGTTCATTGCCCGGTAGTTCGTTCCGCGTATCCACTAAAAAGTAGGGCTGTTTTATTCGATCAAAATAACGCGCACAAGACATTCCGGACACTCCTAGTCCGAAAATGATATGCGTGATATTATTTGATGGAATATTATTCATTTTTTCCTATTTTACACTCAACTATCTAATCTTTAATGTCGCTAATCCGACTAATACAAGAATGACTGATATGATCCAAAATCTTACTATCACCCGAGGTTCTGGCCAGCCCTTTAACTCATAGTGATGATGCAGTGGAGCCATGTTAAAAATTCGTCTGCCCGTTAGCTTAAAAGATGCCACTTGAAGGATGACCGAAACGGTTTCAATAACAAAAACTCCCCCCATGATAAACAGGACTAATTCTTGTCTCACTATGACCGCAACCGTACCCAGTGCAGCTCCTAATCCTAACGCTCCAACATCGCCCATAAAGACCTGTGCTGGATAAGTATTAAACCAAAGAAACCCCAAACCAGCGCCAGCGATTGCACCGCAAAAAATAATCAACTCACCCGTTCCAGGAACATAAGGTATTGATAAGTATTCCGCGAAGTTGACATGCCCGGTTAAGTAAGCAAATACCCCTAACGCGCCCGCTACCAATACCGTAGGCAAAATGGCTAGTCCATCCAATCCATCAGTAAGATTTACCGCATTACTCGTTCCAACAATGACAAAATAAGTGAACACGATATAGAACAATCCCATGCTAATGGCGACATTCTTAAAGAATGGAATAATTAGCGTGGTTTCAACGATACTTTGCGAGCTATAAAATAAGTAACATGCAGCAGCTAATCCAATCACCGATTGCCAAAAGTACTTCCACCGTGAAGCTAGGCCCTTCGGATCTTTGTAAATGAGTTTTCTATAGTCATCAACCCAGCCAACTAATCCAAATCCTATGGTAGTTAAAAGTACGGTCCAAACAAATCGACTTTCCAAATCACCCCATAAAAGTGTCGCTATAGCTATCGCTGCTAAAATGAGTGCACCGCCCATGGTAGGCGTTCCAGCCTTGCTTAAGTGAGTCTGTGGTCCGTCATCCCGAACTGTTTGACCTATCTGTTTTACACTCAACTTTCGAATCATGTATGGACCTAACATCAAGGAAAATAAGAAAGCGGTAATAACGCCCAAGATTCCTCTTATGGTTAAGTACTGAAACAGGTTAAAACCTGAGTAATATTGTTCTAAATATTCTGCTAGCCATAACAGCATGTTATTGATCCCCCATAAGGGAAGCGATGCTTTGAGAACCTTTAAGCTGGTCCTCTTTGCAAGAGTCAAAAGTGTTTTCTTCCAACGCTTTGACAATATTTTCCATATGAGCGCTACGTGAGCCTTTGACTAAAATAGTCACTCCTTTTTTCGCTTCTTTTTTTAGTGTTTTTATTAATTCAGCTTGTTGAGAAAAATGAGCTTGATTGATTGTGTGTAGTTCCGCCTCAGTTCTTTCTTTCGAGTCATTAGAATGAAAGCCTCTTTGAGTAAACTGAGTCAATACGCCGACGCTAAAAAGCTTTTCAATACCGACTTGTTTGGCGTATGCTCCAATTTGTTCATGACATTCGCGAGCTTGTTCACCGAGCTCTCCCATATCGCCAGCGACTAGAATACGTTTTCCAGGAAACTGTCCTAAAAGATCAATTGCCGCTTTCATTGAAGAAACATTTGCATTGTAGCTATCATCAATAACCTTACATCCATTTGGTAAAGTATTAACCACTAGTCGACCTGGTACCGATGAGGCTTTTTGTAAACCCTCAACAATGATATCCAAGGTAATTCCCAATGCGATACAACAACTTGCTGCTGCCACTGCATTAGCAACGTTGTGAATACCAACTACTGATAGCTCGACGTGCTTTAATTGTTCACCATAGTGAATATCAAAACTCGGTGCTTGATTTTCCTTTATTACAATATTGTCAGCATAAACATCCGCATTCTGATTAATGGAAAAGCGCAACACCGGACAGTCGATTCGCTGCATAAAGAATTCCGCAAACGGTTCGTCTTGATTAACAATTGCGATACCGTCTTTGCTCAGTGAATAATAAATTTCCGACTTCGCTCTGGCTACACCTCGAATATCACCAAAACCTTCTAAATGGGCCTCCGATACATTGTTAACCATCGCCACATCTGGTTGAGTAATATCTGATGTAAATGCAATTTCTCCTTCATGATTAGCACCTAATTCAATTACTGCAAATTGATGCTCTTGTTCTATTCGCAAAAGTGTTAATGGAGCGCCGATATCGTTATTAAAATTACCTTCTGTCGCTAGCGTTTTTCCCGCAAGAGTTAACACAGCTGCTATCATTTCTTTGACCGTGGTTTTTCCACTACTCCCTGTTATTGCTACCACTTTAGCGTTACTTTGCATCCTATTGTGCCGAGCCAATTCAGCTAACGCTTTGTGAGTACTTTTTACTATCACTTGAGGGATATCGACTTCACACTGATGGTCAACAACGACTCCTCCAAGATTTTTCGGAAGGGTCGTAAGAAATTGATGAGCATCAAAGTGAGGTCCTTTAAGTGCAATAAATAATCGATTTGAGTTATCTTCCGTGTCGCTCAATTTACGACTATCAGTAATGACTTCATTGACCTTACGGTCTGTTCCCAATAATTGCCCCTGCAATACTTTCGTAATACTTGAAAGCGTCATGTTAATCATTGGTAGTATTCCTCCAACAACTTTTGACACGTTTCGATATCGCTAAAATCATTTTTGGTCTTGCCAATTATTTGGTAATCTTCGTGCCCTTTACCAGCAATCAATATGGCATCGTTAGTTTGCGCTTCGCTGATGGCATGAGCGATAGCTTGTTCACGATCTGATATATAAATCGCTTTTTCTGGGCGCTTAAAGCCCTCAAAAATATCTTTTCTAATATTTTCTTCAGCTTCTAATCGGGGATTGTCTTGAGTCACCACAACGCGATTAGATAATTTTTCTGCTATCGCCGCCATCAATGGACGTTTGCCTGCATCTCTGTCGCCACCACAGCCAAATACACACCAGATTAATCCAGAACAATGCTCACGTATCGCATTTAGGGCCTTTTCTAGCGCATCTGGAGTATGTGCATAGTCGACGATTGCGGTAGGGGTTTTATCTGTGCCAATCGATTGCATCCGTCCACCGGCAGCTTGCACTGTTTTTAACGCTTCTAAAATAGGCTGTAACTCTTTTAAAATCGAACCCAACGCGGCGACTACCAACAGCAGGTTGGACAAATTAAATTGGCCAATTAATGGTGAGTCCAACTTTCCAGTTCCCCAAGGGGTATATATTTTTGCGTGAATACCGCGTAGCGAAAAGTTAACATCTTCCGCCCAAATCCAGTGTTCTAGACGAGCGCCAGAAATTGGCATTTTGGTAGTGATTAGCCATTTATCTGCGACAATCTCTTCATCTTTCGCTAACTTTCTTCCGAACTTATCATCCATATTCAGCACCACATTCTTCAAATGCTTGTGCAAAAACAATTTACGCTTGGCTGCGCCATAATTTTCCATTGTCTGATGGTAATCTAGATGGTCTCGAGTTAAATTAGTAAAAATGGCCGTGTCAAATCTAACCGCAGTAGCTCTATTTTGATCCAAGCCATGAGACGAAATTTCCATTGCAGAAAATTGTGCCCCGCTATCTAGAGCTTCTTTAAGTACCGCTTGCAATGTAATCGCATCAGCAGTGGTATTCTCTGATTCTCTTAGGTCACCACAACTACCAACGCCCAAGGTCCCCATGAGATAACATTCAAATTGCAATTTTTGCAAAGTGCGAGCAATCAAATAACTGCAACTAGTCTTACCGTTAGTACCGGTAACCGCAATATTCTTAAGCTCCTCCGAAGGATGTGCGAAATAATTTGCAGCTAGTTCACTCAACTGGCTGCGTAAATTTTTGATCCAAATAATGTTTTCTGAAGGTAAAGATTCAAACAAAGCTTTGAATTCATCACTATTGTCATCATCAGCAAAAATCAATCCTGCACCTTGTTCAAGCGCCATTGGAATATATACTCGACCATCCGTTTGGAAACCTTCAATGGCTACGAAAGTATCACCACTCTGAACTTGTCGACTGTCCAAGCGAAGAGGCCCAACCGGACAACCAGAACGGTCGGGCTCTACCTGCTCACTGGAAATATTTTCTAGTACATCTTTTAGGGAAGGAAGACTAACCATTGTCGTCTCCTCCTGATGAGCTTTTAGCCACTTTAAGCGTGCTCAATTTCAATTCTTTTTCAGTGTTCTCATCTGGCTTAACATTAAGTAGACGAAGAGTATCGCCTGCAACTTTTGCAAACACAGGTGCAGCCACTTGACCACCATAATAGTCTTCACTGCCTGGCTCATCGACAAAAACAACCATGGCGATTTTAGGGTCACTAACTGGTGCAATTCCTGCGAAAAATACTGAGTATTCATCGCCATATCCACCACCGATTGCTTTTCTAGCAGTGCCTGTTTTGCCAGCAATACGATACCCTTTTACATCAGCTTTTTGTCCTGTTCCACCTTCACTAACAACAGTTTCCATCATTTCTATTACTTGCTGGGCGATGCTAGGCTCAATGACTTGCTCGCCACTTTCTGTTTTATCAATTTTTACCAGCGAAAGCGGTCGTTTAACGCCATGTGCCCCTAGCACAGCATAAGCCTGTGCTAACTGAACTGGAGTGACAGTAAACCCATATCCATAAGCCAAAGTGGCTTTTTCAATTTTGCTCCAGTTGGGTCTAATATTAAAAATTCCAGCACTCTCGCCAGGAAAGCCGCTGGCAGTATCAACACCAAATCCAACACTATAAAAAGCTTTCAGAAAGTCTTCGTCTTCCATCATCATTGCTAGTTTAGTGACACCCACATTACTCGACTTTTGCAAGATGCCACCAACATCCAAAACCCCATGATTTTTGCCATCAGGTATAACTTTAGAACCAATTTTAATACGACCAGGTGAGGTATTAATTTTGCTATTGGCATTGACTACACCAGATTGCAAAGCACTAGTTACGGTAAATGGTTTAGCGGTTGAGCCTGGTTCAAAACTATCGGTGAACGCTCGGTTACGAGTTAACTCAGGAAGTCTAAGATCAAACCGATTCGGGTTGTATGACGGCTGACTGACTAGCGCTAACACCTCACTAGTGTCGATATCAATCATTACCAACGCACCGGCTTTGGCTTTGTGTTTTAACACGGCTGTTTTTAATGCTTTATAAGCAATTGCTTGAACTCGAGAATCAATGCTCAGTTGCAGAGACATCCCTGTTTTAGCTTTTGCAAGCACGTCTCTTTTTTCGACCACTCGACGTTGTAAATCAAGCATGACTTTCTCGGCGCCTTTTTGTCCTTTCAGCCACTTGTCATAGGATTTTTCTAGACCTTCTTGACCATGGTCATCAACGTTGGTAAATCCTACAATGTGTGCCGAAATTTCTGCCGATGGATAGTATCGTCGTGACTCATTTTGTAAATACACTCCAGGTAAATCCAATTTTGCGACAAAGCTCGCTTTTTGCGGATTAAGATGGCGAGATAACCAAACAAATTTTCTGTTTTTCCGCTTAGCCAACCAACGCTTAAGCTCTTCGGGTTTCTTGCCTACGGTTACCGCTAATCGATTCCATCCAGCTTCATTGAGTAGAGGTGACTCTTCAAATACTTTGGTTACATCGAGCCACACAGATTTGACCGGAATACTACTGGCCAACTCAACGCCATTTCGATCGACAATATTTCCTCGGTAGGTTGTAATTCCTTTAGTTCTAATACTTCGCGAGTCGGCTTGTTCATTGAGCTTTTCTGATTCATCAATTTGTAAATAAACCGCTCGAGCCATAAGCGCAACAAAACCCAAAGACAATACTCCGCACAGCAGATAAAATCTGATGCTGCATAGTGGTATCGTATTGGGTTTTCTATTTTTCTTCATGTTCACTTATTTAGTTGTTTGTTTATTATTTGTTATAAAGTAATAATTTTTTCGTTGCTGGTATTCACTTCAATCATGTCCAGCTCCTTCTTAGCCAAACTAGAAATTCGATTAGCTTCAGTCAAACTAGTTAGCTCTATTCGTAATGCTTGTAGTTCAATTTCGTACTGCTGCCGTTGCTCTCTTAGTTTTTGTGATTCAGCTACCGCTTTTCTTGCATCATGAGTTGTTTTTGCTTGAAACATTGCAGAGAGCACGGCTAAAACACCTAGTAAACTCACCAACCAAAAGGTCTTAAAGACATCATTAAACATTTCACCTAATAAAGAAGGTTGAGCATTTTTTAGTGCGAGTTTCTTTTGCTTTTTCATTTTCTCCTGTGTCATCGCTGCGTTCGTCGTTTGCAATTAGCTTTTTTCGGCAATTCTTAATACTGCGCTTCGTGAGCGAGCATTTGCTGCGATTTCTTCTTTTGATGCTTTAATCGCTTTACCAATTTTCTTAAATTTAATATCCAAATCATCCGCTCTAATCGGAATCCCTTTTGGCACCTGAGGTCCAATCGATTGGGATTTAATAAAGCGTTTCACCATACGGTCTTCTAGTGAATGAAAACTGATAATAGACATTCGACCGCCACTGGCTAACAGCTCGTACATATCTTCTAGAGCGGTTCTTAATTCACCTAGCTCATCGTTGATAAATATTCGAATAGCCTGGAAGGTTCTCGTTGCAGGATGCTTAAACTTATCTTTAACAGGACAAGCTTTATCGACTATCTCTGCCAGTTCGAGAGTCCTCGTAATCTGTTTGTTCGCTCGATAGTCTTCGATCCCACGGGCAATTCGTAAGGCAAATTTTTCTTCTCCGTATTCTTTGAATACTTTTTTCATCTCCTCAACTGGGGCTGTATTTATCCATTCTTTAGCAGACACTCCTGACGATGTATCCATACGCATATCAAGCGGCCCATCTTTTGAAAAACTAAATCCACGTTCAGCCTGATCGAGTTGTGGTGACGATACCCCTAAATCTAACAACACTCCGTCTAACTTATTTATCAGGTTATGTTGAGTTAATAGCGCCTTAATATTGGCAAAATTCTGATGAAAGAAGCTAAACCGCTGGTCATTGGCAAATTGTTCTGCAGTCTCTGCCGCTTGCGGATCACGATCGACGGCAATTAATCTTCCATCGTCTCCCAACCGTTCCAAAATTAATTGGCTGTGACCCCCTCGACCAAATGTTCCGTCTAGGTAGATCCCATTAGGCTTTATATTTAGGCCGTCTACCGCTTCATTAAGTAACACGGTAATATGTTTCGATTCGTTTGCCATGACTTCTTATTAGTAATAAAGATCGGGTAAATCGTCGCTATCCAGTTCATCACCAGACATTACCGACATATCTTCTTCAACCAATTGATGCCAACTGCTTTCATCCCAAAGTTGGAATGTTTTGCCTTGACCAATTAGCATCACGTCTTTTTTTAGTTTGGCGCGTTCTCTTAATACGCTGGGGATAAGTAAACGCCCATTGGCATCCATATCAACTTCTGTAGCGTGTGAGAGCATGATTCTTTTTAACCTTCTGTGGAGAGGTTTCGAATTCGAGAGAGATTGGAGGTCTGCTTCAGTGCTTTCCCAATGTTCTAGGGTAAATATCAATAAGCAGTTATCATAGGGATCACAGGTGATAATCAGGTGGGAGTCAGCAGATTCAGTAATGCCAGGACGATATTTTGCCGGCACGGCAATTCGCCCTTTAGAATCTAAATTAATTGAATTTGCTCCTCGAAACACTTTTTTAATCCTGTCACAGAGTCTTGAGCTCTGCTGGTACGTTTAATGATCAGTCAAACGTTTTTTTGTTCATACAACACAAAAAGACACAAAATGACACTTTTCTCCACTATTGTGCACTATAGGTAGTGGAGCCGTGCTTTGTCAAGTAAAAGCGCAGTGAAAAACACTGAAATATTGCTTATATGACAAGGACTTAGGTGGTTTTTACGAAAAGGATTTTAACTATAAAAACGAATTGGAAATGAATTCATACGCTTAACATCCAAACTTAAAGTAATACTTTAAGTTTGGACATGTTTAACCAGAAAACACGGTTTTTAGCTTTTGAGAGCTCGATCACAGATACTAAATAGGGAAAAAAGCTGGTATTAGTTGAAATTTTGAGCAATAAGATAGAGTGAGGGCCAACCTATAAGCCGGATCCTGTCGAGAACAGTCATTCATCTAGGCCAAGAATCGCTTCTTGGCTCAAGCAGCCTACCCGGTTCCAGCGCGAGCCACGCCTATATGGATAGCGAACTACCCAAGCGGGAACCCTATTTGGCCTTGCTTTGAGTGGGGTTTACCTTGCCATTGATGTTACCACCAACGCGGTGCGCTCTTACCGCACCATTTCACCCTTACCGATCAACAACGAATTATTGAAAGGCGGTTTACTTTCTGCTGCACTTGCCGTCAGTTTGCACTGCCCAGGCGTTACCTGGCACTCCGCTCTATAAAGTCCGGACTTTCCTCCCCTCTAACTAGCGCTTATAAAGCTTCAATTAAAGCGGCGACTGCCCAGTTGACCCTCGGCGCGCATTCTATCAATATCAATTTGGGATATCGAGCATTACTGCACTTTAGGCATAAAAAAGGCCGCGAGTTGCGGCCTTAGTATAACGTGTAGCTTGTAACTACTTCTTTTTAGCTTTTTTCTTAGTGGCTTTTTTCTTATTGCCAGAAGATTTTGATGATTTCTCTTCTTCTTCATCATCATTTCCCGCCAGCTTCTCAATACTGGTGAGTAGCTCTTCATCTAATTTTGGGGTTTTTTCAAGCTTCTTAGCATCTTCAACTAATTCTTTAAGTTGGTCATACTGCGCTTCACTGAATGTTTTAAGCTCTCTAACTTGCTCAACTAACGCACCACACTGTTCAATAGTTGATTGCAGATCTTTCACTTCTTGCTCAGATTTTTGCTTGTCTTTTTTCTGTCTTCTCGCTTCTTCTTCGGCTTTCTTGCGAGCATTAGCTTCGTCCATTTTTTCTTTCTTAAGGACTTTAAGCTTCTTAACAACATTTTCGGGTGAGTCAGCCAGTACTTTTTTGATCTGTTTAAGTGCCTTATCTTTTTCGGCAATTTGACCATTGGCTTTTTTAAGTGCATCAGCATTGGCTTCTCGACCAGCATCGACTCTTTGATCTGCCGCTTTTAAAGCTTCTTCGGCATTTTCTGCAGTTTCTTTCGCTTTAGCTAATTCGATATCATTCGCCTTAACTTTTGCCTGCATTTCAGCGATAGCATTTTCAGCATCTTCTTTTGCTTTGGCAATGGCAGCATCAGCTTGAGTAGCGCGTTGCGTAGCTTTTTCGAAGGCCTCTTTGATTTCTTCCATGCTACATTCTGAATTAATACCAAGAGCTTCAGCTGCGGCTCCAATTAACATCTGTTTGCTAATTGCAAGATCTTTCCAAACCTCTAACTGTAACTCTAATTCCGCACGATCCACTCACTAATCCTCATAATGGTCAAATTTTAGGCGGGGGATGATACCAAAAGTGGTTGTACGTGGCTACACTACAAGCAACAAGAATCGCTCTATTTCGTGATTAATTGTTAAATTTATTGGATTTTAACGCGAATACTGAAAAACGAGTGCTTTTAGGCCTGAATTTGAAATTGGAACATTATTTTAAACTAACGGAATATCAATTCTAAAGTCGACCCCAGGATGGCGATTTTTGACCGATATTTGTGATGACATCGCTTTAACCAGCTCTTTAACCAAAGCAAGACCGATTCCAGTTCCTTTCACTTCTCGAGTCATTTCATCACCACTTCGATAAAACAGGTCAAAAATTCTTTTCATGTGTTGTTTCGAAATCCCAGGTCCATAATCCCGAACTGAGATACGCAGAATACTATTGCTCTCAATCTGGAATCGAATATCTATTTGCTGTCGTTTGGTACCACCGGCATATTTAATCGCATTGTCGACCAAGTTAATCATCACTTGAATAAAAGCATCCCTATCGACAACCACACTAGATTCACTTAGATGCTCATCCAACCGCATATTTAGCTCGAAACCACTTTGTTCAATTTGCGAGTCAATTTTCGAACGAACTAGATTGGCAAGCTCCGCAGCCTTCACAGTTTCTAATTTTAATTCAAGCGCGTTATGGTTAACCCCAGAAATCTGCAACACATTAGCAATTAATCGAGAAAGCCGTTCAGATTCGGAATAAATATAATCATAATACTCTAACTTTTTATCCTCACTGACCCAGCCTTGTTTGAGAATTTCACCATACATTCTAATTGATGTTAATGGTGTTTTGAGTTCATGGCTCACAGAAGATACAAAGTCTTGCTGTTGTTGCACCAAAAAAGATTGTTTCAGCGCTAGCCGATAAAGCAAGAAAGTCCCCAGAACTAGCCCGATAATTAAGCAGCTGGCCACTAAACTGACAAATCCCGCACCAGCAGCCACTGGCATGTTAATCACCTTAAAATCTAAACTGAACTGCGAAAACGGTTCACTCAAATTAACCTGAGTTAGCGCTTCTCCTTCCAGTGTCGTAGCTCGACTAGCGGAGTAATCGGATGTCCGCCCATGCCACGACTGCAAAAGTTGCTCTCCAAAGAAAAGACTCAGCTGGGTCGACTCAATCAATGACGACTGATTGAAAGCCTGAGCAAAATATTGGCTAATAAACGCATTAGAAGCAATTAGAGCACCTTGCACAACGCGTTTGTTGTTTCGCCATACTTGACGATAGATAACGAAATGCCCGCTTTCTAGTTGGCTAAATTTAAACGGTTCTATTTCACTTTCAAATAGCTTTAATTTAATGTCCTTGGGTTCTAGCAGACTTGTGTTCGACTGTTGATCAACCAAGCTCTGTTGTGGACTATAGTTTTTTTCCGTTCTTGCTTTTCTTGTGGGTGCGTCATTGTCATTTGCTTTTTTAATGCGCGAGCCGGTCACAACGATTTTTTGGCTGTCTTGTTGGCGTTTTTGCTCGATCGCCTTGTAAAAACCATCGTTACTGGATTTTTGAGAAGCTCTTTTTTCTTGTAATTGGTTTCGCTCTAAAGCTTTTTGGCGGCTTTCTCTCTGTTCTTTTTGGATGGAGTCTAAACTGAATTGCTGCTCCTGTTCGGCAACCGAAGACAATTGTTCTGCAATTTGTTCCGTCGATACTGACGAACCGATATCTTGTTTGGCCATTTTCTTGACAGCTGTTGAGGCGACTTGCGATTCTTGGGTCGCTGGTGAAACAGCATCTTGCATGGTGCGGGTAACTAGCTGGTTATCGGAGAGAATCTGTTTTAATCGCTGTTCCAGTTGTAACCGCTGTTGATTCTCCTCTTTACTTATACCGTAAAGACTAGGAACCACCTCAGATTGAACGTAGGCCGACGGTAATAGTGGGCTGCTAAAATTTCCAGTTTCATCAATTTGAAAGTAACCAATTAATCCTTGTAAATCGGAATTTACTGGAAACTTGGAAAGCTCTGAACGTTGCACAAACCTTGCTTCCGGTGTGCCGGCTAAAACAAAAAAGGTGTAATCTGTATCACTCCTTGCTTCTTCTTGCACAATTGCTTGGCGCAACGTGTTATCAACTCGTTGAGCGAATTCCAGAGCCACCTGCCTAACTTGATGTAAATTCTGCCAACGCAATTGCTGATAAGCTTGAAAGCTTAAAACGACTGAGGGGACCGCTAACACAAAGAAAAAAGCAATAAAGATTAAACGAGTTTTTCGTTTTGAATGCCTGACCATATTAACCTTCAAAGTTAAATGCAGAATAAACGGATAGAAGAATTAGTCTCATTAATCCGCTACCAACATTTTATAGCCGGCACCTCGAATGGTCACCAAAAACTCAGGTTGCTTGGGATTGACCTCAATTTTTTTTCTAATTTTCGCAATATGTATGTCAACCGTTCTGGTTTCAATATCCATGTCAGGCTGATATCCCCATATCTTGCTTAATAGCTCATCTCTAGAAACCGGGCGGGATGAGTGTTGCTGTAAGTACTCTATAACTTGAAGTTCTCGTTTGGTAAAAGCGGTGGATTGGCCATTATGATTTATGCAAAAATTAATTAGATCAATTTCTCGGTCATCATTCAATTTAATCGTCGATATTGGCTCGAAACTATTGCTGGAGCGTCTCAGAACGGCCTCAACTCTTAACACCAGTTGGGCGACAGAAAATGGTTTCGCCACATAGTCATCCGCTCCAAGAGTGAGTCCTTGAATAATATCTTCGTCAGCTGTTTTTGCGGTTAGCATGATAATGGGCTGTGACTTATCTTTTTCTCGAATAGCCCTGCAGATATCAAATCCATTGATTTTGGGCAACATGACATCCAAAATAATCAATGAAAAGTCGCCTGTCAGTGCCATTTCTAATCCCTTGGCACCATCTTCAGCATATTCTACTTTGAACCCATGATAGATAAAGACATCGACCAAGCCTGCTCGAATGGCCTCTTCATCTTCGACAATCAGTATTGAGTTTTTTTCACTCATCAGTATCTATTACCCTTTAAAATCAACACGTTAATGAGGTATAAATCCTATAGTTCGACACCCGCCTCCTGTAATAATACCCTGCAAACCACTAATAGGAAGTAAATTTTCTGTAAAGTTGAGTCAAATACTAGCTTCGATTAAACTGGACTAATGGGCCCAATGTACAGAAAACAACAATCATAGTATGCCGAGCCAACAAGACTGATGAATAAAGATCATGATAATCAAGTTACCCGCCTCCTATCGGAGCTTCGACAAGGTAGTCGTTCTGCACTGGAACAGTTAACACCGCTAGTCGTTAATGAATTACACCGCCTAGCCAAACACTATATGCGAGGAGAAGCTGAAGGACACACTCTACAAGCCACCGCCTTAGTCAATGAAGCCTACATGAAATTGGTTAATATGGAACTAGATTGGCAAAGTAGAGCGCATTTTTTTGCTGTTGCAGCTACCCAGATGAGGCGAATTTTAGTCGATCATGCTCGCTCCAAGCTTGCCGAAAAACGCGGTGGAAAAATATTACAAGTGACGCTTGAAGAAAACCTGAATGCTAACGCTGAGAGTAATCACGACCTTATTTATATTGATGAATTACTATCGCAACTCAATGAGTTTGATGCTCGAGCAGCTCGCTTGTTTGAACTTCGACTTTTTGCAGGTCTTAGCAATAATGAAATAGCAGCAGTAGAAGATATTTCTATTTCTTCAGTTGAACGAGAAATTAGGGTTGCAAAAGCTTGGTTACTCAATGAGCTTAAAAACTCCAAATAAAACAAAATAAAATCCAATAAATTAGCCGACGATTGAAGGTAATTGCAAAGTAATTACGCATTAATAGAATGCAGCATTCTACAAATAGCGCTAGAGCACACAGCTATTCAATCGAAAATTAGGAATCATAATGGATAAAACTAACTGGCAGGTCATTAAGGCTCATTTTGAAGAACTTCTCACTCTTTCCTCACAAGAACAACAAGACTGGCTAGCACGACAGGCTAAATCTGATCCGAAAACAGCGGCAAAACTAGAACAAATGCTGGCGGCTGATGGTGATGATTCATCTAAGATTACTCGAGCCGTCTCGACTAATATTGATCAACTGTATCAACAGAACTTCAACCACCAAGAAGGCGAAGTCATTGGCGGCTACAAGATTGAGAAGCTAATAGGGAAAGGCGGTATGGGGGTGGTTTTTGCGGCCAGCCGAAGTGACAAAGCATTCGAACAAAAGGTCGCTATTAAGCTTATACAATCTCATTCGATCAACCCTGACTCAATCCGTCGCTTTGAAAGTGAGCGTCAAATATTAGCCAACCTCAATCACCCTAATATTGCTCATTTGATTGACGGTGGTACTACTCAAAAAGGGATCCCTTTTTTAGTGATGGAGTTTATTGAAGGAGTCCCCATTCTAGATTATTGCATCGGAAAACAACTCAACCTATCCGAACGAATAGAATTATTTCTGCAAGTTTGTTCTGCCGTTAGTTACGCTCATCAAAACCTGATTATTCATCGAGATATTAAACCTTCCAATGTTTTAGTTAACAATGAGGGTCAAATAAAATTGCTTGATTTTGGCATTGCCAAAATACTGGACCCAGAAGCTTATCAGCAAGATGTAGTCAATACCCAAGCGGAAATGAGGCTGCTATCTTTAGAAAATGCCTCACCGGAACAAATTACCGGGGACGCCATTACTACCCAGACCGATGTTTACTCACTCGGCAATTTACTTTATCAGTTATTGACCGAAGAAACCCTGTTTCAGGTTGCTAAAAAAACCAGACTCAACTTGGAACGCGCCATTTGCGAAACACAACCCATCAAACCGAGCGTGGCAGTCACTGAAAATAAGTCAGCTATTTCTGCGAAGTCAACTGAGCGACTAAAAAACTTTAAACGGAGCATTAAAGGCGATTTAGATACCATAACCCTGAAAGCTCTTAGCAAAGCACCGCAAGATCGTTATGCTAGCGTTGAACAGTTCTCTGATGATATCCATCGATATTTGAACCACTACCCCATTATCGCTCGTCCGGTAAAGTTCTCTTATCAAGCGGCCAAGTTTGTTGGTCGAAACAAGTTATTGGTAACACTAAGCAGTCTATTAGTTCTTTCTGTAACATTTTTCACCATCTCGCTGGGTATCAAATCGACCCAATTAGAAATTGAAACACGAAAGGCAATTGCTGAATCCAAAATCGCCAAAGAAACGAGCGAGTTCCTATCCGAAATTTTTGAGTTTTCAAACCCGAACAATCAAGATGGTAGCGAACCGACCGCATCAGAACTGCTTGCTAGTGGAGTGGAAAAAATAAACAAGCTAGACTCAACGCCACAGGTCAAAGCCACACTACTAAATACCTTAGGCGTCGTTTATAGCAAACTCGGGAAATTCGAAAAGGCGGAACAGCTGTTAAGCGAAGCGCTTAACATTAGGAAGTCATTAAGCGACGTACCGATAGAAGAATTGATCGAGACTCAAGTCAACTTATCTGAAGCTTATGCTGAGCTCGGCAAATATCAACTGGCTGAAAAGGGACTGAGAGAAAGTATCACTCTAGCAAACGAGAACCCGCAGATACCTGCAATTAAAACCATTCCAGCAAAAACAAATCTTGCAACGATTCTTAGTTGGAACGGCGAGCTAGAAGAGGCCTTAGCACTTAATCAATCGGTTGCAATATTGGCCGTAAGCCACTTTGGAGAAAATTCAAAAGAAGCTGGAAGCGCGCAATCAAACCTCGGTTACATTTTGTCTCTAATGGGTGATTTCGACTCATCCATTGAAGCGCTCAAAAAGGGACTAAAAGCTCGCCGAGCGGCTTATGGCAATAATCACTTAGAGACCGCCCATAGCTTAAACCACCTTTCATTTACTATGGCGAATACAGGACAGTTCCGAGAAGCCCTTCCGCTTGCGAGAGAGGGATTGGAGGTTCGAAAGAGCATTTATAGAGCAGCTCACCCAGAGCTAGTTACAAGCCACAACAATGTAGCAACTATTCTCAGTAACTTAAATCAACATGAGGAAGCTGAAGAAATTGCGAGAGAATCTTTAAAAATTGCAAAGGAAATTTATCCTAGTGCTAGCTTCGATTTAGGTGCTACTTATTATAGTTTAGGCTCAACCTTGCTTCGCAAAAAAGACTTTGAAAGGGCAATAGACGCTACTAATCAATGCCTTTTAGTGCTTCAACAGATATTACCTAAACAAAGCCCTCAACTTGCTTTTCCACTCACTCAACTTGGCCGAATTCATATTCAAAACAAGAATTATGTTAACGCAGAAGAAGTGCTACAAAAAGCTTACGACTATCGCAAAAAAGGGTTACCAAAGGGGAACTGGCAAATTGCAGAAAGTGCTCATTTACTAGCGATAGCAATGACCAATCAAGATAAACACGCAGCCGCAAAACCACTTGCAGAGGAAGCCTACCAATCAATGCTCAGCGCTTTTGGTCAAGACGACAACCGAGTTAAACAACTTGAAGAATTGATGGCTACAATAGGTAACAATCTATAACTCTTGATTCACGGTACTCGTTGAAAATACTCGCTTTCATTTGATATTAAGGCCAGTTAAAAAATTAATTTGAAGGATAACTCTACTTTCTGACGCTTTCCCTAATAGACGCACAAATCGCTCACATATTAGGAGAAAGTCAAAATGAAAGTTAACCACTACAGAGCCAACTTTTTAAGCAGTTTATTGATTGGAGCTACTCTATCAGTCACCGTTGCGTGTGGCGGCGGCGGAAGTTCACCGGAAACACCAGATCCAGAACCGTCACCTCCTCCGCCAGTTGCGAAAGCCGATGTCAACGGTGCCTTCTTGGAAATTCCCACTTGGGATGTATATTCGCCCGAGAAAGCAGCACAAGACGAAATCGATCCTAATGTACCTACCACCGAGCCAGAGGAAGAAATAGTTGGCACTTTGAAATACAGCTGTACATCGACTCAGTACAATTTGACCGACACCCCCAAAGAAGTTGTGATTTTTTCACCAAATGAGTCTGTGTTATGGCTTGGGAATCTAATTCAAGGACAAGGCTATAAAGACGGTATAGGCTCTTTCACCGAGTTGTCGGTGAGAGAAAGAGCACCGCTTAGAATCTCTATTAACTTATTAACCGCAGGGAACTATCGGGAAGTCACGAACCCGTCTTTGACCACTGTTCAATCAGCGATTGGCGAGTTAATTCAACAAGCTACTGATTCTGGGTTGGAAGGAAGTACCGACACTCTATACAGTGAGAAAATTACTCACTCAGTTGAACAAAGCGCCCTTAAATTTGGGATCTCCGCAAATTATATGGGCGCTTCTGCCACGGCTGATTTGGAATTCGAAAGAAATGCCGAAGAGACAACTCTAACCGCCTACTTCTACCAAAAAATGTTCACAGCATCCGTTGAGTTGCCACCAACACCGGATGATTTTTTTAGTGATGACTTTACCCAAGATAAGCTCGACCAACTATTGGTTGACGGCGCGCTTGGAGCTGAAAATCCACCAGTATATATCGCAAATATCGCCTACGGTCGAATATTAATGTACAACTTTACTTCATCAGCAGAAGAGGATTTAATGAGAGCGGCAATCACTGCATCGTATGAAGGTATATCGGGTGATGTTTCTGGTTACACCGAAGGCGAAATAAGAAATACTTTGAGTACCGCCAAAATTGAAGTAACAGCATTGGGTGGTGCATCAACCAATGTGACATCACTAATTCGTGATGGTGACTTAAAAAGTTACTTTGATTCCGATCCTTCTTTAACTAGTGCTCGCCCAATTTCATACCAATTAAATCAACTTAAAGTTGGCAACCCAATCGCAAAGGTGAGTGAGTCGACCGACTACGCTATCAGAGAGTGTGAATTTATCGAGGATACGGCCGAGCCTATTGGTGAGAGAATTAAAATTGAGTTAATCGATGTTGACATTAAATATGATTGCGATGCTTTTGATCCAGGAGATATGTACGGTAGCTTTAGTATCAATGGGACAACAGTATTTAATTTACCTGACTCAAATACTAGAAATGTCAGTGGAGGAAATGCTTTCGTCATCGCCGACGGTAACAATGATGGCGTAAATGATGGATATCTCGAGGTCGATTACTATTATAGCGGAAATAGAGACGTCGTCATTTCTGGGCGACTGCAAGACAAAGATGCCGGAACGGATGATAACGTAGGCACTTGGAATTTTGATGTCAGCGTGTTCCTTAATCAAGGTCGGATTAGAACCAGCCACGGCACCAATCAATGCGGTGATAGCAGTCAGCAACCTGTACTTAATTATCGTAAAGACCGAGTTCACTATATCTATTAAAGTTCGAAATATAACCCAAATGCCTCTTAATGATTGTCAGATATCCGTCATTAAGAGGACAACCATTCACCAATCTCGTCTTCAGCTTAAGAAGACAGTACTCCAAATTATTAAGATAGCCAGCAGACTGAGTTGTATTTTGAGGGCTCTCCAGGATTTTATTAACATCAGCTAAACATCAGCTTTTACTCAGTCTAGCGATATTGATAATCCATGGAATGTTATGCAGAATGATTTAGTTACTCTTTAGAGATTATTAAAACATCTCATACTCACTAGCAACTTCTTACAACAGGGACTTAGAATGGCTTCTAAAACATCAAAATACTTTAACTACCTGCTTCTGATTTCTAGCCTATTGCTTTTTGAGATTGTTATTGCAAACAGAGTTATCGCAAAAGCCATTGCGTCAACTGCGACAGAATCAAATGAGCAGATGCTTGAACTTGAGAAAATTACCGACCTTAACTACGCCAGCAAAATAGTATTTAAGTCAAAAATATTGGCTCAATCTATCCCCATGAATATTTATCTGCCGAGTAGTTTTTATGAGTCATCCGAAGAACACACCTATCCAGTTATCTTTATCAATGGCAGTCACGGAAACCGATTCTTCCTTACCTTATCCGGCGTCGTTAAGCATTTGGGCGAACTAGAACGCATGCCGGAGGCCATTATTGTCAGTTTGAATTGGAGCGGTCATTTTCCAGAGCTCTTTATTAATGGAATGTGGGACGGCTCTAGGGAAACAATGAGTGGCTATGGCGATCCTGATAAGTATGTCTCTCATCTAAGACTCGAACTTTTTCCATTCTTAAGTAAACACTTCCGTGCCAATGAATACCGAATGATTATTGGTGTATCGGCTAGCTCTATTTTTCCGCTGTATAGCTTTACACATGCCCCTGAGCTTTTTGACGCGCATATTTTTCTTGCAGCAATGGATATGATAGGAATGGGTTACAAAAAGGGAGAGACAATCATCTCATCTATCAAGCAGAGTATGAGTCATCGTCCAAACAAACAGACAGCCCTGTATTTCGCTCTAGCTGACGACGACTTAGATAAACCAGAGTATGAAGTTAACATTAACCAGTTAGCCGCTAATATGAAACCTTTTGTGAGTGAGCAGTTCAAGTTTGAACTGAACGTAATCCCCAATGAACATCATTACGCTGCTTTCACCAAAACGATTCTGGGGGCAATGGAAATGATATTTCCGTCGAATTTATGGGCTCCTGATTATCGAGACCTTATTGCTAAACCAGGTGATGCCATGGCGAATATCGATAAATTCTTTATTCAATTGTCAAAACAATATGGATTCAAAATTCTTCCCAAAGCTGACCGTTGGAACAGTGTGAACTGCTTGCGGTTTGCCGCGGGAAAACTGCTAAGAGACGGCCGAATAGATGAAGCATTAACAGTGGCGAATCGCTGGGTACAATATCGTCCCGACTCTGCGCCAGCGTACGACCAATTAGGTGATGTTTTAGAAATGCAAAAAAGCTTTAAGGCGGCACTTAATGCTAGACAAAAAGCGATAGAAATCGCGCGAAAGAAAAATCTTTGGGATTTGAAGAATTATCAAGAGACGTTAGAAAATCTCAAGAAAAAATTATAGGTGCTATTTGATAACAACTGACAGTGGACTTTTCGCTTAGCCTTGTTGAGAATGAATATGGGAGAAACAGGTATAGTTCTATAATGCCAATTAAAGCCAAGAAAGATCAATTCTCGTCCAGACTTAACAAATATTGATAAATTGCATTTTTCTTTTGGTTGTGAATTTCAGAACTAACTTTGGCCGCTTGCTTTTTAGGCAAATACTCAGACAGCTTTTGCGCGAGCTGTTTAGCTTCAATTGAAAGCTCGTCTTTCCTCTTGGACGCACCACTAATCATCACTACAAACTCGCCCTTGGTTTGATTGTGGTCTGATTCCAAAACCTTCAAAATCTCATTTGCACTACCCGCAATCACCGTTTCAAAAGTCTTGGTTAGCTCTCTCGCAATGACTATATCTCTTTGGTCTGCGAAAACTTCGGCAATATCCGCCAAGCAGGCTTTAATTCGATGTGAAGACTCATAGATGATAATGGTCGCAGTTTCATCCAAAACAGCCTTAAATCGAGCTATTCGCCCAGTTGATTTTGCCGGCAAAAACCCCTCAAAGACAAAGCGATCACTAGGTAAACCAGCTATCGATAGTGCTGTTATAAGAGCACACGGACCAGGGACTGCAACAACGCGCATTTGTTTTTCTCGTAAAGCCGACACTAACGGATAGCCCGGATCGCTGATTAATGGCGTTCCAGCATCTGAAACCAAAGCAATTGATTCACCATTTTCCAACAATTGAACCACCCAGTCGATTTTTTGTCTTTCATTGTAGTCATGCATTGAAAAACATGGCGTATCGACCCCAATATGCGATAATAATTGCTTTGTTCTGCGAGTATCCTCCGCTGCGATGCGGTTAACTTGGGCCAAAATGTGACGCATTCGATCGCTGACGTCGCCTAAATTGCCAATAGGTGTGGCGACCACATACAATGTACCGAAACTAGAGTTGTCTTGACTACTCTGAGCGTTTGAAATTACAGCGACCATAATGTTGGATTTATTTAAGAGTATTGTTATGAATAAGTATATCACCCAAAGTCTAAAAATAGTTTCCTTTGTCGCCTTAGTAGGAATAATGGCTGGGTGTGGGCCGACCACTAAAAAGCCGAGTAGTGAGCTTGCCAGTTCGGAACAAAACTTAGAATCAATACTTCGGCAAGCCGATGGTGCCGCCCCCGATAAAAAGAATCCTTTGTTGATTCAAGCTGCCGGCATTTTACTGCTGGAGCAACGACAAGAAAAGGCCTTGGAACTTTTAGTTCATATTGATCAACGCTATTTAAATGAACTACAAACAGATACCTATCAATTATATTATGGTGAAGCGTTACTCTGGGAAAACCCAGAACATTCAGCTGAAAAAACGATCGAGCGATATAAGGCCTCTCTCGGCAAATTATTGGCTGTCACTAAACCAAATGCCCATTCCATTGAGTGGCAGATTCGCTATTTCCAATCGCTATCCGATAGTTATTTTGCTAATGCCAATTATTTTGAAGCAGCAAAACAACGAATAGGTTTAGACGACTTGATCGATACCCCTGAGCAACTTGCCGAGAACAACGAGAAAATTTGGTTGGCGATTAGCCAAATGAGTCCTGAATTTCTTAACCAAATGATCTCCAGCTTTAATACTCAAAGAGTCAATGGTTGGTTAGAGATTGTAAAGATCAATAAAACTTGGGGAAACCGGCCAGATAAACTACTTGAACAAATTAGTTTGTGGAAACAGCGTTACCCTTTACATTCAGCCATCGTTTCACAACCGAAGAGTTTGCAAAGGGTTGCTACTGTAGAGAACCACCAGCCAAAAAAAATCGCTGTTTTACTACCACTAAGTGGGCGCTTTGCCCGTACCGGGAAAATGGTCCACGATGGACTGATTGCCGCTCAATATCAACAAGCGAATGTCGAAACTATTCCAAGTATTAAGTTCTATGATACCGCGCAATCCCTTTCTGGCGCTGCAAGTTATCGACAGGCGATACAAGATGGCGCTGATTTTGTCATCGGGCCGCTGATTAAAAAATCGATTAATGAAATAATTAGTCTAGAGCAGCTAACGACACCTGTATTATTTTTGAACACCGCGTCAGAAGAGAATACTCGTCATCCAATGGTTTATCAGTTTGTATTCTCTATTGAAGACAAAGCGATTCAAGCCGCCCATCGAGCTTGGGAACAGGGTTATCGAAAAGCGATAGCTTTTCTACCAAAAGATCAACGTGGACAGCGAGCCCATGTCGCATTTAAAGATTACTTTGAGCAACTGGGTGGAGAGCTAATTGATACTGAAGAATTCGATGACATTAAGCAGCTAAAAAGTAATGTACAGAATTTACTAAGAGTTAACGAAAGCTTTGAAAGAAAGCGCAGGATAGAGCAAATTGTAGGTCGCAATATCGAATCAAAAATAAGACGTCGCCAAGACGCGGATTTTATTTTTATGATTGCGACACCAAAAGAGGCTCGCCGAATAAAGCCTTTTATTGATTTCTATTTTGCCTTAGATCTACCGGTCATATCGACCGAAAGAGTTTTTTCAGGAGTGGCTTCTGACCAGTTAGAAAATGATTTGAACGGGATAGAGTTTGCCGATATCCCACTCTATGTTAGTGAGCAAACTGAGATGATTCAGACTCGCGAAACCATCATGAAAATCGACACTGATATTCTTAAGGGTACTAACGGTCGCTTTTTCTCGCTAGGTTACGACGCCTACCAACTAATACCAGAGCTATCTAAACTGCAAGCATTTCCTGATTATCGATGGTACGGACTTTCTGGAGAAATCGGCGTCAATGAACAAGGCTTTATTCATCGTTATTTAACTTGGGCAAAATTTGCCAATGGCAAGACTCAAGTTACCAAAGAGCGAGTTGCTCCTGAGCCTAACATGGCAATTCAACCAATAAGCCAAACAGATACTAAGCAATCAGCCGGTTCCGCTAATTAACGAGCATTACAAAGCAAAATAATCTATGAACTGTTATGTTTGAAGGCATTTTTCCTAATAAGCGAGATATCGGTGACAGGCATGAGGGCTATGCGGTTGATGTGATTAAGAAAGCTGGGTTAGAGATTGTTGAGAAAAACTACTTATGTAAGCTGGGCGAAGTCGATATTATCGCTCGTAGTGAACATGATATGATATTTATAGAGGTACGATACCGCCGCTCCGAGAGTTACGGCGGCGCACTCCAAAGTGTTGATAAGAAGAAGCAAAGACGAATAGGATTGGCCGCCAATCACTTTTTGCAGAAACATAATTTAACCAACAAAGTTGCATGTCGCTTTGATGTTTTTGCTATAACTGGTAGTCTTAATCATCTTAATTACCAATGGGTCAAGGCGGCGTTTGATTTTAGCTAAATTAAAATACAAACTTTGACTAAAGTACCAATTAGTCTAAACAATATAATTTTACTTAAAAGCCTCACTAAATGAGCTGTTAAAAATGATAGAACGAATTAAAAATAACTTTACTGAAAGTATTCAAACAAAAATTGCCGCAGCGGACGTGCTACCAGAAAAGATAGCTAAAGCCGGAGAACTAATGGTTAAAACCATGCTTAATGGCGGTAAAATACTAACCTGTGGCAATGGCGGTTCCGCGGGGGACTCTCAGCACTTTTCATCAGAAATGCTAAATCGCTACGAACGCGATAGACCACCTCTACCAGCAATAGCCTTAACGACAGATACTCCTACGATTACTGCAATTGGCAACGATTATGATTTTAGCCAAATATTTTCCAAGCAAGTTAAAGCACTTGGTCAACCAGGTGATATTTTATTGGCTTTTTCGACCAGTGGAAATTCAAAAAACGTCATAGAAGCAATGCGCGCCGCGCTAGCCAAGGATATGCTAATCATTACTTGTACCGGAAAGGATGGTGGTGAAATGGCGGGTTTGATCAGTGAGAATGATGTTGAAATAAGAGTTCCTTCGAACTCGACCGCTCGAATTCAAGAGGTTCACTTATTGGTCATCCATAGTTTATGTGACTTAATTGATAATCAACTATTTGGAGAAAATGAATGAGGTTTGTCGCTCTATTGACTCTAATGGCTTGTTGTTTTGTCATGACTGGATGTGCTGGACTTTTTGTGGCAGGAGCGGCAACTGGAGCGGTCGCTAGTCAAGATCGAAGAACAGTCCCGGCACAATTAGAAGATGAGAACATAGAAATTAAATCGACAACCTCTTTATTCGAAGACGACGAAATTTGGCGAGATACCAATATAGACGTCATTAGTTATAACGGTGTTTTACTTTTAGTCGGACAGGCTCCAACGGCAAGTTTAAAACGTCGAGCAAAGAAAGAAGTGGAAAGCATTCCAAATATCAGAAAAATATACAATCAAATTAGAGTAGCCGCACCAATATCATTTTTTGCCAAGCGCAATGACGAATTTTTGACATCAAAAGTTAAATCATCAATGTTATTTACAGAAGATTTCCCCTCATCAAAAATAAAGGTCGTAACTGAAAACAGCGAAGTTTTTTTACTTGGATTAGTCACACCTGACGAGGCCAATAAAGCTGTCGAGATAGCTCGAAATGTTGATGGCGTTTCACGAGTAATCAAAGTATTCGAAACGATTGAAACGCTGGAAGAAGATTAATAAGGTCTTAAATTTAGAATTACTTAATAACCTTTAGGTGCGACACTTTGTCGGATTTCTTTTTGTTAGTTGTGCCACCGCTAGAATTTTCTTGTTCGGGTTTTGATTCTTCGCTAGCTTCGCTGACGGCTTCTTCAACCACTTCAGGAAAAGCCATTCCTAAACTGTTTTCCTGAGCATAAATAGCCAGTAAGGCGTTCATTGGAATATAAATCTGTTGAGCTTTACCAGAAAAACGAGCACTAAATGAAATTGCTTCGTTATCAGAGAACCAGCCTTGAATTGCGTTCGGTGACACATTCAGAATAATCTGACCATCTTTGACATGTTCTTGTGGAACTTGAACGTTCGCCTGCATCGCATCAACCAATAAATAAGGAGTGCCCTCATTATCGAGGATCCATTGGTAAATCCCTCTAAACAAGTATGGCTTATTGGAAGAAAACGCTGTTCCGACGAGATCAATATTGGTCACACTAAACTCCGAAGTAGCAAGTTGAAACTAAAAGAAAACTGAGACTTCAATCTGGAAAAGAGGAATCGAGTCAAACTGTCCCGATTCCTTCACTACTAGTGTTTATGGTCGCATTTCGCGTTCAATATCGCTTAAACTAGCTTGAAAAGATTCTCTCTCAAATAACAATTCCATGTAGGTTGTTACTTCTTTAGCGCCTCTTCCAGTTAGCTTAATTCCCATTGCTGGTAAACGCCACATTAGTGGAGCTAAACAACAGTCAATTAACGAGAAATCCTCATTTAGAAAATACGGAGTTTCTGAGAAGACTGGAGCCAAAGTTAATAAGCTTTCAGTGAGCTCTTTTCGTGCCTGTTCTGCTTCTTTATCTTTCCCTGAAAGAATAGTATTCATTAAGCTATACCAATCCTTTTCTACTCGTCTAACCATCAGTCGAGAACGAGCTCGAGCAACTGGGTAAACAGGCATTAATGGCGGATGCGGAAAACGCTCGTCAAGATATTCCATAATAATTGGTGCTTCAAAAAGAACCAATTCACGGTCAACCAAAGTTGGCACGGTATTGTATGGGTTAAGATCGATTAAGTCTTCTGGAGGCTGTCGACTATCCAGTACTTCAATCGCTTCAAAGTTGACTCCTTTTTCAGCAAGCACAATTCTAACTTGATGACTATAAACATCGTCAGAGCCAGTATATAAAGTCATTATGGAACGTTTAGCAACAGTCGCCATTGAGGCTTCTCCTAGTAATAATAATTTTTCTAAAGATTTTCGAACTTTACAAGTCAAAAACCTTGGTGTTTAGAACGACAATAGCGGCTCTTATAGAGCCGCTTTGGTTGTAGCCTAGAAATCAGAAATAAACTTAGTGTATGTCTTTCCAATATTCTTTCTTCAAGAAATACGCGATGCCAGTGAAGAATAGAATAAACAATAACACATAGATTCCCAAACTTTTTCTATCTCTTTTGATCGGTTCCCCGATGTAATCCAAGAAGTTAACAAGATCGACCATTGCAGAGTCGAACTCTTTTGGAGAAAGCTGACCTTCTTTTAGAATAGTGAAGTATTTCCCTTCTTTGGATAGCTGCTTCAACGTTTCTTTATGGTCATGAATTAGCGATTCCGCCTTTTCGATAACGCTATTTAACTCACTAGCGTTGCCACCAGTTTTTAGCTTTTCATTGGCAGTTGCAATATCCCCTAGAGCATAATCAACTTCATTTTCTAGCTTCTTAACTTCTTCGGTTTTATCTTGAACTCCTTGCAGAGCCTCCAGCGCATGAGGCATGCCGACATCTTTAAATACCGAATTGTTTACTCCGTATGGTCGAGACTCATCTGCATAAAACCCACGAAGGTAGTTGTACAACCAATCAGTCTTTCGAGAACGAGCAATCAGCGATAGATCGGGTGGAGCCGTTCCAAACCACTTTTCTGCCGATGCTCGAGGCATATTATTGGTCATCAAATCGCCAATTCTTTCACCAGTAAACATTAAGTTTTCTACCATCAGGGACTCAGGAATTTCCAAGTCTTTAGCAGTTCGATTGTAGCGTTGAAATTCGAGAGAATGACAACCCATACAGTTATTCATGTAGATCTGCATGCCGTTTTGCATTGATGTAGTTAAACGATGATCTGAATAGCTAGGCATTTTATCGTTCGGCAAGTACTCACCACCACCTGCAGCAATCGCAGGCAGAGAGATGCTAGCTAACGTCAGCAAAGAAATTTTTAATAACTTTTTCATTAGTGAGTCACCCTCTCTGGAACTGGCTTAGTAGTCCCCCACTGACTCCACCATGGCATCAGTAGGAAAAATGCGAAATAGTAAATGGTACAAATTCTAGCAACCAAAGTTCTCATCTCATTTGGAGCTAGCATTCCTAAGTAACCTAAAATAAAGAAACTAATGACAAATAATGCCAATGCTACTTTGAAGATTGGGCTTTTGTAACGAATAGAAAGCACTGGACTTCTATCCAACCAAGGTAGGAAAAATAAAACCACTAAGGATAAAGCCATGGCAACAACACCCAGTCCTTGATTTGGAACAGCCTTTAATATCGAGTAGTAAGGCGTGAAGTACCAAACTGGCGCAATATGTTCAGGCGTTTTTAAAGGATCTGCAGGGGTAAAGTTTGGTGGCTCAAAGAAATAGCCGCCCATTTCCGGACTGAAGAATATGATTCCGCAGAATATGAACAAGAATACGCCCACGCCCACGATATCTTTCACTGTGTAGTACGGATGGAAAGGAATGCCATCTAATGGAATGCCATTTTCATCTTTGTTCTTCTTAATATCGATACCATCAGGGTTATTAGAGCCAACCTTATGCAAGGCAACGATGTGCAAGAAAACCATCAATAAGAGAGCCATTGGAAGCGCCACAACATGCAACGCAAAGAATCGATTTAGGGTTGCTCCTGAAATGATAAAATCACCACGGATCCAAACGGCTAAATCTTCACCGACCACAGGTACAGCACTAAATAAGTTGATGATTACCTGAGCACCCCAATAAGACATGTTGCCCCAGGGCAATAAGTAGCCCATGAAACCTTCTGCCATCAATAGCACAAAAATGATCATGCCGAAAATCCAAACCAATTCTCTTGGCTTTCGGAATGAACCGTAAATTAGAGCACGGAACATATGTAAATAAACAACGACGAAGAATGCTGAAGCGCCGACGCCATGCATGTAACGCAATAACCATCCCCACTCTACATCACGCATAATATATTCGACTGAGGCATAAGCGCCTTCACCAGTCGGGGTGTAGTTCATCGTCAGCCAAATTCCAGTTAGAATTTGATTGACCAACACTAATAAAGCTAAAGAACCGAAGAAATACCAGAAATTAAAGTTCTTAGGTGCGTAGTATTGAGCTAAATGCTCGTTCCAAACTTTGGTCGCAGGGAAACGGTCATCGATCCACTGCATAAAAAGAGCCATTTTTCCCATTATGCTTCTCCCTCGTCAACACCGATGATGATTTTATTATCAGCTAAATATTTATATGGAGGTACGACTAGATTAGTCGATGCTGGAGAACCGTTAAATACACGTCCGGCTAAATCGAATTTAGAACCATGACATGGGCAGAAAAAGCCGCCGCCCCAAGAAACTTCAGTTTCTTTTTTATGTTGGGGAACACAACCAAGGTGAGTACAGATTCCAACAATGACTGCAATATCTGGTCGAGTTGAACGAGTGGCTTTATCAACATATTCAGGTTGCTGTGTTTCAACCGCTGAGTCAGGATCTTTCAACTCTGCAGCATTTGTAGCAAGTGCAGAGATTGATTTTTCATCTCGTCTTACCACGAACACCGGCTTACCACGCCATTTTACCTTCACCATTTGTCCAACTTGTACTTTATCTAAGTTGAACTCAACAGGAGCCCCACCAGCTTTGGCTTTTTCACTAGGATTCCATGAACCTAGGAAAGGAACAGCTACAAAGCCTGCACCTACAGCTCCAACACCAGCGGTTGCTAGCGTCAAGAAACGGCGTTTCTCTAAATCTACACCATCATTAGTCATTCGGATAGTCTCCCCTTCGACCAGCTATATATCATGAAAAAATAAGTATTTTAATTGACCTCAATGACTGAATGATTGAGGCTCTAAACTGATTGCAATCCTAGTATTTATAGGCGGTAAAGGCCGGATTCTTGGCAATAACGGTTTAGTAATCGGACGGATCATAAAGAATTACCATATCTTTTACAAGGAAATGCCGTTTTTTGTTTCTATCTAATTGATATTTAAAGTGATTTAGTTTTAATGTTTATACTTTGCAACAGCCTGATTCGTTCAAAAATAGGCCTTTTTAAGCCCCCCTTAAAACAAGCTGACATTTAGCCTGCAAAATGTATATTTTTTGTACAACTAATGCTGGTTTAAATCCTCCTTACAAAACCTAGATTGTTTCGCCAGCAAACTCTCAATTTATTCATTCATTCGGCCACTGTTCGAATCCAGTTCATAATGCACGATTCTAGTTCTGCTCTTAGATTAGCTCGTGATTTTGTGTATAGTCTTAACTATATTCTGGTGAGAAGAGAACAAAAATAATGAAGCTTCCTCAAATTGGTCCTGCATTTCTTGTGACAGCGGCATTTATTGGTCCGGGAACAGTGATTACCACTAGTTTGGCTGGTGCCAATTTTGGTTACGCTCTTTTGTGGGCGCTACTTTTTTCTGCCATAGCAACCATCGTTTTACAAGAAATGTCAGCTCGATTGGGTATCGTTACACAACAAGGTTTGGGCGAAAATATTCGAGACCAATTGCGCAACCCCTTAGCGCGTATATTAGGCGTGCTCTTGGTAGTTTCTGCGATTGCGATAGGCAATGCGGCTTATCAAGGTGGTAATATTTCTGGCGCTTCTTTGGGATTATCTGGGATAGTGGGTAAAGACATCCCCTATTTCGTTTGGCCTATAGTCATAGGAGTAACCGCTTTTGCACTACTATGGACTGGCAGCTATAAACTAATCGAAAAATCGCTCATTAGTTTAGTCGCATTGATGAGTATTTCATTTATCGCGACGATGTTGATTACGGCTCCCGACATAAGCCTTATTTTTAAAGGGCTTTTTGTTCCGCACATTCCAGATGGTGCAACCTTGACAGTCATTGCTTTAATAGGCACAACGGTCGTTCCGTATAACCTGTTTTTACATGCTTCTAGTGTTAAGGAAAAGTGGACTTCTGCCAGCCAACTATCTCTGGCCCGCAAGGATTTGTATATTTCTGTTCCTATTGGGGCGCTCATTTCAATGGCTATTCTTTCAACCGCCGCAACCGCATTTTTTGGACATCAGATCAGTATTCAATCTGCTGCCGATCTGGCCCCCGCCCTCGAACCGCTTTTTGGATCATTCTCTGGAATTTTGATGGCAATAGGCCTATTCGCTGCGGGTATATCTTCGGCGGTCACCGCGCCGCTTGCTGCAGCCTTTGCACTCAGTGGCGTGCTCGGAATTTCATCGAAAAAGACGGATGCGCAAAGTATCTTGCAGACAAACTCCTTTAAGATAATCTGGATTTCAATATTACTTCTGGGAGTAATTGTTGCGACTTCGGGCTACCGTCCTATCAATATCATCTGGTTTGCGCAAGTAGCCAATGGCATTTTGCTTCCTGTAATTACCTGTTTTCTTCTTTGGGTGATGAATACCAAAAAATTGGGTGAACACAAGAATAAACTGGTGCAAAACTTACTGGGTGGTGTCGTTCTTATAACCACAATTGGATTAAGCGTAAGAAGCTTAGGTTCGGCATTTGGTCTATTATGACAAGCTTGAGGCATGGTACTAATTGTTAACTGCGGAATAACTAGGTTTGAACACAATGAAGGGATTAGAGACCATCGATATAAACTGCGATTTAGGTGAAGGTAACGACGAGCTAGATTGTCAAAAAGACCACCAACTAATGCATTTCATTTCGAGTTGCAATATTGCTTGTGGTGGGCACGCAGGAAACCAGTTAACTATGACTAAGTCGTTAACTAATGCGAAGGCTTTATCTCTCAAAATTGGAGCGCACCCCGGCTATCCCGACCGTGAAAACTTTGGTCGAGTATCTATGGCTATCTCTATTGATAAATTAAAAGATTCATTGTATTCCCAAATTCAAACGCTAAAAGCGCTTGCTGATAGTTTAAAGGTGGATCTAACCCACATTAAGTTTCATGGCGCCCTGTATAACGATATAGAACGAGATGATCGACTTGCCAAACAAATGGTTGAGTTTTGTAAAGAATATTTTCCAAGTATGAGTCTACTAGGCCTAGCAGAAGGCAATTTAAAAACGCATTGTCAGTTGCAAGGGCTCCCCTTTATTGCCGAGGGATTTATGGACCGGCGCTACTTATCCACGGGTAAGCTTTCTCCGAGGTCTGTTGAAAATTCAGTCATCAATAATTGCGATGAGGCAATAAAACAAGCGCTGGCGTTAGCCACTGGTGACTCTTTTACTACTCTAGAAAACTCATCAATTTCACTACTTGTTGATAGTATTTGTTTGCATGGCGACAATCCAAATGCTGTAAAGATCGCGGAGTCCCTTGCGAAAGCGTTTACCAATCATCACATTATGATAGGCAAAAGACACACCTGATATGAATAGCTTTGAGTTTAACCCCCCTGGTCACAAAATCGTTAACAACGGTGATAGTGCCTATTCAATAATATTTGAAGAGACAGCTAGTCAACAATTAACTAAGCAAATTATATCAATTCGATCCTTACTAGAAAAACAGCTGGAAAGCATCATTGTTGAAACTATTCCAAGTTATCAAAGCTTAACCCTATTATTTAATCCGATTAAATCACCTAGAAAGAAGCTACTTGATAAGATTAAATTGCTTCTATCATCCAGCATCAGTTATGCCAACGTCGAATCAAAACTAATTGAGATCCCAGTGTGTTACGAAGACCAGTTTGCCCCAGATATGCAACGACTTACAGACCACTGTCAATTGTCTTGCCAAGAAATAATAGAACGTCACACAACGCCAGTTTATTGGGTAGCAATGTTGGGATTTTTACCCGGCTTTGTATATTTGAGCGGACTTGACAAAGCACTTCACTGCCCACGAAAATCGAACCCAAGTCTGTTAGTCTCACCAGGATCAATTGCTATTGGCAATCAACAGACCGGCATTTATTCTCTTTCAAGCCCTGGAGGCTGGAATGTCATTGGAAGAACGCCAACCAAACTATTAACACTTGAAGCTGAACAGCCAATTGCTCTGAATCCACTCGATGAAATTAAGTTTACTGCGATTTCCGAACAAGCATTTTTGCAGTTGCAAAATAGCAGCGAAGTGTCGACACGATGAGCCTCACTTTTATAAAAGCAGGCCTTCAATCCAGCCTCCAAGATTGGGGCCGAGTGGGACAAATGCATTTAGGGCTTTCTGCCAGCGGCGCGATGGATTATCGCTCAATGACGCTGGCTAATTATTTGATGAACAAACCGTTAAATTCTCCTGTCATTGAAGTCACTTTGCTTGGACCGGTTATTCGTGCAGAAAACGATATTGCTCTCGCCATTTGTGGAGCTGACTTCGATTTAAGTCACAACGGCAATAAAACTCAATGCAACCAAGTGATTAATTTAAATCGTGGTGACTCTCTCGAATTCAAACAATGTAAACAAGGAGTGAGGGCTTATATTAGTTTCACCGGCCAGCTTGAAATACCCCCTCTTTTGGATAGTTATTCAACTCACCTAACGGCAAATATAGGAAGTATTAACTGCGCATTTGTCGATGGCCAATCCTTAAGCATTAGCGGTGGATATCATTTGCCAGCAAAACAACTTCCCAAAAAACTGACTCCAGTGTATTTAGGAAATTATCTGGTTAGATGTGTCAGTTCATTAGAAACTGATTTATTTTCTGAATCGCAAATTTCTGCGTTCTACGCGCAAACTTACCAAGTGTCATCAGAAGCCAACCGTATGGGGATCCGCTTGCAAGGTGTGCCTTTAGATCAGAACAACTCTATTAACATTACTTCGAGTGGATTAACCCAAGGTAGCATTCAAATTCCACCGTCTGGATTGCCCATTATTTCGTCGGTGGACGGCCAAACTATAGGCGGGTATCCTCGAATCGCCAATGTCATCGCTGCTGATCTTCCGCTATTAGGACAACTGCGAACCCACGACAGAATAAACTTTACGCCTGTGAAACTTAGTTATGCCGACCAACTTTTGGACGAGTCCAATAAATTGCTCGACGAACTCATGGACTAAACCCACTTACCGCCAATTCCATTGAGTTTATTCTAATAATGCAATTGCCGACATAAACGACATCATTCCAGCGATGGTCATTAGCGTTAAATAAATAACTAGAATCATCAAGGTCTTAGGGATCACAAGCCAATAAGTTTGTTGGTAAGTCACTTTTTGCGCTTTTGCCAAATAGATTGGAACTAAGGCGCTAAGCGCCGACCATGCTCCATGGTATTGAGCTAGTCCATAAATAATTAATACAGCTCCCATCAACCAAGTTTGAAAGTGTAGTGAAAAAATTAAATGGTCGAAATAAAGAACTCGTTTAAAGATATAAAGAAGTTTCATTACCAACGCAAATAGAGGAAGAAAGAAAATCAGCATTGTTGGCATCACTTCTTCTAAACTATTAAATATTTTCTCTACCGATAGTTGAGCGTCTTTGGTCTTTAGAATTTCTATTTGCTCTGAGTAGGTTTCTTCAAACCAAGTATTTACTGCGTTTTCTTCACCAAAATGCATGATTTGAAAATTGGGAGCGCCTTTTATTGGCTCTTCATGTCCCAACAGGATATTCCCGATATAAACATTGCTTTCTTCAACATCGGGTGTCGGTATTTGGAATACAAAGAAGAAAAGTAGACTAATTGCTAGGTAGAGCCTTACCGGCGGCAACACAGAGTGGCGCTTACCGTCCAGAAATGCTTTGGTTAATGCGCCAGGTTTAAATAACAGCGTCGTTAAACTTTGGAACGTTTTGGAATCCAGTGCAAGGGTATCTTGAAGAAATTCCCCCGATACGGTCCAAATAGGGCCTCGTCGACTTTTTGCTGATTGCCCGCAATTGGAGCAAAACAAACCAGCTAATTCGGATTCACAATTTTGGCAGTAGGTAACGAGATTTGTTTGATTCATAAAAGCCACTTATTTAATCGTTTTAGTCATCTTACCGGTAAAGATAATTTAAGGTTAATACTTCTATTCTAACAGCGTTAAGCCTATTTTTTACAATGATTGATTCAGGTCAATCCCTATTCTTGCCGACACAGCTAAAATCAAACCCTATTCATTGGTCGGAGATATAACATGACTTTGTTAAGTGAGCTGCTAGGCAGTGCAGAAGGACAACTTAGTTTGGTTGTTTTGGTGTTTATGATTGGTATGGGGGTGTTCTTTGCTAGAATGTTCTTCAAGAACATGAAGGAAGATGCTGCCAAGCACAAGAAGTAAGTCTCCAAACGAAAAGTTCAAACTATTGGCGTGTAATAACTTTCTGCTGCCAAACTCGTCTATGATTTAGAGGTAGCCGGCCGACAAACAAAAAAACCATTGATTCTTGCGAACCAATGGTTTTTGAATTGCTTTGATTTTTGTATCCCAGAATTCGCATTCTGGAAAAACAAATTAACGCTTAGAGAACTGTGGCTTCTTACGAGCTTTATGAAGACCAACTTTCTTACGTTCTACTGCACGAGCGTCACGAGTAACGTAACCAGCCGCGCGAAGTGAAGGACGTAATTCATTGTCAAATTCCATCAATGCTCTTGTAATACCCAAACGGATAGCACCCGCTTGACCAGTATCACCGCCACCACGAACAGTAACGTATGCGTCGAATTTTTCGTTGTTTTCAGTCAACTCAAGAGGTTGGCGAACAACCATTCTTGAAGTTTCACGACCGAAGTACTCGTCTAGAGGTTGTTGGTTAACAGTGATAGTACCGTTACCTGGACGCAAGAAAACTCTAGCAGTAGAGCTCTTACGACGACCTGTTCCGTAATATTGTGTATCAGCCATTCTATTCACCAACTATATGTTTAATTCTTTTGGTTGTTGGGCTTGATGCGTATGCTCAGGTCCAACAAAAATCTTCAGTTTACGTAGGCAAGCACGACCAAGTGGATTACTTGGAACCATACCTTTAACTGCCAATTGTAAAATGCGCTCTGGTGCTCTATCTCGAAGCTTACCTAAAGCCATACCCTTAATTCCACCTGGGAATTCAGTATGTCGGTAGTACATTTTGTCTGCTTCTTTATTACCTGTTACGGCAATCTTCTCAGCATTTACTACAACGATATAATCGCCAGTATCAACGTGAGGAGTGTATTCTGCTTTATGCTTGCCACGTAGTCGACGCGCAATTTCAGTTGCCAAACGGCCAAGTGTTTTACCTTCTGCGTCTACAACGAACCATTCGCGTTGCACTGACTCTGGTTTTGCACTAAAAGTTCTCATTCTTAGCTCCAATGTGGGCTTGATTTTGCCTGTTAATTCTTTCTTGCATTCAAAAAAGAGCGCGAATTTTACAGAAATGTCTGACTATTCACAACCCATTTTCATGAATTTTAATCATTTTTATTTAAATCTGGCGTTTTCGCTGAATTGGCGCTGGTGGGAGCAGCGTTTCTTTTCTCAGAAACCATCCGTTTTTGGCGATTTGAACGGGAATTTCAAATCGCGCGGCATTGTGCGCTATTTTGATCGAAAAAGCATCAAATTATTAAAATAATTGTATGAAAATCTTTGGATTTTCAAAATATTCCCATAAATCGAAATATTTGCTTTATTTAGCGGTAAAACTGGGGTAAAAAGCGGATTGGTAACGACAAGTTCAAGGCTTATACGTTACTCTATAGAAGATTATCTTAAAACCATCCATGCATAGGAAAAATAATGGCTACTGCAAAGAAACCAAAATTAGTTAAAGATCGATACACTAAAACTCAAATCATCACTGAAATTGCTGAGTCTACTGAACTCACTAAAAAGCAGGTTTCTGCTGTAATTGATGAGCTAGGTGACGTGATTGAGCGTCATATTAAGAAGCGTGCGTGTGGTGAGTTTGTATTACCTGGAATGCTTAAAATAACCACTGTTAAGAAAAAAGCAACAAAAGCTAGAAAAGGTATCAACCCTTTCACTGGTGAAGAAACTATGTTCAAAGCTAAACCAGCTTCTACTCAAGTTAAAGTACGTCCTTTAAAGAAGTTGAAGGATATGGCGAAGTAGTTTTATAGACTCTTTGACAAACCAAGCAGCGAAGCTGAGCTGCTTGGTTAACCTTTCAAACCAGCACTTCAAACAACCCCAGCAAAATAACGCCACATAATAAACAACCCACTTAGCATTCTATTAAGGGCTATTAGAATAGACCGACAAAGCTATTAGGCTAAATGCTCCAGAGCTAAATAATCGTGAGATTGCATTTCCAGTAATCGACTCAAAGTACGTTTGAACTCAAATGCTAGTCGCTCTCCTTTATAGAGCTCTTCCAATTCGACTTCCGCTGTTATCATTAAGTTAACATGCCTTTCGTAAAACTCGTCCACTAAGCTAATAAACCTGCGAGCAGCGGCGTCATCTTTACTATCCATTTGTGGAATCTCGCTCACCATAACGGTTTGGTAGCATCTTGAGATTTCAATATAGTCAGTTTGGCTTCTTGCGGTCTCACAGATATCAGCAAACTCAAACCAAACCACTCCTTCTGCGCATCTAACCGTTTTGACTGGTCGGTGTTCAATTTCAATGGTGCATCCACGGGTCATTTCTTCTGTGGCTAGATGGGTAAAACTATGTTCTAAGTTATCAATGGCAGCTTGATCGTGGGGCGCATGAAAAATGTCGGCTTGCTCCAGCGTACGTAAACGGTAATCGATACCACTGTCGAGGTTGACCACTTCACAGTACTTTTGGATTAGCTCAATTGCCGGTATAAATCTTTCCCTCTGTAAGCCATTCCAATAGAGTCTTTCGGGGGAGATATTTGAAGTGGCAACCAAACTGACACCTCTCTCAAAAAGTGCTTCAAACAAACCACCTAATATCATTGCATCAGTAATATCTTTTACAAAAAACTCATCGAAACAGATTATTCTGGTCTGCTCAGCAATTTCATCGGCAATTAAAAGTAATGGGTCCTGTTTCCCCTTAAACTCATTTAACTGTTCATGGGTTTGATGCATAAACCGATGAAAATGCAGCCGCATTTTCTTATCCGTTGGCAACAGATCAAAAAACATATCCATCAAATAGGTTTTCCCACGCCCGACACCACCCCAAAAGTAGATGCCTTTGACAGGTTCCTTCTTTTTAAAAAATAGTGACGCAAGCTTTGTTACAACTGTTTGATGGGAAATATCCTTGATAAGTCGTTGGCTAAGCTCATCCAATAGATCAATTGCTTTAAGCTGTTGTGGGTCTTCCGAGTATTCGCCCGTTGCCAAGTCGGACTGATATTTCGCTAGCAAGGTATTGTTAGATTGTTGATTCATTCAGTTGCGATCCAAATAAGGCGAGCCTTGAATACATTGACTACGTTGATATCGGTTATCCCAGATCATTTTAACTCAAGTTGCCTAACACAATATTCTTCAATGGATTCTCTAAGGGTGACTAATTTGCCGTGAAAAAAATGACTAGTATCGGGCATCGAAACCAATTCGGGAGGTTGTTCAAAAGACTCTGCCCAATCAAGCACGGCTTGAGCCTCTACCAGCTCATCTTGCTCTCCTTGAATGATTAACCAAGGACAGCTGGGGCGTTGAAATCCAGTGAAGTCGATTCTACCTACAGGTGGAGCGATACTAATTAGGACATCCGGTTTTAAAGAGTTAGCTTGGAGGGCTGTAATATAAGCGCCGAAAGAAAATCCCACTAGAACCAAATGTTGCTCCGGGAACTTTTGTCGAGCCCAATTTACCACGGCAACCAAGTCCGCTTGCTCGCCGATCCCATTAGCGTAATTTCCCTCACTTGCACCGACACCTCGAAAATTAAATCGAACACTACTAATTCCAATGCCAGCTAATGCACGTGAGGCTGTGTGAATAACTTTATTAGTCATGGTGCCAGCGTGTTGCGGGTGTGGATGACAGCAAATCGCTAGATAGTTCTTTTGTGGCTGTTCAGATTGATCTAACAAGGCTTCGAGTTGTCCGACAGCACCTGGAATGATTAGTTTTTCGGAGTTAATACGCATCTGTGAATGGGCAGCTACAGGAAAATCCTATTTTCGCATTTTCTAATCTTGATGACCATTAATCTTTGATACTAAAGTAGAGTCGCATCATATCCCAATTAGGCAACGACATGGCTTTATGTGACTTACCCCAAAAAGCCCGTCCTGCAACTAACAAGAAATTTGTCTGAGTATTGTTCTAACTGACAAATTTTACTAGATGGTCGTTAGCCCCAATATATGCCAATCTTGCATACCGCCTCGATACCATTTTATTTTTTCCGCTGGATAACCAAGTTTTAATAGTGTCATTATATTTTTAGGCGATTGACCACACCACATACCATTACAAAACATCACTAAAGTCTTAGCATTGCTATAGTCAAAGAGATCGTCTTGGTTTTTAACGCCAAACTTCTCAGTTAATATATCTACGATTGTTAAAGAATTTCCCCCCGCGGATAAAGACAACTCGGTCCATGGAATATTGATTGAACCTGGTATTGTTCCTTTCTTAACCCAGCTAGGTGTACGAGAATCAATCACGAGAATAGAGCTATCTCCCGCCGATAGTTTCTTCAGATATTCGAGCACTTCCAATTCAGCGATTGTTTCAACACCTTCAGCCAGCTTCATTGGTCGAATACAAAATGGAGGACACTCTCGCGATGTCAGAGCATAATCAGGGTGAATGGTGTTTTTGCTATTTTGATTGCGCTGTATAACAACATCTTTACCTTGGTGCTTTACTGTTACTTTGGCAATATCAGCTGTAATTTGTACACTAAATTTTTCATTTGCTTTTGTTGAATGGATAACTCCAACAAATAGAATCATCAAAAACCACTTGGATTGTAATTTCATCATTGCCGCCTCGATAATAGGTAATAGTCACCAATATATTACCTTGTCTAAGGAAAGATTAAAAATTACGCATGATTAAATTATTGCGAATAATCTGCCAAGAAGTCAGCTAACGCATTAATAGCCTGTCGAAGCCGTTCATGATGTGGTAAAAAGACCAACCTAAAATGATCAGGTTGTGCCCAGTTAAATCCTCCGCCGTGAACAAGCAATACTTTTTTACTTGTTAGAAAATCCAGCACCAGTTTTTCATCACTCTTAATATTAAACCGTTGAATATCTAATTTGGGGAAAAGATAGAGAGCTCCTTTTGGCTTAACGCAAGATACTCCTGGGATCTGTTTAATCAGTTGATAACTGGTATTCATCTGTTTTGCCAGCCGACCGTCTTCTTTAATTAATTCGTTAATGCTTTGATAGCCCCCCAATGCTGTCTGCACCGCGTGCTGCATTGGCACATTGGAGCAGAGGCGCATTGAGGACAGCATATTCAAGCCCTGAATATAATCTTGAGCCGAATGCAATTTTCCGGAAAGAAGCATCCAACCAACTCTAAATCCTGCTACCCGATAGTTTTTGGATAATCCGCTAAAAGTCACACAAAGTACATCATCACATAAAGACGCTATTGGGATATGCACGGCATCATCGTAAAGTATTTTGTCGTAGATCTCGTCACTATAAATAACTAGGTCATTCTCTTGAGCAAGCTTAATTATTGCTTCTAGTGTTTCTGTTGGATAGACCGCCCCCGTAGGATTGTTGGGGTTTATTATGACAATCGCTCGAGTATTGGGAGTAATTTTTGATTGAATATCTTGTATATCTGGCAACCAACCTGCCCCTTCATCACATATATAATGTACCGGTTTGCCAGAAGATAGCTTAACCGCCGCAGTCCAGAGCGGATAATCCGGGCTGGGAATTAGTACTTCATCATTGGTATTCAGCAGAGCCTGCATCGACATCATTATCAATTCGCTCACGCCGTTGCCTATATAAACGTCGTTTACTGAAATATTTGTAATGCCTTGGTTTTGATAGTACTGATGAACTGCCACCCTAGCCGAATAGATCCCGTTGGAATCACAATAGCCTTGCGATGACGGCAAATGATGGATGACGTCTTTAAGAATGTCGTCTGGCGCATCAAACCCAAAAGGTGCCGGATTACCGATGTTTAATTTAAGGATTTTATGCCCTTCATCTTCGAGGCGTTTAGCCTCCTCAAGAACCGGTCCACGAATATCGTAACAGATACCACGCAGTTTATTTGAGCGAGAGATAGATTTCATATTTTTAAGTTGGATAGGCAATTAGTATTACTTGATTCTAAAAACTGTGTGGTTACCACTCAAATACTTTCTAGTCATGTCATTTTGCGGCAATTGATATCCTTCAATTTTGGTCTGATCAGATTTTTGCTCGTTGAGACCTAAAAACTGCTGTATTTTACATTCTTTGACTAAATAATAATCGACGAATATTGCGAAAATACGATATAGTTAGTATAAGAAATATTGTAAATATATCAGTACTGCAAAAGGACGAAAGATGGAAATTTTATTATCAGTCGGAATAATAGTTGCCGCAGCTGCAGGTTTTTTCTTTGGTAGAAACTCTTCAACCAGTGAAGTCGAAAAAAACCGACTAGAACAAGAGCTCAAAGAAAAAACAGCTGAATTAGATGCATTTCACAATAAGGTTAATAGTCATTTCGAAAAAACCGCAGAGCTGTTTAACCATGTCTCTGACAGCTATCAATCACTATATGACCACATGGCCAAAAGCTCGACACAATTGTGTGCCACTCAAACCTTTCAAAGTCTTCCTAAGACCAATGAAGGGCGCCAACGAGTGACTGAGGAAAGCCCAGTGTTAACCCCTCCTAACAGTAAGCAAGATGAGGTTTTTGATGCTGACCATCTTTATAACGCGCACGATTACCGCAATAAAGAGGAATTAAATGATGCTGAAGAGTCCGCTGCTATAAACGATAACAAAGTGGTAGAAATAGCCTCGGCGAAAGAAGACTCTAGCGCACAGGCCTTAGATTACGCGATCAAAAAAGAAGGCGTCATTAACCACAATAGCTTAAACATCGATGGTGTAAAAAACTCTTAATGGGAATTCAATCTTAGATTCCCACCAATTCAGTTGTTACCTAGCGCAAGTTGATTTAGTATAAACCATTGATCCTGAATCGACTTGACTCGCTAACCCTATGAAGTTCCTCAAAAATTTTGCTTTTTTCGTTAAGTATGCTGTTATAGGTAGCATCGTTGGATTTGCGATTTTGTTTTTTGTCCCCAATAGCCCCTTCAGCTTTAATTGGCATGAAGCCAAACAGGCTTGGCAATATTATCAAAAAGCCTCATCTTCAGTACCGACTAATACTTCGCACTCAGTTTCTGAAGCTGTTGAGAAAGCCGGTGCATCGGTTGTCAGCGTTCGCGCTATGCGTAAAAGCAGAGTTAGGCCTGCACCAGATGGTCGTGCTGGAGATGTTTTAGTTGATACACCTTTTGGGGTTGGATCTGGGGTAGTTTTTGATAAACGGGGCTATATAGTCACTAATTACCATGTTGTTGAAAATAGCGCCGAGATTGCTGCCTATTTCTCAAACGGATTGCGTAAGAAAGCAGAAATTGTTGGTTTTGATCAGCGCAACGACATTGCTGTTTTAAAAGTAGACATAGAAACACCGGATGTCGCAGAACTAGGCAATTCAAGTGAGGTTCGGACCGGCGACGAAGTTATGGCCATCGGCACACCCTTTGGACTCTTCCAAAACTCAGTGACTAAAGGAATTATCAGTTCAATTGACCATGGGCCGCTTTATCCCAAAATTCAAACAGATGCAGCTATTAACTATGGAAACTCCGGTGGCGCTTTGATTAATACCAAAGGTCAGGTGATTGGAATTAGCAGTGCCAAGTTTAGCTTTGAAGCGAATGATGAAATTGGGATTAATTTTGGTATCCCGATTGATGTAGTTAAAGAAAGTTTTGAACAAATCGTAAAAAATGGACGGGTAATCAGGAACTGGTTTGGCGCCGAATTACTCCAACTGAATCGCGCTGGATACTTGCAGGTTGATCCTGGGGTTGAATATGGTACCGGACTATTAATAAATCGAATTGAAGTTGGTAGCCCTAGCTCAGAGGCTGGATTAATTCCTGGAGATTATCTGATTGAGTTCGACGGTCATTTGATTAGAGATATGGTTCAGTTGCGTAAAATATTCTTGGGGTTACCTATTGGTAAAGATGTAATTGTTAAGGTATTACGTAACAAACAACCCATTGAGATTAAATTGCAATTGAGAGAAAAGCCTCAGAACTAGCTAAGGCCGCTAACCGTATAATTTCAAAGACTATTTTTTATACCCGCTTAATATTGGCGCCCATCAATTGCAGTTTTTCTTCAATACATTCATATCCGCGATCAATATGGTAAATACGATCCACAGTAGTCTTCCCTTCTGCGACAAGCCCAGCTATCACTAAACTTGCAGACGCTCTTAAATCAGTAGCCATAACTTGAGCCCCCTTCAAAACATCAACACCAGTACAAATCGCATTATTTCCTTCGATCTGAATGTCGGCACCCATTCTTTGCAATTCGCTAACGTGCATAAATCGGTTCTCAAAAATCGTCTCAGTGATGACTCCCGTACCTTCGGCAATAACATTAAGAGCAGTAAATTGAGCTTGCATATCGGTAGGAAATCCTGGGTAAGGCGCCGTTTTAATATTCACGGACTTCGGTCGTCTTCCTTCCATATCAAGTTCAATCCAGTCATCGCCTGTAGTCACTTTTGCGCCGGCATCTTGCAATTTAAGCAATACCGATTCCAAGATTTCTGGGTTCGTCTCTCTAACTTTAACTCTTCCACCTGTCATTGCCGCCGCAACCAAATAGGTTCCTGTTTCTATTCTGTCTGGCAACACCTCATGATGCGCACCAGTTAGTTTTTCTACACCTTCAATTGTGATGATATCGGTACCGGCACCTGAAATTTTCGCTCCCATCGCAATTAGATAGTTTGCTACGTCTACGACTTCCGGTTCTCGTGCCGCATTCTCTAATACCGTGGTACCTTTGGCTAAAGTAGCTGCCATCAATAAATTCTCAGTCGCGCCGACGCTCACAATGTCCATGCAAATTCGAGCACCTTTTAAACCATCTTTAGCTCGAGCTCTGACGTACCCATCGGTAACATCAATTTCTGCCCCCATGGCTTCCATCCCTTTAATGTGAAGATCGACTGGCCGAGATCCAATAGCACATCCACCTGGTAAAGAAACATCAGCCTGACCAAATCGTGTCAGTAAAGGTCCTAAAACTAAAATTGAAGCGCGCATAGTTTTTACTAAATCATAGGGTGCTTCAAAAGTTTTAATGGTTCCGGCATCCACTTCTACAGTCATGTTCTCTCCCAACGTAACCGAAGTCCCCATAACCCCCAACAGCTCAAGGGTAGTTGTGACATCATTTAAATGTGGAACATTGCCGATTGTGGAAGGACCTTCAGCTAACAGTGTAGCCATCAGAATCGGTAAAGCAGCATTCTTAGCACCTGAGATACGAATGCTTCCGTCTAGACGATTTCCGCCGGTAATTTGTAATTTATCCATTGATAATTCTCGGTTAGCGATACTTTTAAAGCTGAGAAGCTTCTTCTGCGGTCAGTGTTTTGAGAGAGATTGCGTGTAGCTCTCCGCTTGCAATTCTTTCTTGCAACACGGCATAAACCATCTGTTGTCTGGCAACTGGTCGTTTACCTTCAAATTCATTGGAAACTACCTTCGCTTCGAAATGATAGCCGTCTCCAGCAACTTCTACCGATTGACAATTCATCGATTGTTCAATCATTTGTTGAATTTCTTGTTCAGTCATTAATTAAGCTCAGTAAATGGTTAAATTTATAATCGCGCTATTGTACCCGAAAGTCCCGCAACTAAGAATAGAGCTAGCTTAAATAAGCAACAACAAACAGTTACTTTATGCCATTCAGTTAAGTATAATGTGCGGCTTGCAAATCCAAACCACATTATAAAAATACGTATTAAACGTAACGGCTTGAAACAAATTTGTTCTTGAATGAGTTACAGCTTGGCACCATTATGGTGTAAAGGCCGAATCAACTATGAGTTTTCTTATTTTAATGTCCATGTCCATTCAAACCTGCTGGAGAATCAAGTAGTTATATGCTTCTTTACTTTGCAATGGTAATCTGTGGGATCTCGCTTTTAGTGTGGAGCGCTGATCGGTTTACCGATGGAGCCGCAGCGATTGCTCGAAATATGGGCATTTCACCACTGATCGTAGGCCTCACAATCGTAGCAATGGGCTCGTCCGCTCCGGAAGTGATTGTTTCTATCAACGCCAGCCTCAAAGGTACGCCAGAACTGGCCATTGGAAATGCGATTGGCTCGAATATCGCCAACATCGCGATGGTTTTGGGTATTTCTGCGTTAGTAGTTCCTCTTCGAGTGCAGTCAGAAACCTTAAAGCGAGAAATTCCAGTGTTGTTTGGCTTTATGCTTTTGACTCTTGCGTTGTTGATTGATTTAAGACTTTCGATGCTAGACGGTATCATATTGCTAAGTTCGCTGGTGGGTTATCTTATTTGGCTGACTAAGGCCGCTGCGAGTGAACGCTCAAAATCAGATTTAATGCTTAAAGAACTTGTCGAAGAATTACCTGACCAGATGCCTAATGGTAGAGCAATATTTTGGGTCATAATTGGTTTGGTCCTACTTCAAATTAGCTCAAATATCCTAGTATTAGGCGCTACCAATATCGCTCTGCAATACAATGTGAGTGAATTCGTAATTGGTATCACTATCATAGCGGTTGGTACCAGCCTGCCAGAACTTGCAGCCTCTGTAACAGGTGTTTTAAAGGGTGAACATGAATTGGCGATAGGTAATGTGATTGGTTCGAATATCTTTAATTTGTTAGCGGTTTTAGGGATTCCTGGCATTATTAGTGGTGTCGACATAAAAGCCGAATATCTTCATTTAGATTACGCCTTGATGTTTGGCCTTAGCGTCGCGATGTCAATTATGGCGTGGGGCCGCAAAGACTCACCGGGTGAAATTACTCGTCTTGAAGGCGGTATATTGCTAGCTTGCTTTATCGGCTACCAGAGCTACCAATTGGTCATTAACAGTTGATATCCCTGTAACAGCCGATTAAGCCAAAGTTCAAACCTGCAATAATTAATAATTCTGATAAACTATACCTTCTTTTGCCAACTCAACCTTAAAGTGATTAAAAGCATATGGCTGATTCCAATTTGAAGCATGATTTCGTGACTCTAGGAAAAGCAGTAATCAAAATTGAGCAACAAGCCCTATCCGCAATGCTAGAAAGAATCGATCATCACTTTGCCAGAGCCTGTGAACTGATGTTAGCTTGCCAAGGCCGAGTCGTCGTAATAGGCATGGGTAAATCAGGTCATATTGGAAGTAAAATTGCTGCAACCCTTGCGAGTACAGGTACTCCGGCTTTTTTCGTTCATCCCGGAGAAGCTAGTCATGGCGATTTGGGAATGATCACCGACAAAGATGTCGTTGTGGCGCTTTCGAACTCAGGAGAAACCAGTGAAGTCACTAGTTTATTACCAGTTATCAAACGATTGGCAGTACCTCTTATCAGTTTGACAGGCAAACCGGCTTCTACACTGGCTAAGTTCGCAGATGTTAATTTAGATACAGGCGTGGAAAAAGAAGCTTGTCCAATGAATCTAGCGCCAACTGCCTCAACCACTACCGCTCTGGTAATGGGAGATGCGTTGGCAGTCGCTTTACTCGAGGCAAAGGGTTTTAGCGAGAATGACTTCGCGCTTTCTCACCCAGGCGGCTCGTTAGGAAGAAAGCTATTGCTTCGTGTCGAAGATATCATGCACAAGAATCAAGATGTACCTAAGGTAACTAGAACAACCACTGTCAGTAAAGCATTGCTAGAGATGACCAATAAACGACTTGGAATGACGTGTATAGTCGACTCGGAAGATAAATTAATTGGAATTTTTACCGATGGAGACTTACGCAGAACGCTTGCATCAAAAGTCGACTTAAATGAAACAGAAATTCAACAAGTGATGACCAAAAACAGTAAAACCATTCATCAAGAAAAACTAGCTGCTGAAGCGTTACAAGTCATGGAAGAAAATGCCATTAATGGTTTAGTCATTACCGATGAAAGTGGCCATCCAATTGGCGCATTAAATATGTATGACTTATTAAAAGCAGGAGTCGTTTAATGTCTTTGTCTGGATATGATCCACTGCTGTTAGAAAAAGCTAAGAATATTCGTTTATTAATATGTGATGTTGATGGCGTGCTTAGCAATGGTAAAGTTTATTATTCCAACAGTGGTGATGAAATCAAAAGCTTTAACATTAAGGATGGTCTTGGTATCAAGCAATTGCTAAATAACGATATTAGTGTTGCCATCATCACCGGAAGACAATCAGAAATTGTTGAACGCAGAGCCAAAGAGTTAGGGATCCCTTTTATTTACCAAGGTAAAAAAGATAAACGCGAGTCTTATAAAGAGATCATAAGTAAGCTCGGAATACAGCCCTTTCAAGTTGCTCATGCTGGTGATGATTTACCCGATCTACCGCTAATGCAAATGTCTGGACTTGGCATCAGTATGAATGATGGTCATTTTTTTGTGAAGCAAAATGCAGACTGGTGCACCCAGCTCAACGGTGGAGATGGAGCGGTTAGAGAAATTGCTGATATGTTGCTAATAGCGCAACAAAAATTGGATGCTATTCATCAAGGTTTCCTTACTCAATGAAGCGATTAAAACTAAATCGATGGTTAATTAGCTTGGTTGCCTTTGCAATGCTAGTGTTAGTGTTTCAATCTGAGGATGATCCAGCACTTTCTGTTTTACAAACAGACATCCCCGACTCAGATTATTTTATGCAAAATGTTACGGTTTATCAGTACAATCAGGACGGTTCAATCGCAAATACTTTGCGAGCGAATCGAATGCAACATTATATCGATAAAAACCTATCCATATTGACAAAGCCCACTATCACCTACAATAAAAGTCAAACAGGAAACTGGATTCTTCAATCACCACGAGGAGAGATCATCGACGATGTGGAATTAACTCTTCTCGATTCGGTGACTATCGAGGAGTTTAGCCAAAACAAACAGTCCGAATCCAAAATATCCACTCGAAATTTGAGTATAGATTTACAAAAGAATATTGCATCAACTTCGGAGAAAGTTTTAATTCAAAGTCCATTTTTAAGAGCTCAAAGTGATGGGTTTGAATTTGACCTTGGCAATGAAATTATTCAGCTATCCGCAAATGTACGAACTGAGATCTACCAACGATGAATGCTTCTAAGATTAATATGTTACTGATAGTTCTTTGCTTTAACTCGACTAATGTACATGCGTCAGAATCGATCAACCAACAGCAAGCGCCTATTATTCTTAATGCCGACAACTTAAAGTTGGATGGAAAAACAGGAGTATTTGAACATTGCGGAAATGCTCAATTAACTCAATTGAACATCATGATAAAGGCAGATTGTATTAATGGTAAACGACGCGAAGATGGAGGCTACGATTTTATTGCGGCCAAGGGAGCAGCACATCTCACTCAAATAGATCAAATCAAGAAAGAAAAGCTCGATATTAAAGCAGAATTAATCGAATACAAAATTCAAGAGAAGCAATTTAAGGTCGAGAAAAACGCCGACCTCGAGCTTTCTAATGAAAATTTGGACAGTGTCAAAATTCTAGCCAATAAAATAGATTTAGATAACAAGAATGAGCAGAGTAGACTGATTTCGGCCAATGGTTCTCCACTTAAGATAGTGTTAAAAAAACTAGGCAATATTGATTTAGAAGCTGTTTCAAATCAACTTATATATAACACTGGCTCATCAGAATTAAAATTGGCTGAAGACGTCATCGCGAACTTGGAACTTGGGCAAATTTCTGCTGGTCTTTTTGAATATAACAGCAAGACTAAAGAATCAAGCTTTACCCGCTCTAGCGAACAACAAATCGAAATTATTCAACAGAAGAAGCAACAACCATGACTCGTCTAGTCGCAAAAAATTTAGCAAAAATATACTCTGGTAAAAAAGTTGTTTCGGATGTTTCGTTTCAAGTTTCCGCGGGTGAAGTAGTCGGATTACTTGGTCCTAACGGCGCAGGAAAAACCACTTCATTTTATATGGTTGTTGGTTTAGTAAATGCCGACGGCGGAAAAGTAAGTCTCGGAGACCTTGATATTACTTCACACGCTATGCACGATCGCGCAAAAATGGGAATTGGTTACTTACCTCAAGAAGCATCAGTATTTAGAAAAATGACCGTAGAGAACAATTTGCTTTCTATTTTAGAATTAAACACTGAGTTATCTTCGACTCAACAAATTGAAAAAATGAATGCCCTTCTGGAAGAATTTAAAATTACACATATCAGACACAGCTTAGGCATGAGCCTTTCAGGTGGTGAACGAAGACGAGTAGAGATAGCCAGAGCGCTAGCCAATGAACCCGCATTTATTTTATTAGATGAACCATTTGCCGGAGTCGATCCTATTTCTGTAGGCGAAATTAAAGGCATCATAAAGCACCTAAAAGATCGAGGGTTAGGGGTTTTAATAACCGATCATAATGTCCGCGAAACTCTTGATGTTTGTGAAAGAGCCTATATTGTGGAGTCAGGCCAAATACTTGCCAATGGAAGCCCCGAGGAAATACTTAAAAACAAAGATGTACGAAGAGTATACCTAGGAGAAGACTTTAGAATTTGATCATACTCTTGTAAGTTACCGAGCTAATGTCTTAATCAAACGTTAGAGATTTTCCATAACAAAAAGCCCGCCCCAAAATGTTCAATTTTTGAACAGTTCTGTTCGCTCTAATAGTTGTTCGTTTGAATTAAATATCATAGACAAGTAGTTGAAATATCTAAATCTAGACTCCATAGATAAAATAAGGCTTGGTGAGCCAATATTTTGGAAATGATTGAGCCGCATTGGGCTATGTTTGGCTTTTGTTATAACTTGATCACAGTTTGTTGAAACAATAATACAATAACTCGATATATGAAATTAATTTACTCAAAGGCTGTCAAAAACTGCTATAGTCATAAGTATAAGAAGGAACAAACCAGTTGTGAAAAAATGCAATTATTCTCCTCTGGAAAAATAACTGAATGAAACAATCCTTACAGCTTAAGCTAAGTCAGTCTCTTACAATGACACCACAGTTGCAGCAAGCAATAAAGCTGTTACAACTGTCGAGCTTAGACCTAGAAGCCGAAATTCAAGATGCCCTCGAATCAAACCCATTACTCGAAGTAGAATCAAATCACGAATCTACCTCGCAAGACGAAAAAACTAACCATAATGAGCGCACCAAGGAATCAACAGCGCGCGAAGATAAGGACACGTCAGAATCCCTAAAAAATGACACTATCGACACAGATATGGTTGCAGATACTCAATGGGAAGACTGGGGATATGTTTCTCAAGGAAGCGGCTCAAAATCGGACGATGGCAATCAATTCGAGTATCAAGGTGAGACTAGTGAAAGTCTTCGTGATCAGTTAGTTTGGCAGGTCAATATGACCAAACTATCAGAAACTGACCGAGCAATCGCTATGGTACTGATCGATTCAATTGATGATTCTGGATTCATGAAGGCCGACATTAGCGACGTAGTCGAGATGCTTCAAGATAATAGTGATGCTCTTGATGACCTGCCAAACGACGAAGACTCAACCATCCAAGAAGAAGAAGTTGAAGCTGTTCTTCACTTTATCCAAAGCTTTGAGCCTGCAGGAATTGCAGCACGCTCGCTTCAAGAGTGCCTATTAATACAGCTAAAGCGCTTGTCTATTGAATCTCCTGAAATTGAACTAGCAAAACAAGTCGTCACCAGCCAATTCGAGTTTTTAGCCAATAGAAACTACCGACAAGTAATGAAAAACCTAAAATTAAGCGAAGCGCAGCTAAAAGGTGCATTGGAAGTCGTACAAACATTAGACCCACGCCCTGGAAACCAATTGAGTCAAAACAACGCCCAATATATAAAGCCGGACGTTTATGTTAGAAAGAACAAATCAGGTGAGTGGCAGGTCGAATTAAATGGTGATAGCACACCAACTTTAAAGATTAATAAAGACTATGCCGCATTAATTAAGAGAGCTGATAACAGTTCGGATAATCAGTTTATAAAAAATAACTATCAAGATGCGAAATGGTTTATCAAAAGCCTTTTAAGTCGAAATGAAACGCTCTTGAAAGTAGCTACATCAATTGTTGAAAAACAAGTCGGGTTCTTAGAATACGGCGAAGAAGCCATGAAACCTTTGGTCTTACACGATATAGCTGAAGAAGTTGAAATGCATGAATCAACCATATCGAGAGTAACCACCCAGAAGTTTATGCATACACCGAGAGGTATTTTCGAATTGAAATACTTCTTCTCAAGTCATGTAGGTACAGCCTCAGGCGGAGAATGCTCATCAACAGCTATAAGAGCTGTCATCAAAAAGTTAGTGGCATCGGAAAATCAAGCTAAACCTTTGAGTGACAGCAAGATTGCGACTCTCCTGAAAGATCAAGGAATTAAAGTAGCAAGAAGAACAGTGGCAAAGTATCGAGAAAGTATGTCGATTCCGCCATCGAACGAGCGAAAGGCATTGCTGTAAATCTAGATCCGCTTTCGCATTGTTTTAATTGAAGTTTCCATCAACAACAGAAGGAAGTGCACTATGCAAATTAATCTTACTGGTCATCACTTAGACCTAACAGACGCGCTAAGAAATTATGTTCACGACAAATTTCAACGATTGGAGCGACATTTTGATCATATCAATAATGTACATGTCGTGCTTGAAGTTGATAAAGTAAGGCAAAAAGCAGAAGCAAAATTAAATGTCAACGGTGGTGAAATCTTCGCTACCAGCGAAGAGGAAGTTATGTATGCAGCGATAGACTCTCTCGTCGATAAGCTTGACAGACAAGTGATAAAACACAAAGAAAAGATGATTCGACACTAACTCTCCCAAAGACGTTGCGCAAGTACCGGGAATAGCCTTTCTGGTATTTGCGCCCCAACTTTTCCAGTTATAAGCTCTATGTATTGATTATTACCATTTTCTCCAGCTCAATATTGTTTTATTTTACACTTTTTAGAGTGCGTTAATAGACAGGTATGTTAAAATCTCGCGAACTAAAGCTTAGTTGATTAGCGAACTCAATAATCCTAAATGAATATCAGTGAACTTTTATCGCCCGACTCTACGCTGGTTTGTGGCAACATTTCTAGTAAAAAGAAAATGCTAGAAAAAGTCAGCGAGATATTGGCTGAAAAAGTCAATGCGAAACCCAAAGACGTTTTCGAAAGCTTATTGTCGAGAGAGAAACTAGGTACAACCGCGTTAGGTGAAGGAGTTGCTATCCCACACGGTCGCGTTCAATGCTGCGATCAAATTATATCAGTATTTATTTTACTCGAAACGCCGATAGATTATGATGCAAGAGATGGAAAGCCTGTCGACATAGTGTTTGCTATTATGGTGCCAGAAGAAGCTCATACAGAGCATCTTAAACACTTAGCAAAAGTCGCAGAAATCCTTTCCAACCCAAGAATCCTATCTCAAATAAGAAACGCCCATTGTAGCGAAGCTCTTTATGAAATTTTGGAGCAAGCTGCATTAAAATTGGAGAAATAGAAAGGAGCAGATGAGAGCAATGAAACGGATATTTCTTAGTGGCCGCTCAGGGTCTGGTAAAACAGTGGCACTTAGAGCATTGGAAGACCAAGGCTTTTACTGCGTTGATAATATTCCAATCAATCTAATTCCTGAACTCCTCAATCAAACTGAAGAAAAATACCCTGAACTGGCGATTGGTGTTGACGCTAGAAACATTCCAGCCAGTGATGAAGAATTTGATAAAGTCATGAAACACTTGCAGGGCAAAGGAAAGCAATTCCAAGTGATCTTTATTGATGCGAGTGATACCACACTACTAAAGCGATTTAGTGAAACTCGAAGACGCCATCCCCTTACCGCAGAAGGTTTATCACTCGCGGAAGCAATAGCGGTGGAAAAACAACGGCTAGAGCCAATCACTCGTTACGCACAATTAGTTATCGATACCACCACTAAATCCCCACATGAACTCTGCGAGACTATCGTCAATAGGGTCATGGGGGACAACGAAACTCAAATCAGTCTATTATTTAAATCTTTCGGCTTCAAACACGGCGCGCCAACTGATGCAGACTTTGTATTTGATGCCCGATGCCTCCCCAATCCATACTGGGAAGAGCAACTTAGGCCTTATAACGGCAAAGATCAGCCAATCATCGACTACCTAGAAGATGCCCCCACTGTACAAGAGTATTTTTGGCAACTTAAAACTTTTCTTCATACCTGGATACCGCGATTTGAAGAAGGAAATCGCAACTACCTAACGGTAGCAATTGGATGCACTGGCGGACAGCACCGTTCAGTTTTTATGGTCGAAAAATTAGCCGCGGCATTTTCTCCGCTGTTCCATGATATACAAGTTAGGCACCGAGAGTTAAAACCGAGCTAACAATGAAATCACTCGGCGACCTTAACAAAAGCTGTTTAGTCACCAATAAAAAGGGAGTTCATGCTCGCGCTGCGGCGCAAATAGTATCGACTTCCAGTAAATTCGAAAGTCAAATAACGGTTACTCATCAATCAAAATCTGCCGATAGCCTTAGCCTTATAAAACTTCTCACACTTGACGCTCCACAGGGATCGACTTTGGAAATATCCGCCACCGGTAGTGACGCAGCGCTAGCTATCAAAGCTCTAACTGAACTAATAGAAAGCGGTTTTGGAGAGCTAGATTAAACTCTTTTGTTCAAAGCCTTTCCAAGAATCTACCAGAACGAGGTAGATAGTAGTTGTTCTTGTCAAATGAAATGACGACTCGCTTTGCTTTACCGACTAACTCAGCTCTTGGGACCAAACCTATAACTCGAGAGTCCGCACTGTTATCACGATTATCTCCCATCACCCAGAAATGATCCGAGGAAACCTCGATCGGACCAAATGAATTACGATAATCAATGTTAGAGCTATACTGAACAGAATACCGACTGGGAGATTCATGGTTCATTGTTTGAGCAAGTTCTTCTAAAATCACGAGGTGATCAATTTCGGTGTTATCGCTAGCCGGTTGATGCATCCTATCCAACTTTAACTCCAGTGGCTGATGGTTAATAAACAGCTGGTTACCTTGCATTGATACAGTATCACCAGGAATAGCGATCACCCGTTTAATCAGACGTTCATTGGAAACCGCCGAGTTAAACACAATCACATCTCCCCTCTGCGGTTCGCTATGTCTATTGAGGTTAATATCTGTCAGAGGAATTTTTACATCATAAGCAAGCTTATCTACCCAGACGCGGTCGCCGATTAAAATATTTGGCTTCATTGAGCCAGACGGCACATGGTACCAATCCGCAATTGCAGTTCGAAAAAACAACATCAAAAAGATAAAAAGGATTAACCCCTTGTTATTGTTCCAGATTTTTACAATTAACCGCATAAGAAGTCACTCTACTTTTTGAAAAATGAGAATAAAGAGCTAGCTCTGTTACTTCTATATAAGCCGGCTTTAACTAAGTTAGTCAGCAAAGACTAAAATTTATTACAAGGGCTTTACTAAGAATTGTTAATTGTTTTCTTGTTGGACTGTTTCTACCAACCAATCAATAAAAGCTTTAATTTTGGGTCGCTGCGCTGACTCAATGGGACATACTAGGTCATAGGATAAATCACTTTCCATCATTAACTCAAAAGGTTGAACGAGCCGTCCAGCCTTTACTTCTGCTTGTGATAAGACTAGATGTCCCATCGCAATTCCCTGCCCAAACACTGCAGCTTGCTGAACCATGCTAGAGTGGCTAAAAACTGGTCCGCGATTTAACTCTATGTCCTTAACCCCTGCTAATCGAAGCCAACGTCGCCAATCGTTGGTATTAAAATCATGCAATAAATTATGATGCTTCAGGTCTTCTGGAGAACTTAGCGGTAATTCGCCTTCCAGTAATGACGGTGAACAAAGGGGGGTAAGTCGCTCATTAAGCAATGTGACACTATGGAGCCCCGGATAAGAACCGCTTTCATAGTAAATAGCCAAGTCAACATCTTCTTGTAAAAAATCAACAGTAGCATCACTAGCCTTTAATCGAACCTCAATTTCCGGATAAGTTTCATTAAAGCGAGATAATCTCGGAATTAACCATTCAGTCGCAAAAGTTGGAATCACACTCACAGTAATAGGGCCACCAGCAACTTGAGTTCTTAATTGTTCCGTCGCAGCTGTTAAGTTCTCAAAGATATCTCGAATCTTAGGCCAATAGTTTTGACCTTCGTCAGTAAGTAACAACTTACGATTTCGCCTAATGAACAAGGGGATTCCAAGGAAATCTTCCAGCGCTTTAATTTGATGGCTCACAGCCGCTTGGGTTACAAAAAGCTCATCTGCCGCTCTGGTAAAACTCAAATGACGACCGGCAGCTTCAAAGGCACGCAAGCTTTTAAGTGGTGGAATCTTTCTAGCCAATGAGACTACCTCTAAGTAAATTTAGCAATGAGTATGAATTTCGCATTAGTTTTATTAATGGTTACCATTATAAATGATCGTTTGAAACCTCGCAATTTGAGCGTATAGTACGCACCATATTCAGTTGCTTCTCATTTTGTGAATTGCAGGTATATGTCCCCAATTTTGAGTTTTTGAAATTTGATATTGGGTCGAAGTTAAATTCGCTAGCGCCTTTTGACTTCAACACGCCGGAATGCGTGTTTTAGATTAGAAAAATTCTATTGTTTTTTCTTTTCTACGGATCATGTGGATCCTCTTTGAGTGTTGTTTTTATTTCTGTCCTAACAGAATTTTTTAGTGAAGTTAGTGGTTCCCTACCCCTTTTGGTCCAAATGAATCACATAATAGTTGCTAATAAGGCCTGCTACTTGCAGGCCTTTTTTTTTGCTTGATTTCTATCGATTTTCAGCTGATTATACCAACCTCACTGGCCTAACTTGGTAAACCTTACCAAGTAAAATCCTAACCTCGAGTGAATTAAAGATGCCCATAAATCAAAAGCAACTTACCAATCAAGTGGTGATGGTTCACCCTACGGACTTTGGATTTAATGAACAAACTGGAGTCGACAACGAGTTTCAAAACAAACCGCAGGCAGAAGATCACTCTAAAATTACCCAGCAAGCCTGCCATGAGTTTGAACAAAGTGTACTAGCTCTAGAAAGCCAAGGCGTTGGAGTTCAAATTCTGAACAAGTCACCACAACAACAAAGAGTCCCAGACGCGGTTTTTCCGAACAACTGGTTTTCCACCCGAGCGAATGGCGAGCTATTAATCTATCCGATGAAAACTGCCAATAGACAAGAAGAAGTACAAATAGATAACTTGAGTAAAACGCTAAACTCAGGTGGTTTCGGTATTTCGAAAATTACCGATTTAAGAGAAGAATTTGGAAATGACCAAATACTAGAAGGCACTGGTTCGCTAATATTTCATCACCCAAGTAACCGATTATTCGCGGCCATTTCCGAAAGGTGTCTAGTCCAACCGCTTAAACGATTTGCCGAAGTCTTTGAATATGACCTGATAGCATTTGATACATTATCAAGTAATAGTAAGCCGGTATACCACACCAATGTTCTAATGAGCTGTGGAGAGAATTTTGCGGTTATCACTGAATCTGTTATTCATTCTAAAGATCGAAAGAGAGTATTAGATTCCTTGTATGATACCGTTGAAGACGTGGTTATTATAAGCGAGCAGCAAATGGCGGAAGGCTTTTGCGGTAATGTACTGCAGTTATGCGACCAACAGCAGCAACCAGTTCTAGTAATGTCACATTCCGCTTTTAAGGGATTTAGTAATCCACAAAAGAAAATACTCGAGCGGCACGCCGACTTTGCCATCTTTAACATTGCTACTATTGAATCAGTCGGAGGTGGTAGTGCAAGATGTATGATAGCTGAAAACTTCTTGCCAGAGGTCAGCGCCAAGAAAGCATAAGCACTCTCAATGCTCGAGCCGTTTTGATACTAGGATGTTTATAATTGAAGCATCGAATCAAGTGTTTCACCAACGCCGGTTCGGCAGTTCTTTGTTCTTACTCGTGTCACAACATCACCATTTATACACTTCCAGCGAACAGTCTGGTTATCTATTACAGGTTCTAATATAACTGATTGCCCCGAAAACAAAGGACTCTGCTCAGAAAACCTCAATACGACTCGCTGGCTAAATACTTCCGCCTTGATGATTTGATTCACCCGTTCGCCTAGCAACACTTCAAAATTTACAGTGATAGATAGTTGCTGTTCAGCTAGATTCTGACGACTTAAAAATTCTCGCTGTAAATTTCCAGCTTTCTCGGCAAATCCTTTTAATGCTTGCGCAAACAACTTTTGCTGAGCATAATCTGGCGAAGTTACCAGGCTATAACCTACTCCGATCAAAATGACCGCCACTATGGTAAAAATAACTATTAAGTTCTTCATTTAGTCAAACCTCAGCCAATCATTACACATTCAGTTGGGTTTCTAGTATTACAGTCAAATCCCCCAATTCCAACTAAAATCTATGAAAAATCAGAGATTTACATCTAAACTTATATTTCAGTTATAAAAATAAATATATCAAATACTTATGGCGCTACCACAATTGCAGGGATATACCATCAGCCGAGAATTAGCAGCGGGTGGTATGGCCAAAATTTATGATGCTATCCAGATTTCTCTGAATAGGCCGGTCGCTATTAAGTTTTTAAGTAAAACCTTGCTCGATCATCACGAAGCGCTTTCTCTTTTTGAGCGAGAATCTTTAATAATTGCCCAGTTAAATCACCCCAATATAGTCCAAGTCATTGATAAAGGGATCAGCGAAGATTCACAGCCATATTTTGTTATGGAAAAAATTAATGGCATTGACCTATCCGAATTAATAAGTGGTGCAGATTTACCATTTAGCAAAAAAATTGATATCGCCATTCAAATTTGTAAGGGGCTTTCTTATGCGCATAAAAACAATGTCATTCATCGAGACATAAAGCCGGCTAACATCATTATTGACCAGCATGGTAATGCTCGTATTTTGGATTTTGGAATCGCCCTTTCAGAATCAGAAAGCCAACAAAATGAAACCTCGGTCATAGGCACGGAAGGATACATTGCGCCAGAGCAAGAAAACAATTACGCCCAAGCAACTATCGCTAGTGATATCTATTCTTTCGGTATGCTTTTGAAGAACTTATTTTATAAGCACTCACAAGGCGAGCCGATTAATCAACAAGAATTGGCCAAAATACCTAAGCCTTTGATAACGCTTATGGATCAATGTACTAATGAAGAACCAGCGATGCGGCCAAACTCTTTATCAGAAGTTAGAGATTGGTTATTACGTATTTCTCAAGGTAGCCATCTTAACAAAAGTAAGTTACAGCAAGCGCAACAAGAGACCAAAGACCTCAGCGCTCAATTTAACTTACTTGATGTGCTTTGTAAGACTCCGCAAAAAAGCGTGTACTTATTTCAAAAGAAGAGCAACCAACAGCTCATTGTGATCAAGCGACAGATGGACAGTAACGCGGGTCTCAAACAAGCCAAAATATTATCCAGTCTAAAACATCCTAACATCGTCCAAATCTATGCGGCGGCTAAAAGCACAGGTCATTTTGTATTAATCACCGAATACTTGCCGGGCGGCAGTTTAGCTAACTTGCTATTGCAAGATATGAGCGAACAAGACTTTTTAACTCAAGCATGCCAAATAAGCGCTGCTATGCACTTCGCCCATCAAAACAATATCCAACACAGTAATCTATCACCTGATAATATTTTGTTTGATAGTAAGCAGAATATAAAACTGGCTGACTTTGGACAAGTTAGAAAGCGCGAAGCTAACGATGACAATCAAGTGAGTTATCACCCACCGGGTCAACAAGCCTATTCAGAGCAATATGATATTTATTGTATGGGGGCAGTTTTTCATCATATGTTATATGGCGTAAAGGTAGGAGAGCCTTTGCCAAAGACCAATCGCAAGTTGTCATTTAGACTGCAAAGGTTAATCGATAAAATGATCGCTATTGACCCAATCAATCGGCCAACAACCGCTCAGCAGGTTTTGATTGAACTTCAAAGGATTGCCCGCAGCGGTCTGAGTAAATCACAAAATTCGAGCATTTCCAAAAATCGGAAAGAGCAAAGAAAACCAAAGAAACAAGTCGAACGAGGTCAACATAAGCCAGAAAACCAAACTAGCTCTAAAGGATTAGTTGTTGCTCTGGTGATTAGCATTTTAGTGATAATTGGGTTAATTGCTAAGGATTTTATCTAGGCAATGGCTCATTTAGCTAATAAACACCCTAATTAAATTGCCAGTGGGTTAAATAACCCCAAGCAGCGACCGCTGCAACCACTAGAGCCGTCAAAAACCACTTGAATGGAAAACGGCTTGTTCCGCGTTTTGGGACAAAGTAATTCTTGGGTATGTCCCCTTGAGACTGAAACTTCAGTTTTGTTCCGCCAACAATAATTTCGTCACCGTCTTGTAAAATCGCCCGAATCTGCATTTTGTTATTAATCAGTAAGCCATCAGCTGCACCATTATTAATGACCTCCCAACCTAGATCCGTTTCGTTTAGGTGAACATGTCGTGCCGAAACACTGGTTTCGCTAGTCGATAAATGGTGCCCAAGCATTTTGCTCAAATGATTATTCTGACAGACTATCTCATACACCTTTCCGGTCGAAGTTTTATCAATGTCATGTAAGAATACTTTCTCGGTCGCCATAGCTGGCCGGCTTTGGCTTTGGGTATTTCTTTTCGAAGAGCGTTTCTGTTTAGGTACTTTATCTTTGACAACCGTTCTAGGTTTCGACTGAGTTTTTACTTCTGGGCCTATCACGGTAAATGAAAACTCATCGAGTCGAATCACGTCATTGTTTTGCAACTCGCAAGATTTAATTCGCTCGTCATTAACAAAGGTGCCGTTAGATGAGTTGGCATCTTCTATAAAAAGTTTGTCTTGCTTAATAATCAGATTAGCGTGGGTGCGAGAAACAAAACTCAGCGGAACCATTATGTCTGCCTTTTCATCTCTTCCGATAGTTGAAGCTTGATTAATCTGAAAAAACTGACCAGAAAGCGGTGCCGAATTGGCTTTTAACAACCACGGAGAGATTGTTGGTCGAATCACCGTTTTGCTCGCTTTAACAGTTGCGCGCGGTTGATTAAGTTCTTGTAGCGGGTCGATTATTTCTAATTCTGACTCTCCGATTTTAAGCAGATCCCCAGCGACTAGCTTTTGACTATCCGATATTGGAAATCCATTAATTAGAATGCTCTTATTTCTACTCAGATTATTTAGAGTAACTTCTGACTGCTCAATCTCTAATTCGCAATGAACTGCTTCTGCATCAGGATCGTCAACCACAATATCGCACTTAGCATCACTACCAAGTTTTATAGTCGAATCAACAAGCCACATGGCCGGCTTTCTGCGATCTTTGAATTGAATTTTTAGCATTGTGGCGTTTTATTCTCCATTAGCCTCAATCTTAACCAGAAATAACCTAATTGTAAGTTATTGAACTAATTTCATTTTTCCGATGACGTATAATAACGTTTCTATGCTCAGAAAAAAATCAAATTTTAATCCGTCACACTGTTTTTATAATGCGTTATATAAATAAAGTTGGTCTTTAGCCAGCGGCTAACATTAATAATTGACCACACACCCAAGCTGCATATGTTCCTAAAGCATAGCCTAACACCGCTAATAAAACACCCACAGGCGCTAAAGAAGGGTGGAACGCTGACGCAACAATCGGAGCTGACGCAGCACCTCCAACATTAGCTTGGCTACCAACAGCCATGTAAAATAAAGGGGCTTTAATTAGTTTTGCGACTGTTAACATCAAACCCGCATGTATTATCATCCACAGAGCGCCGACAAGAAACAACCAAGGTCTTTCTAGAATTGCACCGACGTCCATATGCAGCCCAATTGCGGCAACCAAAATATAAATAAACAACGAACCTACTTTAGATGCACCGACGGCTTCAAAATTACGCAATTTAGTCGTAGAAGCGATTAGTCCAAGAGTTGTAACAGTAACAATCAGCCAGAAGAACTTACTAGTCAGCGAATACTTTGATGCTGCAGGCCAAACATCAGCGATAAGAGGAGCTAAATTATCCGCCACCACATGGCCAATCGCTGTCGCACCAAACGCCAAAGCAACGATTAGCATTAAGTCAGTCAAGTTGGGATTCTTAGCATTTTCGCGATTAAATTTTTCGACAGTCTCTTTCAGATCTTCAATCGCTGTCGTATCGGCACCCGTTTTAGCGTCAATCCGCTTCGCACTGCCAGCCATATAAAGTAATACCGCCATCCAGATATTGGCGATAATGACATCGACTGCAATCATACTCGAGAAAAGTGGCCCAGAAACTTCAAAGACTTCCTTCATTGCAGCTTGATTAGCGCCACCCCCAATCCAACTCCCGGCAACCGTAGTTAAACCCCGCCATACATCCCCGGAAACGACATCGGGATTAATCACTGACATCAATAACACCGCGATAGGTCCCCCAATCACTATGCCGAGAGTACCAGTTAAAAATAAAATTAATGCTTTTGGTCCGAGCGCTTTGATCTTCTTAAAGTCGACACTGAGAGTAAGCAATACGAGACTCGCTGGAAGCAAAAACCTCGAAGCCACATAATAAATTTGCGAGCCATTGGCTGCTATTTTAGTGTCTTCTGGTTTAGCTGCATTTTGACATTGAGTTAGCACCGAATTACCCGCATCAATCGCACCGCTTAAAACTTGATCGCACGGATAATCATAAGGAACTACATGGAATGTGTGGAGAAGCGAAGGAATAAAATAACAAAGCAATAGAGCCGGCACATATTTATAAAACTTTCTGAAAATTGGCTTATCACTTTGGTGAGTATAAAAAACTACCCCCAGAATAACCGCCAAAATTCCGAAAACCGTTGCGGTATTAGTGACAAGATAGGTAATTGGCTCTGACATTGAATCCCCTAAAATAAATATTGTTGCACCGTTAAATCAATTGACTAAATTTGCTAATGGTGAACGAACTACCGAAAGGCCTCACAAACCTAGCTAACATATTGAAGCAACGCGCTTTTTTAAGAAATAAAATACAGCAATCGGCCTTAGGACTCAATTAAAAGTTTAGTTGGGTTAAATAATTGGAAGCTATTGTGGGGCTTAGGTGATTGTAGTGTAGATCCGACTAGTCTACTAGGCGAAGTGCCAGCCCTTGAATGGTTCTAACTTTCCAGAGGAGAAGTACAAGCCTTAGTCGGGAAGATCCACCGGCGTAATTTTTGACGGCTTAGAACGACCATTCTTACGCAGCGCTTCGCGCAAAACGTATTCGATTTGCGCGTTAACACTCCTTAGTTCGTCTTCAGCCCAAGACTGCATCGCATTGAGCACCTCTTCATTAATTCTAAGAGGGTACGCTTTTTTAGCCACGGTTAACTCCGGTGTTAATTAACTTTATGCTGCTATTGATAAATTTCAATCGTTAGATTAGTACAAACTACCTGCATTGACGACTGGAGAAGCAGCTTCATCACTACATAAGACCACTAGTAGATTGCTTACCATTGCCGCTTTTCGCTCCGAGTCTAATTCGACAATTTCTCTTTCTGCTAACTGATTAAGAGCCATGCCTACCATACCAACCGCTCCTTCAACTATCGTCTTTCGCGCAGCTATGATAGCCATCGCTTGTTGCCGTCTTAACATCGCACTGGCTATTTCCGGAGCATACGCCAAATGGCTAATTCTTGATTCGACAACATGAACGCCTGCCTTGTTAAGTCTATCCTGAACCTCTTTACGCAGAGCTTTTGAAATTTCAATGGGGTGGCTTCTCAACGAAATTTCTTCATCTTGATTGTCATAAGCATAGCTTGTCGCTAAGTTTCTTAATGCAGCCTCACTTTGAATAGAAACAAAATCTTCATAATCGTCCACTTGAAATATGGCTTCAGCGGTGTCAACAACTTCCCAAACTACTACGGCCGCAATTTCGATCGGGTTTCCATTATTATCATTTACTTTTAGCTTGCTACTCTCGAAATTTCGAACTCTCAGCGACACACGATCTTTGGTGTAAAAAGGGTTTGACCACCTTAAACCAGGCTCTTTAACAGTCCCGACGTATTTACCGAACAGTTGCAGTACTCTTCCCTCATTAGGGTCAACCATAAAGAATCCAAACCAACAAATAAGGACAGTAATAGCAGTTAAGAAAGCTAGAATTGCAAGCAAATTTCCCGATCTGGCCAGCAAAATCGCAACAACGATACTCGCAATTTGCGCCACCAACAAAACCACTATGGTAGCGATACCATTTGGCGCCTTAATTTCTTTTTCTGTAATCATAATTATCTCCTTAACCGAGTGTAACCGCATGCTTAATCGAAACTTACTTTGTTGCTTTCGATTTTGGTTGCAGCAAAAATTGCTTATAACCAAACCACTTAATTAAACTTATTCAATTGAAATCTTAGGTGTTTGACCGAACTCTACACCACAAAGATATCATTATGATATCATTTTGTCAATTTGGGCTAATTTAGGAATTTTCCAATAGTTGACTCGTTAGCAGTTTGCTACACTTAGTGGCAATCCAGCGCTTTAGCGGTTAGAAAAGATAAAAGAGGAAAAGGTAAATGGGATTTTTTGACAAGTTACGTGGCGAATTTATCGATATCATTGAGTGGACTGACGACAGTCGCGACACCATGGTTTATCGATTCGAACGACACGAGAATGAAATCAAGATGGGCGCTAAGCTTATCGTGCGTGAATCGCAGGTCGCCGTTTTCATTAACAAAGGCAAGTTAGCAGATATTTTCGAGCCAGGTGATTACACCTTAGAAACTGACAACTTACCGATACTGTCTACTTTGCAGGGATGGAAACACGGATTTCATAGCCCATTTAAGGCCGAAGTTTACTTTATTAATACTCGACGATTTACTGATCTTAAATGGGGAACTAAAAACCCAATCACTTTAAGAGATCCCGAGTTTGGTCCATTAAGAGTTCGAGCATTCGGAACATACGCGATAAGAGTCAGCAACCCAGAATCTTTTATCAAAGAAATTGTAGGAACTGATGGTCACTTCACCACCGATGAAATAACAGATCAACTTCGTAATTTAATCGTTTCCCGTTTTGCAGACATCGTTGGAGAAGCGAAAATACCAGTATTGGATATGGCTGCCAACTACGACGAACTCGGTGAGTTTATCACAGGAAAAATTCACGATGACTTCCTCGCGTACGGTATCGATATCACTAAAATGTTGGTCGAGAACATCTCACTACCTCCGGCAGTAGAAGAAGTATTAGACAAACGAACTAGCATGGGAATTGTGGGTAACCTCAATCAATATACTCAATTCCAAGCGGCCACCGCAATGGAAAAAGCGGCAGAAAATGATGGCATGGCAGGTGGTGGAATGGGCATGGGAATGGGCTTTGCAATGGCTAATCAAATGGGTCAAACCACTAATCAAGCCAGTCAAGCAACCAATAACAATCCTAACGTTTCAGCACCGCCGCCACTACCTCAGGAAAAACAATTTCATGTAGCCGTCAATGGTGAATCCAAAGGACCAATGTCAATTGCACAAATGCAGTCTTTGGTAAAGGATGGCTCAGTCAACCGTGACAGCCTAGTCTGGACAGACGGCATGGCTAACTGGAGTAAAGCCTCAGAAGTTGCAGAAACCAAAGGCTTATTTTCAGCCGTTCCACCTCCACTACCACCACAATAAACTAATCATCTAATCCGACTATTGATCAATAGTCGGATTGATTAATAAGAATTTTAGAATAGGACTTTCTATGGCTTCGTCTCCGCCACCTCTAAATACCCCTAACATCGATTCATCCAAAAACTCTGATGTTACTCACGATGATTCTTCCGTTGAAGCACAGTCTAGCGAATTTAAGTGCAAACAATGTGGCGCAAAGTTAACTTATGCTCCCGGAACCAGCGTGCTGAAATGCTCCTATTGTGATTTTGAAAATGCCATTCCAAAATGTGAAGAAGACATTGTCGAACTCGACTTTCATCAATATCTCGCGCAAATGCAAGATAGCGAAGTCACAGAAGAACGGCTGTTTATTAAGTGCACCTCTTGCGGAGCGGAATCGACATCTGAAGCCAATGTCACTTCGCAAAACTGCCCCTTTTGTGACACCGAAATTGTCACCACGGCAAAATCAAAAAAACTCCTCAAACCGCGCTCTTTATTGCCCTTTAAGATCAAGAAACGCACAGCAAAAGAAAGCTACAAAAAATGGCTGAATAGTTTGTGGTTTGCACCAAATGCTTTAAAGAAAAAAGTCAAACTAGAACTAGCCGTAAAAGGCGTTTATGTGCCTCATTGGACTTATGATGCAGACACTCTCTCATATTATACTGGTCAACGCGGCATCTATTATTACGTCACAGAAACTAGGACTCGTACCAACTCCGACGGAAAATCTGAGACCTATACCGTTCAAGTCAGAAAGACTCGTTGGTATCCAGCGGCGGGAACAGTCACCGATGATTTCGATGATGTACTGATTGTTGCAAGTAAATCGCTCCCCGAAAAATATACGCGAGAACTAGAACCATGGGACCTTAACAACCTTGTCAGCTACAAAGATGAATACTTAAGTGGTTTTAAAGCTGAGAGCTATCAAGTTGATTTAGAGCAAGGTTTCGAGCTGGCTAAAGACATCATGGATGAAACCATTCGGATGACCATTCGGCGGCATATTGGTGGTGATGAGCAGCGTATTTTTACCGTTAAGACGCAGCATAACAACATTTCCTTTAAACACATTCTCTTGCCCGTGTGGCTAAGCGCTTATCGCTACAAAGAAAAAATCTATCGATTCTTAGTGAATGCTAGAACCGGCGAAGTTCAAGGTGAGCGCCCTTGGAGTTGGGTAAAAATTACTTTTGCTGTACTAGGAACTCTAGCGGTTATTGGTGGTGGATTTTATCTTTATCACCTGCATGAAACTGGGCAAATTTAGCCACTGCCTCTGCGCGACTAAATCGAATTCTCTGGTGCCCAAGCTCTAGCGCTTGAATGTACTTGAGAATTTGATTTGAAGTATTGTTTGGGCGAAACCATCATATGTTTCTTAAACATGGTGATAAATGCGGAGTCAGATTCGTAACCTAAATCCAATGCAACATTTGAAATCTTGTCTCCTTTTTCGATGCGCTCTAAAGAATAGAGTATGCGCAACCTTTGTCGCCATTCGATAAATCCCATGTTAGTTTCTTTTTGAAATAGTCGATTAATGGTTCTCGGTGTTGCACCTACCGATTCAGACCAAGTCTTTAGTGAAGTATTGCTGCCAGGATGAGCACAAATAAATTCCGTGATTTTTACTAACCGTTTATCTTCTGGCATGTTCAAAGAAAGTGGCGCCTTCTGGGCGAGATCAAGCTGATCGAGTAAGAAATTAATATGCCTTTGCTTTCGTTCTGTTAGTTCATATTCTTCCTGCCACTCAGCAATGCTTAATATTAACTCTCTCAGCAAATTATTCACCATCAGCGCTTCGGTCGTTTCCGGAAGGCGTTCAGAAAGACTATTATCGATATAAAGCGAACGGAAGCTTAGGCCAAATTTTGTCGACACAATATGAGGTGTAAACCTTGGCAACCATAAAGCTCGCTGAGGAGGAATAATAAAACTCGCACCAGGCACCTCGACTTTCATTATTCCACTAGAGCAATACGCTAGCTGCCCCCACGGATGCTGGTGTTGTTCGACTAGGTAGTTTTCAGGCATTTCTGAAACCCTCGCAATGATCGGGCGCGAAAGCGTATCTTCTTGAAAGCTTGACTGACCACGAGTCCAATTTGTGTCCGATTTGATAAATAACTCGTCTTTTTGGCGATAGAATGCCATTTATTCTATCGCTATACTTTGCTCACTTCAAATTCAAGCAAACCGGAATTCCACCAGTGCAAGCGAAACCTTGGCAAACCAAAAAAGCTTTTCTGATTATCACTTCTATTCTAATGACTCTGACCTTTTCTGCTTGGGCTGCACTATTGAATAACTTTGCGGTAGAAAAAGCTCAATTTACTGGTGCGGAAATAGGCATGTTACAGAGCTTAAGAGAAGTACCAGGATTCTTGGCATTTACAGCAATCTTTGTATTGTTAGTGTTAAAGGAGCAAACCTTCGCTCTGCTTTCACTATGTTTGCTGTCCATTGGCGTCACTATCACTGGATTATTTCCCTTTGAAATTGGCCTATATGCCACCACGGTATTAATGTCGATAGGTTTTCATTATTTTGAAACCATTAATAGCTCTCTATCACTTCAATGGTTAAGCAAAGAAGAAGCGCCAGCAGTGTTAGGGGAACTAATTTCAGTTAAAGCATTTGCTGCGCTAGTTACCTACGCTGCCATTTGGGTATTGTTTAGTTTTTTATCGGTAGAATACTCTACTGCTTACTTTATTTTCGGTGGAGCCGGATTACTGCTTTTTCTTTGGCTATGGTTTGCGTTTCCAAAGTTTGAGTCACCTGTTGAACAACACAAAAAATTAATCGTTCGCAAACGCTACTGGCTTTACTACCTGCTGACTTTTTTCAGTGGTGCAAGACGGCAAATCTTTATGGTGTTCGCAGGTTTTATGATGGTCGAAAAATTCGAATACCAAGCGTCAGATATTGCGCTACTTTTTATTGTTAATCACTTAATGAATCTTTACATAGCGCCCAAAATTGGACGCTGGATTGGTCATATCGGAGAGCGCAAAGCACTGACTGTTGAATACATTGGCTTGATCTTTGTATTTGTGGGATATGCGCTGGTAGAAGATCCCAATATCGCTGCAGGACTCTACGTGGTTGATCACCTATTTTTTGCTCTTGCAATCGCCTTAAAAACTTTCTTTCAGAAGATAGCCGATCCCAAAGACATCGCAGCTTCTTCAGGAGTGAGCTTCACCATCAATCATATTGCAGCGGTTGTGATCCCGGCTAGTTTTGGGATCTTATGGCTTTATAGTCCTTCGTTGGTGTTCTATTTGGGAGCAGGTTTGGCCTTTATTTCGCTAATGTTAACTCAATTAATTGATCTAGAACTGAAGAAGGCAGCATTGGTAAATTGAACCGGTATAAAGTTTCATTTACCTTATATGAGCCCTATCCTTCTGCACAATACCCTGCACCAAATAATCGCTCAACGTTGCCAATACTCAACGTTTTTTTGGCTAAATTAAGCCACAGCAGCTTGTTTCCCTAAGAAATCGGCTATTTCTTTAATAAATTGTACCCGCATTCAAACTTTTTAAGCTTGGCTTACGACTTAACCAATAATTCTACTTGAACTAGCCCTTAGGCTAAGCGAAGATTCTTAGGACTGGAATAGCATGGGAACCACATGTTTCAACTAAATAAAGACGAAAAACTCATAGAAAAGGCCTTGGCAGGCTCTCAGCGTAGCTGGGTGAGTCTTGTTAAACGGTATGAAGGGCTCGTTTATAACTACTGTTTAAGAATGACTTTTAATCGATCCGATGCAATGGATTTAATGCAAGAAGTATTTTTAGCAACCTACCGTAATTTACCTAGTTATCGTGGCCAAAATCAATTTAAGGGCTGGATGATGCGGATCGCTGCCAATAAAACGACCGATTTTTTACGTTCTCGTGGTCGAAACCCGCTACATCATGCAGGAGAGGTCACCGAAGAAAGCTACCACTCTCCAGAACAACACCATGCTGGCTCCCATCATCAAGATCCGGCTGAAGAATATAAGATGGCTAAAAACAATCAACAAATAAAACAAGTTTTGGATAAATTACCGGAAGAGCAAAAACTGGTGGTTGAGTTAAAGTTTTTTCAGCACTTTACCTTTGATGAAATTAGTCATCAAACCGGCACGTCAATTAACACCGTTAAAACGCGCCTCTATGCAGCATTAACAAAGTTAAAAGGTTACTCGGAGATTCAAAATGTTATGTGATCATCAGTTAGTTATTGACCACATCAATGACTTTATCGAAGACAAATTATCGGTCGAATTAAAACAACAGGTTTCCAGTTGTATAGAGCAGTGTGAAGACTGCCAAGCGACTTACCGCCAGTGTTTGCAGCTTTATCAAATGTCTCATGAGTGGCAACAACAGGAAGTTCCCGAGTGGCACCGCACACGCTATGCAGTACGTCCTCCGGTAAAGCAAAACTCTTGGCTAAATTGGGCATCAATGGCGACTTCATCATTAGCGATTTTGATGGTGGTTTTCCAATTAGAAGTTAATACCGGAGATCAAGGATTGACCATTAGTTTTGGCGGTAACCAAGCGGAATCAAAAATCGAAAATATGGTTGAGCAACAATTGGCCAGCTATAAAAAAACGCACGAAAAGCTGTTTGAAGTAAAACTAAAGACCGCTTTAGAGCAACAAGACAATCGTACCAAATTAAGATTGGCGAATTGGATTGAAAAGAATCGAGATGAACGACAGCAAGATATTAAATTTGTTATGACAGGCTGGCAATCACAACGATATGAAGATCTCAAAAATGTTGACCAACGTTTCGCGTACCTAGCAGATAATCAAATTGAGAACAATCAGGCGATTAATCAATTGATCCAATCAGTAGGTGACGATGGAAGCGAACAGCAACCTAATGACATGTAGATATTCAGTCAACCGTATCTGTGAAATTAACTATTTAAAATGAGTAACGAATTATGAAGCAACTAACTATTCAAACATTACCTAAATTATGTAACAACATAGTGGCTAGACAATTCAAGAAATTAGCATTAGTGGGTCTATCCAGTGCCTTAGCATGCTCGAGTCTAGTCGCTTCTGCCAATGACTTTGACCGTGCACAAAAAGAATTGCGAATTATGAGCAAAATATTTGATACCTCACTCGCCGATGCCAACATTAGCAAAACCAACTCGGTGTTTCCTGGTCGCTCAGGCTCAACCCAAGCCACCTACTTAGCCAAGCAAGGGATGGTGTTTACATTTAGCTTTAGCAGTTCTGAGTTTGGAGGGGCCGACGACTGGCAAGCCTTTGGTGAAGGTGTTGGTCGATTAGTTGGGACAATTGCCAGTGAAGTCTCCGAAGCTTTTGCTGAAATAGATAGCGAGTTCAATGATGCGCCTAGAGCTCCGATCACACCTCGATCACCACGGCCGGTAGATGAAGTCGATGCTTGGGAAGAAAAGATGGAAGCTTATGAAGAGTATCGAAACGCCATGGAAGAACTCAGAGACCAACAAAGAGAGAGTCGAAGAGAGATTCGAGATATGCAACGAACTATTCGTGAACTGGAAAGAGAAGCTAAACACAATAGTGAAGAATCTTCAGAGCTTAATAAGCGCCGAGCTGAGTTAGAGAAGAAAATGAAGAAACTAAGCGAAGAGCAAACCATTTACCAGAAGACTATGAAAGAGTATCGCGAGAAGAAATATCAAAAAGTTCGTGAGAAAAACAACAAAAAGGCAAATGTAATTATCAGTACCCTTTGTGATTATGGTTCGACCTTAAGGTCGCTTGAAAAGAATGAACACGTCACACTGATTTTTTCAAACTTTGAGGATAACAAAGACCAAGTTTATGTGTTCGATTATGATGATGTTAGTGACTGTTCTTCTAAAGATAAGCTCTTGAAAAATGCAGTGGCCTATCAGCTTTGATAGCGATTATTAACCGATGATAAAAAGCCCACTGTAAGTGGGCTTTTTTGTATAAAGAGTCGCTGTTTCTTCATTCAAAATCAGTTTCGCAGCGCTAAAGCTTTTAAAGGAAAATAAATAATCGAACTTATCGCTAATACTTAAAACGGTCGATAACTCAGTTGTTTATTGATATGTAACATGACCAATCAAAAACGGCAGTCGAATATACTCGAGGTCAGGCGTATCAGATCATACTGAAGTACACTTGTACAACAGGTAACGGTGTCCTGCTGACCAAGCAATTGGCATTTTTGGTTACTTTTTTTGCTATTGAAAAAAGTAACTCGCACGCAAGCAAAGCGGTGCGAAACGCCCTTGACCTTGAATCTCAAATAGATGGGAAACCACGCCACCTCCTACTGCTTATAAATTACACCATCTTTCATCACGAAAGAAATAGTCTCCATCAGACTAATGTCTTTTAATGGGTCACCATCAACCGCTACCAGATCAGCCAATTTTCCAACTTTAATGCTGCCCAATTTATCTTCTATTCGAAGCAATTTAGCGGTATTCAAAGTGGCCGACTGAATCGTTTCAATAGCCGGCATTCCAGCTTCCACCATATACTTAAACTCTCGACCATTTAAGCCATGTGGAAACACCGCTGCGTCAGTCCCAAAAGCGATCTTTACGCCCTTTTTATACGCTCGCCCAAAGGTTTCTTGAATTAGAGGGCCAATCGCAGCGGCTTTAGGTTGAACAATTGCAGGGTAATAACCATCAATAGCCGTTTTTTCTGCCACCCATTTACCAGCTGTAATAGTCGGCACATAGTAAGTACCTTTTTTCTTCATTAGGCGCATGACTTCGTCGGTCATGTAGGTACCATGTTCAACTGAATCCACTCCAGCCATAACAGCTCGCTTCATTCCTTCAGCACCATGCGCATGGACCGCTACCACAAAATCATAGTCTTTCGCCGCTTGCACAACGGCATCTAATTCATCTTGGGTGAATTGGGGATTAGAGCCACTTTTAGCCAGACTTAATACGCCGCCTGTAACGGTCAGTTTAATAACGTCCGAACCTTCTTTATAACGTTGCCTAACGGCCTTTATGGCTTCGTCCGCACCATTGATCACACCTTGTTTGGGACCTGGATCTAGCATTAAATCAGGCCGTAAACCATTAGTAGGATCTGCATGACCTCCGGTCGTTGCAATACTCTTACCGGCGGCGTAAATTCTAGGCCCTTTGATATAGCCTTGATCAATCGCTTTACGAAGCGAAACAACCACTCCGGCAGAAAGGTCTCCCAAATCACGAACGGTAGTAAATCCAGCATCTAAGGTCTTTTGTGCATAAACAGTGCTTCTTAAGGCATAGTCAGCATTAGACAGAAAAAATTTTTCTCCATAGGACTCTTTCGAGATTTCGCCCGACATATGCACATGCATATCCATCAGACCAGGCATTAGAGTCTTGTCTTTCAGGTCAATTAATATTTCATTTTCATTCGCTGCGATAAATCCTTTTTCGATGGCTTTAATCTTGTTACCTGAAATTCGTATCGATTGATTTTTTTTGACTTTTAGATTTTCTACATCGATCATTTTTCCAACATGTAAAAGGTAATCAGTCGCGTAAGCAGGTAAACTAAAAACAAATAACAAAATAAACTTTAGAGAGAAGGATCTTTTCACTGGTTTGATAGCCCTTGTTAAATCATAAACCGCCACTGTATCGTACTTTAAAGACGAACACAAAAAAGCCCAGAGTCACTGGGCTTTTTTGACTAGCATTCCAATCAGTTAGAAGTTGTATCGGATTCCGACCCCGTATTTACTTAGCTCTGATTCATAGGTGTAATCCGCATATACCGCTAAGTCAGAGTTTAGGTTATATGCCCCACCAACAACATAGCTCGTTTCGTCGACATCATTGATATCCAGATATTCAACTGCGGCTTTAAGCTCTAGATTTTTACCTAGCATACTTCTAATACCTGCGGTGACTTGAAACCCATTTTCATCAAAATCATTACTATTTTTAATCTTGGCAAAATCTATCTCACTAAAAAAAGTAGAATTGCTAGAAAATTGATTTTTATATCCGACACCAATAGTCATCGTATCTAAATCGAATCCTCCTTCATTAACTCTTGCCAGATCACCGGCGACGTAAAAGTTGTTATTCAGCTCTTTACTGGCTGTAAGCTCAAATCCATCTAATTTGCCTAGTCCGTCCGAATCATATTCAGTAAAACCGAACTCAACATAATCAAATGATGGAGTTTCTGCCATCGCACCAAATGATATAACAGATAATACTGCGCTAGCGATTATTGTCTTTTTCATTATTTCAATTCCTTATTTAAATTAGAAAGTTTGTGATTCGATTAACCACGAGCGCATACTAGTTTTGTTGAACTGAATTCAAACTGAATGAATAAATTGACAGGATAATAATTGTTAGTAATTCTTAAAAGTTTCCAACTGCCCGAGTTACGCCAGGCCAGCACATATCTGCAATTTTCGCCTATATAATGTAATTTACCGATGAATCTAGGCAAAACAACAAAGATACTCCTTAAGCTGGTATCTTCCATCCGATAGCGCTAGAATCGGTCGAATAAACTAAAGTAGAGTCGAATCAAGACTTTAGTAAGGAACTCAAAGAAAGGAAAGGATGCATCAATGAAGCTAACTACCCCCGCGTTGCTATCGTTACTATTAATATCGTTTTTATCTCCGGCCGCCGAGCTCTCGGTAGAAGATTTTGCGGCTCAACGTACAATTATTGATGCAAAAATATCTCCTAGCGGTCAATTTTTAGCCATGACATTATCGCAAAATAACTCTCGTTATTTAGTGATTAGAGATTTGACCCAACCCAATTTTCCAATTACAGGTCTACTAGAAGACCCAATTGTGAGACCTTCAACTTTAAGGTGGGCAAACAATGAGCGGCTAATTGTTCAACTACTAGTCCCTTTTCAGACCAACAAGGTCAGGTATAAATTTAAAAATGACCCGGATTTCAATATTGATGACTACCTGATGTTTTATCGTTCAGTATCGATGGATACCAAAGCTACAAATGTAGTTCAACTGATGGAAAACAAGAGTAACTTTACCGTCAACAATATCAATCTTGGTTGGATTTCTAACATGCTTCCCAGAGAAGCTAACTACATTCAAATGCCGGCTATCATAAAAAATCGGTTAACTTTAAACAAAGTAGATATCACAACTGGTGATGCGAGCACAATTGCAACAGGCAATAAGCGAACTTTCAAATTTGTCACTGATGAAGCAGGAGTTCCTACACATCGACTAGACTACTTAAAACGAGCCAAAGAAATTCAAGTATTTCAGCTAAAGGAGAAAAATAGATGGAGCAAAGTGGATTCCCTATACTTCAACCCACTAGATGAAGAAAGTTCAGATTCTTTTGGTCTTCTTTACTTTGGGATTGGCAAGGACAGCGAACTAATTTATCGTAAGCGAAACTTAAGCACCGGTTTTTATGAGATTGTCGGCGAAGAGAGGAAGAGCAGCCAAAAAAGAATAATAGCCCGCTTACCAAATCAAAGTATCCATTCGCTGATTCAAGGTAGTGATAGTTCTCATATAATAGGTTACAGAGTACAATCAGATATAATGCGTTCGTTTTACTTTGATCCAAAACTACAGCAAAGATATGATGCCATCGCAGCACAAGTTGGACCCGTTAATTTCGATCTCTTGAGCCCTATAGAACAAAGTAAAAAAACCACACTTATCACCCATGGATTAACTAATCCTGGAACACTATATACTTTTGACTACGCAAGTGAAAAGCTTAGTTATGTCGGTTTGTTACATCAAAAATTACCATTAGAAAAATTAGCCAAGTCGGCGATAACCAGTTATAAGGCGAAAGATGGCACAAATATTAGAGCCTATATTTTGTTTCCTCCAGGTTATTCTAAATCAAACCCTTTGCCATTGGTGGTTCTTCCACATGGCGGCCCAAATGTGAGAGATAGCGCAACTTATGATAACTTAGCCCAGTTTATTGCTACACGTGGATATATCGTGATAAAACCTAACTTTCGCGGCTCCTCCGGTAGCGGTTGGAAATTTGAACAACAAGGATACCGTCAATGGGGTGAACTTATGCAATCCGATGTTGATGATGCAGCCAGCTTTTTACTCAAAGAGAAGTATGTTAAAAAAGGAAAAATATGCATTGTGGGCGCTTCATATGGTGGCTATTCTGCATTAGTTGCTACGATTAAAAACCCCGAGTTATATAGCTGCTCAATTAGTATTAACGGCATCTCTAACTTGCACGATTTGATTGAAAACACTATTGATAACAGCGGTGTTTTTCGTCAAAAAATCGAAGCTCGAATATACCAAAAAGTAGGAAACCCGAGAACAGATCTAGAATACCTAAATAGAAATTCCCCTGAACTTCATGCGAACAAAATTACCACACCTATACTTCTAATTGCGGGAGAAGATGATGACATAGTTCCAGTATCGCAATCTAGAAGAATGGCTAGTGCTCTGGATGACTCCGGCTCGGAATTTAGATTTGTCGAGATCGAAAACGTAGGTCACAATCCCTTTTTGCGAACCGAGTCGAGAAAAATCACCTACAAAGAAATTGAAGACTTTTTAGCCAAGTATTTGAACTAATCGACTAGAAGTATTAAAAAGTGGATTTACAGTTAATGTAAAGACTAAGTTGTATTAGTCCTTATACCCAGCTACATCCATTAACTTTTTGTTACTTCTTACAAAAATCCCATTGCCTCTTCCAACTTCTTGGTTTCTTGAATTGTAAACCACGGCTTCCGCAATAAATTGGGTACGATTGTAATTGGCTATTTTTCCGACCGCTTTCATTGTACCGCTAGAAATGGGTTTTGTGAGGTAAGTTGTGAAGGAAGTGGTTAGAACAAAAAATTCCGGTTCTAACGAGTTGGCCGCAAAGAATGCGGCGTCATCGAGCATTTTAAAATAGACAGAACCATGCACAGCTTGGTCCGCATGAAACATTTTAGGATTAAGGTCTATCGAGATTTCTGCGTGCCCTTCGGACACCTTCATCACCGGTAAGTAAAAATCGTTCAAAGGTGCGGCTTGGTACATATTTTCAAGCCGCTTAAAATGTTCCAATTGGTCCATCAAGACACTCAGATTGTTATGCGAAGAATCTGGATTTTACTTCATCGTTTAACTCTAAACCAGAAATTGATGCACGCTGAAGGAGTTGCCAAAAATAACGATAGGTCGCTCGATCATGTAGCTCACCTTTGTATTGAATAGGCCCCCAATCCGCATCTTGAGCTGCCAGCAAAATCCCTTGCGCGTCTTCCACTTCAGAATAGTCAGGTTGCATGGCTTCAACAATGGCCTCAATTTGAGTTGGGTAAATGCTCCACATTCGCATAAAACCGAATTGATTTCTGGCGATAGACGCATCACTTTTAGTTTGCTCAACGTTTTTAAGATCAAGTGTGACATTGTGAGCCGGAACAATACCATTAGCTAATGCCGCTGCGACTAATTCGGTTTTAGCTCTCGCTAACAAAGGGTGAGCAAACTGTCCAGGACTGCGCATGCAAGCAGCAGGGATGGCGCCATAATGCCCACTGACAAAATCCATCATGCCGAAGTCCAACACTTGAATCCAATCTACCTCAGCAATTTTCCAAATATCTTTCAAGGCACCATGTGTTTCAATTAAAACGTGAATGGGAATTTCTCTTTCAATTCCATTTTCTGTAGCAACCTTTTTAATGTAGCCAACCATCGCTTCGATTTGAAACGCTTGAGTACATTTTGGCAAAGTGATGTAAGCAACGTTGTTACCGATTTTAGGCACTAATATATCCACATCATTTTTCCAATGTGGGTGGCTAAAATCATGGATTCGCACGCCCATCATATTATGCTTGTTCTGCTCGCTGGATATAACTCTTGCTACCATTTCGGCATGCTCGGACTCTTGCCCAGCGGCAGCGCCATCTTCACAATCACATGTAATATCGAACACAGGCCCTATTTTGGATTGCATCTCCAATGCTTTTAGCATCAATTTTTCGCTTCCAGCAAAGTGTTCGCAACTTGGGATCACAGGAAAAGGCTTTTCTGCGTCAAACAAAGCTTGATTGGGATGAACGAGTGTAGACATTGTGTGCTCCTTTAAAACTCACTGTATGCTTTGCCAAGATATTTGATTGTAAAGCTTGGCAAGAGCTCTTATTAGATTGTTATACGACCCTAAGAGTATTTATCTCAATAATCCCGTTTACTTGCAACAAATCATAACTAGACTTTAGTCATATTGGCGTTATAAAAGGGCCAATTACTGATATTTTTGAGATAGAATCAATTCACTCGATTGATTAAGGCTCACATAAAAAGTGTGATTTTTAGTCATTTTCAAACAATTGTTTGAATTTTCGATTGAAATAGGTATGATTCATCTAAACAGGTTAAGACATCCGACCAGTTGAGTAAAGTAGAATTTTTACTTTCTAGATATCACTAATGATCAAATGGTCTAAGGTAAGTCGGTAAAAACAACTTCACGGGAAAATACCATGAATAGCTACAACGAGTTTCTCGAACACGTAAACGAAGAAGATGTCTTGGGTGGCTTTTGGCCTGGCATTCAACTTTATTATCCCCCTGTAAAATACTCACCTAAAGACAGTGAATACGAAACCATGGAGCAAGCCGTTGCTCGTATTCGTCGACATGCACACCAATGTCCCGCTCATACCTTACTTTTCGATTTAGAAGATGGCTGTCGACAAAAGGAAATGAGTCGCGAATTACTAAGAAACGAATTACCAAACTTTCCAGAACGAAAATTCCAAATCGCCCTTCGAATCAATCCGTTTCGTACCGAAGAATACGAAAAGGATTTGGAGTTGATTAGAGATGTTGGTGAGTATGTTGATGTCATTGTGTTAGCGAAAGCCGGTGAAATGTATGGTGCGGCAGAAATTAGGGACCTCTCAGCTTGGCTTGTTGGGGTAAACCCAGATATTGAAATTCAACCCATTATAGAGCACCCACGCTCATTAAAACTGGCACCCGAGTTAATGCAGTTTTCGACCGTTAAACACGTCGTTTTCGGGATTCATGATTTCTCCAAAGCAATGGCAATTCATTTGACGCCAGAAGGCTGGATCGACGAGTTAAAAACTTATTTAAGAAACTTGCTACTAGAAGCTCGTATTGCAGGTAAAGGTGTAATCGGTGGGGTCGAAGTATTAATTAATGAAACACCCATGCCTGATCAAAATATCGAGCCACATGATGTTAGGCGATGGCTCGATCTGCATGGCGATCATGAATCACACGTAGTTCATCGACACGCTACGGTAGAAGCTCAAATGGGATTAACCGGAAAGCAAGTTATTCACCCGTATCATATCCATCTGTGTAAGGTTGCCTTTACTCCGTCTCCTTTAATTATAAAACGCAATATTCAAATGCTAAAAGCGGCGATTGAGGCCGATGCGTTACTCGGCGGAGCAATTAAATTTGAAGGTGAAATGCTCGATCCTCCGATGTTTGGTAAGGCACTGCAAACCTTACTAAGAGCCTATGCGCTTAAGTCGCTGACCGACCAAGATAAACAGTTTGCAATGAAAGTCCTTAAACTACTGCCCATTCATGTGATTCGTGAAAACTGGCCCTACGGAAGAATTTAATATGGACCAATTAGATCAATATTTAACTCAAACTAATCATCACACAGAGTCCGAGTTACAATGGAATGTTCCTGAACATTTTAATATTGCCAAAGAATGTGTTGTGCGGCATGCAACTGGTGAAAATGCCGAAAATATAGCCTTAGTGGTTGAAGATGATCAGCTAGGAACTAAGGAGCTCAGTTATTCTCAGCTCGACCAACAAAGCGGCAAGTTAGTCACGCTTTTAAATGAACTTGATGTTCAAGTAGGCGATCGAGTTTTGATTCGGCTACCCAATTCCACCGACTATCCTGAGAGCTTTTTCGGCTGTTTAAAGCATGGCGCTATTGCGGTTCCAACCTCCACTTTGCTAGCGGCTTCCGAAGTGGCCTATCTTGCAAAAGACTCCGGAGCAAAAATACTCATCGCAGCCAAGTCTATGTGGTCAGAGCTAAGTTCCCTGGTTTCCGAATCAACCGATTTAAACGCTATTTTACTATCAGGCGCAGGCCCAATGCCTAGCGACTCCACAAATAGTAATATCCAGTTAATTGATTTAACAGAAAAACTAAAAACCACTCAAACCACACAACAAATTGTCAATAGTAAAGCAGATGACCCTGCCTACTTAGTTTATACATCAGGAACCACCGGATTTCCAAAAGGCGTTTTACATGCTCACCGATCACTGATTGGTCGATTACCCGCTAGTCGTTACTGGTTTGATTTCAAGCCCGGCGATAGGATTATGCATTCTGGTAAATTTAATTGGACTTATGTTCTAGGCTCCGCGCTTATGGATCCATTATTTCATGGACACACTGTGATTGTTCATGAGGGAAAAAATGATGCTAGTACTTGGCCTGAACTGATTAAAAAACATCAGTGTACGATCTTTATTGGCGTACCCACTATCTACCGACAAATTATTCAGAAGACCGATTTCGCCGCAAAAGATGTTCCGTCTTTGAGACACTGTATGAGTGCCGGCGAACATTTGTCAGACGAAATGTTAGCAGCTTGGCGGGAAAGATTTGAACAAGACGTGTTTGAAGCGATCGGTATGAGTGAGTTTTCTTATTACATTTCTCAACGCATTGATAGACCGATCCGTCCAGGCGCTGCTGGCTTTACGCAGCCAGGGCATCAGGTACAAATATTATCTGGCGATGGTTCTCCTGCTAAAGTAAATGAAGAAGGAATGATCGCAATACCTGAAAATGACCCTGGATTATTCCTAAATTACTGGCAATTGCCTGAAGAAACAGCCAAAGCAAAACATGATGGCTACTTTTTTACCGGCGACTATGCGAGAACCGATGAAGATGGTTATATTTGGTTTTTGGGTAGAAAAGATGACATTATCAATACTTTTGGTTATCGAGTTTCTCCACACGAAATCGAAAGAGTTTTGAAAACTCACCCAGCAATTGCTGACTGTGTTGCTTTAGGTGAGGAACTAGGTCCTGATAAAGTGTTGGTGAGTGCCTGCGTTATCTTACACAAGGACAGTCAATTGACTGAGCAACAATTGCTAGACTTTGGCAATCAAAATTTAGCCAAATATAAAGCCCCAAAGCTAATCCATTTTTATCACGACTTTCCTCGCACAAAAAATGGTAAAGTACTTAGAAAGCAAATGCTTGCCGATCTGCAAAGCAAAAGGAGTCACTCACAATGAGTTATCAATATCGACCGCGAAGAAGCGTTCTCTATGTCTCAGCTCACGAAGAAAGACATATCGAGAAATCTAGACAGCTTTCAGCCGATTGCATTGTTTTTGATTTACAGGAGTCAGTGCCGCCTTCAAAAAAAACTGAAGCGAGAGAACTGCTTGTAAAAGCTTTCGAAAATCCTAATTTCGGTTATTCAGAAAAGATTATTCGGATAAATTCTCTCGACTCAGATTGGGGAATGGATGACTTAAGAGCCGCGGTTAAACTAGATATTGATGGCGTACTGTTTCCACACGTTGAAAGTGGTGGAGAAATGAAAGCAGCGATTGCTACCATGGATGAGATCGGCGGCTCGCGTCTACCAGTTATGGCCAATATAGAAAGTCCGAAAGGCGTTTTGCGCAGCGAAGAAATCGCCGGCGCAAGTGACAGACTGTCAGCCATCGTCCTTGGTACAACCGATTTGGCAAATTCTTTGAGAATCAATATGACCCTCGATAGGATGGGACTATTGACCAGCTTATCGATGACGGTATTAGGTGCTAGAGCACATGACAAATGCATTATTGATGGTCCCCATTTTGATCTAAAAAACATCGAAGCTTGCGAGTTTTCATGTCGCCAAGCACGCGACTTGGGCTTTGATGGAAAAGCTGTTATTCACCCTGTTCAATTGGCATACAACAACGATGCTTTTACCCCCAAAGGTGAAGATATTAAGCGAGCTAAGAAAATTATTGAAGCAATCGCTAACGCACACGAAATGGGAAAAAGTGTCGCGGTTATCGATGATCGTTTAATAGAACCAAGTCTTGAACTTTGGGCTCGTAGAGTAATCGCTCTTTATAATCAAGTGAAAGAGCTTGGGCAAAATGAGTTAATTGGTCCTGAAAAATGACACAAAACAAACTATTGTCGGAAGGAAATTTCTTTGAAGATTTTCAACTAGGGCAAACGCTGATTCATGGTGTTCCAAGAACTATCACCGAAGGCGATGCATCACTCTATCTTGCGCTTACGGGAAGTCGCTATCCGCTATATTGTGCGCGAACTGTTGCTTCCAATGTCGGTTTTGAAAAAGTCCCACTAGATAATTTATTAGTTTTTCATATTGCATTTGGGAAGACTGTCAATGACATATCACTGAACGCCGTAGCAAACTTAGGCTACGCAGAAGCGGCCTTCAAAATTCCTTGCTATGCCGGAGATACCCTTTCGGTGACTAGTAAAGTTATTGGTTTAAAAGAAAATTCGAACGGAAAAACCGGAGTAGTTTATGTCCACTCATCAGCTGCCAATCAACACGGCGAGTTGGTAATTAGTTGGAAACGATGGGTGATGGTCCACAAAAAGCAAAGAGACTCAAATAGTGATGCTTCGGAAAACTACTTACCTGAGTTAAAACAGCAGGTTGAATTCCATCAGCAACAACTCCCCTCTACGATAAATTTCTCGGGTTGGAAAGAGCACTATAGTGACTCACAAGCTAAATTTGACGACCTTGATATCGGTGATGTTTTAGTTCATCGTGATGGCATAACGATTAACGACTCCGACCATTCTTTGGCTACTCGACTTTATCAAAATAATGCGAGGGTTCATTTCGACCAAGCCATGATGGATAGCTCTCCACATGGCAAGCGCTTAGTTTACGGTGGCCATATAATTTCTATCTGCAGAGCTTTAAGTTATAACGGTTTAGGTAATGGTATTTGGCTTTCTGCAATCAATGGAGGCACTCATTGCAACCCGAGTTTTGCAGGCGACACCATTTATTGTCAAAGTGAAATACTAGACAAGCAACCAATTGAAGGTCGAAACGATTTAGGCTTGGTTCGTATCAGAATGATCGGAATTAAAAACAATACCCCCGATAAGATTGAGACTCTCTACTCAACGGATAACTCACGAACTCGTTACCACGCTGACGTGGTTCTAGATCTTGATTATACGGTGATGATGATCATTTAATTCGTTGTTAACGGATTTAAACGGTTACTTCACTTTTCCAAGTTTCTAGCACCTTGCAGCCCACCACAATGAATTAATAGAATGTTTGAATCTTTTTTGAAATAGTTTTTCTTCATTAGATCAAAAACCGCATAGAACGAGCGACCAGTATAAACCGGTTCAATTTGAATTTTATATTCACTTGAAAACCAATCACAAAAGTTGTCAATCATTTGGCTTTTTTTGGCAAAACCGCCAAACTCATAACCTGATTTTATTTGCCATAATTGGCTTTCGGTATTAACCAGTTTATTGACGTCTTCTATTTGTTGCTGCTGATTGTTAAGCACGCATACACCAAGGATATGTGTTTGATTTTTAGCATTGTATGCGGAATGACTCGCGGGAAGATCACGATATCCATTCGCTAAACCAGCAACACTAGTTCCAGTTGCACTCGCAATCACAATGTAATCGTAGCTGCGAGGAAGCTCTTTGACAATTTCTGCAATACCTAAAGTAGACTCTACCTGCTGTCCACCTTCGCTAATCCAATAAGTATCATCCGCCAGATTAGGTTGAGAATTTCTGAGTGCCCTGAACGCCTGGCGGTCGACAAAATGAATGGTGGCTCCCCACGTTTTACAGTCAATTAGTGTTTGGGTAAGTGCTTGATTCTGATAACCTCGTACAAACAGCTCACAATCCCAGCCTAATAAATAACAAACATAAGATAAAGCGTGTAAGAAATTCGAATACCTGCCGCCCATCGCGGCGACTCGTCGAAACCCACTGTTTTCAATATCTTGAAGTAAATACTTTAATTTCCGCCACTTGTTTCCAGAAATGATGGGGTGAATTAAGTCATCTCTCTTAATATCGAGTCTGTAAGACTTTGATAACGAAGGCTCTAAAGCGAGGTTTTCAATAGCTGAACGGCTTAGTTCTTTGTCTAAGTCTTTGATTGTAAGGCACTTGTTTAACTTTCTTTTAGTCACTATCGGACTCATAAACTTTTGTTTAGACGAAAAAAAACCGACTCTTGTCGGTTTCTTGGAAATATTTTAGATTGGACAATTAGAGATTAACAACTTTTTTAGACGTTAAAAACCAAGAGCTATCCTTTCTACGTCGATCGGTACTTAACCGTCGGTCAAGGCCAAAGTTTTTCAGTAGTCGTTCTACACGCTCATGTCCTTGTTCACGTCTGCGATCAAGCCGTCTTTCCGGCCCTACATAAGCGCTGTCGCCATTGATCACTTCAAAGTTAGAACTTTTACTTGTGTTTTTCACTTTCAATTCCTCTTATAACCAGTCATGAAGTACTCGTCTACATTTAGCGGGAAATAGTGTAAGAAAAATTGAAGAATTCTCTCGCTAAAGTTTTCTGCTTCCAGATTAGACCAACATAACTGCCTCAATTGGTTCAATTCTAGCGGTTTAGTAAGAAAAAGCAATGTAAATATAGATATTCGGACATTTTTAAGAGATGAAACTCTCACTCTTCATTTATTTAACTTGTATTTCTTATTTTTATTTGATAAAGCTTCTTAGAAATTTGTATTTATATATTGATTAGCAATATACCAAAAGTGAGATAATTTGGAGAGTGATTGATAATTAGGCAAACAACCCAAAGACTTTGTCTATTCAAGAATGCTCACGATCGGTAAAGCAGTAGAAAAGCGTAGCGGTTATTTCAATTGCTAGCCAGCTTGATCGTCGGGTCAAAGCTTAATTCTGTTGGCTGGTTATAAAAGTATCCTTGTGCAGCAGCTATTTCAGTTTGCTCAATATAGGTAGCATCTTGAGGTTGTTCAACCCCCTCCGCAATGAGTTTAATTCCTCTCGGTTTTAACGAAACGACGATAGAACTAAATAACAATTGTTGAGATAAAGATTCGGATATATTGTTAATTATTCGTCGGTCGATTTTAACGAAATCAATTTTAGCTGAATCAATGTATTGTTGATCTTCTCCAATGGAACCAAAGTGTTCGATGCACCACCTTGCACCTAAATCGGACAATTGCTTTATGATAGGTGTGACATCATTAAGGTGTTTTTTCAACAAATTTTCGGATACTTCAAAGATTAGTCTATTAGCAATTTCGGGATAATTTGATAGCTTTGCTGTTAGCCAAGCTGTAAATGACGGATTCATCAAGCTAGGAACAAAAATGTTAACCGATAGATTGGCCGGCTTAGTTTGCTTCTGACCATAAAGAAGATGATTGATAACCGCATTGACTATTTGCCGATCAAACTCTACAGAAAGTCCGCATTGATAAGCCATGGCAAGAAAACTTTCCGCATGCAATAACTCATCTCCGTCTTGAATTCTTGCGAGCACTTCATGGTGGCGTGTTGCTGATGCATCGAAATAATGGATCTCTTGGCAATACAACGAAATTTTTCGTCTATCTAACACATTACGTAGAAAGCTCTGCCACTTTAGTCGCCCTTTAGATTTCGATTGCGAAAGTGGTTCGCCATATACATACCAATTATTTGCGCCCTGTAATTGAGCATTTCTCAGTGCAAGGTCTGCCTCAGCCAAAACATGATAGTAGTCAAATCCTTGTTTATAAGTGGAAATACCAATGTCGACAAAATGGTGTAACTCTTCTGGCTGGGTATAAACTTGATTTGATAAATCTTTGACAAGTTTCTTACAAAATTGATCCATTTTCGTCGCAGTTATATTCGGCAATAACAATACAAACTCGTTTTCTTTTAGCTTTGCCACTATCGCACTATCAATCGAGTCAATGGACTTTTTCAAGCAATTGGCAATCGCTATTTGTTTACCATCCTCAAACGAATAACTTTGCCCTTCCTCTAAAACGAAGGCTAGAATTAAAACCAATCCAGATTCCATTTCATCTTGATTATGTAATCTGACTTGCAGTTCTGCTTTGAAGAAAAGGTGGTTACCCAGTTCAGTTGTCTCATCAATATAAGTGGTTCGTCTTATTTGGTTAGTCAACTCTGACTTAGACTTTGAGAGCAATCGATTATTTAGAATTAGCTGACTTAAAGTAAACCCGATGATGTTATGGATCACTAAATCAGAATGTGGTGTTTGCTTGCCGCTGATTAACGCATCTTTAGAAAAGACTTCTAGTTGAATTACCCATCTTAAATTGAAATAGGTAATAAGCGTAATAGCCACGATTAAAATAAGAATAAGAATCAGGGTTTCAACAGTCAAAGGAGTGATATCTTTAGCAAGCGTAGTCAAATCGAAATGAACCGCCAACATCATGGGTTGTTTACTCTCCGAGGCTGGTATATAAAAGACTCGAGAAACAAGATCTCTCAGCTCTACAGCCGGTTTACGTTGAAAACTTGCCAAGACCTTGCCTTTCGAATCAGCAAGCTCCCAGCCAACCACTTGCTCGATTAGGTTTAGTTGCTCCAACTGAAGTTGTTCAGGGTTCGATTGCTCTTGAAAATCGGATTCAATCAGCCTTTCAATTTGAGAGACTAAAATAGCAAACTGTTGAATAGTTATCCGGTTATTCTCTCGATACAAGTCTTTGGTTGACCAATTGACAAACAGGAAAACCAACAAGAAACTGAGGCCTACACTAGTGATAATGTATATGATATTGCGTTTTATCATAAACTCCACTCCCTAGTCCTATTAACCAACTTGACCTTAGATAGTCAATCGATTTGTCGATCTGAATACCCAATTCCGACGTAATTAGCAGCGTGGGTTAGAGAAATTGGTCGTCTTGTCGAACAAGTATTCGCCAATATCACTAACTCCTTATTATAAAGTTTAGTCCATAGGGCAATTTTTCCTAATAGTAATACCTCATAATAATCTAGCTTGTTAGATACTTGTGAAGTAGAACAGGATGAATAAGCTGGGACTTTGACGCGAAAATTTGTTAAATTTACCTTTTAAATCAAAGTGATTTCGAACTTTGGCGAGATTGTTAATCTACGAGACACTGAAAAAACCATAGAGAGTTAAAATGATGAAAGCACTAGTAACTGCATTAATATTTGTATTCAGCTTGAATGTGCAAGCCAATAGTAATCGTTGGGAAGGCCAACCTTTCGCGCAATTCGAGTTAGCCGACCAAAATGGTGAAATCAAAAAGAACTCAGATTTCGCCGGAAAATGGAAAGTCGTCTATTTCTATCCTAAGGATAAGACACCAGGTTGTACCGTGGAAGCACAAAACTTTGTTGATGACTATGCCAAATACCAAGCCAATAATATTGAAATTATCGGTGTGAGTTATGATGATGTTGAATCTCACAAAGACTTTGCTGACACCTATGAAATGCCCTTCACTCTGTTAGCCGATGTCGATAAGAAACTTTCAAAAGCCATGAACGTTGATCGAATTCTTCCATGGCCACATCCGAGCAGACAAACTTTTATTGTTAATCCAGAAGGAACGATTGTTAAACACTTTGAATCAGTTGATCCGGACTCACATTCGAAAGAGCTACTCACTGCATTCAGTAGCTTAGTAAAAGCCAAGTAAACCAAGTTTTTTCAGATAGTTCAGGTGTAGCAGCACGGATATTTTCTCTTACACCTGACATTTGACAGCGCAACGAATTACCTTTTTATTGCGTTTTTGAGCTTTCAGTACTGCAAGAGTACTCAACTGACTTAGATCATAATTTTGGCTACGCGGTGTTTGTCCTTTTGTTTATCCAAGCTAATGGTTTTAATCGTTTCAAGCTGTTCTGGCGTGCCCCAGTTTTTGATGGTCCTGATTAAAATCTTAGTTTTCAACCCAAGTTTATTTCGATCGGAAGAATAGTAATTAACTGACACATCGTAGCGACCATTCGGAGCTTTTTTATTGATATACATCTCCGGTCCATACCCAGCTGTCACATCTTTAGTAATAAACCCACCACTTTGAGTTTTATTATGCGAGTAGTAGCACTCTTCACCGCTTGGCTCTTTTACATGAAGATCGATATCAGTTCGATCGGTATTCCATGCTATCGCGACTATCAACTTGCTACCTTTTAAATTAATTTCATCGGTTAAACGATTGAGCTTTAACTTGGCATAATCCTTAGCATAGAAACTCGCATTAGATTCTCCTTTGCTATCTTCAGCTACGGATTGAATCGATTTAAGTAAAAAATCGGCATAGTCAATCTTGTGAATTAACGCATAGTCACCAAATCGGTTAGACCATTGACTCGCTAGCCCGATTTCATAATAGAGCAAAGCCAAATCTTTGTTTCCTAATTTATCGGCTAGTTTTGCGAGATAGGTGTATGACTGCGGTTCAAATGGTCTTTGTTTGGCCGCAATAAGATGCAGGTCATAGGCTTGTTGATTTAATCCCCACGCTTCAGCGGTAAACGCAACGTCGCGCAGTATTGCGACATCGGAAGGCGCCTGCTCTACTAATGAACTAACGACTTTCAGCCCATCTTGTGCAGAATATCTCTGGTAGCGGCGTTTCGCTTCTTGTTCAACAACCTCATAATTAATCGATGATGGGGTCAGTTTTTTCCGATATTTCCTTGGTAAATCAGATCTCATTAACGGCTTAGCCGCATAGTTTTTGTTGTCAATTTCAAAGGCGGATTGTGGCAGTTCTTCCATCAATAAGGTAACCACATCTGGCAGAGAAAACTGTATATTCTTCATATTGGCTAGCTTTTCAATTAACGTTTTCATTTTCTGCTTAGGATCAGCCAACGCTTTCTCAAAGCCACTGGCCAATTTTTCAAAAATATTGCTAACTTGTCGATGGGAAACCACATAAGCATCTTCCTCTGGCTTTATTTTATAACGTTGATAATCTGCTTTACTTTCCAACATCAACAATGAACTTGATTTTCTCGGTACTCGAAAGTGATTAGCAAATGAGGAGGCTACTTTTCGTTGTAAGGCTGATATGGATTCCAATTGACTCACTGCAATTTGACCGTAAGTTCTTGCGGCTAACTGAGAATCAATTCTGTGTTGTAAGGGAATTTCTACACTTCGCTGTTGCTTTCCCTTACTAAACGAAACGCCAATAGATTGACCAAGAGTCTGGGATGCCCGCCCCGTAAAAGTTAACAGTTGGCCGGGATAAACGGCTTTCGGTCGTCCAGCAATCAATATGTCGGAGGCCCCAGCTAACTCAATGGACTGGATTGTCCAAGGCTGGAGTTGGTGCGCTTTTGCCAACCCCTGTAAATCGGAATCATGGTCAAGATAATAACTACCTCCGCCAATCTCTCTGACTAAGTGTTCTAGTAACAGTTTATTCTCACCGGCTTGACCGAATCGATAAGTGAATAACTGATTTAAGAAACTGTGCTTTTGATTGGCCGCTTTAAGTGACTCCGAAATAAAAAATGGGTCTCGTTCTCCCCATGTCACAGCGCCATCACTGAGTAAAAATAAATCGAACCTATTAACGCCTGACGCATTACTTTGATGCAACCATTCTGGTGATACCGACTGGTTTAAAGCGGCAGATAAGTCAGTCGCCCCCTCCAACGCTAACTGATTTAGGTACTGTTTTAGTTTGGAACGTTGAGTGGCATTATTTTCAATAAATTGTTTTTTCCACCACTGGTTATGACTACTAAAGGTAAGTACCGCAAAGCGCTCTATCTCTGTTTGGTTTTGATTAAGTATTTGGTCGATTAGCTTCACCCATAGATGGAATTTTTCCGACGAAGCACTTAATGACGTATCAAGTGCAAACACCGCTGTAGCCTGTGTTTTAGCAGTTTCTTCAGGCAAATCCACTTGCCATTGTTTGGCAAAATAACTTCCAGAGTTATCCTCACCCAACAAAGCAACTTCAGAGTGTTGCTGGATAATCACTCTGATTCCGTTAAGTTCCGAGCCTTGCAATTGGCTGATTACCATCTCATTGTTCTTACTGATTTTTTCCGCCGTTTGAAGCTGTTCTTCAACGACTCGACGAAGTAGAACCTGCTCGGCGCCCTTACTGTTAACCGTTAAGTTGATTCGTTTAGTAATGGAATCGCGAGTGACCGGTAGATCAAAAAATAGATCTCGGTTAATACGCTTTAGATCAACATCGTAGCCAATCACTACACGATGCGATTTCTTAGGTAGCAGTGGAAAGACCTTCGCTGAAAACACACCAGCGCCAGACCATTCTAAGAGTGCAGGGTCTATTTGACGTGCAACGGTGTCGGTATAGGCATAGGCCGCCTGTTCTTTTGACACCATGATCGCTTCTTTTGGAGCCACCCAAAATTGCTTTCGTTGTTTCATGATATTTTCCGGTGACAAGCGCTGCTTTGAACCTAAAGCATCGCCGCTGTGGAGCTGATTGGCTTCAACCTCAGTGGTTGTTGCAGCTTCACCAAAAGCGAAAAAATAAGGAACAGCACCATCAGGCAACCTAAATTTAAACGAACCTTCTAAATTGCGGTTGTGCGGATTGGTATAAAATCCATCAATGACTACTCGCGCTCTAAAACCGTCAATTTGTACTGAAATATCAAGCGCCTCAGGTTTGATTTCTTGTTTGTCACCGACTTTGATCACAGCGTTATTTTCTGCTTGAGTCGAAGGCTTCCAACTAACGGTTTTGTTATCACTACCGGACCTTCTTTTTTCTTCAAGAGCGACTATATCACTCGAGATTTGACGTTCCGATTCAGCCTTGGCCATTCGTGCTAGACGGTTAGACCTTGCTTCCCCTCGAATGCGAGAACCGGTGACGACTACACGATTACTTTCCTCACTGTCAGATTCGGAAATGACTGGCGCTGGAGTGCGTTCCTCCTCTAGATAATAATTACCCGCGCAGCTTGCAACCATCAATGTCATCAAAGCGGAAAAAGTGGCCGTTCTAACGATTCTTATTTTGTCCATTACTGATATCCCTCTTGGTCTGGTGTCGAAATTTATCGCTTGTGACTATGAACTTATCCCATGATTACACTCGACCAGAACAATAACAAGAGTAACTATTTGGAGTTTACTAAGTATTTACAAACGATAGATTAGGTGGCTTGTTAAAGAGCAGATAAGTCAACTCCTTTGATATTTTGAATAATTTCAGTTTATCTGATCCAAGTTTTATTATTAGGCGTAAATACTATTAAGTTCGGCATTTGGATAGTGAAGATGATAGACCAGACAACGACAGAACAGTCAATTAGTAAGGCGTCAATAACCCCGACGATTTTGGGCTTAGCTGATTCACCCCACTATTTAGTGGGTGGTATGACTGATTCGGAAGAATTTGTTGCGCTCTCTGAAGCCCAAGGCATAGCTAAATTTCGCTCGTTAACGATGGCTAAAGAGTTTTTAAAAAGTATTAACTACTCATTTGCATGTTTAGAATTTCAGTCGGCCTACGACGAAATGTGTGGTGCTGAGAGCCAAAAGTTAGCTGGACAGACAATTTATTTTTAGTTTGTATAAACGGGTATTGAAATGAACGAACATCAAATCACCTTAATGGATAATTTGTCTGCGTTCAATGAGATTATTACCAAAGGCGAACGAGTTGACTCTGAGTATCAACTAAGTGGTGTTAAAGCCTGGCATGATTACGATGGATACACTTGTTATATTGGTTACAAAGATTTAACACTTACTTTGCTATTTCATGGAAAGCTTTCCATGGACTATCAGGATAAGAAAACATTAGCCGAATTTTACGACAAGATAAAGAAAATTCTCAAAGCCAAATAGATTGACTCAATTCCTCCTACTGTGTGATGTTGGCCCGCTGCAGAGCGGGCATTTTTTTGCCTCTTAAAACTAAGTTCTAACGTCACTTAATTCCCCAAATTAGTTTCTCAACTGCTCAAAGTTCAAACCGTACTTAATCAACAGTTGTTTCAAGCGGTGAGAATCATTGTTAGATTTCTTCTCCAAACGGGAAACATTAAATAGCTTCCTTCCCGCCTCGGCCATAGAACTAGATTGGCGACAGACTTCTTGAATGCCTGCTAAGGTATATTTTTCTAACTGATCTAACTTACTTGCACGGTTTGAACCAAGGATTTCGATAACAACTTGCTCAGGCGTTCCCACCGCTGTCGCATGTCCAGTCCATTGCTCTATTAATCTAAGAATTTCATCTTTAACTTCATCTTCTGAAATTCTACCGCCTTCCGATAAAGTTGCCATGCGAGTCACACTGGAGTTTAAGTCCCTAAAATTTGCGCTCCAAAGCGCTTCTGCCGATTTGGCAAATTTAAGATAACGTAACCGTGCAGCTTTATTAAAACTGACCATGTGACCGGCTTTATCGGCATACTGCCGAAGTTCAAAGTCTAAGTTAGGTTCCAAATCTTCTATCCGATCTTTAAGTGACGGCAGTTGGTAGCTCCACAGGTTAATTCTGGCCAACAAATCTTCTCTGAACTTTCCTTTGGCAACCGTTTCATTAATATTGTGGTTAGTCCCAGCAATTAATTGGAAATCGCTTTTGACCTCACTATCGGCACCAAGTGGAAGGTAACTTTTTTCTTCTATCGCCTTTAATAACATCGCCTGTTCATCCAAGCCTAACTCAGCAATTTCATCAAGAAATAGCAAACCACCGTCCGCTTCTTTTAACAGCCCATTTCGAGCGGTGACAGCGCCGGTGAAAGCGCCTTTACTGTGCCCAAAAAGTGCAGACATCGCTTTATCGCCGATTAAGGTTGCACAGTTGACCACGACAAACTTGCCGTTGAGTTGTCCGCGTTGTTGTTTTAGCTCATAGATCCGCTTTACTAGTCGTGTTTTACCTGCTCCGGTTTCACCAGTAATTAACATTGGTTCTTTTGAAAGTAACGAGACTTTTTCAATTTGCTCAATCATCTTATTGAATTTAAGATTTTTCGTTTCGATACCTGACTTCAAATAATCAGTTCCAGTCAATCTCTCTTGATTAAACCGTGAAGCAATTTGATCATATTTCGACAGGTCCAAATCAATGATTTGATAATTACCCGCAGTTGGATTCTCCTTATTCCCCGGCGATGTTTGAAAAAGTTTACCTGGCAAGTAGTTAGTTTCGGTGAGCAGATACAGACAGATTTGGGCAACATGAGTACCCGTCGTAATATGTACCAATAATTCTTCTTGTTCAACATTGAACTGATACTTCTGACTAAAATCATAAAGCTGACTATACACCGATTCAAAATCCCAAGGATTGGAAAAGTCGACTGAATAAAACTCGACCTGAGTTTCTGGTGAGACGACTTTAATATCCTCTTTCACTTGGGTCGCCAGTTTTTCAAAATTGGGCTCATGCAATAACACTAATTTGTCGACGATTAAATCATCCTGCTGGCACAAGGCGATATTGGGACGCCACTTATCCCAGCGCTTGGCGTTGCGCCCTCTTCTATCGAGATTAGTCCCCAAAATGCTGATGACAGTGGTTTTCATTACATGCTCCTACAGAATGCCATATATCTTATTTGATATAATACTATCATATTCGATACTCAAGTGAGTATTGAAATGTAATTGCTCTTAACAACCAATCTCTGCAATATTTTTTATATCCTATATTTTACAATGGGTTAGAAACGATTTATCACCAATCTTTAATTCTTGGCACGGCATTCGCTATATGTTTTCTATAAATTAACTTAACTATCAATTAATTTGGCAATCAATTAAGTTAAATTTAAATTTGTGCGAATAACGATTTTTCAAAAAGAAATAAAGAGAATAGAAATGGAAGCCAATACTAATAAAACCAACACCGCCAACTACGAAGTCATGGAATCAAGTGGCGTGCCTATTAAGTCTTGGACCAAAGGGGTGCCCTTTGAAGATAAGGCCAGACAACAATTAAAAAATATTGCTTCTCTGCCTTTTATCCATAAATGGGTTGCAGCGATGCCCGATGTTCATCTTGGTAAGGGAGCAACAATTGGAAGCGTTGTTCCGACATTGGGCGCGGTGATTCCAGCAGCCGTTGGAGTGGATATTGGATGCGGCATGATGGCAGTTAAGACATCAATGAATGCTAGCCAGCTTCCAGATAACTTGTTTGCGATCAGAACAGCAATTGAAGCAGCAGTTCCACATGGGCGTTCGGCTCATGCGAGACGAGGAAGAGATAAAGGTTCATGGAATGATTTACCAGTTGATGTTATTGGAGCATGGAAAAACCTATCGCAAGATTTTGATCGATTATGTGAAAAACACGCGGTGTTAAAGAATACTAATAACGTCGCTCATTTGGGAACGTTAGGAACTGGAAACCACTTTATCGAAATTTGTTTAGATGAAGCCGATCAAGTTTGGTTTATGTTACATAGCGGTTCAAGAGGTGTGGGAAATCGAATTGGTACTCACTTCATCGAACAGGCTAAAAAAGATATGCAGCGATGGCATATCAATTTACCTGATAGGGATTTGGCTTATTTGGCGGAAGGAAGCGAGCATTTTAACGACTATGTTGAAGCGGTTGAGTGGGCGCAGAACTTTGCCAGAACCAATCGTGAAGTGATGATGCAAAGAGTAATTGGTGCGGTTAAATCGCGCCTAAGCTTTGACTTTGAAGCGAGCGTAGAAGCGGTGAACTGTCACCATAACTACATTTCGCGAGAGCATCATTTTGGAAAGAATGTGATAGTCACTAGAAAAGGAGCCGTGAGAGCCAGGGAGGGTGAGATGGGGATTATTCCCGGAAGTATGGGAGCAAGATCCTTCATTGTTAGAGGGCTCGGAAACCAAGACAGCTTTTGTAGTTGTAGTCACGGTGCAGGACGAGTGATGTCCAGAACACAAGCTAAGAAAGTGGTTTCAATGGAAGAGCATTTGCAAGCAACCAAAGGAGTCGAATGTCGAAAAGACAAAGATGTCATCGATGAAACACCTTCAGCTTATAAGGATATTGATAAGGTAATGGAAGCGCAGAGTGATTTGGTTGAGGTGGTGCATACCTTGAAGCAGGTTATATGTGTTAAGGGGTAGCATCAATCAGGTTTCTCTACCTGATTGATGCTCGCTTTAAAGTCAAAGGCGTTTCGCATCGCTGCGCTGATGTGCGGCAGTTTTTTGCTCCTGCAAAAACTGCATACCGGTCATCCATGACCATAACTTACTTTTGGCTTAAGCCCCAAAAGTAACCAAAAAGGCTTCACGTTTAGACGAACTTGTTTCGAAATTGCTTAAAGTACATACCCAATTTCAGTGACGGAACTTGCTGGAGGTGAATTCAAAGGAAGGAGAGAACTCGCTGCGCTCAGGCAGCTCTCCTTCTGTTCTTTGAATTCATGAGTTTCATTGTTTCGTTCGTAGGCACTGGGCGGAAGATAAATGCCGGAGTTGGAAGCTGGGAGCTGGGAGCTGGGAGCTGGGAAATGATGCCTTTCTGCCGAGTGCTTGTGAACGGTAATGTGAAACGAATGAATCAAAGAATAGGAAGAGAATTGTTTGAGCGCAGCGAGTTTTTCTCTTCCCTTTGATTCGCTCACAGCGAAGTTCCGCGATAAAAGTCATAGATGAGCTAGCGACAAGTAAAAACTAGTTCACCGAAACGGAGGGCTCTTTTGCCTACTTTCGCCTAAAAGCGCCTACTGTTGGTGCAGCTCTTGGCAAAAGTAGGTCGCAGTCAGAGCGCAGCGCTGCGAAATAGGCACCTAAATAAGAAATAAAAATTAACGAGAATGAAATGAATAAGCAAAAAATCACTATTGATGGCAGCCAAGGCGAAGGCGGCGGACAAATCCTCCGCACTTCCCTCTCACTATCAATGTGCTTACGAACCCCGATTCGAATCGAAAATATTCGAGCAGGAAGAAAAAAACCAGGTTTGCTCCGCCAGCACTTAACGTGCGTTAGAGCGGCCAAGGCGATTTGTGGTGCGACGGTTGAAGGCGATGAACTTAAATCAAGTTATATCGACTTCATTCCAGGAAAAATAAAAAGTGGAGAATATCGATTTGCAATCGGTACGGCAGGTAGTACTAGTTTAGTTTTCCAAACTATCTTACCAGCATTACTACAAGCTGAGGGCGAATCAACTGTCAGCTTTGAAGGTGGTACCCATAACATGCAAGCGCCTAGTTACGAATTTATAACTAAGAGCTTTAACAAAGCGATTAGAAAAATTGGACATAAGGTTGAGTGCAAACTAGAACGCTATGGTTTTTACCCTAATGGTGGTGGTCAGTGGACGGCAACAATTAATCCGAATAAGGAAACAAAAAGGTTAAAACTGTTAGATAGAGGTGAGCTAGTGGCAAGGAACGCCACAACTTTTACTTCCAAAATTCCAATGACGGTAAGTCAAAGAGAGTTGAAGAAAGTTATTCAAAAATTGAATTGGAGTGCTGCAGAACTGAAAGAGAAAGAAGTCGAGGCATTTGGTCCCGGCAACTTGATTTCCCTGAGTTTAGAATTTGAGAACACAACCGAGTTATTTGATGAAGTGGCTCAAAAAGGTATCACTGCTGAGAGAGTCGCCGGAAAGGCGATTAAAAACTTGAATCGATATTTGAATTCAAAAGCAGTGGTTGGTGAGCACTTAGCCGATCAGTTGTTGCTCCCCATGGTTTTAAATAAAGGAGGTAGTTTTGTGACTCACGCCTTAAGCGAGCATGTAACCACCAATATAGCCGTGATTAATCGATTTATCGGCAACGCCATTAGCGTGACCGAGATTGATGAAGATAGCATGAAGATTGTAATCACCGGACTAAAGTCCTGAGGTTGCGAACTTCAAAAAGAATGTGAGAAGTCAGAATAGTTATTCTACTTTTCCAAAAGCGTTTAGGAACTAATGACAAATTTAGCGGTTCTGATTGCTGAGGATAAATACTCAGGTCAGTCTGGTGCAGAAGGCATACCTTTCTGTATACCAAGTTTGATTATTAATTCTAGACACCACTACTTTGTAGCTCATTTGGTAGAGCAATAGACATTTACTCTATGTGTAGTCGGTTCGATTCCGACCTAAGTAACCATCGACTGAAAATCGATACTATTTTTGATAAATAGCTGGTAAACCGAAAGGTTGAGGTTCGACTCCTCAGAGCAATACCCAGGGCTTCTGTGATAGAAGTGACGATGTTAAACATGTTTTTTGATGTTTAGCCAAGGCGCTTTATCACCGCAATCAATAACCGTTCACTATGGGTTAGATTGTAGCGAAGTTGGCTGATGACCAAAACTTGATTATTACAGACTAGTACTTATGTCTCTTTTGAGGCAAAGACATTAACTCTTGAAACAACCTAGTTAACAGTCCTCTCGGTCGACTTCCCTACTCTCTCAAATAGGGAATGCGAATTGATTGCAGGAAGCCCGACTAATAGAAGTAAAAAAGGAGAATGATAATGCTAGGAATGAAAATAATTAATGTCGCCGATAACGAACGCGTATTGGCCTTTAGAAAAAACAGATTTGAAAGAATACTCGAACCAGGTCAACATCGAGTGTTTGATTTATCCGGAGCAGTGACACTGTTTCGCTATGATATTACCAAGGCAGAATTGAATCACCACTTAGGTCGTTTCTTGATAACCGCTTACGGTGAACACTTGAGTAAGCAAATCATTAGTTTTGATATTAAGGAAAACCAAGTTGGTGTGGTTTATTTTGACGGTAAACTGGTGGATATACTGGTGCCTAACACGTTTAAAATGTACTGGAATTTGGCGGTCAAAGTCGAAGTTAACATTGTTGATATAGAAGATAGCTTTCAAGTTGAAGGAAAATTGCTTGCTGCACTAGTGCGCAATAAAGCAAGTACGATTTATAACGTTGGCGTGAGTGCAATCTACTACATCGAAGTTCCAGATAACCATGTTGGGCTTTTGAAAGTTAACGGAAAGCTTGAGAGTCTTTTGCAGCCAGGCAACTATGGATACTGGCGTTTCAATCGAAATATCGAGGTCACTCGATTGGATTGTCGCTTGCAAACCATGGAAGTCAGCGGTCAAGAAATACTAACCAAAGATCGAGTTAGTTTGCGTATTAATTTGTCTGCAAGCTACAGGATTGCTGATACTGAAAAAGTGGCTACTTTGCTAAAGAACCATTCTGAATTCTTGTACCGAGAGTTTCAACTGGCCTTAAGAGAAGTGGTTGGCACTCGAACACTTGATGCTATATTGCAAGATAAAGATATTGTGAATCAAGTAGTAGAAAACCAAATCAAGGAAAAGGCACTCACCTACGGACTAGAAGTATTGGATGTCGGGGTGAAAGACATTATCTTGCCAGGTGATATGAAGAGCATTTTAAATCAAGTGGTCGAAGCGCAAAAATGTGCAGAAGCTAACTTAATTAAACGTCGCGAAGAAACTCAGGCGACACGCTCCTTGCATAACACTGCAAAGGTCATGGAAGGCAACGCAACTCTAATGCGTCTAAAGGAATTGGAGGTATTGGAGCGAATTACTGGTAAGATTGACCAAATGACTGTTTACAATGGATTGGAGGGAGTTATGACGGATATGGTTAAGATTGCTGAAAGGTGATGGGAAAGGGATTTCCCCGCTTACTATTTTTTAAGAGCGTTTCGCATCGCTTTGCTTGCATGCGACAAACTTTTGGCTTAAGCCCCAAAAGTATGCAAAAGCGCTTCACGTTAAACGAACTAGTCTGGAGAACTTTGAAAGCTAAAACATGATTTCAGTCTAGGAACTTGTTGAAAGTGAATTCAAAGGAAGGAGAGAACTCGCGGTGCTCAAACAACTCTCCTTCTGACCTTTGAATTCATGAGTTTCATGTCTCGTTCGTAGGCACTGGGCGAAGGTCAAAAGATAAAAAATGTGCTGGGCGTTGCCCTGAGCGGAGTCGAAGGGCGGTGTCCTGAGCGGAGTCGAAGGGAGCTAGGAAATCATGCCTTTCTGCCTAGTGCTTGTGAACGGCAACCTGAAATGAATGAATCAAAGAATAGGAAGAGAATTGTTTGAGCGCAGCGAGTTTTTCTCTTCCCTTTGATTCGCTCACAGAAAAGTTCTGCGCTGAAAGTCATAAATGAACTAGCATCAAGTAATTAACTAGTTCGCTGAAACGGAGGGCACTTTTGCGTTCTTTTGTTGCTCTTGACAAAAGAATGTCGCAGTCAGAGCGCAGCGCTGCGAAATGCCTTTGAACTTGAACTTGAACTTGAATTTTAAATATAAGAAATAAAGAAAAACAATATGGAAATAACATTCTTAGGAACCTCCTCTGGAGTCCCAACAAAAACCCGAAATGTCAGCGGTCTTGCATTAAAAAAACAAGACAGCAAATCATGGACTCTAATCGATTGTGGCGAAGGCACGCAACATCAAATATTGCATACAAAACTGTCTTTAAAAAACTTAAAGACTATATGCATTACTCATGTGCATGGTGACCATTGTTACGGGTTACCGGGACTGTTAGCAACTACTGCAATGACAGGTCGCACTGAACCATTAACTATTATCGCGCCAAACGGTATCGAAGAATTCGTTACATCAACGTTTAAGCTAACCGATACACACTTAAATTACTCGATAGAGTTTATTTCTGTGGAGTCACTTGGTTTATTTGATAAGGATCAAGAATTTAAAATCGAAGCGATTGAACTCTCTCATCGAGTGCCGAGTTTTGCTTATAGTTTCACCGAGCAAAGCCGCTCTAGAAGATTGGATATTGATAAGTTACAAAAACTGGGTATTGAACGAGGCCCTTTATGGGGCCAGCTTCAAAGTGGTCAGTCAATTACGCTAGACAACGGACAAGAAATCCAAGCAGCCGATTGCTATTTACCATTAGAGAAAGCGAGAAAGATAATTATCGGTGGTGATAATGATACCCCAGACCTTTTAGCGCAGGCGGCAAAAGAAGCCGACCTATTGGTTCACGAGTCGACCTATACTAGCGTTGTATCTGAAAAGGTTGGTTCTGGACCACAACATAGTTGCGCTAAGAGAATCGCTCAATTTGCGGAGCGATCCCGGGTGAAGAATTTGATTCTTACTCACTTTAGCGCACGCTATCAGCCGGACAGTGATAAAACCGATTCTATTGACGAGGTTGAAAATGAAGCTAAGCAATATTTTAAGGGTAACCTTTGGTTGGCGAATGATCTTGATAGATATCACTTGGATAAGAACCGGTTGGTCACCAAACAAATGAACTGAATAGAACGAATAACAAGGAAGTATCACCATGATACCAATAGAAATAGAACAAGAAATTCAACGAAGAATCGATGCTGCCGAACAAGAGCACAATGTAAAAGTCTTCTACGCAGTAGAATCAGGAAGTCGAGCTTGGGGTTTTGCTTCACCTAACAGTGACTATGATGTCAGGTTTATCTATGCCCACCCAAAAGATTGGTATGTCGCAGTCGATTTAGAAGAAAAGCGAGATGTCATCGAATACCCGATTGTTGATGAAATAGATATCAGCGGATGGGATGTTCGCAAAGCATTAAGACTGTTCAAAAAATCAAACCCTTCATTTGTTGAATGGTTGCACTCCTCTATAGTTTATCGAGACGATGGGATATTTGCAGAGTCTGCCAGAAACATGCTCGCTTCAAGCTATTCGATAAACAAAGGGATTTACCATTATCGAAGTATGGCTAAAACAAATTATAGAGGATACTTACGAAAGCCGATGGTTCCGCTTAAGAAGTACTTTTATGTTTTAAGACCGTTGCTCTCGATCTTATGGATGGAAAAGTATCGTACGCCAGCACCCATTGAGTTTGATACTCTAAGACAAATGCTAGAGGCAGGTTCCGAACTTGATTTAGCAATTACCGATTTGATCGAGCGCAAAAAGCAAGCAATGGAAAAAGAGATTGCACCAGCCGTACCTGTTATTAATCAGTTTATTACTTCTCAGCTTGAAAGGCTTGAGGATTATAGTGGGACTGAATTGGGGAGAAGTTTCGACTTTGGGTCGTTGAATGAGTTATTTCACCGTGTAATTTAGCAAAGAGAATACGAGTAAAGAATGAATGCCGAAGATTTACAATTTGCTATAGAGGACCAGAACAGAGAGCTTGTAGCTTCTCTTTTAAACAAAGGTGTTTCTCCAAACCGATTCGATGAAATAGGTAAAACACCTCTACACTATGCTTGTGAACTGGAGGATTACTATTTGATCTCATTGCTATTAGAAAATGGAGCAGATATAAACAAACAGAACATTGAGACAAATAACCAACACACTCCACTGGGTTACGTAGCAGATACTGCAAGTGCTGAGCTAGTCGAGTTCTTGTTAGTGCATGGAGCAGATCCAACACTGAGAGGATGGATGGGTCTGAACGCCATAGATAAGGCAAAACAAAGATCTGATGGTGAAAAAGATGAAATTATTAAGTTGTTAAGAGATAAGAGCGACAATCTCTAATACTCGCGAATTACCTTTCATTACTGATTTTCTTTAGTCAGTAAGAAGGGATTATTGTAGGTCGGCGTGGAGCTTGCAGCGATACCCGACATTACACTATCAGGTAGATTCAATTTGTATTAGTTCCGACTTCATCTGACACTTCAGCTTGACTAGAAGAGAGTTACCCGTTTTGATAAAGGTGTCGAATCTTTAAATCAAAACAAAAGGTAACTCTCATGCTACATACTACCAATCCAATTATTAAACACAAGGCAGGTTTATTAAATCTGGCTGAAGAGCTCGGAAATGTTTCTAGAGCCTGTAAAGTTATGGGCGTTTCGCGCGATACGTTTTATCGTTATCAAGAACTGGTTGAAGAAGGTGGAATTGATGCCCTCATCGAAAAGACTAGGCGAAAAGCCAATCCTAAGAACCGAGTTGATGAAGCTACAGAGCAAGCTGTAGTGGCCTATGCCATAGAGCAGCCTGCATTTGGCCAACATCGAACAAGTAACGAATTACGCAAACAAGGCGTGTTTGTCTCAGGCAGCGGTGTTCGCTCAATTTGGCTTCGTCACGATTTGGAGAACTTCAAAAAGCGTCTTAAAGCCCTTGAAGAAAAGGTTGCTAATGAAGGTATCATTTTAAGCGATGCGCAAGTAGCTGCACTAGAAAAGAAGAAACATGATGATGAGGCTTGCGGTGAGATAGAAACCGCTCACCCCGGCTATTTGGGGTCTCAGGACACGTTTTACGTGGGTAACCTCAAAGGTGTCGGCCGTATTTATCAGCAAACATTTATCGATACTTACAGCAAAATTGCGTTTGCGAAGCTCTATACGACTAAAACGCCAATCACTGCAGCGGATATATTAAACGATAAAGTCTTGCCTTATTTCGAACAGCACGACCTTCCTATGATGCGAATTTTGACTGACCGTGGAACCGAGTACTGTGGCCGAGTTGATCACCATGATTATCAGCTCTATTTGGCGATCAACGATATCGATCACACTAAGACCAAGGCGATGTCTCCACAAACAAATGGGATCTGCGAACGGTTTCATAAAACGATTCTGAACGAGTTTTATCAGGTCACATTTAGGAAAAAACTTTATACAACAATGGAGGATTTACAAAAAGATCTGGACGAATGGATTGAATACTATAACAATGACCGAACTCATCAGGGAAAAATGTGCTGTGGAAGAACTCCGTTGGACACTTTGCTCGATGGTAAATCGATTTGGACTGAAAAGAATTTAGCTCAAATCTAAACTGACAGACACCAGTAAAAAACGGGTAACTGTCAGATCAAGTCTGAGCTACTACACAATTCACAGTTTTGCTTAAACTCTTACAACCACCTAATACCAATACTCTCGAGTCTTAATCTTATTAAGCCGTTTCAATGCTTCATTTTGTAGTGTTCGCTTATCTTGCTTAATATGACAAGTACGACTGTTTTTAGCCCATTTATGTTCGAAAGACTTTAACAAACATTCATCAGGAAATTTTTTCCAGTTACCCCTTGTTACACACGCCACCTGATGTTCCACTAAGTCAAAATCATCAAGATCGCCCCGTAGTTCACTTTGTACTTTTCTTCGGTAGGCGCGTAAATTCATGGCTTTATTCTTTCGAATTGACGTCCTTGAATTTTTATCGTTATACCCATAACAGTTTGTCGTTTGGTAAATATAGTCCCTTATCTTCTTTTCTTGAGGTGTAACTCTCCTAATTTTCATTTCGTCACTCCTCAAAAGTAGTTACGCTTTGAAAATTGATTCCTTTAAATATCCTCTTCGCATTTCCCCGCTCAATAGAATGATGAGACTTGTGTCTATTGCCTTTTTCTATCTGTTCCGAATCTCTTTGGCTTTCAACCAATTTCATTTCAATCAAAGCTTTCGCCAAACGCTTGTTCATATGCTGACTTCGCTCTGACTGAACCTTCACCGATATTCCGGTTTCAAGGTGAACAGCTCTAACAGCTGAACTTGTCTTGTTAGCATGTTGCCCACCTGGTCCAGATGAGCGACAGGCTTCATAGGTGATCGCCTTAGAGAAACTCGTCTCGGCATGCTCACTAAAACATCCAGTAAAGAACCAGTTCTTTCTTTTGTGTTTCAGCCGATAAGGACTTTGGCAAATCCATTGCATAGTGCCACGCCATTTCTCTGCCAACCCTAAAGAGTTTTCACCTTCTAGCCGATACAAAACCGACTTGATAGTACTTCGGCGCGGGCCATCTACTTTTTCAACAAGGCAAAGATTAACCTTTGACTCTTTCGCCTCTTTCTCAAGTAGCACCATCGCTTTGCTAACGGCGAAGCAACACTCAGCCGGACCGTGGCCTGCGGAAAGTTGTAATAAAATCATTAGCAACCTCCATTGGTTTTATAGGTTAAAACCGGCTTAAATCGAGCGACTAAATCAATCAACCCAGCATCCTGCATAGCATCAATCACCGAAGATATTGACTTGTAAGCCTCTGGCGCTTCTTCAAAAATCAACGCCTTATTTTTGCAGATTACTCTACTACCTAAGGCTGTTTTCTCAAGATCCGATTGTCGATACCGCTTTGACAAACGATCTTTGCATTCAGTGCGCATCCACTTTCGTCCCGCACCATGAGCTAAAGAAAATATACTTTCAAAGTTTACCTCAGGGTCAGCATTCGGTTTCACTAGGTAACTGTAATCACCTCTCGATCCTGGGATCATCACTAGTCCACAATCTGCCGGAGTCGCACCTTTACGATGAATCCAGTGCGATTGATTATCGATGGTTTTCTCTGTCACTAAGTTATGGTTAACATCCAAAACCTGATTTCCTTTAGCATGCAAATTCTCTAGCATTCGCATTGCGATTAACTCTCGATTAAGCTCCGCGAATTTAATTGCTTCATCATGCTGCTGGAGATACTCAGTAAATTCTGAACTACCAATATTTAACCCAGCATGACCAAATCTATCGACATGCGATCTTAAGATCCGCTCGCCTAAACCTCTGGAACCACTGTGAACTAACAACACTAGATGGTTCTTATCGATTCCCAATTCACCAACTAAGGCTTCATCAATCACTTGATCAAGCTGCTGTAACTCAGCAAAATGATTCCCTCCCCCTATTGTCCCGAGTGCACTTTCAAATCCGTTGGGCGATAACGTTTTTTCTTGATACCTTTCAAAGATAAAGTTTTGCCAGTCTGATGTTAACGGCTCATCAATACTTGCAAGACGTTTCTCAAATTTGTCAAGGTTCACCTTTCTAGCTTTAATATCAGTGGCCCATAAAGCCATACCGCAACCAATATCATTTCCGATAAGTGCAGGGTAAATTCTATTTTTCGTTAAAAAAGCAGCGCCAATTGGATATCCTCTTCCTGGATGTAAATCCGGCATACCTACTGCCTTAACAATCCCTTCTAACTCTGCTGTTTTTTGTAATTGTTGGACCGCTTTACCTTCGATCCAGGTGTCTGCATTAGCGACTAAATCAACTCTCGCAGACAATGTTTGGATATTAAATCCATTGTGATTGCCCATTGTCCAATCCCTAAATTAATAGCTATAAAATTAATAGTTTAAAAACTATTATTGGAATGAGCAGGCCTAATCAGAAAAATAATTTAGGCTTTATGGGTAAGCAGAAAAAGCTTGAGTAAAAGCGAAATTACTTTTGAAGTGACCTGCAAAAGATTTTATTTAAATTCATTTTTTAATCTCCTTTGCGGTTGTTTACGTGTGATAGAAAAATATGACTAACGTCAAGTTGGCGCGAAGTTTAATCAATCGATTACATAATTGCAACTACAAATTTAGCACAGGTTAATTTTGATTACTCTGAAAGCCTACCCATTAAGATAGGCTTTCAGATACTTTCCTCAGATCTTATGTATACAAATTAGGATTTCCAAATAACTCTACGTAACTACTCCATAGTTCATGAAAACGTCTATTAGCGTAACTTTCTGCAAACGGCTCCCCTCCTCTAATGATATTTTTCTTCTTACTTCTTAGCTTATCAACATGATGACCAAGTTCGTGAAGAAAAATATGCATTAAGGTAAATGCCTTTGCTTGCTGAAGAGTAAAATAGCATGTCCAAATAATCTCAGGCTCTGTCTGATGTTCTTCGAGCTCACTTTCTTCAACATTACTTTCTTTAGGGGATTCAATCTCTCGCTCTTTCTCGCTCTTCTCGCAAAGTACTCCTAGACCATCGAGAATCCATTTGTGCTCCTGATAATAGGACTCACTATGTTCTACCCATAGATCTTTCGGCCATGCGCAGAGCCAGATTACACCGGTCCCTTCATTTTCAAAGTGCCTATAGTATCCATCAGTATATTCGTCCTCTTGATCTAGAAATATCGACTCTATACCTTCGGAAACTTTTTCCCAATCTGGAATAATACCCGTAAAGTCGTGAATTTCTCTTTTGCTAACGACATGAATATACCCTCTACTCGGCCGAACTCTATCAACTACATAGCCTAGTCTTGCAGTTTTAGTATGGTTATTTTTTCTTTGTACATGCCCACCAATTACTTTGGGTGAGGTTTTTCTATTGTATGTTGGTCTCATAATATTTTCCTTTTTCCACAAACAGGCACGCAGTACTTTTGCACCGCGTTCTTTTGGTTAGTTTGGTTTATTCCCTATAATAATAGTCACGAACGGCACCATCATATCGGCCGGAGCTCAAACAACAGTGCTTGAAATCTTCGACCCGATAAACATGGGCATGGATCATTCCTACCTAGCTTTTCATAAAGCTCTTTGTTTCCGTGTACAACTCGATCGCCACGTTTAACTTGAGTTTCAGAAGGGAATCCTTTTCGACGTTTACTAGTCCTTTCGAAAAAAGAAATGTTGATTTGATTTATTAAAACGCATGATGCACCTCCAAACCTTTCGGCTTTGGCCTACAAGGTTAGATTGAATCTTTTATTAACTAGTGAATAGCTTTCAAACAGCTTAAAGCCTCGCACTTAATTCAAAGCGATACAATAAGGGCTAATTATTAGCTATAAGACTAACGGTTGTATTTTTTGCTGGCTTATTTTCGATTAATACACAAGCCAATAAGAAGAGTGTTAAGACTCGAAGAAAACCCAGCAAAAGATTTGATTATAAAACATAGTTTTTTCTCCTTTGCATTAAATGAATGGGTGACTATATTTTTTATAGTCGCGGGAAGTCTAATTGCAAAAGCAAAGAAAATCAAGCTCTTCTAAAAACAATTGGATGGAGCCAATGCGATTTCAATGACTACTTATTTCTTTGCTCGAAATAATCTTCTTAAACTATAGAATATTGTAAAAATACTCAACATTAACCAAACACCACCCCATAACATAGTGGTGCCTCCAAACTCCTGCGCCAACATGAACGCATCGGATGGCAAGTATGAACGCTGAATAGTATCGCTATAAATATCTAACGGCACATACATCATGCTGGTTAAGCCAATGACTCTAAGTAAGAAGTCGTTAACTTTGATCGATAAGTATTTTGACGATAGCAACATGGCGACACCAGTTGAAATTCCGAATAACATAGCGAATGTGTTACTAGCAAACAACAGAGTAATAACGAGCAGCAATACACCTAATCCGCCCATCAAAAGCCGGTCTTTATGAGAGGAAACAGCAATATAAAAGATAGCCACTCCCCATAACAGCGAGCCTAAATATCCAGCGGTTAATGTGATAAAGCGATTGCCTCCAGCGGACACTACATGTCCCCCGGCTTGAGGGACTAATTCAAACGCCAGAATTTTTCCGCCAGTAAGTAACGTCGCTATGCCATGAGAGGACTCATGGAAAAACACCACAAGAATTTTAAGTGGGTAGGTGACCAAGCTATTCCAAAGAAAGAATACCGCAATAAGAATCAACAGGGTCGTATAAATATCAAAGAATCGTTTTGATTTTACAAATTGTCGGAGGCTCAAGTTCTAATTAATCCACTTCAAATTTTAGTTCGAGTCAAAACTTCGTAGCGAACTAAAAAACATACCGGCACCGCCAGCCATCAACACAATTATCACCAGTATATCGAAAGCAGACATAGGCATGATAGTCATTCTAATATTAACGATGATTCCTGCTATTAGAGCCAATACACTTAATCCGCTTAACAACCAACCAAAAATATTCTTACTGTTCCAGAAGATCATAAAGATGCCGATAAAAAATGGGATCAAAATCATACCACCGGTAACCGCAAAGCCACCTCCCATACCGTACAGGTTAGTTCCCATACCAAAACCGCGAGAAAAAGCCCCTGTAGACACCATGACTTTACTTAGAAATAGATATCCGCCAACGCACATAAGAGCTAGGCCAATTAGATAGCGCCCTATTCCGCCGTTTGTGCCACCTGCACCGTTAGGTTTATTCATTAATTCTCCCCAATTCTCCATTTATATTTACTATTCCAAAGCTTCTGATTTTTCGAACCTATTGTTCAATAGCCAATAAACCAACTATCAAAATCAACTTACATAACGATCTTAAACTGTTGAAATTCCGATAAATATTAGATTACAGAGTCTATATATTCTATGCCAGTTAAGCAATTAGTTCGTTCCAAAGCCATCATCAACAAATAGCTAACTTGAAAAATGCCACCAGTCTATTAATTGCCAAAAAAATATCAATGAACGTGTAATAATCTAGGAATCTGGCCACTAACCCTTAGAAATCTTTATAAAACTGGAGTTAATACCTTGTATGGGTGCTGATTTTTATATCAATAAAATTCTGCCTTACGCTGGAATAATCATAAAAATTTGTCGCGCGTATACTAATTCACAAGACGATTTTGAAGACTATTACCAGGAAGTTTGTTTGCAGATATGGCGAAGTAGGCACAATTTTTCTGGTCAGTCGGAATGGTCAACGTGGCTTTACCGAGTATCGCTAAACGTTTGTTTGACCTATCTTAAGAAGAGTAAAAGCGACCCGCATAAGTTCGCTTCAGACAGTTTACCTGAAGAAGTTATGGCAGATTCCCAAGGGTTTGATGACGAGTCAATTAATCGACTCTATGCGGGTATTAAAAAGCTCTCAGAAATAGATAGAGCAGTAATACTTCTCTATTTGGAAGAGCACAGCTATCAAGAGATAGCAACAATAATAGGTACCAATCAAAATAATATAGGCGTTCGTATAAAGCGAATCAAAGATCGCCTATCGAAAATTTTAAATGTCGAGGAAAATAGCTAATGACTAAGTCTATAGAATCAATCTGGAAAGAAGGGTTTATTGAAAACGATTCACTGGTAGCTCCTAAAATTAATGACCTTTACAACCAGAAGTCTAAAAATTTGATTGATAAGTTCCACTATATGTTTTCTATCAACCGAAAGGCAATTATTATCGCCATTGGGGTCATTCTAGTTTTGTCACTGATATTTGGATTGCCTTATTTAGGAAGTTTTATTAGTGTTTTGTTGGCTGGCCTTGTATTAATCGGAAACAGGGGCTCGAAACAACTGGATAAACTAGATAAAACAACCAATAGTTATGAGTACTTAAAAGGCTTTTCCGCCTGGCGCGATGAGATGATAGCTACTTACTGTAAGGCCTACACCTATTTCTATCCATTGTTGTTTATGGGACTTGCAATTCGATTTCTTTACTCAGAAGATGCTCGGTCAATCATAAACGCTATTGTTCTAGAGTCGCCAAACACCACACTAATTTTCGGTTTACCTTGGTATATTGCCAGCGCTTTTTTGGTTATCACAGGTGTTTTTTATAACTTTGGGAGTTATTTGTACAAGATAGATGTTGACCTAGTATACGGCTCATCTTTTAAGAAACTTGATGAGTTAGTATTAGAAATGGAAAGTTTAAGAAATTAATGATGGCATTGAGCTATGAAGCGATAGCGAAAGGTCGCTTCATAACTTACAAAGTACGCATACCTAGCTAGAGTTTTAGAGTACGGTGGTTCTAATTATTATAAGTCAGCTCAACCACCTCTTTTCTTGCGGCAATTTTTACTGATAATAATAAATTATCATGGTTAACGTCTGTGATGTAATCAATATCATTGGGAAGCTTGCCGAGTACTTCATAAGCATCGCTCTGCAAGTTATAAGACCAAAGCTGAAGCCCCTCAGTAATTCCGTAGATAGTCTTATTGTTGATAACAAAACGTCGTTCGCTTCCTTGAAACTCTAATTTCTCAATCAATTGATCTTCGGCTGGTCCAGGTTTCCAAAATCTATCATTACTGTCAGTATAAATCAGTTGTCCCGCATCAGTGATTCGTGCCCACTTTACTTGTTTATCTGTGATTAGAGTATATTCAGAATTATCTAAATTTAATTCAACCAGTTTGGAAACTCCCTTAATACGCGCCAAGACTAATGCCGTGTTAGCTAAGCTGTTCCATTGATAGAGCTGCAATACTGGAAGGTCAAAGTCTATTGCTTTTGTACTCGAGTCTAAAAATACCTGAACAAGTTCTTTATCCACATTGACCAAAAGACTCTTTCCATCTGCAGCCCAATCCATACCGAATATGGAAGTATCCACTGGAAAATTCGAGATCTGTCTTGCGTTAGAACCACTAGATATCCAAACTTGATCTTCACCGCTTCGTTCCGATTTAAATGCGATTAACTCGCCTTTAGGTTGAAACTGACCATTATCTTCTCCCTGATTAGAACGTTCTAAAATAGAAAGCTCTAGGACCGATTTGTCGACATTTGAATTAATACTCTCATCGTTGTTCATTGTCACCAGACTGGCTAGCGGAATGGTCCCAATATCACTATCGTAATGTCCTTTAATAGCGAGCATTCGCTTTTCTGTAGGATGAAACTTGGGAGACCCCATTGGTTCATCAAGAGGAATACTGATATTGGATACTTTGCCATCGAACGACAAGGTAAAAAGCTGTCTCCCAGTACTAAAAATTAGCTGCTCTCGACTCGGCATAAAATTAGGGTAGATCGATTTGAACTTTGCGATCTCGGGTAGTCGCTGCAACTCATTACTTGATAGAATTTGCCCACTAGAATTAAGTATTTCAATATAAGTTAATCCATCGGCATGGATACTAGTTAAAGCAAAAAGATCATCTTTAGACGAATACTCATAGTCCAATAAAATGCCATCCTCAATCTCGTAAATCACATCGGTCTTATTATCCTTAATAGAATAGATAACCAACTTCCAGCGGTCTGTCTGCTTTTGAAATAAACTAATGTCATTATTGTTTAGCCATTTAGGATTACGTATTCTTGAATTTTTACACTCAAGTAACTCTTCGGCGGACTGAGGCGATTGTAACGCTTTATTAAAGTCTAAACTCATTAACTTGTAGCATGTTTTCTGTGTTATCGGCTGATTACAGTTTCCAGATTGGACGAAAACTAGCTTGTTGCCATCTTTGGAAAAGCTATGGCTCCCGTATGAATCATAACGATTGGTTAGTTGTATTTCTTCTTGGGTATCAATATTTTTCGCCCAAATGTTGTTGAGGCAAAATTCTTCTGAATATCGATGGAAGACCACATATTGGCCATCAGGTGAGTAAATACTCGCTAATTCTTTATTATCTGAATTAGTTAGTGAGCGAATCTCTCCAATAGTTAATACTGGAGGGTGTTTTGGTGAAAATACCGCGGTTGCAATTAATCCAACAATAGCGAAACCTAAAAAATACCAAACTAGCTTGAAATTACTCTTCCTCTGAACACCGCCTTCTTTGACGGCATCTAGCGATTGCGTGCTTGCCTGTGCTTGACTCCCTGCCTCACGTAAGGTTGAGTCTTTGTTTAGGCGCGACTCTGTAATAATAAAAGACTCTGGCTCACTATCAGATGCTTGGTTTGTGTTCTCTTGCCATCGAACTTCAACTTCCAAGCTGTAACCCTGTTTAGCGTGAGTCTTGATATAGGACTGATACTGACTATCTTCACCTAACGCTTTTCTTAGTTGAGCAATGCTTCTTTGTAAGGTATTGGGTGTTACTACCGTATCAGGCCATACTTCTGACAATATCTGATCATGGCTTACCACGCTGTTGGCATTCTTTGCCAGACAGGTTAAAACCGCCAAAGCTTTTGGTGGAATCGTTTTGGAGTCCATTTTTTGAGTAATCTGATTTCGAGTTAAATCGACGAAAAAATCGCCTACCCAGTATTTTGCAGCCATAGCTTTGTTATCCAAGTAATAAATTGGCGACAAAAGTCACCCACAACCAGCGAAGTCATACTAGCACAAAGTTGAAAACACTCTAAGTCCAAGATTGTAACCATTTGATAATTATCACTAAATTGTTCTTTCAGTCCAACGTCATTTAAAAATCAGGTGGACGTCAGGCATTCTATTCTGGATTCAATTAAGTTAGGTATCAACTTAACTCCAATGATAACAATCGCATTGGATTCAACAGTTTAGAGGTAATTAGACCAATGAGAGTTAGCGCGATTCTAACAAGTTTTCTTATAGCTTGGCTTTCCAATTCAGCAGTCCAAGCTGGAGAAATAACCAAGCTCACCTTACCAAAGATACAAGTAGAGCCCATCAAAGACAGCCAATCCAACAAGCAATACGAGTTATATATAAAACTGCCGGAAAACTATTCCAAGCACCAAGATAAGACCTTTCCTGTGATTTATTTTACCGATGCCATTTGGCATGTGGAGCTACTTTCAGGTGCGACAGAATTTATGATGGAAGATGTTATTTTGGTCGGAGTCTCTTGGCAGAAAGATATACCTGAGGATCTAAAGCAAGAATATGGCGCTCATTTCAGTCGATATGGCGATTACTCATTCAAGAAGCGTACTAATCCAAAACACCCTAAAATAAAGTTTGGCCAAGCAAATAGCCACTTACGCTTTATTCGAGAGGATGTTTTTAAGTACGTCGAAAGCAACTATCGAACCCAGCCGAATAATCGAACCTACTTCGGTTTTTCTGCCGGCGGTCTTTTTGGTACTTATGCGCTTATGGCTCAACCCGAATCCTTTAAGAATTATATTCTCGGAAGTCCAAGCGTTCGAGGGGATGTGGCCGACCTGTTTGCACTAGAGAGCTCAAAACTGAAGACTAAAGAATTAGCCATCAACGTTTTTATTTCTTATGGCGAGTTAGAGACAAAAATGATTCCACATGTCGAAGAGTTTATTAGTACTTTAAAAAATAACCAATATCACGGCATATCTTCAATAAAGCACTCTGTTATTAAGTCGTCAGGCCATAGTGACTCCTTCCCTCAGGTAGGTGTTGAGAGTGTGAAATGGCTGTCGAACATGCAGCCGAAGGAAAAAGAATAATAAAACTGATTTCTAGATCAGCAAAACAAACCATTAATTTAACCATTATTGTAAATAGCCAAAAGGAAAACCAATGAGAATTTCTTTCAAACTACCGTCTAACTTAAAGTCTGGAGCTCTAGTTACCGCGGCTCTATTTGGTTGTCTTACTAATTTTGTCATAGCTGGTGATAAAGCCAATAGTAGACTCGCACCTGAGGCCACAGCTGCAGAAGCGAAACTCGAATTCCGAGATATCTCACGTCTCGAACGAGCTTTCATTGATACTGCTCCGGCAAAGAGAAAAGACAAAATTCAGGTGGGGAAACTATCTGCTGATGGTCGCGAGACCGATTCAATTGTTAAGCTGGCAAAAGAAATCGCCGATAAAAAACACGGTAAATACGACAGTCTACTGATTGCCCACAAAGACAAACTAATATTTGAATCCTATTACTTACGCGGCCGCATCAATTTACCCCACCCGCAAGCATCAGCGGTAAAAGCTTACACTAGTTTGGCTGTAGGTCGCGCCATTCAGTTGGGCTATTTAAGCATGGCTGATTTGAACAAACCTTTGGTCAGTTTTCTAAAAGACTTAGATCCAACCAAGTTTACTGACGGCGCTGAAAAAATCACTTTGCATAAAGCGCTAACCATGCACGGTGGGCTTAGCGTGAATCGCGAGGAGTGGGAAGCGCTCGAGAAAGAAACACCCGAAGTGTTAAAAGGCCAGGGTCTTGTTCAAACCCTTCTTGAAAAAAGTAAACCGATTACCGCTGAGTCCCAAACTTATATGTATGGTAATTATAATCCAATGTTGGTGATGACCGTTATCGACGCGGTTGTGCCCGGCACCGCTCGAGATTTCATAAAAAATGAAATTCTCGACAAATTAAATATTAGCAATTATAGCTGGGATACCCACATTAGTGGTTTACCACAGGCCGGTTGGATGGTTAGCCTCACTTCTCGCGACATGCTGAAATTAGGTAGTGTTGTTCTCAACAATGGTCAGTGGAATGGCGAACAACTTGTTTCTTCAGAGTATCTTGCCAAGGCAACAAGCGGTCTAGTTAAACCTACCGAAGACTGGATGCCTCAAAGCTATCGCTATGGTTATTTCTGGTATCAAGCGCCTTTAGCCGTTGGCAATGAAAACTATAACGCAACCTTTGCTTGGGGCGGTGGTGGACAAAGAGTCATCGTCATTGCAGAGCTTGATTTGACCATTGTCATTACCGCCCATGACAGAGAAGATAAAATCATGACTCAGATTGAAAATGCCGTTCTACCAGTCTTTGCCAAATAGAGAGAGAAACATGAAAATATCTTTTATTTCGATAATTTTATTACTTGCCTCACTAGCCATGAGTGGCAAAGTTGATAGTCAAAACAAATTAACCAACCATACAGGCCCTTACCTTGGACAAGAACCTCCAGGTTTAACACCCAAAGTGTTTGCACCTGGAATTATTTCAACAAAAGGATGGGAATACGGCGTCGTTTTTGCTCCTAGCTTAAAAGAAATATATTGGGTCAGGGAAGTTAATGTCGAAACAAAACCCAAGCAGGAAATGGTAATTTTTGAAAGTGAAAATAATCAATGGCGTGAGCGCGTTATTGGTCCAAGGAAGGGAACTCCGACTCTATCGCCAGATGGCAATACCATGTATTTTGGCCGAAGTTATAAAGAGCGAACAGAAGCCGGCTGGTCTGAACCAAAGCGATTGGGTCCGGACTTCGAGGATATACGAATCATGCGAGTAACTGCATCAACTAACGGCACTTACGTATTGGATGAAGCAGAGGATAATAGTGTTCTTCGTATTTCTCGACTGATAAATGGCGTCAGGCAAGCACCTGAACCGCTACCGAAAGAAATCAATACCGGCGAATTTAATGCCCATCCTTTTATAGCACCAGACGAGAGCTACATAGTCTGGGATGGACAAAGAAATAGCGCTGAAAGAAATGCTGACCTATTTATCAGCTTTAGAAAGAAAGACGGAGCTTGGGGTGAGGCTATCAAGATGGGTAATGATATAAATACGCCCGCATCTGAGTTTGCCGCCCAGGTTACACCTGATGGAAAATATCTTTTCTTTAATCGAAATGTTGGAAAAGACAACGTCGACACTTTTTGGGTAGACGCAAAGGTTATTGAGAAACTTAGACCCAAAAACTAAACTATTTTATGCTGAGGAATTATTGGAGCTCTTAGTTGAGTCAGCGAAATGATTGAAATGGTTAACCTAGGTTAACCATTTATTTTTGCCCTCATGTTATTTGAAAAACCTTTCACCAAAAACTCCATTTGATCGGCTAATATATTTCTATTGGCCAAGGCCAAATACTCAAAAATATTAGGTCGGAATGGAACGGCTAATAAGCTCATGTGAGCTTCTTCCGGTGTACGACAACCCTTAAAATTATTACAAGGTTTACATGCCGCGACACAATTGGTCCAAGTGTTTTTTCCTCCTCGAGCCTGCGGAATAACATGATCACGAGTTAGCTCTGAACGACTAAAAGGCTTTCCGCAATACATGCACAAATGCTCATCTCGCTGGAATAGCGCGTAGTTGCTTAAGGCTGGCACCCGACTATGTCGTTGATGGATTTGACCATCAGTAGCGATGACCGAAGCGATATCAAGAAAAGAGCGTTTTCCAGTCAGTCTCGAATGGCCACCATTAAGACGTGCAGCAGTTTCACCAAATGTCCACAACACTTGGTCTTTAGAGTACAAACAAGCCGCGGACTCAAAGTTAATCCACTCCATCGCTTGTCCAGCTTTGTTTAGTCGCAAGATCTGAGCTTGCATGATTTCTCTCCTTGTTAAAGTTAAGTATAGCAAATTAGTTTTCGCGTTGAGTTTTATGTAAAAGAAACATCCATGTACAGCAGATTTCCCTATCAGAATCCCATTGCGGGATTCAGAAAAAAGTCCTAACTTACGTTAGAAAATTAAATTACGAATAGTACCGACTTCTAAACTGATAGAGATGATTAACCGATTTAATTCCTCGCTCCATTCGCTTTTTTGCAGGAACATTCGCAGAGTGAACTTTAATATTTGGTGGCACCAAACCGTAGTCAACAACCGCTTTTTCCAACCAAGTAATTACATCGTATCCAGTCCCTCGTTTGTCATCTCCTAGATCGTGATCTAAGCTGACATCCGTGACTGCACCAGTCATCAAAAGCTCAATCATTTCCTGTGGCCAGCGCACTAACTTCCATCCTGCTGGAGCAGGACGAACATCGTCTAAATATAGTTTCATGGTTTATCCTCCTATGAAATTATTGGAGCCGGTTATAGGTCTCGAACCTATGTCGATTGCTTACAAGGCAATTGCTAAACCAACTCAGCTAAACCGGCATAATTGGAAGCTCCGACAGGGTTCGAACCTGTGATACAAGAATCAAAATCTTGGGTGTTACCAACTACACCACGGAGCTAAATATGGCACACGAGACGGGATTCGAACCCGCGAACTATTCATAAGACCAGATTGAAAGTCTGGTTACTTTGACCACTTGTATACTCGTGTCCTATACCGAGTACGGACTTTCACCGTCAAAAAGTATCATCACACCTCGGTTCGTGATGTTGGAATGTTTGGTGGGCCGCCCGAGATTCGAACTCGGAACCTTCCGGTTAAAAGCCGGATGCTGCTACCAATTGAGCTAGCAACCCATAAACTGGTAGCACTTGACTGAATCGAACAGTCGACCTCCTGTGTGTAAAACAGGCGCTCTACCAATTGAGCTAAAGTGCTAATAAATTTGGTCCCCAGAGCTGGTTACGATCCAGCCACCTCACGCTTATCAGGCATGTGCTCTACCAAATGAGCTATCCGGGGTTTCAAGATAACTGAGTCGGGCTTTCACCGTGACGGGTCTGTAGGGTGAAACCTCAGTTACATTTCACCATCGCAATTCATTAAATTGGCGGGCGCAGAAGGATTTGAACCTTCAACCAACTACTTAACAGGCAGTCGCTCTACCAGTTGAGCTATACACCCTTTATTTGGTGGAGAAGAAGAGACTCGAACTCACAACCGAAAACTTGCAAAGCTATTACTCTCCCAATAGAGCTACTTCCCCTTGTTTATAATTCACAAATTAATTTGGCAGGGAGTGAAGGAATCGAACCATCGAATGCGGTTTTGGAGGCCGCGGTTTTGCCATTAAACTAACTCCCCATTTTTGTTTGGCACCGCCGGTAAGATTATTCAGACCATCCTTGGCCTTCACACTACGTGCCATCGTCGTTCCTCCGATGTTCTGCAGTGTTCCTACACTGCTAGTCGAACTTACAACCCAAGGCTTCGTAAACCTTTACTCTTCCATTTGAGCTACGACGGTAAATATTTGGCGGTACCACCGGGAATCGAACCCGGAGCGTGCGGTAGCCAAGAGTAGGTGCTCTTAAGCAACAGCCGCTTATGTTTCCGTTGCACCATGACACTTCTTAATTGGTCTGGGATGAAAGATTTGAACCTTCGACATCTCCGCTCCAAACGGAGGACTCTGACCAGACTGAGCTAATCCCAGATAAATTTGGTAGCAATGACTGGATTCGAACCAGTGCTCTCACCCGTATGAAGGGTGTGCTCTACCAACTGAGCTACATTGCTACAAAAATGGTTGCGGGTGACAGACTCGAACTGTCGATCAAAGGAATATGAGTCCTCTATGTTAACCACTACACCAACCCGCTAAAAATTTTGGAGCAGATCTCGAGATTCGAACTCGAACTTTTTGGTTGGAAGCCAAACGTGCTGCCGTTAACACTACACCTGCTTTGGTGGATGACCCTGGAGTCGAACCAGGTATGCCAGAAGCCTCGGGGTTACAATCCGATTGAGATCCACATCTCCTGCCATCCTTTTATAAAACTTACAAGCATCGTACAGACTGCTCGTATTTTTGCGAAAACCAATTTGTTAAAGAACGTCGCCTACAATTGAGGCATCGTCACATCGCCATCCATGGCTACTTGTGACATAGGACCTACACGGATGTAGGGACTGCAGTTCATGTAAGGAACAATTAACTGCCAGTCCATCCGTGGACATAAAAAAACCCGAGGATTCTATCTCTCGGGTTCGACTTAACAAAACTCGAGAGAAATTTTTCATAACTCTCAAGTAAAAACTTGCAGAGCTACCTAGGTGAACCTCTGGCACCTTGTTTATCATTACTATTAAAAGTCTTATACATGCGATTACCAGTACCTATTAAGAGACTGCTCCCTTGTTCGGGACGCACATCACCGTACCAACCATTCGTCGGTTTGATAATCTGTTTTTGTTTAATAATCGTTTTCATGTTTATCCAATCTAATAATACTAATTTTTAATTTGGTAGCAGCGCCGAGACTCGAACTCGGATCAGCCAATTATCTGTTGCTACGGAGTATAAACCCGCTGTTTTACCCTTAAACTACGCTGCTATTATTTATAGCCGCGACAATATTCTGCATACTTATCTGCGACTGTTATGTCGCCCGTATTCCAAACTGTTTATTCAAAAACATTTATTTAAATCCTAAATAAAAAACCTGGTTAAGATTCATCTCGACCAGGTTTATATTTCCCCTTCGAGACTTTTCGCTAGCCCCGAATAATTTTCGAAGCTTAATCTATATTTGTACCATCAACTCTACCTATAAAACTAATGTAACAATACATATTCAGCCATATCGGCCCTTGTTGTTTTATCCGTGTTTTGTTACTTACTTTTTTCATTATGTTTAACTCAACTCATTAAATCTTTACTGTGACTCAAAGATATCTTTCCTACCTGAAATATCAAATATGTCACTCATTTCTTGTTGTGCATTTAAACATTTCAAATTCAACTCGTCAACGTTTTTATTTCATTTTAATCGTTATTTATCAACAGCTTACATGAATTTAGATTAAGCGCACCCCTTCACCTATTATTCAGTAAATTCCCTTAATTCTATTTGAAACAGACCCGTTCAATTCCAAACCTACTACAGTAATATTCGATGTTTAGTCGTCAATTATTTTCCTTTTTATTATCATGTTTACATTCATAATTCTGGCAGAGAGAAGTGGAGTCGAACCACAAAGCGATTAAGCTTCCATTCGTTTAGCAAACGACGCCGATCACCATCACGGATTACTCTCCAGTTAAACTGGTGCCCAGGGAGAGACTCGAACTCTCAATAAACGGATTCTAAATCCGCCGCGTATTCCAATTCCGCCACCTGGGCTTTGATTTTTATTCTCACTAATCATTATTGGGGTGGCCAATCGGGTTCGAACCGATGTCTTTCGAGATCACAACTCGAAGCTTTACCAACTAAGCTATGGCCACACCAATAATGACTAATATTTTTCTTGCAGATTTGATTGTTCGAAAATACCGCACCGCCATCCATGGCTCCTTGCGGAATACCGTCCATCCATGGACATAAAAAAACCGCAAGTTTTTAGGCTTGCGGCTTTAAAGAATGCAGGTATGAATTGAATTCTTCTTATCCGGAAGCCTGCGCTTCCAAATAAGGAAGCGAGTTAATTTAATATTGAATGATGTTTACCTATCTTTGATCCGCTTAATGGACTACTCAATAAACAGAGCACAGACTGGCGAGAGAACTGTTGCTCTCTTCCGTCTTTAATTAGTGTCTCTATTTGATAATTCATTGCTTTAATTTCTCTTCTCAAGTTTTTGTTTATTAATTAGTGTTTCTGATATACCGAGTATTAAATACTTTCAAACGCCACTCTGTCAACACTATTCTCTAATTATTTTATATATTTTTCAATAGGTTACTGAAATTCAAATTGAGTCTAACCCTTCACCTAATATTCAGTGAATTCCTTTAATATTATTTGAAACAGACCCATTCAATTCCAAACTAGCTACCTTAATATTCGATATTTTTTCGTCAAATTTTTTCCTTAAATTACTTTGTTGTTTTTAATTTTTGTAAATTCTTTAATTCCTAGACATCGTCGAACCGGCTTCCCTGCCTCATTTCGCCATACCGTCCATCCGTGGACATAACAGAAAAATTGCTCCTGCATTTTATGAATACGACCTACATGGATGTAGGAAGTGCAGTTTTTGTCTGGAACAAAAAAACTGCCCGTCCATCCTTGGACATAACAGAAAATAGCTCCTGCATTTTCTTAATACCGTCCATCCTTGGACATAAAAAAACGCCGGGGCTTTTCAGCTTCCGGCGTTTTAAATAATTTAGATTGTTTAGAACAATCTATTAATTTTAAACTTTAGAAGCTTACACTTCCAAAGTTGGAAGTGTTTCTACAATAAATGGCTACCTATACTCAAACTGTTCTTGTTATTTTCACAAGAATAGATCGGCACAACTCCCCCAACAGAGAGACTCTCTGTTTGCAGACAAATGCGCTGTTGTTTAGTCGAGTTATTGAACAATTTTTTGGTACCATTAATTAATTTCAGGCACATTCTAATTTCAGAAGACGAATTATGCAAGCTTCGCTAAATACCCTTTGGAAGTAAGTGTCCTTAGATATGATATGGAAATCACAGCTTGCTTTGGTTTGAGTTTGTAACGAAACGTCCCCATATAGAGTCATCTGTGCTTGATTTGCGATTAAAACAAGTCCATGATCTTTTCGTATAAACCATTAGAAACATTCATATTTTGAGGAATAGAGATGACTTCATCTCAGCAGAGCTTTAAAGCGATAAACAATTTGCTCGATCACCTGCCATCAGATTGGCTAGAGCTTACTACTCACAGACTAGACATTTATGACGAATCAAAAGCTAAGTCTCAGTTTCTAGAACAATTACAAGCACTCTCGCTAGAATCAATTACCTCTTCAAGCGAATTGTCAGAGCTCCCAACCGCCTACGACTATATTCGCTTAGGCCACCAGCTTTCTAGCGTCTTGGAGTGGCTGTTAGCGGAGATCAATCAAGTTGGTGCTAACCAAGTGATTACATTTTCCTCCAAACTGATGCCTATTCTAGCTATCTTGAGAATGAATAAGCTCGCTGGCAAGCAAACGACTATTTATTACCTGACCAAGGATTCACCTCTGCGTGATCTTGAGCGCCTAGAGAGTATCTATGGGTATGATTTTGATATGGTATTAGTAAACGAAATCGCAGAGATCGCACGACAACCAAACAATACCAACTTGTTAGTCGCTGATTTACCATTTGATTCCGCCATCACCATTAATGACTCTATAGACGCGAGTATCAACTTACATTCCCAATTCGGCAGTGCTATTGTAATTCACAACTCAACGGATGAATCAGCGGTTGAAGACTTAGTCAAAGGCGTTCAACATGTAAGGCGCCGTGAGTCGATAGCGATGACACCTCCTAACGCACTTAGCCTGCTGCGAGAAATTGTAAAGCAGGAGCAAACTGAAGCTGAAAGCCTGATGCCGGGAGCAATGCAAAAAATAAAGGCCAGTATTAAAGAAAATACCGGTACCCAACTATCACCATTAATTGCTTCCAGCGGGCTCTCTATTCAATATGCCATTATGATGGGTTTAGTTGAAAATGCGTTAGTCAATCATCCTGGTAAACCTCTAAAGATTATATTGCCACCTAATTGTTATGGCGGCACCAATGATCAAGCACGCCGCGTTGCAGAACTGGTTCCCTCGGCAGGTATTATTGATTTACTAGTGGATGGTGGCCAAGAGTTAGTCGCAAGTCTAGAAACAGCCTTACAGCAGGTTGCAGAGCTTGATGGTGTGCCGCTGGTGTTAGCCGAAATTCCGACTAACCCACGTGTCGAAGTACCTGATATGCAAGACTTAGGCGAAGTATTATCTAAACATCGATTAACACAGGACGATAAAGCCGCTGTCGCTCCGACCTTTATGGTTGACCAAACTTTTTGTCCTAATGTAAAGCTTCTTCACGATGAAAGCACCCTAGCTGGGGTCAAAGTAATCTCGTTCTCAAGCGGATCTAAGTTTCCGAGTGGTGGACGTTGTATTGCAGGTTATTGCGCAGCTAACCAACGAGCTGAAAAAATTCAAAAGCTGATAGAGAGCCATCTTGAGTTATCGGATAATCGTGCAGTCAATCATCAGCTAAATACCTTGGCTGAAAACATGCCTTCCATGCCAGCTCGTATAGCAAAAGCTTATGAAAATACCGTCACATTTGTGAATCATATTCATAAAACGTTGCCTGAATCTAAGATCAATTTTGTTTCCAGTGAACTTGCAAAACAGGGCTTTACCCCTTCAGTATTTTCTTTAGACTTACCAACCGTTGGAAATACAGCTGCTGAGCGTGAGGAGTATAAAAGAGACCTCAATTTAAAATTGATCAATTACATGATCACGCAACACCCAAATGACTGTAAGTATTGCGTCAGCTATGGTCAATTGAAAGGCACCTATTGGACCATTCCGGCAACCTCAACTCAAGGAACGACTAAAGAAGCAGACAAAGATTATATTGTCAGAGTAGCTGTAGCGCCGGATGTAGATATTCAGAAAATCTGTGATTCATTCACAACATTTTTTAGGCAAGAAAAGATTATTGATTGATGGTGAAGTTCCTTTTGGTCAGTCGGGTAGAGTTACCAAGCCAGAATAGTTTTTCATGTTTACCAGAATGAACAAATAGCATGCTAACTTTCGACTAAAAGTAGAATTAATTGAAATCCTATGCTTTCGTTAAATCTATAAGAAAGCAAATATTCATAGCCCCCAGTATTATAGTTCCTGAAACCGAAGTAGTCTGTTTAGGCTGTACTTATTGTGAATCAATAAAATTGACAAAACAGTCTATGAATTGTGCCTAATTATTAACGATTGAACGGCAATTTTCGCGATTCTACAGTCAATCACTGTTTCTTGGGATATGGCCAATCCTGACTCATTGCAGCCAGTCGATTCATCAATTGAAGCGTTGTAATATCAAATAAAGTGACAATTGCTATTTATAGAAACCTACTCGCTTAGACTTCACGTCTATGCTTAGAGTGGAGACGATTCACGAACGTCCTTGTGTGCTTTCTGATAATTGTTTCCTATTATGTTTTCATGATATCTTCTTTGAATTCGTAATAAAAGCCCCCAAAAGTATCAGAGAAAGTGCTGAAATGATTTCCAACGAGAAATCACCCATTCCGAAAATATAGAGAGCGAATGCAGATAAAATAGGAGCACAAAAACTTAATGAAGCAAGCAGTCTTTTATTCCCTTTCTTCATTCCTATTTCCCATAAATAGAATGCACCTCCAACAGGACCTAAGCCTAGAAATACTATCGAAATCCACTCCATGTTTGTTAAAGCCCAATTAGACTCTTCAAAAATCAGGTGTGATATAAAAGCCAAAAGTCCGCATACCAAAGCAACCCATGATATGTCTTCTGTATTACCTTTTTGTTTTGATAAAAACCAAGAGTAGCCTGACCAAATAAAAGCGCATGAAAATGCAAATAGATAACCAACAATATTCTCATAGTTAAATATCTGGCTACTACTTCCTTGTATTAGAATTACAATTCCAAGGAAGCCTAATCCTCCCCCTATTATCGCCCGTATTATCAGAGATGCTGGACTAACATAAACGCCCAGTAATAGTGGCCATAAGTAAGAAATTAGACTAACTTCAATTGCTGGAGCATGCCGAATAGCCATGAAATAGAAAAAGTGAAATCCAAATATACCTAATATGCCAATCAGCCACTGCTTACTGCTCAACTCTGGCTTTTTGAACAATTTTTCTCTTCTAATAAAACGATAGATGTATACAAGAGATGATGCCAAAAGAAGACATAATGCTAACAGCTGAAATGGCGCAACCATCTTGGAGTAAACGCTCAAAACGGCTAATAGGCCCCAAAATAATACAGCCAACAATCCAAACACAGTAGCCATGATATGGCCCTCAATCTGTCAAAGTGTTTTAGTAGCTTACCGACTCAAATGGAGTCTTGCTTAACATAACAGACACTTTTATTGACACATAAGACGGAAATCGGGATTTTAATGCTTAGAAGAAAACCGAGTTGGCGATTGTGAAAAGTATTGAGTAAAACGCCTGGTGAACGACGATGGATTTTTATACCCTAACTCGAAAGCCACTTGAGTAATAGGGCAGTCAGTGTATATAAGTAACGAACGAGCTCTCTCCATTTTTACTTTAACAAGATAACTACTAACTGACATTCCGGTGCCCTCAGAGAATAATTTCTTAAATTGAGTTTGTCCTAAGCATGCGGCTCTTGCCAATTCATTGATTGAATAAGCTTGACTCAAATCAGAGTGTATCAAAGCTATAGCATGCTCTATTCTGCGATCTACTCGTCCCAACAAAGGTTCATTTTTGAGAAGTTCTAAGAATAAACTATAAAGCAAGTTTTCTGCCGAAACAGTAGTAGAGCTTTGCAGTTGCTTTTCTATGAATTGAATGTACGCCAACATTGAGTCACTGATAGAAAACTTTCTATTGCTTCCTATCTCTATATTGCTAGGTAAAGTATCCATATCAACAACGACAAACCGAGCATATTCACTAGCACTAAAACTGTGGCTCTCTTTAGCTTTGATGAGTATAGCTTCACCAACATTGACTTTACCTTTGTACTCACCGACAACTATTTCAATATATCCATTGAGCGATAAGACCATCTGATGATGACTATGCACATGGCTGTGAAGTTGCTTAGTATAGGATCGAATTGAAATTGAATTTGTCATTTGTACACAATCTGTGTTTGGACAGTAAATAATAGCGCCTTGCCATACAAGTTAGCAACTTCTAGTTAAAATCTGGACTTCACATTCTAGCCTGAATGGCTGCTTCTCTCTAAGAGTAGTGTGTCATGAATCAAAACTTGCAGGCTGCAGGAATGTTGCATTTTCTCCCATATTAAATAATCGGCTCAGTAGTTCATTTAGGGCATACCTATTGAGAACCATCTATAGCGGTCTATTTTAAATATGACAGACCACCTATAATAGACCGCACTTTGAGAACCACTTAAAATAGACTGATATATAGATACTGTTAAGGCTTTGATAGTATAAAATGTTTGCTTTACCTCGCCGATGAGAAAATCGCAAGCGCCACCAAACTTTTGCTTAAAAATAAAAGGCGACGCTATCGCACGGAAATCAAACACCTCAATTACACTAGAGAGGCAACTCAACGACATCTTCTCTAACTAGCTTCCAACTCGTTAAGATAGCCCTCAATCGAATACAAATGAGGATCATCAACCCCCAGTGCTCTCAATGCCTTTGCCAGTAAATAAACATATTCTGAATTATCCCCGCTTGGACCAGCCGACTGACAGATATGTTGAGCGATTTCTAACTCTGACGCAGCCCCTAGAAACGCTTCATTGTCAGTGGGTGCAATGTAGACCAACCCCTTTTTTGATTGTAAGGGATTGGAATCAGTAAAATTAATGTCAACCTCAAAGCGTAAATAGCCATTTTTTTCGCGATGATCGAGATGCTCAAACTCTTCTTCCGTGACTTGGTAAGCCATGCCAAAACACTGCTCACCGTCAGCTTCAATTAACGTCGCCACTCTGCCCGGTTTTTCAGGAGTGCCACGATGATCATGACTGCCCTGCCAAAAGCGACGTTTCCAACCCTTGATTGAAGCGGGCTGACTGTCAAGAACGGGGAAATCCACTTTATAAATTAATGACCCATAACCAAACAACCAAATCTCATCATAGTGACTTAAGATTTGGCGTTCTTTGTTTTGTTTTACTGTGTCATGGGACATACTTGATTGGAGTCAATACTCTATTAACAGTAATTGACAGCCTAAGATTCTAAGACCGTCAAAATTTAGGATTAAAGGAGAAGTCGGATATTTCCTTAGCCAGGCGTCGATAATAAACCGGTATGCCTACCCAAGAATAGATCACTAATCCTAGCCACGCATAGGTCGTTACGCTAGATAACAGGTCTAACTCAAAGTCCGCTAATACTTGTGCTGTTAACATAAAAATAAGATAACCTGAAATTAGCAAAACAGATGACTGAATATTTGTCAGCGACGAAACTTTAGCGTTAAAACGCCACCAAAGACCTAGAAAAAAGCTTTTTCGCATTTTTATATCACAAAACAGACTTAGCCCAGCATGAGAATTTGGGTTTTCTCTTATCACATACTTTGCATGGTATTCTGCTTCTTGCAAGTCTCCTTGCCTTAGTCTTATCTTCCCTATCAAAATATTACTATCTTCATCTTGCGGATCAATTGATAGAGCATTTAGAGCGTACTCCTCGGCGACCTTTAACTCGTTATTAGCGAGGAAAAAATCGCCATAATATTGAAAGACTTGAACTGAGTCAGGCTCAATTTTCGCAGCAGAGTCTATGCATTGTTTTGCCTCAGCATGTTGTTTAAATGTTAAATAAATATCACTCTTTAACAACATCGCTTCAACGTAATTAGGGTCAATGCGAAGCGCTTCGTCACATAATTCAAGCGCTACTTTCGGCTTGTTTTCTAGCAAATTAATTCGCGATTGAATGACAAAAAAGAATGCATTTTGAGGGTCGATACTGAGTGCAATATCAAGCTCATATTTTGCTGCATACAATCGTTTTTCTACTAATAAGCAGTTTGCCAGCAGCCCATGAAAGTCTGCATTATTGGGATCTGCGGCTAAAAGCTCTTTGAGAAGTTCTATTGCTCGGTCGATTTGACCTCGACGATAGCAGTCATTGGCTAAGGAAAATTTATAGTCGTTCATGGGAATTATTTTTCCCTCATATAAGTGAATATTTCATAAGGAACTGACTGCTTAAAAACCACTAGATACATCGTAAGAAATAATACGCCATTCAAAATAATTCTGACATATTGCACAAATGATTTCATTCCACTGAAGAAATCTTGTTGACTCAGCAAGATAAAAAATTCCAATAAGCCATAAAGGGAAAGTACACCAAGAATTGAGATTAGAATTTCGTTTTTTAAAGTAGGACTTCCTAACAAATAGCCATTAATTGCAAGCCATGCGAACGGTATCCACCAGCGACCATCGAAGGGTAGCGTGATGAAAATGGGAATAAAAATAGCAGCAAACAAAATAATGATAGGATTGACAACCAGCTTGTCCAGCTGGCTACCTTTAGGTTCATCAACAATATGATAGTGACTCATGCGCTATTTACCATGTTTCTTTAAGAAGGCTAGAACTTCATCATATCGACCACCATCATTGGCATATCGAGCATAATTGCGAGCGGTCGTTAACCATTCAGTCGTTGTCGCCCGAGCTTCTTTTATAGCCACCTTGAAATGCTTGTTAGAAATAGCAACATCCGTTTCTAAATCGAGAGATTCGTCTATCGCCTCATCAGCGGCCATTTCTACCAAATTATGAAGATCTGCACCGGAATAACCTACTGCTTTGCTGGCTAGCGATAAATAGTCGATATTGTCCGATGACGGTCTGTCTTTCACATGGTGTTCTAGAATGGCTTTACGTGCGAGCTTATCTGGCGGCGGAACAAAGAACATTCTATCAAACCGACCTGGTCGTAAAAAAGCAGCATCAACCGCCCACGGCACGTTCGTAGAAGCTAATACCAAAACCCCTTGGTTGTTTTGAGTAAAACCATCAAGCTCGGTCAAAAACTGACTAACTATGTTAGCCGTCGAACTGCTTCTACTGTGTTCTCGTTTTCCAGCTAACGCTTCTATTTCATCAAAAAACAAAACGCATGGAGTGTTGCTTCTTGCTTTTTCAAAAATTGCGTGTAGCTTTTGTTCGGACTCGCCAATATACATGTCCAGTACGTCAGATATTTCCACGTTGAAAAACGCCGCATTACATTCACCGGCGGTGGCTCTCGCTAAGAGCGTCTTTCCACAGCCTGGCGGCCCATACAAAATGACACCTCCACCGATCTTCTTCTTAAATTTCTGAAAAAGCGATGGCTTTTGAAAAGGCAGAATGATTTTTTTGTGAATCTGTTTTTTGATATGCTCAAGTCCAACAACATCTGAGAAGTCAGTAGTGGCTTCTCTATACCTTGAAAGATCCGTTAGTGTTCCCATATCGAGCTTTTCTACAACTTTTAGTTTTGGTCGCTTATTATCGTCAGTCTTTTCTAATTTTGGTTCTACTGCAAATAATTGATTTAGCTCAGCACTCTCAAGAGTTGGCTCTGCATCAAGCGCTTGCTTATAAATCATAAGAGCTTGCTCTGCTCTCCCTTTAGATTTAAGCATTTTCGCTAGGGGAATCTTGTGCGGTAAATCTTCTGCAGTAAGCATTTCATTGAAGAGTTCTAAATACTCACCGTCTAATAATGCTTCTCCCAATTGAATAAGCTCTTGTTCACTCACCACTTTTAACGCATCCGTTAAGTACTCGGCGATTTCATTAACTCTTTCAAGTTCAATGAGCGAATAGCATATTACTTTCGCCAGCTGCTCCGAGGGAGCGGCTTGAAAAGCTATTTTTAATCCTTCTAACGTATTGTTATCCATATAATTGGTCCGTAACTAAAATTGAAATAATATTTAAATCGTCTGTCAAAATTTTGAACAGCTGTCATTCGGCTCGTTAACTGGCGACTCGCTACTATTGACTTTTTTATCCCAGCTCCCAGCTCCCAAAACTCTACTTTTGATTCTCAACCCACTCATCAACTAACTCTTCCAACACTGCAATAGGAACCGACCCATTTCCAATCACGGTATCGTGAAACGATCGCACATCAAATTGATTACCCAAAATAGTCTCGGCTTTTTTTCTAATCGCTCTAATCTTTAGCTCGCCTATCTTATAAGACAATGCTTGAGCTGGCCAAGTAATATAGCGATCAATTTGCGCTTCAACGGCTTTTTGTCCAAGGCCTGTGTTATCCAACATATATTGAATTGCCTTTTCACGACTCCAGCCAAATGCATGCATTCCTGTATCTACGACTAAACGAATCGCTCGGAAAGCCTCATAAGTTAACCGACCAAAATCGCTATAAGGATCTTGATAAAAGCCCATTTCAATGCCTAGTCTTTCTGAATAAAGTCCCCAGCCCTCGCCATACGCCGCATGGTAAACGGTCTTTCGAAACTCGGGCACATCTAGCTCTAAGGCAATTGCTGATTGCAAATGATGACCTGGCACACCTTCATGAAAAGTTAACGCTTCTAAAGCGTATAGTGGCTGTGTTTTTAAGTCATTTGTTCCAATAAAGTAGGTGCCTGAGGTCTTTCCGTCACCAGTTGATGCGACATAATAGGCCCCTCTAGCCCCAGGTCTGATTTTGTATGTTCCTCTTGGTAACAAACCAAAAAACTTGGGCAACTCCCCTTCCGCGTTCTTTGCTATTAGCGCTACATGACCAAGAAGTTCCTTTTCCGACTTGGCATAAAACCTTGGTTCATCTCTCAAATACTTTAAGAAGGACTTAAAGTCTCCCTTGAATTCGACTTGCTTGATGATATTCATCATTTCTTTTTGAATACGTTCAACCTCTTGGAGACCCAACTGGTGAATCTCCTTGGGAGTCATGTCCGTTGTCGTGAAAAATTTAATTTGAGATTGATAATACTCAGCCCCGCCTTTTACACTACTGATCCCAGCTTCTTTACGACAATTTGGGATATAATCATTAGTATAAAAATCGTAAAACCTTTGAAACTCGGGTATGACTTGTTGCGCGATCAATTTTTTTCCTTGCTCAATGATATTTTGCTTTTCAGAGTCGCTGACTAATTTAGGCATGCTCTTAAATGGTTGAAACAAACGGCTCTGTTCTGGTGATGAAACGATATGTTGCTGAATAGATTTCTCATATCCTTTCATCGCCTCGCAATGATGCACAAACCCTTTATCAACGGCTTCTTGTAAAAGTCCGATTTGTTGCTGGTTGTACTTAGGAAAATCAGCCAAGCTAACGAGGTATTTTTTATAATCGTTTAGCTCTAAGAACGACATATTGCCTGGCGCATTGGCGTAATAGGTGTGATATCCAAACAAGCTGGTGATCGGAAACAAATGGGTGGGCTGGGCATAGCTTTCGGCCTCAGCTTCTCGCTCATATTTGAACAGCTTATAATTGATCTGATTGTCGCGATTCAGTTGACTAGGATCGATCTTATCTAACTGTTGCAAAACAGTCTGATTGTACTTCTCTCTACGCTGTCTTGATTCAGGGCTAAATTCAGGGAGTGTTCCATTCATTCGGAAGGTGTCGGGATCCGTTCTGAAAAAGATTTTTTCTTGCTGAGCAACCTTCCAATGGTTCTCGACTAATTGTGTAAATTGCTTGTTTTCGTTGGCTTGAACCGAATGGGCGCAAAAAAGTGCAAACAGTATTAACAATGTTCGAAGTGGGCTATTCATAAACGGATCCTAGTGATTTCTTAACAAGTGGCAAAGTAACAGATCATTCTAGTGAATATCAACCGTAATTATTCTGTATACATAGACAAAAGAAATTGGGATAGACAACGTTTTGTTGCTCTAAGAAAACGAAGGGGGGCTCAATCAGCTTTGGGACTACGATATAGCCTAAGCTGATTGAATGGTTTGGCTTAATTAATCACAGCTAAGCTTTATAATATTTTTATAAGCGTCAGAGGTGGTGCGTTTTCGAAAGCCATACTCTCTGCCGTGTAGGGTCTGGTATGTGTCAGAACCACTCCACACACGATCACCTTGCTCTTCTAATGCATGATAGTAAATATACTCAGATGAAGTTGTAATGGAGGCGTCTTTATAGGGGGGAACTTTATAGAAGCCGTTGTTGACCCAATCACCCTCCCAATTCTTGTAACGGAAAGCAATCCATACGGTCGCACGACACTCATTGTCAATACTGACTTGTTTTAGATTGTTTGCATTTGAATAGTGTTTGACTAAGGTTTCATTACCGTGTTGGTTATTCTTCCAGTTAATTAGTAAGTTCATTGAATATGATGAAATACCAACACTATAATTACCGACGTCAAAGGCATCTCCTTTAAAATCGCCGGTTGTTCCTCCATCTCGATTTACTATCATTGAACTTTTAGAGCCATGATGAAATGAGTTTACCCCTCTCACATACTGGTTATTATCAATGAAGGCACTACCACTCGCTCCGCGTTGGTAATCACAAAACGTTTTGATTTGTGGATAGTTTTCCGAAGAGATATTTTTATCTAAAAAATGGATGCAGGTATCTCCCCAAACTTCACCGTTTTTATCACCAGAATAGCCAAAGTAACTTAAGCTATAATCGGGAAATCTCTGATGCGCAGTTTCCATATACTCTGTTGCTTTTTTACGGTAGGCAGACTCGTCGCCGGCGACTTGTTGACCGATAAATTTAAGCTCTTGAGCAATTGATTCTTTGATGTGTTCGGGTGGCGCTTGATAGGCACCAAACCCTAAATACCCGAGTCTATTTCCGATGGGTGTCGCTAAGCTAATAACTGCGATATCGGAATTACCACTTTGCATTTGTGAGTTAGGGTATTCAGCTGGCATGTAAACGGTTTTGGCTCCATACATTCCATAAGGTATATAGTCACCGTCTCTACCAGGAGTAAAATAAATTCTCTTGGCAAATTGTTTATTCTCCTTGTCATAAACACAATGGGCCGCGGTAATTAATTTGTCGGGGCCTATCAAAGTGGCGCTACATGTGCCTAACCCACTCTTACCTTCCCAAAATATTTCTAGGCGCCCTATTGCCTGCAAGGGATATTCAGTAGTTCGTCTTGGTCTCACACGCGTATCTTGTCCAATTACCGCAAACTTACCATTTGCGCCATCAATGTTTAGGGAAAACGTATTGGACAATGGCTGTAAAACATTCGCTGGCTGAGGTTTGAACGGTGTTGCCTTAGATGTACTTTTTGCATAATCTGTATCACTACTTTCTGAGAAACTATCAGAGAGTTTCCGTTTCTTTTTTTCTGTTTTAGCTTCCGAATTAATCGCTACATTGTAACTTTTCGACGGAATTTTTGCTGTTTCCGTTAGACTAGCAATCGTTTGGTGACTGACAAACAAAAGCCCCAACATACTCAGTACTAAAACACGATATTTTAAATTCATACTTATTATTCTCTATTGAGGTTAACTCATCCTACTGACATTCTAATAATAGTTTTATGCGATAAAAATCCGGGGTTTCTAATTTGCTCTAGTGAAAAATCTCAAGAGTCGCTGTCGCAGTTGTCTCTCCGGAATCCGCCAGTTCACTATGTAACACATAGATCACTAACCGTTCTCCTGCATCCACTTTAACATTAAAGTTTGGATAAAAGTCACCTCTGGTATTCCGCTGTAATACTCGAAACTTGTTTTGCTTAACCACGCCAACAACCATATCAATATCTGATTGTTTATCTTCTGTTGCCAATATCAGATAATTTCCCGTACTCAGTGTATCAAATTCCACCATAACCGCGGGAATATTTTCCAGTCGTTGATTTAGGTTAAACTCGATGGTTTGTTGCATCAATTTTGTGGCCTCTGAGATTCCGACATACTCTTTCCAACCTTGCAGAATATTACTTTGTATTTGACGATTTTGTTTTGTCGCCACTTTTTCTGGGTTATCATAATTATCGAAACCTTTTTGCCATCGTTTAGAGATGGGCGTTATATCAAGCTGCTCACCTTGCTCTACCAACTGTTGCAATAAATCGACGCGTTGTGCGTAATTAATCGCGACCGCGCTGCCAATTCTATCTCCCGCATCCGTTAATCCGACTACATTGCCAGCGCTCAGCAAACCAATCACTTCGCCTTTTCTATTAATGATCGGTGAACCGCTAGCACCACCGATTGCAGGTAGAGAATGCTGTATTAACTGCATATCACCAAAACTAGACTGGCTTCGAAAAAAGTCAGTCACCGAAGTGATGTTAGCAATTTGAATAGTTGCTGAAGGTTTAATAAAATCTTGCTTAAAAACCCCCTCCATAGGAAACCCTGCGTAAGCAACTTGATCACCGCTTGATAAATTTGCCAGTGTGGCAGAATCAGCTAACTTGAGTGGTTTTTGTAAACCTGCTAGGTTCTCCGGATAAAGCAATGCGACATCATAACCAGGGATCAATTTGACACTTTCCGGCTGGCCATCAGCCGATAACACTTGTGGTTTAGCCTCAATCCATGCTTCAGTAAACGCTTTAAATCCTGGGTGCAACACGACTCTGCTTATTTTGTGTTCTTGATAAGGCGCTACAGTCGATCGAACGTAAAAGCTTATATTTTCATCTTCAGGTATTTGGGTAAACACTTCTGCAACATGAGCATTGGTAGCGAGAGCATTATTAGTTGCTACCCATGCTGTCCCAATAGGCGATTCACCAGTTTGGTTTTTGAGAAGCACCAGATAAACAGACTGACTTGCCTGATTGACAAGTTTACCGATATCTTGATCTAACTCCTTATAGATATCAGCAACCACTTCTCCTGCTTGTTGATTGATCATTTCTAACCGTTGAGAAGTTTGCCAAGCTTGATAGCCAAACCCCCCGGCGAAAATCACTATTAACAGCAATGCCGCCCTCAGCCATCGCTTGCTGCGATTAACCGTTTGATGAATTTCTTGCTGGCGACCGTAGTCAACGGTTTTGGGTAATTCATTTGACTCTATCCTTTCGACTCTAAAACTTGGCCCATTTGCAGTCCCCAAAGCAATCACGCAACTATCAGGCAATTCAACATCATCACCAGCCAGTTGATTATCCAAATAGACTGGATTCTTAGTATTCACTCGTAGCTCGTAGTGACCACTGTCCAATGCAAGTACCAGATGGTTTCTACCAACAGCAGTAAACTCCCCAGGGTATTGGATATCAGAACTAGGATCTCTACCTATCTTAATTTCATTTTTATCAGAAAACTGGTGGCTGGTCTCGAGCATAGGCCCGTTGATATTGGTAATTTTTAAAATCATACGATAATCTTTTGTTTGTTGTTATTTTAAGAGTTTCCAGCGGTTGTCTATTAAAAGTATCTACAACACTACCGACTGGTTATCTTGTGTTAATGAGCTAGTATTAAATCATCAATCAAAAGAATAGTTCACAATGTCAGTATATCCAATAGAAATCAGCGAAAAACTTCAGTGTCAATTGCAGATTCCAGCTACGGATTCTCAATCAGTCCCTGTCAGCCCAAGCTTTGATATCCAACTAGAAGATGAAATCGAGGGCCAATGGATCGAGGCCGTTCTGTCTATAGAGTCTGGCGACAGAGATGCTGCCTATAGCCTATTCAGCAACATAGAGTCAAAAAGTAATCAATCTCTGGAGTCAATTGCCAAAGCTTCACCCTTAAATCTGCATCAACAAGTGCTTATCGCCAGCTATGCGGAAAGATTACTACTAAAGCCGATAAATTATATTACCGACAAAAAGCGATTGTCGTTGCTTGGCAAACTAACCCAACAACTACCAGAGCAAAGACTTAAAGCCAGACTTTGTCATGGTTTAGCAGTTATTATGCTTTGGCGTCGAGAAAGTAAACATGCTCTGGAGTATTTATTTCAGGCAAGAGACACCTACACCCGACTTAACGAGCAATCGGGCGAAGCGATGATTGCTGACACCCTTGGCAACGTTTTTGTTAGCTTGGCAGATCATCAACAAGCACTACTTTTCTATTCCGAGTCATTAGCCCTCAAGACCCATATCGCAGACCAAAAAGGTCGAGCAATCACTTTAGGAAACCTTGCTAGACTATGCCTGCAACTGGGACGATATGAACAAGCAGAGAAATTTGCCAAGCTCGATCTTGCCCTTTGTGAAACGGAACCAGCAAATACCAGAGCTAGAGTAATAAACTTATTAGCCCGCATTAAAATGGCTTCTGGCGCTTGGGATAAGGCTGAGAGTCTTTTGTTAGGAACCCTTGATTTATCCAATAATATCGATGAAGAAAGTCTTTTTTTCTGCCAAAAAGACCTCTTATTATTAAAAGTAGAACAAGGAAAAGTGCTCCGCGCTGAAGAGCTATCATCATTACAAGAATATCTTGGTAAGCTTAGTCCCTACCATCAGTTGTTATTTGACATTGTTCGGCACAAAGCTGAATTTAATTCAGATAAACTAAAGTTTGACGACGCGGAAAATACGCTGGCCGCTATTCAATCTAAAAACCTTCCCGAACTTGAGATCGATTTTCGGATTTGGCTGTCCAAAGCGGCATTCGAAATGAAGCGTTTAGGGCTTGCAAAAGTTCAATTGTTACTCGCTCGTAAACTAGCAAAAAAATTCGGTCTCAAACGTTTTGCTGCGGAAATTTCTAGTTTGATGCTACAACACGACGTTCATGAAAGTATCGTAGAAGAAACACAGCGTGCTATTGTCGAAACGATTGAACAAGTAGGCGAAGGTTATCTGATACGCAAAAAACTTGGTACAGGCGGTTTTGGTAGCGTTTATCAAGCACACGATATGATTTTAGACCGTGATGTCGCCCTCAAACAATTCCGTATACAAGACCTTTGGGATTTTAATGAATTTCAAAATTTGTGGAATCAAGTGCGCATTGAATTTGAAGCCGTCGCTTCAATAAATCATCCGGCAATCGCAAAAGCTTATGCTTTGGGACATGATAATTTCAGCACCCCCTATCTGGTTCAAGAATATCTAACTGGCGGTGAGCTTAGAAACTTAATGAATGAACCGCAAAAACTCCAGCATGTTTTAACTTACTTAATACCGATTGTGCAAGGCCTCGCGGTCATCCATAAGCAGGGTGTAATCCACAGAGATCTTAAGCCAGAGAATATATTGCTTAACGCCCAAGGCATGCCTGTCATAGTTGATTTTGGCATCGCGATACTAAAACAATCTTCTAACGCTAATCAAAGAATTAGCGGTACTCCAGAATACATGGCTCCAGAGCAATTAGAGTCTGCATCGATTGACCATAGGGCAGATCTATATTCAATCGGTTGCATTCTGTTTGAATGGCTGAGTGGCAAAACACCAAACGCCTCCGTATCCAAAACAGCAGGATTAGTTGACTGGTTAAGGAGCGCGCCAAAATTCGATTTTAATCAGGATATTTTTGGTCAAGCGACAGGTTTACTGCGTTCGCTTTTACACCAAAATCCTACCAAACGTCCGAAGGATGCAGTCGAGTTGCTTGATCAATTAAAAGCTTTAAGAAATGAGTAGCCGTAGCTAATGATTAGGAGCATTTTTTAAACTAAAAGTTACTTCAAATGTTTTGTTTTTGGTTTCAAACGCCAAGTTTGCAGAATGCAATTCTAGGATTTCGCGTATAATTTCTATTCCAAATCCAAATGATCGATAAAGATTTTCCTCTTCAGCTTCGATGCGATAATTCTCTGGAATTCTATTCAAGCAATTAAATTTCACATGAGTTCCAGTAGGCTCACAAGCTATCTTGATTTCCGATTGCTCAGGGGAATATTTGATCGCGTTGAGTATGACATTATCGAGCACTTGAATCATTCGATTAATATCGGCTTCCACCCAAGTGCCGAGTGCTATGTCAATATCAAATGTGAGTCCTTTACCATTGGCAATATCGATGAAGTTTTGCACGCTTTGTTCTAACAGATCACTCAGGTCAAATCTCGTTAGCTCCAATTCGTATTTGCCAGTTCCTAATGCGGTGGCTTCCAAGGCCGATTTAACGAGTTCTAATCCCTTTGCAGCGGAGCTCTCCATACTCTCCAATACATGGGGCAATTTGTCTTTGTATTTAGGATTCCGCCCCATTTTCGCAAACGAAAGTATAGCGCCTAGTGGATTACGCAAATCGTGGGCAACAAAACCAATAAGCTTCTTCAATCTCAAATTAGCCTCGGCTAAACTTTCAGTCCTTAACTGAACCGCTTGCTTAAGTCGCTTGTTAACATAAAAAACCATCATTAGTATGACTAACAAAATGACTAAGATAGTCGAAATGATCAGTACTAGTGTTTCAAGCTGATTAGGCGTTTCTAAATACTCTTTGTAATCAAGTCCATCCAAATTAGAACCTAACGGCGCCAATCCTCTTTCAATATAAATTTCAGATATACGCCTAAATCTACTTGGATTGATATTTCCTATATCAATTAACTTTGGCTTGATCATTCGCTTTGTCATTTTAGCTTCATAAAGTAGCGCTTCGCGTGACTTATTAGACCCATATTTATTGATAATCCAATCGACCACTTCTTCAGTATTATTCAGCGCGTACTGCCATCCTTTAAGACTTGCTCGCCTAAAAGCCAAAACTTGTTTCGGCTGTTTTTTGAAAACTTCTTCCGAGGTAAACAAGTTGTCGCCATAAAAATCCACGCCATAATTAGCAGGATTTATTATGTTCACTTGGATTCCTTTTTGGCGATAAGTAAATGGTTGGTCGGTTATGTAAGCTGAGATAACATCAGCATGATCTTTAACCAGTGCGTTGTCATCAAAGTTATGTGGAACAAAAATAAAATCATTTTTCCCAATATTGTATTCATTTAGTACCGCCATGATCATCGCATCATCGACGTTTTGCTGATACATAATCCGCTTACCATAAAAGTCCAACGGCGACGAAATGCCAGATTCAGCTAAGCTCATCAATACCAGCGGAGAACTTTGCATTATCACCGCAAGCGCAACCACAGGTGAGCCATTTAACCGTTTTAAAATTAAACTAGAATCGGATACAGCAAAATCGATTTGGCCACCAATCACTTCCTGAATGGGGCTGAGAGCAGGATCCCGCTCTTTGATATGGATCTTTAATCCTTCTTCGGCATAATAGCCTTTTTCTACAGCTGCGTAATATCCGGCAAATTGGAATTGGTGGAACCATTTGAGGCGAAGTGTAAACTGATTTTCTTGCGACGCGACTGAACCCGCAAAAATAGAAAATAAAGCGAATAAAAACAATAAGATACATCTAATAGCGGTAAAAATAACTTTGCCCTTCCATCAATGAACTTATAACCTACTAGCTTAATCATAGCTCATTTGAAATTTAATCACATCGCTATTTGAATTCACAACCTATAAGATGTATATTGCATGCATCTTATAGTTATTTCATTTCAGCTTAACAATTGAAAAAGGCGGAGAATTAAATGCAGGTCACCCGTTATACCGATTACGCTATTAGGGTTTTGATATACCTTGCGGTTAATAAAGATCAGAAATCGACTATCCACCAGATCGCTGAAAGCTACTCAATTTCTAAAAACCACTTAATGAAGATTGTTCAAACTCTTAACTCAGAAGGTTTTCTTCTCGCAACTCGAGGAAAAAATGGTGGTTTAAAACTAAATTCCAACCCAAATGAGATTAACCTGGGCAAACTAGTAAGAAATTTAGAAAGTCATTCCAACTTGGTTGAATGCTTTGGTGATAACAATCATTGTGTCATTACACCTAGCTGTCAGCTCAAATCGATACTGAGACAAGCGGTCGAAAGCTTTTACAAAACCCTCGACCAATTTACATTGGCTGACTTAGTGACACCTCGTTCACAAACTGATTTGAGTCAGCTGTTAAATATTTCATCCATCGATAATTCCCAAACTAACTGAGAGGTTTTAAAATGAGCCGCCTATTACCATCGGGAGAAATTGAAACTAAGCCACCCACTCCCGCGCCAAAATTTGCTCTTTTTAATTTAGCTTTTAGGCCATTTTTTCTGTTTGGTTCACTTTTTAGTTTATTGGCCATTCTGCTTTGGGCTTTTGTATTTCCAATGAAGGTTCAAATTGAGCTATACGGTGGCACTTTGTGGTGGCATATTCATGAAATGCTGTTTGGTTTTGTTACAGCAATTGTCGCTGGCTTTTTGTTAACCGCTGTGCAAAATTGGAGTGGAGTTCCAGGTATAAAAGGTAAGGCGCTTTTTGGTCTATTTTTTATTTGGCTACTGGCAAGGATTTTGATGTTTCTACCAAGTTACCTTAATCATTGGCTTATTGCGTCAATCGATCTTCTATTCTTACCCGCTGCAGCCATAGCGCTCGCTTACCCAATTATAAAAACTAAGCTTTGGCGCAATTTGATGTTTATCCCCATTTTATTGGGCATGACGGCTGCGAATTTGATGCTTCACAAAGCGGTACTTTACAGCCAACCTGAACTGCTCTATACCGCTAGCAACGCCATGATATTTTTGGTAGTGCTGCTCATGTGTATATTAGGAGGCAGAGTATTTCCTATGTTCACCGCTAACGGAACTCAAACTCAACGAGTCAATTCGATTCTGGCAATTGAAGTTGCTAGTATTATTTCGGTGATATTAGTGCTTTTGATCCATGTTTTACCTTTTGAATTCAGTTCACAAATAAAATCAGGCCTCTACTTTTTTGCTGCGACAGTTCATGCCATAAGAGCTGCACGTTGGAGAATTTGGGTAACATTTAAAACACCATTGGTGTGGTCCTTACATCTAAGTTACTGGTGTATTGTATTGGGATTTTTTCTGTTCGGATTAAATGAGACCTTGGGTTGGGTATCTCGTTCTCAAGCTATTCATACGCTAACGATAGGCGCTATGAGTGGAATGATATTATCAATGGTTTCGAGAGTTTCTTTAGGACATACCGGTCGTAACATTGCAGTTGGTAGGCTTATGAGTATCGCATTTACCGCATTATTTTTGGCTTTTGTTGTACGCGTATTGGGTCACCATGTTATTGATGATTACTTTCACATGATTAATTTAGCCGTCGCTTTTTGGGCAATTGCATTTATTTGCTTTATTTGGAACTACCTACCCATATTGATTTCCCCGCGATTAGACGGCAAACCAGGCTAGTGCAGTCTGTGCCGGCTAAGCGCGAAATCAGCCCCTTAGTGCGTTCTACAATCAAGAAGCCGAGCTAGCAAATGCCCAAAACAGTATCAAAACAGGGAATTACCGGTTAATCTCAGATAATTCTCAAAGTTAACTAGACATTTGGTGATATAACCTATACAGTGCACGAAGCTAAAAAGATAGCCTTTAATTTACAATCTACATTTCGCAGTATTATTCGTAACACCTCGTCCTGAAGTTTTTAAGTTCCAGTCTACATTTTTTCATGCAAATCGCGCCTATTGTAGGCACAACTATTTTATATACTACAGGATATTATTATGTCTAATACTACTACAGGAACCGTTAAGTGGTTCAACGAATCTAAAGGTTTTGGTTTTATCGAGCAAGAGTCTGGACCAGACGTTTTTGCACATTTCAGTGCAATTTCTGCAGATGGTTTCAAAACTTTAGCGGAAGGTCAAAAAGTTCAGTTCGAAGTAACTGATGGCCAGAAAGGTCCTCAAGCAGAGAACATTGTCGCTATCTAATAGAGACAATCAAAAAAAGGGGTAAGTCTTTTTAGGCTTACCCCTTTTTTTTGGTCTTAAATTGATAGTTAGTTGTAACGCAACGTAAATTTGAAGATTAGCCCACAATTCAGATAGCTTAAAAAAGAGTCAACAGACTTTGATAGGGACATTGGAACTTCGAGAATGAACTAAAGAAATGGTGGGCCCTCCCCGACTTGAACGGGGGACCTGCCGATTATGAGTCGGATGCTCTAACCAACTGAGCTAAGGGCCCTTTCTAGGAAAAAATCAGCTTAGAATCGGAATACCCTAAGCGGAACGAGAGTTTACGGAAAAATTAGCCTGCAATCAATAGCTTTGCGGGCAAAATATCTAACGAGTCGACGCTATTCAATAGAATTATCAAACACCCATCAATTTTCTCAAAGTTAGCCAATAAATTCAGCTAATATTAAAAATATGTTTGTAAGTTTGGGGTCTATAAAAATTCCATGTCCAATTCTGAAAATAGCATCCGTTCGCTGATTAAGGAATTTAGAGAAAACCCACTTCCACCATTGGAATTAGCCAAGATAATCAAGCAGTTAGACAATCCCAACACATCTATACTCGACTTTAAACCTTACTATTACAGAGATCCTGTATTATCCAGCTATTTGATAGAGGCGGCTTGGAAGCATGCCAAAAACAAAGATAATGCACCAATTGCAGTCGATCATGCGATGAGCACTCTTGGAATGACTGGCGCTGAAAAGTTATTTTTCAGCTTACAACAAAAGTTAAAAGCTAACGAGAAGCCAGTGGCAGTCAGTGAGGAAGTCAAATTCTTAATGTCAGGGTCTATATTAGCCGCAGAACTGGTAAACAAACTATTAGCAAACTCTGCCAAGGCTAAACAGCTTTACTGGCCAACCATGACCTACAACTTCGCTGAAACACTTTTATGGCACTTAAAACCAAAGCCTATGTGGCGCATTCAGTACCGACAATTAGTACTTCCCAAGAAACTGCCACTATTCGAACAAGCGAAGCTCGGATTTGATCTAAGAGAATGGAGAATGGCTGTCGCTAAGGAGTGGCATATGAGCCACCTTATTCAGTTGACCTACGAAAAACAGCCGCCATTTGGAAGAAAAGATTTGCTGCAATACATCCATCATGGCTATAGCAATCAGACTCAAACTCTTAAGCAATGGCACTTAACCGACTCTTGGTTGATACTCACTGCCAATTGGCTTGCAAAAGCCACTCTAGCGTCGTGGTTCAGTAATAGCTATCAGCACTACTTTAAGATCACCCAAAGAGCATTTAATGTATCCAATAAGAAACTTGGGCTGAGTTTAGAAGACGCCATTAGAGCAAGCAGTGAGCAACTTAAGGGAAGTCAACTGTTTGTTCCGGCGGCAAGACATTTCGAGTTAAAAAGTAAAGCAATTTACCCAGAATGGCTAAATGCTAAACCCAAAATCCCCTTAAAACGCCACGCCAAGTTTGCTAAGCAATCAAATGAACTTAAGCAAAAGGCTGACCTAATTGCCGTTGAAAAATTCACTCATGAAATTAGAAATAAACCGAAACGCTATAGAAATACCAATGTGTTGCTACGGAAAATTTTGGAATTAACTACCGATAAACTCAATTTTTCGCGTGCTAGCTTGTTAATAGTGGATTGGAAAAATAAGAAAGTCTCCACCGCAATGTACTCTAGTCAAAAGGAACAGAACAAGATAAAGTTAGGTTTCGACTTCTCTCAAAAAACACCATTTAAAAAGTTTTTAGTTGAATCATTATTTGTAGTGTTCGACAAAAGCAAACATGCAAACATTTGGAATAGATTACCGACAGAAATTCATGAGCAAGAAATCGCCCGATTTGTGTTCTTTTCTTTCAAACCGAAAGAAAAAGTTGAATTCTTGATCTATATTGACGCGCTTGGAAAGAATGACATTTCAATTGAAAAATTAAAAGCAACCAAGCAACTACTTTTTACCGCTAACAAAGTAATCATTTACAACACGAACAAAAGTTAGAAAACACTTCCTTCAATTAAACCTGAATCTTTTACCGACTCAAAAAACTATGGCATTATTTTTTCTAACCATCTCTTAAAACTATTAAAAATTAACAAAGTATTTTTAGTGATAAAAACAAAAAATCTCAAATAAATATATTTAACGCGTTCATATTTTATTTAACTCGATGGGGAGTTTTTGTTTTGGCAATTTTACACATAATTTTTGTTCTAATTTATCAAATTTTAAAAATATCTCATGCGTGGATTGCATTATATTTCATTCATCTTTAGCATCTTGTGGCGTTTTCAATTTGGTTGTTAACAGTTTATCTAAATTTAAATCGGATGACAGTTAGAACCAACTCGCCATTTAGCTACATAATTTAGTAAAAAATATGAGTTATGTTATTAGATAGCAAGAAAAATAAAAACACTAATTGAAAACCAATACTCGCGCGATTTATTTGGATAGCTTTATTAATCTAGAAGTTTTAATAAGGCACCTGACTTAGCTTCAACAATTAAATTATCGGGTAAATATAATACTTAAAATTAGTTGTTGAATGCAGTTAAGTCTTTAAATTGAAATGGGTAGTATTTCGCGCACACTCAAACCAATGGAGACTAAAGAAGAATGAAAACTAATAAACTCTCTTCACAAAAGATGTTTGCAAAAACTAAGCAAACTCTCGCTATTTCTGCGGCAATATTAACACTAACCGGGGCACCCGTTATTGCTGCAAGCGACAACGAAATCCAACCATTAAATAACACTCCCGCCGCTGTAGCTTCATTTCATCCAGCTGCTACGTCAACAGCTATTCCTGGCCAATATATTGTTGTGTTAAAAGACCAAGTTGTTGAACAACAAATCTCGGCACTTTCTGGACAAAATGTTCAGTTAATGTCTTCAGCCAATGTGATGAACTTTCGTAGCCAAGCAGTAGCAAGCATGACCAATGACTTGATGAGTTCTAGCACTGGTGAAGTCATGAAACAATTCCATGCTGCACTACCTGGCTTTGTCGCAAAAATGGACAAGAAAGCGATGCAGAATATGCTAAAAGATAGCCGCGTTGCTTACATTGAACAAGACCAAATGATGAAAGCCAACGATACCCAATTTAATGCAACTTGGGGAATCGATCGAGTTGATCAGGCAGATCTGCCGCTTGATGGCAGCTACACTTACACCAATACTGGTACGGGTGTTACCGCTTATATTGTTGACACTGGTATTCTTAGCTCACATAGTGACTTTGAAGGTCGTGTCGGAAGTGGTTACACTGCTATCAACGACGGTAATGGAACAAACGACTGTAATGGCCACGGTACTCATGTTGCTGGTACTGTCGGTAGTGAAACTTACGGACTGGCCAAAAATGTTTCGTTAATTCCAGTAAGAGTATTGGGATGTAACGGAAGCGGAAGTAACTCTGGGGTTATTGCTGGAGTAGACTGGGTTGCTCAAAATGCATCAGGTCCTTCAGTAGCTAATATGAGTTTAGGTGGCAGTAGCTCTACTGCGTTAGACAGCGCTGTTGAAAATGCGATAGATGCTGGTATCACTTTTGTAGTTGCTGCAGGCAATGATAATTCTGATGCATGTTTCGGCTCGCCCAACCGAGTCCCTGCGGCATTAACCATTGCGTCATCTACAAGCTCGGATGCTCGGTCTAGCTTCTCCAATTATGGTTCTTGTATCGACCTCTTCGCACCAGGATCAAGTATAACTTCAACATGGAGTAACGGTGGCACCAATACCATCAGCGGAACTTCTATGGCTGCACCACATGTGGCTGGTGCTGTTGCTTTATATCTTCAATCTAACCCTAGCGCAACTCCTGCGCAGGTAGAAACAGAGATAGAGGGCAATGCCGTTTCAAATCGAATCAGCAACGTTAACGGTTCGCCTAATCTATTGCTACAAGTTGATGGCGGAACGACACCTCCACCACCTCCACCACCAACCGATAACGTTCTTTCCAATGGTGTACCGGTTTCAGGTTTAGCTGAATCAACAGGAAACGATGTTGTTTACACTATGGAAGTTCCTTCAGGCGCTACCAATATTAGTTTCAACATAAGTGGCGGAACTGGCGATGCGGACATGTATGTTAGATTTGGTTCTGCACCAACTGACAGCACTTATGATTGTCGTCCTTACGCAAGTGGAAATAATGAAACTTGTACGGGTACCAGCACAGGTGGTACTTATTATGTTAGAGTGAAGGCCTACAGTACATTCTCCGGCGTCACCTTGACTGGTAGCTACACCGAGCCAGGAAGCGGTCCAGCTCCAATCGATTCTACGGTAACTGATATTTCAGTTGCTCGAAATGCTTGGGCTCGATACACATTAGAATTAGACCCTGGTTACACAACCATGACTATTTCTATTACTGGTGGAACTGGCGATGCGGACCTTTACGTAAACTATGGTTCTCAATCAACCACTTCTAGTTATGATTGTCGTCCATACAAAAACGGTAACGAGGAGACTTGTACCTTTAGTAGTCCACAGTCCGGTACATGGCATATTGATATTCGAGGTTACCGAGCTGCTAGCGGTGTCACTTTAAATGCAACTGCCAACTAAGATTATTTATCTATGAGTTAACTTCGGGTTAACACATTTGAATAGTCAAAAAAAGGCCGACAAATTTATTTGTCGGCCTTTCTCATTAGCAACAGATTTAACCCCTTATCAATTAGTCACTTCAGCGGTGACAGTTAGGTTTTTATCTTTTCTAAATAACCCTTTAAAATCTTCTAGTAACATATAAAGCGAGGGTATTAGAAACAATGTAATAACAGTTGCAAACATAATCCCAAACGCCAAACTCAATGCCATTGGAATAATAATTTGGGCCTGAAGGCTAGTTTCAAACATGATCGGTAATAAGCCAAAGAAAGTTGTTAACGAAGTAAGCATAATTGCTCTAAAACGCTGGGTTCCCGCTTTTAATACCGCATCCTTTAATCGCATACCCGAGCGTCTCGCTCGATTTACGAACTCGACCATAATCAAGCTGTCATTAACCACTACACCAGCGAGAGCAATAATGCCAAACATCGACATCATATTGAAACTCTTATCAAAGACTAAATGCCCTATCAAGAACTCAATGAGCTTTACGGATTAGTTAAAGAGCCCGATCAATTGACCTCAGCTTGCTTAAGACAGAGAAGAAATGTTGGCTGGTGGAGCGACTAGAAGTTAATTAATCGCTTGCCAGCTCAAACTGAGCACCGCAATAGGGACAATCACTAACCTGGCTTTTCTTCAACTCAATGTAAACTCGAGGGTGCATATCCCAAGCAGGAGTTCCTTTTTGCGGGCAGCTGACTGGCAGGTCTTTATTAGAGACTTTGATCGTTTGTTTTGTAGATGACATTAATTATTCTTCCTATCGATCAACTAGTTAAGTATCTATTCTAGCTCGAGTTGCAACTTTTGGGAATAACTATCCCTCGAATTCTGGCCATATGATTGCATCTTTTAGGATGGAAAATTTTGTACCGGCACCGACACAGTCCGCTGCACCCATTTAAGGCAATTGCAGCTGCAAGCACTTTATCAGTGCATTTTTGAGCATTTTTCTGGCCTCAATTCATTTAATACCCTTCGAAATACGCCAAAACACAAAGATTCTAAATTGGCACGTTATTTGAAATAGCATCAATTAGGTAGGTATTTGGATAGTTGAACTATTTCTTCACGAAATAGAAACAACAAAACTTAAAACAGCAGTATTAATAATAAACGAAAGGGGAACTTATTTTGTATTGGTTAACAGCTATTGTAAGACCGTTCAAGTTGAATGATGTCTATAACCGACTCATCGAAGAAGGCATTGGAGGAATGACGGTGAGCGAAGTTAAAGGATTAGGAAGTCAGCGTGCAACCACGGAGGTTTATCGTGGAAATGAATATTCGAACGACTTTATTCCTAAAATAAAAATTGAAATTGCTGTCAGTGAGGACGCGTTAGATAACGTCATCGATTCAATTATCGAGTCTTCAAAAACCGGCAAGCCAGGAGACGGCAAAATTTTTATTTCCAAAATTCAACAAGCTTATCGGATCCGAACTAACGAGATCGATCTTGACGCCCTATAAAAATAACCAATAAGAGATAAACACAATGAGTACAGAAGCATTAGTCAACGAACACAACTATATATTTAACACTTTATTCCTGCTCTTTTCCGGCGCTTTAGTCATGTGGATGGCTGCCGGATTCTCAATGCTTGAAGCTGGCTTAGTGAGAAGCAAAAACACCACTGAAATATTGACCAAAAATATTCTACTTTACGCGTTAGCTTGTATCGCGTACCAAGCATTCGGTTTCGATATCATGTACCAAGACAGTGAAACTGCCGGCTGGTTACCTAGTTTCGGATTTGGCATTGAAGCGACTGCAGAGGGCGCGACTCAATCACGCGACGTCGACTTCTTTTTCCAAGTAGTTTTTGTGGCTACCGCAATGTCAATTGTTTCAGGAGCCGTCGCAGAGAGAATGAAACTGTCTGCCTTCTTATTGTTTGCAGTATTTATGACCGCAGTCATCTATCCTGTCGAAGGTTACTGGACCTGGGGAGCAGGATTTCTTGGTGCAAGTGTCGAAGATGGCGGCTTAGGATTTAGCGACTTCGCAGGTTCAGCTATCGTGCATATGGCCGGAGCTATGGCAGCATTATCTGGTGTTCTTTTACTTGGTCCACGTAAAGGCCGTTATGGCAGCAAAGGCGTTAAAGCAATGCCTGGCGCCAACATGCCTTTAGTCGCTCTTGGAACTTTTATTCTTTGGATGGGTTGGCTAGGTTTTAATGGTGGTTCGCAGTTAACGTTAAACTCAACAGGTGATGCCGACGCAATTGCTAGAATATTTGTTAACACCAATGCGGCAGCCGCGGCAGGTGCAATCTGTGCTTACCTACTCAGCACAGTTCTCTACGGAAAAGCCGATTTAACCCTTATCGTTAATGGTGCTTTAGCGGGACTAGTAACCATTACTGCAGCGCCTGATTCGCCGACACCGACCTTAGCGGTTTTATTTGGAGCAATTGGTGCGAGCATCGCTTTCTTCGCAATCAAATTCTTCGACAAAATAGAAATTGACGATCCAGTCGGCGCCATATCAGTACATGGTGTGGCAGGAATTGTTGGTGTCATGCTAGTGCCATTTACTAAAGACGTGAGCTTTCTAACACAACTTATCGGTATCGTTGTTATTGGTAGCTGGGTGTTCGGTTCAAGCCTTGCTGTTTGGTTTGTCGTTAAAAAGCTATTTGGCATTCGTATTAGCGAGCAAGATGAGTACGATGGAGCTGATGCCACCGAATGTGGTGTCGAAGCTTATCCAGAATTTGTTGGCGGTAAAAACTAACGAAATAAGACTGCGCTAGTCAAGTTGAAATACCTTTAAGCAAGAATCTGACTAGCGCTTTCGCTTTAAATATTTCCAACAGTCTCATTAACGACTCTGCGAGCTAGATCTCGGTTAGAGCGACTTGGTGCGGCCAATAAAAAGAAATTCATGAACATAATAGTAACTAATCAATATTCTAATAACTAAAAACTCGAAGAGGAAATTCATCATGAAAAAAACATCAACATCAGTGATCATAGTCACCACACTTTTAACTACTCTAGGGTATTCAGAGCAAGTTCACGCTGAACTTACTTCCAACGTTGGTGTTGTATCCCAATACCACTTTCGCGGCATTCAGCAAACAGCTGGAGCATCAGCTAGTGCAGGTTTAGATTATGCAAATGAAGGTTTCAGTATCGGAACATGGGCAGCTGACGTCGATGATGGTCTAGAGGTGGATGTTTATGGTAGCTATCAGTTTGAAGTCTCGAAAGATTTCAGTTTTTCGGTTGGCGCAACAACTTATCAATATACTGGTGACTTTGATTCGGCTTACAACGAAGTAAATCTGTCAGCGGATTATGGTAGTTTTAGCTTGGGTTATAGTCTTGGCAAATGGGACGGAGTAGTCGGTAATGAAGCGGCTACCGAGAGCGACTACACGATTCTTACCTTAGGGTTTTCTCATTCTGGATTTAGCGGTGAAGTTGGTATCTACGGCGATGATGCGGAAGGCGAATACCTGGATGTCGCTTATGGAACAGAGATCGGTGGTTTTGATGTCAGTGTCGGTGTCTTGATCAGTGGAAGCGATTTAGATGATGACGAATCCATGTATTTTTCTTTTGGAAAAACTTTTTCGTTAAAATAATTTGATCGTTTCTACGCATCAAAAATACGATCTATCCTGCATGACCTAGCCAGGATAGATCGCCTTTACAGTTTTGCCATTTGCGCTTAACTATCTCCATCAGTCTTTGCAAATAGCTCCTTCCAAATACGAATAACATTAGCTCTTTGTTCAATAAATTCAGAAGCTGACACCAGCTTTTTTTGACTTTCTAAAGTCAATTCATTTAAACGATTAATGTAGCGACTAAAGGCTTCAATCAGTTGCTTGCAGTCGTTATCTGACAGTAGGTTTTGCCGCCTAAAGAAGCGCAAAATATCAATAGTACTATCTGGAGCAATGGCAGCGGCGGTTTCAGAGTTAACATTATGAATGTGGTTAAGCACCAAGAACTGACTGATAAACTCTATATCAACCAATCCTCCCCTTCCCTGCTTAATATTGAACCAATCCTCCGAAGACTTATCCAATTCCTGCCGCATGCGCTGACGCATATCCACCACATCTTTGGCTAGCGTCTTAGAGTCGCGTTCTTGACCTAAAATATGACTTCTTAATTCTGAGAAGTGCTGACTAATATTTTTACTTCCTGCTACTGGCCTTGCTCGCACTAATGCCTGATGCTCCCAGGTCCAAGCACTTTCTTGCTGATAATCTTTGAAAGTATCGATATGACTCACCAGCATTCCGGAATTTCCAGACGGCCTTAGTCTCATATCCACTTCATACAACACTCCAAGACTTGTTCGAGTGGACAAAAAATGAATGAGTTTTTGCGCTAACCTAGTGTAAAATCGATTGGTGCTGAGGACTCCAGTTTTCTTATTCGGATCCGTTAGACTGACGATACCGGTGGTCTCAGAGTCAAGCGGTTGGTCAAATAGAAACACTAAGTCTAAATCTGAATTGAAGCCGAGCTCGTTTCCGCCGAGCTTGCCATAAGCAATAATCGCAAAACCTGTTTCTATCTCGTCAGCGGCAACTTGCTGACTTAAATTAGTAGGCTGAGTATTTGGTATAGAACTATCATCTTTTAAACCGGCTGGTTCACCATATTTCTGAACCATTTCTCGCCAACAAATTGCTAATGCTGTTTGTATAATCACTTGTGCCAATTGACTCAAATAGCGGTTAACTTGTGAAATACTAAGTCGTTCAGCTAGCAACGCTGCAGCAACTCTCAGTTCGTTGATTTGCTTGAAATTACGAATAGCATCCAAAATTTGTTCTTTATCTGACTCTTCAATTCTAAGCAATGATTGCCGTAACTCGCTCTGCAAATCACTGGTTTGCAGCGGCTCATACAAGCTATTAGGATAGAGTAATTCGTCGAATAAAATTGGACTTTCACAGAGCCGATCTACCACCCATTGACTGCGACTGACAAGATCGACAAGATGCTGCAAAATTGGAAGATTTTCGCTCAAGAGATCCAGGTAGGCTGTTCTTTTTAAAATCGTCCTTAGAATTCGTATAAGATTTTTAATGGTTTCTACTGGGTTGGTCGTTTCCAACCCAATTGCCAGTAACGTTGGTAAAAACTGCTTTAGCCTTTTAGCTCCTTTTTGAGATAAGCTGACATGCGCATTAGAGTCCCTAAAGTCTGCTAATAAATTAACCAACTGTGTAGCTTCCTCGGAAGTTATGCTTGCCAATTTTTCACTAATCTTTTGGCTGGTAATAAAACCTTCCCACAGAGACAAATAGAAATCGTCCTGTTCTTCATTCATGGTCCGCTCTTCGCCAAAAAGCGCATTGAAGTGCATGTTGGTCGAATGTTGAATTAGATCAAGACTATTTTTAAAACTCTGCCAGTCTTCGAATCTCATTAACTTAGCAATCACTGCTTGCACTTCAGGACTGTCCGGTAATTGCTGTGTTTGTCGCTCTTCAAGTTGTTGTAAGCAGTGTTCAAGACGCCTTAAAAAACGATAATTATCTGCTAATTCCTTAGCCGAGTCTTTTGGCAACAACTCTTGCTCGGCGAGTAAAGGAAGCACCTTGAGTAGGTTCCTTTCTTGCAGTCTTTTATCGCGTCCACCTTGGATTAGCTGAAGTGATTGCACCATAAATTCAATTTCACGAATACCACCAGCGCCTAACTTGATATTCCCGACCAGGCCACGCCGGCGAACTTCACGTTGAATCATATCCTTCATACTTCTTAGCGAGTCAATGACGCCATAATCGATGTAGCGGCGAAAAGCAAAAGGCCTCAGAATTTGTTCCAATTGGAATTTTTCCTCAGCGCGACCAGTGATAATTCGAGCCCTTACCATTGCAAACCTTTCCCATCCTCGCCCTTGCTCGTGGTAATAATCTTCTGCTTGATCCACTGACATGACTAAATTCCCAGAGTCGCCATAAGGTCTTAATCGCATATCAACACGGAACACAAAACCATCGGCGGTTTTTTCATCCAGAAGTCGAATAAGCTGTTGCCCTACTTTTTGGAAAAATCGAGTGTTTTCGATAGAACGTCTTCCACCAGCGGTTTGCCCCGAACAAAGGTAAAAGAAAATTAGGTCGATGTCAGATGAAAAATTTAACTCCATACCGCCAAATTTTCCCATAGCCAAAACCATCATGTTTTGAAAATGGCTATCGACTTGCCCAGCAGACTCAGTTGATTTTGGAGCAAGTACCTTTGCTTTTTCCGAGGTTGCTTCTGACGTCTCCAAACCCAGCTGTGGGATACCAAAAGTCTGTGTTTGCATCGCGAAACTCCAGACATAGGCCACCTGAATTAGGCACTCTGCCAATATACTCATTCTCAGCATTGCTTGTTCGACTGATATGAGTTCAGACAACTCCAAGACTGCTATGGCCGCACTATGTTGGCGTCTTATTTTTCGCAGAAAGCTCATGCAACTCACTTCATTCTGATAATTGGACTTAATATCTTGAAAGCGGCATTCAGCGTTTTCTATTTGTTGCGGAGCGGAGTTGAAAAGACATTCAGTTAGTATTTCCGTTAAATACGGTCGGAAACTCTCCGAACTGTGGCTTGCGTGCCACTGCAGCTGAATAGCTGCAGGTTCGGCCATTTCTGAGTAGATTTCTGCTACAAACCGACTTATTTTGATATTATTAGCTAATTCTTGGAATAATTGCGGCTCTAGGCTCGTCTGACTAGAAGTGGTAAGCCGCTTTAAATTGGCAAAGGCTTGCTCAACAATATTATTCTGCATTAGATGGCTTGAATTGATTCAGCTGAAAGTAAGTCACATACTATTACACATGGCTTACTTTTTGAACTGCTTGAAAAAATAAAGGTTTTAACTACTTACCTTAGGAGAAATAGATATGTGGCTAGGTGTTTTCGAAATGATAGTGATCATTGTCATCGCTTCACTATTAGTAAACTTGGCGAGAGAATGGCTAAAAACTAGGGAGAGACCTGAAGTCGACTTTTCGCCAATGGAAGCAAGGTTAGAAAAGGTCGAAGCACTTGAAGAAAGAGTTAGAGTGTTAGAGGCTATTGTCACCGATAAAGGCTACGACCTAAAAAAAGAGATAGAAAACTTATAAGGAGAATTGAATAAACTGCGAGAATCAAGAGCGACTAGAATTAACCTTTCAGCAGTAAAATAGGCTATCGCCATGGATGGTAAATATGCACTTGCTCAATTAACTACTAACTGGTTGTTCTTAATAAAATCCGGCTATTTCAAAAAATCACCAATCGCAGATTTAAGTTCTTCATCATCAATTTCTTCTGCGTGCTGCTGAGCCAACAGAGCAAATTGCGCAGCTTGGTCAATGCTCCCTTGATCCAAATAACATTCAGCCATCGCAAACAAAATTGATGCTTGATATTCCACTAATCCCAATTTCTCAGAACACGCCAAACCTTTACGATAAGCCGATAGCGCTTGCTCATGGTTCATCGCAAAATCTCCCAGCGCTTCCCACTGAATAGGATGATTAGAGTCGCTTTTCTCAAACCTGTTACAGAGTCTCTCTAACTCGGAGTATGCTTCGCTTTCTAAATCCTGTAGACCTTTTTCTGATGCATTGACGATGCTGACCGACAATCGATGTACTTCCTCATAGAGCTCGGTATTCATGCTTGTATCCCTTTCCAGTTATTATTTTTCGAGTGTTTTAGCATTCAAAGCACACAAGCATTAGCAGATGAATTCCAATTATTGATTGCGCAATTGAACTTTCATCGACCTTTTAGCGTTGATTAAAATTTGAGCGGTTTCATCGCTTTCTTTTTAAACGCTTTTCCATTCAGCCTTTTAATGTTTAGCGCTCAACAGTTAACATCAATCCACTTTGGAATAAATGCTAAGAATAAACTCATTTTGCCAAACAAGCCTTATTTCCTTTATCAAACACTATTCGCCATTTTCCATCATCTTCAAGTCGCCATGTTGATGTGTAGTATGAAAAGAGTTTGCCTTTTGAATTAAATACTGGACCAGTACTAATGGCTAATTTACCAGACTCTAGCACTTGAACGACTTCTGGTTTCCATGAAAAAGGAGCCGATTGCTCTTCAAAATATTTCTTCCATTGTTCGGAAATTTGCTCTATTCCCCTTCGCGGATTTTTTCCAGATAGAAAAATGGCCTCTTTAGACAGGTAACTTTTGAACGCCTCAAAGTCTCGATCTGCCATTGTCTTGGCGAAAGCTGTTTCAATTTGAAAAACCTGCTGTTGCAGCTCAAGTGTTTTATCGTTAGCTTTTACACCCACGCTCGTTAAGCTAACACTAAACATTGCTAACATGAGAAAGACAAATTTGAAATGTTTCATTGTCACTGTCCTCTAAAATATGGGTACCAATTGGAATAATAAACGAATTTTTGAACTAATCAGCTGTCGCTTGTGGAGTCTTTCAATTTCACTTTGAACAAACTGAACAATCTTTCTTTTTATTATATTTAATTTTGTTAAATGATTGTTCCATTCCGTCAAACAACATTAACCAGCCAGCTAATGGTTTGCCTGCACCCGACAAGACTTTAATAGCCTCTAATGCTTGCAGGCTACCGATGGTACCAACGATCGGACCTAATACCCCATTTTCCGAGCAGCTTTGGTCGGTGTACGAATCTGTATCGTATAAGCAAGCATAACAAGCCGAATCTGGTTTCATCAAAAAAGTGGTTAATTGCCCTTCCCAACGGATTGCAGCACCAGAGACTAACGGTGTCTTTGACTGCCAACAAACCTCGTTCAACATGAATCTCGTTGTAAAATTATCGCAGCAATCGACCACTAAATCGATACTAGACAAAACCTGCTTCATCGACTGAAGATCCAGTCGTTGATTAATAGTATTCACTTTACAGCTTGGATTTATCTGTTTTAGTCGTTGTTTTGCAGATTCTACTTTGTCGATACCTTGGGTAGATTCTTGATGAATAATTTGCCGCTGAAGATTACTTGAATCAACTTGATCGTCATCTACTATGGTAAGTTGGCCGATCCCCGCGGCGGCTAAATAAAGCAGCACCGGCGAACCGAGTCCCCCAGCCCCTAAGACAAGCACGTGCGCTACCCTAAGCTTTTGCTGACCAGCAATATCTATCTGCTGCAACATGATTTGCCGAGAGTATCTAAGTAGCTCTTCATCACTTAACATCTTGTAATTCTCCAATGATAGATTCTGCTCTCTGTCACTAATACTCAAGGGTTGCTATGGTTACTCGATCAAGCTCTGATAAGTCTTTGACGGTAGTGACATTTTGATAGCCATTTTCGACGAATATTTCTCTGACTGCTTTCCCTTGCTGAAAACCGTGCTCAATCATCATCTTGCCTCCCCGAACCAAATGGAAAGCTCCTTGTTTCACTATGGTTTTGATATCAGCTAACCCTTTGTCACTAGCGACTAATGCAGAGCGAGGTTCATAGATTAGATCGCCTTCACTAAGATGTGGATCATTATCCTCAATATAAGGCGGATTTGAGAGGATAAGATCAAAGTTTTTTTCAGCTATATTACTAAACCAATCACTTTGCGAAATTTCTATATTTTCGACTTTGTTCAACTTTGCATTTTGTTTAGCTAAAGTCACCGCATCTTTCTGAAAATCAACGGCCGTTACTTTATCCTGTGTGCGCTCACTGGCAATCGCTAGTGCAATAGCACCTGTTCCGGTGCCTAAATCCAATATTTTTTGTTGTACAATACTTGACTGGCGTTCAGCTAAAAATTGAATACCTAATTCGACTAGTAGTTCAGTTTCTGGTCGAGGAATTAAGGTCGACGAGTTAGTTTTAAGGGTAAGTGTCCAAAAATCTCGTTGGCCTGTGATATACGCAATTGGCTCACCTTGATGACGTCTTTGAATTAATTGTGCTAATTGCTTAACTTGGTCTTGGCTTAGTGTTTGTTCCGGCCAAGTTTTCAGCCAAGTAAAACTTTTTTGCAAAACATAACTTAAGAGATACTTAACATCGTCTTCTGGAAATTCAGAATCTAATTGGGTTAGTGCCCACTGAGAAGCCCCAAGCACGGTTAATGGTTTAAACTCATTCATTAGAATGGACTAACCACTTTACTTGGTGATTTCATAATCTTCTAGTTTGAAACTAATCGGCCGACAACAACACATCGCAATTTGTTGATCATAATAGGCAGCCTCATTAATAAAGGCCAAGTGAGTTGGTTCGCCTTGATACTCTATGTCAGTACCGTCAAAACTCTTGAAAATTGGGTCCCCTGCAACAATGAGCGGGTAAGCTTTACCAATTAAATTGGGATGAACACATGCGGAGATCTCCCCATGAACATCAGTCGGAAAATTAATTTTCGAGTGATAGCTCATCAAATCAAGCTGGCTAGGCTTATTTAAAGGTAGCTGCTGAGCATTGAAGATCTCAATAAATTTAAGGGTCGCTTTAACAGCATTTTCTGTCTTTTGATAACAATCAAATTGAAGACTTCCTTGAGGAATCGCCCCAACCTCAATCACAATTCCTTTGTCCGCAATTGATTCCAAAAAATGATGATCCGTCATAAGCTCTTTTTCCGAGGTTATCACAACATCTTCGAGCTCTTGTTTCAAATAGACTGCTAGCTGTAAATGAAATAGGTCAATTCGAGTTAATACGATATTAGTTTGCATATTGGCTGTGCTGGTATGCAAATCAATAATTAAGTCTGTCTTAGGATTTCCTTTAGGGCCAAGCAGTTGGTTAATCTCTTTGGCTCGTTGTTGTTCCAAGCTTTTAAGTGCCGGGTTTTCTAAATCGACTTTTTTAAAACAGCGATTTAAATCATGATCCAAGTATCGTTTATTGGCCTTGCGAGCTGCGGGATTAGCCAAAAGGTAGTTGAGTTCAAGCGAAGGATACTCATTGGCAACATTGTTCTTCTGCCACTCTTGAATCAAATGTATTCCAGTGAGCTCATTACCATGAGTTCCACCAACAATCGTTACGTTGGAAACAGTTACTGGTTCACTAGAAGAGTTCATAGTTGAATACTCACTTAAATTTAACTTAGTTAGCCTCTGAAAGTGCCGCTAACTGATCCGCTTGATATTCATTATTTAGCGGTTCCAACAATTGATTTAAATCCCCTTGCATAATTTCATCTAGCTTATATAAAGTGAGATTAATTCTATGGTCGGTCATTCTGCCTTGAGGAAAATTATAAGTTCTAATTCTTTCAGAGCGATCGCCGCTACCAACCAAACTTTTCCGCTCTTCAGCTTGCTCACTATGTGCCTTTTCTTCTTGTGCTGCCAGCAGTCGAGATTTCAACACACTCAAGGCTTGCGCCTTGTTCTTATGTTGCGAACGACCGTCTTGACATTCAACCACTAGCCCAGTTGGCAAATGAGTAATACGGATGGCTGAGTCGGTCTTGTTAACATGCTGACCACCCGCACCGGATGCTCTGAAGGTGTCCACTCGAATGTCCGACGGATTGATTTCAATATCATCTAGCTCATCGGCTTCAGGCATTACCGCCACCGTACATGCCGAAGTATGAACTCGACCTTGTGACTCAGTTTCCGGGACACGCTGTACTCGATGCGCACCTGACTCAAACTTGAGTTTTGAATAAACATCATTACCAGACACCAGACAAATTATTTCTTTGTAGCCACCTTGCTCACTGCGCGTTTCACTAAGCACTTCAATTTGCCAGCGATTTTTTTCCGCATAGCGACTATACATTCTAAAAAGGTCGCCAGCGAAAAGTGCGGCCTCATCACCACCAGTCCCAGCTCTTACTTCTAGGAATATGTTCTTGTCGTCATTAGGATCTTTCGGTAACAGAAGTTTTTGCAATTGAACTTCTGTGGGTTCTAACTGCTCTTTACAGGTTTTGAGATCTTCTTCAGCCATTTCTCGCATATCTGGATCTGAGTCTTTCATCATTTCTTCTGCCGAGTTCATGTCTTCGATCAACTGATTGTATTTTGCGAAACAACTCACCACTTCTTCGAGTTGCGAATACTCTTTAGAGAGATCCCTAAATTTATTTTGATCGCCGATAACATCTGGGTCACCCAACAAGTGTCCTACTTCTTCATGACGTTCGGTAAGCGTTTCTAATTTTCTTAAGATTGAATCTTTCATAATGTTCTACTTTTCAATTTGGTATGATGCGTTCATAAGCAAAGAATTAGGTGGTAACTAGTCATCTAGTCCAAATACTTCTGTTATTGTTTTTAGCGTTTTGAAATCTTTATCTTCCCCAGCTCGTCTTATTAATTTGCTAGGTTCATGTAAGAATTTTTGAGTCAGTCTATTGGCAAACTCATTAAGTAATTGTTCGGTCTTTTCGTTATCTGACTGAGCCAATGAATTACCACTATCTCCGTCCAGTTTAGCCAATACTCGTTTTAACTCATCTTGCTTAACTTGTTCAATCTGACTTCTAAACGCTTTTAGTATGGAAACCGATGATAACGAATGAAGCCAAGTGTTATATTTCTCTACATGCAAACTGACGATATCCGAAGCCTCTTTAGCGGCCTCTTCCCTTAGTTTCAAGTTTTCTTGAATCACACCTTGCATGTCGTCGACGGTGTATAAATAAACATCATTAAGATCCGCAACTTCTGGTTCAATATCTCTTGGCACAGCTAAGTCAACCATAAACATTGAGCGATGCTTTCGCGCGGCAATCGCTTTTTCCATCAGTCCCTTACCGATAATAGGCACAGGACTGGCTGTCGAGCTGATGACAATATCGGCGTGTTCTATTAATTCTGGCAACGAAGCCAGACTATGCGCTGTACCACCAAATTCAGATGCCAACAACTGAGCTCTTTCAACCGTTCGATTAGCAACTTTTATATTAACAACGCCTTGTCTAGCTAAATGCCGAGCCGCTAACTCAATGGTTTCACCTGCGCCAATAAACAACGCAGTCACTTTGCTAAAGTCATCAAAAATACGTTTTGCTAAAGTGATTGCAGCATAGGCAACCGAAACTGCACTCTCGCCAATTTGAGTATCGGTACGAACTTGTTTCGCAAGACTAAAAGTCTGCTGAAATAGTCTATTTAAATAAAGTCCGATCGTACCGGCGTTGTTAGCATAGCCGAATGCGTCTTTAACCTGCCCCAAAATTTGAGGTTCCCCCAACACCATGGAATCTAATCCACAGGCAACCGACATTAAGTGATTAATCGCCGATTCGCCGTGGTGCTTATAACAGTGGGCATCGATTTCCTGGTTCTTGAGATGATGGTGCTGAGCGAGCCAACTCACTATGCGTTGTTCAACCAAATCGACATTTGCATCGTCACTCAGCCCTTCATGAATTTCATTTCGATAAATAATCTCCATCCGATTACAAGTAGAAATGATGGCTGTTTCGTTCAACAGCGCCTCAGACTTTAGTGATTGCAGAGCCGAGTCTATGTTTTTTGGGTCGAACGCAACTTTCTCTCGAACAGAAACGGGCGCGGTTTTATGGTTTATTCCCAGAATAGATACAGGCATAACTAATTACGCTATGAATGGAACAAGAATGCAATAACTTGGTCTACAGACAAGATGTTGAGATGCTCGCTCCACAAACCTTTATTAACTGGCTTAAAAGTAGCCAATTGAAAGCTTGTTCTGCGAAATTGAATGTCAGTAGATTGCAAAGTTAACCAGTCTTAAGAAAGCGCATTGGATTGGGTTGCAATTCTATCGTGAATTGCTAGCAATTTGTAGTTAGCAGCCAGTTATTTTGATAATTTGCCAATGCTAGAGCGATTCCTCTGGTTATTTGTATTGGTCAGCGGGCCTAAAAAGCGATTGCTTTGAACCCGCTGAGAAAAATCAATAGATTGAATCAGCCCCCTGAGGTCATAGTCTAGCGCCTTTGGGTAGCTATTTGATAGCGTAGCGAATATCATAGTACTTACTTAATTGTTTGATCTTAAAAAGAGCAATAAAACTCGCAAATGAAACTGAATACTATAATCAAACCTGTGTTTTTTATCGCATGCCTCTCGCTAGTGAGTTGTGCCAGCCAAAAACCATTGGTTGAATACCAAACTCCGCAGCAGAACCACGAGTTTGAAGACATATCACACTTAACCGATAGAGAACGAGCCGACCTCTATGAAGCCATAATTGCAGCAGATTTAGCCAGCGCCAATCAACAGTTTGAAGTCGCAACTAGTTATTACCTGTCAGCCGCTCGTCTCTCAAAAAGCATTAACTTAATCCAGCTAGCGATAGATGCTGCAACTCAGTCAAACGATAGCTTGGCAAAACTGCAAGCTTCGGAGTTATGGTTAACCATAGATCCCGACAATATTGAAGCCTTAACCACCAAAATACAGGCGCAACTATCCCATCAAGAAATAGACCAAGCCGTGGAAAGTTCGGCGGGATTGTTCCGTTTAGTCACCGATAGCGCGGAGCTCGCTGTACTCTTAGATGAAATGGTTGAATCTCACTCTCCGCCCGTGGCAAATGCCTATTTTACTCAGCTTACTGCAAACTATTCGGATAATATTGCGGTGTTGTACGCTCGAGGCGCTTTCTTTGCGAGAGTAGCAAAACTAACACCAAGACCAGCTGAAATTATGAAGCAGGCTTTCACCGAAATCCGAGCGGCACTGTCAATTAAGCCAGACTTTATTCCAGCCATCGACTTAATGACCCGATTATTATATCAATCTCGTCAGGATGAAAAAGCTGAAGCATTCCTTAGAAAGCTGCATGGTGACTTTCCGAAATCTGCTGAAATTAGCCATATGCTAGGCCAGCTACTTTACGATTTGCGTAAATTTGATTTAGCCAAACAACACTATAGCAACTGGCTCAAAAGCAATAAGAAAGACTATAAAGCTTCCTTTTATTTGGCTTCGACTTATTTTGCCACCTCAGACTATCAAAATAGCTTAAAGTATTTTAGGCGTGTATTAGGTAAAGACTATAAACCACAATTAGCGTATTTTTTCTGCGGTAATTCGGCCTCGCAGATAAAGCAGTATGAGCAAGCTATAGCTTGCTATAGCCTAGTATCAGAAGGTAAATATTTGACTCGTTCCAAAATTGAGTTGGCCAAAATTTACGCCTTAATAGGGCAAGTAGACAAAGCACTTGATACTGTACGCAATCCAAAATTTGCAGAATCCCTCGATGCCGAGGTTCAACTGATCAATATCGAAGTGGAACTCCTTAACCAATATCAATCTAAACAACAAGCGCTCACCCGAGTTGAATCGGCTATTTCAGCTCATCCTCAAGAGATTAGCTTAGTGTTTAAGCAACTTAGATTGATGGAGTTAACTGATAAACCAGAACAATTGATTCCCATGTTACGAGCGACTCGAACGAGGTTTACTGACGAACAAAAGCGTCATCAACTTGACTTAGCCGCAGCCGCTTTACTGCGCAATAACCGCCACTTTCAACAAGCCGTTGATTGGCTTAATGATGCGCTCCTGGAAAAGCCACAAGATCGAGATTACCTATATGCACGTGCGCTCTACAAAGAACCTTTAGGTCTGTATGACGAAATGATCGCCGACTTTAAGCACTTACTCGCAATCGATCCAGAGAATTCCAATATAATGAACGCCCTCGGATATACTTTGGCAGATGTTAATCAGGAGTTAGATTATGCTGCGGAATTAATTGAGAAGGCTTACTTAGCCATGCCCAACAATGCCGCGGTGGTCGACAGCAAAGGCTGGCTTGCTTTTCGCAAAGGAGAACATCGAGAAGCGCTTCAATTTCTAAACTTGGCCTATAAAATGTCCCCTAGCGCTGATGTAGCGACTCATATTGGTGAAGTCCATTGGCAAACCGGTAACAAGGAAAAAGCGATGCTTTTTTGGGAAAAAGCGAGAGAACTAGATCCTAAAAATTACCTATTGTTTACAACCATTGAACGCTTGGGTGTTAAACTCCCTGAAGCTAACTAGCGATTAAAACAGGGACTCATCACTTGCTGTATAACCTTTCAAAGCCGATATTACTGCTCCTATCGCTAATACTTGTATCGGGTTGTGCCACCAAACCGAGCCTAAAGTTAGTTGACCCGAGTAGGCCGCCAGCATTGACCGAACTCAATCATTGGCAACTCGAAGCACGAGTTGCCATTCAAACCCCACAAGATAACGTTACCGCAAGTTTAGATTGGCAAAAAAACGGCGACCAGTTTGATTTCTTAATGAGTGGCGCTTTTGGAGTCACCTACGCGCATTTGATTCAAGAAAAATATCAAGCAACACTCGATATACCAGACCATGACACAATGATTCATAGCGACTCACAAATTCTCTTACAACAGGCACTGGGCTGGGACTTTCCAATAGATGCACTATCTTATTGGGTCAAAGGCTTACCTTCTGGAACACCTGGAGAAATGGTCACAAGAGATAAGCAAAATAGAATTACAAAAATAGAAATGGGTTATTGGCAAATTGATATAACTAAATATCGCATGTTTCAAGGGTACGATTTGCCCAAGATGATTAAAGCTCAACACCCCAATATGAACATTAAAGTGGTCGCTAAAAAATGGGCTTTTTATCAATAGATTAAACTACCTATTAAGCGTATTGATTTAACTAACAGTCTTAGTAGAAACCAAAGCAAACTAAAACGTACAAGCCATTGAACCAATTCAACCAACCAGAGACGTCTCAGCCAAAGAACTCAAGAATAGAGTTCGAATCGAAAACAAGCTGGCCTTGCCCAGTAAAGCTCAATCTTTTTTTACAGTTTGTTGGCCAACGTAATGATGGATACCATTTACTCCAAAGCTACTTTCAATTACTTGATTTTGGCGACGATTTGGAGATCTCGATAAACACAACCGGGAAAATAACCTTCAGTTGTGACGACGAAACACTGAATTCGAGCGATAATTTGGTGGTTGCCGCAGCCAATAAGTTAAAAGCCGAAAGTAACTGCCCACAGGGTGCACACCTACATTTGATAAAAAGATCACCCGTTGGCGGTGGTGTTGGGGGTGGAAGCTCTGACTGCGCAACGGCGTTAGTAGCACTCAATCATTTGTGGAATACCGAATTTAGTCTGCAGCAACTCGCTAATTTTGGCCAAACGTTAGGAGCAGATGTCCCTATTTTTGTGCGAGGCCAAAGCGCATTTGTTGAAGGGGTTGGAGAGATTATTACACCTCATAAACTCCCTACTGCCTACTTCTTAGTCATCCAACCGGCTTGTCATATTTCAACACATGAAATTTTTTCAAATCCACTGTTGACAAGAAATAGCAAAGCCATCACAATACGCGACCTCGAAACACTGGGGCTACCTTTTAACGGCTTCAACACCATGCAATCGCTCGTTGTTGATGATAATTCTAAGGTAAACGAGGCACTTGATTGGCTAAAACAGCATTCAAGTAATGCTAGAATGACAGGGTCAGGAAGTTGTCTATTTTCTGTCTTTGACAATCAGCAAGAAGCTAGTAAAATAGCCGCCCTATGTGACCCGAGATGGCAAACTTTTGTCGCTCGTGGAGTCAATCAATCAAGATTGCACAAAAAACTAGGCTATACTGCTATTGAAAGCAAAGCTTAGTTTCAGTATTCTCGATTGATAACACATTGCTGGGATGTCGCCAAGCGGTAAGGCAACGGGTTTTGATCCCGTCATGCGCAGGTTCAAATCCTGCCATCCCAGCCATATTTCCTTATATCAAGCCTCTGTGTTTAATCAAAGCTACTATGAAAACCGTCACCTTGTTTAACCGCGCTTTGAATCATAAACCTGCTAGCAATTTAATCTTAAATAAAGAAAATACAGCGATCTTGTTGTATCATTCGTTTTTCATTTCAATCCAAAATAATAATACGGGGATTTCCCATGTCTGAACTCATGCTTTTCAGTGGCAATGCTACGCCAGAACTCGCTAATAAAGTCGCCTCCTATCTTGGATGTGAGCTTGGAAAAGCCAAAGTATCGCGTTTTAGCGACGGCGAAGTAAATACGGAAATCTTAGAGAATGTACGAGGCATGGACGTTTTCATTATTCAATCGACTTGTGCACCGACTAATGAAAGCTTGATGGAGCTTGTCATAATGGCAGACGCTCTTCATCGAGCTTCAGCTGGCAGAATCACAGCAGTAGTGCCTTATTTTGGATATGCACGACAAGATCGCCGAGTAAGAAGTGCTCGAGTACCGATTAGTGCAAAAGTAGTCGCCGACATGATGGCTGTGGTAGGAATTAATCGAGTATTAACCGTTGATTTACATGCTGACCAAATTCAAGGTTTTTTCGATATCCCAGTGGACAATGTCTACGCTACGCCAATCCTGATTGACCATATACAAGCCAATGCTACCGGTGATGAAATCGTTGTTTCACCTGATGTTGGTGGTGTTGTGCGTGCCAGAGCTGTCGCAAAACGACTAAATGATTCAGAATTAGCCATCATCGATAAACGTCGCCCGGAAGCCAATAAAGCGGAAGTTATGCATATCATTGGTGATGTAGCCGGAAGAGACTGCATCATTGTTGATGATATGGTGGATACCGCCGGAACTTTAGCGACAGCGGCCGGCGCTTTAAAAGAAAATGGCGCGAGAAGTGTTTCAGCTTATGCTACTCATGCGGTTCTTTCCGGCAAAGCGATTGAAAATATCTCTAACTCAGCACTCGACCAACTCGTAGTCACTGACACTATCCCGCTTTCTGAAGAAGCAAGAAAATGCGAACGTATTACTGTGCTAACGCTTTCTGAAATGCTCGGTGAGTCTATTAAGCGTATTAACGAAGAAGCCTCCCTAAGCACGATGTTTATGGAGTAATCTGAGACATTTCACCACAGAGGCACAGAGTTCGCGGAGGTTTAATCTCTAAGTCTTAGTGCCTTTGTTATTTTCTTATAGACTGATTGTATATCCAGAATGCCCGGTTCTCATTGGTTATTTAGTTTTAAACCCATAATTTAACTCCCCCACTCCCAACCATCATCAAATAAAGCACCTTTTTTCATATAAACCGCCTTTTCCTCTGTGTTCTCTGCGCCTCTGTGGTGAATTCTTCTGACTTTACTCTTACTTTGATTGCACTCACCCCGCATCTGCCTTATAATTCGCCGCCCTTTTTGCTCGCCTGATGGAAAGTAACTTGGGAACACTTCCTCGAACTGGTCGCGGTCGGGGATTAAATTTATTTTTTGGAGAATTAAAATGAGCGAATCATTTGAAGTAAATGTAGAGCTTCGAGAAGATCTAGGGAAAGGTGCGAGCCGCCGCCTACGACGTCTTGAAGACAGAATTCCAGGTATCGTTTACGGTGCTGGAAAGAAACCACAACCAATTTCTTTAAGTCACAAAGAAATTATCAAGCATTTAGAAGATGAGGCGTTTTACTCGCACATCTTAACTTTGAAAGCTGGCAAGAAGACTGAAAAAGTTATTTTGAAAGACCTTCAACGTCACCCTTTCAAGCCGAAAGTCACTCATGCTGACTTTATGCGTATCAGCGCAACTCAGAAATTACAAACCAGTGTACCGCTACACTTTATCAACGAAGAAAACTGCCCAGGTGTTAAAGCTGGCGGTGTTGTAAACCATAGCTACACTACGGTTGAAGTTTCTTGTCTACCTAAGAACCTTCCTGAGTACATCGAAGTTGATATGGCTAACGCTGAAATGGATGCAATCATTCACCTTTCTGACATCGTATTACCAAAAGGTGTTGAAATTGTTGAATTGTCTCATGGTGAAGATCATGACCAAGCGGTTGCGACTATCCACAAAACTCGTGCTGCAGTATCTGATTCTGAAGGCGAGGAAGACGGCGAAGCTGAAAGCGAAGCTGCAACTGAATAAACTCGGTTATTTAACCTGCCCTTCTTGGGCAGGTTATTTCTCTAATTAAAATACTTAATTAGAATCAACTAGCAAGAACCCTAATAATTATGTCTCGGATTAAACTAATCGTTGGCTTGGGAAATCCAGGGCCAGAATATCAGAACACAAGACATAATGCCGGCGAATGGTATGTCAGAGCCTTGGCAAATGACTACTCAATCCCACTTCAATTAGAAACTAAATTTTTTGGCCACGTCGGTCGAGGAATGATCGGAAACTCCGATTGTCGTTTGTTAATCCCCAATACTTTCATGAACTTAAGTGGAAAATCGGTTGGCGCATTAGCAACTTTCTACAAAATTCTCCCTGATGAAATATTGGTCGCACATGATGAACTCGATATTGATCCGGGTACCGTTAAGTTAAAACAGTCCGGAGGACACGGCGGTCACAATGGCTTGAGAGATATTATTAAATCACTCGCCAACTGCCGAGACTTCTACCGATTAAGAATTGGTATTGGTCATCCAGGTAATAAAAACCAAGTCACCAATTATGTGCTGGGCAAAGCCCCCGCCAACGAACAACGAGCCATTGATGAAAGCATCGATGAAGCGTTGCGTCATACGCCAGATATGATCAGCGGTGAGCATGATAAAGTCATGCAAAGCATGCATGGATTTAGGGCAGAAATTAAATAAGCTGATAGCTTAGGAGCTGGGAGCGAGGAGTCGCTTCGCTCTGGAGCTAGGAAAAAATAGATAATTTGAGTTTTGGAGATCGGTTTTGCAGGTAGAAATGACCATAGGTTGTTCCTAGCTCCTCAGACCTAGCTCCCAGCTCCAATTTTACGGAGTAAAATTTATGGGTTTTAAATGTGGCATCGTAGGCTTACCTAACGTAGGTAAATCAACCTTATTCAACGCGTTAACAGATGCGGGTATCGACGCACAAAACTATCCGTTTTGTACCATAGAACCAAATACCGGTGTTGTTCCAATGCCCGACCCTCGTTTAGACGCGTTAGCGGCTATTGTTAATCCAGAAAAAGTTCTTCCAACCACCATGGAGTTTGTTGATATCGCGGGCCTGGTAAAAGGGGCTTCCAAAGGAGAAGGCTTAGGTAATCAGTTCTTAGGCAATATTCGAGAAACTGATGCCATTGCGCACGTTGTTAGATGTTTTGAAAACGATGATGTTATTCACGTTGAAAATAAGATCGACCCACTGGATGATATTGACGTAATCAATACGGAGTTAGCGCTTGCTGACTTGGAATCGGTTGAAAAACAAATCCTACGTAATACCAAGATCGCTAAAAGTGGTGATAAAGATGCCAAAGCATTAGTTGAGCTACTCACCAAATTTAAGGCGCTTTTGGATGACGGTTTACCAATCCGTGCTGGCGATTGGGACAAGGACGAGCAAAAAGCCATCAAAAGCATGCAAATGATTACGAGCAAGCCGACCATGTATATTGCCAACGTCAGTGAAGATGGTTTTGAGAACAATCCATTCCTCGATCAAGTCAAAGAATTGGCTGCAAAAGAAAATGCGACCGTGGTTGCAATCTGCGCCTCGATGGAATCTGAAATTGCCGGTTTAGAAGCAGAAGAACAAGCCGAGTTCCTAGAAGAAATGGGACTAGAAGAACCAGGGCTTAACCGGGTTATCCGCTCAGGTTATGAGCTACTCCATTTACAAACTTACTTCACCGCTGGGGTAAAAGAAGTCAGAGCTTGGACGGTTAAAGTCGATGCAACGGCACCTCAAGCTGCTGGAGTCATCCACGGTGATTTTGAGAAAGGCTTTATTCGTGCCGAAGTGATTGCCTACGATGACTTTATAGAGTTTAATGGCGAAGCTGGCGCCAAAGAGGCCGGTAAATGGCGTTTGGAAGGTAAAGACTACCTCGTTAAAGACGGCGATGTGATGCATTTTAGGTTTAATGTTTAATTAAACCTAAAACTTAACTTATACCTAGAGTTTCAATATCAACAATTTCTAACTTCATAGGTCGAAATATTGATGGTTGAATTTTTAAAATCTTTGTACAGTTTAGAAACCGCATCATAGTTTAAATCAAATTTTATAGTCACTCGAATCATCAAAGTTGAGATACTGCTATTATCATAACTAGGCTGGACATCGACTGATTGACTGACAACTTCAAAATTTTTAAAGTGACCTGTTTTCTTTAAAGCGATAATACGTTGCATGTGGGCTTTGTAAAATTTGCCAACCTCAACTCCCGCTACTAAAGGTTTCTTATGGTCGATATAGGAGGAGGTTTCTTTTTTCATCGAGCAATTCTTGTTTGCCGCTTTCGCGCTGGCTTGCTGAGAGCTAATCAAAGCAAGCATCAACGAAAAAGCTAATATCGTTTGCAGCATTTTCATGTTTATTTCCTTTCTATTTTGGACTCGAAGGTTAGCTTTTAAAGCTATTTCTATTTACTCACAATAGGTTTAACTAAATACGCCATTATTAGTTGACGTTTTTGGGAATATATTGTGATTGAGTCGAAACGTGTATAAAGGTGCAATCACCTAGCTTATCCCATCTAAACTTTATAAATGAATAATCATCTACTGCTTTAATCTGATCGAGCAATGCCCAATGCTCGGTAAAACAGATTGTATTTTCGCCTTTGGTTAATGATGCCTGACACCAGCCTTGTTGAGTAATTTCTCCGTTGGCATGAACCGTTGATGACAACCCGCAACCAATCCTTTCGAATTCATTATCAGAAAATCTTGCGTCGAGCATATTGCCTTGTGCTGTTCGTTCTACTAGATCAATTTCTACCGGCATATCTGACGTAGCACCGGCCCAGATTGTTGGCGTAAGGAAACTAGATAGCACGACAACACCAATTAAATTTTTCTTCATTTTATTTTCCTTTGTTAACATAAAAAATTGCGACTCACATAATATACTGGGTAATTTTCACTCTCCCAAATTGGTAGTAAACATCATAGCTGCCGCTCATCACCATCACATCTTCGGCTATGTAAGTTGTACCAAGAGCAATTCTGCTATTGCCTTCTCGCTCCAAATATAGATTCCCGTAGGCCAGAGAGGTCTTCTCGACCGTTGCTCAAGGTTTCTACTCTAATTATTTTTGCTTCAAAATTATAACTGTACTGACAGTAACAAAAACTAAATAAACGTTTTTTGCCGAAGGTTGTTCATCATTTTGTAAGCACCCTAATCGCAATTGCATGTGAATATTTGTATTAGCCATCATCTTCGGGTCATCTGCTAATGACATTAAGTGACTAGCTCTAAATACTGAGCTAATAATCTAAAAAACAACCACTTAGAGCTTGATGTTAATTGGGTGAGAATGTGACCACAAAAGTCCAATTTTGACTAATTAATCGAGTAGACTGAGTTTTACTCGACCAATTAGCAACTTCTATGTTTTGAATTCCAAAATGTGGCATATCGTCACCCGCCAAAATTCGAAACTGTTGCCTTTCGAAGTTGATCAACCGACGAAAGGTTAATGACTGGCCATTGAGAATTTGGAGATCTAGTGTTGTTCAATACTTTTTAACTGACGTGTTATCGCGGGAATCATATTATCTTCAATATTCTTATCTACATATTCATTGGCATTCTTCAGCTTATTGTATCTATAGTCCTGATTCCTATGGTCGTTGATTGGAACTCAAAAAAGTAAAAACCACGCTTTTGGGCATGGGAAACTCTTGCTTAAAACTTATAATGTAGTTTTAAATAAGTTGTGCGTACAAACCGCAATAGGAGCGTGATGAATTGTGGCTTTGGTTCGTTACCATCTAACTTGGATGCTTCTTGATATCAAGTAGTTGAACGCAACAAGCCAGAGCATTGAGCACCACACCTTACTTACCCATAGTTAGACTTAATCACAACTAGCTCAAAGTCTCCTCAAGATTTCTGCACCATCCCTATTCTAATATTTGCCCTCACTAGTTGACTGCCGCGAGCACTAATAACAATAGGGTTAAGCATATTCAATATGAATTCTTTAGCAAAGCCACAATATTTAAAACGACTTCAGCGAATACTGATTAGCAATGCAATGATTGTATGCTGCCTAATACTTTTTTCTAATCATGTTTTTGCAAACAGTAAAATCAACTTAGATCATTCAGATCCATTTGTTATTTCAATAGAGCCACAACACCAATCATTGATTGATTTGGATGATATTAGCGCCTCTCTTGGAGAGTATGATGTTAGTGCTATGTTGGTATACGAAAAGGGGATCCTCTATTTAAATCATTCCAGCTCTGTGCCACCTGGTAGTTATCTTGTAAGAATTGAGGTTGCCACCGATGAAGGCGAAGACCTAACTGTTTATAACAAACGACTTACCTTCTACCGCGAGAACTGGCAAACCGGTACAGAATTAACAACCTCTGCCAGCTATGCACTGGACTCAGAACAAAACAGTGAATTTGCCGATAAAGTCGAACGCCTAAGTGAATCTGCTTTACGTCTACAAGCAAAGCGTCTTGGTCAAAATTTTCATGTTACTACTCGACTTGACGCTCAGCATCGCTCTGATGGAAGCACGATGAGTGGCGAAAACCTAGAGCTACCAAATTACTATATTGGCATCGAGAAACCCACCCAATACGGCAAACTTGGTTTCGCTATTGGTAACCAAGCAATCGAAAGTAATGGTTTGGTCTTTAATGGTTTTAATCGTCGGGGCATAAGTGCAAGCCTCAGCGATGAGCAAGGTCTTTATGCCGTCAAGGCATTTGTAATGAATACTGATCCGACTATTTCATCAAAAAGAGATTTGCTGTTTTCCAATGATAAAGACTCTCGAAGTAAAGGTGTCACGTTTGATTTTTTACCTTACGATAGTGACGCTTCACAGGTATCTATAATTGGAGGATATCTCGATAGCCAATCCCTGCTTAGCGGGATTGGTATTGGAATCAATTACGATGTATTTGGAGAAGAAAGCCACGCTCATAGTTATGGAGGAAAAACTTGGTTTATCGGCACCAATTCCCATTGGTTTGAAGAGTCTCTTAGCTTGCAAATTGAAAAGGCACAATCCCAAATTGATATTGATGGATTCGAATTTGGCGAGCCGGAGCAAGAAGATCATGCTAGTCGCTATCGCTTAGCAATTAATAGCCGGGGGTTATTTAAAGAATGGTTAGAGGTTTTTGAACTCTCATATTGGGAGCTCTCACTACAACAACAAGAAGTAGGAGTAAATTACTTCTCAATGGCCAATGCCGGTCTTGCAGGTGACTTGCAAAACACGCAAAGTTCCTTGCAATTATCATGGACAGAAGTACAAGTGTTGCTCAATGGGTTAAAGGTGCAAAATAACATCGATAACAACGAATCGCTTGCCACACAAACGTCTAAGCAAAATCAAATTCAAATATCTTATAACCCAAAGGTGGAAATGGAAGACTCTTTTTGGGAAAGAGTTGGTCGCCCAAGCTTTTCAGTTCAGTTTGGTGAATCTAGTCGTGAACAAAAAAAGAGTGATGCTCTGCTAGTGGGTGCTGATCTCGACGAAGAAACTCTCGACTCAAAGTTCACAGCGACTTTTCAGCAACAAAAGTTTAATTGGTCGCTCCAACATACACGTAATAAATTCATCAATAATGCATTGTCGATAACTCCAGATGGGCAAATTCTTGCGACTCCACGTTCTGATTCCAAAAACAACTTTACATCGCTCGCTTTAAGTTATAGTCCGCAAGCAAATTGGTCCTTTTCACCAACACTTCAAAAATCAACTTATGATGAGCTGGCAACAGGTAATTCGCAAACCAGTGTGAACTTAGGCTTTCAAGCCTCCATGAGTTTACTAACCGACACGCTGGTTGTTTATCTCAGCCATAACTCGTCGAAACAAGACAGCCTTTTTGCTGAGGAACTACTCACCCAAACCTATCAGAACATCCAGTCGTCGTTATCACTCAACTGGATAGCAAAAAAAGCCGTCAATAGTGATCCCGGTTTGAATGTGGCTTTCAGTTCAATCTGGAATGAAAGTGAAATTAGCTCACAAGATGCCGTTGATAGCTATCAATTGCTATTGAAACTAGAAGTCTATTGGGCAGCAGGAGAAGAGTAATGAAATATTTTAAAAATGTCGCATGTTTTGTATTGTTATGGGGCTTGTCGTCAATAGTGCGTGCTGATATTACCGATGTTAGCGTTTCGCCTACTGTGCTAGATGTCAATATTAATACAGGCATGACTCAGACATTAGATTGGACAGTGACTTTAAACCGACGAAATGCGAACTCTTATCAAGGGGACTTCGTTAGGACAACTTCTTTTTTTCCACTTGAAAGTGTAAGTCAAATTATTACCGTCGTTGCACCAACGAGTTCGACTCCACAACCTGTTGTTGTTAGCGAAAGCCTTACTATTACGCCCGCTCAAGCACAGTCTTGGTGGTCTATGAATATCAGACAGTTGAGATATAGCAGAGCATTCGAAGATGGCGCAGAAAGCGCCCCATCCGCATTCGTCACTATTAATCTAGTTGATGGGAATCAAGCGACAACTCGGCCTGGACTTAGCAGATTTAGGGAGCAAGCCACCACCCTACAAATTAACCGCATTGATCTTAGCTTTACGGATGATACCCGGGTACGTTTTACTGAGCAAAATAAACGGTTGCAAGCTAAATTGGAAATCAGTTATCAAGGAACCGGCGTGTTACGAGGCGTCTGGCAATTAGCTGACGCTTCTAATGTTATTGGAGACCCTTTATTTCGAAATCTGTCTCTCGTTAACGAGCAACTATCTGCATTGCAGCAAGCCGAAATCCTTAGTCCTAACTTACCGACGGAACGTACCGGCCGATTTTATGTAAGGTTTTGCGCGACGAGAATCGATCAAGTTGGCCTGCAAGAGAACAGCGATAAGAGCTGTCCAAGCGAAATCATCAGCACAACTATCGGCTATCAAATATTCCCTGAAAGAAAGAACATTCCTTTAATTCAAGGCGTAAACCCGAGCACCCCAGCTATATCCAGTGAAACTCTATTTAACTGGCCAAAAGTACCAAAAACTGATGTCTATCAGATACAAATTTTAACAAAGCGAAAAGATAACCAAACGGACTCTAGTCATTTTCCTGAAAACAACGAATTTACTCTCGTTAGAGGAATGATTTTACCATCCTCAAATAACGAAACCTTTTTGAGCGATTTTGTTTTAAATTCCTTAAAAAAAGATCGGACCTATTACTGGCGAGTGTCTTCATTTGACTCAAAGGGATTACTTATCGCACAAAGTAAGTTGCTACCTATTTACATCAATTAGACTGAAGATAAAGGAGTTAAAATGACAAACCAAAAACAAAGAAGATCGGTCATCAATAAGAGTTTAGCAAAAGGTATATTTTCTATACCTTTGTTATCAATAGTGACAAGCGCCTATGCTGATTTTGACGCCAAAATTGTTTCTAGCAATCCGGAGTCCATTACCGTTCAATCACATTTGGTTGATAAGTCTAAATACGCTCGCAGCCCTGCCCTTAACTCGTCTGTCAAATTGAAATACAGAGGCTCTTGTGACAAAGGATATTTGCATGATCTTGTCATCAAGCTAGGTAATGCAACTCACCAATTTCAAGGACTTAACGGGGAAAATCAGAGTATTTCAGGCAATAATGGCGACTCGTGGAAGGCTCTTACTATGCCGGGTCAGCAAGTCTTATTTGCAGATAATCCTACAATCATAAAAGCTTGTAACGACCATGTTAATGCTAAACTGAACCAAGGATTTGACCTTGAAACAATATTAGGTTCAGATTCTTCCGTCAATAATGCCTTAATTATTCCTCTAGAAATTAAGTCTCACTGTAAGAAAAAAGTAGGCTTTAGCAATCCTCCGACTCAATTTAGCCAAGTTGGGCAATTAAATGTGGGTGCACTATGTAAAGCAACCAACTATCAAGAACCAATCAATGTGAGCGATGTCGAGTTTCGCATTGATAAACAAGTGACAATGGGAGGTGTTTGTAAAGTCCAATTAAAAGGAGCACTTAGCACTAACAAGCCAAACCAACTCGTTCGTTTTCGTTACGAACACATCGACGAAGCATTTAAGAAAAAGCTGTCTGGAATACATCAGGTCACAACGGATCACCAAGGTTATGCGAATTATGCACATGATTACCCAGTACCAAATGGACCAGGTAAAGAGCAAGGAAAAATGCGTGTTATAGGTGTTAATCATGAGTTCCAAAGTGAGCAACGAAGCTATGCAATGAGTTGTAATGATGGAGGCCCCGGCGGGCTTCAGCTAGCAGGAAAAAGCACTATCAAACTAAAAATGAAACCGATCAAGAACTCAAAAAAACCGTTTGGAAATCAAATTTGTCCGACTAAAGTCAAGTTTACCGGAACCATTAAGGCAGGTAATGACTTTAGTGGAAAAGCAGTTTTCGTTGGGCAGAGTTTGGCAGATGTAACAGTCAAAGATTTCTCAATCAAAAAAGGTCAAAAGAAGCGACTCAACAGAGTACGTAATTTGACATGGTCTGCTCCTGCGACAACCACTCTCTCTACCGGAGGTGGCATTGCCGCGCCACTGATGACTCAAGACGTAATGCAAGGGCTCAATATTGTTGGTGACAATAGTCAAAATATCATTCTTTCGGTTCCAAGAAAATCTTTTCGCGTTTCGTGTGAAACAGGCAGCGTGCAACCCGGTTTGCAAATTCAAAACGGAGGACTTACTACACTTCCATCCCATACTGGCGGTGGGGCACCAACAGATTTAAAAGGAAACAAGCAAAAGATTAGCCCGGTCATTCCAGCCAAATCTGGATCCAAGAAAAAAACTACCGAACCTAAGAAAAAGCCTACTAAACCTAAGGAAAAGCCGGCTAAACCTAAGAATAAATACTAAACAAGTAATCTCAAGACTTTAACTAATACTGATAAAACTAAGGAGTTTAAGCATGACTATCAAATTTAAAAATATTATCTATGTTGTGATCCTATTTAGCGTAGCGGCTAGCCATTTCGTTGATGCAAAGAAAGCACCAAGAAAGGTTCTTTGCGGTAACGGAGCAACCGTAGAGGTTTATGATACTAGCAGAGGAGCCGCGACTAACGCTTGCAAAAAAGCGGGACATCCACCACCAAGAGTCAACTTCAAACCGACAACATCCATGAGCATACAGAGCTCTCAACAACAGGGGTCAGATGATGATTGCCAGTGGGATCCAAATAGCGCTCGCCTTCCAGACTGTAAGAAAAAATTGAAGAAAAAGGATGACTGCAAGTATGACCCAGATAGTGCGAAACTTCCTTGTTCGGATACCCCTTCTAAAAGCCTTTTACTTCCAGCGGTTCAAGCCGCGGTTGGTGGAAGTATGGGAGCCAGTTGCGGTTCTAGTAGCTCTATATCTAGAGCATTGGATCAGTGTGGAAAAAAAGGGCATAAATTTGCTGCTTGTAAGAAAAAAAATGGTAACTGGTCTTGCGAGCCATCTAAAAGCAGAAACGGAAAAAATGTCAGACCAACAGGCATGGCGATTAAGCGATAGTACGATCCGAAACCATCAAGTTATCTCACTATATATGAGTAACCTTTACCACCAGAGCGGGCCAGAGATTTAGGTTAAAACTAAATCAAATTGTTATATCGAACTTTGATAATAATGATTTGAACTCTGGCTCCATTTTAAAATAATGAAATTCAGGTGAGCGTTTCACCAGTTGAAAACAAATTTCGCTTTTTTGTTCAAGTCCGGTATTAAACCATTGCAACATTTTTTTATAATTTCTAACACCAGCATAAGCCTCCGCAATATAACAACCATGCAGTTTTCCTGCATGCCACTTTTCCAACAGTAACGGAAGGCGCCATTGCCAAAAACCTAATAGTCCATTTTGTTTTGTTGCGGTGATAAATTCCTGATCGCCGTTATCAAAGTAGCCAATATTTTTCATTTCAATATATCGATGCTTAAGACTTAATTCTTCTTCACCTCTCCATTGGTAAGCGTACGCAATATCACGATTAACCCAAATCATTTGACCACCAAAACTAATCGCAAGCTGAAATTTCTCTAACGCCTTATCGTACTGCTTATCCATCATTAAAGTTGAACCCCAAACTGCAATTAATAATGGATTCATAGAATCTTTTTGCCAAGTATCTTCTAGTATTTCTAACGCTTGGTTATAATTTGACGATATCGCTAATAATTCAGCCAAATAGCGTTTTGCATCAACATTATTCGGATTGATTGAGATAGCTTTTCTGAAGGCTTTTTCCGCCTCTTGCAAATTATAATTGAATCCTAGTTCGATCAACCCCAAATTACTCCAAGCAATAGACAAATTAGAATCAAGTGCAAGGGCATCGTCTGTATATTCCTTTGCGAGATTAAACCAATCAATTCTTTTTCCTGTGGTATAACTACTCATCACAATATAAACAGTTGCGAGTCTCGCATAAGCCTCTGCAAAGTACGGATCCTTTTCTATTGCTAGCAATAAAAAAGCTTCCGCTTTTTGCAAGTTTTTCGCTTTGCGACTATTTAGAATGAAATTCGCTCTGAGATACAACTCATATGTTTCACTATTAGTTTTTTCTTGTATTAATCCACTTTGGCTTCCAGAAATACTATTGGCAACTATTCTTCTAGCCAATTTTTCGGCCGTACCTTTGAATAACGTATAGACTTCTTGGATTGGTTCTTGATCATCAACTGACCAAATAAGTTTTTCAGATTTTCCGTCGATTAATCGAAAACTTAAATTTATTTTGTCTTTATTTGGGAAAATTGATCCTTCGAGAACAGTTTCAACATTAAGCTCTTCGGCAATCGCTTTCGATGTCATATTTTTATTTTTATAGTACGAAGCACTCGTTTTTGAAATTACTTTTAATGATTTTTCTTTCGCAAGCTGACCAATAACCACATCCGTTAAACCACTCGCAAGATACTCATATTCTTCACTACCGCTAATATTGGTGATCGGTAAGACAACTATAGATTTTATACCTGCTTTGTCTTTGGTGGGGTGTTCGTCGTTTGATCTAAATAAGAAAAATATAACTAGTAAGCTCAACAATATTAAAGCCAACAAGGTTTGGTACTTTAACCTTCCCTCTTCTGTATTAACTTTTTTTGCGGTTGCTTGACTCGTTATGTTTTTGCTAGCGTCTGGTCGCTGAGCCGGAGTACTTACACCATGATGTAGAATTGCTTGTTCAATAGTCTCTACACCGTTATTGGGAGTAGAGGCAACTAACTCTTTATATACTTCGGGTTCTAATACCTTAACCTCATAAGAAAATAAATATCCTTTTCCATAAAGGGTTTTAACAGTTTCATTTTCATCATATTCTTGAAGAGTTTTTCTAAGTACTTTTATTGCACGAGAAAGCGCCCAATCGCTAACCACTTTTCCTTGCCAAACTGACTCAAAAAACTCATCTTTGGTTATTACTTCACCTGGTTTTTGCACCATCAGATGTAGAACATCAAATATTCGCGGTTCTAGCTTGATTTCTTGGGTCTGGAAATAGAAAGCTTGTGACTTGGGGTCAAGGTAAAAATCACCAAATTGGTAAATAAATTTAAAATCCACCATCGGTTTAGCCCTAATAGTCCATTTATATTAGAATAAGAAACATCAACAATATCATATAGATAGGCTTACTACTACGAATTAGTTGTTGTTATGCGCATGCATATATCACCAGATTATATACCAGAACTAACAAACCTATGAGACCCATTTGGCATTTGGGTTGTTAGTTAGCAACATCAAACTGGATCATACATCTAAAAATTATCAGAAAATCTACTATTTAACGGTTGACAAACAGCCGCCCAAACTGGAAAATACGCGCCTCTTGAGTCTTGACCAAAGTTTCAAGAATTTAGATGCACCAAATAATGGCAAGGTAGCTCAGCTGGTTAGAGCACATCACTCATAATGATGGGGTCGGTGGTTCAACTCCACTCCTTGCTACCATATATAAAAACCTGCCTTCTGGCGGGTTTTTTTATGTCTGGGAAGTTAGGATTTGGACTTGAATCGCATTGAAATAAGAGATGAAAATTTATATTCACCTCTTGGCCTCACAAGGAATCGGCTCAAACTCTCCTGACCTAAAGGCGCCTTCCTTTCTCTAGAAAGAGCTACTTTTACTAGTGCTGCCATCGACATAACCATGCTTTTTCCAAAGAAGACTTTTTTATGCATATCAATAACTTGTTGGAAATCAATTAATATCTAGCCACTTCTACTTGTTACTTCTTCTTACGCTCTTTTTTTCTTCTTTCAATTTCTTTGCGGATATTCTCACAGCCAGTCGCAAAGACCGTGGATTTCTTAGGAATGCTATCGCAATGGCGCTGTTTTTCTTTTAACTCGGAATAAGACATTTTTTCGTATTTGCTTTCACCGCAGGCTGAAATTAACAAAACAGTGAGAGTAATTAGCAGATATTTTGTAGTTTTCATAGTTAGCTCCATCGCTTTAGATAGCTTAAGCATAGTAGCGATTTGATGAAAAAACGAGATTATCCCCAGAGTGTGGCGAGTTCATGTAAAATTAGTTTACGCTAAAATCTATTTTTTCCTCCTAGCCTCCCTCTAAGTACCGACTTTTCTCAAATTAGAATAAGTGCTATCCTCACCGAATATCCACATAGAAAAAAAGGAATTCTATGCTTCACGAAAACATCATTAAAATTCGAGATGAAAATAACCTTGGGGTTGTTTATCACGAACTCGAACTCTCTTTTGCCAACGTGCAAGTGTCAGTCACAGACATTATTACTCAACGAGTCTTTCAAGAAGTCGAACAATACAATAAAAAGGCTGCAAATTATCAGCATGCACTGGTAAAACCCAAAGCGGCAGAAGTTAAGATAAATAGCGCGTCAAAGAAAAACAAGCGTTTAATCAATGCTGAAAAACAAGTTGAGGTAGCGCTTTCTGCCTTTCTTAATAATGGTTTTTTCATGCTCGTGGATGATAAACAAGCCGAAGAACTCGATGAACTGATTACCATTAAACCCGGGACTACCGTTAGTTTTATCAAGTTAACCCCACTAGTCGGAGGTTAAGAAGAAAGATGCTTGGAAAGCTAATTGATAGACTAACTAAAGGCCCTGAGCTTGAACCACATCCAACTTATACGCCTATTTACAATCGAATTGAAGATTACGTTCTTGAGAAAATTCCATACTTGTATCTTGGTGAGCGGATCTCCCTGAAAGGATGTGAAGATTATGAGTTACTCAAGAAACTAAAACCGGATGAAAAGATCGAGGCCCTCAATTTCTTAATTGTACGAACCAACTTCCTGGTCCAATTCTATAAGTCGAGAAGAAGTGATAAAGACTCCAAAGTGTATGAAGCGCACGTTGGAATTTTGGACTCTCTGTTACGAACCAAACTTGACGTTCCGGTTAGCTACTCGTTCCGAAATCTGTTCGATTCCCTTTTTCTACCCGAAGTGGCTGATGCCAAAAAAATTAAGATTGAACAACGCCCCTTCGCTCCGTTCGTTTCACAAATTGAAAAGTACTCTAAGCGCTTTGGGCTAACAGATTGTCTAAGAGACGACATTAGGTATATATTAGCATCTAAACCGCTAGCACCTTTTGTTAAAAAAACTCAGGACAACCACTACTGGGGGCCTGACATAGGTAAGGCTCTACAAAAATTACAAAACTTATTAATTGTCGAAGGAGATGACAGCAGCATACCTCCTTTCGAGTTTGGAACGGGACGTTGCGGGACTATACTAAATGCGAGCATAAAAGACTTGCCAGAAGAGAAAAAAACAAAATGGTTTGCTCTCTTTCACCACTTACATACCGCGACCGCTGGCAAGCCGACTCAAAAATTTCTAAAGGCTTCGAAGCCGTTGATTGACGCAATTGGTCCGGCAGAATTCAAGAAATTGGTTAACGAGTGCTTTAGCTCATTAGGTAAACTGCCGATTGAAGTTAGAACTCAAACCTATAGTTATGGCCAAGAATATCAAGTCCATGAATATATAGAATCAAAGAGTTTCAATCTGTTAAAAGGAATGCTATGGAGTATGAGTAGGTTCCATGATCAGACTTCCTTACAGTCCATTTCAATACTGACGGAAAAGTGTTTTCAAAAGCTACCAGGGGTCGGCCCTGCTGCTGCAGGTGTTGGAAACGCAGGCATTTATACGCTGGCTGAATCTAAGGGGTTAGCCGGTATTAGCCATTTGTCTCGGCTAAAGATGAAAATTAGACAAAATAATACTCAAAAACTGATTCAAAAATATATCGATGAGCAAGCAGCTAAGCAAGGAATAAAACCGGCACAAGTCGAGGAGATTGCAGCTTCAGATTATGGCTTGGTTAACGGCGAACGCACTGCTCTCTTTAATGATTATCAATTAATTCTTCGCTTAACCGGCGTTGGTAAAACAGAACTACAATGGATTAAGCCTGATGGGAAACTACAAAAATCTGTTCCCGCATTCGTGAAGTCCAAAGAGACTCTTTCTGCGAAACTAAAAAAGATTCGAGAACTAGCTAAACAGATAAAACAAGCTTCTACGACACAACGAGATCGAATCGACCGGCTTTTTACGGAGGGACTAAGTTGGACAATTGAAGAGTGTCAAAAATACTATCTGGAGCATGGACTGATTGGTCCGATGGCGGGCAAGCTCATTTGGCAACTCGATGACACGACCGCACTCTATTCAAAAGGAGTGTGGATGGATGTAAATGGAAACGAGGTAGCCGTCAATGGCTCTACAATAGTCACTTTGTGGCATCCGATTAATTCCACCACTGAAGAAATACTTGGGTGGCGCGATCGACTAGAAAGTCTCAAAATTATTCAGCCGTTAAAACAAGCTTATCGGGAAATTTACATTTTGACAGAGGCTGAAGTCAACACACGAATTTACTCAAACCGGATGGCAGCCCATATACTAAAACAACACCAGTTTAACTCCTTAGCGGCAGTGCGAGGCTGGAAATACCAATTAATGGGCGCTTATGACGATGGAAGAGATAATGAAGTTGCCATTAAAGCAATACCTGCATTCAACCTGACAGCCCAATTTTGGATAGATGAAATCATTGATGATACTGATGCCTTTAACGATGCAGGCATCTGGTATTATGTTGCAACAGACCAAATAAGGTTTAACGATAACAATGAGCAACCGGTCGCACTAATAGATGTCCCAAAACTTGTTTTATCGGAAATCATGCGCGATGCGGATTTATTTGTGGGAGTTGCCAGTGTCGGTAATGACCCTCAATGGCAAGATGGAGGTCCAGATGAACGACAAGATTATCGCGAATACTGGGCGAGTTACTCATTTGGAGATTTGACCGAAGTCGCGAAAACAAGAAAAGTTGTGCTTGAAAGATTGTTGCCAAGACTCAAGCTTAAAGCCGTCGCAAAAATTGATGGCAAGTTTCTAATTGTTCAAGGAAAAAAACATCAATACAAAATACATATCGGTAGTGGCAATATTTTAATTGCCCCAACAGACAAATACCTTTGCATTGTTCCCGGGCGAGGCAAGGATAAGAAAGTAGATAATGTATTCTTACCTTTCGAGGGCGACAATGGGCTGTCGATTGTTTTATCTAAAGCGTTTATGCTGGCCGACGACGACAAGATTACTGACCCGACTATTTTGAGTCAGCTATAGTATCCTGAATTGAGTGTAAGATGAAAAAACTCGTGTGCTGCCTCCTATTCTTGACTTTCAGCTTGCAAATAAATGCAACAGAGCAACAACCAGACTATTTGTTCTATGAAGGACAGAAACTGCTTTTAAGTACCGGGTGGGGACATCCCTCTCCACTAGAAACATATTTCTTGCAAACGAATGTCAACTCGCCGTTTAGAGAACTACATACAGCAAACTACCGAGGACACGTGGCAACTTGGGCGATAAGATCCAATAAGTTGTACTTAAAAGAAGTATCAGTCAGAGGCAAGAAGCAAGTACTATCGAAAATTGGCATTCGCTCCAAACCATCAACCGCATTAGAAAACGGAAGTGTTTTTGCTGATTGGTTCAGTGGAGTTATAGAAGCGGACTTGTTTGTTGATAGCGATGAACGAAGAGTCTTAGAAAAGACTTACTTTATTCATATTCGGTATGGAAAGCTAGTCAATATCGAAGCCGTCACAGCTGAAGACTTTAAGCTGATTCGGGAAAGACCGAAAGGAAAAAAACAACGGCAACATATAGAAAAACGGAAGGACATTCTAAAGTTGAATCACGCTTATATTTCCTATTACTTCAGGTTAAACGAGGGGGAAGTTGTCTCTATTGACGATCAACAAGGAATTCTGACAACTAAAACAGGGTATAGCCCAATACTCGCATACTATCAAAATGACCATATGAAATGGCCTTTCAATTGGGAGAACCCAAATAAGAATGGCGCGCCCAATGGGCGTTGGGTCATTATTGATGACAAGTTATTTCTTGAAGAAGTCGTTTTAAGAACCGGTACGAGTTTTTATGAAGTTGAAGAAATTAAACTAGAATTCAAAGAAATATTTGATTCGCAGCATACGAAAGAAAGAATTCTAGCTAAATGGGTGTCAGGCGTTATAGTGATCGAACTAGGAAAGCTTGTCAAAGACGAGCTCGTTAAGGATTACGAAGAGTTTAAAGTTTCTGAATATATTTATGTAGACCTAAAGGAAGGACATATTGTTGATTCTCACAGAGTAAAAGCAGGTTTTAACTTTGAACAGATTCCTGAAAACACACTTCCTGGGTTGAGGCTACTGATCAAAAGATTTAGAGACTGATAGAAAGAGCTTTCAATCTTTTTATACCGCTTTGCGAAATCGCTCATCATGCTCTAATCGTCGCTTACAGTCCTTTAGTGCCCGCTTAAAATAACCTCTTAAGTGTTTTTTAAGATGTCTAGTTACTTCGTTCGCTTTAATTCCTTTTAAATAACAGAACACAGCTAACGCATAAGTCGATTCTTCTTCATTCATAAACACCTGACGAACAGGCGATTGTCCCCCACCACATCCTCCGCATCCGCCAGCACGCGCAACAATAGCGCTGTTGGCAAACATAATCCCAAACCCCATAAATATACCCGTGAGTTCACCGGCCATAGGCAGGTAATCAGGGCCTCCTGGAGGTAGCGATTTACAAAGGCGCGTTAAATGATGAGATAAACCATGGGCAAAATGAGCAATGATCCCTTCCGGCTTTTTTAACTGTTGAGGATGATAGTTGAATCCGAGGCTAGCATTTGCTTGCGGCATACCCACTGAGGGCGGGCTGGACAAAGCCATTGCTGCCAAAGAGCTCGCGGAAGGTGTTAGGACTAAGTGACCAGATTGAGATGCCGCATTTTTGCCTCTTAGAGCTCCTTGAATCATAACCGAAGAAATATCAGGTACTTGAGAGCTACCATGCTCGACATTTTCTAATCGAGTTGGCCAATGAGCCATTCCTGCATAGTTTTTGACCTGCTCAAATATAAGACCAGCCATTCCTTCAGCGGAAGTTTCTTTACCAGGAAAGTGTTTATTATCGGGGATCACCAGGATGGTTTCGTTTAAGAAAACCTCCTTATCAAATTGCTCAAAGGCCCACGCATAAGCATTGAAAATCCATTCAATGATTTCTTCATCGAGTAAGTGTTGATTGCGACTAAACAGGTTAAGCATTGATAGCTGACTGCGTTATTTTTCAAAAGTTACAACATCTTACACTAAGTCAACAGACCATTCACCGCAAAAAATCACACCAGTCGTGCAGAACCAGAGCTAACAAGAGCTCGGTTCCACACAAATTGAAAGGTGTTTAACTCAATAATTTAATCAAGTGAAGCAACGGTATTAATGCTAATTTTATCGGCTGCACTATTTCTTAACAACGCGAAATCGACCGAATTGAAATTATATTGAGCAACCTCGGTAAATAGCTTTTTAGCCTGTTTAGTTTGATTGGTTTGCTCGAGAGCAACTGCTTTATGGAATTTCACGTAGAGCTTGTCCGTATTGGCTTTGTCATAGTGCGCCACCGCTTGTCCCCATTGTTCTTTTTGGATCGAAACAAGCGCTTGAAGCTCATGATAATCTTCTAGCTTTCGTTCATCTTTCACAGACTCTAGCAATAATCTCATTTTGTCTGCACTTTGCAGGGCCGTTTCTATTTGGCCTTCTCTCGCTTGCAATTGACCACGATAAAAGTGCAAGTCGGATCGAATTCGACGAATTAAGTCTTTGTTGTCCATGCTAGTCAAAACTGTCGAAACCAAATTTTCTCTTTTAGTGATGTACTTGTCCGCTTTATCGAGCAGTTTAGTATGCAACGCAATCTTACTCATATTAGTCAGCGTGTTAACCCTTGCTTGATTTTTATCATGAATTTTGAGCGGTGCGGTTTCAATATTCAACAAGTGTTGCTCTAACATTTCAAGTGCCTGTTTAGGGTTGTCGCTATACAAGTGAGTGAAAGCTTTAAAGTTTCCACTATTGTTAAAGTCAGCAGAAAAATTGGAGCTCACTTTAATCGCTTTATCAAAGTCTTGGCGCGCTTGCTCATAGTTGCCTAAAAAGCTATTCACATGACCACGCTTACTAATTGCAATTGTGTCATTGGGATCGAGTAAGCTAGCACGAGTGTAGTCCTGATAGGCTTGCTCTAGATTTTGCTGAGCACGATGAGAGTCACCAAGTTTAATGTGAGCCCAAACATTAGTTGGCTGAATGTTGACTGCTTTTTCAAAATACTTCTGCGCTTTCAACATGTCTTTTGGTTCACTGAATAAGTAACTATCGCCACTCGCTATGTAACTTGCGATTTTAAAAGGCGCTACTTTTCTTGCATTGGAAAATGCGACACGAGCTTCATTCACTTTCTTATGTCGTTCAAGTACGTAACCTCGGTCGATCCAGGCTAAAGTGCTTTTAGGAAAGTCAGCTATCATCTGTTTTGTGATCGTCATTTGTTTTTGACTATCTCCCGCTAAATAGGCAACTTGCAGCTCAACGAACTGTTTCTCAGCGGCAGTCGCGCCTTTCATCAACTCTTTGGCTTTATTTAATGCGAAATTTACTTCTTCTAAAGATGCAGCCGATTTAGATTGCCCGATCCAACCGATAGGCGCCTCAGGATTTGATTGAGTAATCGTAGAAAAAACCCGGTTAGCTATTGACCACCGACCGGTATTTAACGACTCCATGGCCGCTTGAACGGTCACCACTGAATTTGGTGCAATGTTTGAAATTGGCAGCCCATCAATTTCCATGGTTTTATTTTTATTTGGATCAGCTGCGACGCTAAGAATAATAAAACTGATTATGGCGATGATTGATATTTTCTTAATATTGATATTCATTACAGTCTCCTTGATAACAACTCATTAGCCCTTTGCTCCAATACTAGAATGCAAAGATATAAATTAAGTTACACGCAAGAAGTCAGAACATGTCAAAGTTGAATGCACAGCAAAATCATGCAAGATTTGGCAAATACGCTTGGCTTCCGATTTTTATCTACCTCAAACACAATTAGTCCGCGCTTTTAGTAGTGGGGAAATCAAGGCTACGCCTTTATTATGGCAATGCAATCGATAAGTGGGGTTAATATTAGAATAGAATGAAAAACTCATTTTTTCGTTCTATCGGATATAAAAATCGGATTGGCTACTATATTAAACCTACTCCCCCATATGAGTATCTACAACGATTTTTTATGGGGGAGAATAGTCATTCTAATAGGTGAAGAAGACTATTTACTATTCTAGTAAGAGACTATCACCAAGCTGCTAAGGATTGTCACTTAGTTTGTAGAGGCTACACTACTTTCTGACTTCCTAAGTTCCGGCTCTTTTATTTGATGCTCAAATCGAACAGTCTGCCCTTCCTGTAGGCTCTCTCCACCTCGAATGACAACATCATCGCCAGCAGACACTTTACCATCAATAGAAACCCATTCACCAAATCCTCGCCCAACAACAACTCCGACTTTTCGTACTTTGTTTCGCTCATCAACAGTGACAATAAAGGTTTCTTTTTTACGAAGAATCAATGCATCTCTTGGAACCATTGTCGATAAACTAGCTTTCTCCTTCGGTAAAGAAACAACCACGGCATTGCCACTCATTAAATCCAAATTTGATGCATCTAATCTCACATTAAAACTTCTGGAAGCTCGGTCACCTGATGGACTCCAAGTTCTAACCGGCAAGGAGACCAAATTATCATTCCACTTAACCAACATTTTATCCTCTCGCTCTAAATAAGGAGCCACAGATAGTGGTGCCGCGATACTGATATCAAGAGCGAGCGGATCAACCAGTTGGACTAATACTGTACCGCTGGTAATGTATTCCCCTTGTTGAGCCATTCGTCGATTGATTCTGCCTTCAAAGGGAGCTTTGATTGTGGTTTTGTCGATTGCTAATTCAATTCGTTTCATTTGTACTTTAAGGCTGATAAGTTCATCCTCAGCAATACTCAAATCACGTTCAGTCCTGTCGTACTCAATTCTTGCGGTACTATTATTACTTAGTAGAGACTTTAGACGTTTTAATTGTTTTTGTAGATAAACGGTATTGGCTTGTTGCTGTCTCAACTGCGCTTGCTTTTCAGATAATTGAAACTCAAATTCTCGACTATCGAGTTGTGCAATGGCCTGTCCTTTTGTCACGTTGACCCCGACATCTAAGATCCATTGCAACACACCATTTTGTTCTGATGCCAGATTAGCATCCAGCCGGCTGATAACGTTTCCTGGTAACCATACTACTGGAGTCACTTTCTCTTGTTTTGCTTGTTCAATGGAAACAAGTTTTGCAGGCTGCTCGCTGCTGGTGTTAGTTTCGGCAGCGACTGTCGAATTAATACTCATTAGCGATGTACTGAGCAATACCGAATATCCAATATTTTTTAGTAATCTAATTCTGAGATTTGATTTCATCTTTGTATCCTCTAACAACGTCGTTAAGATTGATGATTTGATAGTGTTCGAGTTGCAACTTTAGGTGAAAAAGCAACTGGAAGTAGGTCACTTAGTTTCATTCGTAACAAGCACGGTAAAAGTAAAATGGTGAAAACCGTACTCACAGCTAAACCTCCGACAATAACCGCAGCTAAACCACGATAAATTGCGCTACCAGCGCCAGGCATTAGAAGAAGAGGCAACATGCCAAAAAAACTGGTTAATGTACTCATGAAAACCGGTCTAAGCCTTAATCTAAGAGCTTGAGTAATGGCATCGACTCGCGACTCGCCTTGTGACTCAGCGATTCGGGTTTGATGAACTAATAAGATCGCATTGTTAACCACTAGTCCCAATAAAATAACGAAACCGATCATGGTCAGTAAGTCGAGGGGTTGAAATGCAATCAGGCTAAGTCCTTGTAGTGCAAGTATTCCACCCACTGTTGCCAACGGAACGGTCACTAATACTAACGCACTATCTTTCACCGATTTAAACAGTGCAGCTAATATCAAAAATAATATAACGAGTGCAAACCCAAAGTTTTTACCCATAATAGTAATGGCTTTTTCTAGTTGGTCAGCGCTGCCACCGAAATGAATACTGCCATCTTCCGGTAGCGCCTGTCGCAACTTAGGTTCAACTTGCTCTTTTAACGTGTCAATTGTTTCCTCCAGCGACCAACCCGCAGGAGGGTTAACATTGAGAGTGATAGTCCTTTGACCGTTAATCCTAGTAAGCCGAGAAGGCCCAACGGTTCGTTCGATATTGACCAATTGACTTAATTGAGTGATGTTACCTTGATTAGTTAAAAGCGGTATATCACCTAAGTTGTCTGGATCATCCCAACCTTCCGCTCGCAGAATAATGTTCATCCTTTTGTTACCGTCAAAATGCTCTCCAACAAAAACGCCATCACCTAAAGTACGGATAATGGTTCCCAGTTCTCTGCGACTCCACCCCTGTTCCAGAATGCTTTGATCATTGGGTGATAAACTCAACTCAGGTTCGGCTATTTCTAATCCAGGGTTAGCGTTGACACTTGCCCCAGGAATTGCTTCTCGAACCCAATCCATCCCTTTAGCGGCTACATCTAAAATCGCATCGGTATTTTTCGATTGAAGTTGAATAGCAACAGAACGAGCTCCACCGAATCCGCCAAACAAATTACCTTGGTAGGCGACCGCAGTCGTATCAGGTAAATCGATCAATATTTCATTACGAACGATATCGAGCAGCTCGTTCACACGACTTTGATCTTTTGCCCTAACACCTAGATTCCCTCCGAAAGGGCCGGTAAAAATATAGTAGTTTTTCAATGCCGGCTCTTTAGTACCTTCCATATAGGGTTGTAGTCTTTTCAATATTGGTTGCACTACTTCCTTATCGATGGTTTCTACGTTAGCGCCTGGTGGAAAATTTAAGTTTGCATCAACAGCATCACGTTTTACCGGCGGTAAGTAATCTAATTTTGGCATCGCCATCCAACTAGCTAACAAAGGAATTGTTATTAAACTAATGGCCAATACCAAACGTTTTTTTGAAGTACCGGTTGCATTGATTATAAAACCAGTGATTTTTTCCCAAAGTGCTTGATTAGGGTCACTCAGCTTGGTCTCACTTATTAGGTATTTAGCCAGAACCGGCAATAATATGACAGCAACCAACAAGCTCACTGATACCGCAATGGCGATCGTTAATGCTAAGTCTCCAAACAATTGTCCCTCAATATCCTTGAGGAAAAACACTGGTAGAAAAATGGCCACCGTCGTCACTGTGGAAGCTAACAACGCCGGCCAAACTTGGGATGAACCTTGCTTGGAACTTTCGTGGTGGTTAAGACCCTTTTCGCGCATTCTTAAAATATTTTCCAATACAACGATAGCAGCATCCAACACCATACCAACGGCAAATGCTAAGCCCGCCAGTGAAATTACATTTAATGAGCGTCCGGTAATTTCTAGCACAATAAACGTAGAAAGCAGCGAAATGGGTATTGCTGTGGCTATTATTAAAGTTGCTTTTTTTCTTCGAATAAAAAACCACAAGACCGAAATAGATAACAAAACCCCAACAAACAAATTACTGGTAACCAAATTAATGGCGCGATAGATAAATACAGAGGCGTCAAACGATTGAACCATAACAAGTTTCTTCTCAGCGAGTATTTGCTGATTAATGAGTTCTACTTCCGCCTTAACTGCATTGAGTGTAGCCAGCGTATTGACACCATTGGTTTTATTAACTCGCATGGAAAAAGCGGGGTTACCGTTTTGATAAGCAGTATTACTAACATCATTTCTTCTAACTTCCACCTCAGCCACGTCAGACAATTTGATGGTGCGACCATTTCTATTATCCAGAACCAACTGTGACAACTCACTGGCCTGATACTTACCATTAAATCGCAAGGTATACTGACGACGACCGACATCAACAAACCCACCAGAAACATCGTTACTGCCCGCAACCAAGTTAACTAATCTCGGAATAGTAATTCCTAGCTCAGCCGCTTTGATGGGGTCAAACCTAATTTGCAATTCTTGTTGATTATTTTGGGTAAATGTTTGAACGCTCGCGACACCATTAATACTTTCAATTCTGGGTCGAATGGTTGAATCGAAAAAATCGGCGTATTCAATAATCGCTTTTTCGTTTCCTGGTAGAGCTTGTAAGAAAAAGAATGTCAGGGCAGGAGAACCACCGCCGAAGCCACCTAACATTATTTGCGGAGGCGTTGCATCCCTAGGAAGAGTATCGACACGAGTCATGCGGCTAATCACTTCAATCAACGTCTGCTGCATATCGGTCTCTACACTAAACTCCAGATTGATAAAAGCATTACCTCGATTAGCAAACGCGTTCATCTGTGTCAAACCAGGTATCCCCCTTAAAACCTGCTCTTGCGGTTCTACTATTTCAGACTCAATTTCCATTGGGGAAGCTGCACGCCAAGTTGTTTGCACAGCAATTCGCGGTCGTTCAATATCAGGAAACAATTGAACCGGTAAGCTAAACAGGCTCATTAAACCAACTAAGAGAATTAAGCAGACTACTACTGCGACCGAAGCTGGATTTTTTAACGCCTGCGTCGTTACTTTCATTGTCACACTGCCCTAAGAGTTTTTGATATTTAGATGTTAGCAGTTTTGTTTTTTAGAATAAGTTTTTTTCGATTAAGTGAGTTTAACTCGCGGTGAGTTGATTGTTTTTTTGACTTCAGAAACATTCTGAAAAAGATTTGTTTCTAGATATTTCAGAGAATACTTTGAAGTGAAAAACTACACTAAATGATATGCTTAATTTTGTCTCGGTAACTTCTGCTCATTTTCAGGCGAGCTCCACCTTTCACTATTATAAAAAACTCACCATTGATATGTGAGCAGACTTTTTCAATCTTTTCCAAGTTGACGATGGTCGAGCGATGAATTCGTTGAAATAGTTTAGGATCCAATTTTTCTTCTATCTTTTTCATTGTGCTGCGAAGTACATGAACTTTATCGTCGACATGTAAGCACATGTAATCCCCAGCGGCATCAATCCAATCAATGTTGCGAGTGGTAACTAAGCTGGTCTCGGAACCATCTTTTATTGAAATTTTTTCGGGATATGGGCTTGTTTTTTCCGAATCCTTAACAAGCATATCTTTAATCGTTGATGGAGTTTCGCCAGTGATGTTACTAATCAAATCTAAAAGACGTTGCTTTTGATTGTTTGCTATAGACTGTTCCAAATGCTGTCGCACCCGTCCAATGGCTAGGTCGAGCCTTTTAGCATCTACCGGTTTCAAGACGTAGTCAATAGCATGAACTTGAAACGCATCTACCGCATAATGGTCAAACGCTGTCGCAAAAACAATCAAAGGCATTGATTCAGTTTGTATGTTGCGCACAACTTCAAAGCCATCGATTCCTGGCATTTGAATGTCCAAAAATACAAGGTCGGGAGAATGTGTTTGAATAGCCTCTAAGGCCTCGCGACCGTTCTTACATTGGGCGACTATTTCAATATCGGCGTAATCTTGTAATCGAATCGCCAAACCTCGACGAGCAAGGGACTCGTCATCAACAATTATGGTACGAATACTTGACATGACTACCCTCTTAGTTTTTCTTAACTCCGCGAGGTGAAGAAAACATCACCTATTGGTTAAGATAACCGTCTAAATTTCAAGTGGTAACCGAATACTAACCTGTAAACCGTTTGGCGAAACGTTGGATATTGTAAAAGAGTGTTTATCACCATACAGTTCCTCCAACCTTTCTTGTGTATTTCTGATTCCAACCCCTCGACCGTTGGGTAATTCTCCGTCAACAAGTTCAAAGCCTGGGCCATCATCTCTTAGCTCTAATAACAACTCGTTTGCAAAAACTTGAGCTCGCAAACTTAAAGTTCCGCCACTTTCAGATTTAGCGATAGCATATTTGATTGAATTTTCTACCAGGGGTTGCAAAATCAAACTAGGGATCAATGCGCTTTCCGCTTCCTTTTCTATCTTGAAGTCTAATTCGAGTCGCTCTTCAAAACGGACCTTTTCTATATCCAAATACAGTTTAAGTGTCCTGACCTCTTGTTCCAGAGTGACTTTTTGCATCGGGTCATTGTCCAGTGAATATCGCAAAAAATCGGATAAACGTGTCACCATTTCGTTTGCTCTCTCGCTCTCTTTATCCAACACCAAAGTGGAAATCGCGTTAAGAGTATTAAATAAAAAATGAGGGTTGAGTTGATAACGTAACATCTTCAGTTGAGCTTCATGGGCGAGAGCATTGGCTTTTAACGCTCTTTGGGTCGCCTCTTGCATTCCCTGATAAAACTTAATGCCAAAATAAAGACAACTCCAGCAAATAAAAACATAAAATACGGTTGTTGATCCCCACAAGTAACCGATCCAAGACTCCGGCCGATAACCGTGTTTATAAAAGTCCCAGTAAATCAGGTTGTATGGAAGAGCCCAGATAATACTAACAATTAACGAGCCAAAAATCACCGCGCTTATTCGAATAGACAAGGAGCTGTCCCACACCGCCCGATATAGCGGACGTAAAGCGAAACTAACAAAGAATCCTAATACAGAGCCAATGAAAAGTACCCAATAGTAAGTTTGGGGTTTATCCCAATAGAACGCACCAACATAGGAACTAAGACAATATCCCACCCAACCAACAAAATTGAGTATTATAAATTGCTTGTTTTTTCCTGAGGCGAGTAAATTCATTTCATGCACTAATAGTTGTGTAGGAGTCGGATCAATACTCGGTATTATAGAGTATCTCTCCTAGAGAAATCTTCAGTTGGTCTTATTTATTGGTCGTGTTAGCTTGTTTTGAGTATAGCAACCTGTTTTCCTAACAAGACAAATTCTTTAAATGACCTATGTCGGCGTTTAATTTGGTAGCTAAAAACTCCTTGAAGTTGCCAACTTTCTATTAAAAACAATGTAGGCATTACTTTGAAGTTGGGCTTAATATGTTATGAAGTCTCTAAAAAATAGCTTAAGAAGAATCAAGACGAGCAACTATAATGCGACAGTCCACCCACTCCAAATAACTCTAATGGTTTTAGCCGATAGTATTTTTCTTCCACCTCTTTAGATTGCTCTGCGTAAGGTTCATTCATCACTTCCTGTAATTCTCGAACTAGGGAATAGTCTCCATTGGCCGCTTGTTGATAGGCAGGTGCAACAAACCACTCTCTTAGAATGTATTTTGGGTTGACCAGCTTCATCTGCATAGAAAGCGCTTCACGAGAGTCGAGAGTATCTAGAACAGAGTTCCCGATGAGTGATTTCCATTTTGTCAGCCAATCTGACCAGCGTGTTTCGTTTTCATCAGAATGCCGATAGAAACTTTTCTTAAGCGGCTCAATATCGTCCGGTATAGTTGAAAGTTCACGGAAAAAGATGGTGTAATCGACAGGTGTTTGCACCATGAGAGTTACGAGCTCATTAAAGAGTTCCGAGTGAAAACTATCGAGCCCGAGTTTGGCAGCCCACATTTTCTCCATTTCAGCCTTCATCGCAATCGAAAAATCATTTTCGATTTTGTCGAGCTGATGTAAATAATCAGTGTTAAGTAGATGTCGTACCGCGGTACAAAACATTTTGAAATTCTTCTGTGCCGCCACTGGTTGATTGAAGAACGAAAAGTGCCGTCCTCCTCCTGTCCACGACTGGAAGTTTGGATCGAACACATCGCAAAACCCAAATGGACCATAATCAAGAGTGAAGCCGCCGACCACACAGTTGTCGCTGTTGAAGTTGCCCTGGCAGAAACCAACGCGGATCCAATTGGCTATTAACGATGTCAACCGCTTACGGAACTCATGGGCCAGCAATATTACTTTTTCGGCAGTGCCTTTTTCGGGCATGCTTTTTTTAGACGTATTTAATTTGTTATTGATGACGTCACTGTACTCACGGTCGATAGAATGCAGCACAATCTTTTCGAGTTCCTCCATCGCTCTCGGATGTTCCTGATTTCGAACTCGGCGACCGAAAAGCTCCAGTTGACCAACCCGAAGAAATGATGGTGCAACCCGAGTCGAGATGGCGACCGGCTCCGAGACATAAACATCGGGATCTTTCAAGCGCGACCCTGGCGAGTACCACGGGCGATCAACTCGTTCTGTTTTGGAAACGTATAAACTTAATGAACGTGAGGTTGGCACTCCAAGGGAATGCATGTGCTCTTGCGCAAGGAATTCTCGGACACTCGATCGTAAAACTGCGCGACCGTCAGCGCCACGACAATAAGGTGTTCGGCCACCACCTTTGAGTTGCATTTCCCAGCGTTGTCCTTTGATAACGGCTTCAAATACGGAGATTGCGCGACCGTCGCCGTAGCCATTACCGGTTTGGAATGGGCATTGTTGGATGTATTCTGTACCGTAAATGGAGAGTGCGTAGCCGGTTGCCCAACCGACTTTGCGTAATGGTTCTGGTACTTGTGAAAGGTTGCCAGAGAACATTTGGATGAAATCATTGGACTTTGCCAAGCTATCGGCGAAGCCAAGTTCGCGGAAAAAATGTTTGCTGTGGGCTATATATTCTGGGGATTCTATTAGGGAGGGTTTTACCGGGACAAAATGTCCTGAGAAGACTTGTCGTGGTGCAAGGTCATCTCCGCTGTCGGTCGAATTTGGATCGCTGTTGAGGGTATCGATCAGCGAGTAGTTTGCTAGCTTTGCGAGACCATTGAGGTTTTCTACGATTAAAGTTTCTTGCTCGGATAGTTGATTCATTATAAGTGTTCTGCCACAGTTTAGTGTCTGTTACTATATCGACAATGGATGACACACTCAATATTCTTTTCTTTAACAGATTTAACGGCTTAGTTTCAAATTTTATGTTCTTCAAGCTTTTGATGCTTTATTTCAACTAGATATTTTTTCATACTACTCTAACTCAATTGGTCCAAACTAGTATTGAGCAATAAGCTTTTTGATATCCGTATCAATATAAATGTCGGCGGCAAGTCCCTCCCCACCAATCTCACCGTCAGCCCCCATTGAGAAGACTCGTCGATTCACACGTGCGTTCGAAGCATATTGATAATCACTACCCCAAGGATCTTTCGATAGAGAAATCATTCCAGACTCTTCAACCTCCATTAAGTCGACGGGTAAATAGCCGTTTCTTACCTCAAATTGTACTAACGCACTATTAATCACTTCAATATCAATTGGTACTCTCATTAATGAGTGACAATTACTACGAGTACAGTAGCTCACTGATAGAAACGAAAAGAGTACAGTGAAAATCGTAATTAAAACAAGTATGACTTTAGATAGTTTCAACAACGGATTGTCCTTTTCTAATTAATTATCATTCAATTTGGGCAAACGAGGGCAGTTCTAAATAAGGGTTAGAAAATTGAAGCGGAGTAGACCTTTTTACCAACGAACCGAATATCAAAATTTTTGACTGTTTCATACATAGGATTTAAATTAGCAATCTCATTTGTAGAGATGAAATTAGTTTATTGCTTTTTATTGACGGCCGTTTGGTTAGTAGTTTCTAAAGACTCCTCAACAACTTTTACTTCTTGTTCGGTGAGTGCCAATTCGTCATGTAGATTCGTCACCATCAACTTACCGCTAGGTAACCTAATGCCTTCAAAAGAGACTCGGATCATTGATGTATAGAAACCTTCAGTTGCGAGCTGAAGCAGTTTTGTTTTAGTTCCATCGTCATTTAAAAATAACTGGCTATTCGAGACATATACACCTGTAAATACTTCGGAAGGTTGTGAAGGCATCAGCAAAGCCTTTATTGTTTCAGACTGCTCATTTTGAGCATGAACTCTTTGCGTTAAGCTGCAGGTGTTTAGAAAGATTCTATCTCCACCAGTATTGAAAACTAGGTATTTAGTATTGTTAGTAACTTTTGAATGGCACATACAACAGATTGGTTTCTCAGCAGAAACTATAAATTCTATACCCGAAGGTGAGCCTTTTAACGTTTCCAAAACTTTGAAATATGCATGGCGTTTACCACTTGGGAGGTTCTCGTCGTCGGCTTCAATAATGGTTTCTATTCTATTAGTTTCAACAATGAATATGTTTTCAGAAAGGTTTACTTTTTCCTCAAGAGTAATATGACCGCAAGAACATGCGAAAGCAAAAGATGAACAAAAATATAGACTTAAGGTGATAATTCGTATGATATTTTTCATTTTAACCCCAGGGTTGAGAAGATACACCTATTACAAACGTAACACTCGGGATAAGGGGTTAATTTATTTGGGTTATGATTTCAAGTTGATCTGATACTCCCTAAGTTTATCGGACGCCGTTATTAGGCTACATTCATATTCTCATAAACCAAAGGTGCTTGGTAGTTTAGATATGAATGTCGCCGTTTTCGATTGTAAAAAATCTCAATATATTTGAATACGGATTGTTTTGCCTCTGCTCGAGTTTGGTATTTTTCTCCGTAAACTAGTTCAGTTTTAAGTGAGTGAAAAAAGCTTTCAGCCACCGCATTGTCGTGACATTCACCTTTACGACTCATACTACAAACCATGCCATAATCTAGTAGCGTTTTGTGATAGGCATTCGCAGTATATTGACTGCCTTGATCGGAGTGAACTAACACAGGTGATTCAATCACTCGATGTTCAACCGCCATGGCTAATGCATCTTTTACTAACTGACCGTTAATCGATTTGCTCATAGACCAGTCAACGATAGCCCTAGAAAATAAATCTAAGACAATCGCTAGATAAAGCCAACCTTCTCGAGTTTCGATAAAGGTAATATCTGAAACCCATTTTTGATTCGGTGCTGAGGCATAGAACTCTCGATTTAGCCGGTTTCCAACTGATACTTGAGCGCCTCTTAATTTGTAAACGCGTTTATTCCGTCTTGCTTGTTTCGCTTGTATACCATTGGAAGACATCAAGCGTTCAACTCTTCCTCGACCAATCTCATAACCTTGAGCAACGAGCTCCGCATGCATTCTAGGAGAACCATACGTTTCCATGACATCGCGATGAATACTTTTTATTACACGCAGGTAATTCTTATCTTCAATCGCTCGCTGACTAGGACTTCGTTTCAGCCAATCATAGAAACCACTGGTTGATACACCTAAGAGTCGGCAGATTCGTGAAACAGTATGCGTATAACGGTGGCGTTTTATAAACGCGTACTTCACTCCATTTCGCGAGCAAAGTACGCTGCGGCCTTTTTTAATATTTCGACCTCTTCTCGAAGCTTCTCATTTTCACGCTCCAAGTCGGCTACTTTGTTTTCTTTTAAAGCGTTTCTGCCTGGGCCTCTGAATGCTTTATTTCCTTTGGATTTAAGCTCTGTTTGCCATTTGTACAATAAATTTCGCCTAATTCCTAATTCTCTTGCTAGTTCGGTTCCGAGCTTATCACCTTTCTCCAATAAACGAATGGCTTCCAGTTTAAATTCTTTGGTATAAGTTGTTCTATTCGGCATCGTTCACTCCATTTGTTAGTATTGTCTACTATTTAGAGTGTCCGATAAAGGCGGGGAACATCAGGTTGGTATGTTCACCTTTAAATGGATGAAAGTTTTGATTATTTTTGGGTGAGATATGGAGGCCAGTCATATTGATAGACTTAACCTGTTGATCAGGGCTTCTACCTTTGTTGTATATCGGCAAATAAAGATACTCGGTATAAAGCCTGCCGATTTGATCCGAGCGAGAGAAATTAGGCAGTGCCATTCGCATATTAGCAATCGGGTTTAGAAAAGTACGCATTCGAATGTTCTCGGATACCCCCTTTCTAAATGACTCTTCGAGTTCTACCACTAAGTCAATATAATCCTGATCGACTATATCCGCATCAGCCTTAGATTCAAGTAGTCTTTTCAATAAAATGTAAAAAGCAACACCCAAAATCGAACCACCAGAAACGGTAGAAATCACTTCCACTTTTCTAAGCAAAGCTTTCTCAGCCATTTGCGCCAGAATACCAATATGATAGAAAGAAGCGCGAAATCCTCCACCGGATAGACACAGGCCAATTCCTTTACTCATACGAATACCTATTATTGTTATTAAGTTTTCTGCTCGTTAGTTGCTAGTTGCTAGTTGCTAGTTGCTAGTTGCTAGTTGCTAAAATTTTTTCATTAAACGAACTAGCCGAAATCAATTGATTGTTATTCTTGGTCGCGACACTATATCGACGCACCAACTAATTTTGTAATTTAGATAGGTTATCAGGTGAGAACGACATTCCCTGTACGGAGGTAAGACATATCCTTTTTTGTAGCTAACCGAAATTTATACGCCTTTTTTTTAACTGATGCAAATCCCATTTTGAGATTATTTAATGGGTAGGACCTCGTAATATCAACCTTTAGATTTGAAAGTACATGTTAATAATATCAAAAGGCAAAGCTCTTCATTTATTATAAATATCTAATTAATCTAATGATTTTTGGATTAGCCTAGCTTTAGTAGAAGGAAGATAAATTGGCAGTTTAGCAGCAAATTTTTACTTCTCAACTTTCAACAAAAGAACGACTTGTGAGTCTATTTTTTTCGATATTTATTTTCTCCAAGTGACACAAATCACCTAAAACACCGTCAGTCAACGGCATTCAATATTTCTCAAACTTTTCGTCAATTTATATACCGCTTATATACAACACCCGTTGTCTTGTTTGATTTTTGTGCTTCTTGTCTAATCTAATCTTGCCTAAAAGAAGGCTGCTGAAACCATTGTTTATTTACAAGTTTAAACAGCAAAGTCATTCAATTGGAATTCAGAAACCTCTTTCACGCATAACCCTTTTTACTAAAACAATAATCTAAACCTAACTCACGATTGAAGCGGGAGAAAGACAACAATGATAAGTAATACAACGTTTAAGAGAACCATGACGGCGGCAGCGATAACCGTTGCGCTTGGTTTGCAAAGTGTCGACATACGAGCGGCGGATGCATCCTCCGGTGGTATTTATGGTGATGCGCCGTCGGGTGAAGTCGTCACTATCAAAAATAAGGCAACCGGATTCACCCGGAGTGTCACTGTCAAAGAAAATGGTAGTTTTAACTTTTCCTCACTACCTGTTGGAAACTACATTATTACGGCAGGAGAACAATCTAAAGAAATTACTATCACTATCGGAACCAATATTTCCGTTGACTTTGACCCGAGTGATAATAATGTTGTGCAGATCATCGGTCAGAAAGTTTCAAGAATCGATACCTCCTCGGTTGAATCAACGTCCGTATTTACCGCCGATCAACTTGCCAAATTACCAGTCGCTCAGGACATTACTTCGGTGGCATTATTAGCACCCGGCACGGTGCGCGGAGATCAAGGTACCACCACTAAAGGCATCGGCAGCGTTGATTTTAGTAATTTAGCTTCCTTTGGTGGGTCATCAGTGGCAGAAAATGGCTATTTCATCAATGGTTTTGATGTTACCAACATTCGTAACTTTGTTTCCTTCGCCACCCTTCCCTTTGACGCGCTTGAACAACAGCAAGTAAAGACAGGTGGTTATGGCGCTGAATATGGGCGTTCATTGGGTGGTGTTGTCAACATAGTTACCAAGAGTGGTTCAAACGAATGGGAGTTTGGCGGAGCTGTGTATTACAGTCCTGATAGTTTGAGAGGTGATTTGAATGATTCTAACTCTAGAGATCCTGACCTAGATGACTCTACGCGACTGTTCGCCTATAACTCAGACGATTCATTCGACCGACTAAATTACAACTTATATGCTGGAGGACCAATCGTTCAAGACAAGCTATTTATTTTCGGAATGTTCGAAGGCCGGAATGACAAAACGAATATTTATCTGTCCAATACTAGTGAAAGCAATTCCGATAGTGAGCCTAACTATTTAGTAAAGCTTGATTGGAATATATCCGACGATCACTTGTTAGAGTATACCCATATTAATAATACCAAAGTCACAAAAGTTAGGAGTTACGATAATCCTTCGGATAATTATTATACTGGAATACATGGCGATCTTGCAGATTCATACTCTCTAGAAACGGGTGGAAAAATTCAAATAGCAAAGTATACCGGCTATTTGTCTGATAACTTAATCGTCACTGGTTTGTACGGCACTCTAGAAGATATTACCAAAAGAAACCCTGCTTCTGCGCCCGGAGATTCTTGTCCAGTTGCGGTTGATTCTAGGGACGGAGCGTTCACTACTCCAGGTTGCTGGGTTAATTTTACCGTAAGAGATTTACAAGCCGACCCAGATTCAGATGAAAGAGAATCGCTTCGCTTATCCTTAGAATATTCTTTAGATGATCACACAATTCGTCTCGGGTATGATTCTGAAGAGTTTACTTCATACGCAGCTGGAACCTCTCGTAGCGGGGGTGTCTACTGGAGATACTTTGATGATACCGCTGCCGGTGTAACCACCCCGAATGGATACGTCGTTCGAAAACGCGAGCGAAATACCGTCACCGCAGACTTTAGAGTAGAAAACAAAGCCATTTATTTAGAAGATAGTTGGGACGTTACCGATAGTTTAGTCGCCTATATTGGTTTACGTCATGAATCATTTGCCAATTTTAATGGAGACAATATCAAGTTCGTTGACTCTTCTGGTGAAATCGCACCACGTCTTGGATTCTCTTATGATATGAGTGGCGACAGTACACAAAAACTATTTGGAACCTGGGGTCGATACTTTATTCCAGTTGCTTCTAATACCAACATTAGAGCTTCGGGTTCTGAAATCAGTACCGAAGAATGGTTTGAGTACACAGCTATCGATCCGGTAACTTGGGCGCCAACACTCGGTGACAGTGTTATTCCACTCGCAGTTAACGGCAGCGTTGAAGCACCAGACCCAAGAACCGTTGCTGCAACCAATTTATCACCTATGTTTCAAGATGAATTCATTTTAGGATATCAACAAGAGTTAGATAACGAATGGATTGTTGGTGCAAAGTATATTAATCGCGAAGTCAAAGATGGCATGGACGACTACTGTTCTCATCAGGTGTTTGCTGATTGGGCTGCAGAAAACGGTTACGATAACTTCGATACTAGCTCAATGGCTTCTTGCATGATGATGAATCCAGGTAAAGACTTTTCTATCGCGCTTGATTTAGAAAATGATGGAAACTTTACTGACGTTGTTATCCCAGCTGAAAGATTTGGTCTTGAAGCGTATAAACGAACTTATAATGCGTTAGAGTTTTCGGCAGAACGAGTGGCGGATAATTGGTCTTTCCAGACCTCATACACTTATGCCAAAAGTGAAGGTAATAGTGAAGGCTATGTCAATTCAACACAAGAACAAGATGATGCCGGTTTAACTCAAGATCTTGATCACGCGCTATTCCAACACGGGGCTGATGGTTATCTACCAAATGATAGACGTCATTCGATCAAAGCCTACGGGGCTTATGCTATCAATGACGAACTTTCTGTTTCTGCAAATTTTCTAGCTCAATCGGGTCGTCCGATTAGTTGTACTGGCTGGGTTCCTCTGGATGACCCTGCGCTAGGTGAAGATGCGGGTAACTTGGTTTTTTATGGAGCATCAAGTTTTTATTGCGTCGATGAAAATGGAGTGAGTCAACTAGGGCAACGTGGAAACAAAGGACGTACCCCATGGACTTATACCATTGATCTAGGTGCTAGTTACCAACCAAGCTGGGCGGATAACAAGTTGACATTAAGAATGGATATACTAAATTTGTTCGATTTCGACAAAGTCACTTCATTCAATGAACAAGGTGATATTGACCGTTCAAATCCTAGACAAAATCCAAACTTCCTAACACCAAACAGCTGGCAAGCTCCACGGGAGGTTAGATTGTCTGCTCGCTTTAAGTTTTGATAAGAATTGCTAAACATACTTAGTATGCATAAATATTAAAAGTGCTTTTAGCGAGGAAAATCCGGTGACTAATAATCATCGGATTTTTTTTGATTTTGAAATCAGTGAACAGAGCCACTAGTCGTAACAATCGCAAACAACAAACTAGCGACTGATAGAATTAAGCCGATTATTGGAATGACTATATGAACTTCAAATCCGGCGTGGATACAGCTACTGTCGAGCGCTTTTTTTTCAAGTTTCATTTTCAACAAACAAAAATTCATACCGGCGAAAACGAACAAAATAATTCCACTGGTTAGTTTTGCAAGAGTAATTAACTCAACGAAAATGGCAAGTGTTAACAGGATTAAGGCGACCACCAAAGACGCTCTAATGGGAGTGCGAGTCTTATTGTTAATCGCCTTAAAAAACTTCGGGGCTTGGTTTTCATTTGCCATACCGTACATTATACGCGAAGCCATAATTACCTGAACTAACGCGCCGTTAAATCCTGCCAACAAACTTATGAACACTAAAACCTGTGGACTTAGCCAACTCGAAGATTTAACTAAATGTGCCATTGGTGTATTGCTTGAAACAAATTCAGATAACTCGCCTCCCACAATGGCTGTCACGGCAATTGCGATATAAAGGATGAGAGTAATCACCACACTTATAATAATCGCGATAGGTAAATTCTTTTTACTCGCTTTAACTTCTTCAGCTAAAGCAACCATATCCTCGAATCCGATAAACGCATAAAATGCGATAAAACTGCCCGCTATAATTCCAGACCAGATAATGCCATCTGCACTCGGAATGAAGTTTGTTATATTCCAATCCATATTTGAAAAAGCGTCGATATTAACAGCAATGACTAATAACAAACCAATCACTTCAATCAAGGTTACTACAGCCACCGCAACAACGGATTGTTTGATGCCCCAACAAGCCGGAAAAAGTAATGTAAGAACGACGATGAGTTTTCCAATTACAACAGGTAGTTCAAACAGATCAAGAAAAAAACCAGACATGGCCACTGTCAAAGTCGCTGCGGAAACTATTCCAGTTGCGACTACTAGCCATCCGAAAACGCTACCTAATTTTGTCGAGCCGAATCCCTCAGCAATATATTTCGCCGGACCTCCTGCATATGGCATTCTCGAAGACAGCTCAGCAAAGGTCAAAGCGCTAAATACAGCCATGACGCCCGCTAGCAACATTGACCAAGGAGTAAATAAACCTGCTGCACCAGCCACTTTGCCTAGCAAGGCATAAATGCCACCGCCTATCATGGTGCCGACACCATAGAATACTAGCCCTGTTAGGCTGATAGAACGATTTAGTTTTGTAGACATTTAGAGCTTCCTTGGGCTAACAAGACTCAATCTTTCTAGGCTAAGAAACTAGCAAAGTGAAGTCAAATGCCCGGCATGATACAGATCAACGATGCACGCGAAACAGCGTCGATTTTGAAGAGGTCTATGTTTTTAACGACGAATCTGTATTTAAAGATAAATAGGATATCTTAAGTTTTAGTCTTCTAACTTTTACTTTTCTAACGAACAACCGCCTACAGTTCAGTGATCACCGCAGTATATACATCGATAGCATCCCACAGATTCTTAATACGAATATTTTCATCGGGCCCATGTTGATTGTTATCATGATTAGCAACCGGTAAGATAATAATTGGAGCCTCTATAGCTTGTTCAAACAGGTAAATGGGTAGACTACCTCCCATGGTAGGTGTCATTAAAGGCTTGCGACCATCTAACTTTGTTAGAATACCACTCAGTTGCTTGGCCATCGGGCTTGTGAGTGAAGTTCTAAATGCCGGGTAACCGCTGTCTCCCCAATCCAAATAAAGCACTTTTTCATGCTGCTTAAGTAGCTTATTCGTTGCTTCTTCCGAAATTAAAAAATACCCGAGGGATTCAAAGTGCTTCTCGACAAGTTGTTTGACAGTTTTGTTTTTTTGATTTGCGACTAATCGCAAATTAATCGAAGCGGTTGCTTTAGGCAAGACAACATTTCGTGCTTTATCCCCAGTACTACCAACTTGAATTCCAGTAACAATCACTCCTGGCTCCATCACCGAGCTTTCTAGTCTATTCTTGCTAAAATGCTTTGGATGAATGCCTAAATCTTGTTTTAATTGTTGATCAATATTGGGCATCGCATCGATTGCTTCTTTTTCTTCAACCGTCTTTTTACGAACTTCGCTATAATAATTCTTAATAGCGATTCTGCCGGAGTCATCGTGTAGACTGGAGAGAATATTGACCATTTGATGAGCCGCATTAGGTGCCCAGTTACCATAGTGACCACTGTGTAACGGCCGCTGAGGGCCATAAGTTGTTAAGTTCACCCCCATAACACCTCTCACGCCAAAGACTAACTGACGATGTCTAGATTGATGCATTGGGCCGTCACAGAACAGCATTAAGTCCGTAGATAATAGATCCCCATACTGCTGAATTATCTTGTTTAGTGTTGGCGAACCCGCTTCTTCCTCACCATCTAGAATTAGTTTGATATTGACTGAAGGTTTTTTTCCAGCATGATTCAAGGCGTCGATTGCGGCCATTAACGCAATGATTGGAGCTTTATCATCACCAGCCGAACGAGCAAATAAAAAACTCTCCGGATTTACCTCACTGTTTTGAGTTGGCCATGGAAGCACCTGTCCACCCGCATCGACTAAATTATCTCTAAGCGTCGGCTGCCAAGGCGGTGATGACCATTTATTAGCAACTACCGGCTGACCATCATAATGTGCGTAAATGAGCACTGTCTTAGTGGCATTAGGATTTTTCAATTCAGCAAAAATATAAGGAGCGCCACCTGCACTTAGACGCTTCGTTTCAAATTGACGTTCTTGTAAGTAACTTTCAATCCAGTCGGCATTCTTATCCATAGCCACTTTGTCTGAAGCAACATTTGGCAGAGATAAAAGATCTTTGAAGTCATTAATAATAGTAAGAGCATTTGCCTTTCGCCATGCCTTACTGACACTTTCTTGCGCTGATACTTGAATAGAACTACAGAATATTAAAACCAGCAAAGATAAGGTGTACCTAGTGGCTATTGATGACATTAAGAACAACCTCACGCTTTCATATTAGTTTTAATTGTCTGTATCTTAACATCTGAGTAGGCTAGAGCAAACTAAGGAGAATTTGATTGCTAATTACGATTAATCATCTGAACAGAGGTTTAAGCACAATATCACTGCCGCTGCTAGACTCCAAAATTAACATGTGTGTGGCAATTATTGATTGATAGAAAAAGTTTAGTCGCTGCAGTTATAACTGCTAACGCCCTAGATGATCTTGGCTAGTTTTAATTCATTTTCAAACTTTTTTAACACAATTTTTAAACGTTGGATTAGAAGCCTTATTTCTTTTTCTGTTATGTTTAGGGGCGGTGCAATCAAAATATTATCGCCATATTTTCCGTTATTGCTTCGACGACCATAGATCATCAATCCATTGTCTTGGCCAAGCAATCGAATCTTTTCAACTGCATTTATCTCTAGTGGAAGTGATTTCCGAGTCTTCTTGCATGCTACTAATTCAATACCGAGTAATAACCCTCTCCCTCTAATATCACCAATAATTAGTGAATCTTGCTGCATTTCTTTTAGTTCACTTTTTAAATACTTACCAAGTCTGACGCAATTACCTAATAAATTATTCTCAGTAATTTCGTCTAGCACTGCGCTTCCTACAGCACATGCCAATGGACTCGCATTGTATGTATAGGCGTAGTTGAAACCAGTCAACTGAGATAATTCTTCTACTAACGATGCAGAAGTTAACATTGCACCAAGCGGCAAGTAACCAGCGCCAAGCCCTTTCGCTACGACGCTAATATCTGGCTTTGCATTTGGCCACAAATGGCTGGTTAGAAATGTTCCAGTTCGACCAATACCTGACATTACTTCATCATAAATTAAGAACACGCCATATTGATCACAAATTCTTCTGATCTCGTTAAAATAGCTCTCAGGAGGTGCAATGGCTCCAGACGCAGATCCTCCGACAGGTTCAACGATAAACGCAAGAACTGTATCCTTTCCCATTGCTAATATTTTTTCTTCGAGTTTAACTGCACACTCAATGGCATACTCATCTTCTGTTTTCCCTTGTCCGTTTCGGTAATAAAGATAAGCAGGAATTTTTTCACCAATAGAAATCATCTCTCCATAGATTTCTTCATAAATTGGATCTCCCAAAACTGCCAATGCCCCCAATGTCATGCCATGATAAGAAGGCTGACAACTAATCAGTTTATTTCGCTTTAAGTCGCCGGTTGCAAATCGATATTGACGACAGAATTTTATCGCCATATCTACCGCTTCTGAACCACCAGAAACGAACATCGCTCTTTCAAATCCTATTCCGGCTAAGGTAGTCAATTGGGCTGCGAGCTTCTCGTTCGGTTCATTGCGAGCAGTCGATGGAAAGGAGAAACTCAATTGATGAGATTGTTTGTTTATGGCATCTAATACTCGGTGGTTGGCATGCCCTAAATTACAAGTCACGGGTCCTGAGGATGCGTCGATATACTGATTACCTTTGTCATCCCATAAATAAATACCTTGTCCTTTAACCATTGTAGGTCTTGGACAAATTCCGCCAGTTGAATAGAAAACTTCCTGAGTTCCCCCGTTAGCTGGTAACTCTGACAAGTTATCTCCTAAATATTGTTTGGGATTTTCGTCATTCATTTTAATTCCAAAATGTGAATTTTAATCCTTGAGTTAGATGTCTTACAATCTCTCGATAATCATGGCGATCCCTTGCCCACCACCAATACAAGCTGTAGCGCAACCATATCGACCTTTTTCCTGCTGAAGAATTCGTGCTAGTGTTCCAACCAATCGAATGCCAGTTGCACCAAGCGGGTGACCCAAAGAAATAGCCCCTCCTTTGAGATTGACTTTGATCGGGTCAATTTTCAATTGATGGATAGCATAAAGAGGAACGGCACTAAATGCTTCATTAATTTCCCAGCAATCGATTTGCTCAGCACTTAGTTTGGCCATTTTTAACGCTTTATTTATCGCCGGAACAACCCCTTGCCCCATCAGTTCGGGTTGAACGCCGCAGTCTGCACAGGCAACAATTCTGGCAATAGGTTGAGAGTTGTATCGATTAACCGCTGTTTCTGACATTAACACAGCCAAAGCGGCACCACTGCTTAGCGGCGAGCTGTTTCCTGCAGTAATCATTCCATCGGCTTTAAATACTGATGACAGCGCCGATAATTTGTCGAGTGTCGTATCGGACCGCAAACAACCGTCTTTGTCGACAGTTAAACCTTGATGATTAGATATCGCTAGAATCTCATCCTCAAAAAAACTAGTCTTTACCGCTTCAGCCACTTTTTGGTGAGAAGCAAAAGCAAATTCATCCATCTTAAGTCGATCAATATGACCTATTTGTGCGAGGTTTTCAGCAGTCAGTCCCATGTTCATCACCACTTCCATAGCATAACCAGAATCCGGCCGATAACATGCTTGAGGAATGGTCAATACGCCTTCCTTGTACAAACTTGGACCTATCGGTATTTGGCTCATATTTTCATAGCCACCCGCCATGCAAATATCAGCAGCACCAGAACCGATATTAAGTGCAGCAAACCTCACAGCAGTCAGTCCAGAACCACATTGTTGATCAATAGAGCGCGACGCACATTGGTTTCCAATATTGGAAAGTAAGACTGGATAACGCCCGCCAAAAGACCATTGTTCTTTCACCGGCAGAGCACATCCAATCGAAAGGTCATCTATTTCGGTTGGCGCATATTTCGCGTTAGCGATTTGTGCGTTTATTAATTGCGATAAGATCTCATCACCGCGAGTTTCGGAAAAAGGATCAACCTCTTTTTTAACAGGATGTGCTCGAGTAAAGGCCGAGCGTTTATAATCTACCAAATAGCAAGGTTTCATATTACTTAGTCTCTTTTAAACAACGCAAATGCCTAGTCTCTCTAAACGATGAATTTATTGGATTTCACACCAACGGCTGATAAACAAAGCATAGGCTTTTAGAGTATGACGAATTGATTCTATATCCACTCGCTCATCGATTCCGTGAATGTTTTCAGCTACAGGACCGTAACAAGTGCCAGCGGTTTTATCGTAAAAATGAAAAGCTCTCAAATCGGTGGTGCAAGTCGATACGTACTGTTCAGGTTGTTTATTGGTGAGACTGTGATGACAATGCGACAATAATTCGATGCCCGGATTTTTAAGGTCAACTAGATGCCCCTCCGACCGAAACCCATGAAATCTAATAATTGGTTTGGTGCTATTGAAGGCCGGTAATAGCCTGCTTGCTTGTTCAACGGTATCGTTGACTCGCTGCATAATTTCATTGGCAGTCATTCCTATAGGAAAACCTATTCGACCTTCGAGCTCAGCATGCGCAGGAACACTGGATGGCCAATTACCTCCCTGAACTTGACCGAAGTTCAAATTATAAGGATGCTCAAATTGATCATAGGGAGCTAAACGATGTTTTTCATTAAGTTCGCTCTCCAAATCTTTTAGGAACGGTAATAAAGATTGCAGCATTTCAATGGCGTTGTTTCCCGCTGAAGTATCCAAGACATGTGCAGGTCGGCCTCTAACAATTATTTTGAACCATAATACTCCCAGTTGTCCGCTGTAAATTTGCGGGCCAAATGGCTCTGGGATTAGTACAAAATCACCTCCGAACCCTCTTTCTAAACAAGCCAATGCGCCATTACCAGTGCACTCTTCTTCAACCACAGCCTGGATGGTCATCGGCGACTTGATTTCATAACCTGCGTGCTTAATGGCATGAACAGCATAGATCATTGCTGCAACACCAGATTGCATATCGCCAGCACCACGACCATATAACCAACCATCTTTTTCCCAAGGACTGCTTGGAGACTTTGACCACATATCAAATGGATTAGCTGGTACCACATCAAGGTGTCCGTTAAATACTAGGCTCTTCCCCTTCGCCCCGTCATTCATCTTAGAGACCAAATTGTATTTGTTGTGGTAATCCCATTCTACTGGTGCAAATAAAGGGTGATCAGCTAAATGGTTTGGGTCAATAGCAACTCGTTGTGCTGGCAAATCAAGTAACTTCAGTTGGTTCTCTACAACATTTAAAACAGCTTGTTCTTGATCAAGAACGGCATATTGCTTAACCATTTCTTTGGTAAAGTTAATGACTTCAGGAAACAGCTGGTCGCAACTCGCTAGTATTTTTTTTTCAGCCTCTCGCACTTTAGAACCTCATCACTTGTTTAGGTATGATTAATCGAGCATCGGTAACGGCTTGAAGTTCTAATACAGAAATGTCTTCGGCAATCTCTCTGAGCAATAAACCTTCTTTGGTGATATCCATAACCGCTTTATCAGTAATAATTCGGTCCACGCATGCGCTTGCAGTTAATGGCAATCGACATTTTCGAAGAATTTTGGAATTTCCATGTTTGTCATTGTGCGAACAAAGCACAACAACCCGTTTAGTTTTTTGTGCGAGCTCCATTGCCCCGCCAATCCCTGGAGAAAAACGTCCAGGGATTTTCCAGTTGGCAAGCCCCCCGATTTCGTCAACTTCAAATGCGCCTATTAAAGTAAGGTCCAACTTTCCTCGACGGATCATGGCAAAAGAAACCGAACTATCAAAAAAACTACTACCCGGTCGTGTCGATACATAACTACCACCGGCATCAATCAAAAAAGGATCTGCATGCGCTCGATCGGTTTTCTTCCAACTACCCAAAATACCGTTTTCTGATTGAATAAGAACGTCTAAATCATCGGGCAAATGATCGATCAACATGGTTGGCAAACCGATCCCTAGGTTAATCATTTGACCGGACTTTATCTCCTGGGAGGCACGTTTTAAGATTCGTTTAACGTTCAAAATGATGCTCCAATAATTGGTATTGCTCACTCAATTCACTGAGTACGACAACGGACGTTACAAAAGCACACGGAGTGTGCACTGACTCTGGTTTTAATGTACCAGGAGAAACAAAGTCTGGAGTCTCGACAATCACATGTTCCGCCGCCATAGCCATTAATGGAGAGAAATTGATTGCACTGGCTCGATACACCAAATTACCGTAGTGGTCAGAGTGAGCGGCATGAATTAACGCAAAATCTGCATTGAGGGCAGATTCTACTTTTAGTCGTTTTCCTTGCCATTCAATGGTGTCAGCTAGGTCGGTAATTTCCGTATCCAAGCCAATATCTGACAAAAAGCCAAAGCTGCCAGCACCAGCGATACGAATTTTTTCAGCTAAAATCCCTTGGGGATGAAATTCTATTTCTATTTGGCCTTGATTCATCATATCGATCACTTTCTTATTTAACCCAACATGAGTTGTTATCAGTTTTCTTACTTGGTTATTATCGATTAATTTGGCGATACCTATCGAATCTTCGTTGGCATCATTTTTAATCAAGGTTAAATCTTTTTGCCCTTGTCTAAGCAATTCATCAATAAGACTAAAAGGCGTTCCCGGACAGCCGAAACCTCCCACCATGATTGTGGAACCCGATGTTATTTTAGCAATCGCTTCTTCTATAGTTTGTCGTTTATTCATTAGCTCTTTTCAACTTATTTCTCTGAAGATTCAGACTCTAGCTCACCTTCTCTAAACATATACCGATTGGTGTAAGCCAAAAGCAATGTCATAAACGGAGCAAAGAATGCGATAAAGGTATAGGGTAAATAATCGAGAGTCGCTACACCTAACACTGAAGCGTAATACACTCCTCCCAACCCCCAAGGTATGAGTGGTGAGGTTACCGTAGCGGAATCTTCACACACTCTGGAGCAGACTTGTGGCAGTAGTTTTTGCTTTTTATACATTGGAACAAACATTCGGCCTGGAATAATTATGGCGAGGAACTGAGCCGCCGAAAACATGTTGATCAATACCGATGAGATTACGTGGGTCGTAACCAAGCCTTTGGTGGTTGAGACAAGGCTTTTCATCTTATTCAGCAGCGCATCTAACATCCCAGTTTTCTCAAATAAGCCACCCATCGCAAGCGCCACGAACCCGAGTGAGATAGTCCACATCATATTTTGTAGTCCACCGCCAGACAATAACTTGTCGACCTCTGGTATCCCTATATTAGATTGATATCCATAATTCATAGCTTCTAACATATTCGTCAGGGTGTTTCCTTGAATAAAAATGGCCATCAAAGAAGCGACAAACGAAGCAATTACCATGACCGCAAGTCCACCGACTTTTTTCATCGCCAGAATAACCACGATTATTGGAGGTAGAAGGGTTAATATGTTTAATGAATAATTATTCTCGATTGCTTCAGTAATCAATTTAATTTTGTGATCATCGACATTGACGCCAGGTTCGATCGAAAGACCAAGCAAAAAGAAAACGACCAGTGTAAGAATGACAGCGGGGCCTGTTGAGTAAAGCATACTTCGAATATGATCAAATAAATCAGCTTCTGCCACTCCAGCGGCCAAATTAGTAGAGTCCGATAAAGGTGACATCTTGTCACCAAAAATAGAACCCGATATAACCGCACCGGCCGTTACAGCTGGAGAAATTCCCAAGCCCGTACCTATTCCCATAAAGGCAACACCAAACGTAGCTGCGGTCGTCCAAGAGCTACCTGTGGACAAAGAACCAACGGCGCAAATAAGGCAAGCAGAAAAAAGAAAATATTCGGGCGTGAGAATTTTCATGCCGTAAAAAATCATTGCTGGAATTGTCCCTGCTGCTACCCAGCTCGCGATCAACACTCCAACCAACATTAGAATCAACATCGGCAACATCGCTAAATAACATCCATATAGGATTCCATCTTGGATTTCTTTCCAAGTAAAACCGTTTAACATTGCAACTACTGCAGCTACTGCGATCACCAGTATTAGAGTGACTTGCGTGGTAGAGCTACTATCAAGCACAAAAACTTGAATACTGATTGCCGCTATCAAGAAAAGCATGGTGACTAAGGCACTCGAAAACGGAATAGTTCTTTGTTTTTTTTGTTCCTGCATTGTTTATCCCTGTCACTATGATGAGCCATTGTAACCTTGCCCGTTTAAGTATATCAAGATATGATAGTTATTCACCAAACGATGAGTTTAAGTCATGGATATATCTAGCTATTCTTTAAAATCACTAAATATCTTTAGGGTGTTATATGAGAATAATATTGCGACGAAAACGGCCGAAATACTAGGAATTACCCAGTCAGGTGTTAGTCGCTCCCTCGCTCAACTCGAAGAAACTACCGGGTTACAATTATTTGTTCGACAAAAGAATCGACTAGTTGCGACTCCAGAAGCGGATGAGCTTTATAAAGAGATCGCTCGCTTAATGTTTAGTTTGGAAGAGTTAGAGCACAGCATTAATGCATTGAGAGAGTTTGGCGCGTCTCGAATTCGAATTGCCACTATCCCAGGTTTGGCATTTGGTTTTGTTCCTAGAATAATTTCCAAAATCCACCAACAGCATAAGAAACTAAACATTTACTTAGATGTCATGTCGACCAATGAAGTCGTTCGATGTGTAGAAGTAGGTCAATTTGATATAGGATTCGTCACTCTACCAGTCGAGAGCCAAGGACTTCAGGTTGATAAACTTCTCAAAACCGAAGCTGTTTGCCTATTACCCAAGGGAAACCGGCTGACAAAACAAGACTTTGTCACTCTTGAAGATTTGTCAGAGCAACACTTGGTTGTGCCAAATCAACCTAATATTGCAGCTGACAAATTGCTAGGATTATTGAGCTCAAAAAAGATACAGCTTTCCGGTAAAACTGAGGCAAATATATCTGGGATTAATGCATTGGTTGGAAATGGTGTTGGAGTTAGCGTTATTAACCCTATTACCGCTAATGATTTAATGCATCAAAACACGACTATTAAACCATTTTCTCCGGCCATTCATTATTCATTTGGCCTGATTTTTAAGAAAAAATGGTGTGAAAGTAAATTGGTTAAAATGATTCATGAAGGACTGGAAATAGCCTAGGGTTGCGTTGCGCTTTCACCGAGAAACGGACTCAAGATGACACTTCCGTTTCACATTTGAAGATCAGCACTGTAATTCTTCTGCTATGCACTCTTGTAAGATATCTAACCCTTCGTCGATCAGTTCTGCCCCTATTGTCAAAGGAGGTAAGAAGCGAATGACATTACTTCTAATACCACAACTCAACAAAACTAAGCCTTTTTGATAAGCTCTTACAACTATGTTCTTAGTCGTCTCAGCATCGGGCTGGTTAGAATCACCACTTTTGACTAACTCTATTGCAATCATCGCGCCATTGACTCGTATATCGCCGATCAAATTGACAAATTCCTTTTGTATTAGCTGTAATCGCTGACTAAACTTTTCGCCTATCTGATTAGATTTTTCGATCAGATTTTCCTCAACAATGACATCTTGCACTGCAAGAGCAGCTGCACATGCAACTGGCGAACCCGCATAAGTTCCACCTAATCCACCGGGTAAAGGGGCATCCATAATATCACTCTTTCCTACGACTGCTGAGATAGGGTAACCACCAGCGATTCCTTTTGCCATAGTGATTAAATCAGGCTCGATATTATGATGATGCATGCAAAACATTTTACCAGTTCTAGCAAAACCAGTTTGTATCTCATCGGCAATCATGACGATACCATGCTCGTCACACAAGCGACGTAATGCTTTTAAGAAACTGGTAGAAGCGGAATAAAAACCACCTTCTCCTTGAACAGGTTCGATAATAATTGCGGCAACATCGGTTGGTGCAATGTCGACTTTAAATAAAGTATCGATCGCATCGAGACTTTGTTGTTCACTAATACCATGATAATTGACGGGGAAAGGCACATGATAAATCTCGTTTGGAAAAGGTCCAAAAAGATTCTTATAAGGGGTTATCTTGCCTGTTAAACCCATTGTCATGTTAGTTCGACCATGGAATCCACCATTGAACGCAATAATTCCCCTTCGTCCAGTATGTGCTCGAGCTATTTTCACGCAGTTCTCTACCGCCTCAGCCCCGGTCGTTACAAAAATCGCTTTCTTCGGACTGTCACCGGGTGCGATTTCAACTAGCTTTTCAGCTAAACTCACTGAATTTTCATAGGGAGTCACCATCACACAGGTATGGCTAAACGCTTCTACTTGTTGTTTAACTGCTTCAATAACTTTAGGGTGGCTATGACCCGTATTAGTGACTGCAATACCGGCGCCAAAATCGATGTAACGACGTCCTTCTACATCCCACAACTCGGCATTTTTTGCTCTCTTGATATAGGTTGACGCCAAGTTTCCCTGACCTCTTGCAATCACCTTTTCTTTTCTTTGTTGAATACTTTCATTAGTCGGCATTTCTTTTCTCCAGATATAACTTGTTTAAGCAGTTGATTCTATTTTTCGCCATTTAGCGATCAATTCCACCCATACACAGGTATTTGATTTCTAAATAATCATCCATACCGTATTTTGATCCTTCTCGGCCAGAACCCGATTCTTTGATCCCGCCAAAAGGAGCCATTTCATTTGAGGTAATTCCTTCATTAATGCCAACAATACCAAATTCTAAAGCCTCACCCATTCGCCAAACTCTACCGATATCTCGTGTATAAAAATAGGCAGCGAGGCCCACGTTGGTATCATTTGCTAATTCAATAACCTGCTGTTCAGTATCGAAAGAAATAAGCGAGGTTATAGGCCCAAAAACTTCTTCCCGAGCAACCGCCATTTGATTGTTAACATTACTTAAAACGGTTGGGGGGTAAAAGCACGGACCTAATGAACTTGGTTCTCCACCCAGCTCGACAATAGCGCCTTGCTTCGTTGCGTCTTTAACTAATCGGTCCACGGTATCGCGAGCACTTTGATTGATTAGAGGACCATTGGTGGTTTTTTCTTGAGTTCCTGAGCCTAAAACCAATCGCTGTTCAATCGCCTCAACCAATTTTGCTTTAAACGTGTCATATATCGAAGTGTGAACAAAAACCCGATTGGTACATACACAGGTTTGCCCACTGTTTCTATATTTTGAAGCAATCAAACCATCAATTGCGGCATCGAGCTCAGCATCGTCAAAAACGATAAAAGGTGCGTTGCCGCCTAATTCCATACTGGTTTTTTTCAACGTCTTGCTGCACGCATCAACCAGTTTTTTACCGACTTCAGTAGAGCCGGTAAAAGTAAGCTTTCGCACGATTTGACTATCGGTTAGTTCCCCTCCGATCTCTCTAGCATTACCAACAACAATATTAATCACTCCTTTTGGAATGCCAGCCCTCTCTGCTAACTCGGCTAATGCTAGTGCTGACAAAGGTGTTTCTGACGCTGGTTTACAAACCACTGTACACCCCGCGGCAAGAGCCGGCGCGATTTTACGAGTGAGCATTGCGTTAGGAAAATTCCAAGGAGTGATGCAAGCAACAACCCCAACTGGTTGTTTGATACAGACAATTCTTTTGTCGTTGGAAGGTGCTGGAATAGTGTCTCCATAGACTCGTTTGGCTTCCTCTGCGAACCATTCAATATAATTCGCGCCGTAAACAATTTCCCCCCTAGCCTCTGCTAAGACCTTACCTTGTTCAGCGGTTAGTATTTGCGCCAAGTCTTCTTGATTTTTAAGTATTAAGTCATACCAAGCACGTAACAAGTTTGCTCTTTCCTTAGCTGTTTTTTGCTGCCAAGGATTGAGGGCTTGTTCGGCAGCCTTTATCGCATCAGCCGTTTGTTGAGCGCCAACTCTCGCGACTTTTGCGACACAGCTTCCGTCACTCGGATTAGTAACCTCTATGAACTCTTGGGAAGACACCCACTTTCCATCAATATAGGCATCTGTCTTCAAGAGAGTTTGATCTGACAGTTTTAGGTTCATGATGACCCCGCTGTAGTTTAGTGTTTGGCTGGATACTGGTGAGCATTGAATGCTCGCATCCTTACGATTTAACAACTAATTCTACCCAAAGATCAAAAAATCGGGAGTTGAAATACACCTGTATAAAGGCAGAAAATGCTAAGGTTGAAAGCTAAAAAAGCAGAACATGTCGATTCGGACCTTGTTAGCTCGATCTACACCAATCAAGGCTTTAGGTAGGAAAATAGGACGTAGCTTTACGTCTAGAGTTCAGAATCTGGCTTTACTTTGGCAAGGTGCGCAATAGGAAGTGCTTTTTTCGAAATAACTTCTTTCATAATCACGTAGCTGTGATATTTGCTAATTCCCAAATCAGAATCTAACAAGCTCTGAATCGTGTTTTGATAGTGAATAATACTGCGACAGACAAACTTAACCAGGTAATCATAACCACCACTCGCCAAATAGCATTCAATGACTTCTGGTATATCGACTATTTTACTTTCAAAATATTTGTGATCTTCAAGCGTATGTTCAGCAATGGTAATTTGAGTAAATATCTGAATGGTTTCGACGATTTTGTTAATTTCTATAATTGCCTGATAACTACTGATAAACCCCATTTTTTCCAGCCGTTTCACTCTCTGTAAACAAGGGCTCGCTGATAGCGCAACTTTGTCCGCAAGGTCAGTATTTTTGATGCGACCAGTCGTCTGAAGAACCGCTAAGATATTTAAGTCGATTTGATCTAATTTATAATTATTCATATTTTTTCTGCGTATAAATAAAAAGACGGAGTGATAGTTCTATAGAACTATCACTCCGTCAGACATCATATCTGAATTAGAGGTTGGTGATAACAACTTTTCAAATCTAAAATCTTCGCTAGGCGAAATGGCACTCCAATTAAGCTAAATTGGAAATCTCAGCAAGAGCCCGTTCTATCTCTTGCTCATTGTTAATCAAACTGGGCGCAAACCGAGCGTAACTTTTAGGATAAGGGGTACTGCTCATAATCACACCACGCTGATGTAGTTTTTGCACCACTTGCTCGGGGGTTAAACCATCAACATCAAAACAAACTTGTCCTGATGATAAGTCTGATGAAATCGGAGTGTGTAAGGTCACATGTTTCATTTTCGCGAGCCCAAGCTTAGTTTGAGTATTCAACTGATGGATACGCTTTTGTACGTTGCCTTTACCCAATTGCATATGCAAGTCAAATGCCGCTGGTAAAGCCCATCGATACTCAAATGAATGAAATCCGCCAGGTGACATATGCTGACCAATCGGTACGTCCTCCTGTTTCACCTGACCTAACCAAACGCCATAAGAAGGACTAAAACTAGGGATCACCGCATGACAATTTTCCCACCCCCTATCGGATCCCCATACCACACCGGTCCCTCTAGGGCCAAAGATCCATTTATGAGTACCTGCGACAAAAAAATCGCAGCCAATGGTGCTTATATCGACGTCCTCAATTCCGAAACCATGTACACCATCGACACAAAAAATAATTTTATTGTCTTTGCCGCGACTTTGATTAACGGTCTTTATCATCTTTGCGATTTCATGGATGGGCAATTTGACCCCACTCATAGAATGCACCCAAGTGACTGCGACTACCTTGGTTTGCTTGGAAATTGCAGCGCGTAGACGTTTTAGGATCTCTTTGGGATTTGCCTTGGCAGGATTGTCATACAGAGAAACTTTTCTAACTTTTGCGCCAGTCCTATCCGCTCTTAGTTTGATAGATAAGTCGCTAGAATAATGTTCATGGGTAGTTTGCAATATCTCTTCAGTGGGCTTAAGTTTTAATCCACTATAAACAAGACCTAATCCCATCGTTGTGCTATCGGTTAAAGCGATATTTTGCCATTTAACACCCATATAATTTGCCGCAGATTGTGCTATCTTGTCATCAATTGTTTCAAAGTTCTGATGCCAGTAGTCTGCTGGATTTTTATCAAATTCATCTCGGTGTTTATTAATTAATTCAGTGACTGGTGTAGGATGAGATGCTAAAAGAAAAGTCGCTAAATGAATATAGTCATGAGTTAAAGGAAAGAGCGTTCTTAGCTGCTTCCAGTCTCCGGGATTTATTTTAAAATCCTTTGGGTCTCGAGCTGTTTGTTGAGTAGCGGCAGCATTAGCCGATTGACTACTAATACTAGATACTATCCCAGTCAGTGCGAGTCCGGCAGAACTCAAGAATCTTCTTCGTTGCATGGAGGGCATCCTTTGATTGCAAATGGTCAGTGATCAAACATATTGGGCTTTCGAGTAATTTAAATATCACCGCTCAGCACTCAATAAACGAAAATCCCCTAATACACAAACGCAGTCCAGTCATTTAACTTTTTACTAAAGCGGCTTGTATGACGATATTAAATATAATACTGATCCAAATCGGCTTTGTCACTTTTGATCGTTTTCTTGCCCTCCCTAACTCAATTAACTATCAAGCTTTATCGCCTTTAACATTAGATTTCTTGGGCTAAAATGTAACTCGCAAAATTCAAATATCTCACATTGATATCCATTTTCTTCCAGATATAAAGCTTGATCAAATAGCAACCAAATTTCAATCGCTCTTTGAAAATGGTGCTGTACCCATTCCATTTGTTCAATATTCAACAGCCTCGTCTTGGCCGCTTTGATAGTTTGTTGCTGGTCAACATTCTCGGCTTGTTGAAGAAGTTCGGGGATATTTTTCTGTTCACTGGCCCAACCGATGAATGACTTGAAGTCAGCTTTAAGAATTCTCTTTGGAATAGTTGGCAGCGGTAAGTATTGATCAATTGCACGAGTCTCTCGTTGCCAACTATCAAAAGCAATTCGCCAAAGTTTTTCTTTAGACTGCTCGCGCCTTTCGCGCTGGCCTGCGGTGGTAATTTTTTTTAGAGGCAAACTCAAATCTAATTTAGATAAGGATAAGCGACTCGACTTAGAAAATTTTGACAAAGGTTGATAGCATTCGGTTGCAATTAAGTTATAACAACACGGCGCTAGACATATTCCATACATATTATGTTTTATGACTTGCTTTACCAATTGTGTGTGTAAATCTCCACAGGCATGCAGCGCGATTGGAAATTGCAGGTGATTAAGATGCTGCGAAACGTTTTCAGACATTACATCACAATGCTCTACTTGAGTGGGACAATAGTGCTGTTGAATTTTCAATCGCTGATTGAGTTCCTGGTTTTTCTCACACAAGGCTTGCTGCCACTCCAAACTTAAAAGCGACACGGCACCATGACTTGCGGCTAATCGCCCTAAGTGTCCCTTACCTGAACACCATTCAACAATCGATTGCTTCATCGGAACGTGCGGAACGAAGCGGGTAATTTGCGACCATTTTCGTCCGGCTATTTGATATTGCCAATGACTAGTTGGCGCTTTAGATTGTAGATATTTTTTGGGCACCTGACATAAGTGTTGGATCTCTGATAAGTCAGGTATGTAACTCGCTAGTTCAATACCGCTAAATTTCATTGATAAATCGGTTTGCTCCTCCAACGTATCTGCTCTGTTTGCTTGAGCTTTTTTAAGTTCTAAATGAAGTTCTGGCGCCAATGTCTGCCAACGACTTTCAATATGATGGAATGCTGCAAACTGCCACCATTGGCGATTATCGTTGAGTAGCTTATCGAGCAATTTAAATCGTTGTTGTAGATTCACAAAAAGCTAGAACTTATGGGAAGTAAGAAAGCACTATTCTATGGAGCGAGCCAATGTTTGTCCAACCATTCTAGAAGTAACTAATCAACACAAGTGCATATAACAGAAAAAGGCGCTTTTAAAAAAGCGCCTCAGAGTGTTTCAAGTGGATGGATTGGGTTAGAATTGCCATTCTCCAATTTTGTTTTTATTGTTGGACAGCCATCCTTTTATTTTAGTCGCATTGGCTTCCAGATATGAGCCACTCACAATCAAGCTAATACCGATTATGGCTAACGCAATCCAATAATTAAATTCGAAACCAATGATTAGCTGGGCAACTTGATAGTACAAACCAGTGCCAAGCAAGATCAAGCCACCAAATAACAATCCCTTTTGTTGGTAGACGAAACTGGCCACTAGCATAACGATTCCTGTCACCAATAATATTAGAGATGATAACAATCCCGCGAATGCCCAATAGCTCATCAATAAACCACCAACCAATACCACAGATGAAATGATTCGATAACTCTCCGCCCGTCTAGCACCTCGTAATGAAAGTTCAAAAATCATAGTTGATATGATTAAGGTCGACAAGCTAACAATAACCTCAATTGGTAAACTAAATTCTAATAAGCTCACTGCAAAAGTTATTCCAGTCACTATCGCTAAAATTACCGACACCAATTCAAAACAAACTCTTAATAGTGATGTTTCCGCTAAGGCCTTTGCAATCAATCTTAAACTAACGAATCCTATTAATGAGGCGCAACTCACTAAAATAGTATCAAATTGATACAACCAAAAACTTCGAGTTAGCAAGATCAAGATAGGCAAGAATTGAATCGCTATAGCAACCTTGCCCTCGACAGTTTTTAACGCTAAGGCTTTGGTGGAACTCATTTTATAGAAATACATCAAGCTGGCTGCTGCAATAACTGCCACTAGCGCGACTAATTCTGGTTGCCTAAAAGGCAATAGCAAAAGAATATTACTTGCAATAAAAAATAGGCTTGCCTTACTACTGACTTGTCTCACTAACACCATGAAGCCAAGCAGAATGACTGGCGCCAAAACTAGAAGAGAACCTGCAGATACCCACAAAGCTTTATCTAAAGAACCAATACTCCAAGTCACAAAGTGAGGATAATTGGCTATTTCCGTCCCACCAGCTCCAGAAAATATGAACGCACCTAAGATTGCAAAAATCATCGGTACGGACAGCAGTGCCAACATCAATAATAAGCGAGCCCCCTTAGTCTCTTTGATCACTTTTGCGTTAATTAAACCGATTCCAGCCAAAGCCACAGTATGGCCTAAAAAAACAAAATATCGAACTAAGTCGCCACTGGCATCCCAGCCTTTGGCTAAGAAAGTGTAGAGAGAGATGACCACTGCAAGCGCCCCTACCCCTCTTAGTAATTTAGGTAAAATGGTTAGCCAGCTTTTCGAAGACTGCTCAGAAGGTCGCTCTGAAGCTTCATCTATGCCACCAGCCCCCTTAATTGGTGCTGGCGAACCAAGTATTTCTTCAGCTGGGTTTAACCCTGCTATGGGCGCATTTGTGTAAGTGTTATTCATCACTTTTCTCCTTCTGGTCTGTCCGCTTGTTAGCATTTTGTTTGACTAACTCGGCAAGCTCGGCCTGCAGCGCCTCTTGGTTTTCTTCGTCTAAATACTCTTTTTCAAAGGAGTCTAGTGACGCCGACGATAACGAGCTGGTATCTAATAACGAGCCCATCTGAATACTCGCTTCAATCGAATTAGACTTGGATTCTAAATTAGCCTCCCAGCGGTCAAATGTGTCATGTAATTGACTTAGATTTGACTGTTTGCTTTGATGAATGGTTTGAGTCATCTCTGCGCTAGACTGTCTTGCAGAAAGCATCTCCCGTTTTTGTTTAATTTGATCGAGCTCTAGCTCACCGGCTCTGATTTCACTTGCCAGCTGATCGATCATAAGGGTAAATTCCTGATGATTTTTCTGCAGTCGACCAAGCTCTTCTTCAACTTGTTTTTTACGTTGTAGACATAACATAGCGCGTTGCTGATCTTTGCCAGACTCTGTAATCGCTCTGGCTTCCCATGCCTGCTTTGACTGACTCAGGCCTTCTATATTTTTTTGTAAATTCTGTTTCTTACGAGTTAACTTGAGCAGTTGTGCTTTTGCTTGAACAATTTTATCGGATTGCTCTTGCACTGCGACTTTGATCAAAGCGTCATGATTTTCAATATCCGCCACAACACCGTCGATACGCGAAAACAAGGTAACTGATAATCTTTTAAGAAGTGACATAATCCTTTCCTCTTGTTGGTTAATCACTGTCGCTACTATCTATCAGTCGAAAAAGTATTAACAGGAAAAGCAATCAAGTATCGTATATCGCTACCTTTGTAGTGGTATATAGCCCTAAATCAAGATTCTTCCAATTTAATCAGCAAGAGTTATTCACCAGCGACGCTATCTGACAGATTCGAGATCTGCTTTATGTTCAGACAAATTAACCGACGATTGCTTAACAGCTAAATTTAAAGCTTGTCTATAATTAGTGCGTGCCAACTCTACCTGCTGCATTGAACGGTAAATATCTCCTAGCCTCTTATAGAGCATGGGTTCTGTCGGTAGTTGCCTAATTAAGGATCGATAAACTGCAATAGCTTCGTTGTAGTATTTGTGATTTGCCAGCAATTTAGCGTAAGAAGAATTCCTTTGAGCATTATTCTTATCGAGCTGACCATTAGCGATCATTTCTTTTACAATCAAACTCAACAATCCTGGATCATTTGCATCTAACGCCAGACGCCCCAAATAAAACCAACCCTCTTCAGGAATTTCTGGGTCAAAACCATGTTTTTCGGCTCGCTGTAGATAGTAGGATTTAACGTAGACCATTCCACCAAGAGCTTTGAACTCCGCCACACTATCAAATTCCAAAACAGGGTAGTCAGGGTAATAATTAATCAACCCCTGAAACAAAGTTTCAAGTGGCGAAAAACGATGCCCAAGCGATACTGACCTTAATGGCTCGATCTCTGAATAGTCCCAAGTGAATTGCTTGATAGACTGCTTTTTTAGATAATCAGCGAGAAGGTCTGTTCCTAGTTTCACAGTGCCTTCGGTTTGATTGGCTGAAATATTCAAATATACCTTGTTAGGTAGCAAATCAGCTTTGCTCCATTGACTCACTCCTTGAATAAATTCATCCATATTACTCCCCTCTATTGGAAATGGACTACTGACCAAATAATTGCTAAATAAACTGGGTTTTTTGGCTAATATATCCAATGTCAAAGCACCTGCGTATTGCCAACCAAAAAGCATTCTTTGATCACTAACTGGAAATCTTTGCTCTATAAAAGGAATAACCTCAGACTCCAAAAAATCTCTCAATAGGGCTTTTTTCTGAAAGAACTGATACCGAGAACTATCATCAGTATTGATCCCAACAATAATTAACTCGGGAATCTCACCATATTGGGCTAATAAGTTAGATAGGCTGACCGCGTTTAAAAACCAGTTGTGTCCATCGAGTAGATAAAGAACTGAGTATTTCTTGTTAGTTGCTTGTTTTTCTTTAAAACTGCCAGGGACATAAACTTGTAATTCCCTTGACTGCTCAAGTATTGAAGAGTGGAAAGTGTAATTATTGCCAACTAGGTTGACCTTGCTATCTGCTAAGCTAGTCACAGGCGTAGCGGAGCTCAATATTACTAGTACCAATAAAACTGAAAACTGATTCATGTGTGCATCTCAATATTAATAAGAACTACCGATTATCCTTACTTGGTATTTCTGAAACGAGCTGTCGAACTGATTAAATACTGATTTTTTGCTGATGGTACATCGAATAAAGGAACTCAAAATTTGCCCCCTCCATCACTAGTAAAGACTGAACGAAGAACAGCTCAAAGATTTGCGGTTTCATTTGATGGTGAATATATAACCTCTACTAGTGAAACCAGCAAAATTACGGTCGTTAATATTTCTCAATCAGGTTTACAGTTTCTTACCGAACAAATGAATGTTTTGACCTTAGTACCTAATTCGGGAACCACAAATAACATGAGCCCTGTTTCAATTAGATTAAGTTTTGATCTAGGGTTTGAACTACCTTCTAATTCTTTTAGCGATTCTATGGTTAGTCCACTCGAAATTATTTGCGGAATTGTTTACGTACAACGTCATTCAATGACTAGTTGCGTGGTTGGGTGTCGTTTCGAGGAGTTCTTGGATGATGCCAGCGAACGGTTGAGTGCCTATTTATCAACGCATTCTTGATTTGATTACATTTACATGACTCTGTTACACTTGTCATATGAAATTTCAATTCCCTTTATCTGCGGCTGTCGTTACGGTTTTATTCACTTTAGCCAGCTCTCCAGTAATTGCTTGTAATGCAGTTCCACAGTCAATTGATCTACCACCGGATAGGTTAGAAGCTCATAAAAAGGCTCAAGCAATTATAAATCGTGATAAACCGGTCAAAGGTTCCAAAGAGTACTATCAAGAACTTTATCAAGCCTCCAGACATATTTACGTTGGCCGAGTAAAACTGATTTTAGATAAAAGCGATCGAGCCGACGAAGCGAACAAAGATGATTCACTGTATGCTTATGTCAAAATTTCCAAAGGTTGGAAGTCCGGTAAGGTACGCGATGTTAGGCTTAGAATTCCTAAGGACGAACCACTCTGCGATCCAAGATTACAATACCAATTAAAAGAAAAACTAAAATTCTTATTTTTTGAGAATCGTAAAGGACTTATTACCGCGCTGCCACTTAACAAAAACACCACAGCAGACCGATACGCCGCAGAGGCTATTGAACTCTTTGGCCAATCTGATTGGTACTATTCGCGCAATACTACCATCCACTATAATTCCAAAAGGTAATCGTCAACGGCTTGATGCCGTTGACGAATAGGTTAGCTCAAAGTGATTGTTTTACTTAACCGGTTTGTTCTTAGGTTTCGCCAAATTTCTCGTTGCAAACATTAATGTGACCGTAATTAACACTAAGAATATAGTTCCTGTCAGCAAAGCAAACTGCTCTAGCTGTAAAATCGAATAAAGCACACTATATAATGCGACTAATAAGGTTGCCATTAAACTTGCTGTCTTGATGCTGTTAGAGGCGACTCCGACATAACAAGAAATAGAGAGCACGGCTATGAGTGCAGCACACAAATAGGCCGCTAAGAATCCAACGTGCTCGGACAAAGATAAGAGTAGCAAATAAAACAAGCTCAGCGACGCTCCCACTAGGCAATATTGAATTAAGCTAAAACTAACGGTTTTTTTAAGGTCAAAAACAAACAAAGCCAAAAATGTTAAGCATATGAACAAGATCCCATACTTTATCGAACGTTTAACTTTGCTGTAATGGGTAATTGGTTCAAATAGTAGTGTTTCTGCAGACACTTCATCTAAGCTGATACTGCTGCTAGATGAGAACTTTTGTGGATAATTTCTCGCAAGATGGCTCAATTCCCAGTTCGCAACAAATCCATTAGAATCGAGTTTTCGTTTGTTCGGTAACATTCCATGGAAACTTGGATGTTGCCAGTTAGAAGACACTTCGAATAATGTATCTTCCGCAAGTGGTAGTAATGAAATACTCTTTGAACCTCTAAAATCTAAATCGAAATCCAACTCTAAAGGTATCCCCTCTAAACTCAATCGTAAAGGCGCGTGAAAACCAGCGGTAATTCCTTGATGACTGAGGCCAGTACCTGAACTCAACTCAAGCGGTTGTTGGTTAATAGTAAATTGACTTACTTTTTGAATTGCTCGGTTATCACTTACCCCAAAGCTAATGTAACTTTCTTGGGGATGGATCTCGACTAATGTTGGATGACTAAAGTCTACTTGGTCGAAGTTTGCCTTGCCTTTAATTTTTGCATTGTAGACCATCGCTTGATAAATGCCTCGATAGCGAAAGTCGTAGTCCAGATAGACCTGAACATCTAGCTGCTTCGGCAAAATAATCATTTTATCTTTTACTAATCTAGGAATTAAGTTAACTTTTTCTTCTCCGTTATCTAAAGTTACCTTGCTTTGATCAAAGACCTTATAAGTGTATGGAACAACCAATAGTGGTCCCGACACAACTTGACTATTTCCCCAAGTATCCCCTATTTCTTTAGTTACGTTGGAAAACAAATTCCCCCTTTCATTGCTAACACCTTCGAGTAACCCAAGTAAACTAAGACAACCGACCCCTAAAAACACAATTCCAACACCTTTGAAAAGAATCGGTAACTTGGTAAGGAGCTTTGTATAAAGAGTTTCCTCCCTCGCCTCGCCATTCTCACTATTTTCGGACGAAACAGTTTGAGAACTTCCTATAGGTGGTAAAAAGTTAGTTTGCCCAAACAACTTCTTTGCAAGAAAAAGCACAATCAGTCCAACTAATAAAATCAGAGCTAGTACAAATAAAATGGCTAATACTTCAAACATCATCAATTCCTCCTCTAAACACTATCGAAGAGCTAATTAGACAACTAGTAAAGGTCAATCGAATGACAACAAAATGACTTATTTCTGACGAATCACGAATAGAATCGGGCTTTTGAGGAATGTCAGCTTCGAGTAGCTGTACTAAATTCAATTAACCCGATATTCAATTTGGAGCAAGTTACTCCCTATATTCGGGCTTGTTTAAAGGTTTATTTTGAGATATTTGCTTCTCAGTCAGGCAAAAGTGGCATATAGTTTTAGGTCCACTTCATTGACGATCGGTTATTTGGACGTCGGAGTAACAACAGAGAGGGAGTTTTATGTTTAATTCAATAGGTATTAATGTTTTTATTAAGTTTGTGTTGGTCGGCTTTATCATTCTGACTAGCCTAAGCGGGGCTCAAAATAGACTTTGGGCTGAACAGCCCGTTCAAAAAGATGGTATCGATAAATCTAAGGCAGAAATTAAGAAATCTGATATCAAGAAGTCAGATCTCAAAAAAGCAACTAACAAACGATTAACCAATAAACAAAGAAAGCTGCTGAAAGATAAAATTAACTCACAAGGTCTTAATCCACAGCCCAGTCCCCCGTCAGAACGAACTTTACCTCAAAACCAGCCGGTATTAACAACGACTAATAAAACGACAGCTAGTTCCCAATTATTAACTAAGAAAGCGCGGGACAACAAAAACAATAATATGAAGCAAAATGGTCTGCAAACAATGAAAGGAAGTGCGGCGGTAGAGTTTACACTTCGAGGAATGACAAATGCTAAACCGGATAAAGGGTTCGCGAAACTCTGTAATAAAATCAAAGTCTACGCAAAAGTGCCGAATGCGAAACTAACTCAGATGAAACCAAAGCATGCACCTAAAATGATTGTGAGAGGGTCGGGATGGCGAAATTCCACGAGAGCTCATGGAAATGTTTGTAAAACTGAATTCAAGGCCTTTCCAGCAAATGAAGAAATTCATTTTATTGCAGCATTGAATGATCCAAAATACAAGCTTTCAAAGCTAGTTTTAAAAGAGACTTTTCTATTTAACAAAGAACAGAAAGTCTACTTTTCAATTGTTAAGAAATAATCTAGTCCAGAGGTGTTTGCTACCAAGATTATGCTAAGCACCTCTTCTATTTAAATAAAAAGAAAAGCTAACGGAACAATGATTCCAGCAACAACCCAACCTCCTTTTATTCCCCAAACACTATTTTTACCTTTCACCATAAATAGAGCAGATATTGCCAAAAACAATAGTAAAATAGCAAAAAAATCAGAGAAGTAAACCCATGCTTGACTTACTTCATTTAGGTGCAGTTTGTTAAAACTAGCAATGATTGGTCTTGGTGTTACAGTTTCAATAGTCGCTTGTTGTTGATTGAAATTGAGAAATACTGTGGTGTCTTTTTCCAAAAACAATTTATATCGACTTTCTGATTCCCAAAAGTTGGTCTTAATCTTTTTGGTGATTTCTAGTTGCTGCAATATTAACTGATCCAAGTCCGCGCTATTTTGCTGAGTTTTGTTAATTGAAATTTTCTTGACACTTAAGTCAACCTGATAGTTAGGATTCCAATCATCAATATGATTAACCGCCAAACCTGAAATAGAAAAGACAACAGTCATTCCAATGCAGAAGTACCCAATGTCACGATGCAGCGCTCTAAGCTTTCTGACAAATCCATTGGAGCGCTTAGTTCTTTTCATAAGAGAAGTATTTTAAGGTTGGAAAGTTGTTGGTTGATGGGGTTACTGCGAATTCAGTAGCCCTTTTTATTCTGTGATCGCTAAGAATTCTAGGACTGCTGATACTCGATAGTGACACCTGTTGGTACCAATTGGTAAATCGTCATTTCACCTGTAATAGAACTAGGGTCGAACTCCTCTTTAGCTTCTTCTGCCAAATGGGCAAAATACTCAATGGCTTTCGCTTTGCTCAACTTTATTGGAAATAGTTTACCTGTGGCGAAAGCTTTCTCCCCTCTAGCATTAAACGGAAAAACCATATCGCCATCTTTTACTTTAATTCTAAGAGTTTGAAATTTTTTATCTGAAGCAAGTTTCATCCAACAACCTCGCTTGCTGCAGACTGACACAATCGTACCAGCCACTGTCACTTCTTGATCAAGATAATTATTAGGAGAACTTAACAGAGTAGATATTGCGACCAATTTATCCATGTTGGCGCCAGTGCCAAAAGACTTATTTTCCAACGCCGAACTAGCGAAGCTAAAGAAATAGAGTAAGGCTGTTATTGCAAACGTTTTCATGGTGTCTTCCCTGATAGAAAATTGTTTTTATTACGCGTAAATTATATTGTAGGTCATATGATATAAGATATGTTTATAAATTACTAGCACCCAGTCAATAGACGTATCTATCTAGCGATTACTAATAAAAACCAATGATTACTGGTATTTGCTCATCTGGTTTTGCGGTTATTGAATAGATTTGTAAAATGTTTACAGAAAATAGCCTCATTTTTCAGCTATTATTTAACTATAACCAGTGAAATAAAGGCAACAAAAATGAAACTTAACTCTTTGATGGCTATTACTTTACTGAGTCTAATGCTCGGTTGTGGTGGTTCGGTTACAACCGAAGAAATACCGCCACCTCCTGAAAACTACACCATTTCAATTTCCGGCCCAGAAAATGATTTGGCGGTATTAAATCAGTCGGTTGGTTTGGTTTTAATGGCGGCAGAATCACCAATTTCAGATATTGATTGGACTCAAACTGCCGGGCCTAGCACTAATTTTCTTGGAGCTAATCGCAAAGTCATTGGTTTTGACGTAACAGAAGTTGGTAGCTATACCTTTCAAGTCAATTTTAGAGATTCAGCAGGCGGTGCTAGAAACGCCGAATACAGTTTTACAGTTGAGCAGTCAGAACCAGTTTACCTAAATGCACGACTCGATCACGAAGCTAACTCACAGGCAAAGATGTCCATTCGAGCTTATCAAAGTTTCCCTGAAGAAATGACCAGTATTGAATGGACTCAAACCGCTGGACCTAACGTTAATTTGGATGTGACTAACGAGTTGGCTTTATTCTTTACTGCGCCGACCGTTACTCAAGATACATTGCTTGAATTTGAAGTTACAGCCAGTGATTCTGTTGGCAATCAATCGGCTGACAAAGTGTATATTTTATTGGAGCCAGAAACGATTGACTCAGATTCTCATTTTAACTCAGGTCGATTTGAAGGCATTTCTCTTGCTGATGTCTATGCCTACAATCGCAATAGTCCCTACGCTGACGCATTGGAAACATGTATCTATTCCAACACCCAAACAAGTTATTGCAATTTAACCAAGTTACCTTTTATCGGCAGCCGTAACCCGACACCGACAGTCGATGAAATTATGGATCGGGTGCTAGTTTCCCATGATTGGATGGGAGCGCGTTTCCGAACCTTTTTAGAGGAAGTTGATATCGGAGACGACATAAAGAACTTATTGGGTGCCACTACTAGTATTGTGATTTCTTACGATATTAGACCTTCTTTTTTCTGGTCAGGAACGGGTGCTATTTATATGGACCCAAAGTACTTTTGGGTCACTCCGGAAGAGAGAGACACACTCAATGAAACACCAGACTTCCGCTCGGATTTTGGTGCAGAGCTATCTTTTGTTGATACGTGGCGAATTGTCAAAGACAATGACTACGCCTTCTATAATCCGCAAGTGACCAGCAGAGAAACTCGAACAACTACCGATTCTCGGTACTACGCTCTTCGAGTGTTGTATCATGAGTTAGCCCATGCAAACGACTTTTTCCCACCCCGAGCTTGGAGCGCTGCAGTAGGCTCTGATTTTCCATTTAGTTATGCAAATGCTAACGATCCAGATTCAACTCAACTCGCGGATGATTTCTCCTTAACCTCTCAAGAAATGACTGACCTCGCGCAAGTTCTATTTCAAGGAACCACCGCCACTCAGACACAAATTGAGTATTCTCCTACAGAGGTTGGTTCATTCTTCTTCCCCGATGATGCAACCAATACCTATAATTACAGCACTATCCGAGAAGATTATGCGATGCTTGCTGAGGAATATATGATGGGCTTTAGACACGGTGTGCTTTACGATCAAGCCATCACCGAAGGTCCTGCAGATTATATTGTGGCTCAGGGAGAGCGTGGTCGTGTCGGTCATTCCAGAATTACACCTCGAGCAGAATTTGTTATTTCAAATATTTTGCCAAGTGTTGACCTACAGGCGGCTTCAGCAACACTAGCGACTCCACTACAACTTGACACAGGTGTCAGTTGGTCGGACTCATTAGTGATCTCTTCTCAAGGTAAAGGTCTTAAACTTAAATCTAGCCGGCGAGAATTCCCGCTATTGACCGGTAAGGATTTTCATTTAGCTGAAGAACTTAAAATTAAGAAATAGCATTAGCCTCTATTTTTGACGAACAAGGACGTTTGTCGATTGTAGCTCAATTCTTTGGTATTCTTACCGTTTTACACTGTTCAGTTCTACGCTGTTCAGAACTGCTCTATTCAACACCACACTCTGCTACATAATTACCATCGTAAATAATTCACATTTAGCGCAAAACCCTTTGTTTTGGGCGCTATTTCCTAGCAAACAGCCTGACATTTGCTATGCTTTTTAGACCATATCTTGCGAGAACACCCTTTTGTATTATTTGAGACTATTTTCGAAAGCGACTTTAGTAACGGCCGCAAGCATGCTTTTATTTAGCTGCGCCCAACCTAACAAGGCGTTAAACCCTTCGTTCGCTAACAGCGTCGGACTAACTTCTACGACAGACAATAATTCAGTTAGCCTCGATACGCTAATTGATCAAAACCAAGATTCAGCCGAACTAGTAGTTGGTCAGCCGCTCTTGATAAACCCAATTTCTCAACCGGAAAAATGGCGAGTCACTCTGGGACGCCACGATTTTGCCAAGGTTGAGATCGATAGAGACCCACAAAAAGTCCAGCGCGAAATAAGTTTTAAAAGCGCGGGACAGTTTCGACTAACGGTTCATTCAGTTATTGCAAAAGGTCCCAAAGGTAGTACCGCACCAAATGTAATGCAACAACAGTTTACTGTCATAGTAAAGGAAAAATAAATCATGATGAAATCTAAACCAATACTAATGATATTTTTGGCGGCCGCTCTTCCTGCTGCTATTTTATTAAACGACTTTCAATCTGACACAACCTGTGCAGTAACGCCTTCGCAACAGCGTCAAAGTATTCTGGATTCAATTGATTTCGAGTTAGCAGAAAAATTGGAACGATTAAGAGGCGTTGACCAACAAGCATTGTGCGAAATGCCAATCGCGCTTTTAACTAAGGCGATCAATAGAATAGAGTCTCCTAAGCCCGATCATCCAGGTGAAGCCCGTTCATTTCGTTATCAACAACAGTTAAGTTTTCAAAGTAAAAGCACCGGCGAAATCAATATTGAAAACTGGCATAAATCGAGAGAAGAAGTCAACGCTAAGAAACAGCAAATTAACTTTACCGCAGGCATTAGTCCAGAGTTATGGGAATCAATCGGTCCGGGAAATATTGGTGGTCGAATTCGGTCTTTTGCCTTTGACCCAGACAACAGTGATCGAATTTATGCTGGTGCAGTAGCAGGTGGAGTATGGCTGACAGAAAATGCAGGAGCCAGTTGGGCACCTACCGATGACTTTATGGCCAACTTATCCATTAGCAGTTTGATTTTTGATCCAACAGATAGTGATGTTATTTATGCCGGAACCGGCGAGGGAACTTTTAATATTGATAACGTGAGAGGTCTCGGTATTTTTAAGTCAACCGATAAAGGGGTATCTTGGCATAGCTTGACAAATACTGCCGATAATTTCGATTTTTACTGGGTTAATCGTCTGACCATATCAAGCGACGCAAGCAGAGTATATGCTGCCACTCATACTGGAATATGGTACAGCAATGATGGCGGCACAATCTGGACATTAGCTTCTTCAGGCCGAACTTATGATGTTGATGTTAACCCAAATGACGATTCTAAACTGGTCGCTGGCAGAAGAGGATCTGCATTTTACTCGATCGATTCTGGCATCACTTGGAATCAAGCAAATGGTCTCTCTATCGCAACATCAAGCCGCGTGGAAATTGCCTACGCTCGCTCAAATCCTGACATAGTGTATGTTTCTGCTGACAACAATTCCGGTGAAATCTGGAAGAGCACCGACGGTGGACAAAACTATAGTTTGATCAATACCGGTAATTCTTTCTTAGGTGGCCAAGGTTGGTACGACAACGCACTGTGGGTTGACCCTGTTGACGCGAATCACGTTATTGTCGGTGGAATTGATCTATGGCGCAGTACTGATGGCGGCACCAATCTCAACAAAATTAGTACTTGGTGGCAAGCCCCTAACTCGGCACATGCCGATCATCACTTCGTGATGGAACATCCGGATTATGACGGTATTAATAACAAGCGTGTATTCTTTGCTAATGATGGCGGCATGTACGAGACGCCCGATATAACGGTGGCTCAGGATTCTGTAGGATGGCAAGAACTAAATAACAATTTGACCATCACCCAATTTTACGGAATTGGCGTCAGTCCTGACGGAACGGTTGTTGGTGGTACTCAAGATAACGGCACTTTAGTTTACAAAAACGACAGCGAGAATTGGACTGCAACTTTTGGTGGTGATGGCGGCTTCTCTGCGGCTGATCCTACCGACTCCAATTATCTTTACGGCGAATATGTTTACTTACAAATTCATCGAAGCACCAACGGTGGCTCAAGCTCTAGCTATATTTTTGATAGCCGCATGGAAACTGATGGGGCAAACTTTATCGCACCGTTTATCCTCGATCCGAATAATGAAAATCGACTACTTGGTGGTGCGGAAAGGTTGTGGCAAACCACCAATGCTAAAGACGCTTCGCCAGCTTGGAGCACCATCAAGGATGCCTCCCCGTCCAATTCGCCGATTAGTGCCATTGCAGTCTCATCAGGAAATAGTGACCTGATTTATGTAGGCCATAATGATGGTTCTCTTTATAAGACCAGTGACGGCACAGCGGCTACACCAACTTGGCAACAAGTAGCCAGTGTCGCAATGCCGGGTCGATATCTAATGAGGGTCGCGATAGACCCTATCGATAACGATATAGTCTACGCCTCGTTTGGTGGATACGAGTCAACTAATTTATGGAAAACGAGTGATGGAGGAACGACCTGGGTTTTAGCAACAGGAGTCGCTCCTAATAATATTCCACCAGCCCCCATTCGAGCTATCGCAATACACCCAACTCAAACTAACTTACTTTATGTTGGAACCGAGGTTGGTATTTTTAGTAGCGATGACGCTGGTGTCAGTTGGGATTTTGAAAACAACGGACCCGCCAATGTTTCCGTCGACGAACTAGTTTGGGGTGCGCAAGATATTCTTTATGCAGCGACACACGGACGCGGTGTTTTTTGGGCCGATGTATTTGATGACTCACCCAACCCTATCGCGTTTGCCTCACAAACAGATGTTGAGCGTTCGACACTAATTGAGTCTGAATTGCAGACGATCACGGGGTTAGGTGTTGAAGTAGATATAACGATTTCAGAAGGTGAATACTCTTTAGGTTGCACAGGGACTTACACTTCCACTGCAGGACGAGCCAATAACGGAGACACTGTTTGTGTCAGTCATACTAGTTCAGAGAACTATTGGGATAATGTCGTTACCGAGCTAACAGTGGGATCATCAACCTTCAATTTTGAATCGAGAACAATCGCCGATACAACACCTGATCCCTTTAGCTTTGACCCATTAGTTGATGTTGATTTAGGCGCTACGCAGACGTCCAACACAGTTACCATTACCGGTATTTCAAACCAAGTCGATATTAGTATTGACCAAGGTGAATACTCTATTGGGTGTGATGCTAATACGTTTACTAGCAATAACGGAACTATCCTTCTTGACCAAACAGTTTGCGTTCGCCACTCAGCATCGGCAGAAAACTTTGTCTCAACCACAACAACTCTAACCGTTGGTGAATCCTCGCAAGCTTTCCAATCGACGACCTTACCAGACACAGAACCGAACGTTTTTGGTTTCACCTCAGTGGATGAGGCTCCTTTGTCGGTGGTTCAAACCTCGGAGACAATTACTGCCTCAGGATTCCAAATTGATATTCCTATCTCAGTCACTAATGGAGAATATTCTTTAGATTGTGCAACTAATGGTTTCACTCAGGCCGCAGGCGTCATTTCACCGAATCAAACAGTTTGTATTCGCCATACTTCATCGGCAAATTACTTAACTGCGACCAGCACCCTGCTGAATATAAACGGGATAACCGCTTCCTATGTGTCGACAACCTCGCCGGACAGAGAACCCGATGATTTTAACTTTACCTCCGTCACCGATGTTGCACTGTCATCACAACAAACATCCAATTCAATTACTGTCACCGGCTTAGGTGTTGAAGTAGAAATTAGTGTCACTGGTGGTGAATTTTCAATTGGCTGTTCAAACTCTTTCTCATCAGCAAGTGCAATGATTTCAAACCAACAAACCGTTTGTGTAAGACACACTAGTTCAAGCTCAAACAGTGCGACCACAACCACCAGTTTAATGGTTGGTAGTAGTTCTGCGAGCTTTACCTCAACCACCGAGGCAGCTGAAACTAAATCGGGTGGAGGGGGAGCTCTCAATTGGATGATTATTCTTTGTCTACTAAGTCTTGTTTTCGCTCGAAAACCCTCGAGCAATAATCTGATTAGGTTAAAAGGGAACTATTAATTCTAATCGTTGAACACCTATTTCAATTTGAGATAGGTGTGAATTTTTCATAGTTTTGAATAAGAATTCACTCTAGTATTATTTTCATACTCTGTAACAAGGATGTTTAAAGTATGAAACCAATCTTAATTCTCGTTGTTTTTCTGCAGTCTATTCTCTTGACAGTTTTGTCAGTCAGTTATTTTTCCACGAACCAAAAGTTAGTACAAATCACACGTTTGCTCGCCGAAAACAATACTCGACAGAACGATTCCAAAATTCCAAAACAAGCTTACCTTACCCAACCGCAGCGACAAGAATCCGCCAATTATTCAAGTGATTTGCATGTTCTAACGACACAACATGAACAATTAGAACAGTTGGTTAAAGCCACTGTTGCTGAAACGTTACGCAGACAAAATATTCTTTCTCGAGAAACAGTCTTGCCTAGCAATCAACTCAGCGAAACGCCACAGAAAACCGAAGAATACTTCGCCCTTAACGAGCAAGTTTCTAATTATGTTTCCGTAGGTAATATAACACCGCAAGAGTTTTTAGCGCTCTCGCAACAAATGCTAAATATTCACCCGACACAACAGCAACAATTATTGATGCGTTTAGCTAGCGAGCTCAATAAACAATAATTTTTGCCAATCGGTATTTTGATCTAACTAATTTTCATCGACGACAAGGAGATCTTATGAAAATCAACAAAACTATCTTAGCTAGCTGTCTGGCTATAGCTTCGTTCACCACTAGTGCAGTCACTATTGTGCAGAATGCGGATAACAGTGGTTATGCCTATGGAATATTGGACCCAACTCAAACCGGCTCAATTACATGCGCTCGCTCCGAAGGTGTCGCCTATGATAGCTATTCGGCTTATACCAGTGTCTGGTGCTCTGCCTATGACGGCTCAGGCGAAAGCGCATTTTGTTTCACAAGTAATCCTGACTTTGCCAAAGCAATACAAGGTTTAAGTGACTCGGGACGCCTTTTGTTTCGCTGGTCTACCACAGGAGAGTGTAGCGCAATGCAAATCGTGAACTCAACGACCTACTTGCCAGCGCCCTAACTATTGACTATGGGAGCTTTTTGCAGCTTCCATAGACTTTGTTAAAAAGCCTTTCTAGCTGTCAATTTGCTGTCATATTTGCTGGTTATTCTCGAATCAAAATTAACTAACCGAGACATAATGATGAAAGAGTGGCAAAACGATGAAAGTGTGTTAGAGGAAATATTTCCAAGTAGTAAATACTTGGATCGGAATTTATCGAATTCTCGTAAGAAGAAATATCAGTGGCGCGATGTAGAAATCGCAAAAGAAAAACTAAAGCTCAAAAACGAGTTATTGGCACTGAGGAATTATCATTAACCCAAACTCAAACTCAATTATTAATTTGAAGAGGCAAGTTATGAAAAAAGAAAAATCAGGAAGCGGAGAACAAGATAGTCATTTCCGCAAGTTGCTTAGAAAGAAACTAAGACGAAAGTAGTCGCAATCCATCGCAACTAGTATAGCTCTTTAAGTTATCTCATGAGAGATGAAACTGTGCGAGAAACATTCATCGCACCTTCTTTGATTTCCACCATTACTCTATTAACTGCTGAGATTTGTTCATTACTTTCATCCACACTTTGACTAACAATTGCCATATTTCCCGTAACGTCGCTAGTCAATCCCTTATTCACTTCAACTACTTGCTCTATTTCTAAAGTAGACTGACTTGTTCGACTAGCTAAAGAACGTACTTCGTCGGCGACAACCGCAAACCCTCTCCCCTGCTCGCCAGCTCTGGCAGCCTCGATTGCCGCATTTAGGGCAAGTAAATTGGTTTGATCAGCGATCCCTCGAATAGTCGATACAATTGTTTCTATGTTTCTAGACTGCTCATTAAGCTGCTCCAATAACTCATTAGTTTGGTGCATTTGTTCATTGATAAATGTAGACTTTTCTACCGTCGCATTAAGCAACTCTTCCGCCTGCACAGAGATTTGAGCGGTTTCTTCCGCAGTTGAAAATGACATCTCAGCAGCTTCTTCGACCGCAGCATTTTTTTGTACTTGCGCAGTAATATCCGAAGCAAACTTTATGATTTTTTCTACTTTACCGGAAGGCCCAACAACGGGGTTATATGACGCCTCTAACCAAATTCTTCGACCATCCGCATCGAATCGTTCGAAGGTACCTGAACGGTACTGGCCAGCCGCTAGATTACTCCAGAAATCAGGGTTTTCTTGGTAGAACTTTTCATCGCAAAACATTCGATGATGCTTACCTGCGATTTCATTTAAAGTGTAGCCTGTGGCATCTAGAAAATTCCTATTGGCAGTCACAATGGTGCCATCGGTTTTAAATTCAATTGAAGCCATTGAGTTGTCCAAAGCCTTTTCGATGGCTTTTAGCGCTTCAAGCTGGCTGTAAGACTCAGTGGCATCGGAAGCGATCTTTCGAATGTTTACTAATTTACCATCGCTATTAGCTATAGGAAAGTAAGTCGCTTCTAGCCAAATCGGTTCACCATTCTTCTTCACTCTCTGAAACATACCACGATGGCACTCACCGCTGTTCAAACGTTTCCAAAACTCTTGATATTCAGCACTGGAAGCATAGGTTTTATCACAGAAAATCTTATGATGCTGCCCCTTTACCTCTTCCTCGCTATATCCCATGGTCTGAAGGAATAAACCATTAACTTCTACTACTTTGCCATCCGGCGTAAATAGAATAGAAGCAACGTTTTTATTAATAGAATCAATCGTGGACTGTGCAATTGCTAGCTTTGCTCGGCAAGCAGCTAACTCTTCATTATTCTTTTTATTGAGAAAATCGAACATAGTAACTTTTTCGTAACCTCTTGAAATTTAATACAATAATTCCATCACAAAGTCGGTTTCTCTAAATTACATAGTAAGATATGTATGCACTCGATTAAATAAACCTACCTTATTAATGAATAAGTATAGACAATATTTAATCGAATTTTATAAAATATTCGGCCTGCGCTAAGCCTCTTCGAAAGTGAGTGAGCGATCGGCTCCCTGACGTAATACGATGGATGTCGCGGGTAACAAAAGCTCTAAACAGATTTGAGTTTAATCAGCCAATCTTAAGACACATCATTAAGTCATTTTGAATGGCGTTGCCTAATCTAAATTCGTGCTGTCCGAATTCTTCAAAACCACACTTTTGATAAAATTGGATAGCTCTGAGGTTTTCCTCCCAAACTCCTAACCAAAGATATTCAGATTGGTAGGAACGGGCTAAGCTGACCGCTTTACTGTAAAGCTTCTGCGCAATGCCTTGGCCATGAAAATCTGCGATGACGTAGATTCTTTCAATCTCCAACGAATTCTGTAATGGCCGTTCTGTCTGAGTATTTCCTCGATTGACTTTAAGATAACCAACCCAACGACTATCGATTTTAGCCGAATAGAACTCTGAACCCAGAGAATAAAACTCCTCGTTAAAACGCTCCGGGCTGAAGTTTTCTGACATATATTTTCGCATATCAGATTCAGAATTAACGGCTGCATAGGTCTCGAGAAAGGTCCGCTTTGCGAACTCCAAGAGTTCACTAGTTTCGAAAGATTGTACTTTTTCTATTTTAACCAGTTCTTCTGGATTCACGTTTTCAGGACCTTTCATTCAAGTTTTTTAAGCGAGGTTAACTATAAACCCAATAACAACCTTTCCGGCTCTTCGAGCAACTGTTTAATTGTGACTAAGAACCCTACTGCTTCTTTACCATCAATCAGTCGATGATCATAAGACAATGCTAAATACATCATTGGCAAAATGACAACCTCGCCATTAACCGCCATCGGTCTATCTTGTATTTTATGCATGCCTAGAATGGCAGTTTGCGGTGGATTAACAATTGGGGTGGACATTAACGAACCAAATACACCACCGTTAGACACGGTAAATGTTCCACCAATCATATCCTCCATTGAAAGTTTGCCATCTCGAGCTTGCACGCCATAATGACGTATTCCGCTTTCAACTTCCGCTAAGCTCATTTGATCCACGTCTCTAAGTACGGGAACGACTAGTCCTCTTGGAGAAGATACCGCAACACCAACATCTTGATAACTGTGGTAAATAATATCATTTCCATCAATAGAGGCATTCACTGCAGGAAAGCGTTTTAACGCTTCCACAGAGGCTCGGACAAAGAAAGACATAAAACCTAACTTAACATCGTGGCGTTTTTCAAAATCATCTTTGTACTTAGCTCGAAGCTCCATAATCGGCTTCATATTCACTTCATTAAAAGTGGTTAACATCGCCATATTTTGTTGCGCTTCGACAAGTCGATTAGCTATTTTGGCGCGTAAACGCGACATAGGTTCTCGCCTTTCAACTCTCTCAAATTGGGCAGTGGTTTCTGCTGGAGCTGCAGCCGGTTGCTTTGATGGTGTCGGCTTCGATCGATTTTCAATATAGGCTTGCACATCTTCTTTAGTGATACGGCCATTCTTTCCAGTTCCCTCAATTAAATCGGGATTGACGTCGTATTCGCTAATCAATTTTCTAATCGAAGGGCTTAATCCCAAATCGGAATTTGCTTCTGCTTCATTAACGGCTGTTTTCTCAGTTGTATCAGCTTTGTCGGTTTTTGTTCCAGAGCCACTACCGGCCTCAAACTGTGCGATCACTTCGTCACTTAAGACGGTAGAATCTTCAGGTTTCAATATGCTGGTTAAAACCCCATCTTCTGTCGCAGCGACTTCAATAATCACTTTATCAGTTTCGACTTCGACTAAAATTTCGTCCCTAACGAACGACTCGCCAACACTTTTATGCCAAGTAGCAATCGTTCCGTCGGCAATAGACTCTGGAAATGTAGGTGCTTTAATTTCAGTTGCCATGGTGGCTCCTTTGATGTTTTATCTAAATTTTTAGTAACTGGTGGTTAACAATAAGCGTAACGGTAATGAACTAAAATTCTTAACCTGTAATTGCTTGATTAATAAATTCTTCTAACTGTTTTAAATGCAATGCCATATAACCAGCCGCTGGTGCAGCAGATGCTTCGCGCCCAGCAAACTCGAGATAAAGTTTGTCATTGTGTCGACTGATCACTTCGCGTAAATGGTGTTGAGTGCTATACCAAGCCCCCTGATTTTTTGGTTCTTCTTGACACCAAAGAACTTTCTTAACGTTTTTGTAAGGTGCTATCGCCTCTGCCAACTCTTGGTCAGGAAATGGGTAAAGCTGTTCTACTCGAACAATCGCAATATTGGTAGCGTTAATTTGTTGTCGTTTTTCAATTAAATCGTAATAAACGCGACCACTACAGATAATTAAGCGCTCGACCTCGTTCGGTGGTAACGCTTCAGTCTCAGCAATAACATTTTTAAATGATCCTTCGGCCAGTTCTTGCATGGTTGAAACCGCATGTTTATGACGCAATAAACTTTTGGGTGACATCACTATTAGCGGACGCCTTAACGGACGAATAATTTGTCGTCGAAGTAAATGGTAGATCTGCGCCGGGGTAGTCGGCACACAAACTTGAATATTGTTTTCCGCACACATTTGTAGGAAACGTTCTAGTCTGGCAGATGAATGCTCTGGACCTTGTCCCTCGTAACCATGAGGTAAAAGCATGGTCAAGCCACAAAGCCTTCCCCATTTATGTTCGCCGCTGGTGATAAATTGATCAATGATCATTTGAGCACCATTCGCAAAATCGCCAAATTGAGCTTCCCAAATGACCATGGTATTAGGATTGGTCGTTGCGTAACCATACTCAAACCCAAGGACCGCTAGTTCCGACAATAGTGAATCATACAAACTAAATCGTCGATCAACCGCAGCAAGGTGTTGCAACGGGATATAACTTTCACCGGTTTTTTGATCGTGTAACACCGCATGTCGATGAGAGAATGTTCCGCGCCCCACATCTTGCCCGGTAATTCGAACCGAATGACCTTGTTTCAAAATGGTTGCGTAAGCGAGAGTTTCTGCAAATCCCCAATTGATTGGCAACTCGCCTTTCGCCATTAACAACCGATCGGTGATCACTTTTTTGACTTGTCGTTGCAAGGTCAAGCTTTCAGGCAGTTGATTAAATTCAGCGGCGAGAGCAACAAGTGCTGATTGCTCGTAAGTAGTATCCCCTTTGCTAGTCCAGTCATGGCCTAAGTAGGGTGTCCAATCAAAATGTAAACCTACGTCGGGAGTTGATACTAAGTTTTTGACCACATTATCGCCAGCAATTAGTTTTTCCCGATATTCGTCGGCTAACTGTTTCACTTGTTGCTCGGTCGAGTCACCATGCTGAATTAATTGTTGGCTGTATTGAGTGAGCACACTCGGCAAGCTCTTAATGGTTTTGTACATTAATGGCTGAGTACCAGACGGTTCATCTGCTTCATTGTGACCACGTCGGCGGTAACACACTAAATCAATAACCACATCCTTATGAAATTGATTGCGGTAATCGATGGCTAACTGACTAACATAGAAAACCGCTTCTGGGTCGTCGCCATTCACATGCAAAATGGGCGCTTCAACCACTTTGGCAACATCGCTACAATATTCGGTTGAACGAGCATCTTCTTTCTTGCTGGTGGTAAAGCCTACTTGGTTATTAATAATAATATGAATAGTTCCGCCGGTTTTATAGGCGCGGGTCTGTGACATTTGCAAGGTTTCCATCACCACACCTTGACCCGAAAACGCAGCATCACCATGTATGCTGATGGGTAAAACGGTATCGCCAGCCTGATCGCTGCGTTTGTCCTGACGAGCCCTAACAGACCCTTGTACTACCGGAGCAACAATTTCTAAATGACTTGGATTAAACGCCAAAGCGAGATGGACTTCGCCACCACTCGTCATCAAGTTACTAGAGAAGCCTTGATGGTATTTAACATCGCCAGAGCCCATCGTGTACTCAGCGGTACCATCGAATTCTTCAATGAGTCCAGAAGACTTTTTACCTAAAATATTGACCAATACATTTAGTCGTCCGCGATGAGCCATACCAATCACTATCTCTTTGGTTTGATGGACTCCGGCTTTTTCAATCAATTGGTCAAGAATGGGGATCAGGCTTTCACCGCCTTCCAACCCAAAGCGCTTAGTGCCTGGGTATTTCACCCCCAGGTATTTTTCTAAGCCTTCAGCCGCAGTAAGGCGCTCGAGAATATGGTGTTTTGTGGTCTGGTCGATTTTAGGGTGAGACTGAGTGGACTCCAGTCTATGCTGAAACCAACGAGTCTCTTCACTATCCACTATATGCATAAACTCAGCACCAATGGAGGTACAGTAAGTTCTTTCTAACGCTTCAATAATCGTTCTTAATGAGGCATTGGGCTGATCCATAAACATCGACTTGGTTTGAAACTCAGTATCTAAATCACTTTTCGATAATCCATGAAACTCGAGTTGTAAATCAGAGACTTCAGTTCGCTGAAGCAACCCTAGCGGGTCGATCTGCGCTTTTTGATGACCTCTGACTCGATAAGCATCAATCAATTCCGTTACCGCTATTTGCTTGCTCTCATGAACTAACGAGACGCTATCAGCCGAAAGGCCAGCTTGATTAGGTGAATAAACGCGTTTTGCGTTAGCCAGCTTAAGAAACTCTGCTCTAATCGAAGAATGACAAGGTTCGTGGGGTTGCTGGGTAGTATCTAGTTGTGACTCAAAGTATTCTCGCCACTCTTCTGGCACCGACAACTTGTCGGCAACAAATTGTTCATACAAGCTCTCGACATAATTAGCACTCGCACCAGAAAGGTGACTTGAATGCTGCATACGCTGTAGGTAATTTTCGGACATATTCTGTTCCAGTTATTAGCTATTTAATCTGTTGAATGGTTTCGGCTTTCAAATTCCGAGCGGAGCAATTATATCGAATATTTCTGGCAGTTGAATTATTGATCGCCATTTATTATTGCAGTTCTTAGATATATTCTAACCTAGCAGAGGATTACTTGGGTTCATAGTCAGTTTTAGACAGTTGTAGAGTAATTTCGATAATTGCTGAAAATAACTAGTTATAGTGTAGTCTGAAAAGCAGTAAAAAAGATATTAATATCAAGTTATCGACCAATTTTATCCTATCGAATCACTACCCAATCCAATTGACGGGCTAAACTGACAACACATTCATAAGCCAGCCAATTAGAAGAACTTGAGGTACAGTGATAAGAGGAAGAAACAATGCGATTTTCCAACTCTTCATGGTGTCTTTTATCACCATCACTTCGGTATAATCGGTAGCTGCGCCCGCCATTAAAAAGGTGAAGGCATTGCCCGGAGCGCCAGCCCTATTTAATAGGTCAGCAGCAATCGGTGTTGAGCCTTCCGAGCAAACCTCTATGATAGTTGCCGCGGCTAAGGTTAAAAACAAACCTGCGACGCTTGCTCCAAACCATTGGTCAAATATTTCCACCGGAACAAAGGCGCGAATTAACGCCACCAAAACGACTCCAAACATTATCCAGCGAATAACCATGCGCGCGCCTTTGACGCCATCCCAAAGCATTTCAGCGGTGGCTTTTAACGAATAGTCTCCATTTTTTATTAAATCTCTTAATGTTTTGTTAAGGCTAAAGTCTTTTGGCAACTCTTTCTTGTGGGGATTTGCAGGAAGGGTACCGTTTAGTTCTAAATGATCGAATATGATCCCACTAACCCAAGCGATCAGCATTGAAAAGATTATGAACAATAGAGTCCAAGGCAGGCCAATCAATCCGATTAATATCAATGTTAAAGTGAATGAATTCCATGGGCTAGCAATTAGAAATGCCATCACTTGACCAAGGCTTGCTCCACGTTCATAGAGTTTCATCGCGACCATTAGAATTCCGTGATTGCATAAATCAAGCATTAGACCGGCTAGAGTTGCTCGAACGATACCTCTTTTGGTATGGCCTGGTCCTAATGCGCAAACCACAACTTCTCTTGGGATCCGGTTTAACCACCCAACAACCACAACCCCAAATAAAATCCCCCACCACATCGCGGCCAACATCTCAGTCGAGGTATTTGCCATGATGGTCAACCACGGGAATTTGGAATCTGTTAAGCTGGAATCGTGAATCGCATGCGGCTGTTGCGAAAATAGTTGGACTAGGACGAGCAGAAAAACAAGGCTTGTCGAGCCCCAAAGAATCCAATCAAATCTAGGCTTCTTTTGTGAAGGGCAACAGTCACCCGAATGACTAGATTCGGGCTTGTTCGGTTCAGGACTCTTTGTTTGATGACAATTACTCATCGCCAACTGCTCTTTGAATGTATCGCTCTTTGCGAGCTTGGTATTGATGATTGTACGCTATTCTTCCAGTCTATGCAGATGCTCTGCATCGAGCTATGGCAGTTGCGAGTTGCGAGTCATTAGAGCTTAGAATTCGTAGACTTACGAAATTTATAGATAAATCGACTCGTCCGCCAACGAATCTTGGGATCAAAAACGGACGTATCTAATGTATCATTCGGATTTCTTAAGTAAAAAGCTTCTTCGAGTAATTTAAATCCAACTTGTTGCAACTCAAACAAGACGATATTGGGATCGATTCTATGTAGAGTGTTCGCAGCGTGATAACCCGATCCAGGTTTTGCAATATGATCAATTACCACTAGAACACCATCATCTTTAAGCGCCCTTTTAACATTCTTAAAAGCAGCCATAAAATCGACATTTTCATTCCGTAGTGTTTCTAGTTTTCCATTCCTAGTTCGATGAGTGAAATAGAGATCATGATAGTTAATACCCATAAAAGCAACGTCTAAGCTTTTTTCAGGTATCTGTATATGGGCGATCCCGACTTGATCAATGCGGATAACGTTTTTAAGACGGTTATTTTTGGTTCTTTCAGATAGCTCCTTACCACCAAAACGCCAGGTTAGCTCGTCATTATGAGCATAGACTAAACCGTCATCGCCAACGAGGCTGGAAAAAAGTTCTGTGTACCAGCCACCACCGGCATAAATATCCAGAACATGATCACCCTTTGATAAATTTATATAGGCCAATATTTTTTCGGGCCTACGTCCTAAATCGTTCGCTTTGTCTCCAGCTAAACGTGTAGCACTCTCAAGAGTTTCTTGGATTTGTTGTTCGGTTATTTTCTCGGACGTTTTACTACTTGACTGTTCGCTGAGGAATAGAAGAAGTACAGATAGCGAGTAATAAATATATTTGTGCATGACTCTTTCTCTTAATTAAGTTGGGAGCCATACTAACTTTAGTTTAATGGTCGCTTAGGTTTAATCGACGAATTTGTGATATTTGAAGACAAAATGGTGTTTTGAGTATTTTTCGACAATAGCCCACTAATAAACTTTTAGATAGCCATTAAAACTCGAAGCTAGCACCAACCCTACCTCAGTCCAAAACTCGCAGACTAAACATTTCATCCAAATATTTCTCATCTAGAGTATGATGCCACAGGCCCGTTTTTTGACCTTTGTCACGTGCTATTTCTCCGATTCGACCGGGATTATATTTGAGAGGTGTATCGATTTGGTAGTCTGCGATTTCGTCTTTATAGGCTTCGAGGGGCGAAATAATACTCCATCCTCGCTTTCTTAATTCATCGACTAGATCACCAATAAACAATGCTGATATATCCATCTCATGCAATAACAACACATGCTTTGGTGAACGCCCTAGTCTCGTCACAGCCATCTGGTCATAGTATTCAATGCTTTCCATTATCATATCAACATAGAAGGCCTTCATTCGTCCCATATCAACTTCTTCGCCCTTCTTTATTGCCCGTTGAAAAAGAACTTCTATGTACCAATCGTAATTATTTAAGGTTATGTAAGCATTCCGATAACCGTGCTCTCGCAATAACTGTCTCATTCCATCTCGCTTCAAGCGTGTATCCCCTTCCCTCAGATAAGGAAAGCGAAATAGTTTAGAGTAGTTGTCAAAGGATTTGAGTTTGTTATGAGCCATTAGAAAATCTTGAGAAAAATTTTCAAGGGTCAACTGATTAATATTTGGATGGCTGTGGGTATGGTTGGCAATGATATGTCCGGCTTTAGCATAACGGTTAAGCCGCTCTATACCTTCTTTGTTCAATCGTTCGCTCACTGAGAAAAAAGCAACCTGTTTTACATGATGGCTACGTAGTTCATCAATTAATTTTTTAGACCGAGTATTACCGTCGAAATACCCTTTTGCGTGACGAGGTGAATCGTCAAAAGTAATAGCGATTTCTTTTGAGTAAGCCAAGTGAGAAAAGCACGGAGTCATTATTAGAAAGTAGACAAATATCTTAGATAAATTCATAGAATCTTATTTCAGGTTAGCTATGCAAGCTGACTCTAGCATGAAAGCTACTAGTTTAGTCAAGAGGTATAAGTTTTCGCTTATCGCTCTAAAGCTTAATGCGGGCAATCAACGGCAAGTGATCCGAGCCAACATTTTTCCCTGAGTACATATTGACCACATTAATATCCTCAGAAACCATTACATGATCAATTGGTATACTCATTGGATAAAAACCAGCTGGCCATGTTGGAACTACACCGACTCCTTTTCTCGCATCAACCAATCCAGAATTGTTTGTGAGTGGTTTATAAAATGCCGACCAAGGAGTAATGTTTAAATCTCCTACGAGTATGCGAGGGCCTTTTGTTGAATTGATTAGGTTCGAAATAGCATCAATTTGGGCATTTCTAACTCGAAAGTAATATGGGCTGATCGGCGGTAAAGTGTGACTAGTAACAAGGGTAAAATTTTTATCCTCAATGGCAATCAATGCTTTTATCGATGGAACGGTAGATTCACCAAGGTATAAAAACTCTGAGCTAATAATAGGTAGTTTACTATAAACTGCGATACCGAAATTGTCTTCTCTCGAACGAACCACGTGGTGAGGATATGCGGCACTCAAAGAAGATATATCTTCAATCCATCGTTTGTTAACTTCTTGCAAAACTAAGATGTCAGGCGACTGTTCTGATACTTGCTTTAACAACAGTTCCGAATTTGGATTGCTCGATTGAACATTACTATGAAAAACCGTTATTTCCACGCCAGTCAGTTCGTCAATCTTATTACTGTCGCTCAAATAAATATGACCAACAAAAATTGCGTTCAAGAATGCAGAGCTAAATGCTAGAGCTGCCCAAAGTAGTTCTTTTTTTAATAGAAAAATAGAACAAAATAATAAGGATAATACTAAATACTGAAAGCGAAAATGAACAAAGAGTTCGAAGTACAGGCTATATACGTCTAGTAGGCCGATGATGCTTGCTATAGCGACAAGTGAAGTAAATAGTTTTGATAGCCTATCGAAAGAGACTTCTCCTAAGTTGACCTGCATAGTAATAATTACCGTTTAGTAGAGCGGGCTTTATACCTTCAGTTCCATGTTAATTTCAGCTTATTCTAATTTCCTTGGCGGACAAAAGCGGACACTTGATTACAGCCCCCTTGATTAGAAACCACAACGATTACTAAGTAAAAAGGCATAGGCCACATTCGTTTGACCAACTCGAACTTACGAATCCTCTGCGTACCTAATTTCCATTCGTCTCAAATAGAATATAGCTATTGAGATTGAGATGGTTGCAAGTAAAAGGATGCCAAACACCGATACCCATAAGGGTAAAGGTTCGGCGACCACCGCCAATGGAAGAAGTCCTTGCTGTTCAATAAAAACAGGCATGAGATTCTTAAGGTAATAAACCACGCTGATAACTTTTAGCGCAGGAGGAAGGAGAAAATTAATAATTTCCCAGCCGGCAACAGCAAGCACCGGAATGAGCGGATTGCGAAATACAAGGCCGGTAGCCATAAATACACTACCGTAGCCCATGCACGCTAAGAAAGTCATCAATAAATAAGACGATAATTGCTCAAGCGCAATTCCACTACTAAGGTCGGTAATTAATCTTGTCAAGCCAAAGGGTAGGTATATCACCAGGTAACAAACAATCGTCGCCAATCCAAATAATAAAAAGGCCGAAATCAACCCTCCTATAAACCGACCCAGTATTAGTATTTCTCGTTTGACCGGTGCTAGCATTGGGTAGTGAATACTGCGCTCTAAAATTTCACCACGTACTAAACTGGTGAACATTAATGCGTTACCGATATATAAGATTGCAGCCAATATGAAAGTAGAATAAACGATACCAAATGTCATACGGGCTTGGTTAATATTGCTCACAAATTTATCATCATCCGAGTTCATTGACTCTATCCCAATCATCGTCAACAAGCCTAGAGGAAGTAAAATCAGCACTAAAGCGACCAATACTCTTTTCGAGAATATAGAACGCTGAATCGCAGGAGCCAACACGGCGATAAATTGGCGCCACCAAAGTGATAAGCCTGGTTCAGGCAATGCCGGTCTAAAATCTAAATGACCATTTGTATTATTAGCTTTTTGGTTGGTTATTAGTTTACTCATATAACTTACGAAGCCACCTTATCTTGAACAATTAAATGTCTATAAACGGCTTCCACGGCTTCATCCGCCGGACCGATAGCATCTATCGTCCAACCTTTTGATAAAACAGATTCGTTAAAGACCGAAAAAAAGGCGTCTGCATTGGTCGTTTGAATAAATAAACCCAATCTATCCCTATGCAGTTGCGCTTCAATAACATGCTCAAAATCAAATACGACGGCGGCGATATTCGATGCATTTACACTCCGAATAAATATTTTCATGGGTTCGCCGGTTTCGGCACGAATTCCGGCGGCATCGCCTTCCGCTAATAAATAACCACCATCAATTAAAACAACTTGGTCTGACATTAGGTCGACTTCGTTTAATACATGGCTGGAAACAATAACGCTAACTCCTTCCGCGGCAAATTCTCGAAACAATGCGTTAACTTGCGCTCGCGCGATAGGGTCTAGGCCATTTAATGGTTCATCCAAAATTAGGACTTTAGGGTTGTGACAAAAAGACTGCGCTAACCGTATTCTTTGTCGTAAACCTTTACTGTAACTTTCCACCGAATCATCGGCAACATCGCTCATGTCAACACGCGCTATCGCTCGACTGGCAAGCTCATCGGAGTCTGGCTCTGAGTATCCATGTAATCGTAAGGATTTTTTAATGAACCCTCGACCAGTGACGCCGGTTGGAAATTGATCGTACTGTGTACAATATCCTACCAAACGATAAAACCGTTCAGGTTGAGATGGTGTGATTCCACAAATAGAAACCGTGCCTCGATTAGGTCGAACTAAACCTGCCATCAAATTCATTAAGGTAGACTTACCTGCTCCGTTGGGGCCAACCACTCCGGTAATCCCTGGATAAAATTCTAAGTTAACACCATTAACTCCTAGAATTTCTCCATAAAATTTGGATACCCCTTTGAGTTCAACGGTCGCTTTTGTTTGACCCGTCGTATTTTCGGTAGCCTTCATGATACCACCTCCAAGCCTCGGATCCGCCTATATAATATGAGCGTTGAGAGCGTGAAAACCAAAGCAAAAACCGATAGAGAGGCACCAAAAGAAACAACTGAAAAACCGTCTAGTCGAAAAGTCGCTTGAACCACCACCGCTAGCGATTCAAAGAGACTGAATAGTTTTCCATGCCAAGTGCCGAAAAGCTCGTTAACAAGCGCCCCAAAGCCAGAACCAACAAAAACAATTCCGAAGAAAAACAACCCCGCGACAGGCGCCCATTTTACGCAAGCGGATATCGCCAAGGACATCATTGAAAGTGAAAGAATCCATATTAAAGAAGTACTAATGACCGCAAATATCAAGTGAGAGTTCTGACTAAGCCAAGGACCATCGACCATCGAAGCTTGAAACAAAATAAGTAGCGTACTGGGTATCCAACTAATCAATGAGCTTAAGGAAACTAACACAAGTAGTTTTCCAACGACATAACTGGTTTTAGTGATCGGTCTTGATAAATAAAGTGACAGAGCGCTATTGCGAAAATCCGGAGATATTAGTTTAGGGCCGATAAACATTATCAAAGCAAAGACAAAAAACAACTGCGGCCTTAGCATGTAAGTTGCGAAAAATTCGGCGTCAATAACAACTAACTCATTAAGCGGAATTTCTAACTGCATTAATGTATCGAAATTGTAATGAAGATAAATAACGCACATCACTGCAAAGGATGGCAATAGGCAAACAAGCATAAATGATAAGAATAATCGTGAACTCAGTATAGAGTCGAGTGAGTATCTGAAAATCACCAGCGGTCGCGCATATATTGACGATAGTTCGCCAGAATAATTACAGTAAGCTTTTTGAAAAATAGCCATTTGTATCTCTTCTAGAATATTCTAGTTTTATAATTATTGAATTCATTCAGAATCCATCGCACGGAAAAAGACATCTTCCAAAGAATCACTCTTATGATCGAGTTGACGAATTTGAACCGATAATTCTTGTGCTAAGGCATACAAATGACGAATACTTATATCCTCTGGCAACACCACCTTAATATGTCGACGGCTCGGCCTGGCGACTTCACATCCCCATTCCCGCAATCCATTGACAAAATTGTCTTCATCGCCACGAACTTGTAACAACAGGAATTTACGATTATTTTGTCGCTCTTCTTCCAAATTGCAATAGGTCGCTATCTTTCCTTTTTTTAGCACTAATACTTCGTCACAACAACTTTCAACATCTTGCAACAAGTGTGAGGCTATGATGATGCGTGTTTTGCCTGAATCTCGAATTTCTCGAATTAAATTAAGCATTCGCGCGCGGGCAGGAGGATCGAGACCGTTGGTGGGTTCATCTAAAAACAAAAGCTTGGGCCCATGAACAATAGCCTGAGCCAATTTTGCCAATTGTTTCATACCTAAAGAATAGGAATCCAAAGTGCGATATCGAGCCTCACCGAGGCCCACATAAAAGTAGACTTCATGAGCCCGTTCTAACGCATCACGTGGATTTAGACCGGAGAGTTCAGCCATTAATCGAACGAACCGAATTCCCGTCATTCCCGAAATAAACGAGTCTCGTTCAGGCATGTAACCAATGACGCCGTGGACTTTGTTTTTCTGTTTAAATACGTCATAACCAAAAATGCGAGCGGTACCGCCGCTCGGTCGAGTGAAACCTAACAACGTATTGAGTAGAGTCGTTTTTCCGGCTCCGTTTGGTCCCAGCAGCCCGATACAACGACCATCAACTTTAGCACTAAGTTGATTAAGAACTGGCTTACCAAAGCTGACACTGAGATTATCTAACTCGATAACTGGTGACTCTTTGTTCGATGACCTAGAAACACTCGTTTGCTTCTCACGAGCAGTTGAATCTGTTTCGACGGCAACAGCTAACTGTTGACTATCGTCCGAGCGGTACTGATGGGACTTATCCGTCAAAACATGACTCTCCTTTATTTTTTCTTTTTCTACCTGCTTTGTAGTTACATCCATTCTTTGGTCTCTAACGAAAAAAGATTAGGTTTACTTAAGTTTAAAAAGAAACGACTGAGCCGCTCCTAATTAGTTTCTTGTTCATTTTCAGAGGTCTCATTGAACAGTTCCTCGTTACCTAACAATATACCGGCTAATGATTGCATACTCATAATGGATGAAATATCAGGAAAGAAATTACCCGAATGAGTTAATCGTATACTTTCTGGATGCCCGGTTAAAGTCAAAATTGACGGTTCTATATTTTCTCCGCGAATTTTCTGAAAATCTTTATGTTGCTCTCGCGATAAACCTTTTGGCAAACTCTTGGTAAGGTCGCTCAATAACTGATCTAATCGGCTATAATTCAATGCTGATACATCAAAGCTCCCACCTCGAGCTATCAAAGACTGAAACGTTTGACTCGATAACAAGCCGATACCACTGTGGTATTGATTGATTGCGCGTTCAAGAAATGCTGCATTAGGCGTGGCGATTAAGTAGCCATCCAAATACGCATAACTGATACTAACTTGAGCAGTATTTTTCGCTTCACTAGCATTCGACATTATTGACAGCGAAACTTGATAGGCATTATAGCTACCCAAGTCAATGGGAACGATTTCAAAATGTTTATCCGATTCTGACATTTGACTATTGGCACTATTAACTATCTGATTAATGGTTTCCTGTAATAAAGTTTCATCGTTGACTTCAATCACTATCTTCCAGGATGGCGTTGGTAAAGCTGGACCATCAAAACCAAAGGCCACTTCGCCCCCCACGCTCATTAGCAAATCTTCACTCAACTTAACTGCCATCTCGCTTTCAGTAGACACTTCGTCCCAAGACTCGCCACTAATTTGCTTAACCTCATCGAGAATTAATTTGGGGCTTTTTACTATCGATGCATTAACAAAAGCGGTGTTGATAGAGAAAAAGTCCAATGAGCCCATAGGAGCGGGCTCCGCCAACCAAGACATCACACCGCTTCGTTCACTATCGAATATAAGCTCCGCACTAAGGTTGCTCTCACTCGAATTCTGGCTATGATGTACCATCAAATACTGAGCGTTAGCCAATCCCGTTAGATCCATCGCTGATCTTTCTTCCGCATTGAGTTCGGCACTGTGTTCTTGTAAACCCAACAATGAGTGCAAATCGACACCACCTAAGAATTTTGCTCCATCATCATAATAACTGACCAATTGGTTGTATAACCCCGAGTCCATAAAGTTGCTGCCGTTATTCTCAATAGACGCTGCTATCTCTTGAATCGTTTCAACACCCACTGTCGCAATCAATAAGTCACCGTGTAACCAAATAGAAAGTTGATTAGGTAATGCTTGCGCCGGGTCATCAATAATAGCAATATCGAAATTAGCAGGTTGATGATTGGCAGGCTCCGAGCCTTCAGACGTTTTGCTTACTAAATTTTTCTCTTTCCAGTTGGCTAATCGACTTTCAAAACTCGCACGAAACGCGTCGGCATCGACTTCAGACAAAATCACAGGTATCGCCTGTTGCTCCGACGCGCCATCAACTAGTTTTAAGGCTGCGACGGTCTCATCTCCTAAAGTATCACCCATTTCTGCAAGCCAGTTGATTACTCCGTCTAGCTGAGAAAGATCCTCATCCATCTCAAGACTGTCCAACTTCTTGGACATTATTTCACTTTGTTGAATTCGCTCTCGAATAACGGTATATATCTCTACAATTTTCTCAGGAGCGTTAGGTACGGCACCATAAAAAACAGTATTTTCTGGCGCTAAGTTAAGTAACCTTTTTGAGTAGCGTGGCTCCGTAGTAAGCACATTTTCGATGTCTCGTTGCAACGCGGCCACTTCTTGTAGCATGGTAATATATTCATCTGCATTTCGAGACCAAGCGATATTGCTTTCAACGCCTAACTGTTTTTTGCCCATTCGCGTCGCAAATTGTTCACCGGGTATAACACTGGTACTATCTCCACGTTGCTGAACTTGAACTTCGCCTTCAATAACCGATACACGAGAACCATTTGCACCGTGACCCACTTCAAAAATGGTACCAACAACCGACACCACAAACTCTTCAGTCATAACATCTAAAGTACCTGAGCCTTGTGGTGACGCGGCAACAATAATTTTGCCACGATCAACGTCAATTCGATTTCCATGACTTCGACGCATAAACTGCAATTCCGCCCGCGGACCAACCTCAATACGAGAGCCATCATCGAGTACCAACATCGCGGTGGTGTCGCCCGCCGTACGGACTACCTGTGAGCCGTCAATCCAATCGCCCGCAGATAACGCATGTATATTCCCTTGTTCTAGTCGATAAAGTTTTCCGCTCACATCTTCGACTTGAGCTAATTGCGATTGATTAAAGGAAGGAAACTTAGGCGATACCAAAATAAACGAAATAGTAAGCACTATAGCGGCAGCAGCTGAATACGCCCAAGCAAACCGACGAGATGTTCTAGTTTTTGTTGGTTCCGTCTTAACTGTATGGTTAGCAAGCTGTTTAGCATCATTTAGTGCTCGTCTTAATTCTATAGAACTACGTGCTTCTTCCTCAAACAATAAGTTTAAAGCCGGAGATAACCGATTGGCTAAATAATCGGGAATGGCATCAATATATTCTTGTAATGAGTTTAATTGTTTTTGCGCCGAACCATCTTGCTCGTTCGCTACAACTTCGCTGCTGGCAATCTCATGATTGTGAACGTCAGCATCATCGACAGACATTGTTTCTTTCTTTTGAATCATAGCGGTCGGATTTTCTTTCAATAATTTTTCACGTACTCTTTGTGCAGCAGTTTCAATGTCCTTGCCAGAAGGTTTATCAGCGTTAACCGCTGCAACTAATGTATCGATTTTATCTGAGTTAGGGTCTTTCATATTTCTAATCCTCTAATTCACTAAGTAGTTCCCGTAGACGACCCCGAGCTCGATGTAATTCCACTCCGATACTGGTGACGCTACTTTGCATAATCTCTGCAATCTCTGCGTTGGTAAATTCTTCAAAATAGCGCAATGCAAAAATTTCTGCGGCGCGCGAATTTAACTGAAGCAAAGCTGCTCGTAATTGTTTTCGTTGTTCTGCTTGGCGTACATCTTTATCAATGCTGCTACCCTGGGTCGATAATACTTGCGTTACTTCTAACTTATGTTGTTTTTCATCCAAAGAAACCAAGGGTTTATTCTTCTTGGAACGCGAGATATCAAAGCTAGCGTTAATCGCAGCTCGACATAGATAACGACGGGGATCATCGCCAATGTTTATGAAAGGTTCCGGTCGCTTGAGCAACCTTAAGAAAACACTCTGCAACACATCCTCAGCATCTTGTGTTTTACCAGAAACGCGATAGGCCGCTAGATACACCGTTTCATGGTGATCACGAAATAAGTCATCAACGCTAATCTCATGATTAGACGCTTTCACAGATTTAATCACTGGCGGCACCTTGTCAGTTTTAGCGGATGTGTAATCGTCAATATATGTAATAGTTTCACCTTTCATACCTAGTTAAACGATGAAAACTTGAATCCATTAACAAAAAAACGAAAAAAAATAGAAAAAACGTCAATTTCCTTTAGAAAGTAGGCCCTTAACTCTATCCAGAGGCTCTTTATTGACTAGCCTACCATTGTAGCAGCCTTGCTATTTGGCTTTTTTAATACCTTCTATTAGCCTGAGTCTTCTATCTTGATAAGCTTTTCTAGCAATAGCGGCTGGTAGAACGGGCTTTAAGTCATTAGTTAGTGGCTAAGGAAACTATGCAAATCTCCTTGGATTTGCTAATGCCCTGAGGCCATAAATGCTATACGGCCAGATCACTTAGTATCATGAATGCTGGCTTTTGATTTAAGCCAATCTCCCCCTAATTATTAGAGAACCAATTTATGGAAGGTTCGTCAATTGCAGGGAAGATCAGCCTGACCCGAATTTCACCCTTTTGTATGAACAATGTTCATTGCAAGTAGCTGAATAATTGTTGGTAATTGATTTTTATGTTGTAGGTTATAGCGTCATCTGGTTATTGAGGACAGCCTCGTTCTATCCATTGAGACTTGTCCAGTTTTGGAAGGTAATACTTATCTCTTTCGTCCGGAGTTAAGCATTGACGCCCTAAAGGTAGCTTGGATTCAATATTATTACTTGCTGTATCATCCAAATCCCAATACTCGATTCCTTCAACGCTAGAGGTAACTAATACGTTATTATTGGTTCGACCGATAAGTCGGAGTGATTCCCGTTGAATCTTGGTTTTTGTTATTCTATTGGTTTTAAGTGACATGCTTGTAACAAAACCCTCGTGATCAGAATAGATGATCAGGCTTCCGTCGTCTTCAATATACAAAGAACTAAAGTCACCCTCAATCAATTTTTCTTTGTCTCCATTTTCCAAATCGTATAGGTGGATACCCTTACTATCATAAACACCTAAATACTCACCGTTTTCGGAGATAAAACTGCCTCTAATCGTCGGATGAGTTTTATTACTAGAAATAAGAACCTGCTGATCGTTTAAATCAACTACCTTAAAGTCTGTGGTGGTATGCGAATAAATCACTAGAAAATCACTCCTAGTCACAAATGATTTTGACGGATAAAACGGATTTAGGTAAATATCATTTTTGTCATCATATTGTGGATTTTGTATTTGATGTGTATAGATATTGGTTTTGGTATTTTCTTGGATATCAAAGGAAGAGACCGTTATCGATTTTTCTTCATCAGAATATTCATGGATCACTAATTGATTGTCTTTAAAACCAAAATTAGAAAAAATAAGCTTACTTTGAAACCCTATTTTTTTGATTGGTTTTTCATCTTGCAAATCAAATAGTTTAATCTCAGACCCATTTTCATGGCTACTTAATGTAATCACTTTCTCCGCATTCTTATCAAACCTTGCATTGATGACTTCATGCTCATGTTTATAGTCTATCTTAGCTTTACCGGTATTTTTATTAATGATTGAAATCATATTTTCTGTTGGAAAGGTTATCAAAAGGTCTTTCTCTCGACTGGTTGTAGGCTCCCAGAAAGCAGAGATTGAGGTGTCTTGAAAACCACTGGTATCTAAACTCTTCGCCTCATAGCTTAATGTTCCGGTATTAATATCTACGCCGATCAACTTATCACTAAGTTTATTGATGGGTAGCAATATCAATGTTGACGACTCTTGAATGACTTTATCGAATAGTAAGGCATATTCCATATGATAGTTTTTAGGTCGAATGGTAAACTCAATTTTCTTCTTTGCTATCTTTTGATCGCTCGATAGGTCGCCGCTTGTTAATAGAAAATATTGTTCATTCAGTTTTGCTAAATGAGCCGTTTGATAATCTCCTACTAAATGACTGACATTAAACCCGAAGATTTTTTGTCCCCCATTTAAGTCCCACATTTCAATATCGTATTCTGAGGACAATGTTAAAAGTCTTTTTGAATCAATTGGTAATACGTCTGTAAACTTCCCAGTGCCTGTTATTTTTAATTGAATCTTATTGTTAACATTGTCCCAAACATAGATATTCTTGAAATTATCGCTATCAATACGTTCATCTTTTTCAAGCATCGCAACCAAATTATCATAATGAAGATGGTTTAAAAAGACGATGCTATTTGATCGGTCATTACTCTGAATTGAACAAGAAAAACTGTAAACATACTGATTGCTATGCTTTTTAACTAAATCCCGGTAAATACTCAATATCGGTTTATCGCCTGATTTTAAGTTATTCCGACATTGACTCATATTCTGATGAGTCAATGTTACTTGCTTGTTATCATTGGTTAAGCACTTATCATCGTTGAATAAGCACTCATTATTGTATGAGTTATCAGAGTATTGTTTAACCGAAACAATCCTATTTTTCGCCACTGACATATCAAGCAATTTTCTAAGCGAAGGCAGCTCCTTTCTATCGCCACCTCGCTTTCCTGGAAGGCCGTTTAGAGCCAAAAGCATGCCTGTGTCGTATTGTTGACTCTTTATCTTTTGTCCAACCAAATCAACAAGGTAATTGCTTTGCGCCTCCAATGTTCTACTTTTTTCTTTTTTAACTTCTCCCAAGGCTTGTGAAACCTCAACTGTTTTTTGTTCGGCAATATCCCTTTGTGCAACAGCCTCTTTTTCGTGTTTTTTAGCCTTTTGCTGTTGAATATAGGCAAGCCCCCCTGCAATGATCGCCAGTGTAGCGAGTACAGCAACGGCGCTTAACCAACGGCGAAGTTTTTTAGCTCGTTGTCTTTCAAGTTCTAACTGGTATTCTTTATCACGCTGGGTTAACTCACCTAGTGGAACACCCAATATCCCGGCGATAATTTTTAGCAACATTAAGTGTTGTTGTTGCTGATAACTCTCAACCTTTTTCTTAATCTCATTGGTGTTGAGATTTGATGTGTTTTTCAGATGTTGACGATAAGCTTCAATCGAAGTCCATGCTTGCTCGGGCACGCCGTCATTATTGATTCTGAAATCAGCAGCAATAGGTTCTGCATGTTTTGTGGTTCGGTTACCAGTATCGTCGTATTCAAATTGAAGGGGGATTGGGAAACACTCATCTTCAGCGCCAAATCCTGCCGCTTGCTTTCCTTTGTCCCAACTTGCATTCGGCTCACCGTCAATGATGGCGGATACGATTCTGTCTGAATGACCGAGCTTTTTAAAATAGTCGATTTCATCAGCAACATAGGTAGAGGCGACAGCTCTTGGGGAACATAATACGATGAGTAATCTAGTTGAATTTAATGCTCCAACTATTGAATTTCCAAGGTCAGCGTTAGCGGGTAATTCTTCTTCGTCTCTAAAGATAGGAAAAATCCGAGCAGGTATTGTTTCACCCCTTCCATTTTTCTTACCAACTAAGTCAGCAGGTACCTCATAAGTCTCTATCGCCTGATGTAACCATGTTGCCCATTGTCGACCTTGTTCTTTATTATCGGCGTGACGATAGGATATGAAGGCATTGTATTTTTTATTTTCGACGCTCAAATCTGTTCACCCTTCAAGTTGGAAATAGCGAATCAATTGCTTTGATACATCACAGTTTATATTAAACTCATAATTTATGGGTACCAAACCGTGGGCTACTTCGCGCTATATGCACTTTACGAGTACTCTACCAAATTGAATTAAATGATGTAACCGGAAGCTCACACTTGGCTAATAGCGGATATTGACTTTTATTGACTCCAAACCGAATTTCCGTAGTTTACACCGGTATTATCACAGAAATTCGCATTCCTTCCGTAGATCGGGTAGACGAAGGAATACCCAATACACTGCGCGGGGCAAACTACCCGACGCGGTGGTTGAGTAAAAAGAAATCGTTTTCGTATGATAGTGTATTGTCGGGTTTCGCAGAAGGCTCTACACCGACCTTGTATCTCTCCAGATAGAGTAATAAGCTATTATTCTATCACAGGAATTGAGTGAGTTTGGCACCGACCTTAGAGCATTGACTCTGTAATGTAGATGAAACCCTCAATTTATTTTATCTTAATAAACTGGATGGTATCCAAGTGCCTTTCTTGGAAAGTGACACTGCATGCACAAGGGGAGCTATAAGATGAGTTTTGATATTGGAATTGATGTTGCTAAAGATAAAATTGATTGTCTCTGGTTAAGAGACTCCGTCAATTTAAAAGTTAAGACAAAAGTATTCGCGAATACATCTAAAGGATTTAAATCGCTAAAACTTTGGGTAGAAAAAAACGTCTCAACTGAATTTGAAAATATATTTGTTAGCTTGGAAGCGACAGGTGTTTATCATGAAGCGCTATCTTACGCTTTGTTTGATATGGGACTTCAAGTCAGCGTTGTTAACCCTGCATTTATTCGTGATTTCGCTAAGGGACTTGGCGTTCGAGGTAAGACCGATAAGAAAGACAGCATGGTGCTGGCTCGTTATAGCAATATGGTAAGACCATCGCTTTGGAGCCCTGAGCCGAAAGAGATAAGAACGCTGAAGGCAATGATATCAAGGCTTGCAGGCTTAGAGAAAGATCTACAACGCGAATCAAACCGGCTAGAAAAAGCTGAAATCAGTAATGCTTCAATCATAGTAATCGATTCAATCAAATCGATGATTAGTCATTTAGAGTTAGAAGTGAAACGGATTGAGAAAATGACCGATGACCATATAGACCAAAACCCTGAACTAAAAAAAGACAGAGCAATACTACGGTCTATACCTGGCGTTGGGGATGTACTGTCTCGCGAAATGCTATCAGTCTTACGCAGTAGAAATTTTGTAAAGGCTAGTCAGGCAGCGGCATTTATGGGCGTGGTTCCAAAACTGTGGGAGTCGGGAAAAATGAAAGGTCGAACGGCGCTATGTAAAAATGGCCCTGGCCGTTTACGAGCAAATTTATATATGGCAGCGGTTGTTGCAACTCAGCATAATCCTGATATCAAAATTCAATATGAACGATTACTGCAAGCCGGAAAAACGAAAATGCAGGCGTTGGGTGCTGCAATGAGAAAATTAGTCCAAATTTGTTTTGGTGTTTTAAAACATCAATGCGAATACCGACAACAAACTATTTAATTAACTAGTTGAAGTCGGCTTGGAGAGATGGTACCTACCGCTAATCCGACTTAAGTGTTTTATCGGAGCCATTCAACTCCCACAAAATGCCGCAATCGTTTGGCCTCGCCCTTTTGAGATTATTATAGAACTTATAACTTATAACTTATAACTTATAACTTAGGTCTTAAATTCTCAATCACCTGAGTATCCACCCAATACCTTTTTCCAACGTAGTAACGACTTCCATCTTCTTTTGCCTTCCATTCTCCTCTAGTAAAAAATAGATGTTTTCCATCATGTGTCAGTTGTGGAGCGCCTTCCGGCATTTCAGTATTTATTTTTGAGCCCATATTTATTGCGGGTAACCAAGAGCCACCTTCCTGTTTAAAGCTGATATACATGTCCGTATCCCCATACCCATCTTCTCGATCCATATACCAGATTAAATAGGATTCATCTGGGGCAATAGTAGAGCCACCGACATATTTTGCTGAGTTAATCCCAAGACCACTGATTTTTACTGACGGGGCGTATTTTCCATCTATAAGGCGAGAATAGTGTATAGAACCATTTTCACTATTGTCTCCCTTTTTATAAACAGTAATATAATAAGTTCCTTTGGACGAAACCGAACTGCCATGCGCCATGTCTTTTATGAACTCTCCCGGGCTTCTGGGTTGCGACCAACCAGTATCAGTTCGTTCCCTATACTGCTTTCCCATATACATAAAATTACCGTCAGCGGAGAATTGTGGCCACCTTATATCAGTCTCAGATTCCGGTCCCCAAGTATTGTTTTCATGTTTAATAACAAAAAATGCGCGTTTCTTATATTTCCCGTGCTTCCTAGTGAAGTAGAACTCCTTCATATCTGGCGTAAACGAACCATGGTCAAACCTCCCATCAGGAGAGACTATTTTAGGGTCAAAAAGTTTAGGTGTTAGGCCAGGTGGTTTTTCTCCAAAATAGCCATCTTTTGCGGTTGTAAATTTTTCTTTACTATAACTATTGCCACTCATAGCTATAAACGAAAACACCAGAGCAGTTAAAATATAAATACGATTCATAGTCTACTTTTCCTTTAAATCAACGCGTTATTCAACTCCCCTATTGAAGTTGCTTTCATTGATATAACGCTTAAATGTAATTGAAGAAGCGATCACTTTAACTAAAGCAGTTTTAGAATACCTGACGTCCCTATGACTTTTAGATGATGTTGTTCTGACGACTACAAGTACCGTATTGGGTACATATGATAATTGGCTGTTCGTGACCAAATACCGTAGTGATTATGGATTATTGTGAATGATTCGTTCGATCCACCTGATCGAGAAACGATAACTACTAGACTCATAGGTTAGTTCTAAATGAGCACTAATACTCAAATTAACTAAGCATTCTAATTTGGCTTAATCGACTCTGACACTTATTTCCTGACTAATTTCTAACCTGAATCCTATTTGTAGGTAGTTATCAATACTCAACCAATGAAGACATTTTAAATCTGATTTAATCCATTCTGCTACTTGTTTCTTGTGGGCGTAGGAATCGGAAGATAGTTTAGCCTTTGATTTGACTACTTCAGGGCAAGCTGACAAACTCAAATGCTCTCATGAGAACAAAACCTTCATATTTGATTTATTGTATAGGTAATAATGAATGTCGGAAAGTGTCACTGAAATAAATCATCTCCGAAAAAGATGGAAATCAATAGTTAATAACGAAAACTTTCCGCCTTTGGGAGTCGACTTAACTGATAATGGACTAAATGATTACAGGGGAGCAAAATTAGATCTTGAATACCGTGATGTAATTGTTGAGAAAGCAGATTTTTCTTTTGCCATGTTTCAAAGGAGTTTTCTTCGACCTAAAATCGCAAGTTGTCGATTTAGAAATACAGTATTTAAGGGAAACTTAGGATACACGATTTCGGATTCATCGTTCATTGGCGTCTTGTTTAACTACTTACTGCAAGGGAAATGGACTAACAACACCATTCGCGCTTGCCACTTTAAAGATGTTGGTCTTGTTGGGGACTTTGCATTTAACCGGTGTAACTTTGAATCCTCGGAATTTGATAAGTGGTCTTGTCAGGGTAAGGTTTTCAAAAACTGTAAATTCGAAGACTGTGATTTTGAAGACTGCGCTTTTGCAAATGCTTTATTTAAAAATTGCAAGTTTATTAATTGCAGATTTAAGGGGTTTCTAGGGTTGAGTGAGACAACGTTTAAGAAATGCGATGTTTCAAGAGAAACATTCGTTTCAGCCCACGATTTGGTAGACCATGGTGCCGTTTATGGCTAAAAACTCGAGTAATTAGGGTCGGTATGAGTTACATTTCTTGTCCATCTGTTCAAATAATTAGGGTCAATAATTATTTAGTCGTTCGCATCTTTAATCCAATCAAAATGTATCTGTCTAGTGTCTGGATCTTGTACAATTTTGAAGTCGAATGACGTACCATCACCACTCTTGTGTTGGCTTACAGAGAGTATTTTGTCTTTTAGCACTTTATGTTCTTGCTTAACATCTTCGGTTCTTCTTGTTCCAGTGATGATGTACTTTATCTTTGAAAATGAAGTTTTGTTGTCGTTTGTGTCAATTACACTAATCTCTGGCCACGTATATTCACCTTCAACATACAATATTTTTTCGGTGTCTTCTTTTGTTTTGAATAATTCACCCAAATTTTTTTTCTTATATTCGTCTATTTGAGGAACAATATGCTCTTCAAAATATAACTGTACGATTTCCTTCAAACTACCAACTATTGCACCTTTACACATTGCATTATTCTCAATACCAAGGCTAGTAATTGGATAATACTTGTCGTTATTTTTGTAAAGCACATCATTTATGTTATACGTCTCCCCTGATATAAGAAGTATTCCCGGTTTAATCGGAAACTCCCCCCAATGAGTTTCATTTGCCTCTTCCAACGTAAGGGTTTCAATATCATTTGCTTTGGCTTTAGCAATCGCAGCGGCAGCGAAGCCTTTGCTTGACACCGCTATTACTTTATTTACTTTTAAAGATTTTACTTTTCCAACTAATGCATCAATCCACTCAACTGTTTCTTTTCTTGAACGATCCCTACATTCGACGATAAAACTAAATTCATGGCCAGCAAACTTGTACTCTACAAGAATATCCACCTCCCTTAGAATTTCTGCCTCAGTGTCGTAGACCATACCTGATTCTGTAACAGTTCCAACTTCGGGAACAGTGCTCTCGTAGATATGAGTAATTAAGGCCTGAAAATCATTAGTTCTCTTTGGCATATTCTTTTGTCCTACAAATTATTAATTGCAATAATTTACGTTTCTCAATGTGAGCGTAGATTAAGTCCTACCTTTCGTAATGTCGCATCAAATCTAGATTTAAACAGCTATTCTTAGAAAAGTATATCTCGTTTGTTCCCCTTCCTCTTTTCGCGTTATTGTTCTAATACAGTCACCTTATAGTCCGTCTTTACCTAAAAGAACTTTTACAAAATAATATAGGCTGTCTTCTGAGCCGTTTTCCAGAAATTTCGAAACTTTTCCCATAGGATATGCGAATGAATGCGGTCTTCTAAACAATACATAAGAAGCACCTATTGAGTCGCCCCAACGACTTGGATTTTTACCATGTTTTAGCGCTTCTTCATAAGATAACCAGTAGTACGTTGCACGACTGCGTCTTCTCAAAACTTCACCTGCATAAGCTCCAGCTCGTAGGATAATACGAAGTTTATCTTTCTCCTTAATTTGTTTTTCACGCACTATTGAAAGATAAGAGTCTAAACATTTCAAGCTTTCTAAGCTAAAATCGAAATCATCAGCATCCATCAACTCCGAATTGAAAGTGGGATTCTCTTCATCCCACATTAACAATAGTGCCATTTCATATACAGTTGAATTTACGTCTATTAACTTTGGACTTCTTGCAACCCTTATTTTTCTTTGTAAATACCACCAAATAGGAATTATTAGGAGTAACCACCAGTAGTCATGATTTTCACTAACTATAGTACCGATCAAAAAGACCGCTAGCACGTAAAACACTGTTATTACTTTATTTATCATTTAGATTCATTGTTCATTTTGTTGTTAACATAGCGTTTAAGGGACATTAATAACCGATTATTAGTAATTGAGGTCACCCAGTAGTCAGAATGTAAATTATCACTGCAATGAAGGATACCTGGTCCCTCATTTTTTCCGAAAGCGTTATCTTTCTCCTAATTCATCAATATTTCATATATTCTAAATATCGTCACTAGGCTATTCTTGTCTCTTTGACTCAACTTTTTTTCTATGGTCTCCGATGCTCCAACTAGCTTCAAATTAACCTTTTCAGCATAAGCCATTTTCTTAAACATTTTTACATTTTCATCTTTGATAAGTACATCAATTAATTCGACTCTATCTACACCAAGTAAGTGACTTTGCGGTTTGTTTTCCGGCGATTTCCATTCATGGTCATCAGCCATAATTTCAAGCGACTTTAGAACCAACAAATCCTTTCCTGAATTCTGTATTCTCATACGTAGAAAAGATTTTTCTAAAACTGCTAACAAATACAAATTTAGGAGGCCCTTTTTACTATTATTCTTCGGTTGAATCCAAATCCCCCCGCGCCTTCCTTCACTAAGTTGAACATCTAACAGTAATTCGGCTAACTCTGTTCTTCTTCCATATAGTTCACACATCCTTCGAATTAAATAGATGTGCTCTTCAGATACAGTTATGTTCGTGCTCGTAGTGTAAAAATTAACACCATCCTTTTGTACGACACTAACCAATTCTATATTGGACTCTGGTGCCAAATTTTGTCCAAGGTAGTTGTTTTTACCTTTTATAAACTTTGAATCAATTAGATTGTGATTCTTGATGTATTCTTCCGCCCGTGGGTTCCTTCCATTCTTGGCCATCTTTAACCAATATAAAGATTTATTGATATCTTTTGTGGTTCCTGTCCCATTAAAGTAAAACACGCCAAGATTATACTGGGCTTTTACATTTTCTTGCTGAGCTGAACTTCTCATCCATCTAAATGCTTTGTTATGCTCATCCCTGTCGGAATGCAGAAGAGCTAGATTAAACTGTGCGTTGCTATTACCTTGCAAAGATGCTTTGGTGTACCAATAAATAGATTTTTGAGTATCAGTCTTCCCAGACTTTCCATGCTCATACATAAAAGCCAATAAGAACTGGGCTTCAGAATGTCCAAGCTCCGCAGACTTTTCGGCCAACATCATTGCTTCTTTGCTATTAGATTGCTTTACAAGTTCAGTCGCCCTTTTATAGTACTCGTTAGCTAAGCTTTCTGAATTTTGTTCTACTTTATTTGGTTTTGCATTGCAAATAAAAGATGCCAGTAGGAAAGCACTTATAAATATTAAGTTTGTTTGCTGCTTCAATTATTTCCCCTTCTCAAAAATTGTTCATTGTGTCTCAAATCCCCCAACGCCTGCATCATTTAGCATGTTGTCGGGTTTCGCAAAAGCTCTACAATGACCTACAGAAATCCCGAGTTACGAGTTGACCGCTATTTATATTATTCTGTTGCTCATCTAGTGCCGTGTTTGATAAAATTGTGGTACTCAAAAACTGTGTACTTCAATTCTCCTGGGGGCCATAAGCAGACATTACTGCAACCTGGTCGGTGTCCATTGTTTGCTTCTAGTTATTATGACAGCTTCATTGCGATTTTTTTTCTTTCTCTTCTATTTTCCTTAACTTACATATGTTCTCGGCCTGCTTCGTAATAGCTTCCCACAGTGGCCCCATAGCTTCTACACACCTAGAACCACTTCTTTTCTTAAACTCTGAAAAATATTGACTTAGGTACTGATATTGTTTGCAGGATTTTTCTTTAGGACTTAGCATTTGATCAGTCTTAAGGTCGTCAATTTTCTTTCTTATAACAAGTAATTTCGGGTGACTCTGGCAATCTTTAAGAGTCTCTCTAAGAGACTGTTCTGTTGCAACTGCGACATTTAAAAACGATATGTATAGCACTGAAATTAGAATGTACTTCACAGATTTCTCCTTTTTATTAATTCATGTCTTAAGTCTATAGCAGCCACAGCGGTTGATTCGCGAGTTTTAGTCATGTCCTCTTTAAGACAAAAGCTACAACTCCTCCCTCTAAAACAACCTCTCCCCTTCCTTCATTATCTTCTTACACAACTTCTTATAATCTGACAAATAAGGAACAATAATATAAGACGCTTCAATCTCCATTTGAACGTAAACTTTTTGCATCGCCGATTCTTCACTTAAATGCATTCCCTTAGTCTTAACCGCAATCGCTAACATCGGTGTTTCTTTATAATGCTGAACTTCTTTTTCTACTAACCATGCTGATTTGATTAACTCGTTTTGCATTAGATCCGCAATAATGGTTTTACGCATTTTGTCATCAATGGTTGCTTTGTATAAATGGTCATCGGGATTTAATTCGCTTCGCTCTCGATTAGCAGCTTCGTCAGCTTGCATCTGCCCTTCGGCTAACTTCTTCCAATCTTCCGCTTGTTCTGCTTGGTCAATATCTTGTAAAAACTGATAAGCCATTTGGCTACTCTCAATCACTAAGGACGGCTCTTTAACCGATATTTTAAAATGTTGAATACATTCATCATTATTTTCTTCAAATAGTTTTCTTCCAATGACAAACGCGGCTCTGGGAGAATCGGGATATTTCTTATAAAAGTCGTGAACCATCGCCATGCCTTCTTCAGGCGATTTAAATTCATCAGTTAAACAACATAAGCTCCAATGATCATCTTCGGTCATATTGTTAATTGGTTTCTCTTTTAGCTCATCTAATTTCTTACGACTTTCTTGCACATAGGCATAACGCGCTTTCCAGTTTTCTTTTTGTTCGACCAACCATTGGTCATCCAAATCCTTCACTACCTGTAAATAATTAGCTCCTAAAAGTGCCTTTGCCGCAGTATTCTCAACTGGCTGTGGCGTCTGAGCCACATAACCAATGGCTTTTAATCGGTCAGCTAAAGCAGGATGAGTATTATCAATTTGGGTTTCGACTTTTAACTCAGTATCTAGACCTTTCGCCAAAGTATCTTGTGAAGCAGTGTTTTCGTTTAGGAAACGTCTTAAACCTGACCAAGGTAAGTAGACGGGCTCCGGGTTATCGTCGGCGAGCTTAAAGTAGTCTTGCCAGTAATTATTCTCGATATAAGGTGCGACAACGTAAGTATTAACTAACGCTTCACCGGTGGCTTTTTTGCAGGTTAGTTCTGCGGCAATTCTATCGGCTTCATATTCATTCGCTCTGGCAAGCACAAAAGAATAAGCCGCGAACCGAGGCGCATAAAAGTCGAAGAACTTGGCCATAATAGCGCCACCCCAAGAATGCTGCTGATCGAACGCTTGCATTATCTGGAACCAAGTGGTTCTCACTCGATAGATCCAACCATTAAACCGGCTGTGATTACCGGATAAATGGCCGAATTCATGGGCAATTACTGAGCGTGTTTGCTCTGGGGAAAGAATCAGTAATAACTCCATGCCTAAAATGAGGGTGTTTTTCTGCCAACCGAAAATACCCAAACGAGGCGTTTGCGCAATCGCCGCATTCATTTCTTGAGTAAGAATCACCTGATGAATTTTTGGAGCGTCTAGCGCTTTTCGAATAGAATCAATTTCCGCGAATAATTCTGGGTAGTCTTTTTTCTTCAGCTCAAACCCAGATGGCGCTTCAATTCGAACCCAGCAGGCTCTCAGCAACATCCAAATCACTGGGATCAGCAGAAAGCCAATCTTCTTTTTAAATAGCAGAATAATCCAGGCGGTATGCGCATAAGCTAGATACCCGATACCGACTAGTGAACCCACAGCCAAAGCAATAGCGGCGAATATGACGAAATACCCAAGTAGCGCGAATGCAACTAATTTGAATTTATAGTAAGAAAAGTTGGTTTCGGCGAGCTTCTCCGCTCGTTGTGCGGTGCGCTCAAAGACTGATAATTCCATTTAGAGACAAACTCCATCTATTAATATAACAATTAAAGAATAACAGATGGTGCTTTTCTGGACAATGCGAAGATAGTTTAATTGGAAAGGACTCAGACATTAGAGTCAAAAGCTCCCCTCTCCCTAGCCCTCGGCTTTGGCCTCCTGCGTCGCTCTACCTTCTCCGTCCTTGGAGTCGTCTCCCGCTGGAGAGGGTATTGATATTCGTTAAACCAAGTTTTCTTGCTAATTTTTTCTTTACCTCCGCTATCTCCGTACCCACCGCACTCCAAAAATAGGACTACTTTTTGTCGCGGGGCAAGCTTTGTCTCCGTGGTGAATAAGGCTGCTTTATGTTTTAAATTATTTAAACACTTCAGAATCAGGGTCAGGAAGAATCAGGGTCAGTGTATATATCCCCAAAACGACCCGAAACTGATATTAGTCGGTTTTGTGACTTTGGCAAATTCTGCAATGAAGCCGACATTGGGGGAGAGTCATTGAGAATGACTACCTTCTCCGCAAAAGGGACATTCCTTTTTGTTCTTTTTTAAAGAACCAAAGTTAAATTCAAAGTCAAAAGCGTTTCGCAGCGCTGCGCTCTGACTGCGACTCACTTTTGTTAGAAGACAAAAGTGAGCAAAAGCTTCTTTCGCTGAAACGAGCACGGTTTGAAAGTGCTGAATGTTTTGGTTGTTTAAACAGGGTTAGGATTGGCTCATGGGGTCCACCGGGTGGAAAAAAACTCGCCTGTGGCTCAAACAGTTTTTCCACTGTTCCAATGGACATGCGGATGTCAGGTTGCTCGTAGCCACTGGGCAAAAAGACGATAAGCTTTTGCGATATCAAGAAGCCCATCTCCTACCTTTGTGAACCTCATGAGCGAGGTTAAAAAGATTTAATCGCCTAGCGGCTATAACGGACCGGTGAAACTCATGAGTCAGCGGGTAGATAAGAAAAGTAAATGACAGAAAATTGCTCCTGCATTTTCTGAATACATAACATCCATGTAAATAAGCGCCAGCGAACTCTTTTCTTCCGCTGACTAGCTTTCAACCAATAGGGCACGTTCAGGCTTGAAATAACTTTCAACAAGTAACCAACTAGTTATCTTCAGCGAAAAGCACTTTTGGTTACTTTCGTCTAAGAACGCCTACTTTTGGTGGTGCTTTGGCCAAAAGTTACTTATGCCCATGGATGGACTGTATAAAGCTAGTGTTGGAACAACTAGCTGTCGCATGCAAGCAAAGCGGTGCGAAACGCTTTTGACTTTCAATAACGAAAAAACTATCGCTTCCGCTAAAGATAAAAAGCTACTCTATGACCTTAACTTATAGCCCGATCGAAATATCCACCAAATAAAGGTTAAACAAATAATCATAAACAAAAAGGTCATGCCGACGCTGACACCAATATGCACGTCGGACTTACCAACAAAGCTCCAGCGAAATCCGCTGATTAGATAAACGACTGGATTAAATAAAGTGATTTTTTGCCAAATAGGCGGCAACATACTGATCGAATAAAAGCTTCCACCTAAGAAAGTTAACGGGGTTACCACCATGAGCGGAATCACTTGTAGCTTTTGAAAATTGTCAGCCCAGATCCCAATGATAAATCCAAACAAGCTAAAGGTGATTGCGGTTAAGACTAAAAAACCTACCATCCAAAACGGGTGGGCTATTTCATAATCAACAAATATCGTCGCTGTCGCTAAAATCAAACAGCCAAGCACAATTGATTTACTCGCGGCAGCGCCAACATAGCCCATCACAATTTCAACAAATGAAATGGGTGCTGATAACACTTCATAAATAGTCCCAGAAAATTTAGGAAAGAATATCCCAAATGATGCGTTAGAAATACTTTCACTTAATAGCGCCAACATCACTAAACCTGGAATAATAAATGCGCCGTAACTTACGCCATTGATATCCCCCATTCTGGAACCGATAGCCGCCCCGAACACAACAAAGTAGAGTGAAGTTGAAAGCACCGGAGATGCAATGCTCTGCATTAAAGTTCTCGCCGTTCTTGCCATTTCAAACATATAAATCGCTTTTATCGCATAGAAATTCATGAGCGAGACCTCACTAAGTTAACGAAAATATCTTCGAGTGAATTTTGAGACGAATTGAGATCTTTAAAATCGATACCATGGTTACTTAACTGCTTTAATAGATCGGCAATGCCCGTTTGCTCTTGTTGCGTATCAAATGAATAAATTAAGTCTAAGCCATCATTGGTTAGTTCTAGTGGCAAAGAATTTAGCTCTGCAGGAATAGAGTCGAGTGGAGCTTGTAAGTGCAAGGTCAACTGACGTTTGCCTAACTTGCGCATAAGGTCAGCTTTTTCCTCAACTAAGATCAACTCGCCTTTGTTGATCACACCAATTCTATCGGCCATTTCTTCGGCTTCTTCAATGTAATGGGTAGTCAGGATGATGGTCGCGCCGCTATCTCTTAGTCCTCGCACCATTTCCCACATATCTCGCCGGAGATCGACATCGACCCCAGCCGTTGGCTCATCTAAGAATAGTATTTCAGGTTCGTGTGATAAAGCTTTAGCAATCATCACGCGGCGTTTCATTCCACCTGAGAGCGCTATCATTTTAGAATCCTTTTTATCCCATAGAGACAATTGTTTAAGAATTTTTTCAATATGCGCAGGATTAGCCGGCTTGCCAAATAATCCTCGACTAAAGGTTACGGTATTGATCACGGTTTCGAAGGCATCTGTGGTCAGCTCTTGCGGAACCAAGCCAATTCTAGCTCGAGCTTTTCGGTAATCTTTCACTACGTCAAATCCATCCGCCAGGATTTGACCATCGGTTGGATTAACAATGCCACAGATTGCGCTGATCAGAGTGGTTTTTCCAGCACCATTCGGTCCAAGCAGAGCGAATATTTCCCCACGTTTAATATCTAAGGTGACGCTATCGAGCGCCTTAAATCCAGAAGGATAGACCTTGTTTAAATTCTTAATTTGAATAATGGATGGCATTTAATTTCCTAGGTGGAAGCACCTTTTTCTATAACGCGACTCTTCTGACAAAAGCGACTGTTTTATCTGGTGACAAATTAGAACATACCAGCTGGTCTGTATCAATAGCTTAAGCGATAGCTAAATCTCATAACCCGCAGAGCAATCGACACTTCGACTCCGCTCAGTGATCTATATCCTCGCAACCCGCAACATATTTTCCTAACTCCCAGCTCCCAGCTCCCAGCTCCCAGCTCCCTTTACTTTTCGCAACTAGCAACTCGTAACCCGTAACCCGTAACTCATAACTACTACCAAATTAGTTTCAAAATAATTCAATGAGAGATCCACTCTTTCCTATTGTGGGAATTACCAGTAGACTATTTCGAGACTGACAGGAAGCCTACAAATCCTAAGATTTAATACCAACAGTTCGAAAACATCAATTCAAACACAAAAGAGTAGTGGCGGTTAATGAATAATCAGCTTATCCAATTAGATGACTTATGTATTGATCTAGAAAAGCAGCAGATTACTCGCGGCCAAGACACCGTCCCGCTGCCGAAACTTAGTTATCAGTTGCTAGTATTCTTTATTAACAATCCTTCCAAAACCAATTCGATTGACGAGATAGCCAACAGCGTTTGGAACGACAGAGAAGTCAGTAATGAAACGGTGATCCAGCGTATTCGCTTACTCAGACAAGGCTTGGGCGATGACACTAAATTGCCTCGCTATATTAAATCGGTTAGAGGGTTTGGCTATCAGCTTATTCCTTCGCCCGGCCCCATTCAGACTGGCCACTCTGCCAAACAGACAGACTTAGAACAATCAGAATTATCCAAGGGAACAGAAGACCAAGACCTAGACACTAAACCGAGCCAATCCAATACGCCTTCAATTGCACTACAAGTTTCTATTTTAGTCGGTGTTATTTTAGTAATTGGCAGCTTAGTGTCATTTAAAATGTTGGTATCGCAAAATTCTGATAACCCGACTAGCCAATACCAAGCCGCAAAATCTAAAAACTCACAAAATTCACAAGACTCACAAACTAACGGCTCAACCATTTTGGCTCGCGCCGACTATTATTACCGAATAGGTCAGCAAGATGACTTGCTCAGAGCAGAGACATTTTATCGAAAAGCATTATTACAACCTGAACAACAGATTCGTGCGACGATTGGGTTGGCCAACACCTTGAGCGCTTTGGTTTGTCGTTATTCTCATTCTATCGAATTGGCAAAGGAATCCGAGCAATTAGTTAAGAAGCTTTTGACTAATCCAACGTTAAATAATCAAGCGAGAGCCGACGCTTGGGCTGCTAGAGGTTACGCAGTTGATTGTTTAGGCAACCTTAAACTTGCATTACAAAGTTACATCAAAGCGGTCGAACTCAATCCACAAGATTTTTCTTCGCGTTCTTCAGCGGCGCATTTATTAGAAAAAAGTGGTCAATTTATCAACGCCATTCAATGGAATTTTGAGGTCATTGATCAGACCAATGAAAATGCCCTCACCCGACTTCAACTCGCACGGAACTTAGAGCTTCTTGGTTATATCCCACAAGCCAATAAAATCCATCAGCAGATCTTTGAGCTTTATCCAGACAATGTTTTTATTAATGAGGCCTATCCACAGTTCCTTTTTGCCCGTGGAAAATTGGTAGAAGCTCAGGCTATCGCTCAGCAAGCCATTGAACGAGGAATATTTAGAAGAGACCTTTACCGCCTGCTTGGTGAAATATCCTTGAAGAATAGAGATATCAATGACGCATTAGCTTGGTTTGAGAAATCAAAATCAATCAATCCAAACACGTCTTATAACCGAACCATCGCCGAAATCTACACTAATTCTTTGACTCAGGATGACGCTCTAAAAAGAGTCGACCAGCTCAATCAAGCGATCGAGTCTGGTGATACTTGGCCTGACAACTTTTTAGAGCTTTATTTGATTCATCAAAGGGTATTAGGTGATCAAACAAAGGCGCAAGACTCTTTAAATCGTTTAGCGAATAATGGCTATTTGGATATCGGCTATTTGCAACAAAGTCCATTTTTCGAGCAGGTTCAGCAGAATGAAGCATTTAAACAGTTGATCGAGCAGTTACAGCTTAAAAAACAATCTCTTCAGCAGCAACTTGTTCAGCAAGCTTGGCTCCCTAGCGGGCTTTTAGATTAGTAAAACTAGTCACCCTTTTTACCGGGTGACTAATCCATACAAACTAATTATTATCAGAGTATTTAACCCAGTTATTTTTTAGGATCACTATGCTTCGGATGTGCGGCCAATACAAAGTCACTATAAATAGATTGTGACTGCTGATGACCTTGTCTTGAATTATAGAATTCACTGGTGATCAAGGTAACCAATTCAAGTTCAGGCTGAACAAATAAGTAATTACCACCGTTACCTGATGCCGCGTAACTCCAATATTTTTTTCCATCGACCTCATAGGCGAATTTCCACCAAAAATAGCCATACTCAACATTCTCTCTTACATCGACGCGACTTTTCACAGACTCTTCAACCCATTTTTGATTGATCACCTGCTTACCATTCCATTGACCCCCTTGTCGATAGAGCTCTCCGAATTTGAGAAAGTCGCGACTCTTATAACGCGTTCCACCCGCTCCTGATGTGATACCGTGATTAGAATAATTCCACTTTACTGATTCAATGCCTAACGGTTTATCAAGGTATTTTTTAGCATAAGCGTCCATTTTTAAGCCCGATGTTTTTTCAACGATAGCGCCCAATAAAAAAGAACCGGCGGTACAATACGAGAAAGCTCGATTAAACGGACTTTCTTCAGGCCGCTTTTCCCAAGGTGCAAAACCTCTGAGCGGTATGTTTTTGACAAACTCCACCCAGTCATAAGAAATATACATCCGTTCTTCGTTTCCGAGCGAATAAGGCGTGTCATCATTACAACCGAGTATCGAACTCATACTCAGTAAGTCCTGAATAGTGATGGCTTGTTTGAGCGGATGCATCGCTTCAAATTCTTGCTTATCTGCAATTAACGAAAAGGCCTTTTGTTCGACCGATTTAATATGTCCATGCTCTAACGCTAAGCCGACCATTAGCGAAGTAATTGACTTAGTCGCCGAACGAAGGTCATTCATATAGTCCACATGGCCATTGTTAAAATATTTTTCGTGAACCAGCTTTCCTTTATGAGCGACAAGTACACTGGTGATCTTTTGAAACTCATTGCTGTTCACTTTTTCGGATATTTGTGCCAGCTTATCGCTATTCCAACCGTTTTCTTGGGCACTCGCGATTTGCCAATCGGATGGGCTCTTTTCAGCTTGCTCACTTAATGTGAATTGAGTGAAACCGATAAATAGTAGAAAAGCCAAGCCAATGGACTTGCTAAAGGGTTTGATGGTTTGCATAAAATGACTCTTAGTAAGTAAAGTGAATCGACATTTCACAGTATCCTTCAAGAAACTGACTGAATCTAACCTAAAGATTGCATGAAGATTTAATTAAGCCTAATAAAAACAAGTAGTTAGCATTAGGCATTATTTCGATTCCATTATTATTTCGATGCTAGTTATTAGCTTGGGATGAGACTATATTCCCCTCTCCTTAGCCTTTTCCTGAAGAGAAAGGGGACTGACAAGAAAAGCGTTTTTCTCCCTAGGCGCTCTTTCTACCTCTAAGAAGATCAAAACAATGTTAGATTAATGTGATATTTCGGTGATTAATTGCCATTTATTTTCGTACATAATTAGGACCCTGCGATAAATCGCTAACTTAATCGACCAATTTTTAGGAAAAAGAAGTATGAAGAAGCTCGTTAGTTTAATCACTCTCAGTTTAGTTTCTGTGATAGCTCTGTTGGCGCTATGCCCAAGCTCTGCAGAACAAAACAGCTCGGCAAAGACTCAACAATTATCAAAAACAGTTGAATCGCTCAATGCCAATAAAATCGCCACCAACCACTTAGATTCTGTGGTTCTAGGTGCCGGATGTTTTTGGGGGGCGGAAAAACGCTATCAAGCCATTCCTGGAGTGATCGATGCAGTGTCTGGTTACGCCGATGGGAAGAATGTTAAAGCCGACTACCGAACCATTACTCAACGCAAAAATCGATTTAATGAGAATAATCATGCCGAGGTGGTCAAAGTCACATTCAATCGTTCCATGGTGAGCTTAGAAACAATACTAAAGACATATTATGAAACCCATGACCCAACTCAGCTCAACCGACAAGGAAACGATATCGGGACACAGTATCGCTCGACGATTCTGACCAATAGCCCTGAGCAACTCGCAACAGCTAATAAGATATCATCACAGTTTCAAGTTTTGCTGACTCAAGCCAACATGGGTGCGATCACCACTAAGATAAAACCATTGGAAACTTTCTACCCAGCGGAAGAATATCATCAAGATTATTTAGTCAAGAACCCCAATGGATATTGCCCCGATCATTCGACCGGAGTGAAGTTTGATAACAAAAACACTAAGACCCAAGTGGTTGATAACCAGCCCTTAACCACAGGCAAACAAATTGTTGTGATTGACTCAGATGATTATTGTCCCTATTGCGAAAAATTTAAGGCGAATGTGGTTAAAGATTACCAAGGCAGCATACCAATGACATTCCGGTTAGCCTCCCAGCTGGACGGTCTTTCGATTACCACACCGACTTGGGCGACTCCAACCATTTTATTCTTAGAAGATGGCAAAGAAGTTTTTGGTCGACAGGGTTATATGAGTCCGGAGGATTTCTATAAGGCACTGGGAGTATTTAAACTTGGTGATAGCGAAGCATATGACGTTGCATTTGATAAAGGCACAGATAACCGCTATTGCAAACAGTATGAGATTTTTAAGAATACGCCGGATGGGGTGTTTATCGATAAACTCAGTGGCGCGCCACTCTTTGATACGCGTGATCGCTTTAATTCACGAACAGGCTGGTTGTCTTTTACCAAAGCCGTTGATGGTTCAACTATCGAAAAGCCAGATTACTCCTACGGAATGACCCGAGTAGAAGTTAGGTCTAAATCTTCGAATATCCATTTAGGTCATGTTTTTCCTGATGGGCCCAATGGTCAACCGAGGTTTTGTATTAATGCGACGGTGTTGGAGTTTATTCCGAGGGAGTCGGTTAGAGGTTAGTCTTGGCTTCTGTGTTTTCGAGATATATTTAGGTTGGGGTGGTAAGCCTAGCGGAAGGGGGGAAGTTGATCAATCGCTTTGATTTGGGTTATTTTTGTTTTTAAAAATCAAAAGCGTTTCGCAGCGCTGGCGCTCTGACTGCGAGTTACTTTTATGAAAAGATAAAAGTAACCAAAAGCTTTTTTCGTTGAAACGAGCGCCTTCGGAGTTTTTTGAACGTCTCAATTTCTTAAAGATAGAGCGTATTGGTTTTTAGCGCCCATCGGGTGGAAAAGAACTTATGTCCACGGATGGACGGTATGCGGTTTTTGCTGGGAGCAAAAAACAGTCGCCGAAGGCTCAAACAGCTTTTCCACTGTTCCGATGGACATGGGAAAGTCGGATTGCTCGTAGCCACTGGGCGAAAAAATTAACAAGCTCATATCGAAAAACTAGTCCTTATCTTTCTAAGCTTGGTCACAACCTCTTTATTAAAGATTTACCCGCCTAGCGGCTATAACGGAGAAGTGAAATTCATGAGTCAGCGGGTAGACAAGAAAAGCAAATGAGCGTGAGCGAGCTCTTTTCTTCCGCTGACTCTCGTTCAAAAAATCGGGACCGTTCAGGCTGAGAACAACAATCAACACGTAAATAATGAGTTATCTTCAGCGAAAAGAAGCTTTTGGTTTCTTTTGTCTTCTTACAAAAGAAACTCGCACGCAAGTGAAACGGTGCGAAACGCTTGTGAATAAAAAAAAACTCCTCTGCCAACAAATAATCCCCTCCTCACCTCTCAACACAGGTATAATACAGCAGCCCCCTTAATAGACCTCAAATCATGACTAACTTCGCTCAGCTCGGCCTCAACAAAACCATCCAAGCCAATATCAAACAGTTGGGTTATAAAACTCCCACAGATATTCAGGAACAATCCATCGGTGCGGTGTTATCAGGAGCGGATACCTACGCAATCGCACCAACTGGTACCGGAAAAACCGCGGCCTATTTATTGCCGCTACTCCAAGAGTTGAGTCAAAGCGATCATTCTGCCGACCAAGTTCGCCCTATTCGAGCACTCTTTCTTTTACCGACTAGAGAATTGGCTCAGCAAGTGGAACAATCTATTGCGGAATACGGTAAAGGATTAAACTTAAGAACCATCGCTTTATTTGGTGGGGTAAGAATCGGGTCTCAAGCAAAGCGTTTTAAACGTGGTGCTGACATAATCGTATCTACGCCAAAACGATTAGTTGATTTACTCAAAAAGAAAGCCTTTTCCATTGAACATGTAGAACATTTTGTCATGGATGAGGCCGATCGATTGGTTAGTATGGGCATTCAACCACTACTAGAAAAGATCCTCAAAGCTATGCCCAAGAAAAAACAATTTGTTTTGTTTTCTGCCACCGATTCAAAAGCACTAACCGCTTTTAGCCAAGAACATCTTAAGAACCAAAAGTTTGTTAAGACTGAACAAAACCAACCGGCTCTCGAAAAAATTATTCATACGATGTATCGCAGCACCCGAAAGGATAAAACCAAAAACCTTTGCGAGCTGTTACTGATGCTAAATTGTGAACGAGCATTAATATTTGTTCGAACTAAAAATGATGTCAATGTTCTGGTCGAACGGATGCAAGAAAAAGGTTATTCCTGTCAAGGAATTCATAATGAGATCCCACAAAAGAAACGACTGGAACGATTAACCGCTTTCAAAAATAAGGAATTTAAATTCTTAATTGCCACAGACATCGCCTCACGAGGTATTGATATTGATGACCTTTATTATGTGATCAATTATGACCTACCGGTAAATAGCAATGATTATATTCATCGGGTTGGACGAACAGCTCGAACTGGAGCCACTTCAAAAAGCGCGGTCAAAGAAGTCGCAAGGCAATCCACGGGTAAACTAAAGTCGCAAGCATCACAACGAAATTTCCGAAATAGAACGCTGGATAAATCGAGAGAAATACCAACAGCTAAACAAGTCAAAGTTGCCAATGTACTCGGACACGCGTTCTCATTGGTGAGTCCAGAGCAGGAACGGCTGGTTGAAAAAATAGCCAAAGCGGTTGGCAAAGAAATCAAAGTTGCGCGGATGCCCACGGTAAACAGATCATCCTAAATAAATCATCTTAAAAAAGTCATAATAAGAAACGACTCGCAGCGCCTAAAAAGATTAAGAATCCAACTGCATCAGTAATGGTGGTGAGTACAACACCACCTGCTATTGCAGGATCAACGCCCATTCTTTTAAGACCCAATGGGATCAATGCGCCAGAAATGGTTCCCGCTAGACTAACGGCAAACAACGCCACCGCAAATACCAAACCTAGCTGCCAATCTTGATACCAAAAAACAGCCACCAGAAATACCACTGCCGACCACAATATCCCATTGAGGGCCGAAACTTTTAGTTCATGTCTTGTTAACGGCCCGATGTTGTCGGAGCCTACTTGTTGTAACGCGATGCCACGAGTCACCAAGGTTAGAGTTTGACTACCGGTAATTCCCCCCATGCTGGCAACCACTGGCATTAACACCGCTAACGCGACTAACTGCTCAATCGACGCCTCAAAAAGCCCGATCACACCGGCAGCAATAAATGCTGTGACTAAATTAGTGCCAAGCCAAATAGCTCTCTTAAAAGCACTTTTGACCACTGGGGCAAACATGTCCGAGTCTTTACTCAATCCAGCTTTACCATAGATCTCACTTTCTGCTTCATCACGTAAAACATCGATGACATCATCGACGGTAATTCGACCAAGCATACGCTTTTCATCATCAACAACAATTGCAGAAACCAAATCACGATCTTCAAATAATTGCGCCACTTCATTTGCTGGTGTCAGTGAAGTGATCAACGGGTCATTTGAATTCATCGCCTCTGAGACTAATCGACTATTATCCAAAGACACTAGATCACTCAATTTCAAACTTCCTTGAACTTGGTTATTTCGATCGACCACCACTAAACTGTCAAAATGCTCAGGTAAGTCGCCAAACTTTCGGCGCATTTGGCAGAGATATCGATAGACCGCCTTTAAACTCACATCCGCTCTAATTGCAATAGCATCGGTATCCATCAAACCGCCGGCGGTATCATCGGGAAAATCCTTCAGCAGGTTATACCGTTGTAGCCTTTGACTATCCATGGCGCCAACCATTGTTCCAACGACTGACTCAGGTAAGTCTTCATCGATATCAGCCAACTCATCAATTTGCATTGAGGTTAAGCAATCCAATAAATGATTATCTGGTGTCTGTTGAATTAAACGTCGACGAATATCTCGATGTAAATCCAGTAATACTTCACCTTTTTGGTTAGACGGTAAGTTAATCCATAATGACTTCCTAAATTTAGTCGGTAGCGACTCAATAAGTCGTGCTATCTCGGAGGGAGAAAGCTGTTCAATTAAAGAAGACGCATTAAAATTTCGATCGTTTTCTTTCTTGTCAGTAATTTTGGCTGCGAGTTCATGTAGTGTCGCTTTCATAACTGTTAGTCCTAAAGTATTAATAGGGTATTAAATAATTCCGCTAAGCGGCAAAACTAGCCGCATTAGAACGATTCAGTATTCTTTAAATCGGGTAGGTATAATTTACGCTTAAATTAGGACTTCGTATATCACTCATTTCGACTTATTGGATGAATCACTAGGCGGTTCCTGCAAAAAACAACTGCCTAACTTATTTGTCACTCAGCCAATTGAAGGATATAGTTATCACTGGTCAACCGAAGAACTGTTTATGGACTCCTCCGCTCCCTCAAAGCTATTGCTCAAATTCTGTGAAGAGCACTCTATCGCGACTAGCGCTTTTTCACGAAATTTTGAAAACTGCTATAAAAAGCTAATTGAATTTTTAGTTCACCAAGCTTCTCTCAGTCACTTTCCACCCCCCTTTCTAGTGGGACTAGTTGCTCCTCAAGGAGCCGGTAAAACAACCCTTGTAAAATTTTTCAAACTTGTTCTGGAGACTTGCTATGAATTGAAAGTGCTCACCATTTCACTTGATGATTTCTATAAGACTCGCGCAGAGCGTCGCCTAATGGCTGATAAAATCCATCCGTTATTTAGCACAAGGGGCGTGCCAGGAACACATGATGTTGATTTAGCCATTTCAACTATCGCGGCAATTAAAAATGGGTCAGAAGCTAGTACTATTATGCTTCCACAGTTTGACAAGTCTATAGACGACAGGGTCACTCCATCACAGTTTAGGAAAATAATAGCACCACCCGATATTATCCTGTTTGAAGGCTGGTGTCTGAACGCAACTCCTCAATCAACTGAAGCGCTTGTGCACCCCATTAATAAACTGGAACAAGAACTTGATCCTCAGGCTATTTGGCGAACCTACGTAAATACGGAGCTTGCAGGTAGCTATCAAGATCTGTTTAGCTTAATAGACGACTCTATAACTTTTTATCCACCTTCGTTTGAAACGGTTTGCCAGTGGCGACAGCAGCAGGAGTCACAGCTTATTAACTCTTTGAGCACGCTAGAGTTAACAAAAAGTTCGGCGATGAGGCCTCAAGAAATACAGCGATTTATGATGCATTTCGAAAGAATATCTCGTCACCAATATATTTATACTTCCGCAAAATTCACCGGTACGAAAACACATTCCCCTAGAATTCAGCTAGACGAGAATCGAAATACAACATTAATACTATAGACAAAGCGCAGGCTATTGAACTAGTCTTAATGAGAAGTCGTTCATGATGAGCCAAAAAAGTACTATTCGGTTCTAAAAATGAGCTATATTTGCTAAGGACAGTTAAATTAAAGGACATTGAACTCTAACAATGCAAAAAGAAAACGACAGGGACTTTTATTCTGATAACTTAGTCATTATCAACAAGAATAATAAAGCCGTAGCCAGAGAGAACATCTATAATTCCAATGGTGCATTATTACTAGCCGCTGGGGCTGAAATCCATGCGGACAATGCAAAAAAGATCGTCCAACATAAACTCCAAAAACCACTCGAAGAGAGTGTTTCTCTCGATAAGCTAATCACCAAGCCGGTACTCATTGAGCAAATAAAGGCGATGCCAACTCATCCGGAGATGGTAGAAATATTTAATAACAAATTGTCGATTGAGCGATTCTCTAGCCAATGCGACCAGTTAAAGAAACACCCTTTAATTCTGCAAAAGTTGACCGTTTTTTCGATGCGCTATCCAAAACAATATAAGAAAACCTTATTTGGTGTTTATCTTGGTTTATTAATTTGTGAAGAAAGAAATCTCGATGAAAAAATTTGGCATAATGTTTTTATCGCAGCACTATGTAGAGACATGGGTTTGGTTCATATTGACCCCAAAGTTGTGGAGAAAAGAGACGCTCTTAGCGGTGCGGAATGGAAGTTGTTACAAGGTCACGTTGCCATTGGGTATCAGTTTTTAGCTCACCTACCAAACATTAGTAAAGATATTTCTCGAGCCGTTTTGGAACATCATGAACGAACCGACGGCTTTGGTTATCCGAGACATTTGTCAAAAGAAAAACTAGGCATCGAAGGTCAAATTCTAGCCTTCTCCGATATGTTTATTGCACTCTTTTATAAGTATGTTTTTGGTCATGGCTTTTCATTAATTGATTTAGGTGCCATAGTGCAAATCAATGCAGGTATACATCTTCAAGAAAATACCGAAGCTGCGATGCGTTTGATTCGGGCTTTAGCCGTCGATAAAAAGAGAAAGCCGGTGTTTAAAGATCTGCGATCTCAAATACAGCGAATTCTAACTTGCCAACCCAAGGCTCATGAATGGGTGAGGCTAGCTGATCTACTCAACAATCAGCTACTAAAAATTGAAGGCTCTCCAGAGTTGGATCACAATATTCAAATGATGGAGCGGATCAAGTCTGTCGTGGTCACCTCTGGCGTTCTTGATAAATCGTTGGTGGACTGGATAAAATCGCTCGACCCTATTGGCTTAACCAGCAAAGATATTGCTGAAGTCGAACATTTTACCATGATGTTAAACGAGTCGATTTGGCAGTTAGGTACCATGCAAAAATCTTTTTCGGTCATACTGCAAAAGCTGCAACAAAAAAATGCCAAACTCACTGAAGCAGAACCTACGAAGTTAGTTCTTGATGCCATATACGAGGAATTAGCCAAAGGCTTGTTGATTGAAGAGCAACTGTCTAAGCAAAAAGCTGGATAGATTTCGCTTCCCTGAAAGTTATCAATTAACAGGCTTACGATTGATAATATCTAGAGTTATCCCCAGTAAAAAGAAACTTCGAGTCAGCAACAAGTTGCTGCAAGAATTCTTTACAGGCTCTCACTCTGGCGGTTGAGCGAAGGTCGACATGATTGAGCAACCAGATGCCCCATTTAGATTTTTCTAATTCGTAATCAAGTCTAAGCAATCCTGGCTGAGTATCACCAATAAAACAAGGTAACTTAACCACACCATGCCCTTGGGCAGCAGCAACAGCCATTGATCCAACATCGTCAATTCGATATGCCACTGGACTATCGCGAAAATGCTTTTTCATCCAAGGCGGCGGGCTTAACTCTGAGGTAAATAGTATGGTCGGCAATCTTTTGGTACATTGCTTAAGCAAACATTCGCTGGCATATAAGCCATGATTGATTTTGGTTAGCTCCCGACCAATTAGGCTTTCGGGCGGACTGGGTGTCATTCTAAGTGCTAGGTCGGCATCGAGACGAGCGAGATCCACTAGCCCCTTTGTCATCATTAATTGCAGTTCAATTCGCGGGTAGACTTGATAAAACGAATCGAGTTTTGGTAGAAGGATACGATTAGCTAGCTCAAATGCAACGGTTAACTTAAGCGGACCCGCCAGTGCCGAATCCGAATGGCTGGCCTGCCGGTCGATTAACTTTACTTTGTCTTCAATAGCTGAAACCTTATCCAGTAAATTTTCAGCGGTTTGAGTCATCACATAACCTGTGGGAGTACGATCAAACAGACGCGCGTCCATATCCGTTTCTAAGGCCTGAATCCGTCTAGCGACTGTAGTGTGCTTTACACCTAATTCTCGTCCAGCAGCGCTGATAGAGCCACCTCTGGCGACGGATAAAAAGTATCGTAAGTCATCCCAATTCAATGGACTCTCCTTAAATGAACAGTCTCCCTGCTAAGGGTTTATCCCTGTTTATTTATGCACATATGCAGCCAATTATAGCTTGTTTACACCCATGTTTGAACATCTTATAGTAATTGTGTAACCTAACTTAAGCACCAAGGAGCACAACATGACCTCGCCGACACTACAAAAATTAGCCGCTTTTACCTCGAGCCCGCAAGGTGGAAACCCTGCAGGTGTTTGGATTGGTAACGAGCTACCCACAGCAGAAGAAATGCAATCCATCGCCAAACAAGTTGGCTTTTCCGAAACTGCATTTGTTGCGCCACTGCAAGGAACCACTCGAACTGTGAGATATTATAGCCCTGAAGCTGAAGTCGCATTTTGTGGGCATGCGACAGTCGCGACCGGTGTAGCACTTGGGCAAAAATCGGGTTCTGCTGTCTATCAATTTGAAACAACGGTTGGAACCATTCCGGTAAAAGTCACCGAACAAGATGGAAAATTTTTGGCGACTCTGACATCAGTCGAACCGAAGTATGAATCAGCTCCAGAACAGCTATTAAGCAAAGCACTTGATGCGTTGGACTGGAATGAACAGGAGTTAGACCCAAAGCTACCTCCAGCTCGAGCATTTGCTGGCAATTGGCATTTAGTCATTGCAGTTAAATCTAAATCTCGCTTAGACAATTTAAACTATGACTTTGAAAAGCTCAAAGCACTAATGCTAGACAACGATCTAACCACGCTTCAATTGATCTGGAAAGAAAACGAAAAGCTAATCCATTCTCGCAATCCATTCCCAGTAGGTGGAGTGGTTGAAGACTCTGCTACTGGCGCCGCTGCGGTTGCACTGGGTGGCTACTTGCGTGAAGCAAATCTTATCAGCGCTCCTAAAGAAATCGATATTTTACAAGGTGAAGTAATGGGGCGTCCAAGCCAATTGAAGTTATCTATTCCTAAGCAAGGTGGAATTTGTGTTTCTGGGACAGCGGTTGATTTGGAATAGAGGTTAGAGTTAGATTTTAAGGGCGGTTTCGCAGCACAGCGAAACCGCCTTTGACTTTAAACATAGGGGTCAGAAAACATTCTAAATTCTAAAAGCCGACTACTCCACCCGTCGACTTCTTCTCCCCCCAACAAGCAAACTCATCAACACCAACCAAACCAATGGAATGGAACCACCGCCGCCGCCACTTTCTTCAGGAGCTGGAGGGTTTGTTTTAGCAGCAACATTGACACTCAATTGGTCAGTTGAAGTTCGTCCTAGATCATCAGTAATCGTTAGGCTAAATGTATAACTTCCTTGGGCAATATTATTCACACTAGCACCTAACTGATCATTATTTAAAATGGTCACCGAAGCGCCACCAGTTTGTTGCCATTGATAACTAACGATTTGATTTCCGTTATCTACGACACTCGCCGTTAGAGAAATATTATCTCCTTCGACAACATTGCTCAATGCAGCGATTGATACTGTTGAGATCACCAGTGGACTACTAACACCACCTGGATCAACAATCCGGCCATTACTGCTATCGTCGACATCATTTGGACCACCATCTTCAATCAGCATTAAGACACACCAGTCGCCAGCATTTAAACCTTCGACATAAGAATCATCATCAGCGGATGGACAAGCTCCTGGGCTAGCAGCAGAAGAATAGAGTTTATTATTAGCGTCAATCACAAAACTAAACCAACCATTGCTCGTATGCAGTTTTCGATAAACAGCCTCTTCAGGAATCGCTTGCTGTTGAGGGATCACTACCTGAACAGAATCACCTTCAGCTTGCAAACCACTGACCACGAAATCATAAAGACCACCAACTTGGTTGTAATTACTATCGGCGCCATGGGTTAAAAACTCTTGGCTGGATTGTAAATCCTGCTGACTAATTAACGAGCCACTTTCGCTGGCTAATGCTAGATTGCCTAATCCTAAACTTAATCCTGCATCCGCTTGCATCACATAACTACCAATCGCTTGTTGATTAGTTAGTTGTTGCAACAAATGGTCCTCGCCAAGCGGATCAAGATAGTCTGGTAGGCCATCTAAATCAGAGTCTTGCAAGCCTTCTTCCAGATCATTGATTCCATCACCATCAGAATCATTTTCCGCTGAAAAATTCGGCGCGCTCTCTATCACATTTAAATAAATCGTTTGGCTATGACTCAGGTTAGGTTGTCCATCATCGGTGACGGTTAGCGTTTTAGCATAAATGCCTAACGCCAGCGCAGCGGGATCAAAAGTGAGTGCATTAGTTTCACTGTCAATACTTAACTGAGCGATGTCCGCACTACTCCACTCAACTTGATGCGTGTCTTCCGCATTACCATCTTGGATTGCAACTTCAATCGTCACTGGACCAGCATCTCGGGTGACAGTGGTTCGTAACTGCTCCACTTGCTTGGCTTGCATGCTCACTTTAGGTGCTAAGTTAGCCCTAGTGATGACGACTTGATATTGAGAATTGCCAAGTAATACCGCATTTTCAGGTGTCGCCAAATTAATCAATAATTGTTCGTCAGCTTCGCTCACTGAATCCTCTAAGATCTGGATTCGGATAACACCGCTCCGGCCTTGATAGATGATTAATTGCTCCCCTTCCACTTGGTAGTTTTCTGTAGCACTGGCAAGCAATTGATAATCTTCTGTATCGGCATTACCAGCCAATGAGAATGGGATCACTACCGGATAATCAGCGGCACTTCCCGAAAGCTTCACGGGTATTTCCAAGATTTTATTTTCGCCAGTAGACAGGCCATTGGCTAATAAAACTTGTGGTATTATTTTTAGTCGTTGAGTCGCCACAGTACGATTTCCTGCGGCATCTTCTGCAACCCAGTCGATCATATGAAGCCCAGATAACCGATGCGTTTCGCCAACCAGGGCAACCGCAATCGCGCCATCAACATTATCAGTCGCGACGATACCATTATTGGGAACAGCAGTTAAAACACCACTTGAATCAATTGTGACTTGTTCCGACAATTCAATCACTGGAGCGACCTTGTCATTGGAGTTTAAATACTCGTCTAGGTTAGATTCTCCATCAGAGTCTCTATCTTGACTGGCATCACTTGCATCGTTGGGATCAAGTCCATGATCAACTTCCCAACCATCTGGAATGCCATCTGAATCACTATCTGAATTATTTGGATCCGTATCAGCCAAAAACTCTTGTCGATTGGTTAAACCATCACCATCTTGATCGAGTCCACCATCACTGGCATCTTGCGGATCTAAGTTATGTAAGATTTCCCATTCATCGGTAATACCGTCTTGATCACTATCGTCGTCCGAGTTGACCGCCGAGGTGACAAAACTAACGACTTCACTATTGATAGTTTCACCTTTTATATTAAACAATGAAACCTGAAGATAATAGATAGTCGCTGGCTGCAATCTGACTAAGGAAACAGTATGGTTTTGGGTTAATTCAGCATTAGCTTCTTTTTCTAAAAGCTCGGTTTCGCTGGTTGCATAATTGACTTGTGCAAAGGCAACGTCACTCGACTGCCAACTGATGAGCGCTGTATTTTCACTGATTCCACTAACCGCTGGATTGCTAATAAAACTCGGTGCAGCTAGCTCGCTCGACGATCGAGAATTAAAGGTCATTAAATCACTGGTTAACGACTCTCCAGCTAAATTAGTCACCACATATTGCAGCTCATAATTACTATTTTCGTTCAATCCCGTTACCAAAGTAAGGTGATTTAATGCTATCTCCAAACTAGCCGTTTGATGCCATTGAGAAGAACCGACTTCGCGGTATTGAATCAACAATGAAGTCAATTCATTGGTGGTCAAAGCCAAGGTCGCTAAGTCTCCATAAGCACTGATCACTTCAGCTTGAGTGATTTCCGGCACTCGACTCATTGGCTCAAGAATTGCCAAGGTTCCAACGTTTTCTGATGTACCCGAAAGTAAAGAGACGAAAGCTTCAAATGGACTTAAATCTTTCTTCTTAGGTGAGGCTGATGGCGCAGAAGATGCCGAAGCAGTGACTACATTTTCTTCAATTTCAAAACTCGCACTGTAACCTTTATGATCGGTTGAATAAACAATACAACGGTAACTAGAGTTAGTTGATAATCCTGTCAAAGTTAGGCGATGTTTTTTAACTCGTTTAGCGTCGGATTTTTGTAAACTGGCGCTGTCGCCTAAGCGGCAAACTAACCTGCCGTCCGCATTAACATCGGTTACCCAAGAAACGGTAACAGAAGTATCGGTAACCCTATCAACCACCACCTCTTTCATAAAATGTGGCACTCCTTGATGTCCGCGAACTTTGGTTCTGAATGAGACCACTTCGCTAGTCATTAAATTACCTGCGGCGTCTTGAGACTGCACTCTAAAATAATAAACAGTGTCCGCTTGCAACCCAGTAATTGCCATATTGTGTTTTGTTTTTAAACTCTCTCCACTACTTTCGATATCATTTAAAGCGTCTGGATCAGTACCAAAAACAATAGCCGTGGTCGAGACTTCATCCGTTCGCCATCGAATCACTACACTCTGGTGAGTGATGTTTTGGATCAACGGTCTACCGATAATCACTGGCGGGCTAGTATCTTCAGTTGCAAGGGTAGTAAAGCTAATAGCTTGGCTCAAAGTGGGTCCATTCCCTTGACTATCTGTTGAAGAAACCGTCAGGGTGTATTCAGTTTCCGGAAGTAAATCAGTCAATTGCATATTGTGTTCATAAACAAATTCTGAATCCGTAACTACGTGATATTGGGTACCATTGTTATACGACACGCCACTATTAGCCTGTTCATCCGTTTTCCAAATGACTGTGGCTTCTTTAGCGGTAATATCAATCACATAAGGACGCAGTAAAATCACTGGAGCAGTAGTGTCAGGCAAAGGTAACGTTGTCACTTCTTGTGGTGTGCTGTTAGTCGGACCGTTGCCGTTAGGACCAGTAATTGACACTACCAATTCATAACCCGTATTTGCGGTGCGTTCATCGATAACAATCGAGTGACAAACATCCAATTGGTCAAGCGTAAATAGCTCGGAACCAATTGATATGGAAGCAGTCACTGGACCATTCGCACAAAAAGCGATTTCAAATTGATCGTGAGTAATGTTAGAAACTATCGGACCACTAACAAACTCTGGCGGTTTGATATTAGGATTTCCTTTAGTGATAAAGTTAGTCGACTTAGAATCCGATGCTTGCTCATCCTTATCGATCGCTTCGACAGTCACTGTATACTCAGTGCTAGGCTGAAGATCCCAAATCAGAATACAATTATAGGTGGTTAACTTATCAACATTGATCACTCTGCCATTGGAAAGTTCAATCCGTCCCTTGGCCGGTTTATCGGTTCGCCAAACAACAATTGCTGAGCGATCACTAATTCGAATGACCTCTGGACCATAAATAATTTTCGGTGGCGAATCGACGTGAGGTAAATAAATATTTTCACTGGTTTCTTGATCAAGGTTATGTGAAACATTGGTAATTGCAAAGCCCGATTCTAACGAAGGGTTAACCGAAACATCGATTGACTGGTTGGTATATAGCGAGAATGCGAATTCGCCATTTTCGTCTGAGATCGCGCGACTACCTAGCAACTCTCCTGAGTTTTCTAGGTAGTAGCTAACTGAGTCTTGCGCAAATGAATGATCAATTTTTAGCTTAACACCATCAACAGCAACCCCATTAACATCTAATGTTTTGCCCGACAGAATTGACATAGGTAAAGTCAGATCAACTTCGGTATTACTAGTCACACTGATATCTCGCGCTAAATAATAGACGGCCGCGAAATCAGGCACGGGATAATCTGAACGAACTTCTTGGTTATTAACTTGATTACTGGTTTGTAAATAGGGACGTATTTTATAGTTTCCGTTGGACACTCTAAATTCGAAGTAGCCATTAGCATTAGTCAATGCAGCGCTATCCGCTAACTGACTATCAGTTTCATTGTGTACTGTGATTAAGGTGCTATCGATCGGCGTTCCTTGGGCGTCTCTTAAATAACCAGAAAGTACCAACGCTTGTTGCATCACAAAAGTTTCATTAGTATCGGTTGACAAAACGTAATCAGAATAAACAGTCGCTGCCACTTGGCGTTCGCTCGATGGCGGCACAAAAGTTACTTGCATCGCCTGATCAGTAAATAGCGCTATTGAGAATTCTCCATTGGTGTCACTCTTGGCATTGGTCTGTAAAGATTTTCCTTGGCTTTCCAAGAAATAACTCGTTTCATAACCGCCTTGTTGAGTATCCTCTATATGGCTAATGGTCACTCGTGTATCAGCAATCGGATCGCCATTAGCATCTGTGACAGTACCATTTAATATAGCCATAGGTAGCACAATATCCTGAACCGTTGCACCGCTAACCACGACTTCTTGTTGAGCAAATAGCACGGAGGCAAAATCAGGTAACGGATAGCTCGGGCGCAGCCCTTCGCCTTTACCAAAAGGATTTAAATGCGGTTTAATTTTGTAGCTACCTTCCGCCACCTTAAATAAATACAAACCGTTTTCGTCAGTAAAAACTGGCAAGCCGACCTGTGCCCCCGACAGCTGGTCATGCAAGGTAATCTTAGTGTGCCCAATCGCCCTTGAATTACTGTCTTGTAACACGCCTGACAAACTAACACCTTCAACTAAATTAAAGGTCTCAGTAGCATCACCAGCCAAGCTGTAATCACTGATGGTAGTGACCGCCAGATCCAGTCTTGAAGATGGCGGCAATAATTGAATATCGAATAACTGCTCAGTAAATACCGCTAGTTCAAACTCACCATTGGCATCGGAAATACCATTACTCAGAGCATTCTCTGCATAATTTTCTAAGTAGAAATCTTGTTCTATATTGGAGAATTGATGCCGAAGGGAAATTGCAACACCCTCAACAGGGCTCCCTAAATGGTCGAGTGTTTGTCCTGACAATATGGCAAATGGCAGTACCACATCTAACTCCAAATCGTCAATCAATTGAATATTTTGCGGGGTATGAATAATGGTCGCAAAATCGGGTACCGCATAACTCGGCATAGTGACTTGAGTTTGGCTTGGATTAAAAACATCAATCCGCGGTTTAAGTTTATAACGGCCTGGGGCCACGAAAAACTCAAAATAGCCGTTGTCATCCGTAGTGACACTATTACCGACTTGCATGCTATTAGTTTGCTGGTGCAAACTGATCTCAACATTATCAATAACACGAGCTTGCGAATCTTTTAAAAATCCAGAAAGCTTAATTCCCTGATTAATCAAAGAAATTAAATGAACAACGTCACGCTCAACAAGCGTAATAGGTTGCAATGGCAGACTAGCAAAACCAGTTTCTGATGGCGGAGTCACTCCAATATAATAGCTTCCCGGCAATAGGAATTCGAACAAGTAATTACCATCCTCTTCGGTAACCAATGAGCTTAAGTACTGTTGCTGCTGGTTATAAAGAGCGACAATCACTCCGGCCACTGGATTACCCTCGGCGGTTACCGTACCACGAAGATTGATCCCATTAGGCTCAACCGGTGGCGGGGTGATGATAATAGGAATGTCGCATAAGTCACCAATGCCATTGTTATCGCTGTCTAACTGATCGGGATTAGCAATTAATGGGCAATTATCCACATCATCCAAAATAGTGTCGTTATCAAAATCATTGTCTGAACCAACCGGCGCGTCACAAACATCTCCTATGCCATCATTGTCTTGATCGAGTTGATCACTATTTGGATCGGCAGGACAATTATCAATCTCATCGGCAATACCATCATCGTCATAATCGGTGTCTGGAACAATCACTTGGTCACAGGCGTCACCAATACCATTTCCATCACTATCAGTTTGATCCGGATTCTCTGTAAATGGGCAATTATCTTGTGAATTGGGAATACCATCTTGATCAAAATCGGCTTCAGGGTGAAGCGATGTAAAATTCACAATCTGACTAGAAGTTATTTCACCCAGAATATTAAAGGCATCCACCTGCAAATAATAAGTCGTGTTAGCTTGTAAACTGTGCAGTTCAACTTGATGACTGGTTAACAACAAATCATCTGGTTGATTTTTATCTAATGCTGTTTTGATTTCTCCATATCGAACATTGCCGGACGATGGCTGTTCAGTTTGCCAACTTATCACCACACTATGTTGTTGAATATTACTGACCACCGGCTGAATACTAAATACCGCCTCGGGTGTTGCTTCTGGAGCCAGAGTTTCGAAATTACCACTATTACAATCACTACGATTACCTGATCCATCGGTTAAGGTCACTTGATATTCATAGTTAGTCTCCGCGAGTAGATTATTGACTAATAAAGAATCACTTTTGGCTAATGACAAAGTGCTTTGTTGCAACCAATCAACCTCACCCGCCATTCTATAATTGATTTCTGCCGTGACTGGTTCGTCAGATCGCCAACTAAACAAGGCAGAATCGACAAAAGGACTGACCTCGACATCATTGCTACAAGATGGTGGAGTTACATCAGGAATGTCTAAAGTAGTACCGCGAATATCCGCAGATACTTTATTTCGATCGATATCGGCAGAGTGCACTCGGCAGGAATAAATAGTATTTGAATCTAATCCTGTCAATGTCAGTAAATGTTGCTTGACCATTTCATCATTGCTAACTTCAAAAGTAACTCTTTCTGGTTCAGGATCATCAGGCAGTTCTGGTAAAACAGTCCCCTCTTCAAATTCAACATTAAGTAGTAAATTTGGAGAGCCATTAGGATTGGCAATTTTATTTTCTGTGGCAAACGCGGTTAACCCAGCGTCAACTTCAGCAGGAGTAGAATTTGGATAGGCTTGCAAGAATAACGCAGCTGCACCGGCCACATGGGGAGCCGCCATCGAAGTACCACTGATAGTATTGATCCCACCATTACTCCAGGTCGAAGTAATATCCGAACCTGGCGCAAAAAGGTCGACACAAGATCCCCAATTGGAAAAACTCGATCTTGAATCTGTATTAGTTGACGCGGCAACGGTAATCGCTGCTGGTACTTTATTAGGAGAACCCGAACAGGCATTGATATTTGAGTTACCCGCAGCCACCACAAAAGTCACTCCGGCATCAATCGCGCGTTCAACGGCTAAATCTAAAATCGTCGAGTTACCTCCGCCCAGACTCATATTAGCGACTGCTGGTAACGAGGCGTTTTCTGCCACCCAGTCAACACCAGCAATAACCCCGGAGTTACTGCCAGAACCGTTACAACCTAAAACTCTCACCGCTGTTACCGAAGCGTTTTTAGCCACCCCCCAAGTTGAACTAGCAACAGTCCCTGCAACATGAGTTCCGTGACCATGACAATCGGAGGCATCGTTATCATTATCGACAAAATCCCATCCACTGTTTGCCCGGCCATTAAAATCAGCGTGTGAAATTAAAACTCCGGTATCAATGACGTAGGTACTCACGCCAGTCCCATCCGGAATATAATCATAACTATTTGACAACGGTAGCTCGGCTTGATCAATACGATCGAGCCCCCAGGTCGGGTTATTTTGAGTGGTCGAGATACTCATGATTTGATCTTGCTCGATCATTAAAACTCTAGGATCTTGGCGCAACTCTCCAATTTTTGTCGAAGCCATGTTTAATACAAAACCATTGACTTTATGAGTAAACTGACGGATTACTTTTGCATCCACCTTTTGTGCTATGGCTGATGAAACTTGCTGCAATTGGTTGGCTTTTTCTGTTCTGGATAATTGAGAATAAGTTTTACTGTTGGTAATCGGAACTTGGTCTTTGAGTAGCACGATATATTGATCTTTAATCGCCTTTTCAGTGGGAACGTTATTCACAATGGCTAAGCTATTTGCTGACGATTGCTCTAATAACATCGAAGAGCTAAGACTTTGTTCGGCTTGGCAAACTAAGCGACTGTCGGAGTTCAAGTTAGTCGACCAACTAACGGTTAAAGAATCGATGGTCACATTTTCAAGATCTGGTCCAGCAGTAATTTGCAATACGACTGGCTGCTCTGTTTCTTTTAAGGTTCTAAATGACAGAACAGAACTAGCATAAGTATTTTCAGCAAGGTCACTGGAAATCACCTGAAAATAATACAGAGTATCCGCGGCTAACTCTGCTAGCGGAACTTTATGGTCGGTCGATAAACCCTCGACAGAAAAAACCAAGTCTAAATTATTTTGCGCAGTGCCGACCTCGACTAAGTGTGATGCCGACTCGTTGGTGGTCCAGATAACAAATGCGCTATGACTGGTAATATCCTCTACAAAGGGCCCAGAGATTAATCTTGGTGCTTCTTCATCAGGTAAACTTAAAGTAGTAAATTCTACAGGTTGTGATTGTGCCGGCCCATTACCGAATGCATCGGTTGAAGAAGCTGTCAGTGTGTAAGTAGTCGCCGCTGTTAGATTGTTAAGATAAATCACATGTTCTGTGACTAAGTTAGAGTCCTCAACAAAATTATTGCTAACACCATCAGTGTAATCCACACCACTGTTGGCATACTCGTTAGTCGTCCACCGGACAATCGCAGAACTGTCAGTAATATCGGTCACTGTTGGACCGGTTATTTGCGGTGGTTCAATATCAAGATCCGCCAAAGTCGTCACGTCAATTGGAGAACTGACTACTGGTCCATTACCGGCAATATCGGTGATGGAAACCGTTACAACATAGGTAGTGTTAGCCGTTAACTCAGTGACCTCTAGTTGATGACACACATTGGCTGAATTTAAAAAGTATTCACTCGAGTCAACCGTTACTACAGCACTCACTGGCTCATCGGCACAAAAACTTAAAGTAAAACGATCATAGTCAATAGCGATGACTGATGGTCCACTGACAAACTCGGGCAGCTTATCATCAGGCAGATCTAGAGTTCTAAAATCGGCAGGTTTACTGTCAGACTGGTTGCTATATTGATCGGTTGAAGTGACTAAAGTTGCGTAATCAGTTGAAGCGATTAAATTAGTTAATAACACTGAGTGCGAAGTGGTAAGTGCTTGGTTGATAAAAGTATCACCATTAACGATGGCTACTTGACTATTTGCCGCTTTATCCGTTTGCCACTCGACGATAGCAGTGACATCGGTAATATTAGTCACAAACGGGCCGACAATGATTTTAGGCGGTTCTAACTCTGACTCAGCGATCGGTGTGGTAGTAAAACTAATGACATCACTTAAACTCAAATCGCCGTTAGTATTACTTGCTTCAACTTGCAAATAATAAGTCGTTTGCGGCTGTAGTCCATTTAAAACAATTTGATGTTCGGTTGAAAAATCCGCAACGGATTCACTGAAATTTAATTCATCTTGCGACAGTCCGTAGTTAACCACGCCATTAGTTAATAATTCTGTCTGCCAAGTGACCTGAGCCGAGTAATTGCCAATTTCAGAAACTTCTGGTTGCAGGGTAAAAACGACATCCGGTATTTCCGCGTTAGCACTGGTAGTAAATTCTTGCAGCTCACACTCACTGCGATTACCCACGACATCGGTTAGCAGCAATTGTTGTTGATAAACCGTATCGGCTTGTAGTCCCTGTAAAATCAAATAACCTGAAGTACCAGTCTCAGGAGAACTTTCGCTCGACCAAAGGGTATCGCCTTTAACTCGATAGTTGATCGTAGCACTGGCCAATTCATTACTTTGCCAACTGACATCGGCATAATTGGTATAGGCATTGACTTGATTCGCCTGACTACATTCAGGTGGTGAATTATCTACTTCTTCGGTGCTCAGCGCACTTTTCACCGCGCTGACAATTCGACCATTTAAATCAGTCGAGTAAATGATGCAACGATAAGCGGTGTTAAATTGCAAACCAGTCAAAGTCACTAGATGATTTTTAACTAGCTCAAGTCGATTAACTTCGCTCTTTCCATTGCTCGACTCACACACTAACCGGCTATCTGAATTTTGATTGGTCGACCAACTTAAAGTGATCGTGTTGCCGGTCAAGCGCTCAACAATTGGACCGCTAACAATTCGTAACTCACTTCCGTCATAACTAGCAAAGGTTGAAAATGCCAACACGCTACTAGTGGAAACATTTCCGGCTAAATCAACCGACTTAATTTGAAAATAATAGCGGGTATCAGCTTGCAGGCCGGCAACTGCGATTTGATGTTGCTTATCAAAAATAGAATTCGCTTCAATTCGACTTAAGTTGTTTGATTGGGTTCCTATCATCAACATGGATGAAGAAGATTCATCGGTACGCCATTGGATGATCGCAGAGTTATCCGTAATATCTTGAACCAGCGGTCGGCCGATTATTTCAGGGCTAATAACATCCGCAGTTAGTTCCGTTTTGAACTCAAGCGGTGCCGAAATGCTCGGCCCATTGCCAGAGGCGTCAGTCGATGAAACCGCCACTTGATATTGAGTATCGGCGCTTAGGTTAGTTAGCAAAACACTATGTTGATAAGTTAACGCTTGATCTTTGTAGAGTTGATAGCGTGTACCGTCGTTATAGGAAACATCGCTGGTGGTTGGTTCGTTAGTCGTCCATGTCACTACTGCGGCAGAGTCCGTTACATCTAGCACCGTTGGTCCGCCGACTATCACTGGCGACTGCCAATCGAAAGCTGGCAATGTAGTCGCTTCAATCGCAGAACTTAGAACTGGCCCATTACCAGCGGAATCAGAAACACTAGCGACTAGGGTATAAGTCCGGTTAGGGTTTAGGTCGAAAACCTGTAAACGCTGACAACTCGCTAAAGTGGTTAACGGATAATCTGCGCCATCAATGATAAACTTACCACTCACTGGCTCGTTGGCACAAAATTCAAGGGTGAGTTGATCAGTGCTTATAAAAACAACTTTCGGGGCTTGTAAATAAACCGGAGGGATACTATCAGCTTGATCGTCGGTGGAAAAAACAACACTTTCTGTGGTCGTTATATTTCCCTGCTTATCGGTGGAGTTCACCTGCGCGGTATATTCTGTCGCTGAACTTAAACCACTAATTACAACGCTATGAAATGTTTGTAAGTTGCTGCTTGAAAAGGTGCCAACACCGACAATTTCAACGCTACCGGAAGTCACCTCATCAGTCATCCACTCTATACTTGCCGATGTATCGGTGATATGACGTGCGTAGGGGCTAACCACATTTTTGGCCGGTGTTTGATCTTCAATAATCAATTCAATATTTAACAGTTGATCATTGGTTAGCGAATAATCCGACTGCAGCAAGTTTGAAAATCCACTTTCACTGTTAGGGGCAAAATTTAGCTGATAAAGGCAATCGTCGCTATCGGTATAAAACCCAGATGCAACACAGTCATCAGTAGAAAATAAAAGTATTGAATACTGGCCGTTTTCATTAGTTAAACTTGATTGATTGGAATGATTAATACTGTATTGAGAAAGGAAGCCTTGTGATCCTTGTTGCGGTCCATTCCATGTTGCATTGGTTTGTAAATCAACATCGGCAATGGGTAAGTTGTTTTCATCAGCAACCACACCTGACAGCATGAAAAAGGATATTACCGAATCTTTTACGGTAGTTCCTGCCACCACAAAATCTTCAGACTGCACTAGGACAGAATTAGGTGCTCCAACTAACGATACATCACTGGCATTAAAATAGGCTCTGATAACATAGTCACCATCTTCAACGGTCCATGAATAGATACCGTCTTCGCCCACCTGGATAATATTTTCAACTTGTACCAGTGAACCACTTTCTACTTTAAACAGCTGGGCGTTGGCTCCAGCAATTGCCTCGCCTGACTTATCTTTAATGGTTCCTGATAAAGTAGCGGCATGCACAAAACTGGATAATAAAAAGATGGCGCAGCAAACCGCGAATTTAGATAGGCTAGTTAAAACAGTAAAAGTCCTGCTCATTATTAATTCACTCCAACGTGAAGTCGTCTTCGAACGTTGAACGATAAACAGGCATTAGGATAGGCAAAAAATCCGTAGAATTTTTTGGCAACCCCGCTGTCATAAGTTCAAACATCACCCTTAGACCGGTGGCTTTGCGATACTGGTCTTTCGAGCCAGCTAGCCATTTTCAATTTTATTATTACCCGTGATGGTAATGCGGATAGTTTACTTGTAGGAGGTTGCCCAAAAATACTAAAAGTGAGAACCACTAGACATTCTTATCGGCAACACGACCGATCTCTTGACAAAAACATCTCAATTACAGGTTATTTGCGATATATAAAATAAGACTAGTTGAATTTCGCAATAAGATTAGATTAGGAAAGCATTAAAATTTTTCTGGTTATTCTATTTATCTACTAAGAAAAGTGAACCTATAGTGGTAAAGCGACTAGCTAGCCGCGGTTAACAACCGTCATTAGTTCTATAAAGCGTTCATTCTCGCGAAGCAATTTCAGCTCATCAAATGCCCATGCGGTCGGCACCATAGGGTTTTTCTGTTCAATGGCATTTTGTAAAGCATTGAGCGCTTTTTCTGACTCGCCAATCTCGCCGTAAGCAAGTGCCAACTTGAATGGATCAGATTGGTAGTCAATTAATAAGTCTATATACCATTGATTAAAAGCATCTGGATTCCCTTTTTCAACTTCCGCTAACACCCTTTCCACGGTAGCAACAGGAATATCAAATAGCAGCATAAATTCGTTTAGATAATGCTTTGCTGTTTGAGTGAGTTCGAGCTTTAATGCCGAGCGCCCTGCACAAAGTAAACTGAAATGATAATCTGGCTCTATTTCTAAACTTTGTACACACTGACGTAGAGCCATATCATATTTGCCAGCCACCTGATAAAACCAGCCTGCATGGTAATGCTCTTGGAATCGTCCAGGATCAATATCCAACGCTTTTTCAATGCTCGCTTCTGCAACATCAAAATCCCCTTGAATGGTTGCTACAACCGCAAGATCATGCAATGCAGGAATTGAGCTGGGCGCTAATTCAGAGGCTCTGGAAAAATACTTTCGGGCAGCAACAATATCCCAATCATAATAAAGGCTAACTTTTGCCTGAGCCAAATTAGCTTGCGCACTATCGGGATTAAGATGCATCGCTTTAGTCACTTGAGATTTAACTGCATTACGGCCTTCTATATCTGAAACTTGAAACAGCCGAATTAACGCCACTCCTGCATGCGCATCCGCTAATTGAGGCTCCAAGGAAATTGCTTTTTCAAACAAGCGCTGCGCGCGTTGGTAATTCTCATGTCCCCCTTGATCCAATAAATAGAAGCCACGAGTGATAGCTTGTTCTGCTTCGGAACTAGAAAAATAATGTTTGTCGTCTAGTTGAGGCGGTTCATAAAGTTGCCAGATAACAACAGGTGTTAACAAACTTACAGTCAATGCAGCAGCGACCCAAACTAGTTTCTTACTAGTGCCCTTTTTATCAAAAGGTTGATAATCGGCTATAAATCGATATCCCTTCTTGGGAACGGTTTCAATAAACTTTGCGGCACGGGGATCGTCATCTAACACCTGCCTGATCTGTTTGATACAAAAGTTAATATTTTGGTCAAAATCGACGACTTGATCAGCCCAGACAGCTTCAATGATCTGCTCTCTTGTAACCAACTTTCCAGGACGATTTAGTAGTAACGATAAAATTTCGGAAGGCTTAGGAGGTAAATCTTTATCATCTGCAAGCCCTGACAAGGACTGTGTCTTAAAATCAAAGACGAAATTCTTGAATCGGATTTTATTATATTTATCAATAAGTTGATTATCACTCATAAGTTACTCATTGGTATTTCAGTGCTACTCACTGGCGATATTATTATCACTGACTGACCATTTGGCTGTCCACTCAATTATTGAATACAAAGGCGATTAAATGAAATTGAATTTTTTAACTCTAGTGACATGCTTGCTGATGCTGAATCTTTTTGCGCCAATTCAGGTCAATGCTAAAACAGATACCGGCTCTCTAAAATCAAAAGAAGCTAACTTGCAGTCCTTATCGTTGCTAATGAATAACATTGAGCAAGGAGATGTGCTGCAAGGAATACAACAAATTGAATCAATTAGGATGTCCAACCCTGAGCTACTCAACGACGAAATCTTAGGCGAGACACCGCTTAGTAAATCCGCAAAACTGGGACAGCTAGAAATCGTAGAGCATCTTATAAATGCTGGAGCTAAAATCGATAAAGCTCCCTCATCAACGATCACACCACTGATGAAAGCAGCCTATTATGGTCACATAGAAGTTGTAGAATTTCTACTCTTGCAAGGTGCCGATATCCGCTTAGAGCACCAAGGTGGCTATGAAGCATTTGACTGGGCGCTCGAAAGTGGCCAATACAAAGTAATGAACCTTCTTACCGAGCAGTTAATTCAGCAGTCCAACTCAAACCATTCCAACGCAACCAATAGCACCGATAAATGGACAATTGGCAACGTTTCAAAGACCAAGCCAACGGCAATACCAGGTAAAGAGACTCAGTCCCTAATTTTATTAAAAACGATTCTCGGAGATGATTTACCACGACTTAAGCAACTATTGCAGCATGGTTTTAATCCAAACTTTCACAACGTGACAGGTTATGCCGCGCTACCTTTTTCTGTCCGACTAAATAAGGACAAAATGATCGATACGTTGCTAGCGGCTGGAGCCGATATCAATATAGGTAACAATGGAAACGACGAAGCCAGCCCAATAAACCAAGCGGCTCGAGCCGGCAACTTAAAATTATTAAAGAAAATTATAGCCGCGGGGGCTAATGTCAACAAACCCAATGCCAGGGGCTATACGGCTCTGCATTTGGCAGCGATGATTCAGTCGAGTGAAACCGTTAAGTATCTTCTGCAACAAGGTGCGAATGCAAACTTTCCAATGAGAGATGGATATACTCCATACGACTTCGCTTATCAAACGGGCAACAAAAAAGTACTCACCGAATTTTTATTAGCGGACCTGTCTGCAAGAAATAGACAAATTGCAGAGCAAGCAATTGCCAATAAAAAATTTCCGAAGCAAAAATTCTTTAGTGAACATTCAGGTTTTCTTGCTTCGACAATTGTTAACCAATTTCCGATTGAACAGATCGCCAACCTATCAACTACGACCATATCACAAAAATCGTTCGGTTATTTTCCGCTCAATTATGCCGCACGCTTTGGACAGTTAGATGTTGCCAAACTTCTAATAAAACGCGGTGCTAAAGTTAATCAAACTTCCAAAGGTGGCTACCAAACATCGCCATTAACCGACGCGCTCAGACAAACGGCTTATTTGCAAATGGTACAACTACTATTGGATAACCACGCTAACATTCGTTTGACCGATAAGAACGGCGACCCAGCCATTAACTGGGCGACATTGTATGGACATACTAAGGCGGTTAAATACTTATTATCCAGAGGAGCCGATCCTCTTCAACCGAACAAGGATGAATATACCGCCCTTAGAACGGCCAATGAACGTGGTCACAAAGACATTATCGTCATTATCGAGCAGTTTATTGCTGAACGAAATAAGGCTGATACTGCTGCCGATCTCATAAAACAAAAATCTACCACAAAAGCTAGAGGTGCTATCGCTAAACTTGCCGACCCCAATCTATTTCTCAAGGACGGTTCGACTTTGTTATTTGAAGCCATAAAAATTGGTGACCCGAAACTAGTCAGTGCACTCATAGAATATGGTGCTAACGTTAATCAATCCAATATCATTGGCTATTTCAGTACACCGCTGATGCAGTCAGTTAGCGCAAACCTGCCGGAAGTCTCCGAGTTACTATTAAACGCGGGAGCCAATATAAATGATACTGATGTACTTGGTGATCCAGCCATTAACTGGGCGGCCTATTTAAGCAGAACAGAGATCGTAAAACTATTAACCGCTAATGGTGCCGACGTAAAAATAACCACCATTCACGGCAACGCCTTGGACATAGCGATGCGCCAAGGTCATCATCGTATTGTTGATAGCTTGTTGCTTAGTTTTGACAAACAGAAAGAATCACCACTGGTTACTAAGCTATTTTCTGCTGTTGCAGAAAGAGACTTTGTTAGTCTAAAAGGGCTGGTGAATAAAATAAATAACAAGGTAGTTCGTGATGGCTACCAAAACGCGATTTTAACTTATGCGGCCAATAGAAAATGTCTGGCATGTGTCGAGTTATTATTACAAGCCGAGCAACCTGTCGATCAGACCGATCGGATTGGATTTAGCGCACTAATGATTGCAGCTAGAAATGGTGATTCATCGATGGTCGAGTTACTGCTCAAGTACAAGGCTTCAGTTAATCTACAGGCTAATTCGCGCGGGATGAAAGCTACACCACTCATTTTGGCCGCTGCCCACAGTCACTCTGAGGTTATTCGTCAACTTCATAACGCTGGCGCAAAACTAAATCTCACTGATGTAATGGGCAATACTGCACTCCACTGGACACTTTCTGCGCCGAATAACGAGGCCACTCAATTGCTATTGTCATTAGGCGCTGACACCGACATTGTTAATCAATACGGGATAAGTGCTAAATCAGTGCTCGAAAATATTTAAATATGATTATTAACTAGGCCACGGAGAATATAATGAACCATCAACCGCTTTATCTCACTAGCGACAGTTCAGAAAAAAACCACTTCACACTAGACTCACAGAATAGGAAACTCTGTACTCAAAATAGAGATGTAAAACTGCGCCCCAAACTCTGGAAGGTGCTAGTTATATTACTGCAACATGAAAATCAATTGATTGAACGCGCAGATCTTATAGAGCGGGTATGGAGAGGCAATCATTTTACTGGCCCTCAAGGAGTGAGTCACTCAATATGTGTTCTTCGTGGCATTATCGCAGAGCTCGATTTACCACTGATTATTATCACTCTACCAAAACGAGGCTATATTTTGCAGCGTGCAACCATCACTGCGACACAAACTTTAGTCTCTGAATTTGATGTGGTAAAACTTGATCAGTCTTACGGATAGTTTAGATTAGTTTTATTTGTTTTTAGATCCTTTGGTTTTAGAGAATTTTCACTCAAGATCTCTTTACATAAAGACTGCATTTTCTTACTACAATCAACCAATTGTTTATCGCACTGCCTTTGCTCACATATCTTACTAACTACGGTGGTTAGATTTTGTTCTGGATTAAGCTGTGTTGATTTAGTGGGTTGATGATTAATTATCAAAACAATCAAGCTCATTAAAATTATCAGCAAAGGCATCTATCTTCACCTATGAACTGGCTGATTTTTCACGGTACACTTCAAAATCAATTCCTTTAACTTGATAAGCTTGATAACTAACCGAAGCAATTGCTAGAAAATACAAACTCATAAAAGGATCCAGTAAATGTCGTGACTCGGCCGCACTCATCACTAACTCGAGGCTGACAAAAGCGATCATTAAATTACTGGTGATTAACATCACTTTAACTAATTGACGCATTTGCTTTTCTCTATCTTCCGTTGCCAAATAAGGATTCTTCTTTTTACCTTTGATATTCCATAAAAGAATGCCAATAAAAAAGCAGTCAGCAAAAACGATCCCAGCTAGATTTGCCACTCCGCCAAAACCTTCGAAGGGGTTGTAGATAAAATAAATGACTACTGCGACGAAAGCTAGCTGCATGAAAATAGTGAAAGCAAGCGCAGGCTTAGAAACATAATCCAAAAGACCTCTTGGCTTCAATGCGGCACTTCGCTTGGGACTTGTGTTGGCCATTCTCATTAACTTTAAATACTGAAGCCCAGAAAACTCCATCATTAGTAGTGGTACCCATTGCAACATAAAATAAGCCAATATGACTGCCATACTATCTGCGAACAGAAACTCTTCACTTTGAGTGACGATAGCATGCATAACAATCGCAACTCCGATGAGGGCAATCGCTAGATTAAAACGTTTAAAGTTGATGATTCTTAATACCGCAACATCTCTAGAAACGGGGTATAGTTTTGGATATTCTTCTGGGGAATATTTTTCTAGAATTCTAAACGTTTGTTTAACTAACCTCATTGGGAAGTAATATGAAACAAAAAATATCTGTGCGATAAAAATAGTATAAAGCAAATAATTACTCCACATATTAAACTCCTTGAACCGGTTGGTTACTCATTATCTGGGTAAATGCAATTCTGATTTCAGAATCAGTGATATTGGCATTTCTTAATTCTTTAATAACGTTGGCTAGCTTTTCGTTAGCCCACTCGCTTAAATTAACTTCACAATTTTGTTTGGCCTGTGGATGAACAAAAGTTCCTCGATAGCCTTTTGTTTCAATCACCGCATCTCTTTCGAGCAAACGATAAGCTTTGGCTACGGTCTTGTTGTTGATATCAAGGTCATTAGCGAGTTGCCTGATAGAAGGCAACGGATCGCCCACCGACACTTGATCGGTACTGACAGCTTGCTTGATTTGATTGACCAATTGCGAAAACAACGGCATTGAATCTTCAATATCTATCACTATTTCCATGGTGCCTAATAAACCTCTTATTGAGTAAGGATGCTGGCAAAATCAGCTTGTACCACATGTACCCTATGCACCCATGGTACATATAGATCATATTTTGATCAACTGTTTTTGTCGTAGAAAATGTAAGATAATTAATTTGGTCAACCAACTAGGCGATAGCAATAACCAGCTAACCAGTTGATTTTGTTAACTATATAAGGATTCAGATGGCTATGAGTATTAGAAGAATAATGATGTTATTTTTGGTTTTTAGCTCACTAGTTGTTAACTCGAGCCAATTGGACTCTTTACCTTGTAAGGACCAATTGAAGGGTGACTTAAGCGCCGCGTCTACAGAGATCAAACAGGTTTTAGAATCAGTGAGTCAGCAATTTTGTGTACAGCAGACAAACGCCAACAAATCATGGACAAGTTTAAAAATCACTAGTATCCAAAGAACCATAGAAGCTCAAGCAGGATATATGCTGAGCTGTTTGGCGAGTGGATGTACAGTTTATGAAAACCAAGCGGCGGTGGCTGAATACCAAGCACTGCCGATAAAAAATAGAAAGACTATAGCGGCAGCAATTAGCGACCAAATTGGTCGGAATTGCTATATATCGAAACATTTATCCAATAGAGCGGTGGATATCGGCACCGCTGGTCACTCTAAAGCCGAAGTCGAGCGCCTCAAAGCAATCATTAAATCAACAGCTTACTCGGTCGATGACAAACGATATACGGCTTGGATTGAAGATAGAAGTCACGGTACCGGCCCACATCTTCATTTGAATTTTGAGCCTTATGGATTTATCCCGGATCAATGTCCAAGACGAGAGTAACTTCTTCTACTCTAAGTTCAGGATTGATTCATGTTTATTGAGTATGATTAGAGTTACACACTCGATAAGCGGATAAAAACAATGAACAATACGCAATGGGATCGATTAAAACTGGCGCATTATCAATCCACTATAGATGCTAGCCTTAATGATTACCCAAGTTCGACTACCTCAAAGAAATGTAAATTCGTTGGTCCTAATAATCAATTATTATCTTTGGCACCTGATATTTGTTCTAGTCACAAGGTGATTCGTCATCTGCGTATTTATTGTAAATCCACTTTTGAATTTGTTGAAGAAATTCCCTTAGAAGAGACCAATAAAAAGTATCTTTGTCGTATTTTCAATCTAACACCGAATGATGAGTTATTACTCAGCTATCGCGTGAAAAACAGCCAGAAAAAATACATCCGAGTATTAGCCAACCGAGAATTGGATTTAGAACACTTTGACTACTTTATGGAGGTTCCTCTAAACTAGTAAGGCTAAGTGAAACTAAACCTGAACGTTCACATTGAAACTCATAAATAACTCGTCATAAACTCTAAACCTTTCCGTCATTTAGTGTTAACAAATCGAACTTAAGCTAAACCTACTCTAACCAAGTGGGAGAATAACCATGCTCAAGAAAGTTAACTTATTTACATCCGTAATTTTTTCCTCAACATTATTAATTGTTTCTAATAGTAATGCCATGGAATCAGAATCCTTTAACGATGTCTCAAAACCGCGCTCAGTCCAATTTGGCCCTAGACCTTTCTATTTAGTGGAAGATATGGATTTAGGAGGACTAAAAGACCAAATGCAATACTGTGCAGACAATAAAAAAACTTTTAAGAAAAGTGACTTTTCTATCGGTCACCGCGGTGCGCCAATGCAATTTCCAGAGCACACTAGAGAGTCCTACATTGCAGCAGCTAGAATGGGTGCTGGAATATTGGAATGTGATGTTACCTTCACTAAGGACCGTGAACTTGTCTGCAGGCATTCTCAATGTGATTTACACACCACCACAAATATTCTTGCTACCCCATTGGCTGAGAAATGCTCGGTGCCGTTTTCTCCGGCCACATTTGACCCAAATGGAAAAATGCTTAGTCCAGCCAACGCAAAGTGTTGCACCAGTGACATTACTGTTGAGGAATTTAAAACACTTAAAGGTAAGATGGATGCCTCTGACCGCTCCGCCACTACAGTAGAGGAATACCTCGGTGGAACGGCTACTTGGAGAACCGATCTTTATACCCAAGAAGGGACTCTACTGACTCACTTAGAGAGCATTGAGCTGTTTAAAAAACTTGATGTAAAAATGACTCCCGAGTTAAAAGCGCCAAGTGTTGATATGCCCTTTGAAGGTGAATACAGCCAACAAGACTATGCACAACAAATGATTAACGAATACAAGCAAGCGGGAGTTTCTCCAAGAAAGGTGTTTGCACAATCGTTTAACTTAGATGATGTCAAATACTGGATTGCCAACGAGCCGATGTTTGGTCTTCAATCGGTTTATTTAGACGGTCGTTATAGTGACCCAGACTTTGATTTCAGAGAACCCTCGACTTGGTCACCTACGATGCAACAATTGGTGAGCGAAGGCGTACAAATAATTGCACCTCCTATGTGGATGCTAGTCGACTTAGACTCGGAGAATCAAATGGTTCCTTCGACTTATGCGCTAGAAGCGAAAGCAGCAGGACTAAAAATAATTACTTGGACTCTGGAGCGTTCTGGCCCTCTAGCCAATGGTGGAGGCTGGTATTTTCAATCAACTGCTAGTGCAATTAATAACGATGGCGACGTTCTCACGCTTCTAGATGTTTTAGCAAAAGAGGTTGGTGTAATTGGAGTATTTTCAGATTGGCCCGCAACGGTTTCATTTTACGCTAATTGCAATCGTTTAAAGTAGTACTACCGTTTTAGGTCGACTTACACTGTTTTATTTTCAAGTGTAGGTTGACCTAATATTTAGATAAGGAGTTGCTAGATGCTCTTAAATAATAAGTATTTAATACCCCACCATATAGTTGATCATTTTTCTTACTACCGATAGTCGTTGTGGATTGTCTCTTAACATGAAATCGACAGACATCAGTGTGTTTTTATTTTTCAATCGGTCTAAAAAGAATATTCCATCCAAATGATCCACTTCATGTTGCGCGATACCGGCATCTTCACCTTCTAAAAGAACAGAGGTTGTCTGTGCGTTATCATCCAAGTAATCGACTCTAATTTTAGAATAGCGAGTCACTAATCCTCTTAGGTGATAGAAGCTAAAACATTCTTCTTCTAACTCAAAAGTTTCATCAGAAATTTGAGTGAAAGTCGGGTTTATCATTGGTATAAATTGTTCCTTTAATCTTAGCAGTATAATACGAACTGAATGCCCTACTTGAGGCGCCGCAATCGCATTGCCATTTTCGTTAGAAATCGCTTTAATACCATTAAGAATTTCCTTCATTTTAATAATGGTATTGTTGATTTCGGTCGAGTTGATTTCGCTGTGTTCAACCGGACGACAAACCTTTCTGAGTATAGGATCGCCAATTTGATTAATACGCATGATAAGCCTCTAATTAATTCAATTCACAATGCACTAGCACACGACTGCCGGTTAATGTCAGATCAAATAACTTGTACTGATTAATAGAAAGTCTTGTACTACCGCAATTTTTAGAACAAAGTAAGCAAGTAACCCTGCAGGTCCGAACATAAGCGTGAGAAACAAGCAAGGTAACAACATCCAATGGGAAATACCTAAATTAGCCGCGTCAATAACAATATACAAACCAACCATTAAGTCGAAGGCTAAGTAATGAACCCATCCCGCTAAAACAACTCTTGGTGTTTTAAACAAGGACACAACACCTTTGAAAGACCAAAAACTACCCTTAACTTTTTCCTCGCCATCAAATTTCTTTCCAAAAAAAACTAAAAAAGTGTAAATTCCGCAGAGAAGTAATACTGAAATTGAAAGTACTAAAGCATGACCAAATTGCCAAAACGGAAAGCCAATTAACACAACCCAACCCGACAGAGCAATGTAACTTGAAATTTTGAACAGTTTAGATAGTGGCTTCATCATTAAATAGGTTTCCATAGTGAAGTAGTCAAGCTGCCACGCGATGGGGCAAGGTTATGGCTAAACTTCTTTCATTAAAACCTAACCGAATTTTTATATCAATGGACTTTTTCTTTTAACCCAGTAGAAATCTCCTTATAATCTGTTTTTTTGTAACTGGACGTGGTTAATGAGAAAATTCCATAAAATCCTCGGGCTGATAATGGTCCTACCTTTTATCGCTTGGACCATCACCGGAATATTTTTCTTTGTTAAACCAGGGTATAAAGAGGCCTACCAAGCCCTCGACATTAAGTCCTACCCACTGCAATCCAGTGTTTCTATTGAACCACTTTCAGGTTGGTTGGCTTTTGAATGGCGACGTTCGATTCTGGGTGATCATTTATTGGTTAAAACAAACGCCGGATGGCAACAGCTCGATCCCATCACCTTTGATTTAAGAAAATCACTCTCTGAAGAGCAAATTCGGCTATTGGTCGATGATGCAATTGCTGAAGATAAAGCCCGTTACGGCGAAATCATTAGTATTAATGATCACCAAATCGTCACTGACCGAGACATTGCGATCAATTTAAACTGGCCTCAACTGAAACTCAGCCAAAAGGGTCCAGATACTGATTTTATTAATCAAATGTACGAAATTCACTATTTACAATGGACTGGGATTGAATCGATCGACCGTATCATGGGGGTGGTGGGTCTTGCAGCGATTCTAATTCTCGCTCTAATCGGATTAAAGCTTGCTTTTGGTCGAGTGAAGTTCGTTAATCGCTAGATATAACTCATTGATAGTTAAGTTAAAAATCAGGATTATTACTATTTTGTAACACCTCAGTCATATCGTGTTCGTAAATTTCACTTAGGTTCCGGTATAATGCCCCGCTTATCTAGTTAGCGTATAGCCTTTGCTATGCAGTAGAACGCGCTGTTACTTGGTGTTTTTGCGCAATCCTTAAATCAAAGAATAATGCAGAGTCCTCCTATGTTTGATGATATTCGTCCGTACCGTGATGATGAAGTTGTTGAAGTCATAAAGAAATTAGCAAACGATAAAGAGCTATTATCGTCAGTGGCTATCTATACCATGCGCTGGCTCTACCGCCCATTGCCCGGATTAGCACGAACCATTGTAAGGCTGTCTTTACTTAGAAAGATTAGCAAAATTACCAGTGTAGAAGCAGTGCAAAATGAGGTCGCCAAATATCTGTTTAAACTCATTCGAAAAAGTACCGATGGCTTTACTTACTCTGGTCTAAAAGAATTGGACCTTAGTAAACCGAGTTTATTCATTAGTAACCACCGAGATATCGTACTCGACCCAGCGCTAGTAAATTACGCTTTATTTGATATCGGTGCTAAAACCGTTGAAATTGCAGTCGGGGATAATTTACTGACTAAAGAATGGATCTCTGATCTCATGCGGATCAATAAAAGCTTTATTGTAAAACGAAGCGAAAAAACTAAGCGAGCTATGTTAACCGCCTCGAAAAACCTTTCCGCTTATATTCATCATGCACTGACCGACAAACAGCAGCCGATTTGGATTGCACAAAAAGAAGGTCGTGCCAAAGATGGTATTGATAAAACCAATTCTGCCCTTATCTCAATGTTGCTATTAAACAAACCCAAGCCGATGGCAATCAAAGACTATCTGGATGAACTAAATATCATTCCGGTATCCATTGCTTATCAATATGATCCATGTGACCAAGATAAAGCGAAAGAGTTGGCGACTATTGAAACCGAAGGCAAATATGAAAAATCCGAGCATGAAGACATCAACAGTATTACTAAAGGTTTGATGGGTTATAAAGGGAAAATTCATCTAACTTTTGGAACACCAATCGCTGGTGACTTCGCGGACAGCAAAGAAATTGCTGCAGCTATTGATCAACAAATCATTGGCAACTATCAACTATTTGATAGCAATCATGTCGCTTATGAACGAGTCAAAGATGCCCATTCTAAAGTGAATAAAAACTGCCTTATTGAAAAGCGCTTGGCTGAATTAAATGAAACTCAGAAAAAGTGGCTATTAGCGATGTATGCTAATCCGGTTGTGGCAAAAGAAACTTTGTGAATTGGTGTTAAAAAGATACAAGCCGGCTGAGCTTGTCGAAGCACTAATGTGACACTTCGACTGCGCTCAGTGAACTTTATCTTTAACTCCGCTCAGTGAGTTTTTATTCGCCCCTAAAACAACTTCTTATATTGATGACAATAGGGCGATTGTCCATTCTTTTGATAATAATCTTGGTGATAATCTTCAGCTTTCCAAAACTCAGCTTTAGGTAATAACTGAGTCGCAATCGACATACCTTTTCCTTCCAGAATTTTAATCAACCCTTGAGCAACTTCTCGCTCACTATCCTCAGTATAAAAAATCGCTGACAAATATTGATTGCCTATGTCAGGACCTTGTCCATCGGTTTGAGTAGGATCATGGATCTCAAAAAATAGTTTGGTCAGAGTTTCAAAGCTCACTTCATCAGGTCGATAGGCAACTTTAACCACTTCTAAATGGCCAGTCGATTTACTACAAACTTGCTCGTAAGTTGGGTTCTCTACTTCACCGCCCATATAACCCGACTCAACGCTTAGCACACCCGACAGTTGTTGCATCAAATGCTCTACTCCCCAGAAACAACCTCCAGCGTAATAAGCTTCTTTAATTGAGCTATCTTGTTTTTTCATATCATCAGAACTCACAAATTTCATCGACACAGAATTTACACAGTGTCGGATGTTTTTCTCGGTTAACATTTCGCCTTCAAATACATGCCCTAAATGACCATCGCAATTGGCGCATAGAATTTCTGTTCGACGACCATCGGCATCCACTTCTCGCCTTACCGCCCCTTCAATCTCATCATCAAAACTCGGCCAACCACAAGTCGACTGAAACTTATGCTGAGAAAGGTATAGTGGCGCATCACATTGCTTACACACATACATGCCGCCTTCAATAAAATCATTATACTCACCAGTAAAGGGACGCTCTGTGCCTTTTTCTAAGATGACCCTTTTCTCTTCTTCATTCAGCTCATTGTATTTAGACATATTTTTGTCCTTGGATAATGTTTCACGATAGGTAAAACGATTAAATGGTTTGCAGTGATTTCAATGAAATCTCGTTTGGTCTCTCAACAGTTAAGACTTAACAATGGAGACTAAATTACATAATTCTAGTGTTATTTTGTTTCCGTCAGAGATTCCAATGCTTTGATTAACATTTGCTCCACTTGATTAACCATTTTTTCGATTTTTTCTGGTTTAAAACCTTGGTACCTAGGGGTATGAATATGCCCTACTGGTAAATCCGCTTGATATTTATCGCGCAATAATAAACTGCGGTAAGAGATTTCATTGGATAAATAACCGCCACCCGAGCCTTGTACCGATACTTCGCCTTCTAACTCGTTAAGGGTTTTAGGATGAAAGCTTTTGGTCTTGGTAGTGACCTTGTGATTATCATTAATCTTAAAAGCCCCTTCGGCTAGCTTCATCGCCGAAGCTGGAAGGCTAAACTGGTTGAATTCAGGACCCTTGAGCATTTTCCCAGCATACATCGGAACTAAGGGGGTTTCGGCGCTAGCTCCAGTGTAGACATTTAAATTATCAGGCGCTTTAGCACTTCGACGTAACCCCGGAAATCGCTCTAAATCAAAATCATCTCGTCCCATGCTCACGGTGACTATCATATCAACTTGCTTATTCTGGAGACGCGGAGTGAGCATCGTTTCAATCATTCCTTTATCAAAATCTTCAAACCTTACCGGAACAATCAAAGTTTCTACCTCAACGGCCTGACCGCCGACATAAAAAACCTTGTTATCGAAAGCCGTTGCAATGACTCCCGAAGGATTACTTTGATCAATGTTTCTATCTAAGAAAAATGGGTCAAAACCGGTAAGCAAAATTTTGAATCGGGTGTTTTTATCAAACTCAACGTCCGAATTGCCGCGAGTGGCAAGTTCTGAAATCCAGAGTAATTGTTGTTGCTCGCTTTCCGAAAGTTTAGCGAATAATTTTGTGTTTTTAATAATCGAATTGAATTTTAGTCGGGCCCAGTAAAGCGGCCTGTCATCGAAGTCTTTTCGCTTTGCGTATTCATCAATGGCTGTTCGCCACAATTGATTACCTTCGTTAGCAATTAATCGGCTAGCACCATCATACGAATTTACCGTGTAGATGAGTTTAGAAAACCGATTTAGCCGAGACCCAAACTGGGTGGCAGCTTCTGGCATCGCCTTGACCGCTTTACCAAGCCTCAATTCCTCAACGTTCAAATTAGTTGCTTGCACATTAACGTTGTACACCGCTGCCCCAATAAAAAAGCCAAAACTAACCATTAATAAGTTTTTCATAAACGTTCCATTTTTGCTTTAACAAATTTCCAATATGTCTATCGACCACACTCGGCTTTCCGCCATTAACTTATCTAACTGTCGTTGCGCGCTTTTGGGTCTTTTTAGATCTGATGGTTCAAGCATTTGGCAACGATCTTGTCGCATTTGGCTGATGGTCACAGGATACTGCCGACAATCAGCAGGCCGATAGTTATAAATACGGCATGAGTATATCAGCCGATCATTCTTCGCTCTGCTTTCTTGTAACCAAGGGCAACGACTCAGAGGTTTATTAGTGCTTGGTTCATACCAAATCTGCCCTTGATGAACATAAGCCGCAATCTCTGGATGATGTTGCTTCCAATACTCAACCTCAGCCGGTGTCGCAACCAGTCCACCATCGCTGTAGTCCTCACAACACTTTCCACACTGATTACATGACTTCATAGCCTCATCTTAATATAACTAGCAGCCTCTCGACAAATAATCCATAATGCAGCAGTTTATAATTGAGCAATCCATAACGCAGAGGTCCATCCCATGACCACCTTAATACTTGGCGCTAGTGACAACCCGATGCGATTTTCTAATCGAGCACAACGTAAGCTGATTCAATACCAGCATACACCCGTGCTGGTTAACCCTAAGGGTGGCGAAATTGATGGACTAAAGGTCTATACAAAACTGTCAGATGTTGACCAACCAATCGATACTGTGACGGTCTACATAAACCCCTCATACATCATTGAAGAAATTGACAACCTGATTAAGCTCGCACCCAAGCGAGTCATATTTAATCCTGGAAGCGAATCATCCGAAGCCGCACAAGCACTTTCTCAACAAGGGATTCAGGTGATTGAGGATTGTACTCTGTTGATGTTAGATGGTGGGAGATTTTAAATCTAGTTGCTAGGTGGAGTTGAAGGATGCGAGGCGGTGTCCTGAGCGCTGTGGTGAGCGGAGTCGAACTACGGAGTCGAAGGGTGCGAGAAAAATATTAGTTATTCATTCTTATCAAGAAAAGACTTTTTGCTTAAAACCAAAAACAACGCCGCACAGATAACGGAAGCGGCAAACACCATACACATCACCATAATTTGATATCTAACCGCGACTAAAGGCGAGACACCCGACAGAATTTGGCCAGTCATCATTCCAGGTAAGGAAACCAATCCGACAGCTAACAGTGAATTAATTGCGGGGATAAGCGAAGCCTCAATTGCTGAGCGCCGTGCCTCAATGAACTCCTCGCCACGCATTAGTTCCGAACTAAGCCTCTCAGCCGCTAAGCTGACGCTATTCATTGAAGTCGCAAAAATCATTCCGGCTAAAGGGATCATATAATGTGGCAAGAACCAAGGTTTTAGTTGCAAGACTAATTGGCTGATAACAACTAGCGTACTGCCGCCTCCAATAACAACCGATAACAACGCAAATCTAAATAATTGTAGCCGTTGTTTTTCGACCGTTCTTAGTGCAATCCAGCTAGAAGAAAACACCATCACAGATAAAACTAACAACACCACCAATGAGCTTTCAGATTCAAAAATAAAGCTTAGGAAATAACCTATCAATAACAATTGCCCTAACATTCTGGTTAGGGCATACACCGCGCTCTTAGCATTCAATGACCATTTGATTAGGATAAACAATGCAATGGCGACTGGTATAAAAGCCAGTGCTAAATTAGTGAGCGGAATAGTTTGTATCGAAGACTGCAAAAGTTACTTCCAATTATTTAAAACGCTTGGCTCGGTGGCTGCTTTCCCATGGCAAGTGAACCAGAAAATAGTAATTGTCTTTTTTCCTGCAATGGGTGAAAGCTAGACGCCCTTACATCACGCAACAAACACTCGATTCCGGCGAACTCTAAGTACCCGGGACCGCCGCAAACTTCAACGGCTTTTTCAACCACTTGAGTGCACGCGTTTGCTACCAATGTTTTTCGCGTCACTGACATATTAACTAAAGATAAGCTTGTTTCAAAATTAAATTCATCAACAATTGAAACCATATCTTTTAGTATTACCTGTGCCGTAGTTAATGCATTTTGCATTTCACCTAACAAGTAGGGAGTTACCGGATCATCACTGGCTTTGACTCGTTGCAGCGCTCTCTCAGCCGCTAACTCCGCAATCCCGACATACACTGACATAATCATCGCTGAAGCAATCGGCAAAACCACATTATAGACCGAATGAAAATCACCGCGAGGCCGAGTCATGCCAACGGTTTCTTCAGCAACGAATACGTTATTCAACTCGACACTATTAGAGCCTGTTCCTCTCATTCCCATTGGCTGCCAATTATCCAAAACATTGACCCCATCCGCCGACATGGAAACTGGGAAATGTAAGACCTGCCAGCCATGCTCCGGATGATTAAACGGAGCGGATGTCATTAGTAGGTCACCTTCTGTCGAACCACTCGCAAAATGCTTAGTCGCGTTCAAACAAAAACCACCATCCACTTTTTGCATTTCGCCGCTGGATGCTAACCAGTCACCTGCTCCAGTGCTAATCAAAACCAATTCATTGGCTAGTATTTTTTCTAATAAGGCTTGCCCTGGTCGTCCGTTGATTGAGTTGTAGCGAGTGGCAGCCATAATGTGTTGGTGCATGGAACAGGATAAGGCGGTGGATGGATGTAATTTAGCGAGTTGAACTAGTACGCCACACATTTGAGAAAATGAAACATTTTGCCCGCCAAATTGCTCCGGTACTAAAGCTGAAAAAAACTTCAATTGTTTTAAGATTTGATAATTTTCGCTGGATATTTTTTGTTGGCTATCCGCCAACTTGCCATGGTCTCTAAATTCTTGAGCGCGTTTAACGATTGCATTAAACAGTTTCTCGCCAGCCCCGCTCGCTTGTTCAGAGGCTGATTTCACATTCTGAGAAATTAATTGATTGATCATTGATTGCATGATTACTTCCCTTTCATTGCCGCATTACTGAGCTTTGTATCAAGTCTAGCCATCAAGCACTGGTGTTACTAGTACAGGTTTTGTACCTAGTGCGTCGCGCCGATTTAAATTACATTCGGGATTTTATAGCAACGGAAGTTTAATATCGCTCGGACTTGATTATCCAAGCGGCAGCCAGCCCTACGTAAAAATTATCCTTTTCAGTCACTAACGGACTATCGGCAAACGTTGCATCATCCAGGTTTCGGTATCGGGTAAAAGCCCCAACCCAGAGCCTGCCTTCTCTGCGATTAATACCAAAAGTGAGCTTATATCCACCATACCCAGACTCTGCCTGATAAGCATCGCGAGTCGTAGTCTGATATTGCGGATCGACCGAATAATAATAACCATTATAATCGGCGCTTGCGTACTCTAGTCCCAATGAACTTATGAAATTCCACTCAACCGATTGGCTAAATGTTTTATAACGCCACTGAAGACTCGGTGCAAAGTCCCAGCCGACTGAATCGAACTGACTAAAATCCGTAGCAACACCAAACCTCAACGGTACGCTAATTTTGACTCGGTGGTGTTGATTGTTAAAGACCTGATAGTTAAAAGCCGGTCCAGCTAGCCCAACCCAATCGAGATCGGGCATTCCTCGTCTTGCTCTATTCTTATCGCTATCAACAGGAATGGTTCCAGAAAAACTGATATCGAGATCCCAGTTGTCTCCTTTAAACAAATATCGCTTCAGGCCATCGCGATTAAGCGATACTTTCTTGCTTTCATACTTAAAATAGGGAAAAGGTAACGCATAACTCTCTGATTGTTCACTTCCTGCATAGTGCGGAATGTCGACGACTGAGACACCGACGCCAATTTCAAACAGGGTTTCATAATCGTTAATATCTTCATCACTGTACACTGGTGTGCTCAACAGCCCTAGTAAAGCGAATATTGCCAATCTCGTCATCTTTTCCCCAAATCCAATCTATCTTGTAAGCGGCATCATACAATTAATACTGTTATATCCCAAATACGGATCATTATGTCTCAAAATGCTTTCTCGTTCAGCACCTTGGTTCTACAGCAATAAAGTCCGGTCTTGCAATGATTTTCATGTTTAGGTGGGATATTTTGCCAATACAACGCACCTACCATAATAACAAGTGATACTAAGCAAGTTTAAGGAGGTTATTCAAATGGACTCTGACATCCAACAAGACGATGGTGTGTGTATTTTATCAATCTGTGCCTGTTTACTAATTCTTGGCATTCTGGCGATTTTTGTTTGGCCGGTCGTTTAATCAAATAGTCGGACATTGCGTTTCATCCGTTATTCGAGTATTTCACATTCATTTGACATGCCTTTGGTTAAACTTTATGCCTAGCGCGGTAATCCTGCGTTCATCAAGTTAATTAACCATTAGGTATGAGTTTATGAAGTTATTTCGAATAATCGGCATCTTTGTGCTACTTGCTTTTCTTACGGGCTGCACCTTAGTCAATCAGTTAAGGCTAAGAAACTCCAACGACCATCTAGAACCAATATGGAATGACAATACTACCCTGTCGTCGCTCAAGACCGAGTACGATGGAGAAAAGCCTTATATCTATGTATCGATTAATGGCATCGATAATTTTAAAATGCTGGTAGACACGGGAGCATCGATTACCATCTTGCAAGATACCGATAAGGTGAAAGCGCTTGGACTAAAACGAGGTTACGATTTAGCCCTTAGCGGATGGGGTGATGAAGAAGATTCGCCGGCTTTCCAGTCCGAATTATCTAACATTGCTTTGGGGCAAGCTAACTTCAACGAAGTTAATATTGCTTACTTGCCAACGAGCTTAACTAAATATTTTTTACGCGCGGACGAAGCGGTTTATGATGGTGTTATTGGGCATGACCTAATGAAGCACTTTAATTGGAAATTTGACAAGCGTGACAATCACATCCAAATAAGTAGTACTCAGTTTAAGATTCCCGAGTCAGCAGTGACTTTGCCGATAGATACTTTTTTTAGCAAGCTCTATATCGAATCAACAATTGATATGGGAAACAATCAGGTTTTAGATCGCGAGTTAATTATTGATACCGGTAGTCGTCATTACCTAAAACTAAACAATACTTACATGGAAGATAACGACATTGAGTTACCAGGCACTTCAATCACCGCAGTAGATTTTGGATTAAGTGGTCGAGCAACTCATCAGCGAATTACGGTTCCAAGTTTGTCCTTAGCGGAGCTTAGCATCGACAACGTAAAAGCCAATGTTATTAAAAGCGATGAAGATGATGACTTTTGGATTGTTGGCAGTGCACTGCTCAATCAATACATCAGTATTGTCGACTACCAGAATGAACGACTTCATTTAATCGCCTACCCAAATACTGAGTTTAGAACTCGCTATAACTTGTTGGGATTAGAGCTTAGAAAAACCACCGTTGGCGAATTTGTTGTTCGATATTTATTTCCAGATATCGTTTCTGATGAAGTAGGAATTAAAGAAGGTGATTTAATTACTCGTATTGATGGTAAGAATAGCCAAGAAATAACTCTAGAGAATTGGCTGGATATTACTAATACAGTTGGTGAACATGAACTTTGTTGGCAAAAGCAGGAGCTTGTTTGTGGAGTTTTTATAGCTAAGCCGGTTGTTGGGTATTCGGTTGGAGTTGATTAACATATGAATCGAGCCTCCTCTCCGGAGGGAGAGGATTAAGGAGAGGGGATTTTTGTTCAGATGAATTCTATTGTTTGTTCAACACCCAAATAAATTGAGCATGTCTTTTGAAGCTCCAACTTTCATTTTTTGTTTTGCTCTACTCTTTAGTTATACTTGATCTAAGAGTGTTAGCTATACCTTTCATTTTTCCGTTGAGTTGCAAACGCCAGCTGCCTTCGTAAGGTTTAAAGCTTAAAACTTCGAATTGAGTTAAGGATAGTTCTCCAACACCTATTGTCATACGCGTCAGAACGTGTCTATCAGAGCCTTCGCTAATCGTTCCCAAAATTTCAAGCTTATCGAAACTCAATTTGGTACTTCCCAATTGTGCGGCAATAATGTTCATAAACCCGTTCATAAAACTCTCAGAATCAGTGTTCTTTAACTTAGCAATATGCATTGTAGTTCCAAAGGTCAAATCCATTAATTGCCTGTCTCCTGATTCAGCCTCGAACTCGAAAACGGGTAACACCATAGATTTAAAACTTTCCAAAGCTTCAGGGTGCATGAATCGCGCAACAGACGTCATTCCATCTTCGGCCATAACCTTGAAATATTCCTTCGCTAGAGATTCGGGATTAGTGTCTTGCGCAGAACAGAAATTAAATAGAGGTAAACTGACGATTAACAACACTATGATACTTCGTACACTCATGAACCTACTCCTTATTTGCATAACGCTTCGTTAAAAAGCGCTGTTTTTATTGGCATCTTCTTTCGACGACTTGTTAAAATAGCCTTTGTCTAGCTGTAGAGTGAAATAGAAACATTCACCCGAAAACTCTTTGATGTTCTCAAATTCAAAGCTCTTACTGACTTCCATAATTGTTCGTTCAAAGGTTCGCCTGGGTCTAACTTTGGCTAAGTGTTCAAAAGACAAAACTCCCTCGTCTGATATATTGTACCAAAACTGCAAAGTATAGGGCTTTGGTTCGTCATTTCGATCAACGTTAATAATCGAAACTATAGAAGGATGATTGATTGTAGCTTCTATGGGGGTGTCATCTAGTTGTTTGCACTTCGCCCATTGAGGATCTATATCCATTCCTTCACAACAACCGGAAATATCGCTAGAGAAAACAGTAAACAAAACAAGAATGAGAGTCTTTTTCATAATTTTAACGCCTAATTGAAAAATTCACGCTTCTTTTAGCGTGAATATTTTCCAATGTATGGTTATATGGTTTAACCGTTGATGATACGCTCATACTCTTCTCTTGCATCTTCACTAATTTTGACTTTTACAGATTCAGCCCAATGAGTATTTGAACCACGCTTCTTGATTCCTGAGACCCAGTACTCTTCTCGTGTTTCTTCATCGAAGTGATTGCCTGAAACGCCACCACCTGTAAGTCGGCCCAGCACCTTGTCCAAATAATAAACTGTCTTTCCTGTTTTTGAGAAAGTCACCCAGCCAATATGTGCAGAATAGTCGTCAATGTAACCGTCTTTGTTTTCAATATACATAACTCGACGGCTCTCTCCTTTGGTTAGTTGATTCTTCATCCTTGCTCCATATAACAACTTAATATTGCTTTGGTGGGGCCATATATCCTTGGAGCAATATTTCTTAAAAGTATGTAGACGTTACTTTATTATTCTTTAAATTACAACGGGTTAGTTGATTGCGGATCTTAAACTTCTGGAAAAGTGAACCGCCAGAGCCATAATTCGGAACCACTCTAGCTTACGTGCAGAAATATGGCTTTTAAATAGTCTTTTATAAACAATAAGATAGCTTTCACTCCTCCGACATATGGCTACTGAGGAGCCATACCTAGTTAACTATGAATGGCAGCGAGTTGCGATTTTGTCGATTAGCGGTTTTGGTTCTGTTGGTTGGTGAGGCATCAACAGGTTCAGCCGACTTGTATTGTTTGTGTTGATAGGAATAAAGCTCACTGAGCGCAGTCGAAGTGCAGCATTGTGAGGCTTCGACTGCGCTCAGCCAGTTTATCTTTAGAAATTTATTATTGTAATAAAACCCTTTTAAACATGACTAACCTTCGAGAGCGCCACCAAAAGTAAGTCTGGAATTATCCGGCTCTTCGTACGTTTTAGAGTCAACTTAAAGGAATGTATAATGACTACAGAGTTTGATACCGCCCAAGACGGACCAGCAAATACCTCGAAGCAATCATCCCCCGTTTGGTTCGCGCTTGACTTAATCATTTATGTCTCTGTGATGTTCTTGATTAGAGAGATCTACTTCTCCGAATTTAACTTTATCACCAATGGTTTATTCTGGTCTTTTACTACACTGCTAACAGCCGCCATCTTAGTGCGAGTTCGTTATCTGTCATGGAGAGAGCTTGGATTATGTTTGCCTAAAGACTACAAACAACCGCTGATTGCCACTGGGTTCATACTGGTTGCTGTTCCGGTTTTCATCATCATTTTCAATTTACTAAACGACAATCTTGGATTGGAATTAGCTGCCGACCAATCGGACAAAGCTGCGCCAGCAAAGTTTGGTGAGCTAGCTGGAAACTGGATGTTATTTTTTTCTATTATTCCGTTTATCTGGATCCAGTCGATGTTAGAAGAAGTTTTGGACAGAGGATTTATGATCAACTGGATTGAAAGAGCGCTTTCCAGCAATTTGTTTGCGACCATTATGGCGGTATTAATCCAAGCGCTAATTTTTGGGTTTAGACACTCTTATGATATTTCTGAACGTTCGATTACAGTCGCGTTAATTGGACTGGCTATGGGAATTGGCTACGTTGCTTTTGGTCGAAACTTATGGCCATTGATTATCGCGCATTGTATTTTTAACACCATGGCAATGGCAGGTCGTGTGTAGCGTTTATAAAAATAGTATAAAGGTAGTTTTCCAACCGCTAATTAAATACTCTTCTTAATAATTCAGTGACTCTAGCCGCGGGTTCTTTTCTAATTTTTAATTCTTCCTTGGCAATCATGGTAAATAAACCATCTAGTGTTTGCTGCAATAAATAATTCTCAATATTGAGATCTGGCTTATTGGTAAACGGGATTGCATCATAAGTTTTAAGCAAGTTTTTATAATCGTCATAAAAACCTATTTTTGACATTGAGCGAGTAATGATGGGTTTAAACTTTGCGGTTAATTCGCTGGTAGAAGTGGTTCTGAAAAATTGAGTCGCCGCATCATCAGGCCCTTGCAAGATGTTTAACCCATCTCTGAGACTCATTTTAGAAATACTGTTGAAGAAAACCTGTTTCGCTTCAGCAGAAGCATTTTCAGCCGCACGATTCATTTGAGTTTCAAAGTTAGAAACATAACTCCCCATACCGAGTTTATTTAAAGTACTGACTAGTTTATCGAGTTCTTGTGGGGTATTAATTCGAATCAAAGGGTTATCGCTAAAACCACCTTTTTGGCTAGTTAAATTAACACTGTTTTTAGTGCCTACTTCTAGCGCTTGTTTTAGTCCGGCGACGATTGTTTTGTTATCCAAGGGACGCGCATTGGCTAGCTGATCATTAATTTGTTTTAAGTCGACGCTTTGACAACTCATTAAAAAAATCATCAAAAGTGTAGCTTGAAAAAAAGAAAAGAGAACACTCACTAAACGATTTAACATAGCTTTCACCTAAAGATTTTCATGAGATAAATAAAAATAAGACTGAAAAAATCTAAATTCAATCAGTCCTATTTAAATGCTTCTTAACGCAGGTAAGTTGCTGATAATGCCAGCACCGGCGCAGCAGTTGGCTTACCATGTTGCCAGTCTAAACCTTCCACTCCACTTCCGGCGATATCCACATGCACGTAGGCAATAGGCTTTTCGCTGTGTTTCGAGTGTTCTTCAAGCCCTGAGGCTTCGGATAAAAATGCCATGGGGAATTGATGACCGCGCGGTACAGAAACCGATGGACCATTGTTGGATGAAAGCACATCATCAGCTTTAGTACGAGGCTTAATAATATCCCAATCTTCTCGGCGTGAAAGACTGATCTGACAACCGTCTCCCCAAGCTTCACCGTGCTCGGCAATTTCATTGCCCACGCCATTTTGTCGAGCATAACCATTTTCAACCAAAATCGTATAAGGGCCAGCTGCCAGTAACGCATGCCCAGTCAAAGTCGCCACCGTAAATAAACAAGGGTTGACTTCATTAACGGCCTGCTGTCTGAAATGGGACAAAGAGTCGATCATCGCCAAGCGCCCTTCGGCGTCAGTATTACCAATACGAACTCGCTTACCCGAATGTCCCGAGATAATTTCATCGGCCACATAAGCATCGGCACCAATAGAATTACGAACGGCTGCAATTTTAGCAACTACTTTAATCCCTTCTGGTTGCAGCATTGCTAGGGTTTTCATAAAACCAGCGACCGCAGCACCGCCGCCTTTATCTCGGCTCATACCAGCCATATGTCCGCCAGTTTTCACATCGGCTCCACCGGTGTCATAAGTCACCGCTTTCCCGACTAACATTAACGTCTTTTTGATCGGCCCTTTACCTTGATAACTCAGTTCGATAATTCGTGGGTGATGACGCTCAACCGCATAAGATGCCCGAGCAACCGCTTCAAATAATGGGTATTCCTCTGCAATGTGTTCTCTGTCTGCGATAACGTTAATATTAACCGCTGAATCTGCAAATTCGTTTGCACAATATCCAGCAAAGCCAATCGGTGCCATTCTTTCCGGCTCGGTACCACATAAGTCTCTAGCCACTCTTCGACCCGCTTCTGCAGCATTTAGATAGTCGCAATCAACACGGTTATCCGCATCAAAAAGACCGATAGACTCTACAGGTTCAATCTCTGACTCTGACAGACTCTGGCGAGCCTCTAAAGGTTGCCACAAGGCTTGGCAAGCACCTAAATAACAGGATTCCAGCGCAAACTGATAGTCACTAGAATTAGGTACGCCCGAAACAACCATCAATAAATTTTTGGCTCCAGCGTCTTTGGCAATGGTTGCCGCTTTTTTTGCCGCGTCAGCAAAGTTTCTGACATCGTCATAATCTTTCTTAAGACCACCGGTCGGCGAATGGATTAAACGACCTCCAGCAATCTCGCTGCTATGGATTAATACAGCTTGATTGCCAAGCCTCCGGTCAACTTTAGCCGCTTCTGAAAGCACGCCATGCAGAGTTTGATTCTTTGGATAACTAGCCATTGGTGAAATCACAATCACCGCGTCAAACTCGCTGTTGTTAGAAATAGCCTGGTTGAGATCTTGAATACTTTTTGCACTAGGGTGTGCCATTGCGACTCCTTATTATCATGTCTTGACTCCCAAAGGTAAATGGGAGTCGTTTTACTATTCGACATTATTTAGTAGATATACTTTGTCTTAAAATTATAGCTTGTAGCTAGTTAGGATAAAGCTATTGGATGATGATGTAAAACTTTCGCAGTTTGAAGGCTTTTACTTTGATTAGAGCTAAAATTAATTCATGAGCGTTTCGCAGCGCTAAAGCTCGGACTGCGACTCACTTTTGTCAGAGAACAAAAGTAAGCAAAAATCTCTTTCGTTGAAACGAGCGCGAATAAATATATTTCAACGCTTTTAAGTCTTAAACTGGGTCGGAGCGGCTTATTGCGCCCATCGGGCGGAAAAGAACTTATGTCCATGGATGGACGGTATGCAGTTTTTGCAGGAGCAGAAAACTGACGCCGAAGGCTCAAACAGCTTTTCCACTAATCCAATGGACATGGGGATGTCGAACTGCTAGTAGCCACTGGGCGAAGAAAAACTACTTGCCTAGCGGCTATAACGACGACGTAAAACTCATGAGACAGCGGGTAGACAAGAAAAGCAAATGAGCGCCAGCGAGCTCTTTTCTTCCGCTGACTCGCGTTCAACGAGATGGGAGCGCTCAGGCATAAATAAACAAACAACAGGCACTTTATGAGTTATCTTCAGCGAAAAGAACTTTTTGGCTACTTTTGTGTTCTAACAAAAGTCGCTCGCAGGAAAGCTTTAGCGCTGCGAAATAGGTTGCTGAGTGGTGTCGAAGCATTGACTTTAAAAGAAAGCCTTCCACCTCTCCTCAACCCTCTCCCACTGGAAAGAAAATTAACCACCAAAAACAAGTTCACCACGTTGCCCCGAACCTGCCCAACGAAGTGCCTTGGGTAGGCGATGACAAGACAAAATACCGATAACGAGTCGCTCCCTCTCGATAACAAAATCCGTTATCTACAGACCCAGCAAATAATCCAACCCACCAACAACCGCCGCGACTTGCGCACGATTACACTCCTCCGCAGTCACTTTGGGACTATCCGGATAAACTTCCGTGGTGGTGGCATATGCTGCATCAGTCATACCAGCGCATAAACCAAGGGATTGCGTCGGATAATTAATCACCCCTTTTTGCTCTAACTCTTTACCGATTATTTTCCCATGCTCATCGGGTGGCGCAATATGAGTGACTTTTTCGACGGATTGAATGACCGCGGTTTGAAAATCAGCAACTGGCTTTTCACTATTTCCCACCACATAAAAACCATCCGGGATATTCCAAACCGTTTGCTCAATTCCATCTCGAGCCGCTAAGGCCGGTCTAAATACCGTATTATCGGTATCAGTGGTTTCGTGCAGGTCAAAATGTGCCAGTATTTCACCTTCTAGAGAGGCTACCGCTTGCATTAAAAAAGATGACTCTTCAGCTGGGCTATCTTTAATAAATGAGCGATTAGGATCAACGGCGTAAGGATTCCACCGATTGATTGATTCGTATCCCCAAGGACTCACACAAGGGGCTACGGCAATATTGAAATGGTTAAGGTAGTCTTTAGCTGGACCTTGCAAGAAACCTAACGCCCCGTGAACGCCACTGGTTTCATAACCATGTACACCGCCAGTGACTAGAATGAAAGGCTTTGCAGCATCCCAGCTCTTACTTTTTATCAAGAATAACGGGTATTTTTCTTTGTCATAAGACAAAGCGCCATATTGCTCAACGTCAAATGCATCGGCCAACGACTTAATCACTGGAATGACTTCTTCAGCGTAGCTGCGCTTAATCGACTGTTCCGCAAGCCATTGCTGTTTTTCGGTCTCACCCCAAGTTGGGTTCTTTAGAGACATAGCCTTCTCTCCTGAAACTGTATTTCTGAATTGTGAGTGTACTTAAAAACATTGAATTATTATTGTGGGGCTTTCCGAGACGATTATCAATAGTAGATCCCAGCTCCCTTCGACTCCGCTCAGGACACCGCCTAGCTCCCTTCGACTCCGCTCAGGACACCGCCTAGCTCCTAACTCCTAACTTATGACTTATCTCGCAACCCGCCACTCGCAACCCGAAACTTCTTTTTCGTCTAAAACAACCCCATTTGATCATCCACGATCTGTTTAAAGGTTAATCCCACAAAAGGCAAAATAGCATCCGCCACCGGCTCGATTTGCCGATCGATGTAAAATTGATAGTCAATCGGTGCGTTCAAATATTCAACAGGCTGAGGGCCTTGTAAGGTCATCAAATAGGAAATCCAACCTTTATTTTGATATGCCAGCGGTTTACCCATTTTTCGATTTTGTTCGTCGGCTATTCTGGCAGCTTTCACATGCGGCGGTACGTTTTTGACATAACTATTTAAGTTGCGACGTAAGCGCTTTCTAAAAACCAGCTGTTGGTCTTTCTCACCGGCCATGGTTTGATCGACCGTTTGTTTAACAAACTGTTGAGGGTCTTGTTCATTAAAAATCATTTGATAAAGCCGCTCTTGAAAATCTTTGGCAAGTTGAGTCCAGTCAGTTCTGACATTCTCAAGTCCTTTGAATACCAGTCGCGCTCCTTCGCTCGATTTGATGAGACCGGCATATCGTTTTTTACTTCCATGCTCAGAACCGCGAATCGTCGGCATCAAAAATTTACTAAAATGGGTTTCAAATTCTATTTCCAAATGGCAATCGATCTGATGTTCTTCTGCTAAAACTAAATGCCATTGACTATTAATATAATCAGCAAGCGACTCCCCGAGTTCAATCGACTGCTTAGAAGAATAGTCGTCGCCTAATAATACAAAGGTCGAGTCGGTATCACCATAAATAACTTGCAGGCCTTTTTCCTCAATCCAAGCCGCTGTACGCTGCATAATTTCATGACCACGCATGGTTATCGAGCTGGCTAAGCGTGTATCATAAAAAGGACAGCCACCAGAGCCAAGTACGCCATAAAACGAATTCATGATAATCTTTATCGCTTGCGAGCGCGCTTGATCATTTTCTTTTTTGGCTTGATCTCGCTGCGCCCAAAGATCCGTAATGATGGTTGGCAGTAAATGATTTTCCCTTGAAAAATAGGCGCCTTTAAATCCTTCTATCGCATCGCTGGTATTTTTTAGTCCTTCCACTAACCCGAGTGGATCAATTTTAAAAGTTTTTATGATCGAGGGATAAAGGCTTTTGAAGTCTAAAACTAATACATTATTATAAAGGCCAGGTTTAGAATTCATCACGTAGCCGCCAGGGCTGGCTAAACCACCACCGTCTGGTAAGTTTGGTGACACGTAGCCTTTTCGATGAAGCTTTGGTAAATACAAATTGACAAACGCGGCCACCGAACCACCTGCTCGGTCTAGCTCTAATCCGGTTAACTGACTCCTCAAGATTAAATATTCCAGCAACTTGGCTTGTTCAAATATTTCAGTCACTAAAACACAATCTTGCAGGTTGTATTTTGCTAGCTTGAGTTTGTTATGTTGAAAATCGTAATTAATAGTTTCCATACGATTGTCAACATCGTCCGTGAGCTTACTCTTCCCCAAAAAGTGTTCGGCCATCGCTTGTAAACTAAAACTTGGAAAACTATAAGCTTCAGCTTTTAGTGCAGCGATGCCGTCGATAACCACTCGGCCTTCGATGGTAACAAAGCCTTGATTTTTTTCGGTGGCACTATCTCGCCAGCGCATAGCAGAGTGATCGCGACCTAAATTAAGTGATAAGCCATATCGAGTTGCTCGTTGTTGTAACAACCGAAAGTCAAAATTAATCACATTCCAACCGATAATAATATCCGGATCGAGTTGCAAAACGAGTCGTTCGAATTCACTCAGTAGCGTCTTTTCATCCGGCACCCATTGAATAAAATCGCTCGCTTGTTTATCTAGCGATGACTTTGGGTTAATCATTATCACCCGAGAGTAATCTCGTTGTGGATTTCGCATGTGAAATCCAATGCTATAAAGCTCTCCAAATTCAGAACATTCGATATCCAGAGATAAACAACTCAACTTGGGAATATAATCTGATGGTTTTATTCTGACATGATCGTATTCGATGAAACGAGACGATTTCGCTGAGTGTTTCTGATTTGCGTTATCAACTTGTTGACGAGCTTGCCCAACAAACTCAAGACTACCGCAAACAAATCGTTCCATTAGATACCGTTCTTCTAATCGAATATTACTTTCAAAGGTTTCAATTTCTGCCGCAGCGAGAATTTTTCTTGCTTGATAAAAACTCGCAAGGTTTTGAAAATAAACCCCACAAACAGGTTGATGCTGGAATGTCTTAAGTGCAAGCGGCTTGAAATTAACTTGTTGCTTAAATGATTCGAGTAACTCTTGTACCGCTGGTAACTGATCTTGCACAACAAATAATATCGCCGGCTCTCCAGCAACATTGAGTTTAGCCACTCCATCAGGCGTAGAAACCCAAAAGCAGATCTGCGATTGACCATTTCGATCAAAACTTGTTCTACTGAGTAAGAAGCCTTGCTGTGAATTTGAGATTTCGATGGGATATTCCGAACGATATTGATTGAGATATTATACCTGTTCTGGGTGAAGATAATCTATTGGGAAGACTGAAACAAAATCCAAGACCAAAACCAAAAAGACTATTCACCAAAGCTTGCCCCGCGCAGCGCATTGGGTACGGAGACACAGAGTGCACTGAGAAAAGACACGAAAATTTAAGTCATAGATGTAGGTCAGCCTTCAGGCTGACACTGAACAATGGGGTATTCAAGAATTCAGAAGAGCCCCCTCTCCCTAACCCTAACCCTAACTCTAACCCTTACCCTTACCATCAGTCATTAATCCTTAGTAACATTTGTGTATAACTTCATTAGTATCTTAGTTCCATAATACACCATCACTGTTAATCTATTTTTGACTACTTTTGGGGCTACACATTGAATATTTCAAACACTCTCACCAGAAAACCTTGGATCATTGCAGTTACCATCGTAACCCTATTGAGCCTTTGGATGCTGAGCGGTGCAACCACTCAAGCTGAGGATTCTCCTTCAGTAGATAAGCTCGAAAATAAAGCGCTCACTAAAGTCCGAGTCGAAAAAAGACAAGCCCGAGAAATTGCGGGTCTGATCGAATTACACGGTCGTACCGAGGCAGATCGCAAAGCTAAGCTTAGTTCAGAAACCTCAGGTCGAGTCGAATCAATTTTGGTTGAAAGAGGCCAAGTCGTTGAAAAAGATCAACTATTGGTCAAGCTCGCTGTTAAAGATAAAGCGCTTAGACTGCAACAAGCGCGAGCGACGCTAAATCAGCGTCAATTGGAGTATCAAGCGGCCAAGAAACTTGGCAAGAGTGGTCTAACTGCGCAAACACAAATGGCTGAACGAGAGGCGAATCTTGAGCTTGCTAAAGCGGAAGTAGAGCAAGCAGAATTAGATATTGCCTATACAGAAATTCGCGCACCTTTCGCTGGTATATTTAATGAAAGACTCGTTGAAGTGGGCGATTTATTATCGGTCGGGACTGAAGTAGGTGAAATACTTGATGTATCTCCAATAGTCGTTCGTGGAGACATTCCTGAACTGTCTGTTTCCGAAGTATCTCTGGGACAGGTTGGTACCGCTGACTTAATTACTCGGCAATCAGCCGAGGGTAAAGTTCGCTACCTTTCAGCCTCATCAGATGATTCAACTCATACCTTCAAAGTCGAATTAGCCATTGAAAATCCTGACCATAATATTCCGGTTGGAGTCAGTGCTACGATAAAACTTCAAACACAGCAAATATACGCTCACAAACTATCACCTGCAGCGCTTTCTTTGAGCAAGAATGGTGGCCTTGGGGTAAAAGTCATTGACGCGAACAACAAGGTCATTTTTAAATCCGTCGAAATCGTACGTTCTGAAACCGATGGGGTTTGGCTAAGTGGTTTAGCCGCTCAAGAAAATATTATCACTGTGGGCCAAGGCTTTGTCGATCATGGGGATGAAGTAGAACCAGAGTTCGTCATCTCTGAATTTGTTGATAGTCAGCAACCAGAGTCTGATGCGCCTGAATTTAAATCTCCCGCGAAAAAAGCTTTTGCTAGCAATACACCAGGAGTTCACTAATTATGAATAATATGATCGGTGGCTTACTGAGCAAATCTCGCGCGGTACTGCTTGTTTTCTTATTGATTTTAATCGCTGGTGCCAGCTTATTATCTTCGATCCCAAAAGAAGCGAATCCCGACGTTCCTATTCCCTATATTTATGTGTCGCTAGTCCATGAAGGCATTTCCCCCGAAGATGCTGAACGAATGCTGATCCGACCGATGGAGAACGAGTTAAGTAGCTTAGAAGGCGTGAAGAAAATGACATCTCGTGCCAGTGAAGGCTCTGCGTCAGTGACGATGGAATTTTATCCCGAAGTTGATGGTGAAAAAGCGTTAGCCGATGTTCGTGACGCAGTCACCTTAGCAAAAGCAAAATTGCCAAGTGAATCTGAGGAACCCAGTATTCATGAAATCACCATGGCGGAAGAAAACCCGGCGATTTCAGTGATTCTTTCTGGTCGTATGCCTGAGTATACCTTGGCAGCGCTTAGTCGAAACTTACGAGATCAGTTAGAAAGCTTAACCGAAGTCATCGAAGTAAAAATCGACGGTGCTCGGGAAGACATGTTGGAAGTTGTGGTCAACCCGCAAATTATGGAAAGCTACAATATTACACCCAGCGAATTGTTTAGTTTGGTCGGTAATAATAATCGACTGGTTGCAGCCGGTACACTGGATACAGGTAGCGGCCGATTTGCGGTTAAGATCCCAGGTTTAGTTAAAGATCTGCAAGACATGTTAAGCATGCCAGTCAAAGTGGTTGGCGATAAAGTCGTTACTTTCTCGGACATTGCAACAATACGAAGAACCTATAAAGATGCCCGTTCGTTTGCGCGTCTCGACGGCACTAAAGCGATCACGCTGCAAGTCATAAAAAGACCCGGTGAAAATACTATTGAGACGGTTGATAAAGTTAAATCGATTGTCACTAGTGCTCATGAAAAATGGCCAGCGGGTGTGACTATTAACTTTACTGGCGACTCATCGAAAGATGTGAAGAGTATGCTAGGCGATTTAGGTAATAACGTATTGTCGGCCATTCTTTTGGTTAGTATTGTTATCATCGCGGTACTTGGTTTCCGCTCTGCTGCACTGGTTAGTTTATCTATTCCTGGTGCTTTCTTGGCTGGCATCGCGGTGTTAGCAGCATTTGGAGTTACTCTCAATAATGTGGTGCTATTTGCCTTAATCATGGCGGTAGGAATGTTAGTCGATGGCGCGATTGTGGTGATCGAATATGCCGATCGAAAAATGGGGGAAGGCGTCCCCAAGAAACAAGCCTATCTGCAAGCGTCACAGCGAATGAGTTGGCCAATTATCGCATCTACCGCGACCACTCTAGCCGCTTTTGCACCGTTACTTTTCTGGCCCGATATTATGGGTGAGTTTATGAAGTACTTACCGATGACATTAATTGCGGTGTTGGGTGCTTCATTACTAATGGCCTTAGTCTTTGTTCCAACTTTAGGATCTGTTTTTGGTAAGCCGCGATATATTAGTGACAAAGCAAAGCAAAACTTGATCGAGGCGGAAGAAGGTGATTTGGATAAGGTTTCTGGCTATACCGGTAAATACATTCAGTTTTTGCGAGTAGCCACAAACCGTCCCGGCCGAGTGCTTTCAGTCGCAATATTAGTTTTGATTGGTGCGATAGCCAGCTATGGCATTTTCGGACATGGTGTTGAATTTTTTCCTAACACTGAACCAAGCGGCACTTCTGTATTAATCAAAGCTCGTGGCGATCTTTCTATCAGCGAAAAGAACTTATTAGTTAAGCAAGTAGAGGATCGGTTATTAGACATGACCGACAATGTTAAAACCTTTGTCACTCGTGGCGGCGGTGAAGATGTCATCGGCCGAGTAAGACTTAATTTTAAAGATTGGGATCAACGAGAAAAGGCCGCGGAAATTTACAAAGAAATCACCGAGCGGACCAAAGATATTTACGGTATTCAAGTTTCGATTCGACAACAACAAAATGGTCCTGGCGGTGGTCGAGCATTTGATTTGGAATTAAGCTCTAAAATACCATCGCTGGTCAATGAAACCATCGATAAAGTTCAGCAAAAGATGATAGATATTGGTGGTTTTGTAGATATTGATGACGACCGTTCTTTGGCCGGTATCGAATGGCGTTTGCAGGTAGATAGAGAAAAAGCCGCACGCTTTGGTGCTAGTGTTCAAGCGGTTGGAAACGTTGTTCAACTAGTTACTAACGGAATCAAAGTCGCAGAGTACCGCCCTGATGATGCCGATGAAGAAGTTGATATTAGAATACGATATCCCTTAGATACTAGAAATATTCAACAATTAGATAATCTGCGAATTTCAACCAATCAAGGACTGATCCCCGTTGGTAATTTTGTAGAACGAGTAGCTGCACAAAAAGTTGATACTATTCGTCGAATCGAAGGTAAACGAGCGAACCGTATCACCGCTGATATGGCGCCCGGTGCAAACTTCGCGCAAAAACTGCAGGAGCTTCAAGCGGCGCTGCCAGAAATGAATATCGACCCAAGGGTCGAATTTAGTTTCAAAGGCCAGCAAGAACAACAGCAAAACTCGCAGAACTTTTTGCAGAATGCCTTTATGATTGCTCTGGCGGTTATCTTTATTATTTTAGTCGCTCAGTTTAATAGCTTGTACCAATCATTTTTAATTCTGACAGCGATATTATTTTCCACAGCGGGTGTGTTTATCGGCTTGTTAATAATGAACCAGCCCTTTGGAATAGTTATGTCGGGAATAGGGGTAATTTCATTAGCCGGAATAGTCGTCAATAATAATATCGTGTTAATTGATACGTTTAATTATTTACGCAAACGAGGCATGCCAGTACAAGAAGCGATTCTAAGAACCGGTGCTCAGCGTTTACGCCCGGTAATGTTGACCACCGTGACCACTATTCTTGGACTAATGCCAATGGTACTTCAGATCAATATCGATATTTTAGGACGCGATATTTCTTATGGAGCACCTTCCACTGAATGGTGGGTACAGCTTTCTTCAGCCGTCGCTGGTGGGTTAGCATTCTCTACGCTACTGACTTTGATTGTGACACCAAGCATGTTAATGATTGGTCACAAGACTTCGGAATTTTTTAAAAGAAAAATCTCCAACCGAAAAGCAGAGCAGTCGAGTGATTCAGTGGTTGTAAGTAATTAGAGATGTATTTTAATACAACATTATTTAGATGCTAGGCGATGAAAACAAATCATGTCATCTTCTAAAAGCCCCCCTCTCCCTAACCCTCTCCCGCTGGAGAGGGGACAGATATGTGCAAACCGGTAACATAGCTTACACATCAAACTCTAGATACGATCCTTAGTTAAATTCTCTACTACCCACTGTTGCAATTCTGGCAAAGCAACACCACCGGTCCGACGGGCTATCTCTTTGCCGTGTAACATCAAGGACAAAGTAGGAATAGAGCGAATATTAAAATCAATAGCCGCCTGTTGATTGGCTTCAGTATCGACTTTTAACAGTCTTAATTGATTACCCACTCGATTGGCAAATTCTTCAAATAGAGGGGCGAAATTTAAACACGGTCCACACCAAGGAGCCCAAAAATCAATTAGTACCGGTATTCCTGAATTCTCTATATGTTTAATCAATCTATCCGAGCCGACGGCGATAGGTTTACCGGTAAATAGTGGTTGACTACAAATCCCACACTTTGGAGTATCATCCAAGCGTTCAACGGAAAACTGATTAATGGTGCCGCATTCGCAGACTAGTTTTATTTTTTGATTCATAATTAATTTTCTTTAATGGTGAAATTACTGAGCTTAATCTAGTTAAATTCAATTATCCTTTTTCTTATCACTGTAATGAACCTTACCATTTTCATCGACCCAACGATGAACTTCTTTGGGCGCCATTGGCAGGTTATCATTTATCAAATCGCTAGAATTAAATTCAATATTGCCAACATCGGTATCGGACATTATTTTGAATAACTGAGAAATTTTTTCATTATTCAGCAAGTTAAATAAATTACCGCTTTCAAGATTTCGTCTCACGAAAGGATCTTCGATAATCGAAAGGTATTCTGGATTGGTTTGTAGTTGTTGAACTTGGGCCCACGCTTTAGTGATTTGAACCGCTAATTTCTGATTACTTTCTGTTGGGTCTTCAGACAGATTTAGCATGCTAGCCAGTTGTTGGAAGTCATCATTATTTGTTAATCTTTTGAATTCCTGAGTAGCATAAAGTGCTGCTGGATTTCTATTTTCTAGTGCTTGGCGAACAGGATAACTATTGAAGAACCGATTTAATTCCCCACTGCTCGCAAGCTGTTTGTAGTGTTTAACATTCTTACCAGGATCACTTAACAGTTTAACTGCGCCGCCAGAAAGCTCAGATTCCCCAAGTCCCTGCTCGGCTATTTTTTTTAACGCCCCGCCAGTAATGTCTTGCGCTACTTTTTCAAATGCGGTTGGTTCACTGACTGGCTTATTAGATTTAAGCTGAATTAATCCGTAGAAAGTCGAAAAGAACCAAACTGCAATGATGCCAATTATGCAACCTAACGTACCACCCAAAATGGCACCACCTATAGCAGAGCCGCTACTAACCCCTTCTTTTGAAAAAACTGTTTTTGTAACCAGCGAGAATAGCGAGGAAAAAATTAAGCTCGCTCCAACAAATAGAATCACTCCAGCAGAAAAATAAGACAGCAGTCCTTTGAGAGGGCTGATTGATTGAATCCATTCACCAAGTTGTTCGGCAAATAAGAAGGCCGCAGCATAAGCCAAAGCTAGACTAAGAATTCGAGAAATAATGACCGCAATGCCACTTCGATAGCCGCGATAAACGGAAACAGCCACCACGACCAGGAAAATGATTAGAGAATATTCCACATTAGCTCCAAAGCTCTTGTTAGCATCAGGCACTGATTGCTAACTCGAGTTTTTTGAGAAGGTATCAATTAAGACTGAAGACTAACCAAGGTCAGTTAAGTTTGCAATTGCCAATAGGCTCACAGTTAGCAATCCTCCTCAATTAACCGGTTTACTATTGGTTCTCTAATACCGTATTGACTATCCAAATCAGTGAAAACACGAAACAAGCAACAAATAGAATTCCGATCACAATAAACTGGGTGGGATCACCCTGCTCAAAATCTCTCTCGTGACGCTTATGGTTTTGAACCCCGATCATCGCCGCTAAAACGCTATAAACAACTTGTAGAATGCCCAATTTAGGTTTGTCTGATGATTGCTTTTCTGAATTCGATTCACTCATATCCAATAATTCTCTGAGTCCTCGACAGCTTAAGCCAGATGACCTTGCCGCCAAATCACTAAAATTGTTAACAAAGAGCTGATTATAAAGCTTAAGAAATATAGGTTACAGAGACAATTAAATGATTTATTATGGGTACAGTTTCATTCAGCAACGATAAAATTGAAACCCGTGATATTAGAATGAGGATTGCAGCATCTCCCGTTTTCGTTATTTAGAACTGCTCACCACTTTGCAAGCCTCAATTGAGAAGGGCAAATGGCTTGCGGGTGAAAAAATTCCCTCAATTAGAACTCTCTCTCAAACCTATGATTGCTCAAAGAACACCGTTATACGGGCATTACAGTCTCTTGAAGCTAGTGGAGCTATCAGTGCGCGAGAAAAAGTCGGATATTTTGTTAATCAGACCAGAATAACGGAAACAATTACACAGCCGGTAAACCGACACGCGATCAGCGAACCAAAAGAGGTGACGGTTCCCAAGTTGTTTATGGCGATCATGAATCAGGGGGCTGCCTTTGATATCTATCCTTCGGCTACCAGTGCCCCGGCCAACAATCATCTTATTGAACTGAATCGTCATATCAGCAGCGCCATGCGCATTAATGCCAATGATAATGCCAGTTATTATGACTCTCCATTGGGTCATCAGCCACTTCGAAGCGAGCTAGCGAAACATTATCGTCAATTGGATTTATCTGTCACTTCTGAGTCAATTTGTATTACATCGGGTTGCCAGCACTCGCTATTCTTAGCATTAATGGCGACTTGTGAACCCGGCGATATAGTGGCTGTAGAAAGTCCCGCTTTTTACGGTGCTTTGCAACTACTTGAACAGCTAAAACTCAATATTGTTGAGATACCAAGCGATCTAAAAGAAGGCGTTTCGGTTGAAGCCGTTGAGGAAATTCTTGAACGCTGGACCGTCAAAGCAATACTGGTTACTCCTGCATTTGCAACTCCGACTGGAGCATGTATTCCAGACCGAGCCAAACCAAAACTTATTGGCTTAGCCGAAAAATATGATCTCACTATCATTGAAGATGATATCTATGGCGATCTTGGTTTTGACAATCGGCCACGTCCACTAAAAAGTTTTGAATCAACAGAACGAGTCATTCTTTGTAGTTCATTCTCCAAGTCGATTTCCAGAGATTTGAGAGTCGGTTGGATCATAACTTCAAAATTAATCGACAAGATCATTAGTCTGAAAATGATTTCACAACTTGCTTGTAATCGCTCAACCCAACAAGGCCTTACTAATTTTATTGCCCAAGGTGGTTACCGCAGACATCTAAACCAATATAGAACTCGCTTGCGCAAGCAATGCGCTCAACTCGTCGAAGTACTGTCTAGCCAATGGCCAGCAAAGGTCAGCTTTAATATTCCTAACGGGGGGCTTGCGCTTTGGGTGGAACTTCCAAGGCAAATAGATACCAGAGAACTCTATCAAGCAGCCCAACAACATCATATTTTAATTATGCCCGGTATGTTGTTTTCAGCGTCCAATCAGTTTAATCACTTTTTAAGATTAAGTTTTGCACATCCAATTGAAAGCCAACGACTTGAGGCCATCACTAAGCTACCAACACTTTTTTAAATGGAGTGAATGTTCAAAGAGGGTAATTAGTATGTTTGCTAGGTATTAATCACATTGACATTATCCGCTGATTGAACAACTATCTTAATATGCGCATCGCAAGCCCCATTAAACGATACTGCCTCCTCGGCCTTATTCTCAAACTCTTTTTTGCAGGTTCGGTGCAATCAGACGAGTTGCGCGAAAATTCAATCATGCAACCATCGGTCATGCCGTCGTATACGACTTTCCTTTCTAAAATATGTCGTAAATTAGAAGAATCCACGGTTAATAACCAAACCTTGGAACAAGCGATGATTGAAAAATCCCTACCTGAGATCTATCAAATTACTGGAGTGTGTAAAGATGACCTTATTGCTGCTAAGCCCGAAAAGCCCGAGCAGTATATAAGTGCTCCCTCTATCAATGCGGTTCCCAGTAAAAAGGAAATTGATTCTTACCTCAGCAAGTATTGGCATTCGATCGAGGATAAATTCTGGTGGCTGAAAGATACTTCATCACAGAATGCTAAGACGCCTCTAAGAGCAATTGCAGAGGTGATTAACGGTGCCTTAGATAGTTATCAAATGACCAATAATCGGTCTGATTTTGATCTCGCAATAAAGTCCGCTGAATCACTAATAAAGATTCAAAAAGAGATAGCTACCGGTGGATTTGGTTTTCCAGCTTGGGAGAACAATCAATCGCACTTAGGAAATCTGGCAAACAAGTTTTTGCGCCATGCAAAGTCGCAAGGTCTACTAAATGATGTGGTTAGAAACGGTTGGATAATCGATGACTTAGGGCGCGGTGATCTCTATTTTGATACCGGCCTTGCGGGAGAAGCATTAATCAAGATATATCTTATAACAGGCGAACCACAATTTTTGCAGGCCGCAAAATTAGCCGGAGATTGGGCTATGTCTAAACCGGCGGTGGTCAATTTTAACTACAACGCGTTTAGCGTAATCCTTTTGAGTAAGCTCTATAGGCATACCAAAGAGCAACAATACTTAGAAAGCGCCATAGAAAAAACAATAGCCGGAATCTATTCTGGAATGATTCTAAAAGGTAAACATGTGGGTCACTGGTTAGATCCTCATAACCAGCGAATAGTTTATAGGCAAATAATGCTACGAGCGACACTAGTGCTACTTCAAGTGATACCAACAGACCATCCTGAATACGCGACTCTCCATCAACTATACTCGCTCGCCAGCAAAGCCATGTTCTCCCAGCTGCTAAAACATGGTATCGCCAATCCAGATTCCACCATGCTAACCTATTGCGAGAACCAACAGGGGGATGGTTCAAAGCCTATTTCCACTTGGCCACAACCACTAAAGTCTGATCTGCAAAAAATCGCTCTTAAGAGCTTGTATCGAAATAAGCCTTTTGCTGGGCCTGCAGCGGTAATGTGTTTCTTAAAATACTATTCAATCGAAAAAGGCTATCTTTAAGACCAGAGCCTACATCGATATCTTCAATGCCCATTTAACAACTCTTCCTCTTCGATAATCCAACAAACTCAAGATGCACTGTTAGCACGCCTTCGGTTGACATTCCCATTGAACACAACTAGCTTTAACTCATATCTATCATTATCTATTTAGGTTGCAGTTTGAAAGAGTCGGCCCATTCTTATTACGCATTTATATCGTATCGTCACGCAGACAATAAACAACCAGGTCGACAGTGGGCAACTTGGTTACATCAAGCAATCGAGACCTATGAAGTACCCGTGGATTTAGTTGGCACAAAAAACGAACGTGGGGAAATTATACCTGAGCGCATTTTCCCAATTTTTCGCGATGAAGAAGAATTGCCAATCGACGCAAATTTAGGAAACGCCATTCAGAGAGCCCTCGACGGTACTAATTTATTGATCGTTTTATGCTCCCCTCGCGCAGTTGAATCACAATATGTGGCGGACGAAATCGACTATTTTAAGTCATTGGGTCGATCAAACAGAATACTTGCAGCAATTATCGACGGCGAGCCAAACACTTCTATCGACTCGAGTAAAGAATCGTTGGGATTTAAAGCCTCTGATGAATGCTTCCCATCACCGATTCAATGGGAATATGATGATCAGCATAAACCAACTGATACTAGAGCGGAACCGCTAGCAGCCGACTTCAGAATTAATATTAATGGAAAGGCTCACCAAGGTTGGACGAATGCCCAGGCGGTCAACCAATACTTAAAACAGCAGAACCTTGATAAATCCACGGCTAGTAAAATAGCAAGCCAATATAAAGAGCAGCAACACTTAATGCTGCTAAAAATTATCGCAGGGATCTTAGGTGTCCCACTCGGTCAACTCACTAAGCGCGATAAAGAATATCAGTTGGAGCAGGCACGATTAAAAACTAAGAAATTAAGACAATGGTTATTTGCGGTGGCGCTTTTAGCGGTGTTAGCGGTTGGCGCTGGAATAGTTGCGTATTTTCAGAAAGAACAAGCCGACCAGCAAAAACAAGTGGCAGAAGAACAGCGAGGGATCGCCGAATTAAACGAAGCCAAGGCTGTTGAGCAACGAGATCAAGCACTACTCAATCAAAGTCGATTTTTATTAGAACAGGCACGCCTTGCCAATAATGAAGCCGATTACGAGCTAGCTATTCTATTAGGGATGAATGCGATTCCGGGTGAATACGGTGGCGAACGGCCTATGCCAAATTCTCTAGCAGCATTAAGACAAGCGGTTTTATCCATGGATAAACAGATATCAATTAGAAAACCTGAAGTGATTCGGAAAGCCGTTTATTCGGCAGATGGTAAGCACCTTTTAGTTTCGACGGACTCTAGCATTTTAGACATCTATGACGCTGACAGTGGCGAACTGTTCAAACAATTGTCACTAGAAGAAAAAGTGAAGGACTATCATCTTGATCGGCAGGGTAAACTTCTTGCGGTAGCATTTGGATACAACAAGCTAGCCATTTACGATTTTCCGGAACTAAAGCTAGTGAATCAGTTTAGTTCGTCATCACCCCATAGGTTCACCTCAAATAGCCACTCCTTACAATTTAGCAATGAAAACGATGTCCTTTATGCTGCAATAGGAAAGCATCTGCAAGGATGGGATTTAGCGAATAGCGAAAAAGTTCTAGACATTGAAAAAGATGAGGCTGACTTTTCTTTTATTCAAGTTTCAAAGGATAAGAAGTGGCTAGTTGCTTCAGAGGCTTTTAAAACGCCTATTTTTTTGTACTCTCTGAATAATAATCAACTCGTCAAGCAGCTGGAAGGTGTTTTTCTGCAACAACCACATACTATCCCCTTTATAACCGGTGACAATAAATCTGTGATCTACTTTAATGATTTAGGTACCCACTTACTAAAATTGGATTCTCTGGAATCTAACTTGTTGGCTAAACAAACCCATGCTGTGTTTGGTCGAAAAGGCCAACACCTTTTGAGTTTGCCCGCGAATAACCAAATACAGGGTACCGCCGATGAGATCCACGCAATTGAAGCGTTAAGAAGAGCACCCTATCTATATAATATAAAATCACAAACAGGCGTAAACCTAAATCATTTTACTGAAGTGGCGAAAGCAAAATTCACTGACGATGAAACGAGATTGGTGACTATCGCCTATCAAACAGCGAAGGTCTGGGATACCGAAACCAATCGCTTAGTTAAGGAATTTCAATTGCCATTTACACCTGCAGAAATTGAATTATCAAACGATGGCCAATGGATGTTGGCGATGGAGTCTCGAAAGAACTACTTGGGAGCATGGTCAATCGTACCCAATGAATCACTACAACCCTATGATCGTTCGGCCAATGTTTACTCGACAAAACTAAGTAGCAGTGGAAATTATTTATTTTTGGCTTCGTCTGAAAAATCAAGAAGTTCGGCAATCTACTCGATTGAAGAGAATAATACCATTGTTGAATTTGACGAAGCGTGTTCTTCGCCAAAGAATGTCACGTTTTCTAACAATGATAAGTTTGCCCAAGTTGTTTGTTTTGATCATGAACAGAGCTTCATATTTGATCTTGAAACTCTCGAACAGCGGCCTCTACTTCAAAAAGATTCAATCTATTCACTAGACTCGATCAAGTTAAGTTTGACCGGCAACTACTCAGTGGGATTCAACAACTTTGACGATAGAATATTAATACAAGATAACTTCGGTTCCAACCAGCCTATTCTAGAATTTAAGCTAGAGAAAAAAGATCGAACGTCGAGAATACACATCGATCACAATGAGAAATTAGTAGCGGTAACTCTACGCGATAACTCGATACTGTTTATTGATTTAAAATCTGCCAAACTTATCTCTAGAATTCCATCGAGTAATAAAATCAAGGCACTAGAGTTTGGCCCAAACTCCGACTCATATTTTGTTCATCACGATGACAATACAACAGGTTACTTCAAAATAAGCAGTGGAGAATTAATTAGAAACTTCCCTAACAATGAGAATATTGAAAGAATTATCTACTCAGCTAAATTCGACCAAGTTCTGTTAATCGCTAAAAGCGGACAAATATCAGTGTGGGACGGGCCAACCGGAGCGTTTATCTATCGACTTGCGACTGAGGCTGATGGCAAGTTTTATCAGTTGTCACATGATGGTAAATATCTAAAATCGGCCAGTAGCAAACCAATCATTGTCGATCTGGAATCGCGAGGCATTTATCTAGAGTCTAACGATTTGAATTCTTATGATATGGGATTTATTGGTAAGACCGACAACATTGCGATTCTCAGACCTCAGGGTGTGCGAATTATTCCAGCCCTCGGAAACGATCTTGTTGATAAAGCATTGTCCAAACTGAGCCCTAATAGACGATGTTTGACAGCCGAAGAACGAGAAAAATTCTACCTCCCGGCATTGGGAACAGCAGACAAAAAAGCAAGACAGTGTACTTATTAGTGATCTATCAAATATTTTAAGCGGTTTTCATAAATTGATACATCTCAATAAGCCCACGAATTGCGCTAACCTCAAGCCAATGTTAGTCTTTCTATCGCTAATTTAAATTTTGCTTTTGAAAAAGAAAGATTAGGCGCTTTTTAGTTAACCACTCCAGCCATTAACTTTCATCTTTGTAGCTAAGCAACCTAGCGCCCAAATCCGGGTAAATAACTCAAATAACAATAGGAATAGCCATGAATAGAATATTAATACTATGTTTATCGATACTGCTAATTGCATTTTCAAGTGCTAGCACGGCTGCCAATAAACCAGGTAAAGATCAAAAAACCGTATTGGTCACGGGTGCTACTAGTGGTATTGGATTGCGCATTACCGAACACCTCACAAGTAAAGGCTACTTCGTTTACGCAGGAGCAAGAAAAGACGCTGATATGCAGCGCTTAAACAAAATGAAGAATGTTATGGCGGTTCGCCTCGACGTTAATAAGCAAGATCAAATTGATGCTGCGGTTAAAACCATTGCCAGTCACGATGCAGGCCTTTACGCGCTAGTTAATAATGCCGGAGTAGTCATTCTCTCTCCGTTAATCGAAACCAGTGAAAAAGATTTTGATTTTCAAATGCAAGTCAATTTGTACGGTCCCTATAGAGTGACTAAAGCGTTTGCACCATTAATTATTGAGAGCAAAGGTCGAATATCTACCATCAGTTCTATTTCCGGAATACTATCAGGCAGACTATTTGGCCCTTACAGTATGAGCAAGCATGCCATGGAAGCATTTTCCGACTCTCTCGCAACAGAAATGAAAAAGTTCGATGTACAAGTCAGTGTGGTCGAGCCAGGAAATTTTGAATCCAAGATTGGTGACAGTTTTATCAAACGATTCAATAAACAAGGTGGAATGGAAGGTACCAGCCGCTACAAAGAAGAATGGCAAGGTATGTTAGGCTTTTTCGAGAATCGTCCCAAAGGGGCTGACCCAATTGCAGTTGCCAACGCGGTAGAGCACGCATTATTTAATGACAAGCCAAAGATGCGATATATGGTTGTCCCTAATCAGCGTGAAGGCGACATGACGATTCGTAAACAGATTTCAGAGTTGGTTCAACTTAATCAAAAGCATGAGTTTTCAGTGTCGCGCGAAGCGTTAATTAAGATGCTAGATGAAGAGATTGCCAAGAATAAGGAATAATTTGGGGGGCGTTTGAGGGAACGCCTTAGCCAGTGGGGTTTCTGCTTTTTATCTATAGCGGAAGTTTCTTATTGCTCTTTGTAAAGAACTAAACTTAAAGTTAATGCTTCGACTACGCTCTGCAACCTACTTAGGGTATCTTGGCTTTCTTTAAGGGCGGTTTCGCAGCG